>Ga0070682_100000002_pt1 | contig 506802 bp, 440 predicted proteins | sample KBSC63LmetaG_FD_64668 | JGI IMG/M metagenome (GOLD analysis project Ga0070682, IMG submission 64668) | Corn rhizosphere microbial communities from Kellogg Biological Station, Michigan, USA - KBS C6-3L metaG | ecosystem: Host-associated > Plants > Roots > Rhizosphere | place: USA: Michigan...
GGCACGTGCCTTGTTGCCCTTCTCCCCGCGACGAGCGGGGAGAAGGTGCCGCAGGCGGATGAGGGGCTCGGTGCCACGAGCGAAAATCTCGCAGAACACAGGGAGTTTCTTAGAAGCGTGAGTCGAGGGACCTGGGTGTGTGGTGGAACAGCAGCGCGCCCCCACCCGCGCAGGTCCCTCGACTCACGCTCGGGATGACGGAACAATCACCCCAACGCGATGATCCCGTCCTTCCACAGCTTGTGAAAGATGAGCAGCGCGTCGGTCTCGCGGATTGGACTGATCTTGATCAGCGAACCGATGTCCCACTGGCCGTTGATGCGCGAGAGGATGAAGCCTTCGTTCGGCGTGAAGTTCATCGTCGTGATCTCGTCGAGCGAGCGCGACACGCGCGGGACCTTGTTCTCCAGCAGGCCGTCGCGGCGAAGCTCGTTGATGATCAGCGTCTCCGCCGCCTTCACCGCGGTCCGCACGCGCGGATGATTGGGATCGAGATTCTGCGCGGCTTTCAGCAGCCGCTGCGCCTTCTCGAAGTCGCCGCCGCGGATCGCCTGCTGCGCGCGGTTGAGCATCGACGCGATCTCATCCTCTTCCGTCGCGCCGACGCCGAACGGCGGCGTGACGTTGATCTCGGCGGCAATCGCCGCCGCCTTCTGCGCGCTCGGATCGATGAAGCGGACGTATCCCTCGCGCGCCAGCGCACAGAGCGTCTCCGACACCCGGAAAGCAGACGAGCGGCTCTCGAGCACGATGTCGGCGATCGTCCGCTTGCCGTCGATCGCGCGCACGACCGGCTCCTGCACTTCCTCGAGATCGACGTCCTCAGGGATCGGCTTCTCGAGCACCGGCACGACCACTTCGTTCGGGATCACCTCGCGGATGCGCATCCATTCATCGACGCGCCGCGTCCCTTCCATGATGATGCCGGTGACGTCGACCTGCAGCGCGATCAGCTCCTGCCGCGGCAGCTCGTTGTCGATGAAATGAAACTCCCCGTCGGTCCAGAGGAAGATGTCGTAGATCTCCTCTTCCGCTTTCAGGCGCATCAGCCGCACCAGCTCGTCCTCGCGGATGACCTCGATCATCACCAGGATCTTGCCGAGGAGCATGCCGGACTGGCGCTGGACCTCCATCGCCTTCGTCAGCTCCGGCTCCGTCAGGTAGCCGTGCGACATCAGGAACTGCCCGAGGTACTCGCGGGGGTCGTTCGACGCGGAAGAGATCACGCGGCCCGACTTGAAGAAGATCTTCTTCTCCACCGCCTTGTTCGTGACCACCAGCGTCCCCGTTTTCTGTCCAAGGCTGAGCCATTGGAGCAGGTCTCCGGGGAGCATTGTCTTCAGGTTTCCGCTGACTCCCATGAAAGGGGCTGAATTATACGTTGCGCTGGAGAATCGCAGGGCGCGGGGCGCGGGGCGCGAGGCGCGCGTGAAAAACCGGCGCCCGGCGCCCCGCGACTCGCGCCCTGCTACAGTAACCGTCGCAATGTCCGACTCAGTAAAAACATCATCCGGCATCGAGATCCCGGTCGCGTTCGATGATTCTTCCTTACGCGAGCGCGGTTTCGAATCCGCCACCGACCTCGGTCCGCCGGGACGCTTTCCCTTCACGCGCGGGCCGCAGGCGTCGATGTACCGCGGCAAGCTCTGGACCATGCGGCAGTACGCCGGCTTCTCCACCGCCGCCGAATCGAATCGCCGCTATCGCTATCTCCTCGAGCGCGGCACGACCGGTCTCTCGGTTGCTTTCGACCTGCCGACTCAGATCGGGATGGACTCCGACGACACGCTCGCCCGCGGCGAGGTCGGCAAGGTCGGCGTGGCGATCGATTCGATCGAGGACATGGAGCTGCTGCTCGATCAGATCCCGCTCGACCGGGTCTCGATCTCGATGACCATCAACGCGCCGGCGTCGATCCTTCTCGCGCTGCTGCTCGTCGTAGCCGAACGGCGCGGCATCGACTGGTCGAAGCTCTCCGGCACGATCCAGAACGACATCCTCAAGGAGTACGCGGCGCGCGGGACGTACATCTTTCCCCCCGCGCCATCGATGCGCATCGTGACCGACATCTTCGAGTTCTGCGCGAAGGAAGTGCCGCGCTGGAACACCATCTCCGTCTCCGGCTACCACATCCGCGAGGCGGGATCGACCGCGGTGCAGGAGGTGGCGTTCACGCTCGCGAACGGATTGCAGTACGTGCAGGCGGCGGTCGAGCGCGGACTCGACGTCGACACCTTCGCGCCGCGCATCTCGTTCTTCTTCAACTCGCACAACGACTTCATCGAGGAGATCGCAAAGTTCCGCGCCGCGCGCAAGCTCTGGGCGAAATTGATGACGGAGCGCTACGACCCGAAAGACCCGCGCTCGGTCGCGCTTCGCTTCCACGCTCAGACCGCCGGCTCGACGTTGACGGCGCAGCAGCCGGAGAACAACGTGGTCCGCGTCGCGTACCAGGCGATGGCCGCGGTCCTCGGCGGATGCCAGTCGCTGCACACCAACGGCCGCGACGAAGCGCTGGCGCTGCCGACCGAGGAGGCGGCGAAGCTCGCGCTGCGCACGCAGCAGGTCCTCGCGTACGAGACCGGCATCACGAGCTCCGCCGATCCGATGGCCGGCTCGTACGCCGTCGAGTCGCTGACGCTCGACATCGAGCGCGCGGCGCGCGACCTCATCGCCCGCATCGAGTCGATGGGCGGCGCGATGGCGGCGATCGAGTCGGGCTTCATCCAGACCGAGATCGGCGACTCCGCGTATCAGGCGCAGCGCGCGCTGGAGGAGAAGCGGGCGATCGTCGTCGGCGTCAACGACTTCATCGAGTCGGGAGGAAACACCCTGCCGACGCTGGTCATCGACGAGAACGTGGAGCCCGATCAGGTCGCGCGGCTACACGCGTTCCGCGAGCGCCGCACGCGCGACTGGCGCGGTTCGCTGAAGGTGCTCGACGACGCGGCGCGGAGCGGGGCGAACCTGATGCCGCTGATCGTCGATGCGGTGCGCAACGACTGCACGGTGGGCGAGATCGTGTCGACGCTCAAGCAGACATTCGGCGAGCATCACGACCAGGGGTTCTAGCCGGGCTGTTGGGCTTGTCAGCCCAACAACCCGGCTACGTCGTTATCGCTTATCGGACCGCGCGACCTTTCGATTGCGCGACCGTGACCACTACCGTCGACTGCGAAGCGTTGCCGCTGGCATCGACCGCTTCGACCGTGATCGTGTACTTCCGATCGGTCGAGCTATTGCCGGCGCGCTCGGCGCGGAGATCGACGGTCATCGCGCCGGTGATGTTCCAGTCCGGCGCCGTGTCGCCATCGCCGGTGCCGTCGATCGGCTGATTCGACGAAACCGAGATGATGCGCACCTGCGGACTGGCATCGCCGTTGTCGACGACGATCGCGCTGACCGTCACCGGCACCATCTTGTGATTCGGCGGCCAGAGCGACCCCGGATTCGCCGTCACCTTCACGATCTCCGGCGGCGTCGTGTCGATCACCGTCACATTAAAGGTTCCGGTCACTGAACCGACGGTGTTCGTGGCCGTGCAGTTCACCGGGGTTGTACCGAGCGGGAACGAGGACCCGGAGGCCGGCGAGCACGAAACCACGCCGTTCTCCGTCGCTGTAACTGTGTAGTCGACCGGCGTACCGGACGGACTGGTCGCCTCGACCAGGATGTCGTCCGGCAGCACCAGCTCCGGCAGCGCGCCGCCGATCGTCACCCGGAACGTACCGAACGCGGTGTTCGCGTTCGAGTCGGTCGCGGAGCACTGGACGATCGTGACGCCGTTCGGGAAGGTCGAGCCCGAAGCAGGCGAGCAATGAACCGGCACGTTGCCGTCGATGGCATCGGTGGCCGAGACCGTGTAGGTCACCACCGGATCGTCCGAATGGATGTCAGCCGGAAGAGTCAACGTCGGCAGACCCGTGTCCTGGACGACGATCAGGAACGATCCGGATGTCGATCCGAAGCTGTCGGTCGCCGTGCAGTGCACCGTCGTCGTGCCGACCGGATAGGTCGCGCCCGAGGTGTGATCGCAGGTGACGGTGAGACCCGTGCCGCCCTGGCTCTGCCCCGTCGCATCGAAGTTGACCACCGCGCCGGAGGGCGATGTCGCCTCCGTCAGGATGACCTCGGGGATGCCGAGGAGCGGAGGCGCCTCGATGATCTGCTGGACGACGTCGATGAACGCCGGACCGATGTGCCGTGTGCCGGTCAGATCGGTCGCGTAGACGTCGACCGCGTAGCGGCCGGCGTTCGACGTCACCGGAATCGGGACCCAGACGTCGAGCCGTGTGGGGCTAGCGTCGCTGGCGTCGACCGAGAACTGGCCAGCATCGCCGGTGTACACGACGACGGTCGATTCGGTGCCGGCCAGTCCGCTGCCGAAGATCGACAGAAAGACCTCAGGGTTGCCAGCAAAGAATGACTGCGGTGAGACTCGATCGATCGAATCTGCATACGCAGTCACCGAACATAGCAGAAGCAGAGCGAGGACTGCCGAATGGGAGCGCATAAGGAAAGTATGCGCTCCATTTTTGTCGCTGTAAATCAAGTTCCTGTTTCGGTCCGGAAACAGCCTCAGCAACGACAAGTTATTTAATCACACATAATTACGGAAATGATGTCCGCCGGTGCCGCTCGCCGGAATGGGGATCGTATAATCCGCCCCAATGCCCTCCGCCCGCCTGATCCTCGAAGATGGAACTGTCTACGAAGGGACCTCGTTCGGTTCCCCCGCGAACTCGATCGGCGAAGTGGTGTTCAACACCTCGCTGACCGGATATCAGGAGATCGCCACCGATCCGTCGTATCGATTCCAGATCGTGGTGATGACCTATCCGCACATCGGCAACTACGGAGTGGAGCAGATCGTGCGGCAGAGCGAGACGCCGCAGGTCGCCGGCTTCGTGGTGCGCGACGCGATCGCCGAGCCTTCGAATCCACACGCCGAGATGTCGCTGGCCGATTACTTCACCGGCACGAACATCACCGCCATCCAGGGCGTCGACACGCGCGCGCTGACGCGCCGCATCCGCAACGAAGGAGCGATGCGCGGCATGATCACGACCGAGCATGCGCGCAGCGTCGAGGACATCGTCGGGGAGCTGAGGCGCGCGCCGTCGATGTCCGGCCTCGACCTCGTGCAGCGCGTCACCGCCCTTCGCCCCTACCCGTTCGAAGAGAACGCCGCCGGCGCGCGCCGCCGCATCGCGGTCTACGACTTCGGCGTGAAGCGCGACATCCTCCGCCAGCTCACGAATCAGAACTGCGACGTCACGGTCTTCCCCGCGACGACGCACGCGCAGGAGCTCCTCAACGGCAAGTTCGACGGCGTGTTGCTATCGAACGGCCCCGGCGATCCGGAGCCGGTCACATACGCGCAGGCGAACATCCGCCAGCTGATCGGAAAGATTCCGATCTTCGGTATCTGCCTCGGACATCAACTCCTCGGCCTCGCCCTCGGCGGGAAAACGTACAAGCTGAAGTTCGGCCATCGCGGCGGCAATCATCCCGTCAAGGACCTCCGCAGCGGACGGGTCGAGATCACGGCCCAGAACCACGGCTTCTCCGTCGATCCCGATTCGCTCAGCGAGAACGACATCGAGTTCACGCACATCAATCTGAACGATCAGACGCTGGAGGGTTTCCGCCACAAACGGGAGCCGGTGGTGGCGGTGCAATACCACCCCGAGGCGGCGCCGGGTCCGCACGACTCGTTCTATCTGTTCGATGACTTCATGCGGATGATCGAGGAGTGGCGGCCGAGCGAGCAATGATCGAGATCATCGGGGCGGTCATCCTCGTCATCAGCGTCGTCCTGAGCGCGGTGGAGAACATCTGGTCGTGGCCGACCGCGATCATCGGCGTCGGGTTCTACATCGTCGTCTTCTACCAGAACAAGCTCTACTCCGACATGGGGCTGCAGGTCATCTACATCATCATCTCGATCTACGGCTGGTACGAATGGCTGCACGGTGGCGAAAAGCAGGGCGAGCTGCACGTCTCGCGCGCGCCGCTGCGCATCCTGATCCTCGGATCGCTCATCGCGCTCGCCCTGACCGCCGGCCTCGGGGTTTTCTTCCAGCACTACACCGACGCCTCGCTCCCGTTCGCCGATTCGGCGTTATCCGCCTTCAGCCTCCTCGCGCAATTCCTCATGGCGCGGAAGTACATCGACAACTGGTACATCTGGATCACCGTCGACGTCTTCTACATCGCGATGTACATCTTCAAGCACCTCTACCCGACCGCTTTGCTCAACGTGGCGTTCATCGGCGCATGCACGCTGGGACTGGTGCAGTGGCGGCGGGCGATGAGGGGACCGTTGATCGCCGAGCAGGTGTAGCATCAGGACATGACAGTCGAGACGAAGCTCGTCACCGCCGAAGAGCTGCTTCGGATGCCGGATCAAGCGGGCGTCGAGTTAATCGACGGAGAAATCAAGAAGATGTCGCCAGCCGGTAGCAGGCACGGTCGAATCGCGGGCAGAGTCCATAGCAGCCTCGGCCCGTATGCTGATCAGCACGAGCTTGGAGTGACCCTCGTTGCGGAGGCGGGCTTCATCATTCGCCGAAGTCCCGACACTGTGCGCGCACCGGACGTTGCGTTTGTGCGGAAAGAGCGCTGGACGGACTCGGAGGGCTATTTCCCCGGGCCCCCGGATCTCGCTGTCGAAGTCATCTCGCCAAGCGATACGTACACCGAGGTCAGAGCCAAAGTCATCGACTGGATCAAATCCGGCGCCGAGCTCGTAATCGTCATTGATCCCGGCCGGCAGAGCGCGGAAATCCACCGCTCGCTTGCCAAAGTTGATCTCATCGACATCGACGGCTCCCTCGACGGCGGCACCGTCGTCCCCGGCTGGACTCTCCCCCTCCGCGACCTATTCGTGTCGTAGCGCTTCCACCGGATTGAGGCGCGCCGCGCGGAACGACGGCACGATCGTGGCCACGAACGACACGGTCAGTGAGAAGCCGGCGATGATCGCCAGATCCATCCCCCGCGTCACGAACGGGATCGACGACACGAAATAGACCTCGGCGATCTCGGGCGGGAACGACACGAGCTCGAAGCGCGTGATGATCCAGCAGATAACCGTCCCGATGGCGATGCCCGCGCCGGTGCCGGCGAAGCCGACCATCGAGCCGTACCAGACGAAGATCCGCGCCACGTCGCGCCGCTCCGCTCCCATCGACGCCAGGATGCCGATCTCCTTCCGCTTCTCGTGCACCGTCATGATCAGCGTCGAGACGATATTGAAGGTGGATACGAAGACGATCAGTCCGATGACGATGAACAGCACGATCTGCTGCACCTTCAGCATCGAGAAGAGCGGCTTGTTCAGATCGCGCCAGTCACTCACGGCGTAGTGATGCTCGGTGCGCCGGTCGATCTCCCGAACGACGTCGTCGATGACCGCGCCGGGCGCGAGCTTCACCTCGACCAGGTTCGCGGCCCCCGGCATGCCGGTCAGCCGCTCCGCCTCGTGCAGATCGATGAAGAGCCAGCGCGCGTCGTATTCGTAAAAGCCGGTGTCGAAGATGTTCGTCACGACGAACGACGAGGTGCGCGGCATGAACGTACCGCCTTGATCGCTCGGCACCGTGACGCTGATCGGCGACCCCTTCGTCACGCCGAGCTTCTTCGCCATGTACTTCCCGACCGTGACGCCGTTCTCCCCTTCGGCGGTCTCGAATTTGCCCGACGGTCCCACGACTTTCGCCAGCATCTGCGACGTCTTCGCGCGCGCCGGATCGAGCCCCTTCAGCGTGACCTCGGAGCCATTCGCATTCGATTCCGTCGTGACCAGCGCGATCTTGAACACGACCGGCGAAGCCTCGGCGATCCCGGGCGTCGTCTGCAACGTGTGCTGCAGCTGCGACGTCTCGGTGATCGGTCCGCCGACGGAGTAAACGTAGATCTCGGCGTTGCCGCCCAGGAGCTTGGTCTGGAGATCGCGCCGATAGCCGGTCATCAGCGCCATCGAGATCACCAGCGCCATCACGCCGATCACCAGCCCGAGGATCGAGACCATCCCGACCGCGGAGACGAGGGCGTCGGTAGGGCGGCGCAGATAACGCCACGCGATCATGCGGGAGAGGTTCATCGCGGGGCGTAGTGTACAGGCGTTATTCGCGCACGATCCGCCCCTCGATCGCCGTCGTAATCGTCTTGTCCGGCAGCGCGCCGATCGTCGATTCCGTCGCCTTCCGGTAATCGAATGTCGGCTGGGCGGGCGGCGGCAGGAGTTTCGGCTTCGACGGATTCTTCGGATCGAAAAGCGTGAAACCGTCGCCCTTGCCGTTGTCGTAGATGTAGTCGATCGTGGCCACGGTATACGTCGCCTTCGGATCGAGCGGCTTGCCGTTGATCATCACGCTGGTCACCACTCCGAGCTCGTTCACGATGTGATACCGAAGCTGGATGCCCGACGACACCTGCAGGAAGCGGCCGTCGCCCTGGTCCACGTGCGAGACGCCATTGTTCAGGAGGCCGAGGAGCTGCTCGCCGGTAACCGGAAACGAGACCAGCGTGTCGGGGTAGTAGAAGATCCCTTCCATGTCGTACGAGCGGACCGGGCCGGGCGGGATGTTGTCGTTGATGCGGATTCCGCCGCCGTTCATGATTCCGACGTCGGCGTGCATCCAGTCGCGCGCGACGTCGGCGAGGAAATTGCCGAGCGCCGACTCGCGTCCGCGGACCGCCGGCTCGACCCCTTCCAACAGATTCTTCGTCGAGCCGATCTGCACGTTCGGTCCGAGCTTCTTCTCCAGCGCCTTCATCCAGCGCTGCACCTCGGCGTCGACGTCGGGATCCTTCGCGATCGTCGAGTCGAGCATCACCCGCTTCGTCGTGATCGTCGCCGCGCCGGTCTCGGGAACGACGACATCCCACACGATCACACTCCGCGCGTCGGCGTCGCCCTTCGCGATCTTCGTTTTACCAACCGTCTTCTCCATGTATTGATGATCGTGACCGCCGGCGATGAAATCGATCTCCGGAAACTTCGTCGCCAGCGCCACGTCATCGGTCATGTCCTCGTGCGTGATGCCGACGATCAGCTGCGCGCCATCCCGCTTCAGTTGATCGATCGCCGCGCGGACCGCCGCGTATCGCGCGGTCTGATCAGAGAAGTCGACCTTGAAGTAATTGGATGAGCCGCTGTCGGTGGTCAATCCGAAGATGCCGACCGGGACGCCGCCGGCCTTCACCTCGATGAAGTTGTTCACGGTCTTCAATCGTGTGGCGAACGACTGCGTGCACTTGCCGCCGCGGCAGTAGTGGACGTTGGACGAAACCCAGCGGAAGTCCGATTCGGCGAAACGTCCGAGGGCGAACATCGGATCGGACTTCTCGAGCTCGTGATTGCCGATCGTCGCGTACATCGCGTCATCGAACTTCGAGCCGTCGCCATCGAGCAGGTTGAGCACCTCGATCATCGCCTGGGCGTTGAGGTACTTGCTCATCACCGACGGAAAGAGGAGATCGCCGGCATGCATCACCAGGACCGGCGTGCCGTCCGCGCCGAGCTGCTTGCGCAACGTCCGCACACGCGCCAGTCCGCCGATGTTGCCGTTCTCCAGTCCTTCGATCTTGTAGACGTCGTTGAGCTGGATGACGACGAAGTGCTTGTCGGCGCCGAATGCCGCGGTGGCGAAAAACAGCAGTGCGATTGCGATTCGCTTCATGTTGCCTCCTCGGTGTCATCCTGAGGCGCGAAGACGCCGAAGGACCTGTTGCTGAAACCGCGACGCGAGATTGTTACGGTTCCTTCGCCGTCTTTGCGGCTCAGGATGACACCTCATCTGTTATCTAATCCCCGACATGCGTCGTTTGCTCGTCCCGCTCATCCTCGCCGCTCTTCCGCTCTTCGCCGCACCGATCCAGACTCCTTCGCAATTCCTCGGCATCGAAGTCGGCGCGGACCGCACGCTCGCTGATTACAAGCAGATCGTGTCGTACTTCCGCGCGCTCGATGCCGCGTCGTCACGCGTGCAGATTGAAGACCTCGGACGAACCACTCTTGGCAATGAATTCATTATGGCCGTCATCTCCTCCGAGGCCAACATGAAGAACCTGCCGCGGATCAGGGAGACTGCGAAGCGCCTTGCCGATCCGCGCGGCGTGCCCGACGCGGAGCTCGAGTCGCTCGCGCGCGAAGGAAAAACGGTCGTCCTCGTCACCTGCAACATCCACTCGACCGAGATCGCGTCGAGCCAGATGGCGATGGAATGGGCGCACGCGCTGGCCACCGCGAACGACGACGAGACGAAACGATGGCTCGACAACGTCGTCCTCCTGCTCGTGCCTTCGCTCAATCCCGACGGGCAGATCATCGTCACCGACTGGTATCGCAAATACCTCGGCACGCCGTACGAAGGCGGCCGCCTGCCCGAGCTCTATCACCATTACGTCGGGCACGACAACAATCGCGACTGGTTCATGCTCACGCAGGTGGAAACGCAGGAGTTGAGCCGCGCGATCTACCACGAGTGGTTTCCGCAGGTCTTCGTCGATGAGCATCAAATGGGCATCGACGGACCGCGCATGTTCATCCCGCCGTTCGCCGATCCGGTCGATCCCGACGTCCATCCGCTGATCTGGCGCGAGGTCAACATCATCGGCTCCAACATGGCCTTCCGCCTCGAGCAGGCGAACAAGTCGGGGATGATCTACGGCTACTCGTTCGACGCCTACTGGCTCGGTGGCACGCGCAACACCGGCTGGTGGAAGAACATCACCGGCCTGCTGCTCGAGACGGCCTCGGCGAAGATCGCCACGCCCGCGCGCGTCGAAGCGACGGAGCTGCGCGGCGGCACCAAAGGCCTGATCGACTACAAGGCGACAATCAATCATCCGCACCCGTGGCAGGGCGGCGTCTGGCGGATGCGCGACATCATGGACTACGAGCGGATCGCCTCGGACGCGCTGCTCGAAACCGCCGCCGATCGCCGGCTCGATCTGCTGCGCGACGTGACCACGCGCGCGCGTGCCGCGGTCGCGAGCGCGAAGCCGGGCGAGGCATATCGCATTCCTGCCGAACAGCACGATCGCGGCACGGCCGACAAACTGATCGCACTGCTGCTCGAGCATGGCGTCGAGATCCGCAAGTCGCCGAACGGCGATTACTGGATTCCAATGGCGCAGCCGTACTCGAAGTTCATCACCGAGATGCTCGAGCCGCAGGTTTACCCCGAAGTGCGCTTGCAGCCGGGGAAGGAAATCCTCCGGCCGTACGACGTCGCGACCTGGACGCTGCCGCTGGCGATGGGCGTGACGGTCGAGCACACCGCAATCCCTCGGAACACCGAGGCGGTGACGAGCATCAAGCCGTCCGCCGACTCGATTTCGCAGAAGCTCGGCAAGCTGACGAAGAAGCCGCGCGTGGCGATCTTCAATCCGTGGGGCGGCGCGCTCGATGAAGGATGGACGCGCTGGTTGCTCGATCAATACGGACTGAAACCGGCGTCATTACGCCCGAACGAAGTGAAGTCGCCGCTGGCGTTCGACGCCTTCATCATCCCCGACATCGAAAAGGAAACGATCGCCGCCGGCGGCCGCAAAGCGGAAGAGGGCTCGATGAAGTACATCGATGAGCTTCCGCCCGAATATCGCGGAGGCCTCGGCAACTCCGGCGCCGAAGCGCTTCGCGCGTTCGTCACCGGCGGCGGCACGCTCATCGCGCTTGGACGAGGCACCGAGTACGTCATCGATCAGTTCAACATCCCGGTGCGAAACGTACTTGCCAGGGTGAAGCCGGACGAGTTCTCCGTCCCCGGCTCGCTCGTACGCCTCAACGTCGCGACCGATCATCCGGTGACCGCCGGCATGCCATCCGAAGTCGCCGCATTCATCGACGAGCCGATCGCGTTCGAGACGACCGTCCCCGGCTCCGAGATGCAGCGCTGGGTCCTCGCCTCCTATCCGGAAGAACCGCGCGACGTCCTTCTATCGGGATGGATCAACGGCGCCGACAAACTGACGCGCAAGGCCGCGGCGGTGGCGATGACGTACGGCAAGGGGAGAATCGTTCTGTTCGGCTTCCACCCGCAGCATCGGGGTCAGACGCACGCGACGTTCCCACTGCTGTTCAACGCGATCGAGTGGCAATGAGCCTATAAAGACACAAGCTCCAGACTCTCGATCTCCCGCGCCAGAAACTCCGCCGCGATCCGGCGGAAGCGTTCCTCGGCATCGGTGACGAGGAAGTGATGCTCGGTCTCGCCGCTCGTGTTCGGCTCCACCATCGCCTTCACGCAGGCGGCGGTCGTCTCGGCGCTGTCGACGATGGCAATCGCGTCGCCGACGACCTTCTCGATCGTCCCGCGGAGAATCGGATAGTGCGTGCATCCGAGGACGAGCGTGTCGATGCCCGCGTCGATCAGCGGCCCGAGATAGACCTCGGCCACCTCGCGTGCGACATGCGTGTTCGCCCATCCCTCTTCGGCCAGCGCCACGAACAACGGCGCGGCGGACTCGATCACTTCGACTTTCGGATCGATCGCGTGAATCGCTCTCGTGTAGGCCCGCGCCTTCACCGTCCCCTCGGTGGCGATCACCCCGACGCGGCCCCGCGTCCGCTCGATCGCCGCGCGCGCGCCCGGCTCCACGACTCCGATCACCGGAATCGGCAACTTCTCCTGCAGCGCCGGCAGCGCCGCGGCAGTCGCCGTGTTGCACGCCACGACCAGCAGCTTGATCCCGCGCTCCATCAGATGATGCGCGGCTTCGAGTGAATAGCGGATGACCGTCTGCGGCGACTTCGTCCCGTACGGCACGCGCGCCGAATCGCCGAGGTAGATCAGCGACTCGTGAGGAAGCGCGCGGTTGATCTCGCGGAACACCGTCAGGCCGCCGACGCCTGAATCGAAAACGCCGATCGGCGCGTCAGCTCCCCGGCTCGCCATCCACTGCCATTCCCGCGCCCGCCTCGCGCTTGATGTTGTACTGCTCGATCTTCTTGTAGAGATTCGAGCGCGGTGTATCGATCGCCTCCGCGGTCTTCGACACGTTCCATCCGAACTCGCGCAACTTCGCGAGAATGAACGCTTTCTCCGCCTCGTCCTTGAACTCCTGCAGCGTGTTGAGCCGCATCGCCGCCGAGATGATGTCCGCGGGCGCGCGGAAGAACTCCGCCGGCAGATCGGTGACGTCGACGGCGTCGGCCGGCACCATGATCACCAGGCGCTCGATCAGATTGCGCAGCTCGCGCACGTTGCCGCGCCACGACGCGTCCTGCAGCGCCTTGAGCGCAGCGGGCGTGAAGCTCTTCGGATGGAAGTTGTGCTCCTGGCTGAAGAGCTGCGCGAAGTGCTGCGCGAGGACCGGCACGTCGTCGCGCCGCTCGCGCAACGGCGGCGTGCGAATCGGGATCACGTTCAGGCGGTAGTAAAGATCCTCGCGGAAACGGCCGCCTTTGATCTCATCCTCGAGATCCTTGTTCGTCGCGGCGATGACGCGGACGTCGACCTTCACGACCGTCGCCGATCCTACCGGCTCCACTTCCCCTTCCTGCAGCACGCGCAGCACTTTCGCCTGCGTGCGGAGCGACATGTCGCCGATCTCGTCGAGGAAGATCGTGCCGCCATCCGCGGCGACGAATTTTCCGGTCTGCTTGCGGACGGCGCCCGTGAACGAGCCCTTCTCGTGCCCGAACAGCTCCGACTCGATCAGCTCCTCCGGGATCGCCGCGCAGTTCACCTGCACGAACGGCTGCGAAGAGCGCGACGAGCGGCGATGAATCTCGCGCGCCACGAGCTCCTTGCCGGTCCCCGATTCGCCGGTGATCAGCACGGTCGCCTTCGTAGGCGCGGCGCGCTCGATCATCGCCTTCAGCTCGCGCATCGGGACCGCGTCGCCGACGAGCTGGTAGACCTTTTCGGTCTTCTCGCGCAGCTCGCCGACCTCCGCTTCGAGCTTCTGCGTGCGGACCGCGTTGCGGACCGAGACCAGCAGCTTCTCGCGATTCAGGGGCTTTTCGAGGAAATCGAAGGCGCCGCGCTTCGTGCATTCGACGGCGGTCGAGATGTCGCCGTGGCCGGAGACCATGACGACCGGCGTCATGACCTTCTGTTCTTTCAGCTCCTCGAGGATCTCGATCCCATCGCGGACCGGCATCTTGATGTCGAGCAGGATTGCGTCGTAGGGCGTCTTCAGCGCCTTGTCGAGCCCCTCGTTCCCCGACCGCGCCTCGTCGACGCGATACCCCTCGTACTCGAGCGTCATCCGGATCGCCTCCCGGATGGCGGTTTCGTCGTCGACTACCAGAACTCGAAAAGCCATAAGTCAAACGTCCTCAGTGCATGAGCTTGGCCAATTGTATGGTGGGGTGGCCGAGGTAAGCTGATGGTGATGGAGTTCGAGCGGGTTCTTCGGACCTTCACAGGGTTTTTCGATCGCGAGGAAATCCGGTACGCGATCGTGGGCGGGCTGGCGGTGGCCGCCTGGGGACGGAAGCGTTCCACGAAGGATGCGGACTTTGCGGTCGACTTGGCGAATCAGCAGCGCGTCATTTCCTTCGCGGAGTCGCTTGGCTACGAAACGCTATACATGTCGGCCGGTTATTCGAATCATGTCCACAACGATCCGGCACTCGGCCGCGTCGATTTCATGTACCTGTCTGGTCCGACCGCGGATCAAATCTTCAGCGCGTCGAGCATCAAAGAGGTGCGCCCCGGCGAAAAGGGCCGTGTTGCCAGCGCCGAGCATCTTGCGATGATGAAGGCGCTGGCTATGAAGAATTTTCCGCATCGAGCTCTCTTTGAGGGAGAGGACGTCCGAGTGCTGCTCGAAGCACCCGGTGTCGATCGCGATGCCGTCCGGGACTACTTCGAGCAACATGGTTTGTTAGAATTATTCGATGCCATCGACAAAACGCGTCGAGCCCCTTGATCCAGCCCAGTTCACATACTCGGCCGAGGAGAATGAGTGGCTTTGGAAGGTACGCGATCTCGACTGGCTACCTTGGGATCAGTACCTCGCCTGGTGCACCTACCTCACCAAAGACGAGCCTCCATCGCGCGAAATCACGCCCGCTGACGCCGAGCCCTTCACCCTCTGAGCCCCCGCGATACAATCCCTCCCCGCATGAAAGTCGAAATCGTTCGTGAAGCGAAGTTGTCGAAGACTGACCATTTATTCGTCGTCCTGGCCGAGGGTGTAGAACCGGAGACGACGACCGTGAGTGACCTCGTCGGGAAGGCCGTGAAAGACGCGGGCTTCGGCGGGCGCTCCGACGAATCGATCACGCTCCTGGCCGGCACGCCGCGCAAGCTGACGCTCATCGGCATCGGCAAGAAAGTCACGGTTCGGGCGATCCGCGGCGCGCTTTACGCGATCGGCAAGATCGCGCGGAAGCAGCGCGACAAGAAGATCGCCGTCGCCGTTCCGCTGGCCATCCCCGGGTTCGAGAGCGACTTCGCCACGCGCCTCATCGCCGATGCCCTCGGCGCGGCCGACTACAAGTACGCCACGTACATCACAACCAACAAGGACGACAAGCCGACCGGTCCGATCGAAGCAGCGCTCATTGCGCCATCGTCGCTCGACGCGAAGCGCATCCGCACGTTGAACGGCGAAGCGCGCGCCATCATCGAGGGAGTCCGCACCGTCCGTGACCTCGGCAACGCGCCGTCGAACATCATGACCGCCACGCGCATCGCCGAGCGCGCTGCCGAAATGGCGAAAGAAGTCGGCGTGAAGTGCACGATCTACGGCAAGCGCGAGATCGAGCGGATGAAGATGGGCGGCCTCATCGCCGTCAACCGCGGATCGGTCGAAGAGCCGCGCTTCATCGTCCTCGAGTACGCGCCGAAGAAAGCGAAGAAGCATGTCGCGCTCGTCGGCAAGGGCATCACCTTCGACTCCGGCGGCATCTCCATCAAGCCGGCCGAGAAGATGGAGGAAATGAAGTTCGACATGTGCGGCGCCGCGGCCGTCATCGGCACGATCGAGGCGGCGGCGAAGCTCGGACTGCCGGTGAAGATCACCGGCGCCATCCCGTCGACCGACAACCTCCCGAGCGGCAGCGCCTACAAGCCGGGCGAGATCATCACGATGATGAACGGCAAGACGGTCGAGATCGTGAATACCGACGCCGAAGGCCGCATGATCCTCGGCGACGCGCTGCACTGGGCGTCGCAGCTGAAGCCCGATCACATGCTCGACTACGCAACCCTCACCGGAGCCTGCGTCGTGGCGCTGGCGAGCGAAGCGGCGGGGCTTTTCACCAGCGATGATGAGCTGGCTCGGAAGTTGATTGAGTGCGGAGAGCGGGTCGGAGAGCGCCTCTGGAGACTGCCCGAGTGGGACGACTACAAGGATCTGGTCCGCAGCGAATGGGCGGACATCAAAAACTCCGGCGGCCGTTGGGGCGGCGCGATCACCGCCGCGATTTTCCTGAAGGAGTTCGTGACTTGTCCCTCCTGGGCACATCTGGACATCGCCGGCACGGCGTACGCGGAACACGAGACGTCGCGCGAGGCGAAGGGAGCAACGGGAGCGGGCGTGCGGGTCACGCTCGAGTTTCTCGAATCGCTCTCGCGCTGACCGCGCTTCTCATCCTGTTCAATTTTTCCGCGTGCGATCGGAACGATCACGTCGTTCCGCACGCGGCGGCGGAGCCACCCGAGGAAATCAACTACACCTCGCTCGACTCGCCGAGCCTGCAGTTTCTGCCGCGCGGACAGGAAGCGCCGAAGTGGCAACTGCAGGAAGATCCGCTCGTCGTCCCGGCCAAACAGCTCGCCTCCTATCTCGATCGCGACGGGGCGCGTCTTGCACGCTACGAGGCGTTCGAAGTCACCTCCGGCAAGTACCAGTCGCTCGATGCGAAAGAGGGCTTCGCCATCGTCGAGATCTTCCGTTTCCCCGATTTCGTCAAAGCCTTCGGAGCCTGGTCGACGAGCAAGACCGACACGAGCAAGCCGCTGCAGATCGTGAACGGGGCGTTCGAGAACCGGCATTCGCTGCATCTCTGGCGCGGGCCGTTCTACGTGCGCGTGACGGGCGGCGGCACGCCCGACGGCGACGAGTCGCTGAAACGATTGCTGCTGAGCGTCGCCGACAAGATGCCGGCCGCGCCCGGCATGCCGGCCGTCTTCAATTTCTTTCCCGCCGCGGGCCGCATCCCGAACAGCGAGCGCTTCTCCGCCGAGTCGGCGTTCGGCCAGGCCTTTCTCGCGAACTCGTTCATGGCCAGTTTCACGACGCCGAACAACATGAAGGTCGACGGCCTGATCATCCCGGCGGCGAACAAGGATGCGGCGGCGAAGATCCTCGAGGCCTGCCACGCGCTCTACGTCCGCAACGGCAAGCTGCTCGATCCCGTCCCGAACCTCGGCGAAGACAACTTCACCGCCGAGGATCGCTACATGGGGCGGACCGTGGCGTTCCGCATCGATCGTTTCGTGATCGTCTTCAACGGCTTCGACGACCGCCAGCCGATCGTCGACATCGCCAGCGCGACGGAACAGCGGATATTGGGATCGATCCGCAAACAGCTCGTGACGGCGGATGAGCGGGCGGACAACAGCGATCAGCCGACCCAGGCCGGCACGCCGGCCTGGGCACAGAAACGTCGCTGACTAGCGGTACGTGGCGTCGCCGAATCCGAGGATCGGGAAGAAGATGATGCCGAGGAATGAGAGGCCGAGGCCGAAGCCGGTCCCTTTTCCGAAACGCTCGGCGAGCGCGATACTGACGATGATGAACACGATGAAGTTCACGATCGGGATCAGCATCAGAATGATCCACCACGCCGGCTTTCCGGCGATCTTCAACAGCACGAAGAGGTTGTAGATCGGCACGATCGCCGCCCATCCCGGCTCTCCCGCTTTGACGAAGACCTTCCACAGCGAGGCGACCATCAGCAGGACGACGGCGAACCACACCAGCATCATGCCCATACCGAGGCCGGCACCGAGCGGCGAAACCTGTGGAGCAGCGGTGTCTGTCTGGAACAACAGGAACAGAAGTGACGAGGTCATTTGCGAGCTTCCTCCTACGCATTACGTTTTCCGGGGGCGGGTTGTGAGAGTCGTGAACGAATTGTGCGCCCTAACGCTCCCAGGTGCCACTCTTTCCGCCGGTCTTGCGAACGAGCTGCAGTCCGTCGATGACCAGGCCCTTCTCCGCGCTTTTGCACATGTCGTAGATCGTCAGCGCCGCCACGGCGCAGGCGGTCATCGCTTCCATCTCCACGCCTGTCTTCGCTTCGCAGCGGACGATGGAGCGCACTTCGATCGTGCCTGCAGTCGGATCGAGATCGAACGTGACGTCGACGGAATCGAGTGCGATCGGATGGGCGAGCGGGATCAGCGACGGCGTCTGCTTCGCGGCGAGGACGCCCGCGACTTTTGCCGTCGTCAGGACGTCCCCTTTCGGCAGCGCGCGGTCGACGAGCTTCTTCAGCGTCGAGGGCTGCATGCGGACCGTGGCGACGGCCACCGCCTCGCGCACCGTAGCCCGCTTCGCGCCGACGTGGACCATGGAGATGCCGCCTGTTTCATCGAGATGCGAGAAGTCGTTCATCGATTGCCTTCGCCTCTTCCAGTTCTTCAGGTGTATTGACGTTCAACAGCGGCTCGCCTGCAAAGCGCGCGCGCAGCTCCGATTCTTCGACGACCTCCTCGATGAGCCCGCGCACCTCGAACTGCCCACGCGCGATGCGAGATTCGATGCGCGGCAGCAACGCCACATCGTAAACGGCGCAGAGCGGTTGCGGCCTGCCGCGCCACACCGGCACACCGCCGCGGTCGCGGAGGTAGAGCAGAACCTCGGACGTGATCAGCGGATAGTCAACGGCGAGGATGAAGCAGCGGCGCACTGACAGGAGTGTCTGTGCTACATGCTGCAGCGCCGCGCGGATGCCGAACAGCGGCCCCTCGCCGTCGTGCGCCCCTTCGAAGTCGCGGCCGACCACGATGACCTCCTCGAACGCGCCACGCGCGGCGGCGGCGACCCGTTCGAGAAAGAGCTCCGGCTTCGACTGCCCCAGCCGGCGCGAGAGACCGCCGGCGAGCACGTAGCAGTTCATGGCTTGCAGGTAACAGATAGCAGATAGCAGGTGGCGAAGACTACAGGTTCTCCTGCTATCTGCTATCTGCCAGCTGCTGTCTGGCAGGGTACCATCGCGCGATGTCGGTGGCCGCCGTGATTCCGGCGCTGAATGAGGAGAGGTGGATCGGCGCGTCGATCGATGCGGCGCGCGCCGCCGGAATCGACGAAGTGATCGTCTCCGACGGAGGCAGCAGCGACGCCACGATCTCCATCGCCGAGGGGCGCGGCGCGCGCGTGATCACCGGAGAGCGGATGCGCGCGAGGCAGCTCAATCGCGGCGCGGAGGCGGCATCGAGCGACTCGCTCGTCTTCGTCCACGCCGACACGCTGCTCCCCCTCGGCGCGGCGCGCGCCATCAAAGACGCGCTCCGTCACTACGCGTTCGGCGGCTTCCGCCTGAAGTTCGCCGAGCGCGAGCAGAAGCTGCGCGTCGCGGAGACGATGATCAACGTCCGCACGGCGATGACGAAATCGCCGTGGGGCGATCAGGCGCAGTTCATCCTCCGCAAGCCGTTTCTCGCGAATGGCGGATATCGGGAGATCCCGATCATGGAGGACTACGAGCTCGCCGTGCGGATGAAGCGCAGCGGTCCGACGACCGTGCTGCCGTTGCACGTGATCACATCGGGCAGGCGTTTCCTGGAGATGGGTGTGTGGAAAACGGCGGCGCTCAACTGGAGAATCATCGCCTCTTACCGGCTGGGCGCCGATCCCGATCAGCTGGCCAAGCTCTATCGGGGCTGATTGCGGCCCTGCGGCTGGACGACAAGCCTGAAGGAGGCTTGGCCATCAAACGCCGCCGGCCGTGCCGGCTATCGCGGCTGACGGCCGCGCTTCTTCGCTTCGAGGTCGTTCATCTTCTTCGCGTGGCGCGCCTGGCCGAGGCTCACGTTGATCGGATTGGTGCGATCGAGGAACGGGAGCGTCGGCTTCTCGCGGATGCCGATCATGCGGCGTACGTTGCGCAGCCCCTCGTGCTTCATGTTCATCCGCAGGCCGGCCTCGACCGTCTCCAGCGCCTTCTTCCGATTGCCCGAGGCGAGGTAGACGCGCCCGAGGTTCGCGTAGTGATCGGGGTTGTAGAACTCGAGGTCGATGGCCCGGCGGCAAAGCTCGAGCGCGAGCTTGTAATCCTTCCGCACGAGCGCCACGCACAAGCCGAAGTACGACAATCCGGACGCCGTCTTCGAGGCGTGAATGACCGGCATCTCTTCGGTGCCGTACGCATCGTGAAAAAGATTGAGGGCCCGAAGGAAGTCCTCCTCTTTCGCGGCCAGGATTGCCTCGGCGATCAGTCGATTGAACGTAGTCATCAGATCAACTCGCGCGACCGGAGGCGGTGGACGTACCGCTCGATCCGGTCTCGTTCTTCGCTTTGCAGGTCCATGAAGCGCATGCCGTATTTCGCCATCGTTCCGGAGAACTCCGCTCGCAAAACCTGCGCCTCCAGCTGCAGAGGCACGGCATCGCCGGGGAGATAGAAGTGCAGCCGGACCACGCCGTCGCCGGGGAGCATGCGGTCGACTTCGAGCAGCATGCCGCTGGCGGAGATGTTCACGCTCCGCCCGAGGACGAAGCGGCCGTTCTTCTCCAGCGAGACCTCGATCTTCGTGATCGTGCGCAGCTGGCGGCGCACCGGGATCGTCGTCAGCTTCTCCACTTTCGAGTCGAGCTCGCGACGCTGGATGGGGCGGAAGATCACGTCGTTGCACCCGGCGGAGAGGCAGAGATCGCCATGCTCGGGATGGGCCTTGTCGGCGATCAGCAGCAAAGACGTCATGCGCGTCGCTTCCTGATTGCGGATCTCGCGGCAGAACTCCGGCGCCGTCATGTCGAAGAGATCGAAGCCGAAAATGATCAGGTGCGGCAGCTCATCCTGCGCCTTCTGCAAGCCCTCGGAGCCGGCCAGCGCGGTGAGGATGATCGAATCGCGGCGGCGGAGGATCGTCTCCTGAAACGTCAGAGCACCACGCGAGTGGTCGACAAGGAGGATCCGTCCAATTTCTATGTTCATGCCGCCGAGATCTGCCTGAGCTTCGTCACCGTTCGCTTGAGATCGTCGACCAGCATCGCCGCGTGCTCCGGCGTGTTCGACTTTCCCAGTCCGATGCGGATCGATCCCATCGCCGCAGCCTCACCCACTCCGATCGCCGTCAGTACGCGCGACGGCCCGCGTTCGCCGGAACTGCATGCGGAACCTGTCGACAACGAGAAGCGCCGCATGGCAAGGATCAACGATTCGGCCTCGATTCGATCGAAACTGACGTTCAGGTTACCCGGCAATCTTAAATCCCTCGGGCCATTCACGGAAGCTTCCGCGATCTCCGACACGATCCGATCCCACAATTCGTTCCGGATTGCCGTCAGCCGCTCCCCCTCCTCCGCCATCTCCGCGGCACGAAGCTGGAACGCCGTGGCCATGCCGATCACGCCCGGCACGTTGACCGTTCCGGAGCGGATGTTCTTCTCCTGGCCGCCGCCGACGATCAGCGGATGAACCTTGATCCCGCGCCGCACGAACAGCCCTCCGATCCCTTTCGGACCGTAGATCTTGTGCGCGGAGAACGACGCGAGATCGACGCTGCGAAGATCGAGCGGCACCTTCCCCGCCGCCTGCGTGATGTCGCTGTGAAAGAGGATGCCGCGCTCGCGAGCAATCGCAGACAACGCCGCGATGTCCTGCAACGTCCCGATCTCGCCGTTCGCCGCTTCGATCGAAATGACCTTCGTGTGCGAGCGGATCGCCAGCTGCAACGCATCGGGTGAGATGAAGCCGTTCCGATCGGGCCGGAGAATCGTCAGCTCCGCGCCGCTCTCGTGCGCTGCCGCGAGCACCGACTTGTGCTCGATGGCGCTCGTGATCAGGTGATCGCTGCGCCCCGCGAGCCGCAGCGCGATGTTGTTCGACTCCGTCGCGCCGGCGGTGAAGTAGACCTCCGGCGCGGTGACTCCGAGAAAGCGCGCGACGGCGATCCGCGCATCTTCGACCGCCCGCGATGCCGCCCGCCCGTGCTCGTGCACGATCGACGCGGGATTCCCGAAGATCTCGGTGAAGAACGGCAGCATCTTCTCGACCACACGCGGATCGCACGGGGTGGTGGCGTGGTGATCGACGTAGATCATGGCGGAATGCGTTCAGCGACGCCGGCGTCGTTTCCGCGCGGCGGGGGCCGCAGCGTGCGTCCCTTCACCTTCGCGCTTCACCTTCACGGCGAAGGCGTGCCATTGCCGGTATTGATCGACGTACTTGCCCGACGACAGCGCGAAGAGCTCGAGCAGAGCCAGGGCGTCGTTGAACGGCTCGCGATGCACGGCCCGGAATTGCGCGCGGCGGTCGGTCGGCGGTTCGAGGAGGCGCCACAACGTCTCCAACGCCTGTTCGATCTGATGACGTGTGCCGGCGGAGAGAGCCATGCGCGCGCAGAGCGGCTGCACGAGATCGCGCATGAACGTCAGCACTTCGCCGATGCGCATCCGCGAGTCGCGGCGAAGCTCTTCCTTCTCCAGCTCCGCCACCACCCACGGCAGCATCAGCACCGAGAGCAACACGGCGTCGGAGATCTTCCGCCCCGCCTGCACGGTGCGGTCGAGCACCTCGAGCATTTTCCAGAAGTACGGCGCGCGGTCGCTGGCAATCGCGCAATAAACCTCGGGCAGCAGCGGCTCGAGCAGGCCCGACTCGACCAGCCGCCGGACCGCTTCCTTCGACCAGCCGCGCCGCAGCAGCTCGAGGATCTCTTCCGACACGCGCGGAGGCGAGGCCTTGAGGATCTCGTTGCGATGGCGGAGGAGCGCTTCGTACGTCGCGTTCTCGATCCCGAATCCAAGGCGCGCGCCGAACTCGATCGCGCGCATCATCCGCACCGGATCCTCGCGGAAGCGGACGTCGGGATCGCCGATCACGCGGACCCGCTTCTGTTCCATGTCCTCGAGACCGCCGACGTAATCGATCACCGAGAAGTCGGCGATGTTGTAGAAGAGCGCGTTGATGGTGAAGTCGCGGCGCCGCGCATCCTGCAGCGGCGAGCCGAACGTGTTGTCGTCGGTGATCAGGAAATCTTCGTTCTCTTCATCCGTCGAGCTCCGCTCCGGCTCGCGGCGGAACGTCGCCACTTCGACGATCTGATCCTGAAAGATGATGTGCACGAGCCGGAAGCGGCGGCCGATGATCCGGCTGTTGCGGAAGAGACGGCGGATCTCGGTCGGATGCGCGTCGGTGGCGATGTCGAAGTCCTTCGGCTGCCGGCTCATCAACAGATCGCGCACGCTTCCCCCGCAGAGGTACGCGCGGTAGCCGCTCCGATGCAGGCGGTAGAGGACCTTGAGGACGTTCTCGGGGATGCGGCGGCGCGAGATCGAATGCTCGCTGCGATCGATGACGGTCCCCTCGACGGCGTCGGCCGGCTCGACGATGGCTTCTTCGGAATCAGAATCGACAGGCAGATCGCTCATGGTTTGCCCGCCTGAAGAATGCAGAACGCAGAGTGAAGAATTGAGAATGAAGAAACGAGGCGTCGCTTCGCGCGCAATCCGTTTCTCAATTCTTCATTCTGCGTTCTGCGTTCTGCATTCATGGTCAAGGTGCGAGCTCCGAGTCCCCTTCAATCGGTTCCTCGGAATGGTAGTGATAATGCCTGTCGACGATCATGCCCATCCGGTCCCATCGCGTTCGCGGACCGAAGAAGCGGGCCACGCCCCACAGCTCCCTGAGCCGGTCCTGCCACGGCGCCTCGGCCGAGGCCGGCGTTCCGTGGAACGACCAGTACACCATGAACGCGCGCCCTTTGATCATCGAGCGTGGCACGGTCCCCCAGTAACGGGAGTCGCTGGAGCGGTCGCGGTTGTCGCCCATGGCGAAGTAGTGCCCCGGCGGCACGACGTACGGATTGAACTGATCGCGCGAGCGGTACGGCTCGGGCAACGCCGGCTGCGGCGGATAGACCGACGGATCGAGATGGATCACGTACGGCTCGTCGAGTTTCTTGTGATTGACGTAGACGTTCTTGTCGTGCACTTCCACGGTGTCGCCCGGGAGGCCGATCACGCGTTTGACGAAGTCGGTCTCCGGCTGGAGCGGATAGCGGAAGACGATGATGTCGCCGCGCCGGATCTCGCGCAGCGGGAGCAGTGCGCCGAGGCTCGGACCGGGACCGTAGATGAACTTATTGACGATGATGTGGTCGCCGACCTTGAGGTTGTCTTCCATCGATCCGGTCGGGATCTTGAACGCCTGGAAAACGAAGATGGCGGCGAAGCGGACGAAGATGACCGCGATCAGTAATGCTTCGTAGTATTCGCGGGCTGTCGACTTCTGCTCGTGGTCATCCGTTGCGGCCATTCAGGCGGGGATTGTACGCCAGGAGAGGTCCCGCCGGACGTCGGATGGCACCTAAATGATTGAAAATTCGGGCCAAAGTCTTTGGCTGCTCGATTGCAAATAACTCTCTGCGAACAAGCCTCAAGGGAGGAGCCCGAATGGATCTCCAGGACAACCTCATCGAATCGAATTCAACCGGACGCAAGGGCGGCTGGAAGGCTTACGCCGGATCGCTGCTCATGCACGGAATCATCGTCGGATTCGTCCTTTTCATGTCGGCGGCCACAGCACATGTCGTCGATGCTCACCAACAGCCGATCCGCGCCTATCTGTCGCAGGGTGCGGCTCCACCGCCCCCTCCGCCACCACCACCTCCGCCCGCTTCCGGGGCGAAGTCAGCAGGCTCACCGAAGCCAAAACAGGTAGCGGAGATTCAATTGCCGAAGCCGGTGACGCCGTTGACGCCGCCGGTCGAGATCCCGAAAGAGATCCCGATTCCGCAGCCGGTGCAGCTGAAGATCGAAGAAGCGCAGCCATTGCCGCAGCCGATGATCTCGTCATCGCCTGCCGGTGACGGAAGCGGCGATCAGTCGACCTCGACCGCCGGCGTGCCGGGAGGCGTCGCGGGCGGTGTGGCGGGTGGAACGGTGGGCGGCGTAGTGGGTGGAGAGATCGGCGGCGTGAAGGGCGGTGTGGTGGGTGGCCAGGTCGGCGGACAGCTCGGCGGCACGGGAACCGGAACCGCCGGCAACGGCACTGGCGACCAGACCGCTCCGCTGCGCGTCGGCGGCGATGTCTCGGCCCCGACGATCATCTCGAAGTTCGAGCCGAAGTACACCGAGCCCGCGCGTCACGCGCACCTGACCGGCGTGGTGGTCGTCGAAGCGATCATCAGCAAGCAGGGCACGGTCGAAGAAGTGAAGGTGTTGAAGGGATTGCCGATGGGACTTTCGGAAGAAGCGATGGAAGCGGTGCGCAAGTGGCGCTTCAAGCCGGGAAGGCTGAATGGTGAGCCGGTCGACGTCATCTTCAACCTGACGGTGAATTTCAGGATGGATTGACGCCTGAGTTGCTAGGTTGCTGGGTTTGCGAGGTTGCTGGGTGTTACTCAGCAACCAAGCAACCCAGCAACCGTTCACTCCCCTGCCCCAACCGGCTGCGGTGCCGACGGCTTCTTCACCGAGATCGCCTTCGCCTGGAGGAAAAGCCCGAGGTAATCGCGGCCGCCCGCTTTCGAATCAGTGCCCGACATGTTGAAGCCGCCGAACGGATGAACTCCGACCAGCGCGCCGGTGCACTTCCGATTGATGTACAGATTGCCGACGAAGAACTCCTCCTCGGCGCGGCGGATCTTCTCCTGATTCTCGGTAAAGACCGCGCCGGTCAGGCCGAACTCCGTGTCGTTCGCGATGCGCAGAGCGTCATCGAAGTCCTTTGCTTTGATGATCGCCAGGACCGGTCCGAAGATCTCTTCCTGCGCGATCGTGGCGCGCGGATCGACGTCGGCGATGACCGTCGGCTCGACGAAGTAGCCATCCTCCGGACGGGTGTTGCCACCCGCGAGGAGCCGCCCCCCTTCCGACGTCCCCTTGTCGATGTACTCCTTGATCTTCTTCATCGCCTTCTCGTTGACGACGGGGCCGATCTGCGAGTCGGGCAGCTCCGGCATGCCGATGCGCAGCGCCTTCGTCTTCTCCGCGACGAGCGGCACGAACTGGTCGTACACCGCTTCATCGACGATCAGCCGCGAGCAGGCGGAGCATTTCTGTCCCTGGAATCCGAACGCCGAGGCGACAGCGGCGGCCGCCGCTTCGTCGAGGTTCTTCGTCTCTCGGTCGATGATGATCGCGTCCTTGCCCCCCATCTCGGCGACGACGCGCTTGATCCACATCTGGCCCTTCTGCGGCTTCGCCGCTTCCTGGTTGATGTGCAGTCCGACTTCCTTCGAGCCGGTGAACGAGATGAAGCGGATCTTCGGATGCTGGATCAGCGGATCGCCGACTTCGGCTCCCGCGCCGCTGACGAAGTTCACGACGCCCGGCGGCATCCCCGCCTCTTCGAGCAGCGCGAAGAATCGCCACGCGATCCACGGCGCGTCGGACGACGGCTTCAGGATGATGCAGTTTCCGGTCACCACACCCGCGGTGGTCATCCCGGCCATGATGGCGAGCGGGAAGTTCCACGGCGGAATGACGGCGCCGACTCCGAGCGGGATGTAGACGAGCTCGTTCGCTTCGCCCGGAATCCGCGTGATCGGCTGCTCGCCGCCCCAGCGATACGCCTCGCGAGCATAGAACTCGCAGAAGTCGATTGCCTCGGCGGTGTCCGCGTCGGCCTCGACCCATGTCTTGCCGACCTCGAGCACCATCGTCGCGGAGAATTCATGCTTACGCTCACGAAGCAGCGCAGCGGTCTTGACGATCAGTCCGGCGCGGACGTCGACCGGCTGTTTGCGCCACGACTCGAACGCCGTCCAGGCCGCCGTCATCGCCTGCTCGACGTGGGCCTTCGTTCCCTTCTGAAACCTGCCGAGGAGCTGATCCTTGTGCGAAGGATTCCAGGAATCGTACGTGTTGAGTCCGGTAATGTGCTCGCCGCCGATGACGAGCGGATACTCGCGGCCGAGCTCGGCCTGCACTTTCTGCAGCGCGGCCTCCATCGCGGCTTTGTTCTCGGGTTTGCTAAAGTCGGTGAAGGGCTCGTTCTTGAATTCGCTGAGCATTTTGATTGCGTTCTCCTGAGGTGAAGCGAAGGGTGGCTATGTACTCGAAATCGAAGGCGATCGCAACCGGGCTGCTGACGCTGCTCTGCATCAGCTGCGCGGGGATGATGCCGTGGCGCAACGAGCCGGTCGCGACCGAGGTGAACGTCGCCTTCACCATCGAGAACAACCTGCTATTCCTGACCACGCCGCGCATCGAAAACCGCACGGGACGTTTCTTCCTCGGCTCGGCGAGCGCGCACACCGTGCTCGATCCGCACTTCGTCGCGGCGGCCGGGCGGCGCGGCTCGTACGCGTTCGACATCGGACAGAAAGAGGCGATCCGCTTCTCTCCCGTGACGCTGAGTCTCGGCGGCACCGGCGACGCGATCGTCGGCGCGGACGTCTGGGGAAATCGCGCCATCTCGATCAACTACGAGTCGGGGCTCCTCACCTATCAGAAGGAGGGGATCCATCCCGAGGGAATGGTGCTCTTCCATTACGACGGCGCTCCATCGATCACGATCGACGTCGGCGGCGCGAACGTGCCGGCCATCGTCGACACCGCGCTCCCCGACACGCTCGTCCTTCCGCGCGCGAAGCCGGGCCGCGGCAGCGCGCAGGTCAAGGTTGCGGGGACCGACTTCGGCACGATCGACGTCGGCTTCGCGAACATCCCGAAAGCGCGGATCGGCAATCGCCTGCTGTCGCGGTTCCTCGTCTCGATCGACTACGGGCAACATGTCATCGGTTTGTGGCGCGACCCGCGCGTCCCGCTGCGTTAAACTCACGCCTCGACACACAGGGGGCATTCATGCGGCGATTCATACTCGTTTTCGTCGTTGCAGTTCTCCTTTCGCCGGCGGCCTTCGCGGCGGATCCCGGCGCGGCGATCGGCAAAGCGAAGCAGGCGCTGAGCGAGAAGCGGTTCGACGACGCGATTCAACTTCTGCAGTCCGCGGTTCCCGACGCTGCGGCGCTGGCCGAGCCTCAGCACTCGCAGGCACTCGCGGCGATCCACTTCTTCACCGCCATCGCGTTCAACGGTCTCAAGGACGAGGAGAAGACTCGCGAGGAACTGCAGCAGTTCTTCCAGTTCAACCCGAACGCGAAAGCGCTCGATCCATCGCGATACGACCCCGGCTTCGTCCGCCTCTTCGCCAAGGTCTCGGCCGAGCCACACGAGGCGGTCGACACCGGCGGGAGCAACTTCGACGAGGTCTATCCCGGCTACGCGGGCTTCCGCGAGCACGAGCCGCACGTCACGACCATGGAGAAATGGGGAGAAGGTCCCGATCTCCAGCTTCTCGGCACTCCTGATGAAAAGCGGAGCTGGACCAAGCTCGGCGACGACGACGCGCGGCGCGCGTTCATCGAGTCGTTCTGGAAGCACCGCGACAAGACGCCCGAGACGCCGGAGAACGAGTACCGCAAGGAGTTCCTCCGCCGCGCCGCGTTCGCCGACGAGACGTTCCACACCGCGAAGTCGCGCGGCTCGCTCACCGATCGCGGACGGGTGTTCGTGCTGGTCGGACCTCCGCGACGCATCCGCCAGAAACCGCTCACGGCGAAGGACGGCGCGTTCAATCGCGTCGGAGGCGCGGGAGCGACGCGCAACATCAACGCCAGCGGTCCGAGCAACGTCAGCGGATCGGCACGCGAGGCGATGGTCAACGATCTCAACCAGGAGACGGTGCTGCCGGAGCCCGACCTGGGCGGCACGGTGGAGCGCTGGATCTTCGCGCGCGAGCAACTGCCGCGCACGATCCCGTACGGCGAGATCACATTCAAGTTCGTCACGCAGCAGGGATACGGCGACCACGTCCTGCAGCGCGAGCTGCTCACCAACAAAGTACTCGCCGAAGCGGTGACGGCCAACTGATGCGCGTGGTCCTGCTGTCCGCTGTCTGCTGTCTGCTGTCTGTCGTCACACATGCGCAGACGGTCCGCCTTTCCGGCTTCCTCTCCGGAGCCGGCGTCTACGCCACCGGCCCGTCAACGTGGCTCGAAGGAGGCTTCGGCCGTCTCGATCAGAGCCGTAACGGCGCGTTCGGTCAGGCGCAGCTCGGCCTCGACTGGACGCCATCAAACTGGTTCGACGTCCACGTGCACGGCATCGCGCGGCACGATCGCGACCTCGATCATGCCGGCGTCGCCGAGGCTTACGCCGAAGTGCGGAAGACCTTCGCGCACGATCAGATTCAGCTTCGCGCCGGTGAGTTTTTTCTGCCGACGTCGCGCGAGAATCGCGGCAATCTCTGGACCTCGCCGTACGCCATCACCTTCTCCGCGCTGAACAGCTGGATCGCGGAGGAAGTGCGGCCGATCGGTGCCGATCTCGAATACCGCCACGAGCTCTCGAACCTCTCCGCGATCACCATCGCCGGCACTGCCTTCCGCGGCAACGACACGATGGGCACGCTCCTCGGGTGGCGCGGCTGGGCGGTCTCGAGCCGGGTGGCGACCTATCGCGAGACGCTGCCGCTGCCGCCGCTCTTCTCATTCAAGCAGCCGAAGATGTTCCTCGATCAGCGCGACGGCACCACGCCGTTCGACCGCGATCTCGACGGCCGGACCGGCTTCGCGGAACGCATCCGCTACACGATTCCGGAGCGGGGCATGATCCAGTTCGCCCACCTCGACAACCGCGGCGAACGCGATCTCTATCGCGATCAGTACGCCTGGCAGACGCGATTCAATCTCGTCAGCGCGGAGATCGGATCGCAGGACTCGACGGTACTCGCCGCCGAGTACATGAAGGGCAACACCGGCATGGGCTTTCGCGGCCTCGGCCGCGGCTGGGTGCAGGCCGATTTCTACGCCACCTACGCGCTGCTGTCGCACAAGTACGGCCGCTCGCGCGTCACCGCGCGGCTCGACCAGTTCGCGACGTTCGAGCGCGATCACTCGATCTCCGAGAACAACACCGAGCACGGCCGCGCCTGGACCCTCGCCTGGCTCTACGACCTCACCCCGCACTGGCGCCTCGGCGCCGATTTCACCGGCGTGACCGGCGATCGCCCCGCCGCCGCGCAATCGGGCGTCGATCCGAACATGGACGGGCACGCGTTGACGGTGGAAGCGCGCTACGGGTTCTAGAAACCCCGCCAGCGGGAAGAGCGTCGCTCGTCGCACGGCCCCTCACCCGCCTGCGGCACCCTCTCCCCGCTCATCGCGGGGCGAGGGGCAACAATCTCGCGCTGCGCGAGTGTCACGGTGAAGGGGCATCCACGTCCACCGCCGCCGCTTCGCACTCCACCACCACCGCCCCGCCCAGCAACGACTGCGCGCCGCGATCTCCGCGCAGCGCCAGTAACGCGTCGCGATATTGCGGCCCGAAGAGCGCCGGCACACCGGCGATGCCCGCGTATCCGGTCGCCACGAGCGGCACGTTCGTGTCGATCATTGCCCGCAGATGCGCGGCGGTGATGTGCGGCTGATCGCACAACATCAGCAGCACCGCGCCCTCACATGCGCCGACGCCGAGGCGGATCGACGAGGCGATCCCCTCCGCGGCATTCTCATTGATCACGATCCGGCAGGAGCACAGCCCCTCGACGAACTCACGCCGCGTCACGACCACGACGTCGTCGCACGCATCCTGCGCGATCCGCGCGGCACGGCGAATCAGCGTCTCCCCTTCCCACATCACGAGCTGCTTCGGATGACCGAGGCGTCGCGAGAATCCCGCGGCCAGCACCACCGCCGTTACGCGCATGCGATCTCGTGAATCGGTCCGCTGGCATCGCGCAGAAAGACGGCGCTCCGCTGCCGCAGCACGGCCTGCACCTCGGCGACGATCGACAGCGCGATCTCCTCCGGCGTGTCGGCTCCGATGTCGAGACCGACGGGACTGTGCAGCTTCGCGCGCACCGGCGGCGCGAGGTTCTCGACCTGCGCCAGCAGCTCCTCGCCGCGCGATTTCGGACCGAGCAGACCGACGTACTCGATGCTGCTCGGCAGTGTCGACGAGAGCAGCGTGAGGTCGTAGAGATAGTTGTGGGTCATGATCACCGCGGCGTCGAACGCGCCGAGGTCGACCTTCTCCGCGACCTCCTCGGGATGCACGTCGCGCGGCCGCACCACCGCCACGCGCCACCCGACCGCCTCCGCGATGCGCGCCACCGGCGCGACGTCGGGACCGCCGCCGAAGATCACCAGCGACGGCTCGGGAGCAATCGACTCCGTCATCAGCACGCGGCCGTCGAGCATCGTCGACCAGGTCACCGGCCGGCGGCCGTTCCAGCGGAATTCATTGATGATGCGCGGCGGACGCGCGGCATCGAACGGTTCGAGCAGCAACTCCATCACTCCGCGGCATCCGAGCCCGAGGCCGAAGACGATGTCGTCGGGACGCGTCGCGTCGTACATCAGCACGCGCGGCGGTGCACTCTCCTGCCAGATGTCGGCGCGCTCGCGCAGATCATTTTCGATACAGCCGCCGCTGATCGCGCCGGTGCAATCGCCGCTCTCGCTGATCACGGCACGAGCGCCGGCGCGGCGATACGTCGAGCCGCGCGTGGAAAGGACCGTGACGAGCACTCCTCGTTGTCCAGTGGCGATGATCTGGCGGCAGGCGTTGATGGTTTTCGTGATCTCGTGCATCGAGGTACGCCGCGGGGACGAGCGAAGGTCGTGCCCGTCCTGCATCCGATTCTAGGTTCCTATCTGCCATCAAGCGTGTCGTTTCATGGTATTTATTGTCACGGTCCCATGTTTGTTACTGGTCTCGTTACGCTCCTGAGTCTGATACTCCTGAACCCGAATGGACACCCCATCTTGAAGCAATACCCGCGGATCGTTCACGCCGACCGGCGCGACCGCATCCTGATCGTCGCCCCGCACATCGATGACGAGACGATCGGCGCCGCCGGCTACGCGTTCGACGCCGTGGCCAATGGCGCCGAGGTGTATGTCGTCTTCCTGACCGCGGGCGATTGCAACCGCTTTTCCGCGCGCATCCTGCACAAGACGTTCGAACCGACCGCGGCGAATTACCTCTCCGTCGGCCGCACGCGCATCGTCGAAGCGCATCAGGCGATGAAGATGCTCGGCGTCCCGGACGATCACTATTTCGTCCTCGGCTATCCCGACCGCGGATTGAAGAACATCCTCGACAACCGCTCGGCCACCGTCTCCTCGCGCGGGACGAAGCAGCGCTCCGTGCCGTACTCCGATGCGATGTCGCCCGGCAGCGCGTATCGCTTCGACAGCGTGATGGCGGACCTCGAGCGCGTGCTCGCCATCGCGCAGCCGACGACGGTCATCGCGCCGGTGCCGTTCGACCAGCATCCCGATCATGCCGCAGCCGCGGTCTTCACCGAGCTCGCGCTCGATGAGATGCACCTCGATCCGCACCGCCTCGGCTACCTCGTGCACGCCGGCCACATCGCCACGAAACTCGTGCGGATGCCGGAGCGCGCGTTGCTCCCGCCGATGCGCCTCCGCTCGTACGCGTGGGCGACGTACCCGCTCACGCCGCACGTGCAGAAGCAGAAGGATGCATTGCTGCAGACCTACAAGAGCCAGCGGCCGTACATCTCGCTGCTGCGGAACGCGTTCGTGCGCACGAACGAGCTCTTCTTCGTCTACCGGCAACAGGCCGCCGTCGCGGTGAATCAGTAGGCCACGGATCCTTCGCCGTCTGCGCGGCTTCCAGGATACTGCTCGTGGCCCAGGCCCCTCATCCGCCTGCGGCACCTTCTCCCCGCTCGTCGCGGGGAGAAGGGCAACAAGGCACGTGCCTCGCGAGAGTTTGGTTTGTTGCGGTGTCCCAAAGTCTTCTCGGAAGGGATCAGCAACGTGATCGTGAACGGGACGCCGGTGCTTCGTGATGGTGCGATGAGGGCGGCGCTGCCGGGCAAAGTGCTGCGGCGCACGCCATAATGCCCGCCGCGTGACGACCTTCCGCTACCGGCTCATCCTCGCCATCATCTGCGCCGTCGCGGTCATCCGCGTGGCGTCGACGTTCCACATCTTCTGCGCCACGACCGACGAGCCGGCGCACATCGCCAATGGCTACGCCTGGCTGACCGGCGCGCCGTATCCGCGCGATCTGCTGCATCCGCCGCTGGCGCAGGTTCTCGCCGCGCTGCCGCTCGTGCTGAAAGGGGCCGAGCCTCCGATCAGCGGCGCGGACGTGGTGGCCGGAAACGAGCTGCTCTACTTCGACCGGCAGTACATGCAGAACGTGGAGCTGGCGCGGATCGGCAATCTGCTCTTCCTCGTCATCGGAGTGATCGGCGTCGCCGCGTGGGGACGGCGCGCTTTCGATCCGCTCACCGGACTCGTCGCCGCCGCGCTCTGGTCGTTGCTCCCTTCAGTTCTCGCGAACTTCGGCGTGGCGACGACCGACGCCACGATCATCGGACTCTTCCCGATCGCCATGATCGCGCTCGAACGCTGGCTCGAGCTGCCGTCGTTGCGCCGCTCGATCGAGCTCGGACTGATCTGCGGCGTCACCACGATCGGCAAGTTCTCGTTCATCCCGTTCTTTCTCGTCGCGGCGATCGTGATGCTGGCGATCCGCTTCCGCTCGATCGTCTGGCGCAAGCACCTCGCCGGAGTGGGGATCGCATTCGTCGTGCTGATGTTCGTGATCTGGGGCGCGTACCGCTTCTCGTTCGGCACGATGCTGAAGAGTCATCCGAATGCCGTGACGATCATCGAGAAGCAGCTGCCGCATCTCCGCTGGTTCGCGAACAACGTCCCGATTCCGGCGCCGCAGTTCTTCACCGGCATGGGCGGGCTTGCGCTGCACAATCACGAAGGACAGCTCTCGTACCTTCTCGGCGAATACAGCTGGACCGGCTTCCATTCGTACTTCCCGATCCTCCTCTTCTATAAAACGCCGATCGCGTTTCTGCTGCTCTTCGTCTGGGGAATCGTCGCCGTGGCGCGGTATCGCCGCGGATGGATTCCGCTCGTAATCGGCGCGGCGATTCTGCTGTCGGTCACACCGGCACACATCAACGTCGGCGTGCGGCACGTCGTGCCGCTCTACGCCGCGTTCGCACTCGTCGCGGCGTTCGGCATCACGACCGCGTGGAACGAGACGCGCGGCGTGCTCTTCGGGCGCGCGGCGATGGCCACGCTCTGCGCGTGGCTCCTCGCGGCGGGAGCGTTCGCGCATCCTGACTACCTGCCGTACTTCAACGAGGTCGCGGAAGCGCCGTACGATCAGATCGCCGTCGACAGCAATCTCGACTGGGGCCAGGACTGGATGCGCTTCATCCGCTGGTACGCGAAGGCCAAGCCGGGCCACATGCCGCTCGTCTGGACCGGCAGTATCGACCTCGCGCGTCATCCGCTCGACGTCTACGGCCTGCCGCCCTACACGAAAGTGACCGGCTGGATCGCCGCCGATGAAACGGCGCTGAAGCTCGCGTACACGGGCAACGGCAAGGACGTCGGCGAACCGTATCGCTGGCTCGAAGCGTACAAGCCGGTGAAGCGGATCGGGAAGTCGATCCGAATCTATCGCATCGACGAGTAGCCGGCACGGCCGGCGGCGTTGATTGGCCAAGCCTCCTTCAGGCTTGTCGACTGTCGGCACTTGATCTGCTAGCTCGCCGGGAGATCCTTGAACTCCAACGCCACCGACGCCGTCCCGACCTCCGCGCCGTTGGCCTCGGCGTGCGGATAGATGAAGTAATTCAGCGGCTCGGCGGTGCGCGGCTCGAGCACGAGATCGCGCCCCATCGTGAACTGCACGCGATCGGGATCGAGGTTGCCGAAGAGATAGCTCCGCACCGCCGGATCGCTCGACTTCGAAGCCTCGGAAGGATCGACCGGAATCCAGCCCTTCCCCTTCACGAAGAACTCTGCCCAGCAGTGATACCCCTTCACCTGGCCATCCTTCGCCGTCATCGGAAAGCCGATCACGAAACGCGACGGGATCCCTTTCGAGCGCGCCAGCGATATGAAGAGCGAGTGGAAGTCGGTGCAGTTGCCGGCGCGGATGTCGCACGCGCGCTCGGTGTCGCCCTTGCCCCAGCCGGGGATGTTCTTGTCGTACTTCATCGTCGCCAGCAGGTGGTCGTAGATGGCGTGCGCCTCATCGACCGGTCCCTGCTTCCCGGCGGTGACTTCGGCGGCGAGCTTGCGCACGCGCGGCGAGAGCGTCACCAGCTTGTCGGCGCGCAGCGCGCGATCGAGCTCGCGCTTCGTTGCTTTCGTCTCCGCCAGCGCGCTCATCGTCTCTTCGCGACGTTCGGCCTTGAAGCGCACGCGCACCGTCAGGTCGCCGGCCGGCGGATGCTCGATGGCGGCAAACGCGTAGTCGTTGCCGAACTCCTTCTCGTGCTTCGTCGCGAATTGGAACGGCGAGTCGATCGTGACGTCGCTGATGACCTGCGGTCCGCGCGAGACCGGCAACGGTATCCAGACGTTGAGCTTGTCGACGCCGGCCGGGATGTTCGCGATGGTCGCCGTGTACGTCGCCTCGACGCGGCGCGGCTCCGAGGCGAATGCACTTGCGGTGATTGCGAGAAGAGCGATGAGTTGTTTTTTCATGAAATGGTCAGCGCTTCACGCCACGGCGTCGCGGCGGTGAATTATCGAACGAGAAGCCGCCAGGCGCCGTAACCGTGTGACCGGCCAGCGTCAGCGCGACGTCGACGCTTCCGTTCGCATGCGCCGGCGTCTTCACAGTCAGCGTCGCCGCATCGGTCACCGTGAGGTTCGTTCCTGCCACGCCGCCGAACATCACCGATGCACCGGCGAGCGCGGAGGTGAAGCCGGTCCCACTGATCGAGACGAGCGTGCCGCCGGCATTCGATCCGCTGTTCGGACTTATCCCGGTGATCGACAACGCGACGGCCGTGTAGTGGTACGCCTGCACCGACGTGGCGGTCTGCGCGTCGGGATTGCGAACCGTGATGTCGACTCCTACCGCCTGCTGCTCCGTCGCGGGCGCGGGAGGGGCGGCCGCGATGATCGACGTGGGGCTGACGACATTCACGCTCTGCGCGGCCACCGCGCCGAACTTCACCGTCGCGCCGGTCTGGAAATTCGAGCCGGTGATCGTGACCTGCGTGCCGCCGTTGCTCGGCCCCGATGCGGGAGAGACGTTCGTGATGACCGGCGCTCCGATGATGTACGTGAATCCGTTTATCGTCGCGCTCTGTCCGTCGGGATTCGTCACCGTGATCGACGCCGCACCGGCCGCCTGCGCGGGCGCCGTCGCGACGATCGACGTGGCGCTCTGCACGTTGACGCTCGATGCGGAGACGGAGCCGAACTTCACCGCCGCGCCGCTCGCGAAGTTCGTACCGGTGATCGTCACCGCTGTCCCGCCGCTCGTATTGCCGGTCGTGGGCTGGAAGCTGGTGATCGTCGGAACCACGACCACCGCGGCGTCGACGTGGAACGTGTTGAACATGTCGAAGTGGCCGGTGCCGCACGACGACTGATCGCAGACCATCAGAAAGTCGCCCGCTTTGTCGACCGTGAACGTCGTGGTCCTCGTCACGCCGGGATCGAGCCTCAGCGCCTGCAGCACATAGCGCTCCATCAGCAGGCCGTGCAGGACGTCGGCCGTTTTCGCGTTGATGGTCACGGTATCGCCGACGTTCGCCTGGAACGGCAGCGGCGAGATCGTGTAGGACCATTGCTGGGCGGTGATCGTGAAGGTGCGCGTCACTCCGGTCGGCGTCACGGCGTTCGGAATCGGCGTATCGAAGTCGAAGGTGGTGTGGTGGTGTTGCGCGGCCGCGATCGGCGCGAGAAGAACGGCTGTGAGCACGAGGGTCAGTGAGCGCATCAGGGTCATGATACGGAATCGACGCGCCAGAGCATGTTCCGGTTTACAAACGGATGATGATGTTCTTCCGGTAGAGCAGCGTCAGGATGCCGAGCCAAAGCGCGACGAAGCAGAGTCCCCACAGCAGCGACGCGAACTTCTCGGTGAAGAACGGCTCGAAGAAAAGCACGAACGTCGCCTGATGCAGCGAGGTCTTCTGGCCGGTCCAGCTCACTTTGATCAGCGAGTCGATCGTGCGCGCCATCAGGCCCGAGCCGACGAACGCGACGAGCGGATTCGTCCCGTAGATCACGAACGGCTTGGCCCACGCGCGGACGCCGAGGAGATCGATCAGCCACATGCACGCGGCGAGCACCACGCAGGCGAACCCGGCGGTGAAGACGACGTACGAGCTGGTCCAGAGATTCTTGTTGATCGGAAAGAGCCAGCCCCAGAGCGAGCCGGCGAGAAGCGCGATCGACCCCGCACCGAAGAGCCCGGCGATCCGCTCGACCAGCGGCTTCTCCTTGCGCGAGATCCATTCACCCGCGAGCACGCCGAAGAGCGCCGTGGCGATCGCCGGAATGGTGGAGAGCGGTCCTTCCGGATCCCAGGTCTTCGTGCTCGACCAGATGTGATTGATGCCGAGCACCGCCCGGTCGACCGCAGCCGCCACCGTGGCCTCGGGTGGCTCGAGCGGTCCGAACATCATGATCGCCCAGTAACCAACGAGGATCGCGGCGATGATCCCCAGTGTCATCCTGAGCCGCGCAGACGGCGAAGGACCCGTCGATTCAGGCGCCGCGGTTTCAGCTACGGATCCTTCGGCGTCTTCGCGCCTCAGGATGACACGCTTACGGTTGATGCCCCATGCGATCAGCGCCGAGATCGCGTAGACGATTCCGATCCGCTGCAGCACTCCCATGAATCGCAGATGCGCGAAGCGATAGACGACGCGCTGCAAAAACGTCGGATCGGGAACACCCGCGATCTTCCCCCACCAGAAGAACGGATAGGCATTCAGCAGCAGCCCGCACAACACGATCAGCGCGCCGCGGCGCAGGATCGCCTTCGGCTCCTTGCGCGACAGATGCGTCGTGATCCCGACGATGAAGAGGAAGAACGGAAAGACGAGATCGGTCGGCGTCCACCCATGCCACTCGGCGTGCTCCAGCGGCGCGTAAATCGCGCTCCAGCTTCCCGGGTCGTTCACCAGCAGCATGCCGGCGATGGTGAGACCGCGGAAGGCGTCGAGGGAGATGAGGCGTTCTTTCATCGGTTGCTCGGTTGCTTGGTTGCTGAGTTGCTCGGTAGGAGTCGGCATGTCTTTCACCTAGCAACCAAGCAACCCAACAACCCAGCAACCCCGGTAGTCATCCTCTCAGCTTCCGATACTCGCTCAGATGGCGCAACGCATCCTGCTTGTCGCCGCGGCGCTCGAGGATGCCCGAGATGTTGTAGTGCGCGTCGGCATTCGATGGATCGAGCTCGATGGCGCGTTGATAGGCTTCCGCAGCATCCTGCAGCCGCCCGAGGTCTTCGAGTGCGACGCCGAGGTTGAACCAGGCGACGTCGTGATTGGGATCGGTCTCCAGTGCGGCGCGGTATTGCTTCTCCGCGGCGGCCGGCGCGCGCTCCTCGTGCAAGAGACGCCCGAGGTTCACGCGCGCGTCGGCGAATCCGGGATCGAGCTCGACCGCGCGCTCGTACGCTTCACGCGCCCGTTCGCTCGACGACATCTCGAGCTCGCAGCCGAGGGCGAACCACTCGTCGGCATCGTGATGGGAGACCGGCACCTGGGCCGGCGTCTCCGTCAATTCCGATACGGAGAAATCGAAGAGCGCCTGTCCCGACTCCGGATTCCAGACCGCATCGCCGTCGCTGACGACCACCCGCTCGCCATCCGCCGCGATGCGCACGCCGGTCAGCGATCGTCCCGGCGGAAGCTGTTCGCGCAGCAGCTCGAGGACGCGCTGCACTTTGCGTTGCGGAATCTTTGCGGCGGAGAGCTCGCCCGCGGTGCGCAGGATGATCAGATCGCGAAAGCCGAGGCGAAGCTCGCCGCGCTCGCCCCGTTCGGGCGTAAGGAAACCTTTGTTCGCGAACGACCGGATCTGCGCCGGCGTCAGGCCAAGCATCGCCGACACCTCGCGGACGGAATAGGACATACCGGATTCTAGTGCTGAGTCAGTTCTGAGTGCTGAGTTCTGACTGCTGAGTCGCGTCGGGAAGTCTCTCTCAGCACTCAACACTCAGAACTCAGCACTGGAGTTATCTCGCTTTCGACTTCGCCGTCGCCGTCTTCTGCTCCGCCGGTTTAGCCGGTTTGCGCTTCTGATCGGCGCGGATCGGAACCGGCTTCCCGTTCGACTTCGATGACGATGACGAAGTGCGCGACGACGAGGCGGGACGCGAGCCGCCGAGGCTCGCGCGCAACGCTTCCATCAGATCGATGACCTGCGCGCGCGGCTCCTGCGTCTCGAGCGACGTGATCTCTTCGCCGTCGATCTTCCGCTGGATCAGCGCGCGGGTCTTCTCCGTCTGCTCGTCGCGGTAGTTCTCCGGATGGAACTCGTCGGACGCGCCCATCTCCGCGAGCTGCACCGCCATCTTCAGCTCGCTCTCTTTCACCGGGGCGTCGGAGAGCTCGATCTCATCGATGGAGCGGATCTCATTCGGATAGTAGAGCTGCTGGAGCACGAGCCCCTTGCCGAGCGGGCGGAGCATGACCAGGTATTGCTTGCCGCGCGCGGCGTACTTCGCCAGCGCCCAGCGTCCGGTCTGCTGCAACGCTTTCGAGAGCAGCGTGTAGGCGCGGTCGCCGCCGCGGTCGGGACCGAGGAAGAACGCCTTCGAGAAGTAGATCGGATCGATCTCGGTGGACGGGATGAACTCCGTGATCTCGATCGTCTGCGTCGCCTTCTCCTCGAGCATCTTCAGCTCTTCCTCGGAGAACAGGACGTACTGGCCGCGCGTGAACTCGTATCCTTTGACGACTTCGGTGCGGTCGATGGTCCGCTCGTCTTTCGGACAGAAGAGCTGCTGCTGAACGCGGCTGCCGCACTCTTTGTGCAGCATGTTGAAGCTGATCTTCTCCGACGATTCGGCGGCCGAGAAGAGCTTCACAGGAATGGAAACGAGACCGAAGGCGATCTGTGCAGATGCTATGGCTCTGGGCATGATGGGAACCTCAAAAACATTCACTCACACACGGTTGTTCCGAACGGGTCACTGCCCAAGGGAGTGTGCAATCCTAACATGATGAGCCCGCATTACGAACGGATCTGGGCGGTGGTCCGCCGCATCCCGCGCGGCAAGGTCGCGACGTACGGCCAGGTCGCCGAGCTGGCCGGCCTCGAAGGCCACGCCCGCCAGGCCGGCTACGCCATGCACGCCCTGCCGCCCAACAGCAAGGTGCCGTGGCATCGCGTGATCAACTCGAGCGGCGAGGTCTCGCCGCGCACGTCGGGCGATTCGCATGAGCTGCAACGCTTGCTCCTCGAGGACGAGGGGGTGGTGTTCGATCTGCGCGGGCGATGTGATTTGAAAAAGTATCGGTGGAAGAAGGGTTGCTGAGTTGCCGCGTTCCCCCGTCAGGGGACAGGCAAACTCGCCGTTTGCGGTGTCAGCGATCATTGGGTCTGAGTCCGTTCGTGTAATACTTCCGTCGTTCCTTAAAAGGAGATCCAAATTGCGACTCACTTCGGTGCTGGCGATGGTGTCGGTGTTGGTTGCGGCGGGCGTTCAGGCCAAAGACACGCCTAAATCGATTCAGGTCGATTGCGGGAAGGGGGAGTCGCTCAATGCGGCGCTGGCTGACGGCGCGGCGACGCTCGTGGTCGAGTTCTCGGGGGTCTGCGCCGAGGACGTCGTGATCGGGCGTGGCAACGTCACGCTGCGCGGGATCGCGGCGGGCGCGAAGATCGCCGGCGCGCCCTCCCCGGCTGTGGCAGGACCGGCAATCGCGATCCGCGGCGTCACGAACGTCACGCTGAAGGACTTCGCCGTGCAGGATGATGCTCGCCGCGGCGTCGACGTCCGGTTCGCGACCGCGATTACGCTGGACGGAATCGTCTCCGACGGCAACTTCAGCGACGGCCTGCTCGTCAGCCAGGGGTCATCCGCATTCATCCGCAACAGCAGCTTCGACGACAACGGCGGCGATGGCATCGGCGTCTGGCAGAACTCGAGCGCCACCTTCGAAGGAACGATCACGCTGAACGGGAACAACCGCGTCGGCCTGCTCCTCAGCGGCAGTTCCGAGGGGTCGGTGTCCTTCTTCGGCGGACAGGTGACGGCGAATGACAACACAGTCTGCGGGGTGAGCCTGCAGCTCGGTTCGGCCACGCTGTTCGCCGCGGCTAATCCGACGACAGTATCGGCGAGCGGCAATGGCGATTGCGGCGCGAGTCTCTTCGAAGAGTCGTCGTGGGCGGGTCCGCTGACGGTGCAGAACAGTCCGGTCGGCGTGGACGTCACCGCGTCGACGTTCGAAAGCAACGCGCTCAGTGTCAGCGGCTGCAACATCGGTCTCTTCGCACACCTGAGCGCGTTCATCACGTTACGGGCGCCATCCGTCAGCGGGAATCAGTTTGGACTCCGTTTCGACGGCGCCACGACGCAGATCAATAACGCGGTTCTGACCGGCAATGCGGTCACTGACGTGCGGCTGCAGTTCGGCACCCGCGCGTCGTTCAATGCGTCGAGCAGCGCCGGAACGGTCAGCTGCGACGGGACGGTGCTCGTCCGCGGCCCCGTCGTCTGTCCGGCGGCGGCGCTGAGTCAAAGTCCACAAACGGCGCAGCTGAAACAGCCCGAATGGAAGGCCGGGAATCTGGCGTTCCACGACTGACGGGACCGCCGGACAATCGAAGACCCGCGCTCGATCGCGCGACTACGCCTGCGTCCCGAGCGCCGCTTGCGCCTTCGCCAGCGCTCGCTCCGCGTCGGCGACTGTCTGCGTGGTCTTCCGCGCTTCGCTCGCGGCGAGGCGCGCCTCCTCTTTCGCTTCGGCGTAGCGCGCCTCGAGCTCCTCGGCGCGTGCGCCGGCTTTCGCCACCGCCGCTTCGGCGCGCTCCGCGTCGCGACGCGCCTCGCGCAGCGCCTTCTCCGCCGCCTGCACGGTCTGGCGCAGGCGGGCGCGTGCCGCCGCCGGATCTTCGGCCGCCGGTTTCGGGGCGGGACGGAAGGCAAGGACCTTCGATGGCGCGAGGCTCTTGCCCCCCATCAGCGCGACGAGCGTGTCGAAGCCGGGCGGGTCGAGATCGGCGGTCAGGCGGCCGGCCTTCGGAGCGCCGCCCGTGTCGCCCCATGCGGCGAGCGATTCCAGCGTGGCCGACACGCGACGTGCCGCATCGTGTGTCACGGCATGCCCGGCCTTCTCGAGAATCGCCGTGGCTTTCGTCACCAACGCCGTCGTCATCTCCTTTTTTTCGTCCAGAAGTGCGCGCAGATCGGCGTTCTTAAGATGTCCGGTCTGTGCCTTGCGGACACGCTCGCCCAGCGCGAGCAGCCGATCGATCGCCTTCGGATCCTGCCAGTAAAGCTGGTTCACCGCCCACGCCGGCGCGGGCGGTTTGGCGAGCGCTTTCACGCGCTCTGCGTCGAGCGTCCGCCCTTCGGCTTTCAGACGTTTCGCCAATGCATTGCGAGCAGCTGTGAACTCTGCAAGGGACCCCTGGAAGAGAGTGTCGATGTCCGCGTCGATGTCCGGCCCGCGTTTCGCCATGGTCTGAAATTTCTCTATCGCTCTATCACTCGCTTCACAGGTACTTCACGGTGAAGTCGATCAGCTTCTGCTTCAGCTTCGTGTACGGCGGATACATCAGCTGAATGCCACTGAAGGTGAGCGGCTGCTCGAGGATGCCGCGCGCATTGGAGAACGCCTCGAATCCGAAGCGGCCGTGCGCCTTTCCCATCCCGCTCTGACCGATGCCGCCGAACGGCAGGTTGAGCTGATAGAAATGGATCAGCGTGTCGTTCATGACTGTGCCGCCGGCGCTGGTCTCGCGCAGCACGCGCTCTTTCACTTTCCGCTCGCGGCTGAAGAGGTAGAGGACGAGCGGCTTCTCTTTCGCGGCGATCGCTTCGATCGCTTCGCCGAGCTCGCGATAGGTCTGCATCGGCAACAGCGGGCCGAAGATCTCCTGCTGCATCAGGTTCGTCGATTCCGGCACGTGCTCGAGCACCGCGGGCGGGACGTCGCGATCGTTGAACGTTCCGCCGGCGACGACTTCGGCGCCCTGCTTCACCGCATCATCGAAGAGCTGCTTCATTCGGCCGGCGTGATGCGCGTTCACGAGCCAGCCGCGCGAGCCTTCGCCCGACACGGCGTCGAGCGCGCTGCGCAATTTCTCGACGAACCGAGCGCGGATCGATTCATCGACGAGGAGGTAGTCGGGGGCGATGCAGATCTGGCCGGAGTTGAATGCCTTCCCCCACGCGATCTTCTTCGCCGCTTCATCGAGGTCGGCGGTGCGGTCGATGATGGCCGGAGATTTCCCTCCGAGCTCGAGCGTGACCGGCGTCAGATGCTCCGCCGCCGCGCGCATGACGACCTGGCCGATGCGCGGACTGCCGGTGAAGAAGATGTGGTCCCACTTCTTTCGCAGCAGCGCCTCGGCAACACTGGCGTCTCCTTCGACGACCGCGACTTCGGATTCATCGAAGACCTCGCCGAGGATCCGCTTCATGCATTCGGTGGCATTCGGCGTCATCTCACTCGGCTTCAACACGGCGCAGTTGCCCGCCGCAATCGCGGAGATGAGCGGCCCGAGGGTCAGATTGAAAGGGAAGTTCCAGGGCGAGATGATCAGCACCACGCCCTTCGGCTCGCAGACGATGCGCGAGCGCGATCCGAGCAGCGCGAGCGGCGTCGAGACGCGCTTCGCTTTCATCCAGCCTTTCAGATGCCGCGCGGCGTGACGCGCCTCCTGCACGACCGGCAGGATCTCCGACAAATCCACCTCGGCTGCGGGCTTGCGGTAATCGGCCCAGAGCGCTGCGCGGATGTCATCGCGATGCGCGAGGACGGCGTCGTGGAGGCGGCGGATCCTCGCGATCCGCTCGCGCGCGGTGGCCTGCGCCACCTGCGCGCGCGCTCGTTGCTGGGCTTCGTAGATGCGGTCGATCTCGACCCGGGTCAGGTCGCGCGGTAGCGGCTCGATGATTGCCACCGCGCGATGATACGCGCACTGCCTGTATGTATTTACGGAAGATCGATTTCGGCGACGTTCGCGAGATTGAAGTAGACGAATTGTCCCGTCGCGTGATCGCGTCCGAGGACGTCGACTTCGTTGCCGAAACAGCTGTCCGCGAGGAAGACGGTCGATGTCGTCCCGCTCTTGAGAACGACCTGGATGGCCATCACCGGACCGAGGTTGCAGCAGGGCGCCGAGGTCTGCGCCACCGCGGGACCGATCAGTTTCGAGATCTCGGTGTGATTGGGATGCGAAGCCGTGCCGTCGGCCAGACAGAAATTCGCGGTGTCCGCCGACTGGTATCCGCTGAACGGAACGAGGTAGGCGAACTTGAAGCTCTCGGTATCGACCTGCGTGACCGTGCCCGACACCTCGCGCACTGTCGTGGTGGCGGTCGGTTGCAGCGAGAAATTCACGGTCGCGTCGGCGGCGGCGCGGACCGTCTGAGTCTGCGTGGTGTAGCCGCTGCGCGCGGCCGAGACGCCAACGCTGAAGCCGCCGAGCGCGATGACCTCGAACCTGCCGTCCTTATCGGTGGAGACCTTCCCCTTCGCGTTCACGATCGACACTTCGGCGGAAGGAACCGGCTTGCTCGTCGCCGCGTCGGTGACGACGCCGGTGATTTTCACGTTGAAGGGGGCCGGAGATGCGTGGCGGCGGGGAGCCGTTGCGGCCAGCGCGGGAAATGTCAGAAGAACAATTGCGCTGATCGAGAGCATGAGTCGTTTGCAATGGGGCACCAGAAGTCTCCTCGTCATTTGTATGATGCGACGCGGTGACGCGCCGAGAGGTTCCACGATCCTACCATCCGCCTCTAGTACGTCACTCGCATCACCGTCGTTGGGAGGACGCATGCGCCAGTCGTGCCTGCTACCGGTCGTAGCGTTGCTGATCTCGGCATGCGCCACGAGCGTTCCTGTCACAAAACCGCCGGTTCCAACGGCTGAAGATGCGGCGAAATTCGTCGCCGGCGCGGAGTCGGCACTCGCCATCCTGAACGTCGAACAGCAGCGCAACGAGTGGGTGCAGGAAAACTTCATCACCTACGACACGCAGATCCTCGCCTCGCAGGCGACGGCAAAACAGGTCACTGCCAGCGTCGACCTCGCCAAGCAGGCCGCGAAGTTCGACGAGACACCCGGTCTTCCGTACGACATCCGCCGCAAGCTCGACCTCATCAAACTCTCCGTGACGAACAGCGGCCTGAGCGCCGCGGCGCCGAGCGATGCGGCCAAGACCGCGGAGGTGACGCGCATCGCCTCCGCGCTCACCGCCAACTACGGCTCCGGCAAGTACTGCCCGGAGACGTCGGAATGCCTGTCGATCGAGGAGATCGCCGCGGTGATGGAGACAAGCCGCGATCCGAAGCGGCTGCTCGAAGTCTGGCGCGGCTGGCACGAGGTGGCGAAGCCGATGCGCACCGACTACGCGCGGATGGTCGAGCTGACGAACGAAGGGGCGAAGGAGCTCGGCTATCCCGACACCGGCGCGATGTGGCGCGCGAAGTACGACATGCCGCCCGACGCTTTTGCCGCCGAAGTCGACCGCCTGTGGAATCAGGTGCGGCCGTTGTACGAGTCGCTGCATTGCTACGTGCGGTGGAATTTGACGAAGACCTACGGCCCCGAGGTAGTGCCGCCCGGCCAGCCGATCCCCGCTCACCTCCTCGGCAACATCTGGGCGCAGGAGTGGACGAACGTCTACGACCTCGTCGCGCCGCCTGTGGCCGATCAAGGCTACGACCTGACGAAGATCCTCGAGTCACGCGGCGACATCGATGCAAGAGCGATGGTGAAGACCGGCGAGCATTTCTTCACCTCGCTCGGCTTCCCGCCGTTGCCGCAGACGTTCTGGGAGCGCTCGCTCTTCACACAGCCGCGCGACCGCGAGGCGGTCTGCCACGCCAGCGCGTGGGACGTCGACGACGGCGACGACCTGCGCGTGAAGATGTGCATCCGGAAGACGTCAGATTACTTCACGACCATCCATCACGAGTTGGGACACAACTTCTATCAGCGCGCCTACAACAGGCAGCCGTTCCTCTACAAGAATTCTGCAAATGATGGATTCCACGAGGCGGTCGGCGACACGATCGCGCTGTCGATCACGCCCGACTATCTGGTGAAGCTCGGACTCATCAAGGAAGTGCCTCCGCCGTCGGCCGACATCCCGCTGTTGCTCCGCCGCGCGCTCGACAAGGTGGCGTTCCTCCCGTTCGGCATCGTGATCGACAGCTGGCGCTGGGGCGTCTTCTCCGGCCAGATCAAGCCGGCCGATTACAACAAGGCGTGGTGGGCGCTCCGCCTGAAGTACCAGGGCATCGCCCCGCCCGAGCCGCGCGGCGAGGAGTATTTCGATCCCGGCGCGAAGTACCACGTCGCGGCGAACGTGTCGTATACCCGCTACTTCCTGGCCGACATCCTCCAGTTCCAGTTCCACCGCGCCCTCTGCCAGGCCGCCGGCAACCGCGGCCCGCTCAACCGCTGCTCGATCTACGACAACAAAGCCGCCGGCGACCGCCTCAACGGCATGCTCTCGATGGGCCAGAGCCGCCCATGGCCCGAAGCACTCGAAGCGATCAGCGGCCAGAGAGAAATGGATGCGACCGCCATCATTGATTACTTCGCTCCACTGAAAGTTTGGTTGGATGAGGCGAATAAGGGGCAGGAGTGCGGATGGTGATAGTTGCTGGGTTGCTGGGTTGCTGGGTTGCTCAGTGGTTTTTACCAAGCAACCTAGCAACCCAACAACCCAGCAACCGCTTTTCGTGACCCCCGCCACAGCTTTTCCTTTATTTCGCCATTACCTTGTCCAGACAGAACGGAATGATCGTCTCATCCGTACTTAAAGGTGAGACAACGACATGTTTGCGATAAGGATTGAAACCGATCTTGCCCCCGAGGAAGTGCGGAGCCGGCTGGCGCGCGTGGTGGGACCGCGCGTGCGCAACACCTCCGCCACCGCCTCCCACCGCCCGCTCGTCGGACGGGTCGAGGCCGCCTCGTTCCGCATCCGCCGCCGCACCGCGCGCCGGGCGATGTGGCAGTCGAAGATCTCCGGGCGTTACGCCGCGGCCGCAAGCGGCACGCGCATCGAGCTCGACGTTCCGACCACCACGCCGCTCATCGTGATCGTGGCGCTCGCGGTAGCCGCGGTCGTGAACGGCGACGTGGCAATCCTCACACTCCTCGGCGTCGTGGCGGTCATCGCCGCGGCGGCCGTGGCCTACGACGCGGGGCGCGCGGTGTCGATCGTCAGGAATGCGGTCGGCGCGCGCCGTCTTCAGCGCGTCTGCGCGGCCCAGTCGGAGCGCAAGATCGCGTAGTACTCGACGTCGAGATAGTCGTCCCACTTCTTGATCGACTGCCGCAGCGTTCCTTCGTACTTCATCCCGAGCTTCTGCATCACGCGCCCCGAGCTCGGGTTCCGATCGAAGTGTCCGGCGTCGATGCGATTGAGATTCCACTCGCGAAAGCCGTAGTCGATCAGCGCCTTCCCCGCCTCGGTCGCATATCCGCGATTCCAATACGGCACGCCGATCCAGTAACCGATCTCCGCCTTGTCGTGCTCCGGCTTCATCACCAGGCCGATCGAGCCGGCGATCTCGCCCGTCTCGCGAACGACGATCGCGAGGTTCACCATCTTTCTTTCGTCGAACGCTTTTTCGTTCCACTCGATCCACTGCGCCGCCGCTCCTTCCGGATACGGATGCGGGATCGTCAGCGTGTTCAACGCGACTTCGTACGCGCTTGCGAGGCGCTGAACGACCGGCGCGTCTTCCTTCTGAAAAAGGCGGAGAGTCAGACGCTCGGTTTCGAGCTCAGGACGATTCACTTACGGAATTGTAGAAAATCGCGGAGGCGGAATTCGACCTCTTCTTCTAAATAGTCGTTTTCGACCTTTTCGCGCTCGATGGCGTCGAGGAGCGAACGAAGACTCCGATACGCGTCGCCGCGCTCGGTTTGCTCTCGCATCAGCGCGTTTTCGTCGAAGCCGAGGGCCTGCAATTTCGCGCGGATCTCCTCGGGGTGATGGGCCAGTTCGCGCACCCGTTTCTTCAATGCCGATGCGCGGCGGATGCGCGGAATCACGAGAAGGATTGCGATGGCGATGACCGCGATCCCCGCGATGAGTGGAATCGATGTTCTCGGTACACTGTGCGGAATTGAGGTGTGCACGGCCGGTTTCATCTCCGCTTCCGTCACGTTCAACGTCGATGCATTGCACTGCAACAACTGCCGTCCTGCGGCCGGCGAGAAGACGCGCGTGACGAGCGGCGGCAGCGTGAACGTGCCGGCGTGCGACGGAAAAACGAGCAGCTTCCACTGCCGCGTCATCGTCACCGCGTCGGCGCCACGCACGACGTTCAGCTTCCCCTCCTCGACCTGCATGCTGCCGTCGAGCGCGCCGGCCCAATGCGGCGGCGGCGCGGTGCGGAGATTCGCGCGGCCGGAGAGCGCGACGTCGACGACGACCGGTCCGCCGTTCGCCTGCACCGCCTTGCCGCAGGTCAGCGCCACGTCGCCGACGACGTCGGCCGGCGGCCCGGCGGGAACCGGCTGCACGTCGATGGTGATCGGCGCGCTGTGCCGCGTGATGTCGACGACGCTCCCCTCGTACATCCCGAACGGCGAGCGCCCCTCGGCCTGATGCATCACCTCCGCACGGACTTCGAGCGGCCCGATCGTGACCGGTCCGGAGTGCAGCGGAAAAAGCGCGAGGCGGAGGATGACGAGCTTCTGCAGCGCGTTCTGCCCGAACATCACCGTCGCGGGATGTTCGTTGCGGATGTCGAGCTGCTCGGACCAGAAGTCTTCGCGCTTCGGGACGTCCGAGAGCTCCCACTGCTCGACCGTCGTGGCGTTGTAGAGCGACCAGGTGACGATGATCTCTTCGCCGACGAACGCGCTGGTCCGATCGACTTCTGCGATGACGAACAACGGATCGCGATGCGTCGCAAGCAGCTCATTGAGGATGCGCGCCGGATCGTTGCTCCCCGCCCCGAGGTCGGGCAGGATCTGCACTGAGACTGGCGGCAGCGTCTCGCGCCGCCCTTCGCTGCTCTCCAGCACCAGCGGCCCGACCAGCGCCGCACCGGCCGCGACCGGCTGCGCCTGATACTGCAGAACCTTCCGCTGCGTCAGCGTCCCGTTGATCCACGTGATCTGCGATGAGACCGAAGGCCCGCCGACGATCTTCAGATTCTGCACCGGGATGTTGAGCGAATCGATGGAGGTGAAGGAGCCGTCGAGGGAGACGGTGATGGCGAGAGTGTCGTCGATGTTCAGGGTCGTTCGATCTACGGATAGCTGGTTGGCGTTTAAATTCAGAACGCAGAACGCAGAATTGAGAATTAAGAAAACGAGGAGGCGAATTGCGCTTCTCAATTCTTCATTCTGAATTCTGCGTTCTGCATTGACAGGTTCGCTCACCACCCCACCCTCGCCGTCTCCGGCCGCACTCTTCTCATCCGCGACAGCTCTTCCTGTTCCTGCTGCTGAACGGCGCGAAGAAGCGCGTCGGCATCGGTCTGGCCCTTCGGCTCGTTCGTCTGCTTGTCGCCCGGCGCGGGAGCGGGCTTGTTCTGCGCCTGTTGCTGCTGCGCACCTTGCGGGTTCTTCTGGCGGCCTGCACCCGACTCCTGTTCCTGCGCTTTCTTGCGCAACGCGATCTCGAGGTTCCGCTTCGCCTGGGCGTCATTCGGACGGAGCCGGAGCACGTCGGCGAAATCGCGGATGGCGGGATCGAAGGCATTCGCCGCGAGCGCGCTGTTGCCGCGGTTGTAGAGCGCATCAGCGCGCAGTTTCGCGTCGGTCATCGCCCTGGCCAGCGTCGACGAGCCCTGCTCGCGATTTCCCGTCGCGACCTGCGCCGTGCCGAGGTTGAAGGCGGAGTCGGGAGAGTGCTTGATGGTGTCGGCGTCGGTGAAGGAGGCGGTCGCTTCCTTGAACTTGCCGTGCGCGTATTGCGAGACGCCACGCGCGGTCGCCGCGTACGAGCTCGTGGCGCGCGTCATCCGCTGCCACAGCTCGGACCACGTGATGACGATCAGGAGCACGATCATTCCGCACCCCGATTCACGACGGAGCCGAGCATCAGCGCGAAGAAGGCGAACGCCAGCGGCCACTGATAGCGATCGATCGGCACGCGCAACCGCTTCTGGCGCAACGCCGCGCCGCCGCTCGACGCCAGCGAATCGAGCGCGTGCTCCGCGAACGGATTGATGAAGAACGCGCCGCCGGTCTCCTTCGCGACCGATTGCAGCACGTCCGGCTGGGCGGATGTGCGGACGACCTGCCCGTCGTTGTCGACGAGCACCTTCCCGTCGCCGATCGGAATCGTCGCGCCCTCGGAAGTGCCGACGAGGATCGTCGACACCGACACGCCGCGCGCTTTCACTTTCGAGATCGCATCGGCGAGACGATGCCCCTGCTCCTCGCCATCGCTGATCAGCACGACGTCCGCCTTCTGCGTCGGATCGGCTTCAATCAGTTTGAGCGCGGCGTAAAGACCTTTGCCGATGTCCGACCCCGGCTCGCCGACCTCGCCCGCGGAGATCGAATCGACGAGCTCCGCGACCGCTTCGTTGTCATTGGTCAGCGGCGACACGACCTCGGCATCCGCTTCGAACACGATCAGCCCGACGCGTCCCGGATGTGCCGCGATGATCCGCTTCGCGACGGCTTTCGCTGCATCGAGCCGCGACGCGCCGACGTCCTGCGCCTCCATGCTGTTCGAGACATCGAGCAGCAGGACGCGATTCGCCTCCCGCGCCTCGATCGTCTGCACCGCGAACCCGACCTCCGGCCCCGCCAGCGCCACAATCGCGGCCAGAAGCCCGATCGAGATGATCCACGGCCGCAACGCGCGCGCCGGATTCGCGACGCCGCGCAACGGCTCCGCGATGAACCGCCGCGCCAGCCGCTCGCGCGACCGTTCGCGCGCGATGAGGAAGAGCGTGACGAACGGGATCGCGGCGAGAAACCAGAGGAGAGTGGGAGCGCGGAACGTCATTGGCCCCCGCCCTTCCGGTTGTTGGGTTGTTGGGTTGCTGGGTTGCTTGGTGCTTCGCTGAGGCGAGGTCGTCGACCACCCAACAACCCAACAACCCAGCAACCCAGCAACCGGCTTCTCATCCAGACACCTTCCCCCACACCGTCTCCCCCGCCAGTAACGCGAGCGCAATCAACATCAGCGCGTACGAAAGCGGGCGCGGATAGAGCTCGTCCACCTTCTCCGTGCGCGGGGCGTTGAGGCGCGACTTCTCGAGTTGATTGATGCGCTGCAGGATGTCGCCCATCGAGCGCGCGTCGGTGGCGCGGAAGTAGGCGCCGCCGGTGCGGCGGGCGATCTCGGAGAGCGACTCTTCGTCGAGGTCGGCGCGCACGAGCTGGTAGGTCGTTTCGATCTCGCCGGTGAACGAGTTCTGGCGCTTGACCGGCATCGGCACGGCGCCGCGGCTGCCGACGCCGATCGTGTAGACGCGGATGCCGTAATGCTGCGCGAGTGACGCCGCTGTCAGAGGATCGATCGAGCCGGCGTTGTTGACGCCGTCGGTCACGAGGATGATCACGCGGCTGCGCGCCTTCGACGTCCGGAGGCGATTCACGCTCGTGGCGATCGCATGTCCGATCGCCGTGCCGTCGCCGTTCTCCCCCACCTGGGCCTTGTTCAGGATCGCCTGCGCGACGTCGCGATCGAACGTGATCGGCACGCGCGTCGCGGCGCGGACGCCGAACGTCACGATGCCGATGCGATCGTCCTGGCGGCGCGAGATGAAGTCGCCGATCAGCTCCTTCGCCACGCCGAAGCGATTGCGCGGCCGGAAGTCCTCCGCCGCCATGCTCCCCGAGGCATCGAGGGCGATCACGATGTCGATGCCGAAGCGGTCGTTCGCCGCCATCCGCACCACGCGTTGCGGGCGCGTCATCGCGTAGATGACGAACAGCATCGCGATGCACTCGATCGCGAACGGGATCCACGCCAGCATCGCGCGCAAGCTCCGCTTCGTGCCGACGAGGGAGAGCGTCGAGAACGTAAAGTCGCCGAATCCGCCGCGGCGATCGCGCCAGAGAAGAAGGATGCGCGCGATGACGACGAGCAGCAGCGCGAGCCAGATGGGGCTGGCGATGCGGGTCATCTGCATCCTCCTTCTCCCTCGCTTGCGGGGGAGAAGGTGCCGCAGGCGGATGAGGGGGCTCTCCGTTGCTCGTGGCACGGTCCCTCATCCGCCTGCGGCACCTTCTCCCCGCTCGTCGCGGGGAGAAGGGCAACAAGGCACGTGTCTCGCGAGAATCTGGTTTGTTGCCCCTCGCCCCGCTTGCGGGGAGAGGGTGCCGCAGGCGGGTGAGGGGCCGTGCCACGAGCAACACTCTTCCCTCTGCCGGGCTTTCTTGCCCTCAGTCGCGTCGTGTGCGCCGTCAACCTGCTGGGGATGCGTGTCACGCGGCCACCTCTTCCCGCGCCTGCGGCACCTTCTCCCCGCTCGTCGCGGGGAGAAGGGCAACAAGGCATGTGCCTCGCGAGAATCTGGTTTGTTGCCCCTCGCCCCGCTTGCGGGGAGAGGGTGCCGAAGGCGGGTGAGGGGCCGTGCCATGAGCGACACTCGTCCCTCTGGCGGGGTTTCTTGCCCTCAGTTGCGTCGTGTGCGCCGTCAACCTGCTGGGGATGACGGAATGGGTCACGCCGCCACCTCTTCTTCTTGCGCCGGCGGCACGATCAACTCCAGCGCGCTCGCCGCTGCGGCATCGAAATCGGCAGGCTCCGCGCCCCACGGCGAGAACTTCTCCAGGTCGCCCTGCCGCAGGATCGGGCGCAGCGAGTCGGCGAGCTCGCCGCTTCGGGCCAGCACTTCCGCGGTCGTCAATTCGACGCCGAGGTCAGGATGCACCGAAGCGACGTACGCGCGCGTCGCGTCGGCCAGAGCGGCCCAGCGGCGGCGCGCGCGTGCGGCATCGCGCACGGCATTGCGGAATCGCAGATCGGATGGAACGAACACTTCAACGACCTGCTGCTTTACGCGATGCAACATCACCGCGAGCCAGGTCAGCGCGGCGCAGAGCGCGGCGATGGCGATCGCGATCCAGGGTGTGCGCGACGGCGGGAGCTCGCGCGGTGGCTGCATCGGCGCCGGTTTCAGCGCGTCATTCGGCGCGAGCACCGACTTGATCGGGATCTCGAGATCGGCGCCGGTCGCGTGCACGGTGATCGTCCGCGGCTCGAACGTCCGGACCACGACGCGCGTCGGCGTCCGCGACACGATCTCGTACTGCGGCGACGGCTGCACGGTCACCGGTTCGGAGTACTCGATCGTGATCGGATCGCCGATCGTCGGCGCCGGCGGGCGATAGGTCGCGGTCGCGAAGAGGAGCAGGATCGGGATCATGGCCGGCGCGTGGTCCGCTCGCGGAAGAAGCGCAGCAGCTCGCGGTCGTACGGAATCGCGGTGTTGACCGAGAGCCAGTCGACGGATGCGCTGCGGAAGCGGCGCTCGAGTTGCTGATGCCGCTGCGATGCGCGGCGCGCGACGTCGCTCGCCGCGAAATCGACGAGCCGCTCCTCGCCCGTCTCCGCATCGCGCAGGCGCGCCAGGCCGCGCGACGGAAAGCGCTCCTCGCGCGGATCGAAGAGCGCCAGCGCCACGACGTCGTGACGCCGCCCGAGGCGTTTCATCGGGCGCTCGAAGTTGAGATCGAGGAAATCGGAGAGGACGACCAGCACCGCGCGATGGACGTTCACCCGATCGAGGAACATCGCGGCGTGATCGATGTCGGCGTTTCCGTCGCAGCCCTGCATCGCCGCATCGGCCACGCTCCGCACGATCACCTGGGCGTGCGCGTGACCGCGGCGAGGCGGGATGAATTTGCGCACGCTGTCGGAGAAGAGCAACAGCCCGACGCGGTCGGCATTCTGCACCGCCGAAAACGCGAACACCGCGGCCAGCTCCGCGGCGATGTCGGCCTTGCGCCAGTCGACGGAGCCGAAACCCATCGAACCGGAGACGTCGACAGCGATGATGATCGTCAGATCGCGCTCTTCGACGAACTCCTTGACGTACGGCGTGTCGTGACGCGCCGTCACGTTCCAGTCGATCGTGCGGATGTCGTCCCCCGGCTGGTACTCGCGCACCTGCGAGAACTCGATGCCCCGTCCGTGAAACGCGGAGTGGTAATCGCCCGCGAAGCCGGCCCGGATCAGCCGCGCCGACGCGATCTCCAGATCGCGCATGCGGCGGGGGATCGGGCGGCGGAGCTCGGGGTGTTTGCGTTTGAAGAACATGAAAATCTGGGTTGCTAGGTTGCTGGGTTGTTTGGTTGCTGGGTGACCGAGCAACCAAGCAACTCAGCAACCCAGTAACCGCCTTTAAGGTACCGCCACTGCTCCCAGAATCTGATCAATGATCCGGTCCGACGTCATCTGCTCCGCGGCCGCTTCGTAGCTGAGCACGAGGCGGTGGCGCAGGACGTCGTGCGCTACGGCTTTCACGTCCTCCGGAATGACGTAGGGGCGGCCCTGGATGAAGGCGTGGGCTTTCGCCACATGCGCCAGCGCCAGCGTGGCGCGCGGCGAGGCGCCGAACGAGATGTGTTGCACGAGCGACGGAAGGCGGAAGTCGAGGGGGCGCCGCGTGGCGGTGACGAGTTGCACGATGTAACGGCTGATCTTGTCGTCGACGTGCACGGCGGCGGCGAGCTGCGCGACTTTGTGGATGTCGTCGAGCGTCAGCACCGGCCGCACCGCGATCTGCTCCGCGGTCGGATCGAGGTAGAGCGCGAGCATCCGCAGCTCTTCCTCCGCGCTCGGATAATCGACCTTCAGCTTCATGACAAACCGATCGACCTGGGCCTCGGGGAGCGCGTACGTTCCCTCATGCTCGATCGGGTTCTGCGTGGCGATCACGAGAAACGGATCGGGCAGCGGGTACGAGCGGTCGCCGATCGTCACCTGCCGTTCCTGCATCGCTTCCAGCAGCGCGCTCTGCACCTTCGCCGGCGCGCGATTGATCTCGTCCGCCAGCACGAGGTTCGCGAAGACGGGACCGAGGCGCGCGTTGAACGTGCGGCCGGCGGGATCGAAGATCAGCGTGCCGGTGATGTCGGCCGGCAGCAGGTCGGGAGTGAACTGGATCCGCTTGAACGTCGCGGCGATCGAAGCCGCGAGCGTCTTCACCAGCAGCGTCTTGGCCAGTCCCGGCAGCCCTTCTACGAGCACATGTCCGCGGATCAGCAGCGCGGCGATGAGCCTGTCGACGACCGGCTGTTGTCCGATGATCGCGCGCGAGACCTCGGCGCGCAGGCGGGCGATGACGTTGTGTGCGGCGGAAATCGATTGTTGAGCCGTGGCCTGGTCCATTTCGGTGTGGAGTCTACCGTGACCAGCGTGTCATCCTGAGGCGCGTAGACGCCGAAGGACCCGTATCCTACAGGCGCGTCGCGCTCGACCTACGGGTCCTTCGCCGTCTACGCGGCTCAGGATGACAGTGGATGCCGAAACCGAAAAAGCACTGGGGCCAAAACTTTCTGCGAAACCGCGGCGCGGTGGCGCGGATCGTCGAGGCGATCGAGCCGCAGCCTGACGAGCTCGTCCTGGAGATCGGTCCGGGCGAAGGCGTTCTGACGGAGATGCTCGCGGAGTTGCCGAACGACGTCGAGGCGATTGAGATCGATCCCGAGCTAGCCGAACGGCTCCGCACCCGCTTCGGCACGCGCGTCGCGATCCGGCACGAAGACGCGGTCGACGCGCTCCTGCCCACCCGCCCGTTCCGCGCGGTCGGCAACCTTCCGTACAACGTCGGCACGCCGATCCTCCGCCGCGTCATCGCCGACCCGCACTGCCGCCGCGCAGTCTTCATGCTGCAGAAGGAAGTCGCCGACCGCGTGGTGGCGAAGCCGGGCTCCGATCCGTACGGCTACCTCACGCTCTACGTCGCGATGTTCGCCGCCGCGCGCATCGTCATGACCCTCGACCCGCGCTCGTTCTATCCGCCGCCGAAAGTGCGCAGCGCCGTCGTCGTCCTCGATCCCATCGCGCCGCCCTACGCCTCCGATCGCGACAAGCTCCTCGACCTGATCAGCCATTCGTTCCGCATGCGCCGCAAGAAACTGGTCAACAACTTGATCAATTGGCGGAACGCCAGGCGCGAAGAGATCGAGCGCGCAATGGCCGCGGCGGGCATCGATCCGGGAGTGCGCGCGGAAACGCTCGCGCTCGCTGACTTCGACAGGCTTGCGCAATCAATCGGTTGAAACGTGACGTAGCTCACACCTCGCGCTGATATCGGCGCCTAGCTTGCTTGCATGGGACCGTCCCAGGAGGTCACGTGGATTCTCAACACGCGAGGAGGAGAACGGATCGCGAGGACCGTGTCGAAGCGCCCGGCCTGCGGGTGCTCGTCGTCGACGATGATCTCGCTTATCTGAAGTTGCTGCAGGCGGTACTTACACGCGCGGGATTCGATGTCGTGGTCGCCGAGGATGGCATCGCGGCGATCGAGAAGCTGCGCACCGATCGCGAGATCGGTCTGACCCTCGTCGATCTGGCCATGCCGCGCATGGACGGCATCGAGACCGTGCAGCGGATCCACGCCGAGGAGACGCCGCAGCGCGTTTACACGATCCTCCACAGCTCGTTTGATGAAGTCGACACGCGTTTGCGCGCGCTCGAAGCGGGCCTCGATGACTTCATCCCGAAGAGCGCCCCCTCCTCCGAGATCGTGGCGAAATTGCGCACCGCCGCGCGGCGGCTGGAGATGGAGCGGCAGCTGCACATCGAGAACAGGGAGCTGCAGACGCTCGCTCTCACCGACGAATTGACCGGCATCCCGAACCGCCGCGCGCTCTTCCGTGCCGCGACGGAGATCCTGGCCAAGCATCGCACGCTGAGCGTCGTGCTCTTCGACCTCGATCACTTCAAGGAGATCAACGACAAGTTCGGACACCTGGAAGGCGATCGCATCCTCACCGAAGTCGCGGCGATGCTGAAGGGCAACACGCGTGTCGACGACATCATCGGGCGTTACGGCGGCGACGAATTTCTGCTGTTGATGCCCGACACCGGCATCAAGGAGGCGCGCGCGGCCGCGCAGCGTTTGCGGCGGACGGCGAATCTGCCGGTGACGATGAGCTGCGGCGTCGCGACCTCGTCATCGCCGCACGACACGCTCCCCGATCTCATCACCGCGTGCGACGAGCGCCTCTATCGGAACAAGAGCGCCCGCCGGAACGAGGTCGAGTCGCGGCCACGACTCTGAACGGCTCGAAGCAGGGCGAGAGCGGCGTCAATGGAATGACGTCGGAGATGGTCCCGCCCGCGCACAAGGCGCGGATCAACGCCGCGGTGAACGGGCTCCTCGTGTTGATCCCTTTCCCGTCGCGCGGATGACATTCGGGAGGCACGACCACCATTACCTCCGCGCGCAGCTCAACCTCCACTTCCCGCCACGACTCCGGATGACATGCATCGGCGACGATGCAGACGTAGGTGCGGCGCGGGAGCGGCACGAGCTCGCGGCAGACCGCGGCCAGCGGCAGATCGCGATCGAAGAAGCACCACGAGCGCTCGCGCCCATGTCCCGAGAACGTGATGAGCAGCGTGTTGCCGCGATGCGAGCGCGAGACGGCGAGCGCGAGCTCGCGGACGAAATCATCGGCCGTCGGATCGATGAGCACTCGCTGCACGCCGAAGCCGCGCGCCGCGGCTGCGGCGGCGAGATCGCGGGTGTCGACGGCCGGCGAACGAAGCCGGCCGCCGGCGCCGCGCGACACCCCGGCGTGCAGCGAGATTCCTATCAAGACTCGAGATCCATGATCACAGACGGGCAGTTGCTCGCATGCGGCACCTTCATCATCTGCTTCACCGGGATCGTCACCGGCAGCGGCGGCGGGGCCGCCGTGAGCCGGTAGTACAGCTCGAAGTGCACGTCGCGCTCGTGATCGTGTCCGCCCGGCGTCTCATTGACGTAACGCTGCAGATCGGGGAGCGGCACGTTGCCGATAGTCACCACCAGCGGCGCCTCCACCGTCGTGCCGTCCAGCGACAGCACGAGCGGCTCCGACGACGGACCGCCGTCGTATGCGTGCGACACCAGCATCAGCGTGCTGGCGTCGGTGATGTGCAGGTCGACGGCCACGACTTCGGCCAGCAGTCCCTCCTGCGGATCCGCCACCAGGCTGCAATGCGGCTCGAACGTGTAGCTGTCCTCGCTCAGCGTCTGCACCCAGAGCGCGCTCGACGGCAGGCTGACCTGCGCCAGCACGCTGTCGCTCGGTGGAAATGCGACGTTGCTCCGCGCCACGAGCGCGTGCCCGCAGACGTCGGCCATCCGCACGATCTCGCTCGTGCTGCCGCTTGCACTCATCGGCGCGATCGTGCCGCCGGCGAGCGTGATCAATTCCTCCTCGAGGAGGCAGACGCCGAGCTCTCCGTCCTTGACCGTGAAATCGGCTTCGCGGCCCGATGCCGCGGCCGCGGGAAACATCACGATTCCGCGATGCGACGGAATCTCTTCCGCCGGATCGGTCGACGAAAAGCTGCTCTGCCGGCCGTCCGGCATGAGCACGACCAGCGGCGTATGACCGTCGTCGACGACGAGACCGCAGATGCCGGTGATGTGAAACCGCACGTACGCATCGGTCAGCGGCATGGCGGTTTCTTTTGAGCGCACTTCGTGCGTATGAACTTTAGAGTTCTTCATATATCCCCCAAAGACTGTTAGTTGTTTTTCAGGCGGCAGGGCCTGTTTCGTCAGAGGCCGACGAGCTCGTATCCGGCCCAGTCGGCCGGCCGGGAACCTGGATCCTGCATCACCACGAGTTGCGCGGTGCGCAGGGCGCGGGACGGCGGATCGCCGTCGTGTAATCGTTGGTACATCTTTGACATCAGCGTCCGTCCATGGTCGTCGCCGATGTCCCACAGCGTGGCGATCGTCGCCGGTGCACCGGCGGCGAGAAACGCGTCGCTGATCGCGTCGGTACCGCACGCCGCGAGGACGACGAGGCGGGCGCGGGAAAGGTTGAGCTTCCGGATTTCCCAGGCGTAGAGGGCTCCGGATCCGCTCTGTCCATCGCCGCTGAAGATCAGCGCGGAGAAGGCCCGGTCGCGGGTGTCGTTGCGCGCATGTCCGGCGAAATGAATCAGCGTCGCCGACTGCGCCCTGGAGAGGAAATCGTTGCGCGTCGCGGAGATGCCGCTGATCACCGACGCGCCGGGAAACGTCGTGGCGATCATCTCCCCTTCGCGCCGCGCGGAGATGAGGCGCGGAGCGTCGGCGGCATCGGGATCGGCGCAGACGAGGACGCGCTCGGCACCGCGTGGACGAGAGGCCGATGCGATGGCGAGGACGAGCCGCGCGGCGCTCGGCATCGCCGCGACATCGAAGTCGGCGAGCAGGAAATGTCCGGTCACCGGATCGCGGAGCGCGCCGAACGGAATCCGCGTCCAGACCGGATCGGCGACGAAAACGACGGAGGTGGCATTCGAGAGCCGGGCGCGAAGCGGCGTGATGAGGCGTGTGTAGAGATCAGAAGCGGCGACGTTGAACGAGCGTTGGTCACCACGCGCTGCGATCATCCGATCCGCGTCGGCGGAGATCGCTTCGCCTTTCGACGGAAGGATGGTCGCGGTCACGCCCTCACGGCGAACAATCCACGCCACTGTCCGTCCCGGCAAAGCTGCATACTCGACCAGCGCCATACCGGCGGGCAGGACCTTTCTGAGCTGCTCGTAACCCGCCGCCGGCGCCACGCCCGCCGTCGTCGCGCGTGAACGCTCCGCAAGATCGAATGCCCGTGAGTAGTCGCCCGACGTCACCGCCAGATTCACCGCATCCGTGTAGAGGCGCCGGGAGACCTCGACGAAGGTCGTCCGCAACTTGTCGTCGGTGATCCCCGACCGCGCCGACTCCAGCTCGGCGATTCCGCGATCGCGGTCCGACGAGGCCCGCCCCTGGTCGTGCACGCTTTCGTACACGCCGGCGCGTGCGGCGTACGCCTGCGCCAGCAGCAGATGGTTTCCGCTCTCGTCGAAGAAGCGAAGCGATTCGGTGAGCCGCGCCACGGCAGTCCGCGGTTCATCGCGCGCGATCAGCTCGCCCTCGGCCATGTCGAGATTGGCCGTGGCGCGCTCGCGCGAGTCGGGATCGTCGATCGATGCGACGGCGACGCGCGCCCGGCGAAGCTCGCCGACGGCACCCGGGCCGCCGCTGCCGCTCAGGTAGCGGGCCCGCCAGATGTGCGCATCCACGATGCACGATTGCACGTTCGTTTCGCGCGAGACCTCGAGCAGGCGGTGCGTGAGGATGTCGCTCAGCTCGGGACGCCGTTCGTAAAGCACGGTGGCGATCGTCGCTTCCATCAGCGCGTGCCAGAGGCGTTGCGGATTTCCGCTGCCGGCCGCGAGGCGAAGCGCGGTGCGGCGATGCTTCCACGCCTTCGCGGTGTCGCCGAGGAATTCGTAGTTCTGGCCGACGAGCGCGTGCAGCTTCGCTTCCCATTCGCGATGACCCGACGCCTTCGCCGCATCCAGCGCCCGCTCGTAACTGCGGAGCGCGTCGTGAGGATGTCCGGTCTCGAACTGCGTCAGGCCGCGGATGTAGTCCGCGCGAAGGAAAAGGACACCGGCGAACGAACGCCACGACGCCCTGGCCAGCTCCCGCTGCAAGGCGTCGAGGTGTTCGTTCGTGCTGTCGTAGTCATTTAGATTGAAAGTGCATACCGCCTGCTCCATCAACGCCAGCTGCGCGACCGGCGATCCGGCACGAACGGCGAGCTCGCGCGCGGAGGTCAACGCCTCGTACGCGGCGGTGTAGTCGTGCAGGCTGCGCCCCCGATTCAGCGCCAGGATGGCGCGCCGCGTCAGTCCTACCTGCTCCGGCGACGCCTTTGCCGCTGCCGTGCAGGCCGCCTGCAGCGCGCCGTAGCCGCGCGGCGCAACGGCGCGGCCGATCGCATCCGCCGCGGCAAGCGCTTTCGGATCGCCGGTATTCGCCCATCTCACGAGCAGCGTCTCGTCGGCGAAGGCTGCCGCTTCCTGCGGAGAACCGTCGGCGATCCGCGCAATCTCCTTCGCGTTACCGCTTCCGGCAGCGCGCTCGAGCAGCGGCTGTGTCTTCAGCCACAGGTCGCCGTCCGTCGGTGCATTCAGATCTTTGATGTGCTGCTTGGCCTCGATGCGCCACGCTGATTTCGTATCGAGTGCCAGGTAGTCGTTCCACGCCGCACTCGCATCGGCTTTCAAATGCATCCGCTCGAACGCCAACGCGCGCGTCCAGGCGATCTCCGGCGTCTTCTTCAACGCCCACGCTTTCTTCGCCTGCTCGGCCGCCTCGACATAATCGGTGGCCTCTTCGCGGAACCGGCCGCGCGCGAGATAGGCAGTGGCGAGATCGTTGACGATCGCCGCATCGCCCGGGCGTTTCTTCGCGGCGCTCTTCAAGGTCGAGATCGCGTCGTCGAAGTTTCCGATCAGCAGGTGCGAGACGCCGAGGGCATGGAGGTTTTCGGGTGAAGGATCGCTGTCCACTGCCTCGTTGATCTCGCTGGCGGCGGAGAGCAGCCGCCAATTCTTCGGCTTGAGCTGCACTTCCCCCGGCACGGCGCGGTTGTTCTCCTGCAGTGGTTCCCACTGCTGAAAACCGGAGAGCCTTCCTTCCACGGTCCGATACGGCAGGCTGTGAGTGGCGGAAACGAGCTTGTCGATGCCTGACGGTTGCAGCCCGAGGTAGCGCCGCAGCTCCGCGAAGTGCACGACCACCAGGACAACCGCCGCCGACATGGCAATCGTCGCCGCCCAGAAGTGGCGAGGCATCGTGCGCCGCCGCGGAGGTGCCGCCGCCTTGCCCATTTCCGTCGCGGCAATGTAGACGGCGTAGCACTCGTCGCAGGTGGTCATGTGCTCGATCACCCGGCGCCGCGTGATGTCATCAAGTCGCCCGTCGATGAACGCGGCAAGCGTTTCGTCGGACGGAAATCCGGAATGCTCCATCGATCAGTTCCTCAACGGACTATTCGGTTCTCACCGTTTTCCCGGATCCCTTCGCTTGGTAGTTGAGAGGGACGGGAAGTGAGATTTTCCCCCGATTCCATCCGGATTTCCTGATCGCTCCTCGCAAGAATCTCGTCGACGTCCGTCCGGCTGACCCCGCCAGCCTGTAGGGCATTCCTCATTTTCAGCAGCAGCCGCTCGATCCGCTTGTACACCTTCCGCTGATCGAGCTGCAGCGCCCCGGCAATTTCCGGGACGCGCCGCGAGCTCCAGAATCGCATCCGCAGAATGATCTGGTCCTCGGCGTCCGCTTCGGCGAAACAGCGGTCGAGCACCGCCGCCACCGCCCGCGCGGACTGCGCGCGTTCCTGCTCCATGGCCCGCGTTTCCGTGTCGCAATCGAGGTCAGCGGTCTCCGGCACGACGTCGCCCGAGACGAGCACCGGGCGCGGCTGCCGCGGCGGAAGGCGTGCGTAAATCGCCTCCAGCTCGGCGACCGTGCTCTGCGCGTAGCAGCCGGTCGTCATCATCTCCACCGCTTCGTGCAGCGACATCGCATCACGCGACAGGAGACGCTCGAGGGCGATCGCCTTGTCGCCCAGCCGGCGAGCTTCCGCCGACGGGCGCCACTTTCCCCAGAGCTTGACGCGATGCTGGTAGAACATCCGCTGGATGACGGTGGTGAGGTAGGTGGCGAAGGTGCTGCGCCCCTCGAACTTGCGGATGATGGCGTAGTTCCCGTCGATGAGCTCGAGCTTGACCTGGGCGCTGAATTCCTCGGTCTCCAGGCAGTCGAGATGGTTCGAGCGTCCGATGTACGAGACGATTGTCTCGATCGTACCGAGGTGTCTAAGAAATAGTTCTTCGACGTCCATTTCGGAACGCTCCACGAGTCACCTAAGCGCGTCTTTGTTCGCTGGACCTTAGCGGACGAAGTCGATTTTTACGGGGATTGTGCGAATCAGTCTAGCAGCATGTCGATAAGGACGCATCAACGTCGAAAAGGTGGGTGACGACTGTCACCGTCCCGATACCCCGGCCGGGTATGCTGGAGGCCGGTTCCCTGGCCTAACTACTGCTCCGCAATCAACAGCAGTACTTCGCGATGACTACCAACTCTTGCTGCTCCCAACAAACCGAAGCGCCGCCCGCCGCGGTTGCACCTGCTTCGAGCACCGGCGAATACACCTGCCCGATGCATCCGGAAGTCGTCAGCGACAAACCGGGAGCCTGCCCGATCTGCGGCATGGCACTCGAGCCGCGCGTCGCATCGCTCGAAGAAAAACCGAATGACGAGCTGATCGATATGCAGCGCCGCTTCGTCGTCAGCGCGATCCTCACGGCCCCGCTGCTGATCCTGACGATGAGCGGCTTCATGCTGCCGTGGGTCGAGCTCGCTCTCGCCACGCCGGTGGTGCTGTGGGGCGGCGCGCCGTTCTTCGCGCGCGGCTGGCGCTCGGTCGTCACGCGCCACCTCAACATGTTCACCCTCATCGCCCTCGGCACCGGCGCCTCGTTCGCCTACAGCGTCGCGGCGATCCTCCTCGGACGTCACGATCTCTACTTCGAGCCGGCCGCGGTCATCACGACGCTCGTCCTCCTCGGGCAGGTGCTCGAGCTGCGCGCCCGCGAGAAAACTTCGGGCGCGATCCGCGCGCTGCTCAGCCTCACGCCGAAGACCGCACGCGTGATCATGGACAACGGCACGGAGCACGACATGCCGATCGAGCAGATTCACGCCGGCGCGCGCCTCCGCGTCCGCCCCGGCGAGCGGGTGGCGGTCGATGGAGTGGTGCTCGAAGGACATTGCGCAGTCGACGAGTCGATGATCACCGGCGAGCCGATGCCCGTGGAGAAGAGCTCGGGCGACAAGGTCACGGCCGGCACGGTGCTGACCACCGGCTCGATCGTCATACGCGCCGAACGGGTCGGCGCCGACACGCTGCTGGCGCAGATTGTCCACATGGTCGCCGACGCCCAGCGCAGCCGCGCGCCGATCCAGCGCCTCGCCGATGTCGTCTCCGCCTGGTTCGTCCCGGCCGTGATCGTGATCGCGTTGATCACGTTCGGCGTCTGGCTGACGATCGGATCGCTGTCAGCAGCGCTGGTGAATGCCGTCGCCGTCCTGATCATCGCCTGCCCCTGCGCACTCGGGCTGGCGACGCCGATGTCGGTGATGGTCGCGACCGGAAGAGGCGCAACCGCCGGGATCCTGATCCGCAACGCCGAAGCGCTCGAGACGCTCTCGAAGGTCGACACGCTGGTCATCGACAAGACCGGCACGCTGACCGAAGGAAAGCCGCGCGTCATCGGGATGTCGATCTCGCAGGAACAGCTCCGACTCGTCGCCGCCGTCGAGCGCGCCAGCGAACACCCTTTGGCCGACGCGATCGTGCGTGTAGCACAGGCACTGCCTGTGCCCCCCGTGAAGGACGTGAAAACCCTCCCCGGCCTCGGCGTGTCCGGCATCGTCGACGGCCATCACGTCGCCATCGGCAACGCGCGGATGTTCGAAGGGATGCACCTCGCGCCGGGCGCGATTCATGTGGTCATCGACTACAAGCCGGCCGGCACGATCGAGGTCGCCGATCCGATCAAGGAGTCGACGCCGCGCGCGCTCGACGAGCTGCGCGCCACCGGCCTGCAGATCACGATGCTCACCGGCGACGCGCGCGCGACGGCGGAAGAGGTCGCGCGGTCGCTCGGCATCGCCAAGGTCGAAGCCGAGGTGCTGCCGGGCGAGAAGGAAGCGGTCGTGCGGCGGCTGCAGAGCGAGGGACATCGCGTGGCGATGGCCGGCGATGGCATCAACGACGCGCCAGCGTTGTCGCGCGCCGACGTCGGCATCGCAATGGGCAACGGCACCGACATCGCCATCGAGAGCGCCGGCGTCACGCTCGTGCGCGGCGACCTGCGCGGCATCGCGCGGGCGCGAAGCCTGTCGAAGGCGATGATGCGCAACATCCGCCAGAACCTCTTCTTCGCCTTCGTCTACAACGTGATCGGCATCCCGATCGCGGCCGCGGCATTCCTCAGCCCGATGCTCGCCAGCGCCGCAATGACGCTCTCGAGCGTGACAGTGATCGCGAACGCTTTGAGGTTGCGGCGGTGGAGGATATAGGGCCCTGGAACGCTGAAGGCGTTGGGGCATGTAGCCGGTGCGTTGTGCGCCCCGCGCACTACCACCGGTTGACCGGATCCGCAGAACACCGCAGCCCCGGCAGGGCTGCCGGAGACCTGCACCCCGGCCGGGGTGCGTACTATCGCAATCGTCCTGATCCGGCGGCGATGCCGCCGGCTATTTGCCGTCACGCCTCAGGCGTGAGCGTAGTCGCCGTGCTGCCTGCCAGCCTGAAGAAGCTTGGCCAACCCACGCGGCGCCCGGACCGCCATTTGCACACTTTTTCGGCACCCCCCCGGACTCAGCACTCAGAACTCAGCACTCAGAACTCTCCTTGACATCGTCCCGATTTAGACTTAGTCTAATCTACGTGACGAAGCACACCACCGAGGAAAAGCTCAGAGAGCATGGCATCCAGCCGTCGGCGCAGCGCATGGCGGTGGCCGATTACGTCCTCTACACGAACGAGCATCCGTCGGCCGATCTGGTCTGGAACCGGGTGCGGGTGAGCTTCCCGTGGATCTCGCGGGCCACGGTCTACAACACGCTCAACCTCTTCGTGGAGAAGGGGCTGCTGCGGGCGCTCGACCTGGCCGACAACGCGGTGGTGTTCGATCCGATGCTGGAGAAGCATCACCACTTCGTCGACGACGAAGACGGCTCGATCCACGACGTGCCGTGGGACAAGGTGCAGGTGTGCAACATCGAAGGTTTGCGAGGCTACGTCGTCCGCGACTACCAGGTCGTGATGCACGGCGTGAAGAAAAAGAAGTGATCGAAAGGAGTCGAAAGACAATATGTTGACCGTTGGAGACAAGTTTCCCCAGTTCAAGCTGCAGGCCTGTGTGAGCCGTGACAAGGGCAAGGAATTCGGCACGCTCACCAATGACAATTTCTCCGGCCAGTGGCTGGTGTTCTATTCGTACCCGAAGGACTTCACCTTCATCTGCCCCACCGAGATCGTGGACATCGACAAGCACGCCTCCGACTTCGCGGACCGCGACGCGGTCGTGGTCGGCGGCTCGACCGACAACGAGTTCTCGCACCTCGCGTGGCGCAACGCGCACGAGGATCTGCAGAAGATCAACACCCCGCTCGTGCACATCTCCCCCTCGTTCGGCCAGGAGCTCGGCATCATCCGTCATGACGCCGGCGTGGCGCTCCGCGCAACGTTCATCGTCGATCCGCAGGGCGTCATCCGCTGGGTCAACGTGAACGACCTCTCCGTCGGCCGCAGCGTCGGCGAGACGCTCCGCGTCCTCGATGCGCTGCAGACCGATGAGCTCTGCCCCTGCAACTGGACCAAGGGGCAGGAAACGATCAAGGTGGCCTGACCATGAGCGCGGTCGAAGATCTGCGCGCGTCCATCTCCGAGCCGGCGCGCGACATCAAGCTGAATCTGCAGACCGTTCTGCAGCCCGGCACTCTCTCGCCCGCGCAGCGCTACGGTGTGGCGATCGCTTCGGCGGTCGCCACACACCATCACGCGCTGCGCGACGCCTTCATCGCCGACGCCCGCGCCGAAGTGACGGAGGCGGTCGTCGATGACGCCCTGGCCGCCGCGGCGCTGATGGCCATGAACAACGTCTTCTATCGATTCCGGCACATGGTCGGAAAAGCGTCGTACGGCGAGCGCCCCGCGCGCCTCCGCATGCAGCGCATCGCCAAACCGGCGACGAACAAGGCCGACTTCGAGCTCTTCTGCCTCGCGGTGAGCGCGATCAACGGCTGCGAGATGTGCGTCCGCTCCCACGAGGAAGCGGTGCTGCTCGGCGGTCTGACCGAGGAGCATGTACATGATGCGGTGCGCATCGCGGCGGTCGTGAATGCCGCGGCGCTGGCGCTCGAGCTGCCGGCCCTCGCCGTCGCCGCGGTTTAAGGCCCTCCCCTTGCACGACCCGACGACGCAATGGCAATGCGTCGCCGGGCCGTCGGTGCCGAGCTGACAGGCGAAGGAGCTCACTTCCGCGTCTGGGCGCCGGAGCTTCGTTCGATCTCGGTCGCGATCGAAGGCGGCCCGGAAGTCGCTCTCGAGCGCGAGGAGGACGGCTACTTCTCGCAACTCGTCCCCGATATCGCCGCAGGCGCGCGCTATCGCTATCGCATCGGCGATCAACTTTTCCCCGATCCTGCTTCGCGCTTTCAGCCGGAAGGTCCGCACGGCCCGTCAGAGGTCGTCGATCCGCGCACGTTCCAATGGCGCGAATGGCGCGGGATCGAAGCCGCGAAGGACCACGTCATTTACGAGATGCACATCGGCACGTTCACGCAGGGCGGCACGTTCGCCGCCGCCGCGGAGAAGTTGCCGCTGCTCGTCGACGTCGGCATCGACATCATCGAGGTGATGCCGCTGCACGAGTTCCCCGGCACATTCGGCTGGGGCTACGACGGGGTCGATCTCTGGGCGCCGTCGCATCTCTACGGCACGCCCGACGACTTCCGCCGCTTCGTCGACACCGCGCACTTCCTCGGCATCGGCGTGATCCTCGACGTCGTCTACAACCACTTCGGTCCCGACGGCTGTTACCTGCGGCAATTCACACCCAGCTACTTCATCGATCGTAAGAACGACTGGGGCGACGCGCTGAACTTCGAGGCCGCCGGCGTGCGCGAATTCCTCGCCGGCAACGCCGCCTACTGGATCGACGAGTTCCGGCTCGACGGCCTCCGACTCGACGCCACGCAGTCGATCGACGACCGCTCGATGATCGGCGAGATCGTGACGAGGGCTCGCGCGGCGGCGGGAGCGCGCGAGATCCTCATCGTCGCGGAGAACGAGCCGGAGGATGTGGCGCTGATCGATGAAGAGCATGTCGACGCGCTCTGGAACGACGACTGGCATCACGCGGCGATGGTCGCGCTCACCGGGCATGCCGAGGCGTATTACAGCGACTATCGCGGCAAGCCGCAGGAGTTCGTCTCGATGGCGCAGTTCGGATTTCTGTTTCAAGGACAGCGTTACTCGTGGCAGGAGAATCGGCGCGGCACGCCGTCGCTGCATCTCCCGCCGCGGTGCTTCATCTCCTATCTGCAGAACCACGATCAGGTCGCGAATTCGGCGAGCGGCGCGCGAATCCAGCAGCTGACGAGTCCCGGCCGCCTGCGCGCGATGACCGCGCTGCTGCTCCTTCAACCGCAGATGCCAATGCTGTTTCAAGGACAGGAGTTCGGCTCGTCGAAACCGTTCCTCTATTTCGCCGATCACAAGCCGGAGCTCGCGGCTGCGGTGGCGAAAGGGCGGCGCGAATTTCTCGAGCAGTTCCCGACGATCGCCACCGGCGACTACGTTCTTGCGCCGCCGCATGCACGCGAAACTTTCGAGGTGTGCAAGCTCGACTTCGAAGAACGGGAGCAGAACGCCGCGATCGTCGACTTCCATCGCGAGCTGATCCGCCTGCGCCGCGCCGATCCGCTGATCGGGGGCGCGGTGCTCGGCGCCGAGGCGTTCCTCCTCCGCTGGCCCGATCGTCTCCTGATCGTCAACCTCGGGCGCGACCTGCATCTCGATCCCGCCCCCGAGCCGCTGCTCGCGCCGCCGAAGGACGCGCGGTGGGAGCTGATCTGGTCGAGCGAGCCCGGCACGCCGCCGCTCGAGTCGGACGAGAACTGGCGGATTCCGGCGGAGTGCGCGGTGCTGTTGGAGCGCCGTTCGTAATTCAGCGAAGGACGTGCGGCAATTTCGTTCCGCCACCCTCGCTTCCGATCGTGTCGGGCACGGCCGGTTCCGGCTCCTCGCGCACGTCCGTGAGCTCGTATTTCTTCGGCCTGCTTCCGAGGTCGATGCCCATGCCGAAGTCGACAAAAGGTTGGTCAGCCATCGATGAATTTTGCAGCAATCCGCGGACCAAAGCGAAGGCCATTCGCCAGCCAGTTCTGCTCGCTGAATTCGATTCCGTCCGGTCCGGCGACGATCACTGTCGAGGAACGCGTCCCGTAGCGCTCGCCGACGACGAAGACATTGTTCTCGACCGGCTCGCCTGGCGCCTGCGTCGACAGAAAGCGCATGAGCGATGACGTGATGTCGTCCCCCGCGAGTGCCTCCTGCATCGCTTCGATGCCGCGCTCGACCTTGATCCATTGCGCGTCGGGCGGTCCATTGCTCACGCCGTGAATCCCATCGCCCAATTCGCGCGCTTCACTCAATCCGGTCGCAAAGTATGCAAGCGACTCCCCCACGATCCCGGCGATCAGATGGAATCCCGTGTACGCATCCGCCTCGCGCGCGATCGCGCTCGCGTAGTCGATCGGCCGCGCATCTCCGAGTACGAAGCCCGATACGAGCGCACCCCGCGAACGGCTATCGGGACGCTTCGAAGACCCGCGCATGTTTGTCACGGCCGCGAACCGCCCGTTGCGCCGGATCGCCAGCCAGCTCCCGCCCGCCAGCAGATCGCGCCCCCCGATCACGTCCCGCGCCTCGTCCCACGCCCGCGCCGGGAGGGAGGGGCGGAGGTGGTCCTCATCGCGATTCGCCGCGATGACGAGCGGAAAGCGCGCCGAGACGCGATGCGCGAGGATGATGAGGCACATGCAACGGAGTGTAGGACAGGCGCCCTCGCCTGTCCCCTTCGCCTGTCCTACACTTGCTCTACTTGCGATTACAGGCTGGAACGCGACTCGGCGCGTACGAGGTGGTCGCGCCTTTGGGCGCGGGCGGGATGGGTGAGGTCTACCGCGCGCATGACTCGCGGGTCGGGCGCGACGTGGCGATCAAGGTCCTTCCGCACCGGCTGTCGCGCGATGTCGAGGCGCGCGTACGGTTCGACCGCGAGGCGAAGATCGTCGCGGCGATGTCGCATCCGAACATCGTCGCGCTGTACGAATTCGACGCCGAGGGGGAGACGCCTTACGTCGTCACCGAGCTGCTCGAGGGCGAGACGCTCCGATCGCTGCTCATGCGCGGTCCGCTCTCGTGGCGGCGCGCGACCGACATCGGCGCGTCGATCGCCGACGGTCTCGCCGCGGCGCATGCGAAGCACATCGTTCATCGCGACCTGAAGCCGGAAAACGTCTTCATCACCACCGACGGCCGCGTGAAGATCCTCGACTTCGGTCTGGCCAAGTCGCGCCCGCGGCCGGCGCCGCTCGACGACAACATCCCGACGGAGCGGCTCAGCGCCGACGAGCTCGAAGACTCCGACGCGATCGTCGTCGGCACGGTCGGCTACATGTCGCCGGAGCAGCTCCGCGGCGAGTCCGCCGCCCCGGCCTCCGACCTCTTCGCCCTCGGCTGCATCCTCTTCGAATGCATCACCGGCTTCGCGCCGTTCATCTGCAAGAGTCCCGTCGAGACGATGAGCGCCGTGCTGCGCGATGACCTGCCGGAAGTCACGACCTCGGGCCGCCGCGTGCCGTTCGAGCTGGAGCGGATCATCCGCCGCTGCGTCGAAAAACATCCCCACGCGCGCTTCCAGTCGGCGGGCGATCTCGCGTTCGCGTTGCGGGCGTTGTCCACCTCTCCCGCACCGCGCACCGAACATCACATCGCGTTCCCGAAGCCGCTGGCCTGGGCCGCGCTCGCCATCATCGTCATCGTCGCCGGCGTCGTCATCGCCGTTCGCCGCATGCCGGCCGGCGGAGATCAACCGGCGATCCACTCGCTCGCCGTGATGCCGTTCGTCAATTCCGACGGCGCGCATGCGAACGAGTATCTGAGCGACGGCATCACCGATTCGCTCATCAACACGCTCTCGCAGATTCCGGAGCTGTCCGTCGTTTCCCGCACGTCGGTGTTCCGATACAAAGGAAAAGACACGTTGCCTCCGGCCATCGCGCGAGAGCTGAAAGTGCAGGCGCTGCTGACGGGCCGCGTCACGCAGACCGGCAGCGAGGTGATCGTCTCGCCGGAGCTGATCGACGGCCGCACGAACCGGCATCTCTGGGGCGAAGAGTTCCGGACGCAGATGTCCGATCTGCCGACGCTGCAGGCGACGATCTCGCGCGCGATCGCCGATCAGCTGCGCCTGCAGCTCAGCGGCGAGACGCGTCAAGCAGTGGCGAAGCACTACACCGACGACAGCGAGGCGTACCAGCTCTACCTCGAGGGACGTTACGAGTGGAACAAGCGGACGGGCGACGCATTCGAGCGCGCGCTGCGCTACTTCCGCCGCGCCATCGCGCGCGATCCGTCGTACGCGCTGGCATACGCCGGCCTCGCCGACACGTACATCCTGCAGTCGATCTACAGTTCGGAGCCGCCGATGAAAGCGCTGCCGCTGGCGCGCGAGACGGCGGAGAAGGCGTTGTCGCTCGACGACACGCTCCCCGAGGCGCACACGTCGCTGGCGTACTTCAAGATGAACTTCGACAGCGATCTGAATGGAGCGGCGCGCGAGTTCGAGCGGGCCATCGCACTGAATCCGAATTACGCCACGGCGCGGCAGTGGTACAGCCGCTGCCTGGTGGAGATGAAGCGCTACGACGATGCGATCCGCGAGATCCGCCGCGCCGAGGCGCTCGATCCGCTGAGCATCGTCATCATCGCGGAGACCGGCGGCGTCTACTCCGATGCCGGACGCCTGAACGAAGCGATCGCCGAATGCCATCACGCGCTCGACCTCGAGCCGACGTTCCCCCTCGGCCACTACATCCTCGCCGGCGCGCTGCTGCGACAGCAGAAGTTCGACGACGCCATCCGCGAATCGACGCTTGCCTGGACCCTCGGACACGACCCCCGCTCCCTCGTCCGCCTCGGCCTCTGCTACGCCGGCGCCGGCCGCATGGACGATGCGCGCAGGACCCTCGCCGAGCTGGAAGCGCTCAAGCAACAGCGCTTCGTCCCGTCGTACGGCATCGCGCAACTGATGCGGGCGGTCGGGCGGGAGGAGGACGCGAAGGCCGCGATGGCGCAGGCCGCGCAGGAGATGCCGCCGGGGCAATACGCGCGGGTGGTGGCGGCGCAGTAGGGAGTGCTGCGGCTTGCCGCAGCTCTGGAGTGCGGCGGCTTGCCGCCGCGGGCGCAAGCAAGCTTGCGCAATCCACGGCGGCAGCAAGCTGCCGCACTTCGCTTACAGCACGCGAAACGACGGATTGTCCCGTAGCGCGCGATCGAACGTCACCGTCGCCTCGCACCCAGCCTGCTCGTTTCGCCGGCCGATGACGTAGTCGGAGAAATCGGCCGAGCCGGTTTGGTAGTCGGCGAGCGCACGGCGAAGCAGGTCGCGATCGGTAAAGGAAAACTCTGCGGTGGCGAGAATGCGTCCCAGCGCCTTTGCGATCGTCGGCCGGTCGTATCTGTAGCCGGACCGAAGCACCCAGACGAGCTCGCAGAGCACGACGTCATCGATGTGAAATCCGCCGCGCGCGAGCAACGCATCCACTCTTCGGCTCTGCGCCGGATCGTCCTCGACGAAGTAGCGGACGAGTACGTTCGTGTCGGCGCCGATCAACGCTTCCTCGAATGCTCCCGGAGGATCGCGGCGTCCATCTCTTCCACGCTCAAGCGCCGCTGGCCGGGCCGCTTCAGAAAGCCCTTGAGGTCGCGGGCATGACCGCCAACGCCGTCGACAACCATTTCACCGCGATTGTTGAGAAAAAAGACGACGTTGTCGCCGCTCTCGACCTTCAGATGATCGCGGATCTCTTTCGGCAGTGTGATCTGACCTTTGCTCGTGATCTTGGCGGTAGGCATTGTTGCTCCCGGTAAGGATATCAGATGAAAACCTTACCAGGAGCGTGCCTACTCCACCTTTAACGTCTCCCCGTCATAAACCACCCCGTTCTTCACCACCGTCCGCACCTTGAGCGTGTTGTGGATGTCCTCCAGCGGATTCGCGTCGAGGATCACGAAATCCGCCAGCTTGCCGGCCTCGATCGAGCCGAGGTCGGTCGCGAAGCCGAGCTTGTCGGCGGCGGCGAGGGTGGCGGCGCGCAGCGCTTCGTGCGGTGTCATCGCGTAGTCCCTCGTCGCCGCGCCTTCGCCGGCGTGGGCCCAGATCTCCCAGTGCGGGCCGAAGCCCTGCACCTGGCCGTGTGCACCCATCGAGACGTTGCCGCCGGCGCGGGTGACGAGGGCGGCGCCGTGGGCGACGGTCGGGAACTGATACTCCGACGGCTCGATCCAGGCGTGGCGGCGGTACTTCGCGTCGATGATGAAATGCGGCGTGAAGCGGCGCAGCTTCGCGTCATCGTGCAGGTTGAGGTTCGTCTGCCAGAGATACTCCTCGCCCCACGGACCGCCGTACGAGACGATCAGCGTCGGCGTGTAGTACGTGCCGGACTTCGCCACCAGCTGAATGACGTCGCTGCCTATCTCCACCGGGAGTGAATGCTCCCAGGCCGTATATCCATCGAGGGCCATCGAGAGATCGCTGACCATCTCCCCCGCCCCTTCCGCCGTCAGCAGCATGTGCTCGCCGCGCGACGCCTCGGCGAACCAGATGCGCTGCGAACGGCCCGGCTGCTGGTAGACCTTGATCATCCGGGCGCCGTACGCCTTCATGCGGCGCACCTGCCGCTTCGCGTCGTCGAGGCTGTCGACCTCCGCGAAGATGTCGGTCTGCGCGCCGCCGTACAGCACGTCGCCCGACGAGTAGACGCGCGGCCCGACCATGAATCCGCCGTCGACCATCTCCGCCTGCGAGAACACATCGAGCGACGGCGCGGACGGGTCGTACACCGTCGTCACGCCGTACGCGAGGTTCGCCGTGTACTCCCACTTCGACTCCGGATAGAGCTCGAACGCCGAGTAGTGGAGATGGGCGTGCGTGTCGATGATGCCGGGGATGATCGTCTTGCCGTTGCCGTCGATCACCTTCGCGCCGTCGGGCGCCTTCAGGTTCGCGCCGACCGACGTGATGCGATTGCCGGTGACGAGCACGTCGCCATGCTCGAGCACTTCATCGCCCTTCATCGTGATGACGCGCGCGTTGCGGATGAGCGTCGTGCCGCCCGGCGCGGGACGCGGCGTCACGAGATCGATGGCGATCGACTCCGACTTCGGCACCTTCAGCTTCGGCTCGTCCTCATCCTTCTTATCGTCTTTCTTATCCTTCTTGTCTTTGGCGTCCGCTTTCTTCCGCTCCGCTTCGACGAACGCCAGCGCGCCGGTAATCGGCAGGCGGTGGAATTGGTTGCCGAGGTTCCAGGTGATCGTCTTGCCGCCATCGGCCCAGTCGACGTAGCCGCCGGCATCCTCGGACAGCCGCCACACCGGCACCGAGCCCTCCTTCAGCGAGACCGAAGGCGGCTCCTTCATCACGAGATTCGGCATCGGCGTGACGTAGACGTTGTCGCGCGACGTGAACGCCACCCACTTCTCGTCGGGCGACGGGACGAGATCGCCGATGGCGGGAAAGCGCAGCAGCTTTTTCTTGTCAGTGCCGTCGAGGCGGATGGAGACGAGATCGTTCTTCGGATCATCGCCCGGCTTCTGCGGCTTGATGTAGTCGCGGTAGAAGACGCGCGAGCCGTCGGAGTTGAACCAGGCCTGCGGATGAAAGCGGAACGTGTCGGCGACTCCGACAGTGGTCACGAACTGCAAATCGCCGCCAGCTGACGGCATCCAGGTGATGTCGAACGTGTCCTCTTCTTCCGGCTGCCGCTCGCGGAACTCGAAACCATAACCGCGGATCACGGCGAGTTTGTCGCCCGACGGCGACCATTCGGGGTTCGTGTAGTGCCCGGCGATCTTCGTCAGCTTCTCCGGCGCGCCGCCGGCGAGCGGCACGCGCCAGACGTCGCCGCCGTTCTTGTCGGACCACGTCACGTACGCGACCCACTTGCCGTCGGGCGAGACCGACGGCGCGTACTCGCGATGCGGGAGAGCTGCATCGTCGGGCGTGAGGCGGCGCGGCGATCCGACTGCCTTGCCGTTCTCGATCGCCTGCACCCAGACGCGGCCGAAGGCATCGAAGACGACGCCCTTCCCGTCCGGCGTCTGCGAAGTCCAGCGAAGGATCCGCGCGTGGAGCGCCGGTCCCGTCTCGACGCGATCCTGGAAGGTCACGCGCTGCGCGAGCCACTGCTCGACGTCGGCGGTGAACGGGATCGGCGTCACGTTGCCCGACGCGACGTCGACGCGCGCGAGCTTGCCGTGATTGGAGAAAAAGATCGTCTTGCCATCACGCGCCACGGCGTAGTTCGGCCAGAGATCCATCGTGGTGAAGCCTTCCTGTTCGTCGCGCGTCACCTTCGCGGCGAGGATCCGTTCCGTGCCGCTGGCGAGATCGCGCACGATCAGATCGGTGTCGGCGTCGCGGCGGCTGACGAAGAAGAGCCAGCGGCCGTCGGGCGAGATCGCCGGACGCGCCGCGCCTCCGATGCCGCTCGTGAGCTGCGTCGTGTCGCCGGTGATGCGGTCGTAGCGCTCGATCGACCAGAGTCCGCCGCTCAGATCGGGCGTATAGCTGAAGCGCGCCTGCCGCGCGGCGAAGTAGATGAAGCGGCCATCGGGCGAGAAGACCGGACCGGCGGCGTTGTTCAGCTCATCGCTCGACGTCAGCTTGACGCCGGAGCCGCCGTAGATGCTCCACATCCAGAGCTCGACCGGCGGAATGCCGCCCCGTTTCGCATCTTCGCGCCGGGCCACGACGTACGTGCCGTCGGGCGACCAGGCGGCGGAGCGGACGTAGAACGATTTCTCCTGCGTCAGCGCGTGCGCGTCGGAGCCGTCGGCGTTCATCAGCCAGACGTTCTCGATTCCGCTCCGGTCGGTGGTGAAGGCGATCGTCTTGCCGTCGGGTGAATAGCGCGGGTGGTAATCCCAGGCCGGGCCCCTCGTGATGGCCTTCGCTTTTCCGCCCGCGACAGGGACCGTGTAGATGTCGCCGAGGATGTCGAAGAGGATGGAGGAGCCATCGGGAGAGAGGTCGACGGACGACCAGGTCGCCTCGTCTGTCGTAAACATCACATGACGCGCATCGGGTCGTGGCTTATTGATGTCGTCGACCGGATCGAACGGCTTCGGTTTCGGAGCTTCCTTGCCGAATGCGATGAGCGCGGCTACGCAGATGAGAACGAGTTTCTTCAAGCGGCCCCTCCAGATGGAAATCGCCGCAGCATAACGAGCACCGGGCGGGACAGTTGCAACAAAACCGCGTCATGATCCGCTGCCTCCTGCTGCTGCTCCTCGCGCTCCCGGCATTGGGGCGCGAGGTGGCGGTGACGTTCGACGATCTCCCCGACGTCGACGACGACATGCATTCGATCGGGCGTCAGACATTGATTACCAACGCGCTCGTGTCGCGGCTCGTCGCGGCGCACGTGCCGGCCATCGGCTTCGTGAACGAGGAAAAGCTGGACGACGATCCGCGGAGCGTGTCGCTGCTCGAAACGTGGCACCGCGAAGGCCTGGAGCTCGGCAATCACACCTGGTCGCACAGCGAGTTGAAGGAGGTCGGTCCCGACGAGTTCACCTGCGACATCGCGCGCGGCGACGCGGTCACGCGCCGCATCCTCGGGCGCCCGCCGCTCTGGTTCCGGCATCCCTATCTCGAGACCGGCGACACAGCGGCAGATCGGAACGCCGTCGATGCCTTCCTCGCGCTGCACGGCTACGAAGTGGCGCCGGTGACGATCGACGACTCCGATTGGATCTACGCCACGGCGTACGACATTGCCAGCTGGTGGCAGCGCCCGTTCATCCGCCACTCCTACATTAATTACATGCGCCGGCGCTTCGAGTGGGCCGAGCACGAGTCGCACCTCGTCTTCGGCCGCGACATCCCGCAGGTCCTCCTCCTCCACGCCTCGGCACTCAACGCCGATACGTTCCCCGACCTCGCCCGCATGATCCGCACCCGCGGCTACGACTTTGTCCCGCTGGCCGAGGCAGTCTCCGATTCCGCCTACGCCTCCCCCGACACCTGGGTGGGCGGCGGGGTCGGCTGGCTCGAGCGCTGGGGCGTAACCGCCGGCCTGGACGAGCGCATCTTCGAATCCGACCCGCACGTGCCGGGGTGGATTCAGAGGATGGCCAAAGAAAGGGAAGATTAGTTCTAGTGCTGAGTTCTGAGTGCTGAGTGCTGAGTGGAGAACGACGCGGAGCGTACTCAGAACTCAGAACTCAGAACTCAGCACTTGAGAATCAAAACTTCGTTCCTAACTTTGCGTAATACGCATCGTCAGAGGACATATGCGCAAACTTGGAATCGTTCTGCTTGTACTTGTCGTGGTTGCGGGAGGCAGTGTCGCGGTTTACGCATGGGCGCGCGGCGGCAAGAAATCGAAGGACGGGCTGAAAGAAGTCGAGGTCACGTCCGGGTCGATCGTCGAGAAGGCTGTGGCGGTCGGACAGATCCAGCCGCGGCAGAAGTTCCAGGTCAAATCGAAGATCTCCGGCATCGTGAAGCGCGCCCTCGTCGAAGTCGGCGACACGGTCAAAGCAGGCGATCCGCTCTTCGAGATCGCGCCCGATCCGACGCCGCTCGAAGTGAGCGAGGTCGATCGCCGCGTCGACTCCGCGCAGGCGTCGTTCCGGAAGGCGGAAGCGGATTTCAACCGCGCCACCGAACTGTCGAGATCCGGCGTGATGCCGAAGTCGGACGTCGACGCGCGCAAGGAATCGTACGAGCTGGCGCGCGTGGCGCTGATGAAGGCGCAGCAGGATCGCGACCTGACGCGCAAAGGGCGCCTGACCAGTACCGGCACCGAGTCGATCATCCGCGCGCCGGCCGCCGGCACGATCCTCACCCGCGCCGTCAACCCGGGCGATCCGATCGTCCCGCTGACGTCGTACCAGCCCGGCACCGAGATGGCCACCATCGCCGACATGAGCGACCTGATCTTCAAAGGCACCGTCGATGAGATCGATGTAGGCAAGCTCTCCGTCGGCATGACGACCCGCATCAAGGTCGGCGCGCTGCCGACCGACGTCGTCACCGGCAAGGTCTCCCGCATCGCGCCGCAGGCGCAGCAGAAGGAAGGCGCGACGCTCTTCGACGTCGAGGTCGAGCTCGACCCGACGAACAAGATCACCCTCCGCGCCGGCTACTCCGCCAACGCCGACGTGATCATCCGCGAGAAGAAAGATGTCCTCGTCATCCCCGAGCGCCTCGTGACCTTCGAAGACGGCGGCAAGAAAGCGACGGTCGAAGTCCGCGCCGAAGACGCCAAGGCCGAGCCGAAGAAGGTCGAGATCAAGACCGGCATCAGCGACGGATTGAATGTCGAGGTGACGTCGGGATTGGACAAGGGCGCGAAGGTGATCGAGAGGCCGCCGAAGGAGATCTCTTAGAAACGGTTACTGGGTTGCTTGGTTGCTGAGTTGCTCGGTGACCAAGCAACCTAGCAACCCAAGTAACCAAGCAACCACACGACAAACATCATGATTACGCTGAAGGATGTCTTCCGCCAGCTCATCCGCGACTTGCGCGCGGAGAAGCTCCGCACCTTCCTGACCGTGTTCGGGATCGTGTGGGGGACCGTGGCGATCTCGTTGATGCTGGCGTTCGGGACCGGACTGCACAAGCATCTGATCGTGCAGACGGCGGGGCTCGGGGATCGGATCGTGATCGCGTGGCCCGGCTCGACCTCGATTCCGTTTCAGGGGCTCGGCAAGGGACGGCGGCTGCGCGTCACGGATGAGGACATCGCGTTCATTCAGGCCGAGGTGCGCGAGTTGCGGGGGATCTGCGGCGAATACGAGACCAACCTGCGCGTCGACTACAACACGAAGAACCTGAGCGTCGACACGGCCGGGATCAATGACGCGTACGGCCGGATGCGCAACCAGGTCCCGGCGGCGGGCGGGCGTTTCATCGACGCCATCGACGTCGATCAGCAGCGCCGCGTCGCCTTCCTCGGCAACAAGCTCTCGAACGATCTCTTCGGCACGGTCGATCCGGTCGGCAAGACGATCCTCGTCAATCACTCGCCGTTTCTCATCGTCGGCGTGCTGCAGAAGAAACAGCAGGACTCGAACTACAGCGGCCCCGACGATCAGAAGATGTACATCCCCTCGACGACCTATCGCGCGCTGACCGGCGAGAAGTACATCGACGACATCGTCTTCCAGGCCGAGTCGACGGCCGACACGAAGAAGACGATCGACTCCGTCCGCGCCGCGCTGGCGAAGAAGATGCGCTTCGATCCGAAGGACAAGGAAGCGCTCGGCGCGTGGGACACCACGGAGCAGTTCAAGTTCTTCGACAATTTCATGCTCGCCTTCAACGGCTTCCTCGGCATCATCGGCCTGCTGACGCTCGTCGTCGGCGGCATCGGCGTGTCGAACATCATGAACGTCGTGGTCGAGGAGCGGACGCGCGAGATCGGCATCAAGATGGCCCTCGGCGCGAAGCAGCGCTGGATCCTCACGCAGTTCCTGATGGAGACCATGATCGTCACCGCCATCGGCGGCATCATCGGCTTCGCCATCTCCATCGGCATCTGCGCCGTCTTCCCGAAAGCAGCCGAGGAGTTCGTCGGACATCCGTCGGTCTCGCCGGTCGTGGCATTGCTCACCGCCGTGGCCCTCGGCACCGTCGGCCTCATCGCCGGCTACTTCCCGGCCCGCGATGCCTCGAGACTCGATCCAGTGGTGGCGATGAAATTATGAGAAACCGGTTGCTTGGTTGCTGGGTTGTTGAGTTGCTGGGTAGAGGCTACACCGAGCAACCAAGCAACTCAGCAACCCAGCAACCCGGTTAACAACCCATGTCAGATATCCACATCATCTACACCCTCTTCGCCAGCTCCGCGCGGCTGCAGCGGAAGCGCGCGTACCTCACCATCGCCGCCATCGCGTGGGGCACCGTCGCGATCCTGATGCTGCTCGCGTTCGGCGAAGGGTTGCGTCGGCAGCTCGAAAAGAACCGGCGGTCGACAGGTGAGAACCTGGCGATCATCTGGCCGAGCGAGACGTCGAAGCCGTACAAGGGGCTTCCCGCCGGGCGGGCCATCCGGCCTCGCGTGGCGGACGTCGACTGGGTGCGCGACCGGATGCCGGAGCTGCGCGCGGTGCATGGCGAGATGCAGATCTGGCGCCCCGCGGTCTACGGACGGACGACGAAGAACCTCCGCATCATCGGCACGAACTGGAGCTACGGCGAATCGCGCAAGCACTACCCGCAGCCGGGCGGACGCTTCTTCAATCCCGGCGACGAGCAGCAGCGGCGCCGCGTGATCTTCCTCGGCGACGAGATGGCGAAGGACCTGTTCGGCGATGAGCAGCCGGTCGGCAAGACGCTCCTCGTCGGCAACTCTCCGTACCTCGTGATCGGCGTCATGCAGCACAAGACGCAGATGGGGATGTACGGCGGTCCCGATTCCAATCACGCCGTCATTCCGATCTCGACCTTCCGCGCGCAGTTCGGACGCGAGCGCCTGAACGAGCTGGTGATCGAGGTCGCCGATCCGACGACGATGAAGGCGGAGCTGACGAAGCTCAACGAGCTGATGGGGCCGAAGTTCGGCTACGACCCGACCGACGACCGCGCCATGCCGACGTGGGACATGGTCAAAGGAGCGAAGGTCAACAGAAACCTCCTCCTCGGCATCCAGCTCTTCCTCGGCATCGTGGGCGGACTGACGCTGATCATCGGCGGCGTCGGCGTGGCGAACATCATGTACGCCGTGGTAAAGGAGCGGACGCGCGAGATCGGCGTGAAGATGGCGCTCGGCGCGAAGCGGCGCTGGATCATCATCCCGTTCGTGGCCGAGGGGTTGGTCTACACGCTGATCGGCGGCGCGCTCGGGATGATCATCGCCACGCTGATCGTCGCCGCGACGAGCTTCATCCCGATCGAGTCGAACAAAGTCCTCTCGTTCCTCGGACGCCCGACGCTCTCCCCCGCCATCGGCATCGCGACCTCGGCGATCCTCGGCATCATCGGCCTCCTGGCCGGCTACTTCCCCGCGCGCAAGGCAGCGTCGGTCGATCCCGCAGCGACGCTGCGTTACGAATAGGCGACTAACGTCGCGACGAATAGGAGCCCGAATGAACATCATCGAGATGCGCAACATCCGCAAGACCTACGACACCGGCAAGGTGAAGGTGGAGGCGTTGAAAGGCGTCGATCTCGAGATCGGAAAAGGCGAGATGGTGGCCATCGTCGGCCCCTCGGGCTCCGGCAAGTCGACGCTCATGAACCTTCTCGGCTGCCTCGATACGCCGACCGAAGGGCACTACCAGCTCGGCGGCGAGAACGTCGCGGGCGTGACGCGCGACCAACTGGCCGAGATCCGCAACCGGCGCGTCGGCTTCGTCTTTCAGAACTTCAATCTGCTGCCGCACATCACGTCACTCGAGAACGTCGAGATGCCGATGCTCTTCGGCGGCATGCCGGTGCGCGAGCGCCGCGACCGCGCTACCGAGCTCCTGACGCGCGTCGGCCTCGGCGACCGCATCGATCACAAGCCGACCGAGCTCTCCGGCGGTCAGATGCAACGCGTGGCCATCGCCCGCGCGCTGGCGATGAATCCCGACATCGTCCTCGCCGACGAGCCGACCGGCAACCTCGACACCAGCTCCGGCACCGACATCATGTCGATCTTCACCGACCTCTGGAAACAGGGCAGCACCCTGGTGATCATCACGCACGACCCCGCGCTCGCCAGCCGCGCGTCGCGCACGGTGGAGATCCGGGACGGTGCCGTAGTCCGCGATCACGCAAACTAACGGAGCGCGGCCGTCCCGGCCGCAGTGATCGGGCGTCCCGCCCGATCACCGATTGGTCGCCGGGCGAGACGCCCGACGACTGCGGGCGAGGACGCCCGCGCTCCATTACCATGCGCCCCATGAAGCGCATTGCCGTCCTCCTTTTCCTCGCCCTCCCCACCTTCGCCCAGCTCGTCCCCGCCGATTTCGCCGGCTTGCGCGACGTCGGCGCGCCGCGGCTTTCGCCGGATGGCAACTCGATCGCTTACACCGTGCGGCAGCCGTCGCTCGACGACGACAAGAACCACACCCACATCTGGCTCGCGAGCTGGGACGGATCGGAGAACCGGCAGCTGACGTTCAGCAAGGAGAGCGAGACGTCGCCGAAGTGGAGCGCGGACGGAAAGATGCTCGGGTTCCTGTCGAGCCGCGGCTCGGATGACGAGCTCGATCAGCTCTGGATCATGAATCGCCAGGGAGGCGAGGCGGAGCGCATCACCGAATTCAAAGGAGCGGTCGTCGATTTCGCCTGGGCGCCCGACGGGAAGCACCTGGCGCTGATCGTCGAGGACGCCGAGCCGAAAGTGGAGAAGGACAAGACCAAACCTCCGGTCGTCATCAACCGCTATCAGTTCAAGAAGGACCGCGAGGGCTACCTCACCGCAAAACGTCAACATCTTTACCTTCTCGACCTGGAGACGAAGGAGAGCAAGGTCCTGACGCCCGGCATCTACAACGAGGGCCTCCCCTCCTTCTCGCCCGACGGAATGCGGATCGCCTTCGTCAGCAAGCGCCACGAAGACATCGACCGCTCGAACGACTGGGACCTCTTCGTCATCGACTCGGAAGGCGTCACCACGCCACGGCAGCTGACCACGACGCCGAACGAAGACAACGATCCGGAGACCGAGAGCGAGCTGGCGTGGAGTCCCGACGGAAAGTCGATCGCCTTCATCCAGGGCGGCGATCCGAAGCTGCTCTACTACGCGCGACATCACCTCGCCGTAGTGCACCTGGGGGGCGGGTTGGAGAACCCTCCCTACATCGATCGCGCGGTGACGCATCCGCATTGGATCGATGAGAAGAAACTGACCTTCCTCGTCGAGGACGACCGAACGCAGTCCCTCCACGACATCGCCACCGGCAAGCGGACCGTCATCGACTACGACATGGCCGCGGGCCACACCGTCCTGCTGTCGAGCGACGACGCGCATCCGGCGGAGCTCTTCGCCGCGGACGGGCGCCAGATCACCCACCACAACGACGAATGGCTCGCGGCGCACAAGCTCGGCGAAGTGCGGGAGCTCGACTTCAAGAGCAAGGACGGCACGGAGATCCACGGCTTCGTCGTCCTGCCGCCCGACTACGACAAGTCGAAAAAATATCCCGCCATCCTTCGCATTCACGGCGGACCGGTCTCGCAGTTCTCACATCGCTTCAGCTTCGAGTGGCAACTCTTCGCCACGAACGGCTACGTCGTCGTGGCCGCGAATCCGCGCGGCTCATCGGGACGCGGCGAGGCGTTCTCGAAGGCGATCTGGGCCGACTGGGGACATCTCGACGCGCAGGATGTCCTGGCCGCCGTCGACTCGATCGTCAAGAGCGGCATCGCCGATCCGAACCGCCTCGGCGTCGGCGGCTGGAGCTACGGTGGCATGCTGACCAACTACGTCATCGCGCAGGATCGCCGCTTCAAGGCCGCGACCAGCGGCGCCTCGATCTCCAACATCCTCGCCGGCTACGGCACGGACGAATACGTGCGCGAGTACGAGCTCGAGCTCGGCCGTCCGTGGGAGCATCCGGAGGTCTGGGCGCGCATCTCGTTCCCGTTCCTCCACGCCGACCGCATCACGACGCCGACGCTCTTCCTCGCCGGCGACAAGGACTTCAACGTTCCGCTCCTCAACAGCGAGCAGATGTACCAGTCGCTGCGATCGCTCGACGTGCCTTCGGAGCTGATCATCTATCCCGGCCAGTTCCACGGCCTCACGAAGCCGAGCTACGTGCGAGACCGCTATCAGCGCTATCTCGACTGGTACGCGAAGTACCTGAAGTGACGACCGCGATCCGTTGCTCAAGAGTCGGGTGCGATTGACTCCGCTGGCGCGCCGGCACGCGCCCGAGGACGTGCAACTTCGTCAGCGCGCGAACGAAGGCGTCGCGATCGCCGCACAACTCGACCGCCCGCAGATCGCATTGCGTTTCGCGCGACTGACGTCCTCGCCGGCGCAGCGCGGCGCCGATGGATAACGCGATGATCCAGACGAGCTGCGCAAGCATGGGATCGATCGCCGCGGGCAGCACCGTCCCGCAGATGATCACGATGAAGAACGCCCAACCGGCGATGCGCATCCGCTTTGGCGTGTAGTGCTCGAGGTGCGCGATCTCGTGCGCGAAGATCGCTGCGACTTCATCGCCTTCGAGATGGCGCAGCATCGTGCGGCTCAGCAGCACACGCGGATGCCTCGCATGCGGGGACGCGAACGCATTCGGAAAATGCCCTTTCGGCGATCCGATCTCCACGACCTCGGGCTTCGCCGCGCGCGACTTCGCGACGATCGCATCCAGTCGCGGTTGAAGCGAAGCATCGGTCAGCGGCCCGGCCTCGAGTCCCCACAACATCTGCTCGCGATAGAAGTAACTCCAGAAGATGAGCACCGCGAGGACCCAGCCGAAGTTGTGCGACCCCACGCTGCCGACGAGCAGCGGCTCGAAGGCGAGCACGAACCAGAACAGCGTCACGCCGAGACTCAGCCGCACGCGGCTGCGGAGGTACTCGCCCAGCGTCCACTCCTCGTTGAAGACGCGCTTGCGCAACGGGAACGAGCCGAGCCAGACGCAGAGCGCAAAGAGCGGAATCGTGACCGGCGTCCATCGCCACCCGAACAATGCCAGTGCGCCCAGCGAGAAGGTCCCCATCCGCGACACGCGGACGCGATGCCGCCAGAACTGCTCGTCGAAAGCCGGCTCGTCACGCTTGCGCAGCATTCGCAGCCCGAGGAGGTAGACCACGAGACCAGGGATCGGAGCGGCGAGAATCGCGATCAATGCTGCCGTCATTTCAGTAGGTGCTTTTGCACTTTGCCAAGCGCCGTGCGCGGAATTGATTCGACCTTCACGAGGCGGCGCGGCACCTTGAACGACGCGAGCTGCGCGCGGCAGACGCTCGCCAGTTGCTCCGGATCGAAGTCGCCGACGAGATACGCGACCGGCACCTCGCCGCGCACTTCATCCTTCTCCCCCACCACCGCCGCCTCGGACACGCCCGGCTGTTCGAGCAGCAGCTCCTCGATCTCGCGCGGATAGATGTTGAAGCCGCCGCTGATGATCAGATCGCTCTTGCGCCCGAGGAGCGTGTAGTAGCCGTCGTCGGAAACCGTGGCCAGATCACCGGTGTGGAAGTAGCCGTCGGCCGTGAACGGTGAATCGGTGCGGCGCCAGTAGCCAGAGAAGAGCGTCGGTGATTTCACCAGCAACTCACTTTCCTCGATCCGCGCCGACACGCCCGGCAATGGAAACCCGACCGTCCCCGCGCGTCGCTCTCCGATGTACGGATTGCTGATCGTCATGAACGTCTCGGTCATGCCGTAGCGCTCGAGGATCGTGTGGCCGAAGAGCTCGCGGAATCGCTCCAGCACGTGCGGCGGCAGCGGCGCGGAGCCCGAGACGAAGAGGCGCATCGACGCGCCGACCGTCCGCGCGGCGTCGGGCGGCGTATCGAGCAGCCGGACGTAGACCGTCGGCACGCCGAAGAAGAGCGTCGGGCGGAAGTCGAGCAATTCATCCGTCGCGGTGCGGTGATCGAAGCGCTCGAGAAGCCGCATCCGGCAGCCGCTCATCAGCCAGCAATGCAGGCCGTTGCCGAGCGCGTGAATGTGAAAGAGCGGGAGCGGGAGGAGGAAGCGATCGGCGGCCGTGATCTGCCAGGTCGTCAACAAGTTGACGGCATTCGCCGCGAAGTTGTTGTGCGTCAGCACCGCCCCCTTCGACGCGCCGGTCGTGCCGGAGGTGTAGATCATCGCCGCCGGCGTGTCGCCATCGTTCTGCACGACCGGACGCGAGCTCTCGTCCGCGTACGCCACGTCGCCGCCGATCACCTCCCGCGGCTCCGCGTCATTGACGATGTGCGCGACCTCCCGCTCTCGATAGAGGATGTTGATCGGGACGAAGATCACGTCGAGCTTCACGCAGGCCAGGAAGAGATCGATCAACTCGATGCAGTTCGCGAGGTAGACGCCGAGGCGGTCGCCCTTCGCGAATCCGCGCGCCAGCAGCGCATGGGCCGCGCGATTGCTCCGCACTTCCAGCTCGCCGAAGGTGTAGGTGCGCCCCTGCCACTCCAGCGCGGGAGCATCGGCACGGGCGATGAGGGAGAGGTCGAAGAGGTGGAGGAGGCTCACCGATCACGCATCTTGTACGAGCATGACATCGAGAAGGCCCGCGCTGTTGTCGAGGTCGACGCCGGCATGAATGCCTTGCCCGCGGAATGTGGGTACCTTCACACTGGAATGCTTTTGCGGTCTGCCCTTGCCGATCAACGATTCGCGCAGCGCGTCTTCGATCACGGCCGTGAGTGTTCTGCCACTTGCGACAGCGACCCTCTTCGCCTCTGCCAGCAGCTGCGGATCCAGCCGGACGGTCGTTTGCGTACGCCTCATGCCTCTCGTCGATTAACCGCTACTTCTTGTACGTAACTCTCACACCCATGTCGTCGAGACCCTTCTTCGAAGCAGCCAGCTTCTGGAGCTTCTCGAAGTCGTACTCCCAGATCAGGGTGTTCCCTTCCTTACGCGTGGCGTTGCTGGAGACCACGTCGAACGGGGCGGTTATCTTCCAGGCCACCCGCATGTTCTTGAAGGCGTCGTTCATCATCTTTTCGGTCTCGGGATCGAGCTTCGGTGCCTGCTCGCTCGCCTGCGACTTCACCTTTTCGGCCGGGTTCTGCGGCTTGGTGTGAATGGAGATCGTGCTCGCGGTCTCGGAGATCTCCAGCCCCTCGAACGGCGTATCGAGGACTGACTTCTTCATCGGATCGGCGGGCCCTTCGCCTTCTTCCTTCTTCTTGCCGAGCTTCACGCCGACGAGACTGGAGAGCTTGTCGAACGCGAACTTCATGTTCGTCGTGACGCCGAACTCCTTCTCCTTGACCGAGACATCGAGCAGCTTGACGCCCGGCGGCAGCCCCCCTTCCGCTTCCTTGCGCGGATCCTCGGTCGTGGTCGTGCTCTTCTTCTCGTTCTTCTTGAAGTCCGCTTTCGCCGCCGCGATCTCCGCCGCGGTCAGCGGACTCTTGTCCCCGCCCATCTCCTTCTGGACCTTGGCCATGATCATGACCATCGGCTCCATGTCCACGCCGAGCTTGAAATTCGCGGTGCCGGAGAGATCTTTCTTCAGCTCGATCGATTGCTCGACTTCGAAACAGCCGGTGGCGAAGAGGGCGAATAGTGCTGCGATGAGGATCCCACGAGAGCGAATCATCGGATTCTCCTTTCGATTTCCGTGGAGCGGCGCTAAACCGGCGTCAACGTGTCGTGCGCCTCGAGGAACGTCTCCGGCCTGCTGAACACCTTGGCGATGTTCATCCCCTTGCGGACCGCGTTCAGCGAAACCTTGCGCGTGGCGAGGGCGGCGCCGAGCTGCAGGTAGGTCTTCAGCTTTCCCTTGTACTGATAGCGGACGTCGAGCGCGTGGCGCCAGAGGCGTGAGTACTCGGCGTAGAACTCGTTCAGCGGGAGCTTCGTCGGCAGCACGGCATGGACGATGTCGTACATCTCCCAGTCGTAAGTCGTGACATCCATCTTCGCGGTGTTCCAGAGATCGGTGCCGGGGAGCGGGGTGAGGATCGAGAAACCGCTGTTGTAGGCGCCCATCTCCGAGATCCAGTCGCGCAGGCGGGTGAAGTCTTCGTGGTCCCAGCCCGGATCGACGATGAAGTTCGGCGTGAAGCCGACGCCCATCTCCTTCAGCAGCTCGATGGCCTTGACGTTGTTGCAGGCCTTGTTCTTCTTGTTGACCGCGGCCAGACCTTCGTCGGTGACCGACTCCAGCCCGAGGAAGATGGACAACTTGCCGCACTCCTTCCACATCTCGATCAGGTGCGGGAACTTGACGATAATGTCGGTGCGGGTCTGGACCGTGAAGAACTTCTTGATCCCCGCCTTCTTGATCTGGCGGGCCATCTCTTCACCGCGGCGGACGTCCATCCAGAAGATGTCGTCGGTAATGAAAATGTTCGGCGCGTCGATCTGCTTGAGCTCCTCGACCACCCGCTCCGGCGTCTTCTGCCGGAATGTCGCCTCGTGGAACTTCCAGACCGAACAGAAATTGCAGCGGAAGGGGCAGCCGCGCGCCGTTTCCATCAGGGCCAGCGGCTTGTTGAAGTTGATGTAGTAGTGCGGGGCATATTGCGTGATGAGGTGCCGGGCCGGCATCGGATAGCCGTCGAGGTCGGGCCGCGTCGGGGCGTGGCCGGTGGAGACCCACTGATCGCCTTCGCGCAGGAGCAGGCCCGGCACGCCGCGGAGCTCGCGGCCGTCCCGCATCGCGTTGACCATCGGCGGCATCACTTCCTCGCCGTCGCCGACCGCGATCACGTCGATCGACGAGTCGTGGAACCAGTCGGGATCGCGGGAGGCGTCGTGACCGCCGACGACGACTATGGTGCCCGGCATCTCGCGCTTGATCCGTTGCGCGAGGCGGACGGTGCGATTGCGCTCCGTCGTGAAATTGCACTGCAGGCCGACGACGTCAGGACGGAACGTGCGGCACTGCGCCATCCCGCTTTCTTCGCCGTCGATGCGGAGGTCGATGACTTTGCACTGGTGGCCGTCGCGCTCGAGACAGGCGGCGACGCAGATGGGGCCAAGAGGCTCGACGAACGTGAGCATCTCGAGGCCGAGGATTCCACCGACAGGCGGTTTGATGAATGCGATTTTCATGCTGTGGGCGGGTACAACCTACAGCATGGGGAAGGAATTCGTCCAGCGTTCCAGATAGCAGACAACAGATAGCAGATAGCAGGGTGCCTTCGGCAGACGCACCGTCTGCTTCCCTGCTATCTGCTATCTGCTACCTGCTATCTAGCGGTCACTTCTCCCCCGATTGCGTCGGCAGCCCGGCCGCCTGCCAGGCGCCGAGACCGCCGGCGAGCGCGAAGGCGTTCGGGATGCCGCCGTGGGTCAGGATCATGTCGGCATCAGCGGCGGCTTCGTCGTGTGGGCAGGTGCAGTACGTGACGATCGGCTTTCCCTTCGGCAGGTACGGGATCTCGCCGTCGATGCGGGCCAGCGGGATGTGCATGGCGCCGGTGATGTGCGTCTCGAGGTAGGCGTCGGCGTCGCGGACGTCGATCAGGGTCACCTCGTGCTTCGCCATGCGATCGCGCAGCTCGGTCACGCTCATGCGCGGGACGGTCGCTCTCGCGGCGTCGGGGTTCTCGGCGGGAGCCTGGACCGCGACCGGCGTCGTGACCGGTGCGGGAGTGGTTCGCGTCATCCGCCAGATGGCGAAGCCGAGGAGGGCGGCGACGAGGATGCCGCCGATGATCAATGGAAGGTTGCTGAGCTCTTTCGTACGAGGCTTGCTCATGCGACACGTTGTACCACGGGATACTGGTAAGCTCCCGGCGCGAAAAATCACCACGGAGTGTGACGATGAAGACAGCCTCGATCGCCCTTGCCCTCCTCCTCGGCGCCTGCTGCACGAGCCCCAAGTCGCAGACCGCGCCGCCGCCCCCGCCCCCCGCGGCCGCGGAGGTCGCTCCCGCCGTTCCGCCCAACCCGGGACGCGGACGCGCAATCATCATCCCTTCCGCGCCGCCGACGTTCCGCTCCAAGACGATCCTGCACGAGCTCATCAACGGCCGCTACGAGGGCGTGACGGCCGATTTCAATCCGACGATGAAGGAAGCGCTCCCTGCGCCGAAGCTGGCCACGGTCTGGAACGACATCAACGAGAAGATGGGGACGTACCAGAGCATGGGGGAGCCGGTGCAGACGACGGAGCAGGGTTACATCGTCGTCTTCGTACCGCTGACCTTCGAAAAAGGGACGATTCGAGCCAAGCTCGTGTACGACAACACGAACTATGTGGCGGGACTCTTTTTCGTCCCCTAAGTTTTCGATTGCGTTCCGTAACTCTTGCCCGTATTTTAAGGCGACTCGTTCGCTAAATAACCTGTCGATCGGTACCCGGAGTCCAAGACCAAGCCCCGTGTTCGTGTGTGGAGTGTGGGTGGGCCTGTCCAAACGCTCGTTCTCCCTCCGATCGTCCTGCCGGGAGAGACATGAACACGTTCCGCCGTTTCGTTGTCGTAGCTATTGCTGTTCTGGGAATCGTCGCCGGCACTCCTGCCGCTCATGCCCAGTGCGTGAGTCTGACGACCCTCGGGAGTGCATCCACGCAGAACTTCGACACCCTGTCGAACACTGCCGGATCGACGACCAACGTCCTCACCATCCCCGGCTGGTTCATGACCGAGACCGGTGGTGGCGCGAGAGACAACGAGCAATACGCCGTCGATACCGGCGCCAGCACGACCGGCGACACCTACAGCTACGGCGCGGCGGCTTCGACCGAGCGGGCGCTCGGCCAGCTGCGAAGCGGCACGCTGATCCCGAACTTCGGCTCCTGCTACACCAACAACACCGGCACGACGATCACCAGCCTGGCGATCGCCTACAACGGTGAGGAGTGGCGCCTCGGTACGGCAGGCCGTACCGATCAGATGAACTTCGAGTACAGCACGAACGCCACGGACCTCGTAACGGGGACGTGGACCAACGTCGCCGCGCTGAATTTCGTCACGCCCGACACCGTCACGGCCGGCGCCAAGAACGGCAACGCCGCGGCCGATCGCACGGCGCTCTCCACGACCGTCAATTCGCTCAGCATTGCGAACGGCGCAACCTTCTGGATCCGCTGGACCGACACCGACGCCACCGGCGCCGATGACGGTCTCGCCATCGATGACTTTTCCATCACGCCGCAAGGCTCGTCTCCGTCCGTCTCCTCCATCGTTCGCGCCAATGCCAATCCGACGAACGCGGCAAGCGTCGACTACACCGTCACCTTCAGTCAGAGCGTGACCGGCGTCGATGCCACGGACTTCACGCTCACCACCACCGGCGTCACCAGTCCGTCGGTCAGCGGAGTCACTGGCAGCGGCACGACGTACACCGTCACGGTCAACACCGGCACCGGCAGCGGCACGATCCGGCTCGACGTCAATGACAACGACTCGATCATCAACGGCACGAGCACTCCCCTCGGCGGCCCCGGCGCCGGCAACGGCAACTTCACCACCGGCGAGGTCTACACGGTCGACAAGACCGGTCCGACCGTGCTGTCGATCGTCCGCGCCTCCACGAATCCGACGAACGCCTCGCTCGTCGACTACACCGTCACCTTCTCCGAGTCCGTGACCGGCGTCGACAGCGCCGACTTCGGATTCACCGCCACCGTCGGCAGCCCCTCGGTCAACGCCATCACCGGCAGCGGCGCGACGCGCACCGTCACGGTCAACACCGGCACCGGCAGCGGCACGCTGCGCCTCGATCTCATCGACAACACGACGATCACCGACACGCTCGGCAACGCCCTCACCGGCGGCAACTTCCTCACCGGCGAGGTCTACACGATCGACAAGACCGCCCCGACCGTCGTGTCGAGCGTCCGCGTGAACGCCGATCCGACCTCGCTGTCGAATGTCGATTTCACCGTCACCTTCAGCGAAAGCGTCACCGGCGTCGACATCAGCGACTTCTCGCTGACCACCACTGGCCTGACCAGCACCTCCGTCACGAACGTCACCGGCAGCGGCACGACCTACACCGTCACCGCAAATACCGGTAGCGGCGCGTCCGGCACCCTGCGCCTCGACGTCAACAACGGCGCTTCGATTCAGGACGCCGTCGGCAACCCTCTCGCCTCCGGCTTCACCGGCGGCCAGACCTACACGATCGACCGGAACGCGCCGGCGGTCGTCTCGGTCACGCGGAACAATGCGAATCCGACGAACGCCGCGTCCGTCGACTACACCGTCACCTTCAACCAAAGCGTCACCGGCGTCGACAGCACCGACTTCACGCTGACGACCACCGGCGTCGCCGGCGCAGGCATCACGGGTGTGACCGGCAGCGGCACAACCTACACGGTCACCGTCAACACCGGCAGCGGCGACGGCACGATCCGCCTCGATGTGCTCAATGACGGATCGATCCAGAGCGGCACCTCGGTACCGCTCTCCGCGCCGTTCAGCAGCGGTGAGGTCTACACGGTCGACCGGACCGCGCCGACCGTCTCCTCGATCGTCCGCGCCAACAGCGATCCGAATCGCAATGCGTCCGTGAACTTCACAGTCAACTTCTCCGAGTCGGTGAGCGGCGTTTCGAACAGCGACTTCACGCTCGCCACGACCGGCGTCACCGGAGCCTCGGTCACCGGCGTCACCGGCAGCGGCTCCTCGCGCACCGTAACGGTCAACACCGGTTCGGGCGACGGCACGATCCGCCTCGACCTCGTCACCGGCGGCACGATCATCGACGCCGCCGGCAACCCGCTCACCACCGGCTTTACGGGCGGCGAGACGTACACGATCGACAAGACGCCGCCGACCGTCGTCTCGATCACTCGCGCCGATGCCAATCCGTCGAGCGCGGCCAGCGTCAACTTCACCGTCACGTTCTCCGAGGTGGTGACCGGCGTATCGACCGACTTCGTGCTTGCAACGACCGGCGTCACCGGCGCCTCGGTCGGCGGCGTCACCGGCAGCGGCACGACGTACAACGTCCCGGTCAACACCGGCAGCGGCGACGGCACCATCCGCGTCGACCAGGTCACCGGCGGCACGATCATCGACCTCGCCGGTAACCTCATCACCACCACCTTCAACAGCGGCGAGGTCTACACGATCGACAAGCTCCCGCCGTCGGTCGTCTCGATCAACCGCGCCGGAACCTCGCCCACCGGCGCGGCCTCGATCGGCTGGACCGTTACGCTCTCCGAGCCGGTCACCGGCGTCGACTCGAGCGACTTCGCGCTCGCGGCCACCGGCGTCGCGGGGGCTTCGATCTCCGGCGTCACCGGCAGCGGCACGACGTACACCGTCACCGCAAACAGCGGCACGGGCGACGGCACGCTCGGCCTCAACCTCGCCGACGACGACACGATCATCGATGTCGACGGCAGCCGGCCGCTCGGCGGACCGGGCGCAGGCAACGGCAACTTCACCGGTCAGCTCTACACGATCGATCACACCGCGCCGACCGTCGTCTCGATCAATCGCGCGTCGACCGATCCGACTACCGCCGCAAGCGTCAACTTCACCGTCACCTTCGACAGCAGCGTGACCGGCGTCAACACCGCCGACTTCGCGCTCGCGGCCAGCGGCCTCTCCGGCGCGGCCATCACGAACGTCACCGGCAGCGGCACGACCTACACCGTCACCACGTCGACCGGAACCGGCAACGGCACGCTCGGCCTCAACCTCGCCGACGACGACACGATCATCGACGTCGCGGGGAATCCGCTCGGCGGACCGGGTGCAGGCAACGGCAACTTCACCGGCCAGATCTACACCGTCAACCGCGCCGCGGCTTCGCACCTCGTCATCAGCCAGGTGTACGGCGGCGGCGGCAACGGCGGATCGATCTTCAAGAACGACTTCATCGAGCTCTTCAACCCGACCGGTGCAACGGTCAGCGTCAACGGCTGGTCGGTGCAGTACTCGTCGTCCGCCGGCTCGACGTGGCAGGTCACGAACCTCACCGGCTCGGTGGCACCGGGCCACTACTACCTCGTGCAGGAATCGGCAGGCGCGGGCGGCACGACCAGTCTCCCGACTCCCGACGCCAGCGCCGGAATCCTGATGGCCGCGGGCGCGGGCAAAGTGGCGCTGGTGAATCAGACCACCGCGCTCACCGGCACCTGCCCGCTCGGCGTCACGGTGATCGACTTCGTCGGATACGGCGGAGCGAACTGCTCCGAGGGCGGCACGCCGACCGCGGTGCTCACGAACACCACCAGCGCGTCGCGCATCGACAACGGCTGCACCGACACCGATCACAACAACACCGACTTCACCACCGGCACCGTCAACCCGCGCAACAGCGCGTCGTCGCCGTGGAGCTGCGGCGGCCTGATCGGAGCCGGCAACGCGAGCCCGAGCACCGTCGGCGCGTCGGCGAACACGCTCCTCACCGTTGCCGTCTCTCCGGCGCAGTCGCCGACCAGCACGGGCATCACCGTCATTGGCGATCTGACGCCGATTGGCGGCAGCGCCTCGCAGACCTTCTTCGACAACGGCACGAACGGCGACGTCACGCCGGGCGACAATATCTTCTCGTTCACCGCCACCGTCGGAGCGGCGACGAGCTCCGGCTCGAAGACGCTCAACCTCGCGCTGGCCGATGCGCAGACGCGCACCGGTGCGGCGACCATCACGCTCACCGTCCTCGGCGCGACGAACCCGACCGGCAACGGCACGGCCACTCCCGCCAGCGTCGCCCCAACGCAGACCTCGCTCCTCACCGTCGCCGTCACCGGAGGCCAGAACCCGCCGTCGACCGGCATCACCGTCACGGCCGACCTCTCGGCGATCGGCGGCAGCGCCTCGCAGACCCTGTTCGACAACGGTACAAACGGCGACGCCGCGCCGGGCGACGGCACCTTCTCCTACAACGCCACCGTCGCCAACGGCACGACGCTCGGACTGAAGTCGCTTCCGTTCACCGTGCTCGACGCCCAGGCGCGCAGCAGCAGCGGCACCATCTCGCTGACGATCCAGTCGGCCACCGCGCCGCCCGCTCCGACGAACCTCGTCGCGGTCGGCGGCAACGCTCAGGTCTCCCTGTCGTGGGACGCCTCCGCGGGCGCGACCGGCTACAACGTCAAGCGCGGCACAGCCCCCGGCGGACCGTACGCCACCGTCGCCAGCAACGTCGGCACCAACAGCTTCCTCGACACGCTGGTCGCGAACGGCACGCACTACTACTACATCGTCACCGCGGTGAACGCGACCGACGAAAGCGGTCCGTCGAACGAAGCGAACGCCATTCCGCAGGCGCCGCCGCCGGCCGCGGGAGCGAAGATCTACTTCATCGACATCGGCCAGGGCGCTTCGACGCTGATCGTCTCACCGACCGGCAAGACGCTCCTCGTCGACGGCGGTCCGACCGGCCAGGGCACGGCCAAGGTCGTCCCGCTGCTCAACACCCTCGGCATCGCCAGGCTCGATTACTCGATCCTCACGCACTACCACATCGATCACGATGACGGACTGACGGAGACGAACAACGCCTCTCCGACCCGCGGCCCGCTCGTCGCGGCGTACGACAACGGCGACACCACTCCGCTCGCTCCGCCCAACGCCGGCTCGACGAAGACCGCGTATCAGAACTACGTCAACTCGCTGACGTCGCACTCGATCACCCGCATCCGTCCCGAAGACGTCGGCGGCACGCTCGCCGGCCAGGTCATCGACCTCGGCGGCGGCATGAAGGCGACGATCATCGCGCAGGGCGGCAAGCTGCTCAGCGGCGGCTCCGTGGCGATCGACAACAGCGATCTCAACACCGAGTCGATCTCCACCCTCATCGAGTACAACAACTTCGACTTCCTCGTCTCCGGCGACCTCACCGGCGGCGGCTCGACCTCCACGGCCAAGACGCCCGACGTCGAGACGTTCGCCGCGCAGCTCGCGGGCGACGTCGACATCGTCGAGTACGACCACCACGGCTCGACGACGGCGAACAATCCGAAGTTCCTCAAGATCCTCAAGGCCGAAGCGGCCGTCGCGGAGTGCGGATACACGAACACCTTCGGCCATCCGAACCGCGAGACCGTCAATAAGTACCTCAACATCCCGGCCTCGAGCGGCAACACCTACGGAGGGACGGCCCTCCCGAACCCCGGCAACGGACCGGTCTCGTATCAGACCGATCCGAGTCCGGCGACCGACGACCGCGTGTCGCGCCAGGGTTACTCCGGCGCCGCTCCGGCCGATGCCGGCAACGGCACGATCCTCCTCAAGACCGACGGTCTGACCAGCTTCACGATGGAGAGCTTCGAGGACGGCGGCGTGCGCCTCAACCCGGCCGCGCATGCCTACTCGCTCGACTCCGCGGGGGCCGGCATCACGACCAACTTCCCGCCGACCGTCATCCCGGCCATCAACCCGCTCGTGCCTCTGGCCACCGACACGGTCACCGTGCAGGCGATGGTCAACGACCGCGAAGATCCGATCACCAGCGTCACGCTCAACTACGCGCTCAACGGCGCGGCACAGGCGCCGGTGACGATGAACCTGAACGCCGGCTTCTACGAGGCGACGATCGCGCCGCAGCCAAACGCCACGCGCGTCGACTACACGGTCACCGCGGTCGCCGGCGGCAAGGCCACCTCGTACAGCACCGGCTACTTCTCCGGCACGACGCCGATCGCCGCGCTGCGCGTCCTCGACCCGCTCGGCGAGCCGCTCTACCTCGACTACGCCGCGCGCATCGCCGGCACGGCGACGTCCGACACGAACATCTTCAGCATCGGCACGAACGACGACTACATCCAGGACGCGACGGGCGGCATCAACATCTGGCGCACCATCCAGCCATCGGTTCCGCCGGTCGATGCGATCGCCACCGGTCACACCTACACCGTCGCCGGCCGCATCGGCGAGCTCGCCGGCCGCTTCCACCTCGAAGTGACGCCGCCGTTCGCCTCGGTGGCCCCGACGCCGTACACCGTCACCGACACCGGCAGCGGCACGGTCACTCCGGCGGTCAAGACGATCGCCCAGATCATCGCCAATCCTGAGTCGCTCGAAGGCCAGCTCGTCTCCATCGCCAACTGCACGATCACATCGGGCACGATCCCCGGCTCCGGCGCGAGCGCCGACGCTTTCCTCACCGTCACCGACGGCACCGGCTCGTTCCAGCTGAAGATCGACAAGGACACGTCGATCCCGGGCATGGCCACGCCGGCCGGCGCCTTCGCCATCGTCGGCATCATTCAGCAGGACGACTTCCTCCGTCCGTTCGACTCCGGCTACGACATCGCACCGCGCAGCCGCGTCGACCTCGGCGGCGTCAACGCCGGCGGACCGCCGCTGATCACCATCGCCGCGGCACGCATCGACGTCGACGGCAGCGGCAACTCGCCCGGCGATTACGTCCCCGATCTGCTCAACTCCACCGTCCACATCCAGGGCGCCGTCACCTCGATCAACTTCCGCCAGAGCAACGGCAGCGGCATCGAGTACTACGTCCAGGATCCGACCGGCGGCGTCGACGTCTTCAGCACCGCCACGACCCGCTCGCTCAACATCGGCGACGACGTCGACGTCATCGCCACCGTCAAGCAGTTCAACGGTCTGACTGAGATCGATCCGGGCGCCACCACGTCGAACCTCACGGTCCTCGCGGCAGGGTCGCTCCCGGCGATCTCGCCCCGCCTCGTGACCGCCGCCGATCTCGCCGACAACGGCGTCGGCGAGCCGCTCGAAGGGCAGCTGATCCGCATCAACAACGTCACCGTCACCGCTCCGCCGGCGACGTGGGCCGCCTCGACGAACTACACCATCACCGACTCGAGCGGCTCGGCGACGATCCGCATCAGCGCCTCGACGAACCTCCCCGGCGTCGCTCCGCCCGCCGGCAGCTTCTCGATCATCGGCGTCCTCGGACAGTTCGACAGCGCCGCACCGTTCGACAGCGGCTACCAGCTCTTCCCGCGCTCGACGGCCGACATTCTTCCGGCCGTTCCGGCAACCGCATCGATCCAGGCCACGGCCGGCACGCCGCAGTCGGCGACGATCAACACCGCGTTCGGCACGCAGCTGCAGGCCACCGTCCGCGACGCGGGCAACGCCGTGATCTCCGGCGCCGGCATCACGTTCAGCGCGCCGGCATCGGGCGCGTCCGGCACGTTCCCCGGCGGCGTCACCTCGGTCACCGTCGTCTCCGATGCCGGCGGCGTCGGCACGGCCCCGGTCTTCACCGCGAACTCCGCGGCCGGCTCGTACAGCGTCACCGCCACGAGCGGTCCGGTCAACACGACCTTCTCGCTGACGAACCTCGCGCAGTCGGCGACGCACTTCTCCGTCAGCGCACCGGCGACGGTCACCAACGGCGTGTCGTTCAGCGTCACCGTCAGCGCGCTCAACGCGTCGGATGCCATCGTCCCCGGCTACACCGGCACGGTCCACTTCAGCTCTACCTCGAACGGCACGCTGCCATCCGACTACACGTTCACCGGCGGCGACGCCGGCACGCACACGTTCTCGTTCACGCTGACGTCGAACGGCTCGCAGACGATCGACGCCGGCGACGGCCCGATCACCGGCACGGCGAACCTCACCGTCATCCAGCCGGCCGCGACCCACTTCTCGGTCAGCGCACCGGCCAGTGTCACCGCCGGCTCGGCGTTCAGCGTCACCGTCAACGCACTCGATGCCTCGAACGCCGCGACGAGCAACTACACCGGCACCGTGCACTTCACATCGTCCTCGGCCGGCACGCTGCCGTCCGACTACACCTTCACCGCCGGCGACAGCGGCTCGCACACCTTCAGCGTCACGCTGACGACCGCCGGCACGCAGTCGATCACCGCGACCGACACCGTCACGGCGTCGATCAACGGCAGCACCAACACCACGGTCAATGCAGGCGCCGCCACGCACTACTCGGTCAGCGCTCCCGCCGGCGTCACCGCCGGCTCCGCGTTCTCCGTCACGGTCACGGCCCTCGACGCGAACAACAACACCGCCGCCGGCTACACCGGCATCGCGCACATCACATCGTCCTCGGCAGGCACGCTGCCGGCTGACTACACCTTCACCGGCGGCGATGCCGGCGTACACGTCTTCAGCGTCACGCTGACGCAGCCCGGCTCGCAGTCGATCACCGCGACCGACACCGTCACCGCCTCCATCACCGGCACCACCAACACCACCGTGAGCGCGGGCGCCGCGACGCACTACTCGATCAGCGCACCGGCGAACGTCAGCTTCGGCGCGGCCTTCTCCGTCACCGTCACGGCGCTCGACTCCTCGAACAACACGGCGACCGGCTACACCGGCACGGCGCACTTCACGTCGTCCGCAACCGGCACGCTGCCGGCCGACTACACCTTCACCGGCGGCGACGCCGGCGTGCACGCGTTCAGCGTCACGCTGACGACGGCCGGCACGCAGTCGATCACCGCGACCGACACCGTCACGGCCTCCATCACCGGCTCGGCCAACACCAATGTCTCGACCGCACCGGCGACGCACTTCTCGGTCAGCGCTCCGGCTTCAGTCACGAACGGCACGCCGTTCAGCGTCACCGTCACCGCGCTCGACGCGTCGAACGCCACCGTCGCCGGCTACAGCGGCACGGTCCACTTCACGTCATCCTCCGCGGGCACACTGCCTGCCGACTACACCTTCGTCGGCGGTGACAACGGCGCGCACATCTTCAGCGTCACGCTGACGACGAACGGCTCGCAGTCGATCACCGCGACCGACACCGTCACGGCCTCGATCACCGGCAGCACGAGCACCACCGTCAACCCGCCCTCCGCGACGCACTTCTCGGTCAGCGCACCGGCGAGCGTCACCAACGGCACGGCGTTCAGCGTCACCGTCACCGCGCTCGACGCGTCGAACGCCACCGTCGCCGGCTACACCGGCACGGTGCACTTCACGTCATCCTCGACCGGCACGCTCCCCGCGGACTACACGTTCACCGGCGGCGACGCCGGCGTGCACGCGTTCAGCGTCACGCTGACGTCGAACGGCCCGCAGTCGATCACCGCGACCGATACGGTCACGGCCTCGATCACCGGCACGGCGAACACCACGGTCAACTGCCCGTCGCTCTCCGTGACGGCGACGAACGACGGCCCCGCCTGCGCTCCGGCGACGGTCAACCTCTTCGCCAACTCGCCGAACGCGGGCGTCAGCTACTCGTGGACCGGACCGGGCGGCTTCACCTCCAACCAGCAGAATCCGACCGGCATCAACCTGAGCGGCACGTACGTCGTGACGATCACGTTCAACGGCTGCACCGCCACCTCGTCGACGAACGTCACCGTGACCTCGTCCGCCAGCTCGACGATCACCGCACCGTCCTCGCTCTGCGCCAACAACAGCTACAGCGCCTCCGCACCGGCCGGCGCGTCGACCTACAACTGGTCGATTACCAACGGCGCGATCACCTCCGGCGCCGGCACGAACGCCGTCACGTTCACCGCGGGCCCGAGCGGCAGCACGACGCTCAACCTCACGGTCAGCAACGGCAGCTGCAACAGCTCGTCGTCGAAGTCGATGTCCATCCACGCCGCTCCGTCCGTGAGCATCCCGCAGGAGCTCTCGATCTGCGGCCCGGGCACGGCCACGATTCCGGTGACTCTCTCCGGCCTCGCGCCGTGGACCATCACCTGGTCGGACGGCTTCGTGCAGAGCGGCGTCACGTCGAGTCACACGTCGCGCAGCATCGCCATCACCACGAACCGGGTCATCTCGATCACGTCGGTGAGCGACGCCAGCTGCACGGCGAACTTCACGACCAAGCACATCACGCTGAAGATTGATTCGCCGATCGTCATCGTCACGCCGCCGGCCGACCAGTTCGTCGGCAACCCGAACCAGCAGGCGACCTTCACCGTCGTCGCCACCGGCGACAACCTCCACTACCACTGGTACTACGGCAACGTCGGCGACACCTCGAACGAGGTCGGCCCCGACTCGCCGACGTTCACGACGTGGAACATCCACGGCTTCGAGCACTTCTGGCTCCGCATCACCAACGCCTGCGGCAGCGTCGACTCGGCGCAGCTCACCGCGACGAACACCCCCGCGCCGGCACGCCGCCGCAGCGCAGGACACTGATCAGACGGCAGTTGCAGACAGCGGACAGCAGACCCAAAAGGTCGCTGTCCGCTGTCTGGCTCGATCAGATAGCAGATAGCAGATAGCAGGAACTGCTCGCAGACCCCTGCTATCTGCTATCTGCCGTCTGCTATCCCCGTCCGCTGTCTGACAATCCATTCGGCGCCGCCATCCGTAACTCCAGAAAACAAACTGGAGGATTCAGATGCCCACTGTCATGTCGATGCACTGGCCCGAGGTCACGCGCGAGCAGTACGAAGCGGTGCGTAAGGATGTCAATTGGGAAGGCGTTCATCCCGACGGCGCGAAGTTCCACGTCTCCTGGTTCGGCGACGACGGCTTCCACGTGCTCGATCTCTGGGATTCGCCGCAGCAGTTCCAGCAGTTCGTGAACGACCGCCTCACCCCCGGAGTGCAGAAGGCCGGCATCGAGAGCCAGCCGAAAGTGCAGATCGCGGAGGCGCACGCGCTCTTCGTCCCGAATCTGTGAGGAGCGCGGACGTCCCCGTCCGGCGACCAGACTTTGGCCTTTCATTGCTGCCGCGAAGCGGCACTGCATCGTGGCCGGGGGTTCACTCGTTCACGAATGAACCCCCGGATTAAAGGTGAGTGCGCGACGTGCCGCGACCAGCGGCACTGGAACGGATCGCGATCAAGCTCTCATGCAGTGCCGCTGTCGCGGCACGAGACCGATCGCATCCCTGCATCCGGGGGTGCTGCGGCACCCCCGGCAAAAGTGCAGTGCGGCTTCGCCGCACAATTCGCCGGGCGTCCCGCGGCCGGGCGAAAGCTCATCTGAACCCGCGGACAACGTGCCCCGAATCGGGGACACCCGTGTCGAAATCTATCGATAGATCAATAGTTTACGACTGGCACACGCCTCGCAATTCATACCCTGTAGGAGGTAACTCATGGTTTCCATGATCTCGAAGAAAATCCAGGCAACGGTGCTCGCCTCGGCGCTGCTCTTGCCGGCAGGAAGCGCATTCGCAAATGATTGGTCGAAGCCCAACAGCCGCACGAAGGGTACGGTGCTCGGCGCCATCGCCGGCGCGCTCGTCGGCGGCAAGAAGGGCGCGGTCGTCGGCGCGGTGGTCGGCAACGGTGTGCAGTCGGTCCGACACTCGCGGAATCACTACCGCTACCGCACCCATCGGCACTACCGCACGTACCGTCACTACTAGACGTTCCAACTTCGCGAGGACGCCCGGTCTCCCGGGCGTCCTTTAGAAACTCTTAATGCCCGCGCCGCGATCCCGCCCCCTAGACTGACCGTTCGTGCGCGGCAACCACCGGGTCCTTTCCCTCTCTTTTCTCGCTCTCGGCATCGTCTACGGTGACATCGGAACGAGCCCTCTTTACGCGATGCGCGAGTGCTTCTACGGCTCGCATCCGGTCGCGCTCACACAGGCAAACATCCTCGGCGTCCTCTCGCTGATCTTCTGGTCGCTGGTCATCGTCGTCACGATCAAGTACCACGTCTACGTTCTTCGTTTCGACAACCGCGGCGAAGGGGGAATCCTCGCGCTGATGGGACTCGTTGGCATGGTGAAGACGCTAGGTCCGAAGGTCCGCCGCATGCTGCTCATCCTCGGCGTCTTCGGCGCGGCGCTGCTCTACGGCGACGGCATCATTACCCCCGCCATCTCCGTCCTCAGCGCCATCGAAGGACTCGAGATCGCCACTCCCCTTTTCCGTCCGTACGTCATCCCGCTGACGATCATCGTCCTGGTCATCCTCTTCTTCTTTCAGCGCCGCGGCACCGCGGGGATCGGTGCGGTCTTCGGGCCGGTCATGCTGGTCTGGTTCTCGACGCTGGCGCTGATGGGAATCCGCGGCATCCTCTGGCATCCCTCGGTGCTCTTCGCGCTCAACCCGTGGTACGCCGTCCGGTTTTTCCTCGAGAACGGCGGACATGGCTTCCTCGTCCTCGGCGCGGTCTTCCTGGTGACCACCGGCGGCGAAGCGCTCTACGCCGACCTCGGACATTTCGGCGAGAAGCCGATCCAGATCGACTGGTTCAGCATCGTCGGTCCGTCGCTCGTCCTGCACTACTTCGGACAAGGCGCGTTGCTGATCCGCAATCCCGGCGCCGCACACAATCCGTTCTATCTCCTCGCGCCGAAGTGGGCGCTCTATCCGCTCGTCGGCCTGGCCACGATCGCCACCGTGATCGCGTCGCAGGCCATCATCTCCGGCGTCTTCTCACTCACGCGCCAGGCGATCCAGCTCGGCTACCTGCCGCGGATGGAGATCGTGCACACGTCGCAGGCGGAGATCGGCCAGGTCTACATGCCGTGGGTGAACTGGGCGCTGATGGTGGCGACGATCGCGCTGGTGATCGGCTTCCGCAGCTCGACGAATCTCGCCGGCGCATACGGCGTGGCGGTGAGCACGACGATGATCATCACCACGCTCCTCGCCTACGTCGTTGCGCGCGAGCTCCTCGGCTGGAGCGTCGCGCTGGCCGGCGCGATCACCGCGGCATTTCTCTTCTGCGACATCGCCTTCCTGGCCGCGAATCTCTTCAAGATCGCGGACGGCGGCTGGTTCCCGCTGCTCGTCGCCACGATCGTCTTCACGGTGATGACGACGTGGCGCCGCGGACGGCAGATCCTCAACGCACGGCTGCACGACGGCGCGCTGTCACCCGAAGACTTCGTCGCATCGATCAGAGGCCGCTCGCCCGTGCGCGTGCCGGGCACCGCGGTGTTCATGCATCGCTCGCGCGAAGTGATCCCGTCCGCGCTGTTGCACAGCCTCAAGCACTACAAGGCGCTGCACAAGAACGTGATCCTGCTGACCGTGCTCGCGGAAGAGGTCTCGCATCTTCGCGACGATGAGCGGATGCAGTTCGAGGAGCTCGGCGAAGGGATCTACCGCGTGACCGGCCGGTACGGATACATGGAAGAGCCGGACATCCCGGCGCTGCTCGATCGCGTTGGCGCCGAGCACGCGCTCCCGACGCCGCCGATGGATACGACCTACTTCCTCGGGCGCGAAACGCTGATCGTCACCGATCGCCCGAGCGGCATGGTGAAGTGGCGCGAGAAGCTGTTCGCATCGATGACACGCAACGCGGAGAGCGCGTCGCGATTCTTCCGGCTCCCGCCGAATCGCGTCGTAGAGCTCGGCGCGCAGATCGAGTTTTAGCGTGGGAGCCGCGGAGCGGCTCTGGCATGTAGCCGGGGGTCAAGCGCGCAGCGCGCCACCCCCGGATAGGCGTGATTTACAAGATGCGCCGCGGCAGCGGCGCTGGATTCCGGCGCCGCTGCCGCGGCGCATTCCCTTTTGGCATTCATGTCCGGGGGTGACGGTCTGCGCTCGTCACCCCCGGCTATTGGCCGATGCCGCTCCGCGGCATGAGAGAGGGGGCGCGCACTCCTGTGCTCAGTGCCGCTGGCGCACGAAGAACGTCGGCGACGCGACCCAGAGGAAGAGCAGCGCGTAGTGCAATCCAACGTGCTGCGGCGACCCGAGGAGCGCGAAATGATTCGTTCCCGTCGTGGCCGCGACGACGATCTCGGCGATGATTCCGAGCACGAGCCAGGTGACGCCGGCGCCGAGCGCGTGGTGCATGCCCGGCTTCGCGATCTTCATGTATGCGAACGCGACGGCGACGATGGCGAGCGACTGCAGCACGATCGAGCCATGCGATGCGACGACCAGCACCGCGGCGATCAGCCAGAAGAGGACGACGAGCGCAACATGTCTGCCCATGTCCTGTACAACACGGGCGCGCGCCGGGCGTCGTTAAGAAACCCGAAAGAAGTCATTCAGGTTCCGCTATGAATCGATAGCCGACCCACGGTTCGGTCACGATGTAACGCGGCTCTGACGGATTCGGCTCGAGCTTCTTGCGCAGGGAGCTCATGTGGACGCGCACCGTGTCGGCGGTCGTGCTCGGCGCGGAGCGCCAGACGCGGGCGATGATCTGCTCGATGAACATCGGCTTGCCGGCGTTCGTCGCCAGCAGCTCGAGGAGCGCGAACTCGGTCGGCGTGAGGCGGATGTCGCGCCCTCCCTGCGCCACGCGGCGGCGATCGAGATCGATCGTCAGCTCGGGAAACGTCAGCGCGCTCGATGGCGGCGCGGTCGTACGCCGCAGCTGCGCGCGGATCCGCGCCAGCAGCTCGGCGACGGAGAACGGCTTCGTCACGAAATCGTCCGCGCCGAGGTCGAGGGCGCGGACCTTGTCGGCGTCGGCGCCGCGCACGGAGAGGACGATGATCGGCACACGCGACGTGGCGCGGATCGCGGCGATCAACTCGAATCCGTCGGAGCGCGGCATGGCCAGATCGGTGAGCACGACGTCGGGCACGTTGGTCTGGAACGCGCTCAAGCCCTCCGCGCCGTCGGACGCGGCGATCGTCGTGTAGCCGGCGGCGCGCAGCTCCTTGGAGATCGACTCGCGGATCGGCGGATCGTCATCGACGATCAGGATGACGTTCGAGATCATCCCCGCTCCCCGGCCGGCAGCGGAGCGGACGGCAGATCGATGCACGCGACGGTGCCGCCTCCTTCGCGCGATGCATGGCCGATGCTCCCGCCGTTCGCCGCCGCGAAGCTTCGCGCGATTTCCAGCCCGAGGCCGCGCTGCGCGACGTCGCCGTCGGTGACGCCGGGCGGAAGGCCGGGGCCGCGGTCGAGCACTTCGATGCGGATCATGCCGTCGTCATCCGGATGCTTCGCGGCATTGAGCTCGATCGGCGCATCGGCGGGCGACACGCGGTGCGCGTTCTCGATCAGGTTCACGAGGATCTCCAGCGCCAGCGACGGATCGACGTTCGCGTCGGGACAATCGTCATCGACGTGCACGACCATCGGCACCATCGGCAGATTCTCGCGCACGGCGCGGAAGAGATCGGCCGGTGGCGTCGGCTCGCGATGCGGCTTCGCCTTTCCCGCTTCGAGCCGGGCCATCGACAACAGGTTGTCGATGCGCCTGCGCAACCTCGACGTCTCCTCGGCGATAGCGCCGACGTCCTCGAGCAGATCGCGATCCGATCCGGCGCGGCGGCGGATCGACTCCGTGCGAATCGACATCGCCGTGATCGGCGTCGTCAGGTCGTGCGAGATCGCGCGCAGCAGCGACGTCTTCAGCTCCTCGCTCTCGCGCACCGCCTGCAGATGCGCCGCCGCCACCAGCCGGCTGCCGATCACCGCGGCGATGAAAAACGCCGCGAGGGAAAACCAGTTCGCCGGCTGTTCGATGTTCAGCGTGAAGAGCGGCGGAAAGAAAAAGAAGTTGTAGCAGAGCGCCGCCACGACGGAAGACACAGTCCCGATCAGGAGTCCTCCGCTCACCGCCAGCAGCAGCACCGCGATGAGGTAGACGAATCCGACCGTGTTCGGATTGACCCCGAACTCGTGCCCGATCGCCGTCACCGCCGCGAGCGACGCGGCCGCGATGAGCCAGAGCAGGGCGCGATTCATCGGTTCCTTTATAGCCCCTCGCCCCGCTTGCGGGGAGAGGGTGCCGCAGGCGGGTGAGGGGCTGTGTTTGCGCGACGAAAGCCCCCTCATCCGCCTGCGGCACCTTCTCCCCCGTGCGCGGGGGAGAAGCTATGACGGGCGGCGGCCCTTTCCCTTTGGCTTGATGAACTTGTTGAACGCCGGTCGCTTCGTTTGCGGCGCGGAGGCATCGCCGCCCGCGACCTTCACGTTGAGCGCCTTGCCGCGGAAGCGTTTGCGGCCGACCTTCTGCAGGACCTGGTCGACGTAGCGGGTGGGGATGACGACGTAGGTGATGTCGTCGCGGATCTCGATCGGGCCGATGTCGCGGCCGGCGACGTTCGCTTCGTTGGCGATGGAGCCGACGACGTCGGCCGGGCGGATGCCGTCCCGTTTTCCGACTGCCATGCTGATGCGCGTTTTGGGCTCGTTGTCTTCTTTCCTGTGGGGAGCCGGGCGCGCCCGCTTCTCATGCTCGACGACAGGCGGCGCGGCGACCTGCGGGATCTCCTTCTCCGCGATCGGACGCGTTCCGCTGGCCAGTCTCACGGCCGCTGCCGCGATCTCGGCCATGTCGTTCGGGCCTTCCTCGGCCAGCTGCTCGACGATCTCGAGGTACAGATCGAGATCCCCTTCCGCCAGGTTCTTGCGGATCGTCTCCTTCAACTGGCTGACGCGGCGCGCGGCAACGTCGGACTGCGTCGGGATGCGCATCGGCTTGATCGGCGACTTCGTGTAGCGCTCGATCTCGCGCATCATCTTCCGCTCGCGCGGCGTGACGAAGAGCGTGGCCACGCCCTTCCGACCCGCGCGTCCCGTGCGGCCGATGCGGTGCACGTACGCCTCGACGTCGTACGGCACGTCGAAGTTCACGACATGCGTGATCTGCTCGACGTCGAGTCCGCGCGCCGCGACGTCGGTGGCGACGACGATCTCGATCGTCCCCGCGCGCAGTCGCCGGATCACGCTCTCGCGCTCGTTCTGCTTCATGTCGCCGTGCATCGCCACGGCCGCGAAGCCGCGCCCTTCGAGCCGCTCCGCGAGCTCGGCGGCGCCGGTCTTGGTGCGGCGGAAGATCAGCGTCGCGTCGTTCTCTTCGAGCTCGAGCATCTGCGTGAGCACGTCGAGCTTCTGTCCTTCGGAAAGGTTGATGAAGCGCTGATCGATGTCGGGTCCGGTGTGCGCCTTGTGCTCGATGGAGACTTTCTCCGCATCGGGCATATGTCGCTGCGCGATGCGCAACACCTCGGCCGGCATGGTGGCGGAGAAGAGCGCGATCTGGCGCGTGGGAGGCGCCTCGCCGAGGATCCGCTCGACGTCTTCGATGAAACCCATCTTCAGCATCTCGTCCGCCTCATCGAGGACGAGCATTTTGATCGTGTCGAGTCGGAGGCTCTTCCGGTCGAGGTGATCGATGAGACGCCCCGGCGTGCCGACGACGATCTGCACGCCGCGCTCGAGCCGCTTGAGCTGATGCACGATCGGCGCGCCGCCGTAGACCGGCAGCACGTTCAATCCCTCCATGCCGTGCGCGTACGAGTGCACCGCCTCGGCGACCTGCATCGCCAGCTCGCGCGTCGGCGTGAGGATCAGCGCCTGCGTGCCGCGGACCGAGAGGTCGATCTTCTGCAGCATCGGCAGGGCGAACGCGGCGGTCTTTCCGGTGCCGGTCTGCGCCTGCCCGATCAGATCGCGGCCCGCGAGGAGGATCGGGATCGTCCGCTCCTGAATCGGCGTCGGGCCTTCGTATCCGAGCGTGGTGAGTGTGGCCAGTAGTGATTCGCGCAGCCCCAGGGCCGCGAAAGGTGATTCGGTCATACGCGGATCATGGCACGGACTGAAGGAGACGGAGGTTGTTTTGCGCGCGCTCGAAGCCGGGCTGCAGCGCGACCGCCTGCTGATAAGCCTGCATCGCTTCGGCGCGGAAGCCGAGCTGCTGCAGCGACCAGCCGAGGTTGTTCCAAGCGTCGGCCGATCGCGCGTTGTAGCGCAGCGCCTCGCGGCACGCGCGCGCGGCGACGAACCAGTCGCTGCGCTGGATCGCCTTCGTGCTCGTCGCGAACGCGGCGTCGTAGCTCGGATAGGTGGCCAGCGTCCGGTCGTCGGGATTGATCGCGAGCGTCTCCGCTTCGAGCGACGGGAGCTCGGGCGATCCGACCGCGGCGCTGAGCCGGAGCAGCATCGTCCGCGCGTCGCCGAACGCGGGGCTGAAGCGGAGCGCCTCGCGCGCATGCGGAACGGCTTCCGGCGCACGGCCACGCTCGATCAGCCAGCGCGCGTAGAAGTAGTGCGCGTTGTTGTCGGCATTCAGCTGCAGCGCGCGGCGGAAGTGGCTCTCTGCCGCGGCCTGATCGCGGAGCGCGCTCGAGTTGATCCCTTCGTTGATCTCCAGCACCGCGTAGTTCGGGACGGTGATCGCGGCGCGGTCGAAGCTCGCCTTCGCGCCGAGGAAGTCGCCCTTCCCCATCTGCGTCAGTCCGTAGTTCATCCACGCCCTGCCGTTGTTCGGACTCTTCTCCACGACGTCGCCCCAAAGCGACGCCTCGGTCGCCCAGGTCTGGTTCCGCGCGACCGTTCCTGCGAGGTGCGCGATGAGAATCAGCACGGCGATTCCGGCGATGACATCGCGATCGAGCGAGCCGAGGTAGTGCATCGCCCACCACACCACCGCGAGCACGAGTCCGATGTACGCGAAGAAGATCCGATGCTCGTTCGCCACCTCGGCGAGCGGAAAGATCGAAGTCGGGAGGAGCGCCATCGCGAACCAGGCGAGACCGAACGCGATGGGACGCGACTCGTCGCGGCGCGACGTCCGCACGATCCAGAACGCGAGCATCGCGACGAATGCGTAGCCTGCGACGGCGCGCGTGTCGTACCAGTGCGCGAAGGTGGTCATGTCGGTGTCGGCGGTGAGACCGATCGGCAGGAAGAAGAGGCGGAAGTAGTGCAACCAGATGAACGGCTGCGTGATGAGGTAATGGTATTTCGAGCCGCCGCCGCCCACCCACTCGGGGGCGTTCATCGAGTTGAGGAAGATGAGCAGGAAGATGCCGAGGATGAGGGACGGGAGCGCGGCGTAGAAGGCTTGCTTCGAACGCGAAGCCCCCTCATCCGCCTGCGGCACCTTCTCCCCCACGCGGGGGAGAAGGAGAAGCTCGTAGACGAACAGGAGGGGCGCGAAGACCACGAGCGGCGCCTTGGCCAGCGCGCCAATCGCCAGCGGGATCAGATAGAGCAACGTGCGGCGCGCGAACGGCGAGCGCTGATAGAGGATGAACGACGCGAGCAGACCGATCGTCGACAGGAGCTCGGAACGGGCGGAGATCAGGTTCATCGTCTCCGTGTTTCCGGTGTGCAGGCAGAAGAGCGTCGCGCAGAAGAGCGCGATCCAGCGGCCGGTCATCGGCGTGAAGAAGACGACCAGCAGCGCGCCGGTCATCAGCATCAGCGCGATCTGCGTGACGTGGAACGCGCGCGGCGCCAGGCCGTGGCCGCGCGCATAGTCGAGCGCCAGCGACAGCGTCACGAGCGGGCGATAGGTCGAGTTCTGCGGCAGGCTGCTGAACGTGTGGGCGTCGGTGAAGAAGAGCGGGATGTTGTGCAGGCTGTGGAGATAGACGTTGGTGACGATGACGTGCGAGTCATCGAAGTGGAAGGAGTTGTCGACGGAATTCGCGTACGCCGCCACGATCAGCACGATCGCGGCGGCGCAGGCCAGAAGAAAGTTACGGCTCATTGCCGCGCATTATCGAGCAGGATCTTCTCCAGCCGTTCCAGTCGTTGGCGCAGCTCCGTGTTTTCCTGACGCAGCGCATCGATCTCCTGCTGCTGGGTCAAGGTCCGCGTGTCGAGCGCTTTCACTCCGGCCAATGCGACGCCGTCCGGATCGATGGTGGAGATGTGCTTGTCATCTTCACCGACGTGGAATGCGGCCATGAAGTCCTGGGCCATCGGGCCGATGTGGCGGATGCGCGCGTTCTGGGCCTTGTAGCTCCACGACAGGATCGGCACGTCGCGCAGGCGGCGAAGGATCTCTTCGCCGTCGATGTCGGCGAAGTTCTCCTTCATGTTGCGGTCGGAGACGGTCTGCCAGGCTCCGGCGCCGGCAGGGAGCGTGACACCGGCGTTGAGACTGGAATTCGAGAAGAGCGTCGTCGAACCGTCGCTGGCCATGGCCAGCTTGCTGTTGTTCAGCGTCAGGTTCGCCGTGGAGCTCGTGAAGTTGAAGCCCGTCGTGAGCGCCGTGTTGGTGAAAAAGAAGGAGCCGTTGACGGCGCGGACGTTGAAGGAGTTCGTCACCGTCGGGTGGAACTGCGTGGTGGGATCGACGACCGAGCCGAAGAGGTAGACGAGCGGCACCGAGAAGTCGGAGAAGACGAACGTGCCGGCCCGGGACGAGCCGGCGCTGTTCGAGGTCGATGCCCCGTAGCCGAGAGCAACCGATGCAAACCCGGTGGCCGTGACGCCTTCGCCGAAGGCAGTCGTACGGGCGCCGAGTGCCCAGGCCGCCTTGCCCATGGCGAAAGAGTTGTCGCCCGCGGCGCGCGTGTCCTGGCCGAACGCGACGGAGTAATTACCGACGTTCGCGCTCGTGCCGTCCCACTGCGTGCCGTCAATCCCGCCGCCGCGTACGGCTGCCTTGTTGGCGAACCACATGAATCGCGTGCCCCCGTTCTCGACCGGCGAGCTGTCGAAGATGCCGGAACCGTCGAAGTTGCCGATGGCGACGAAACTCCCGTCGTTGTCGACGCGGAAGCGTTGCCCGTCGTAGCTGTTCCCGCCGGGAAAATCGCCGCTCGCGCCGAGCGCGAGGAGGGCGTTCGTATTGGGCGTACCGAGCGACGTGCCCGGGGCCGCAAGTTTGAGATTGATGAGCGAATTCGTGCTGCTCGTCGTTTGCTGCGCGGCTGGGGCAAATTGAACGACGGTGCTCGTGTCGACTGTGCCGGTGGCGCCCGTTGCGCCGGTGGCGCCCGTCGCTCCAGTGACACCGGTGGAGCCGGTCGCACCGGTGGCGCCTGTTGATCCTGTCGCGCCGGTCGAACCGCTCGCGCCGGTCGAACCTGTGGCACCGTCGCCGCCATTCGTGCCACTTGTACCGGTCGCTCCGGTCGCGCCGGTTGCTCCGGTGAGGCCTGTTGCGCCGGTCGTGCCAGTGGCTCCAGTCGCGCCGGTCGAACCGGTTGCACCCGCGACTCCGGTCGCACCGGTGAGACCTGTCGCGCCTGTGGCACCATCGGCGCCCGTCAGTCCGGTTGCACCGGTGGCTCCAGTTGCGCCGGTCGAACCGGTCGCTCCAGTTGCGCCGGTCGAACCGGTCGCTCCAGTGATGCCGGTTGCTCCGGTCGCGCCAGTAGCTCCTGTAGCGCCCGTGCTACCGGTCGGACCCGCGGCTCCGGTTGCGCCGGTGAGACCGGTCGCACCGGTGGCTCCATCGGCGCCCGTCAGACCGGTTGCGCCGGTGGCTCCAGTCGCGCCGGTCGAACCGGTCGCTCCAGTGATGCCTGTTGCTCCGGTCGCACCATCGACTCCAGTTGCGCCCGTCGCTCCCGTCACACCCGTCGAACCTGTGGCTCCCGTAGTGCCGGTTGCTCCAGTCGAACCGGTTAGCCCGGTTGCTCCAGTTGATCCCGTTACACCCGTAGCTCCAGTCAATCCCGTTGATCCGGTTGATCCCGTTGATCCGGTTGCACCTGTTGATCCCGTCGATCCGGTTGCACCTGTTGATCCTGTTGATCCGGTTACACCCGTTGCTCCGGTTGCTCCGGTCGATCCAGTCAATCCTGTTGATCCTGTTGCTCCCGTCGTGCCGGTCGCACCTGTGAGCCCCGTCGCCCCAGTGGCCCCACTCGCGCCCGTGGCCCCACTCGCGCCCGCGGCACCCGTCGCCCCGGTCGCTCCCGTCGGACCCGCGAGCCCGCGTACCCCCGTTGCTCCGGTCGCCCCGGTAGCCCCGGTCGGTCCCACGACTCCTTCCGCGCTGCCGAGAAGCTCCTCCCGGAATCCCATCTCGAAGCCCGACGCGTCCTGGCTTCCGTTCGCCACCTGCGAACCGAGGACCAGCGCGCGGCCGTCGCCGTCGGTCGCGCTCACGCGCAGCGTTCCATCGATCACGTTCCCGCTGACGATCGCCGCCACGCTGATCACGCGATGCTCCCACGACTGCAGCGTCACGTTCGTCGTCCCGAGCGGCACGCCCGCGTCATCGGTCACGGTCAGCGTCAGCGTGACCGTGCCGCCGCCCGTCTCGACGAGAAAGATGTTGTAGCGGAAGTCGGCGGAGTTCCGCACTCCCTGCAATACGCCTGATTGCCCCTTCCCGATCCCGAACTCGGACGGAATTCCGGAGCTGAAGAGTCCCTGCGATCCGGCCACCGTCTGGCCGTCGTTCTGGTTGTAGATCCGCGACGAGACGAGCAGCGATTTCTGCGAGCGGATACGCAGTGCGCCGAGGCCGGTCAGGCCGAAGAGCGACTCGGTGGCGTTCTCGTAGACCTTCGTCGCACCGGCGGGAATCGTGTCATTCACAGTGGCCGGCGATGGATTGCTCTGGCCGCTCCGGAGGAACGACAGCTGGACCGCCGCGCTCTCCGACGGCGACGGATTCGTGATCCAGACCGTCGTGTAGAAATGGCTTCCTCCGACGCCGTCGACGCGGCCGACCGCGGGGAGAATCAGGTCGGTGCCGCTGAAACCCGCCTGCACGACGGGCGCGACGGGTGAGAATAGAAGAATGACGACGGTCAGCCAGGCAACGGACTTTTTCATGAGGCAGCTCCGGGAGGACGGGATTGGGTGAGCGCGATTTTAACAGGAGCGGCGAAGTCCCCGGCGACACGCTGGCGCTCGCGATCGTGCTGCTGCTGGCCGCCGCGATGCGCATCTTTCTCAACAACATCGTCGACTACGCCACGCCCGCCGACGAGTCGACCTACCTCGCCTTCGCGAAGACGCTCGTCGCGGGCGGCATCGGTCACTATCGCGATCTCGTCGTGGCGTTCCTCGACGACAGCGACATGTGGCTCTTCCCCAGTCCTCTCCGCTGGTCATGGATCGGCACGACGTCGATCGTCGCCTCGATCGCGGGGCAGGCGACGTTTCGCCTGATCGCGACGATCTCCACCTGGGCCGGCATCGCGTCCGTCGTCCTGACCTGGTGGATCGGCCGCGAGCTGTTCGACTCCCCCACCGCGATCGCCGCCGCCACGCTCGCCGCCACTTCCCCGCTGCAACTCGCACTCGGGCGCCGCGCGCTGGCCGACGAGTTCTTCTGCATGCTCGTCCTCGCCTCACTCGCGGCACTGATCCGCTACGCGAAGACGAAGCACTTCGGCTGGCTGATCGCGTGGGTCCTTTGCTCGACGTTCGCGTTCGGAGCGAAGGAGCAGTACCTGCTGATCTATCCGGTTGTGCTGCTCTTCTGGTGGCTGCAGACGCGGACGATCGATTGGAAGACGCTGCTCGCCTGGGCCCTGCCGTGCTTCCTCTACTTCGCCGTCTTCTGCCTCCTGGCGCACGACGTCACGTCGTTTTTCCGGATCGCGTACCGCACGACGTCGACCATCGGCGCCGAGTATCCGGAGCAGTATCAGAACGGACCGCCGCAGCGGGTGATCGTCGATCTGCTGGCGGTCGCGCCGCTCGTCACGCTGGCGATGATCGCCGGCGCCGGATGGTTCGCCGCGCGGGCCCGCGCGATGTCGCGCAATCAGCGGCACCTCTTCGTGCTGCTGGCGGGATTCCTCGTGCTGCACGCGCTGCTGTCGTCGAAGAACCTCCGCTACCTGGTCTCGGCCGACGGACCGGCGCGGCTTTTCGCCGCCACGTTCTTATGCACCGCAGTACACGACCGGCGATGGGTGACCGCCTTGATCGTGATCAATTGTGTGATCGAGCTGCTGCTCTTCCGGACGATCTTCTTAGTGGGAAATGTTTACGATCCCACAACAAGCGAGCTGTTTCGCACTCTGAAGATGGTGCCGCACTGAGCGTATGATTCTTCAACTCCATTGCTCCGTCCAAGGGTTCTGCTCATCGATGACGAATCGGTCCCCCGGTTCGCCGTCCGCCGCTTTCTGACGTCGAAGGGTTTCGATGTCGAAGAGGCGGATGACTGCGCGTCGGCGAAGGTGAAGTTCCGCTCCTTCGGACCCGACATCACCATCCTCGATTTCCGTCTTCCCGACGGCACGGCGCTGGAGCTCCTCCCCGACTTCCGCTCGATCAGCGAATCGCCGGTGATCGTGCTGACGGCCTACGCCTCGATCGACAACGCGGTCGAGGCGGTGAAGCTCGGCGCCGAGCAGTTCTTCACGAAGCCGGTGGAGCTCGACGCGCTGCTGATGGTGGTCAATCGCATCCTGGAGAACCGGCGCAACCAGCGGCAGGTGCTGGCCGGCGCGCAGGCGACGAGCGCGCGGATGCCGGTCGATCCATTTCTCGGCGGCAGCCCGGGCATCGTAGAGCTGCGCGAGAAAGCGCAGTCGGTCCTCCGCACCGACAGCCCGGTGCTGATCCATGGCGAGACCGGCACCGGCAAGACGGTGCTCGCGAACTGGATCCACATCAACAGCCGCCGCGCCGACGAGGCGTTCGTCGATCTGAACTGCGCCGGCATCTCGCGCGAGTTCCTCGAGACAGAGCTGTTCGGCCACGAGAAGGGCGCGTTCACCGGCGCGACCGCGACGAAGCAGGGACTGCTGGAGATCGCTCATCGCGGCACGGTGTTCCTCGACGAGATCGGCGACATGGATTCGCAGGTGCAGGCGAGCCTGCTCAAGGTCCTCGAAGAGAAACGCTTCCGCCGCCTCGGCGACGTGAAGGATCGCACGGTCGACGTCCGGCTGCTCGCCGCGACGCATCGCGACTTCCGCACGCTGGTCGATCAGCAGCGATTCCGCCAGGATCTCTACTACCGCATCAGCACTCTCGAGCTCTTCGTGCCGCCGCTGCGCGAGCGGCGCGACGACATCGCGGCGATCGCGGAGCGGATCCTCGTCCGCCTCGCCCGCGACCTCGGGCGCCCGACGATCACGCTCGCCGACGACGCGCAGCGCGTGCTGCAGCGCTACGACTGGCCCGGCAACATCCGCGAGCTGCGCAACGTGCTCGAGCGCGCCATGCTCCGCACCGAAGCCGCGCGCCTCGATGCCTCGTCGCTCGTCATGCCGGTCGAGCTGAGCGCCGCCCCTTCGTCCACGACAATCCAAATCCGCCGCACCGGCACCCTGGATGACGTCGAGAAGGAGTACATCGAAGAGGTGCTCCGCGAGGAGAACGGCGTCATCGACCGCGTCGCCGCCCGCCTCGGCGTCTCCCGCAGCGCCGTCTATTACAAGGCGCGCAAGCACGGGATCACGATCGCGAAGATCCGGGGATAAATCACGCTGAAGGCGTGATGGCGAATAGCCGGAGGAAACGCCTCCGCCCCCGTGCGGCGAAGCTGCACTGCAATTTGGCCGGGGGTGCGACGAGCACCCCCGGATGCATGGAATGCGATCGGTCTCGTGCCGCGACAGCGGCACTGGAAATCGAGCTTGATCGATCCGATCCGGTGCCGCTGTCGCGGCACATCGCGGGCTTCTATTGTTCCGGGGGTACATTCGCAAGCGAATGAACCCCCGGCCAAAATGCATTGCCGCTTTCGCGGCAACAGGGCGGGTTAGAGAACCCGCCCTATGTAACGCCTCCGGCGTTCTGTTCGAAACACTGCCTCGCGCTGAACGTACATGTCACTGTTGCGCTTTCTGCTCAAAGGATTGCTGAAACTCTGCGTCGCTGCCGTGTGCGTCATCGGCGCGATCGCCGTGTACCGATTCCTTCTCGATCCCCTGATCGCCTCGGCGTTCTCGCTCGGTGAGCACGCTTCGTCGATGGTGCGGCGCGTGAACATCTTCCTCGCCGTGGTCCTTTCGTACTGGGCGTTCGTCCGCTACTACGAAAAGCGGAAGGCGGAAGAGCTCTCGCCGCGATGGCTCTGGATCGTGCTCGCTGCGTTAGCCGGCGCTGCATCGATCGGCGTGACAATTCTCGCGCTGTACGCGACCGGTCATTACCAGCTCATCGCGTTTCGCGGTTTCGGTCCGGCGGGCGGCGTTCTTGCGCAGATATGGATCGCGGCGGTGATCGAGGAAGTGCTCTTTCGAGGCATTCTCTTTCGGATCGTCGAGGAGCGGATCGGCACGCGCGGAGCGTTGATCGCCAGCGCGCTGATTTTCAGTCTCGTGCACGTGACAAACAACGGTGTTCGCTGGATCACGCTGATCACCGTCACGCTGGCGGGCCTGATGTGGGCCGGCGTGTTCATCGTGTCGCGAAACCTCTGGGTAGTCGCCGCGCATCACTGCTGCTGGAACGCCACCATCTTTCTGATCGGCGTGCCGCTCTCCGGCGAGGACTGGCGCGCGCAGGCACCGCTGGCCACCGCCGTCCACGGCTCCATTTTCTGGACCGGCGGAGCGTTCGGTCCGGAGGATTCGCTGATCAACATCGCGTTCATGATCGCCATCTGCGCGGTGCTGTGGCACCTCGCACGGCGAAGAGGGAGAGGCGTTGACGCTCATGTTGCACGCTGAAGGCGTGCTGGCGGATAGCCGGTGGCAAGGGCCACCGGAACCGTGATCGGCACAACAACACGCACGCCGACAGGCGTGCCGGACCTCCGGCACCCCGGCCGGGGTGCGATGATCGTTCAACGCCGAACCGGTGGTAGCGCGCAGAGCGCACAACGCACCGGCTATTTGCCAGCACGCCTCCGGCGTTCCGTTCGACCGCCTAGCGCAGCTCGATGATCCGCACGTCGTAAATCGAAAGCCACTGCCACTCGGCTTGTTGCGTGATGTGAACGGAGACGACTTCAAACACGACCTCGCGCGCCGCGTGAGCGCGTGCACGACCGACGAAGTCATCCGCGTTCAGCCAGGTCAGGCCTCCGTCGTGGTGCATCGGGAGCGGCAGCTGCTCCGCCAGCGCGAGGCCGTCATCGGGGTCCCACTCCACCTTCGCCCGATACCTGTGCCCAACCTCCAGCCAGTGTTTCATGGCCTCGACGGGCCTGGTCGTCGAGTGCTGTTGCAGGGTCAGCAGGCTCCTGAACTTGCCGTCGCACTCCATTCGCTCTGCATCGAAGTCGAACGAGCGGCCGATGGCTCGACCTGAGCCAAATGTCTGTGAAGGGCTGTGGATGCCGAGGAGAAGATGCTCTCCGTTGTCGGCGTCGATCGCCACGACGAACTTCGGATCGAGATCGACCGGCACCGGGGCGGCGCCACTGCCCGCAAGCGGCTCGACCGAGCGCACCGTGCCTCGAAAACGGGTCATCGTGCGCAGCATCGAACCGCAGTTGTCTTCCCCATGAATCGGGACAGCGATGAGCGCCAGCAGAATGGCGGGCATGAATCGAAACCGCATCCGATGATCATACTGAGAGATGGAGGGATAGAGAGATAGAGAAATAGAGAGATAAAGGACGAATCTTCTCTGCCACTCTATCCCTCTATCTCTCTATCCCTCAGCCACTCCCGCGTCTGTTCTAATTTTAGAAATCAGCACATTGAAAGTAGCACAGCCACCTTTCCGTCCCTGCCACTTAAATTGCTAACTTCAGCAATTCCAGTTACTTAACAAACTGGCACTCGTGGCAGCCGGGTTGCTCTATAGCGAACCCGTGAACACAAGACGCCTGCTGATCATCGACGACGAAGAACCGATCCTCTTTGCCCTCGAGCGCTACTTCCGCCGCATCGGCTACACGGTCGATTGCGCCCGGGAGCTCGAAGAGGCCGAGGCCATGGCCACGTACATCGAATACAACGTGGTCATCGCCGACCTCTCCCTTTCGGGCAGCGGCGTGGAGGGTCTGGAGATCCTCCGCTACCTCCGCTGGAACTGCCCGAATGCGCGGGTCATCCTCCTCACCGCGTACGGCTCCCCCATCGTCGAGCGCGAGGCGTACAAGCGCGGCGCGCATGCGCTGCTGCACAAGCCGCGGCCGCTGGCCGACATCGCCCGTCTCGCCGCCGACCTGACGCGGGGAGGTGTGCATTGAAGATCAACATCCTCGATCAGCTGCGGGCACCCGGCGCGATCCGCGTCGAGTTCCAGCCGATCGTCAGCGTCGACTCCACGGGGATCAGCCTCTACGCCTACGAGGCGCTGGCGCGCGGTCCACGCAACACCAGCATGGAGCGCCCCGACGTCCTCTTCGAGTACGCGCGCCGCAAGTCAGTCGAGGCGGAGATCGATCTGATCTGCATCGGCGAAGTGCTCGCCTCCGCGGCCACGCTGCCCGGCCAGCCGTCGATTTCCATCAACCTCCACGGCTCGACTCTGACCAACGTCGAGCACTTCTCCGAAACGTTCATCGCCCTGGCCGCCTCGCACGGCATCGTGCCCGAGCGGCTGATGCTGGAGATCGTCGAGCATCGCGCGCCGTGGTCGATGGACATCCTCCGCACCACACTCGACGACCTGCGGGCGTCCGGTGTGCGCATCGCGCTCGACGACCTCGGCGTCGCCGCTTCGAACTACCGGATGATCGTCGACTGCCGTCCCGATCATCTGAAGATCGACCGCTACATCGTCAGCGGCTGCAGCAGCGACCCGTACCGCCTCGCCGTCCTCCGCTCGATCGTGACGCTGGCGCAGTCGTGCTCGGCCATCCCCATCGCCGAGGGCGTCGAGGAGCAGGCGGACCTCGACGTGATCCTCGGTCTCGGCATCGACAAAGTTCAAGGCTGGATCTACGGCCACAGCAAACCTGCTTCAGAAATCTCCACATTCGCAGTCAATTGAAAGGACCACAGACCATGAAAAAGAAAGTCCTGCTCGTCGACGACTCCAGCACGGTGCTGCTGATGGAAAAGATGATTCTGGCCAAGGGGCCGTACGAGATCATCACCGCCCGCGACGGCGTTGAAGGCGTAGCCAAGGCGAAGAGCGAGCATCCGGACGTGATCCTGCTCGACGTCATGATGCCGAACCTCGACGGCCTCTCCGCCTGCGCCGCCATCCGCGCCGATCCCGAGACCGCGCACATCCCGATCGTGATGGTCACCACCCGCGCGGAGGAGACCAACATCGAGACCGCCTTCCGCAACGGCTGCACCGACTACGTCACGAAGCCGATCAACGGTCTCGAGCTCCTCACCAAGCTTCAGAGCATCCTCGGCGCCGCCGCCTAAGCGAGACACCAATGACCAGCAACGACAACATCAGACCGTTCATCCAGAAAATCGTGACCGACGCACGCGAGTACGTTCAGTCCCTTCTCGACGAGAACAACCGTCTGCACGAGCTGCTCTCCGAGATCCAGGAAGAGAGCCGCCGCGCCTCGGCGCGCTACGTCGAGGTCGAGCTGCAGAACACCAACCTCGCCAATCTCTACGTCGCCAGCTACCAGCTGCACGGCACGCTCGACCGCCAGCGCGTGCTCGATTCGATCCAGGAGATCGTCATCAATTTGATCGGCTCGGAAGAGCTGGCGATCTGGGAGGTCAATGCGGAGCGCGAGGAGCTCACGCTCGCCACATCGTTCGGCATCGACTCCGCTGCCTGGGGCGCGATCCCGCTCGACTCCGAATCGGGCGTCATCGGACTCTGCGCCGTCACCGGAGAGCGCTTCATCGCCGGCCAGTCGCCGATCGTGCCGGCGGGCCGCGAGCAAGGCCTCACGGCGTGCATCCCGCTGAAGCTCGACGACCGCGTCGTCGGCGCCATCGGCATCTTCTCGCTCCTCGCACAGAAGGAAGGACTCGAGCCGGTCGACTTCGAGCTGTTCGACCTCCTCGCGTCGCACGCGGCGACCGCGCTCTATTGCACGCGGCTGGCCGAGGTGCTGGTGTGAGCGCCTTGCCGGCAGATATCAGCAGGCTGCCGCGATACATGCAGCCCGGCCAGTTGCACGTCGCGCATGTGCCGACGGTGATCACCACGATCCTCGGCTCGTGCGTCTCCGTCTGCATGTGGGACATCCGCGCGGGCATCGGCGGGATGAATCACTTCATGCTCCCGCAATTCGCCGGAAGCGGATTGAAGTCGGCCCGCTTCGGCAACATCGCCATGCAGGAACTGGTGGACAAGATGATTGCCGCCGGCGCCCGCCAGGCCTTCCTCCGCGCCCGCGTCTTCGGCGGGAGCTGCATGTTCGAGCAGATGAAATCGTCGATGCACCTCGGTCAGAAAAATATCGACCTGGCCATCGACTTCCTTTCCCTCCGCGGCATCGACATCGCGCAGACAGACGTCGGCGGCGACCGCGGCCGCAAGCTTCGCTTCAACACGGATAACGGTGACGTATGGCTGAATTTGATCTGAATCAGGACGAGCTTCTGGCCACCTTCGCCGACGAAGCGGTCGACGAGATCGCGGCGCTGGAGAACGGTCTCCTCGCGCTCGAGAACGCGCCGCACGATGCGGAGCTGCGCCGCGACCTGCTCCGCTACGCCCACACACTGAAGGGGAACGCGTCGTGCCTCGGCCTCCAGGCCTTCACCACGTTCGCCCACGCGTACGAGGAGATGCTCGAGCGGATCCACGACGACGAAGTCGACGTCGATCACTCCCTCGTCACGCTGCTCCTCTCCGGCATCGACACCTTCCGCCGCCTCCTCGGGGGCAGCGACACGCTCACCGACGACGACCATCAGCTGATGGCCACGCTGAGCACGGATCGTCAGGAGTCGGCGGTTGGTGTAGCACAGACACTCCTGTCTGTGCCCTCCCGCCCCGCCGCCCGCGCCGTCCGCGTCTCGGCCGAGCGCCTCAATCGCATGCTCGATCTCGCCGGCGAGATCTCCATCGCCCGCGGACGCGTGCAGCAGCTGCTGACGGCGAAGGACAGCTTCGACGATTTGCAGGAGACCGAGCGCGAGCTCGACTTCCTCCACGGCGAGCTGCAGGAGCTGATCATGCGCGCCCGCATGGTGCCGGTCGGTCCGCTCTTCCGGCAGTACACGCGCACCGTGCGCGATCTCGCATCGGCGCACGGCAAGAACGCGCGCCTCGTCACCACCGGCGACGACGTCGAGATCGACACGACGGCCGTCGAGCTGCTGCGCGATCCGCTCACGCACATGATCCGCAACTCCATCGATCACGGGCTCGAGCCGTCATCGCAGCGGATCGCCTCCGGCAAGCCGCCGGTCGGCACGATCACGCTCGAAGCACATCACGAAGCGGGCAGCGTCATCATCCGCGTCTCCGACGACGGCGCCGGGCTCGATCGCGCCGCCATCGCCGCGCGCGGCACGGAGCTCGGACTCGACACCGGCCGCCTCACCGAATCAGAGATCGATCAGCTCATCTTCGAGAGCGGCTTCTCCACCTCCGACTCCGTCACCGATCTCTCCGGCCGCGGCGTCGGGATGGACGTGGTGCGGCGCGGCATCGAGTCGCTGCGCGGCACGATCCGGATCGAGAGCAATCCGGGTCACGGCACGACCTTCACCATCCGCCTCCCGCTCACCCTCGCGGTCATCGACGGCTTCGGCGTCACCGCCGCCGGCGAGACCTACATCGTGCCGCTCGATCACGTGCTCGAGTGCATCGAGGTTCCGGAGTCGGAGGGGAAAGAAAAGATGGGCGGCATGCTGCTCGTCCGGAATGAGCTCATTCCGTACGTCCGCCTCCGCAGCCGCTTCGGGCTGCTCGGCGCCGGCAACGGCCGCGAGAACATCCTCGTCGTCCAGCACGACGGCGCGAAGGCCGGCCTCGTCGTCGACGAGCTGCACGGCGCCGCGCAGGCGGTGATCAAACCTCTCGGCTCCTTCTTCCAGGAGCTCCCCGGCATCGCCGGATCCTCGATTCTCGGCGACGGCCGCGTCGCGCTGATCCTCGACGTCCCCGCAGTTCTTCGCAGCATGAACAGCTCCGCTTTGGAAGTCGCCGTTTAGAAGGAAATGAGATCGATGTTCATCAAACGCTTACTGCAACTTCTCCGGCTGTATCCCCGGCGCCGCAAGCGCTACATGCTGCTGCTCGCGCTGTCGCTCTTCGCGCTGCCGCTCAGCACCACGTCTTCCACGAGCGGAGCATCTTCCTTTACCCCGGCTTCGAACATCCATTCAGAGGTGTGAAATGAGCACAGAACAGTACCTGACCTTTTTCATGAGCAGCGAGGAGTACGCGGTCGGCATCCTTCGTGTTCGCGAGATCATCGAATACAAGGAACTGACTCGCATTCCCGGTGTCCCGGCGCATGTCCGCGGTGTCATCAACCTTCGCGGCGCCGTGCTGCCGGTCGTCGACCTGGCCGCGAAATTCGGCGCCGATGTGAGCGTGCCGGCCCGCACGACCTGCATCGTCGTCGTCGAGACGCGACTCGGTGACGACCTCGTCGTGGCCGGCGTGATGGCCGACGCCGTGTCGGGCGTCGTCGACCTCGCCGCAGACCAGATTGAACCTCCGCCGTCATTCGGGACCGGCGTCCGTGCCGACTTCCTGAAGGGCGTCGGCAAACTCGAAGGACGCCTCGTCCTCATTCTCGATATCGACCGCGTGCTTTCGCCCGTGGAACTTCAGGAAACCGTCGAAGCCGCCGACCTCGTCGCGGCCGAGTAAGGAGATAGTCATGCTGCAACAGATCACGATCGGTAAACGCCTCTTCATCGGATTCTTCATCGTTCTGCTGTTCGTCCTGGTGGTCGCCGCCGCCGGACAGTGGGCCCTCACCTCCACCGTCGCCACCGCCGAACAGGTGCTGACGGTCGACTTCGCTATCAACAGCGCGGCGAACGACGTGCACGTCGCCGTGCTCGACCTCCGCCGCTTCGAGAAAGATCTCTTCCTCAACATCGGCGACCATCAGAAAGAGGCCGATTACCTCTCGAAATGGGACACGGCCCGCCGCACGCTCGAGCAGAACCTCGCCGGGCTCGAGCAGGTCGACCACGACGAGCAGGAACGAACGACGATCCGCGAGATTCGCGAGAACGTGGGCCTGTACGTCCCGGCCATCCAGCAGGTCGCCCAGCAGGTCGCCGCCGGCAAGATCAAGACCCCCAACGCCGCGAACGCCGCGATCACGCCGATCAAGGACCACATCCGCGCCGTGGAGGAATCGTCGCAGACGCTCGACGACAACTCCGCGCGCCGGATGCGGGAGAAGAAGAAGACCATCGTCGACGTCGAGACGAACGCCCGCACCATCACCGCGGTCGTCACCTGCCTCGCGCTCTTCATCGCCATGCTGATCGCCGTCGTCGTGACGCGCAGCATCACCGGCCCGATCCTCCAGGCCGTCGACATCGCGGAGAAGCTGGCCGTCGGCGACTCCGAGCAGAACATCAAGATCCGCGGCCGCGATGAGACCGCACAGCTCCTCGGCTCGATGCAGAAGATGATTGACGCCAACGCCCGCATGGTCGGCGCCGCATCGAGCATCGCCGCCGGCGAGCTCGGCGTCTCCGTCGCTCCCCGCTCCGACCGCGACGTCCTCGGCCAGGCGCTCTCGCGCATGATCAGCCGCCTCGTCGAGATCATCGGCGAAGTGCGCTCCGCCGCCTCTTCGCTCGCCACCGCCGCGGGCCAGGTGTCGTCGACCGCACAGGCCGTCTCCTCCGGCAACAGCCAACAGGCCGCCGCGGTGCAGGAAACGACCGCCAGCCTCGAGCAGATGAACGCCTCCATCGCCCAGAACGCCGACAACAGCCGGCAGACCGAGACGATGGCGACGAAGGGCTCGCGCGATGCGCAGGAGTCCGGCAACGCCGTCCGCGAGACCGTCGACGCGATGAAGTCGATCGCCGAGAAGATCTCGATCATCGAAGAGATCGCCTACCAGACGAACCTCCTCGCCCTGAACGCCGCGATCGAAGCGGCGCGCGCCGGCGAGCATGGCCGCGGCTTCGCCGTCGTGGCCACTGAAGTTCGCAAGCTCGCGGAGCGGAGCCAGACGTCGTCGCGCGAGATCAGCTCGCTGGCCTCGAACAGCGTCCGCGTCGCCGATCGCTCCGGCACGCTCCTCGCCGAGCTCGTGCCGTCGATCCGCCGCACCGCCGAACTGGTGCAGGACGTCGCCGCCGCCTCGAACGAACAGGCCTCGGGCGTCGCCCAGATCAACCAGTCGCTGACGCAGGTCGATCAGGTCACGCAGCGCAACGCCTCGGCCGCCGAGGAGCTCGCGGCGACCGCGGAGGAAATGGCCGCACAGGCGGAAGGACTGCAGAACCTCGTTAGCTTCTTCCACATCGCCGGCCAGACGGAACAGCGGCATGCCCCGATCGCGCACCCCCGCCCGGTGTCCATGCCGCTCAGCACCGCCGCCCGTTCGATGACGGACTTCCGGGCGTTCTAACAACTAACGTCATCCCGAGCGTGAGTCGAGGGACCTGGGTGGGCGGGCGGCGCGCAAATGCCGCTCCTCGCGCCGCCACCCGCCCAGGTCCCTCGACACGCTCGGGATGACGCAGCAACAAAGAAAGAATCATCATGACCATCTCCACCAAAGACTTCCGCCTCTTCCAGTCGCTCGTGCACCGCGAGGCGGGAATCTTTCTCTCCGACCAGAAGCGCGCGCTGCTCGTCGGCCGCCTGGCGCCGCGCATGCGCGCGCTCGGGATCGCGTCGTACAGCGCGTACTTCGATCACGTCAGCGCCGATCGCGACGAGCTCGTACGGATGCTCGACGCGATCTGCACGAACGAGACGCACTTCTTCCGCGAGCCGAAGCAGTTCGAGTTCCTCGAGCAGCAGTTGATTCCCTCGTGGCGCGCGAACGGGAAGAAGCACGTGCGGGTCTGGAGCGCCGGCTGTTCGACGGGTGAAGAACCGTTCTCCATCGCCATGTCGCTGGCGATGAATCTCCCCGAGGCTTCGACCGAGATCCTCGCGTCGGACCTCTCCACGAAAGTCCTCCAGCGCGCCTCGGCCGGCATCTGGCCGATCGAGCGCGCGCAGGAGATCCCGGTCAACTACCGCAAGACCTTCATGCTCAAGGGACACGCGGCGCAGGAAGGAAACATGGCCGCCAAGCCGGAGCTGGCGGCCATGATCCGCTTCGCGCGCATCAACCTCCATCACGACTCCTGGCCCATCAGCGGCAAGTTCGATCTGATCTTCTGCCGCAACGTGCTGATCTACTTCGACGCGCCGTCGAAGCGCCGCATCATCGATCGCCTCCTCGACCGGCTCGAGCCGAACGGCTTCCTCTTCCTCGGGCACTCCGAGAGCCTCAACCAGTACGAACGGGTGCGCGCCGTCGGACCGACGGTCTACGCGCAGAAGGAGTGCGCATGAGCGGCATTCACGTGCTCGTCGTCGACGACTCGGCGCTCGTGCGCCAGGCGTTCTCCATGCTCCTGTCGAAGAACTTCTCCGTCGATACGGCTGCCGATCCGATCATCGCCGAGCGGAAGATGTTGAAGCAGCGGCCGTCGGTGATCATCCTCGACCTGCAGATGCCGCGCGTCGACGGCATGACGTTCCTCCGCCAGATCATGCGCCGCGATCCGATCCCGGTCGTGATCTGCTCCACCGCCGCCGCGCGCGGCAGCGAGATCGCCATGCGGGCGCTGGAAGAAGGCGCGGTCGACGTGATGCTCAAGCCGTCGATCGGGGTCCGCGACTTCATCGCCGAATCGGCGGTGCTGCTCACCGACACGATCGAAGCCGCCGCCCAGGCTCGCGTCGGAAAGAAAGCGGCGATGCCGGTCACCGAGCGTTTCTCGGCCGACGTCGTGCTCGCAGCGACCAATCGTCCCGTCATCGGCGAAGGGCCGCGCGTCGTCGCCGTCGGCGCCTCGACCGGCGGCACCGAAGCGCTGCGGGCGATGATCGAATCGCTGCCGCGCGATGCCCCCGGCATGGTCGTCGTGCAGCACATGCCCGAGGGATTCACCGCCGCGTTCGCGAAGCGCTTGAACGAGACGGCGAACGTCGAAGTGAAAGAAGCGGTGTACGGCGATGCGGTCCTGCCGGGCCGCGTGCTGATCGCGCCGGGCAATCACCACATGCTGCTGCGCCGCAGCGGCAATCGCTATTACGTGCAGGTCACCGGAGGCCCCCTCGTGTCGCGCCACCGCCCGAGCGTCGACGTCCTCTTCCGCTCCGTCGCGCAGGCGGCGGGACCGAATGCCGTCGGCGTGATCCTGACCGGCATGGGAGATGACGGCGCGGAGGGATTGCTCGAAATGCGCGAAGCCGGCGCCCAGACCATCGCGCAGGATGAAGCGACGTCGGTGATCTTCGGCATGCCGAAGGAAGCGATCGCCCGCGGCGCCGCGATGCACGTGCTCCCATTGCAGGAGATCGCGCCGATGGTGTTGCGCCGGCAGACGCCTGCGCGTGTAGGGCGGGTTCTCTAACCCGCCCATCCCCGGTGCGTACGCGCTAACTCGAGAGCGTCATCCTGAGCCTGGAACCTCGCACGCGCGACGCGACTGAGGGCAAGAAACCCTGTTTGATGGAAGAGCGTCGCTCGTGGCCCAGCCCCTCACCCGCCTGCGGCACCCTCTCCCCGCAAAGCGGGGCGAGGGGCAACAAAACCAGATTCTCGCGAGGCACGTGCCTTGTTGCCCTTCTCCCCGCGACGAGCGGGGAGAAGGTGCCGCAGGCGGATGAGGGGCGTGTCATTAGAAGCGAAGACGGCGAAGGCCCCACATTTCACGCCGGCAGCCGGATCGTGATCCTCGCCCCGCCCTCGCTGCGGTTCGACGCCGTCACGCCTCCGTCGTGCTCCTCGACGATCTTCTGCACGATCGACAGGCCGAGCCCCGTGCCGCGCTCGCGGCGGGTGAAGAACGGCTCGAACACCTGCGCCGTTTCGCCGGGAAGAAATCCCTTCCCTTCATCCTCGACGCGGATCTCCACCATCTCCCGTCCCGCGTGCTGCACCGCGTCGCCGGAGATCGTGATCGCGGTGCCGCGCGGCGAGTGCTGCAGCGCGTTATCGACCACGTTCTCGAACACCTGCCGCAGCCGGTCGCGATCCATCGGCACGCGCGGCAGTTCGGGATTGACGCGATTCCGCACCTCCACCTGCGCCTCGTGTGCGGATGTGCGGCGGCTGGCGATCACCTCCTCGATCAGCGCGTCGATCGAGCCCGGCCTCCGCGTCACCGCCACCGGCTTGCCGAACTCCAGCAGCTCCTGCATCAGGCGCGACAACCGTCCGACCTGCTCGCGCAGCGTCGCCGCCATCTCGCGCAGCTCGGCGGTATTCATCTCCTCGGCGTACGCATCGAGCGTCGCGGAGATGCCGAATAGCGGATTGCGCACCTCGTGCGCCACGCCGCCCACCAGCTTCCCCATCGCCGTCATCGTCTCGCTCCGCCGCAGCGACTCCTGCAGGGCCACGATGCGCGTGATGTCCCAGAAAACCGTGATGTGCGACTCGCTGCCGGGGAAGAGCGGCGTGACGCTGATGTCCCACGTCCGTCCATCGTCGCCATATGAGATCTCCGAGATGTTGCTCCCGATGAGCTCCGACTCCGGACGGCCGGCGAGCTGCGTGGCCGACTCGTTCAGCCGCTGAATGATGCTGTGACCGTCGCTGATGATGATCGGCGTCTGGACGCTGTCGAACGTCTGCTGCCACTCGATCGCCGATTGCCGGATCGCGTCGCGCAGCCGCGAGCGTTCCGCGTCGGCGGCTTTCGGTTCGGTGACGTCGGTGGCGGTGGCGACGAGGTACGGCTGGCCGCTGATCTCCATCCGCCGTCCGCCGATCCGCAGATAGCGCAGGCCCTCCGCAACTTGAAAGCGGAGCTCGACGTAGCCCTCCCCTCTTTCGAAGATTTCGCCGAGCATCTGGAAGCCCATTGCGCGGTCCTCGGGATGAACGACGTTGTTGAGGATGTAGCGACGTTCCTCGCGCTGGAGCGTCTCGACGCCGAAGAAGTCCTCCGTGGCCCGATTCCAGCGAATGAATCGCCCGTCTTGATCCTGAACGTAAAAGATCTCCTTGATGACGTCGAGCGCCGTGTCGGTGAAGTCCTTTTCCGCCTTGATGGCGTGCACCATCGTGTCGATCGAGACCCGCAACTGCTCGAGCTCCGCCGTGCCGGCACGCTCGACCGTCGCGTCGCTCCCCGCGCTCACCGCGGCCGCGAAGCGCTCGATCTTCACCAGCGGCCGCAGCACCGTGCCGTAGAGAACCCAGTAGATCGACAGCACGAGGACGATGTCGGTGACGATGATCGATCCGACGGTGATCATCAGCGTCTGCCGCAGCTCCCCTTCGACGATGCGGGGCGTCGCGTACAGGAGCACGGTTCCGATCTTCTCGTTGCTGAAGACGATCGGCCTCTCCTCGACGAGCAGGCCGTCGGTGCGGATGTCGGCATCGGTCGGGACGAAGCGCCGCTGCGCATTCCGCACGCGCGCATGCCGCCGCCCCGCGGCATTCACGATCACCGCCTGCACCGGCGGCGCGTCGACCTGGCTGTCGAGGATCTTGTCGATCTGCGCGCGGTCGATGTTCCACACCGGCAACGCCAGCGCCACTGCCAGCTCGTCGGTCTGAGCCTTGGTGACGCGACGCAGGCGGCTCCACTGGTCGTCGCGCCGGCGCAGGAAATCGACCGTGCCGAAGATGCCGAGGACGATCGTCGTCACGGTGACGAGAATCGTCGCCACCACGAGGGTCACCGATCGTCTCTGGTCGGGCATCGTTGTCATTTGTACATCTGCGGGCTGAACCAGAGCCGCTTGTCGCTGAACGGCGTCTCCGGTCCGACGAACGGATTCGGGATCTCGAAGAGTTTCCGCTCTTTCAGCCGCAGCCGCTCGATCTTGTGCCGCTGGTATTTGTCGAAGATGCGGGAGTACGTCCCGTCGGCGATCATCGTCCGCATCCCTTCTTCCGCCCGCGCGGCGAGGCGGCGTCCCTCCGCCGTCTTCGGAAACCAGAAGTACATCGGCAGCGGGTAATAAAAGAGGATGTGGTCTTCGATGTAGAGATCGGGCAGGTGCTTCTTGCGCTGATCGTATTCATCCAGCACTTCGACCGCGGCGCGGAGAAAGACGTCGAAGCGTTTCTGCGCGAGCATTTCGAAGAGGCCGTCGTAGCTCGAGCCGGTGACGACGGTGAAGCCGCTCCTGCGAAGGATGTCGACGTCGATCCATCCCAACCCGAGGCCGAAGCGGAACTTTCTCAGATCGTCGAGCGAGCGGATCGAATCGAAGCGCGCGCGGTCCTGCTTCCGGATCAGCAGGACGCTGTAGCCGCCGAGGTTCCTGTCCACCGGAATGTGTACAGGCACCAATGTCCGCTCGAAATCGGGCGTCGTGCCGAGATACATCACCGTCAGCTTGCCCGTTCTGTGCTTCAGCTCGAACGCCTGCCGCTGCTCGGTCATGAACTCCGACGCCACCATCCGGTACGGTCCCCATTTGTCCTTCGTCTTCTCCAGCGCCGTGCGAAGGATCTCCCAGTGATAGACATAGCGGACGTCGAGCGCCGATTCGGGTGGGTGGTAGATGTACTCCATCGGCCGGGACTTCTGCCCGCTTGCGAGAATCGCGATGAGGAGCGCGGTGACCAGCCGCATGGCTGCATTATGCGCGAAACGTAGGGCGGGTTCTCTAACCCGCCGCCCCCGGGGGAGGCGGGTTGGAGAACCCGCCCTACATTTTCAAAACCGCGCGCCGAGGGAAATCCGATACGTCCTCGGCCTCTGATACGCCTGATCGTTCAACGCCTGTCCGAAGTTCGCCGCCAGCTGGTAATTCGCTTTCATCGCCGTGCACTGCGCCGCCGGCGCGCCCTGCGGGCACTCGAGCGGCGTCGCGCTGCGCGGATCGAACGCCGTGAACGTCGGCGAATTCGCGGAGGTGCTCACAGTCGTCCCGACAAAGCGCGGATCGATCATCGCATCGCCATTGAAGATGTTCAGCAGATCGCCCTGGGCGAAAAGCTCGACGCCATGCAGCCGCAGCGCATACCGCAGCGCGAGATCGGTCGAGATCATCGCCTCGGTGCGCAACGCGCCCCGTCCGCTGAAGTAATACAGGCCGTTCGGAATCGACGCGTAACCGGGATTCGTCGCGAATCCGCTCAGGTTCACCGGCGCCACGATCGAATACGGAAGTCCGGAGTCATACGACTGCAGGAGTGACGCCGTGACGGCACCGAAGTCGTAGCCGACCCAGGCCCGCAGCTTGTGCCGCTGATCGCCCTGCAGATAGCCGACCGGATTGACGCGCGCGTAATTGAAAAACTCCGGATAGAACAATGTCGGATCGACGTTCGCCACCGCGCCGGTGTTGCCGTTCTCCCCTTCATCCGTCCCGCGCAGCTTCGACCAGGTGTAATTGATCCCCGACTCGAACCGCCGCGGCGACCAGCGCGCCTGCAGCTGCACGCCGCGGTAGTTGCGCCTGATGTTGTTGCTGTTGCGGAGCAGCGTCAGATCGACCGGGATGCCGAGCGGTGTGTTCGCGTGCTGCGTCGAGGTCGTCACGCTCCCGGCGTAGAAATCGCGCCAGTCGCGGTGGATGTAATCGGCGCGCACGTAGCCGTCGTGGCCGAGTTGCAGGCCATAACCACCCGTGACCTCGCGCACGTACGGCGACGAAAGCGTGCCGTCGAAATAGGTCGAATATCCCGGGATGCTGCGGCTGCCGTTCGGCCGCAGGTTGCTCGCTGTCCGATTCGCGGTGCCGCCCTGCGTCGTGTTGAAGTAATCGAAGACCTTTTGAATGACGTCCGCCAGCGGCGTATTGAGCGCCGTGTTGTTGAACTGCGGACCTTTGTACGCGAAGTCGATCGCCGCCGCGTTCCCCGCTGCCTGATTCGCCGAGGCGATGCTGTCGGCGATGCGCGACGAGTACTCGGCGAACGAGAGATTGAAGCGATGCCGTCCGTCGCCGCGCAGGTCGTACTGCGCGCCGAGGCGTGGCGTGATCCGCTTGTCGTTCGAGCTCACCTCGCCGTCCGCATCCTCGGCATGATTGCGGTCGTAGCGCGCGCCGGCGTTCAGCGTCCAGTGCATCCCGACGTGCCACACGTCGTTGATGAACGCCGAGTCGGTGCGCAGGTCGTCCGCGCGCGGCGCGACGAGGATCGGATTCCAGCGGATGAACGACCCACCCCCCTGCGCGTTCGACGGCGTGATCACCGGATAGATCACCCCATCCTTCCACTGCACGCGCGTGACGAAGAGCGAGAAGTCGCTCCCCGACTGATGATTGTTCGCGTAGCGGCTCTCGCTGAAGCGATCGACACCGGCCGCGAGATCGTGCGTGCCGAACGCCGCGCGCGCGTCGAGCGTCACATCGTCGTTGTCGCGATGCTCCACGTCGCACGCGCCGCACAACGTCGGCGAATTGAAGCGCGTGTTGTTGTTGGCCCGGTCGAGCAGCACCGTGCCGCCGATCAGATCGGTGGCGAACGAGCCGCTCCGGTCCGCGAACTTGCGCCGCGAGTAATGCCCTTCCGCGAGCAGCCCGGAGGTCACGATGTCATTGAGATGGATCGCGACGAGCGACTCCGGATCGTGCCGCGTGGTGAGACTGGCGAGATCGTAGAAGTTGTTCGAGAAGCGGACGTTCGTCCCCTTCGTGTCGATGCCGAAGTACGAGCCGACCGCCGTCATGCGCGGTCCGATCTGCGCCGTCAGCTTCGCCTCGTAGCGCTTCTGATCGTTCCCCTCGGCGTAACTGATGGAAGGCGACGCGGGCGAATTCGTCCCCGCCGGAATGCCGATCGTCGTCCGCGCCGTGTCGTTCTTCGCCCAGCGTCCCGCGGTGAAGAACCAGAGCCGGTCGCGCAGCACGTAGCCGCCGACCGTCGCTTCCCAGACGTGATTGAGCGTGTCCTCGCGATCTTCGTGCGCCGGAGTCTGCGCCGACCACGACGGACTGCTCAGCGAGTCGCGCAGCGATCCGGTCAGCTCGTTGCCGCCCGACTTCGTGATCGTGTTCACCACGCCGCCGCTGAAGCGCCCGAACTCCGCCGAGATCGCGCCGGTGATCAGCGTCGTCTCCTGAATCGCATCCTCGACGTACATCGGCCGGATCTGCCCGCGCACGTTCTCCGTGACCACCACGCCGTTCACGAGCACGAGGTTGTCGTAGCCCGGACCGCCGGAGATCTGCAGCTGTCCGTTGGTCAATGTGTTGCCGTTCACGCCCGGCGCGAACTGCGCGGTGGCCAGCTGATTACGTTGCACCGGCAACCGCTCGATCTGCTGCAGCGTGAGGTTCGTCGAGACCTGCGGCGCGTCGAGCACCGACGGCGTCGCCGCGACGACCGTGATCTCCTCGCCGCTCCGCATCTCCGCATCGACGCGCGAGGTCTGCGACAGACGCAGCGATGCCTTGCTGTGTCCCGATTGCATCCCGCTCCGCTCGAACGTCAGCTGATATTCACCCGGCGGCAGCGCATCGAACGTGTACGTCCCCGCATCGCCGGTGACCGCGCTGCGCGTTCCCTGCAGCGAAGGCGATTGCGCCGTCACGGTGACGCCGCCGAGCGGTTGCCCCGAGGTCGTGACCGTGCCGGTCAGCGATGCCGTCGTCTGCGCCAGGAGCGGAAATGCGAAGGACAGCAGAATCCCGAGGAACAGCCTGATTGTGGCGTGCATCGTGCGACTCCTCTCTCGAAAGTCGGGACCGAAGTGGGGAAAACCATAATTCAGTGCTTACGCGATTGTTACCAGCCATATTGGCGTCAGGCGTATGCTCGGCGCAACCCATTTCGAGAGAGAGTGGAGCGATGTCGGTCGTCGAGCTGAATGCGGCGTTGCCGCATCAAACGCTGCTGGAGATCATCGCGGTGCAGCAGGAGATCGTCGAAGCCGATCTGGCCTTCGATCGAGTGATGAACGTCGTCGTCCGCTCCGCCGGACGCCTGACGAATGCCGATGCCTCGGCCGTCGAGCTGCACGAAGACGACGAGATGGTCTACCGCGCCGGATGGGGAAAAGCGGCGGAGCACGTCGGCCTCCGTTTGCGCGCCGCGAACAGCCTGAGCGGCAAGTGCGTCGAAGCGGATGAGACGCTCCGCTGCATCGATTCCGAAAGCGATCCGCGCGTCGACCGCGACGCGTGCCGCCGCGTCGGCGCGCGCTCGATGGTCGTAACGCCGCTTCGCTACCGCGGCGCGCCGCTCGGCGTGCTCAAGGTCTACTCGTCGCGCCCCTCGGCGTTCGATGAAACATCGGAAGGCATCCTTCGCCTCCTCGTCGGCATCGTCGCCGCGAGCATGCACCGCGCCCGCGAGCACGAAGGACTGACGCTCCGCGCGCTGCACGATCCACTCACCGGACTCGCCAACCGCAGCCGCCTCGAGGCAACGATCGAAGCCGGCATCGCCGCCGGCCGCCCGTTCGGCATCGTCTTCATCGACCTCAACGGCTTCAAGCGCATCAACGACGAACAGGGCCACGCCGCCGGCGATCACACGCTCCGCCTCGTGGCCTCGATCCTCGCCGCCTCCATCCGCGACCGCGACCTCGCCGCCCGCCTCGGCGGCGACGAGTTCGTCATCCTCCTCGAGGGCGTCCGCTCCCGCCCCGCCGCCGCCGAAACCGTGCAACGCCTGCAATCGCGCCTCCGCAACGACGCCATCTCCGCCAGCGCCGGCATCGCGATGTATCCGGAGGATGGGACGTCGGTCGCCGCGCTGCTCGCGCACGCGGATGCGGGGATGTATGCGGAGAAGGTGGTTGGCCGTTGACGGTTGGCTGTGCCCTTACGGCAGTTCGAGCAAGTGTGAGGCGAACACCTCGTTGAACAGCGCGCCGGCACGGCGCTCGCGCAGCCGCTCCACGACCTGCGTGCCCGGCATGCCGAGGCGGTGCAGGATGCGGCCCGCGACGAGCGCCGATCGATTGAATCCCATCCCGCAATGCGACAGCACGCGATGTCCGCTGGACACGAGGTGCGCGCCGAGCGCGGCGACCGCCTCGAGCTTCGGCAGATCGGGCAGCTCCTCGTCAAAGATCGGGAAGTAAACGTAGAGGCAGCGCCCCGGCACGGTCGGGATGCACTCGTCGAGGCCTCCCTCCATATCGATCACCGTGTCGATCCCGTGTGCCTCGAGGATCGACCAATCGTTGATGACCGGCGAGATGAAGAGCGATCCGTCGTCATCGACCTGATAGAGCTTCGAAAGATCCACGATGGCCATCGGTCGATTTTACGGCACTGTGAGGTAGGGAAAAGCCTCGTCGGCGACTCTCCTTCGATGCAGGAGGGGCCAGCCATGCGTCCGAAAATTCTAGCCATCGCCATCGTCATCCTCATCGCGCAGACTGCCTACGCGTGGAACGCGACCGGCCACGAAGCGGTCGCCGCCGTCGCCTGGGACAACATGACGCCGAAGGCACAGGACAGGGCGATCGAGCTGCTGATGAAGGCGCCCGCGGATGCCTGTCTCCTCGATCTCTTCCCGAAAGACAGCCGGCCGCTGAAAGTGCGGCAGCGCGAGTACTTCATCCGCGCCGCGACGTGGCCCGACATCGTGCGGCCGAACAAGGACAAGGTCACCGGCGCGCCCGATCCCCGGCCGTGCGTGAAGTTCCATCAACCCGACTTCCACTTCTTCGACCACTTCTGGTCCGGGACTTCCGGCGCAACCGGCAGCGACGCGCCGAAAGACCGGCCGGACGTTCCGCTGGCGACGACGAATGCCGTGGAGCGGATGCAGGCATTTCGTCCGCTGGTCGAATGCAAGATCAATTGCGCCGATTCACCCGACAAGCAGGCGATGGACCTCGCGTGGATCCTGCACCTCGTGGGCGACACGCATCAGCCGCTTCACAATGCCGGCCGGGTAACGACCGAAAAGGACGAGGACAAGGGCGATCGCGGCGGAAACCTCTTTCTGCTGGATCAGGTCAAAGGTCCGAAAAACCTTCACAGTTTCTGGGACGGAATCGTCGACTCGACGATTCCGCGCGAGCAAGGCGAACCGGAGCAGGCCTACGTCACGCGCGTGGCCCGCGAGATCGAGCAAGATCATCCGAAGTGCTCGATCACCGATCTGAAGCCTGGGCAATTCAAGGCCTGGTCCGAGGAAGGACTGGCGATCGCGAAGAAGATCGGATATCCCGAAGCGCTGCACCGAAATCAGCAGGCGGGCGCTCCTTATCAGGTGACGGTGTTCCTCGCGGCTGACAAGGCGATTGCGACCGGCGGTTACCGGCTCGCCGATCTGTTGAATTCGATGTTCAAGTAGCGAGTCGGCTCAATGGCGTTTGAAGTACTGCACGGCCCGCTCGTGCTTCATCGCCGCTTCGCGATTCGAGAACGTCCCGAGATTGCGGCGCTTGCCGGTTTTCGGATCTTTCTTGCGCGAATAGAGCCGGTATTCGCCCGATTTCAATTTCCTGATCATGCAATGGAAAACTGCAAAGAGTGAACCACGCGTTACCATCTGCGGATGATTCTGCTACTCGCTCTTCTGACCTGCGCGGACTTCAATAAACAGCTCGAACAGACCTACGGGTTTCGGCCGTCGAAGCTGAACCGGCCGGCGCAGGAACAGAAGAGCAAGCAGATGGACGCCGTCTGGAGCGCGGTGCAAAGGGATCCGGCCACGCTCGGACCGTGCCTCAAGGACGCACTGGCGAAGGCGGGCGACGACAACTGGTTCCGCTTCGACGGCAGTCAATTGCTGACACAGGTCGATCACTCACACGAGGCGAAAGCGATCCTGCTCGACGCGGCATCGCGCGTCGATCTCGACGACGTCGATCTCGGCACCTGGGTCCACATCGCCTCCTCCCTCGGCCTCGACGGCCTCGACACATCAGCCCTCGGAAAACGATGGCTGGCTTATCCCAAGGCAGACTATTGGCTCCCCGAGCACAGCTATCGTGTCGATCGCGAAAATGGCGCGATGTTCATTTTCGGCGCGCTCGACGAGCGCTTCGCGACGCCCATGCTCATTGAGCTTGTCGGTAATACAACGGGCAACCAGAAAGAGATTGCCACCTCCATGTTGATGAGCGAGGCAACGCCCGAAGCGTTACGGGCGGTCGCACAGATGAACGCCGACGGCCTGCCGCGAAACGTGGCTGCCAATCGCAAGGCGCTCTTGCAGAATCCCGCGCTCGTCGTGCCGCGACCGTCGCCGCGCAATACGCGCGACGAGTTCCTCTCGGCGTTCGCCGCGCTGCTCGCCCACAATGAACGGCCATTCGCTCAACTCGTGGCAACCGTGCCGGATGGCGAGCGCGATCTCGTGGCGGTCGCCACACCCGCCGACCTCGACGTCATCCGCAAAGTGCGCCGCTACTTCATCGCGAAAAACACGCCGGAAGCGATCGAGTATTACAACCAGTTCACGCAGATCATCATGACGCTGATCTGGAGTCCCGATTTCGTCAAGCCGGAGGCCCTTGAATGCGCTATGTGATGAAACAGAAGCTCTTCTCGTGGGGCGATGACTTCTACATCCGCGACGCCGAAGGACGCGAAGTCTTTTTCGTCGACGGCAAGGCGATGTCCTTCAGCGATCAATTGTCATTTCGCGATCTCGCCGGTCAGGAACTCGCCTTCATCAAGCAGAAGCTCTTCTCGCTCGGCGCCACTTATGAGATCTACCGCAACGGCGCGCTCGCCGCGGTCGTGAAGAAAGAGCTCTTCACCTTCTTTCAATGCACGTTCACCGTCGACGTCCCCGGTCCGGACGACCTGCAGGCGAAAGGCGATTTCACCGATCACGAATATGTCTTCGTCCGCAGCGGCAACGCGGTGGCCGAGGTTTCGAAGCAGTGGTTCGCATGGTCGGACACATACGGCGTCGACATCGCTCCGGGCGAGGATGACGTCCTGATTCTCGCCAGCACCGTCGTCATCGACATGGCCTGCCACGCCGACCAGAAGCGGCATTGACGTTTTCTTGTAGACGCTCTCCTGCAACGAAACGTAGTTACTTCAATGCCGCAGCATTCACGTCTCCGGGCGATGGCGGGCTACGCGCCGCTGCCGTGGGGCATCGACATGCTGCTGACCGATGCGTGCAATCTCCGCTGCACGTATTGCCCGATCACGACCGACATGGTGACGCTCCGTCCGAGCGCGGTGATGGATACGGACAAAGCGATCGAATTCATCGATTCGCTCGCCTCCTTCAAGCCGATGATCCGTTTCTTCGGCGGCGAGCCGTTCCTCCATCCGCAATGGCCGCGCATCTTCGCCGCCGCGGTCGGACACGGACTGCCGATCACGGTCGTAACGAACGGCACGCGGCTGGAAGGGAAAGCGGGGGAGCTGATCAATAGCGGATTACTGGCCGTCGGCATTTCCATCGATCCGCCAACGGCGAACGACGTGCATCGCGGCGACGGCACGTTCGCCATCTGCGAGCGCGTAGTACACGAGATCCGCGCCGCGCGCGATCGCCTCGGCTCCCCGACGCCGCAGATCGAGATCTACACGACCGTCTATGAAGGAACGTACGCGTCGCTCCGCGAATGGACGGAGCGCCTGCGCGACTGGAGGATCGACACGCTGCGCTTCCAGCATCAGATCTGGCTGCGCACGGCGCAACGGCCGGTCTCGGAGCAGATGATCGCCAAGGCGATCGGCGACTCGACGTTCTTCCGCTCCGACGTCGATACGTATTGCAGCGACGCGATGCCGCAGATGAATTTCGAAGTCCTGGAGTCGGAGCTCCGGTATCTGCAGGATCAGCAATTCCCTTATCGCCTGGAGTTCCATCCGCCGCTGCCGGTGGAAGAGATGATGGAGTTCTACCGCAATCCCGAATTCAAACGGCAGACCGCGCGCCCCTGCACGCTGATCTCGAATTACGCCTTCGTCGATCCGCGCGGCCGGCTCTATCCATGCCTCACGCTCGACATGGGAAACGTGTTCGAGCGGCCGTTCGAGAGCGTGTGGAACGGCCGGAAGTTCCGCGCGTTCCGCAAGCTGCTCAGGCGCGAGCAGCGCTTGCCGCTGTGCGAGCGCTGCCCGGCGTAGGCGTGCGGCGGCTGGTGGGCCGCCGTGGAGTGCGCAGGCTTGCCTGCTCTGTGCGGCGAAGCCGCACTGCATTTTAGCCGGGGGTGCCGCAGCACCCCCGGCTGCATGTGTGCGGTCTCGTGCCGCGAGAGCGGCACTGCAATGCGTGCCTGATCGCGAGCTGTTCAGTGCCGCTGTCGCGGCACGTCGCACGCCTCTCTTGGTCCGGGGGTACATTCGCAAGCGAATGAACCCCCGGCTACGATGCACTGCCGCTTCGCGGCAATGAAATGGCCAAACTCCAGGCCCAGGCTTGCCTGCGCGCGGCAGCAAGCTGCCGCAATCCAAAGCGGCGGCGAGCCGCCGCACTCCGCTCCTTCATCCCAACAAACTGCGCAGCATCCACGCCGTCTTCTCGTGGATCTGCATCCGCTGCGTGAGGAGGTCCATCGTCGGCTGATCGGACGCGATTTCGGCGGGGCCGAAGGCGGCGCGGGCGGTGCGGACGACGGTCTCCTGTCCCTGCACGAGCAGGCGGATCATCTCCTCGGCGCGCGGCACGCCTTCCTCCTCGCGGATCGACGTCAGGCGGGCGAACTCGCGATAGGAGGCGGGGGCGGGAAATCCGAGGGCCCGGATGCGCTCGGCGATCAGATCGACGGCCAGCGCCAGCTCGTTGTACTGCGTCTCGAACATCAGATGGAGCGTCTGGAACATCGGTCCGGTCACGTTCCAGTGGAAGTTGTGCGTCTTGAGATAGAGCGTGTAGGTGTCGGCCAGAAGGCGCGACAGACTGCCGGCGATTTCGCGGCGGGTCTGCTCGTCGATGCCGATGTCGATGGGGATCGTCGTTTCGGTCAATGCAGGCATGGGTTACTCCTTCGCGCTGATCGTTTCGCGCCGGAGCGTCCCGCGTCAGTGACCGTCGCTACACACCTTGTACAGACGCCACTCGCCGAGCTCGCCGCTCTCCTCGAACGCGATGCCCGAGCCGGCGACGAGATCGCGCACGGTGCGTGACACGAGCACTTCGCCGGCCTGGGCGCGCGAGGCGACGGCGGCGCTGGTGTCGAGCGGCGGACCGCCGATCGATTCGCCGAGGAGATCGCATTCGCCGGTGTGGAGTCCGGCGGCGGCGTTGTCGAATGCCTTGCAGATCGCGCCGGCGCAACGGACCGCGCGCGCCGGTCCGTCGAATGCCGCCTCGAGCGTGTCTGAAGTGAGGCGGATCAGGCGGCCGCGGAACCACTCCAGCTCGCGATCGATCGTGCTTCGTTGCGCGGCGCCGGTGAGACGCACGTGCAGGATCGTGGCGAGCACGCGATCGGGCTCGGACGTGTGGCGCACGCCGGTGAGGAACTCCTCCACCTCGTCGAGGATCGCATCCTGATCGCCGACGAACGGCAGATGATCCTTCCCCGGCAGTTCGACGTACTTCGCATTCGGGATGCGCGACGCGACGTAGCGACCCTCCTCGACCTTCAGACAGAGATCGCCGGAGCGATGGATGATCAGCGACGGCACGCGGATGGTCGGCAACACATGGCGCACGTCGATCTCCGCGTTCATTTTCGTCAGCGCGACCGCGGCGCCGGGACTGGCGCCCATCCGCAGATACTTCGCCCACCATTCGCGAAAGACCGGATCGGCGGCGCGCGACGGCGCGCGCTCGGCGATGCCGACCGGCCCGCCCCACTCGCGCTGCATCAGGTCGAAGAACGCCTGGCGCTGCTCGGCGGTCGGCCCCCACGGGTACTCCTCGTCGCGGATTCTCTTCGCGTACGTGCCGATCATCACCAGCGCCGCGGTCCGCTCCGGATAGGTCGCCGCGAACAGACTGCACATCGGCCCGCCCTCGGAAATCCCGCAGAGCGCCGCGCGCGGCGAGCCGACCGCCTCCATCACCGCGCGCACGTCGTCCATCCGCTGTTCGAGCGTCGGCAGCTGATCGAGCGGAACGCGATCGGAGAGTCCCGTCCCGCGTTTGTCGATGAGGATCAATCGCGAGAACGACGCCAGCCGGCGCAGGAATCGCGCGAACGACGGCTCCTGCCAGAAGTATTCGAGATGCGTGATCCAGCCCATGACGAAGACGAGATCGAGCGCGCCGCTGCCGACGACCTGATAGGCGATGTTGACGTCGCCGCTGCGCGCGTAATGCGTGAGTGGGACTTCGCCGCTCGATGGCCGCACCATTGACGGCTGCCCTGGCATCGTGCGCGGCGCCGGCGTCGTTTCCAGCAATGACCGCAACGTCAGCGCGACGTCGTGCGCCGATTGATAGCGCGCCGCGCGATCCTTCGCCAGGCAGTGCGTGATGAGCTGCTCGAGCTCGAGCGGCACGTGCGCGCCGGTCGATGCGACCGGCTTCGGCTGCTCGCTGAGGATCGCGGCGATCCCTTCGATCGGCGTCGGACGTCCGAACGCACGCTCGCCGGAGAGCATCTCGTACAGCACGCAACCGAACGCGAAAAGATCGCTCGTCGCCTCGGCGTTCTCGCCTTTGATCTGCTCCGGCGACATGTAGCCGGGCGAGCCGACGAGCTCACCGGGCGAGGTCTCCTGCCGCAGCGTGTCGGCTTCGTCGCCGCGATAGACGAGCGGCGACGTCGTGCGCGCCAGTCCGAAGTCGAGAACCTTCACGCGGCCGTCGTGACCGATGAAGATGTTCTCCGGCTTGAGGTCGCGATGCACGATGCCGCGGCCATGCGCGGCGGCGAGCGCGTCGACGACGTCGATGCCGATCTCGCACGCGCGCCGCCACGGCAGGCGCGAGCGCACGATCACCTCACGCAACGTCTCCCCTTCCAGCAGCTCAGTGACGGCGAACGTGATGCCGTCGTCCGCACCGAAATCGAAGATCGAAACGATGTTCGGATGCGATAACGCCGCGACCGCCTTCGCCTCCCGCTCGAAACGCCCGATCGCGATCCGATCGCCGGCCAGCTCCTCGGAAAGAATCTTGATCGCCACATCGCGATCGAGCCGCGAATCACGCGCCCGGTAGACGCGCCCCATCCCACCCTTGCCGATGAAGGAGAGGATCTCGTAGGGCCCGAGTCGCGCGCCGGGTTCGAGCATGAGCGGGTGGGACGATGATACGCCCGCGTAGCGGCGCTATCTGTTGAGAAACCCACGCTCACGTCCGTCTCTGTGGGAAAGGTCCCAACACAGAGGAGAGACGTCATGAAAAGGAAGGCAGTCATCGTTGGCATCGGCGACTACGGCGACGCACAACCCCGGCTCACGGCCTCCATCACAGAAGCGGAGCATTGGAAGAACCTGCTGATCGGCCACTACTACTTTCAGGCCAGCGACATCCGGATGCTGTGCAACGAACGGGCAACCAAGCTGTCGATCATGGAACGGCTGGAATGGCTTTTCACTGATGTTTCCGGAGGCGACCAGCTGTTCTTCTCCTTCGCCGGTCACGGCGCTCGATTGCGAAGGCGCAACCCGAACGGAATCGTTCACGACAACATGGACGAAGCGATCGTGACATATCCCGAACCGGGACAGGATATTGAGCAGTACTCGCTCTACGATGAGGACCTGGCGCGGCTGGTGCTGCTTTCGCGACTCCCGACGTTCGCCGATCTCACGTTCGTGCTCGACTGCTGCTTCGGAGGCGGATTCAATCTCCAGGAACGTGATCAGCCGATCGTCCGGATTCCACCCGACATCCGACATCGGGAGGCAGCCGGTACATACACCTACACCGCGCGGTTCGGGGAGTGCAGGCGCCTTCTGCGGAACGGTCAGAATCCGGTGATCATCGCATCGGCGCCGAAATCGGAGCAGTCGCCGACGGAGTCTTTCGCCGGTGTTCGCAGGACTGTGTTCGGGTACCACGCGATCGCGAACCTATGCGCACTCCCGCAGCAGTCCTACGCGCGGCTCCAACAGACACTGCAGAGCAAGATGCTCGATTTGCAGATCGAGAATGCTCCCGTTCTGAGCGGCAACTCAGCTCGCTTCGACCACCCGTTCCTGACTTGAAAGGAGAAAACGTCATGCTCACCATTCGCGTCACCGGAATCTGTTGTCACGTCGATCCACGAGGGCCGCAGGACAAGTTCGGCAAGCGTGTGATCATTGCTCGTAACGGCCATTCACATCATGGCGGACACGAAATGACCCCGCATGTGCCCTACCTCGAAGTGGAGACTGCGGACATCGCATCAGCGCCGCCGTCGGATCCAAATGACGTCTACACGCGAGGCCCCGTCACCGAGTATCGCAAGTTCGTGCTCGACGGCGAGGAGATCATCATCGATCCGATTGAAGAGTCGCAGCCGTTCCAGGTGCTCGATTCCTTCAACGAACTGATCCCCAGCATGCGAAAGATCGCCCCGAGCGTGCCGGCAAACCCGCGCGGGGAATGCTTCGTTCCGAACACGAGCTTCGTCGCCGGTTACTTCGACATGACCGCCGGCGTTCTGATCGCGGGCGAACGCGAACAGCTTCCGACGAAGTTTCGCCCCCGGCCCCCTGTGGAGTGGCCCGATCAGCGGAATGCCGTCTCCAGCCACTTGCTCCTCCGTCTGAAGCAAAACTCTCCTACCGTGATCACATTGCGCTCAATTGCGTCCGGAGCGACACGAAAGATCACGCTAAAGGTCGATACGCGGGAAATCACAATCGGCAACCAGCCGCTCGAAGACATCGAAGGGCGGCCCCGCAGGAGTGCCGACCAGCCTGGAGCCCATTTCCGGATGTTCTATGACCTCGGCCCCATCGACGGCACTATCCAACCGGGACCAGAAGAAGTCTCGACGGCTATCAACGGCTGCATGCCGACGAACTGGCCATGACGCGGCGCGAATGTCGGGAGGAGTACCATCCCGATATCGAGCCATGTTCAAAAAGCGGTCCCTCGCCATCGCAGTATCGTGTGCGGTACTGCTGGTCATTTCGGTGACACGTGTTCCGCCGACGCGGAAGTTTGTCCGAGCCGGCGGCACCATCGCCCGTCCAGCGGATTCGTTCGAAGCTCTCGCGGCAGCCGATCGCGCAATGCAGGCCTCGCCCGGGTCATTGCAAGCGCGAATCGATCAAGCCCGTGCTCTTGCAGCAGTCGGTCTACGCGACGCAGCGGCAGCGGAGTGGGGCAAGTTGTTGTCGGGAGAAAACGATCCCATCATGCGCATCAGCGCACACAGACAACTTCGCGCGGTGAAGTGGCCACCCAGTGGCGAGCAGCAGTGGCCAAAGGCAATGTCCCTGCTCGATGGTTCGTCTGCAATGTCAGCCAAAATCGTCCGCGAATTTCCGCAGCAGGGACGAACGTGGGCGGAAGGAGTCTTTCTCAGCCAATGGGCCGAGGCATATTCGAAGGGCGATGCCGCGACCGCGGACCGGAACCTGCTGTATGCGAGGTCAATTGGACAATCGCTCCGCGAGCGGTCGCACGAGACGCTCCTGGCTGAGAGCGTGGAGGCAATCGACGACGCCCTCGCCTCGGGCAACAGGGTTCGCATCGCGGCTTTGGTCGAGGGGCATCTCGCTTACCGCAGAGGGCGCCTTCTCCTTCGCGATCAAACAATCGCGCGCGCCGTAGACGAGCTCGAGAAGGCTCGCAGCCGTTTCGAGCTGGCTTCGAGCCCAATGTCGGCACTTGCATCGTTCTATCTCGCCACCGCTTCCTACAACCAGAACAACATCGAGGCAGCGACGTCCTCCTTTCGCACAATCCTGTCGGCTGAGCAACGCCATCAGGGTCATCGCGCTTCGCTCGCTTACGTCTTCCGGTCACTGTCAGTGTGCGATGCGACTCTCGGTCACTGGTCGGACTCCAACAGGGCCGCCAGCCTGGCGCTATCGATCTTAGAGTCCCTGGGCGAGCCAGGAAATGCCGCCGCCGTTCATGCGATCCTGGCCGAAAATTTGGCTTTGCTCGGCGATCCGCAGCAGTCGCAGAGGCACTATGTCGAAGCAATGCGGCTCTCGAGCCTCGCCGGCGACACAAGGGTTTTGCTGACGACAATCGGTTCGGCGTCGCGCGTGGAGATGCGAAGGAAGCAGTGGCAAGCGGCAAGAGCGCTTGCGGCAGTCGGCTTGAGCACAGCCGGCCATACCGGACCGCCGAATCTGGTGACCCAGTCGCTAGCCCAGCTCGCCGTCGCAGAATACCGCCTCGGCGATATCGAGGCGGCAAACAGGTTCATTCAGCGCGCGAGCATCGTCGCCGGCCGGATCCCAGACGACGACATGCGCACAAAACTGTTTGGCGACATCGCCGCGCTTCGGGGAGCGATGCTTCGCGACAGCGATCCACGGCGCGCCGCTGGCCTTCTCACGCAATCGATTGGATTCCACGAAAAGATCCGCAGGACATTCGCCCTTCCGGAGCTTTATCTGGAACGGGGACGCTGCCGGCTGTCTTCCGACGACGACAGTGGCGCGCTCGATGATTTCTTCCGAGGAATCGCCGAGCTCGAAAAGCAGCGCGCGTCGGTAAACGACGTAAGCCTCCGGAGCGGCATGTTTGACGATTCCGGCGAACTCTTTATCGAAACAATACGATTGCTATTTCGCCGTGGCGAGTTTTCGCGAGCATTCGAATATGCCGAACGAAGCCGCGCGCGCGCATTGCTCGACCAACTCGGCGAATCGCAGGGCTCCACTGCTCCGATCGCGACGGAAGAACGATTACGGTCGGAGCTGGGAACAGGAACGGTATTGCTGGAGTACGTCACTATGCCCGATGGGCTGGTGATCTTTTCAGCCGGCCCCGATGGACTCTCCGCAAGAAATGTTCGAGTTGATGCGCGCGCGCTTGATTCGCTGATTGATCGATTCATTCGGGCGCTCGAACATGGCCAATCGCTCGTCGAGATTCGGCAACTTTCAAGTTCACTCCAACGACTGCTCGTCGAACCGGTACGCAAGCAGCTCATCGGCGCGACACAGGTCGTCGTAATTCCCGATGGCCGCCTGCAGCGCGTTCCATTCGCGGCGCTAGTGGATTCCGAAACGCAGTCATACCTCGTGGAGCGATTTGCCGTGGCGAAGGCCCCTAGCGTATCGGTGTTTCTGATGGCAAACCACTCTTATGCTCAACGCTCGGGAGGAGTCCCGGAAAGAATCGCGATCTTTGCAAATCCGGCTATCGATCGGAGCTCCTTCGGTGCGCTTCCCGACCTGCCGATGGCCGAGCTGGAAGCGAAAGCGATCGCCAGCCTCTACGAGCGGTCACTTCTGTTCGAGCGCGACAAGGCGACAACTCCGCGATTCGCGATGGAAGGTCGAAACAGCGACGTCATTCACTTCGGGGGACATGCGATTGCGAACAATGCCGACACTCGCCGCTCCGCAATTCTGCTCGCCTCTGATCACAACGACGACAACGGCGCGCTCTATACCTCTCGAATCACGCGCTTCTCGTTCGGCCGCACGCGGCTTGTCGTGCTCGCCGCGTGCAGCACTCTCGTCGGTCCGACACGTACAGCTGAAGGGATGACGAGCATCGCCCGCGCGTTTGTCGCGGGCGGCGTCCCGTCCGTGATCGGAACCTTGTGGGACGTCGACGACGCGGCCGCGAGCCGGCTGACTTATGAACTGCATAAATCGATTTGCGCCGGCGCATCACCCGCCGCGGCACTTCGATCGGCGCAACTGCAAGCGCTACGCTCGACGAACGCTGTGCTGCGACACCCCGGCTCGTGGGCGGCATTTGAACTGGTGGGAGCACCGGGCCAAGAGGTTAGGGCCACTGTTGCAACTCAGACATCCCGGCCACTCCGAACAGCTGTCCTGCCTCTGGCGCGTGCAGGACAGTGACAACCTCCTCCTTCATCACGACCGACCAGCCCACCGAGTCATCGGGCGGAATGGAGATCAGCCCGTCGAACTGATGTTCACCGATATTCAGCTGGACGCGCATCTTCGCTCTAGCGTTCGAAGCCGTTTTCGCCGAAATGATGATGTGGAAACCCGTCGCATCGTCCAGAGTAGCGACGATTCCTTTCGTCTCAACGTCGCTCCGCTGCCAGACCGCGGCCGTTGATCCGCCACTCTCCGTGAAACGCTTCAGAATCACGATGTACGTGCTTATGTCGTCGTGCGACTGGGCACGAAGAGTGGCCTTCGAATTTCGCGGAGTCAGGATGATGTCGAGCAGATGCATGGCTTTCTCCTTCTCAGCTCTTGAGACGGACAGAAGCCGCCGTTTCGCGCCCTACTTCTTCGTCGCCTTCTCGATCAGCGCCACGACTTTCGCATTGCTCTTGTACGCCTCGCGATACGTCTTCGCTTTTTCCGCGGGCAGGCGATAGCCGGCGGCGACGAGGGCGGCGGCGCCGTCGGAGGCGTTCCACATCCCGAACTCGAAGGCGGTCATCCCCTGCTTGTTCTTCGCGTTCATGTCGGCGCCGGCTTTGAGCAGCATCTTCACCACCTCGGCGTCGCATTTCTGGGCGGCATCCATCAACGCGGTGTTGCCGCGGTCGTCGGCTCCTTTCGGATCGGCGCCGCGCGCGATGAGGAGCTTGACGATCGCTTTCGTATCGGCGGACGTCGGGCGGACGCCGGGCTGACACGAGTCGGGACCTTCGATCGCCGCGCGCAGGACCGGATCGCCGAACATGTTCGCGAAGCGGACGTTCGGCGACATGCCGGCATCGAGGAACATCGTCACCTTCTCGACGTCGACGTCGCTCAGCGCGCGATAGAACGCATCCTCGGTTAGCTCGAGCTGGTGATCGCGCAGATACGCGAGCGCCTTCTCGCGCTTGTCGGGATCGCTCGCCGCCGTCTGCACGACGTGCTTCGTGCCGCTGTACTCCGACTTGAAGGCGTCGAGTGCCGCCTGCGCATCCTTCCGGACATCGGGATTCGCATCGCTCGCCAGCGGGCGGATCGTCTCCGCCGCCATCGCCGCGTCGCGGCCACGATTGCGCAGCGACAGCAGCGCCGACCAGCGCACGTCCTGCGTGTCCTTCTGCGCGACGGCGATCCGCGCGAGCAGCGGCACGATCGTCTCCTTGTCGAGCTGCAGCTGATTGAGTGCCTTCACCGCGTTGCGGCGAACTTCGTGCGACGGATCTTTTTCCGCCGCGACGGTGAGCACCGGCAACGCCTTCTTCCCCGCTGCGATCTTCAGCTGCGTGTCGACCGCGAACTGCGCGCTCGCCATGTCGCCGGCCGCCTCGGCGGCGCGTGCGCGGATGTCGGCGTCGCTGTCCGCGGTCACCGCGTGCAGCACTTCGTCCAGTCCTTCGAGCGCGAGTCCGCCCGCGCCCTGCAGCGCGCGGACCGCTTCGTTGCGGACGCTCGGATCGGAGTCGGCGCAGAGGCGCGAGACCGGGACGGCCCACATCTTCACCTCGGCGGCTTTCGATTTGCGGCGCCCGAGGAGCTCGACGGCGGTTTCGCGGACATGCGCGTCGGAGACTTCGAGCTGGCCGATCAGCGTCTCGATCCAGCGATCGGGGGGCGGCTGAAATTCGCCGAGCGCTTCGAGGATCGGACGGGCGATGAACGGCGACTTCGTCAGTTGCGACATCAACGGCGCGATCATTGCGCGGTCGTTCGTCTTGCCGAGGACGCGCAGAGCTTTGCGCGCCATCTCGAAGTTGTCGCCGCGCTGATCGCGCGATTCCTTGCGGAGATAGTCGAGCATCGGAGGGGCGAGCTGATCGGCGGGATCGATGCCGGTCAGTGCGCGCGCGGCGAGAAAGCGGTTCGTCGTATCGCCATCGCGCAGGACGCCGCGCAGCGGTTCGGCGAGCTCCTTCTCCGGCACATCCATCGCGATCAGCGCGCCTGCGGCGTGCATCACGACCGACGGTTCGGGATCATTCAACGCCTCGCGCAACGCGGGAATCGCCGGCTTGGCGATCTCGCTCGCATGCCAGAGCGCGCTCGCGGCGGCGCGGCGGACACGCGGCTCCTTGTCCTTCAACGCGGCGGCGAGCGGCGCGATCGATTCAGGGATGCTGACCTTGCCGAGCGTCTCCGCCGCGTCGACGCGTTCGGATACGTCGCGGCTTTTCAGCTGCTTCGTCATCCGGTCGACGAGCTTCAGTTGATCGGAGTCGGCGAAGAGGATCGCGAACACCACGAGCGTGAGGGCGAGGCGCATGGCGGGGCTCCTTCACCGCCCAGAATACACGTAGGACCGGCACGGCCGGCTGCGTTACTTGGCCAAGCCTTCTTCAGGGTTATCGCCCGAGGCCACGGCACAGACAAGAGTGTCTGTGCTACACGAACGACGTGTGTGGCACAGACACTCTTGTCTGTGCTCTCTGCCTGTCACGACGATGCTCGTTGGTTGCGCGCTCGCGTGCGTGCCGCCTTTTGCGCCGCGGCGGTTCGCTCGCCCGAGGTCCTTCTCTTCGCCGCCGTGCGCGCCTGGCGCGACAGCGCTTTCGGCGATGCGGCGGCGCGGCCTTCGTGCTTCAGCGCCGTCCGCGTTGCACGCGAACGGGTCGGCGACGGCTTCTGGCCGGCGTGCTTCAGCGCGCTCTTCGCGCTGCGGCGCGTTTCTTCCGACGCTTCGCCTTTCGCGGGTGCCGGGAGCTTCACGCCGGCGCGGCGGGCCTTCGACAATCCGATCGCGATCGCCTGTTTCGCTGAGCGCGCGCCATGTTTCCCTTCGCGGATGTGATCGATCTCCTCACGGACGAACTCGCCCGCCTGCGTCGATGGCGCCTTCCCCTCCCGCTTGTCCTTTCGAGCTCGCTCGATCGTTTTCTTTTCGGGCATCGCTGTCTCCTTCGCCCTTCAGAGCAATCAAAGCGCGTGCCGCGAGCGTCTTCGACTTCGCGATCTTGGACGCTTCATCGCCGGGACCGCCGACGCTGATGCGCAGCACGAAGTCGCCCTTGCGGACATACAGCGCTCCCGCCATCCGCCCGCCCATCCATAACGCCTCGTCGCCGATGCCTTCGATCTCGCGCGGCGGGCGCGACTCTTCCTCGCCAGATTCCTCCGGCTCGCGGAAGTGCTGCTCCCAGAACTCGCGCCCGTCGCGGATCACGTCGACGCTCACCGATTTCGTGAAGCTCGGCAGTTGATAGAAGCACTGCGAGACATCGGCGTACGTCGTCAGCTTCGCGTTCGTGTACGACTCACCCTGCACCGCGGCGATGTCCGACTTCGACAGCACCTGGCAGGCATCGGGCGGCCGCGCAACTGTGTGCGCGGCCGCGGCGAAAAGGAGTGCTCCGAGAACCATCATCAGCGTGACACTGTCGGCGTTGCCGCGGTCCAGACCTGCACCGGCCCGAGGCTGAGGTTGATGACTTTGATGAGATAGGTTCCGCTGCGCGTGATCGGTTGATTGATCACCGCGAAGCCGGATGAATTGTCGGAGACCGCCAGCGAGAGGCCGGTCGGATCGACGAGGACGATCTTCACCGGAAGCTGCGGCGTCGACTCGGCGACGACGGAGAGCGACGTCGCGTTGTCCGGCACCGCGAGGAGCGAGGTGACCGTCGCGCCGGCGCCAGGCGTGGCGTCATTCGACGACGTCGTGCCGGGGCCGCTCGACGGATTGCCGGTCGATGCCGCGCTTTCCAGGCAGAAGCGGTCGATGTAGACCGTGCCCGACATGTTGCGGATCTCGAGCGTGTGCGAGCCGGCGGAGAGATTCGGAATCTGGAAGCTCGCACCGAAGATCGGCGCGCGCGTCGAGCCGTCGGCTCCGGTGTAGTTGATCGTGCCCTTCGACACGCCGTCGAGGAAGAGCTCTGCGCTGCCGCCCTTCTTCGTCGTGGCGTAGTAGTACGTCAGCTTGCCGGTCGAGCCCGACGCAACGTTGACGGTGATGCTCGCGGAGTGCTGCGGCGAGCCGCCGTTGTGCATCCGGAAGTGGCCGCTGCTCGCGTCGGCGTCATCGATCTGATGCCAGCCGTCGCTGTAGGTGATGCTTGCGTCGTCGTCCTCGAGGCACGACAACGTCGGGGCGAGGCAGACCGCCCAGTTTGCTCCGACGGCGCCTGCGTTCGGCATACGATCGGCGGGCTGCGTGAAGCGGACCGCCTGCTCGGTCACGATGGCCAGAGCGTACGGCTCGATCACCGCCGGAAGCGCGCTGGCGTCGGTCACGGGAATCGTCGGATTGCCGAGGAGTGAAAGCGGGACGGTGACAGAAAGCGTCCCGTTCGGGCCGGTCACGAAGGAGCCGGCGACGGTCGTCGCGGTGCCGATGAAGGCATCGCCCGCCTGATCGTATTCGCCGAAGCTGTACGACACGGAGCCGGTCGGAGAAACGGAAGCGCGCGTGGCGTAGGCACGCGTGGCGACGCTGCCGTCGCTGTTCTTCCGCGCGCTCGTCCAGGTCGCGTAATAGAACGTGCCGAGCGAGCCGGTGAGCGGCTGGGCCGTGAAGTTCTTCACCGTGATCGTCGTGGTGAGCGACTGCTTGTCGGGTGTCAGCGCGAACGAAAGTTTGGTGAGGTCGACCTGATCGGCGTTGCCGCCATTCGCATGCAGCAGCGGATGATCGGCATCGCCCGCCGGATCGGTGGCCACGATGCCATCGCACGACGTCGCGTGCGGCGGTGCGGGAGGAGGACCCTGCGGATTCAGATCGGGACCGGCCGACGCATCGAACGCGGCGTACATCCGCTTGCCACTCGCCTGGCGCGCAATGACCGCCTTCGCCGTGAAGTCGTTCTGCGCCACCAGTCCGTACGAACGGGTTCCGGCGATGCAGTTGGCGCTGATGCAGCCGTCGTCATAGCCGACGAGGACGCGCCCTTCCTTGTCGATCTCCGCGCCGAAGAAGTCGAGGAGATTGCGGCAGGCGCCGTCGCCGCAGATGCCGCCGCGCTGGATCGGATCGCCCGGCGTGGCGTTCTGCGTCGTCCAGTGCGCGCCGCCGTCGAACGTCGTCGAAATGTAGAGCGACCAGACGCCCGGGAAATCGGGCTGCGCGTAGTTGTCGCCGCCCGTCTCGGTGCCGAAGTAGGCAACCGCGGCACGCTGCGGATCGCCGGCGACCGCGGCGTGGAAGAGCGCGTTCTGCACGCCCATCGGCGCGCCTACGTCGGAGTCGTTGATCCAGGTCAAACCTTTGTCGTGCGACACGGCAACGTGCGAGTGGCCATCGAGGGCCTGATAGGCGAAGTAAACCGTGCCGTCGCTGGCGACGGCGACCGAGGGATCGCGATCGGTCTTCGTGGTGGCCTGCGGAAGCGGACGGACTGTCCAGCTGATGCCGTTGTTCTCCGTCACGATCACCGCGGGATGAGCGCCGGTGCCGGTGTGATTCACGGCGCTGCCGCCGCATGCGCGATTCGGAACGTACGCCGTGCCGTCGGGAGCGACCTTGATGTGGCCGTGCAGGCCGGAGCAATCGGAGACGGTGTACATCGGTACGGCGGGACCGAACGTCATGCCGCCGTCGAGACTGATCGAGCAGACCGCGTCGGCGATCGATTGCGAGCAGTACCAGACGCTGTTCGAATACAGCGGATTGGCGCCGGTCGGAACCGGTGCGTGGTACGGGCCGCCGCCTACCGTTTCGTGGTCGACGCCGGACGGAGCGCCCGAGCCTTCGCTCGGCGTGAATGGCGAGTTGTCATTGTCCGTGAACTCCGTGGTGCTGCCGAGGGGTGAGAGGCCGAGCTCCTGGGAAACGAAGGTGCGGCCGGTGTCTTTGTCGGTGAAGAGATACGGATCGCCGAACGCGCGCGGCGCGTTGGCGAGGACGAGCGGCACCTGCTTCCAGGTCGTCGCGGCGGGCGACGTCCGGTCATCGAATATGACGCTCAGCATGTACGGCATGAAGCCGCCGAAGTAGTTGACGGTTCCGCCGTTCGGGATCCCGCCGAAGACCTGCTCGGTCTTGCGATTGACGCCGATCTGCGGCTCGCCCGCGTCTTCCGCGACGCCGGCCGGCGCGTGGTAGTTGAAGAAGCGCGGAGTGCCGGCGGGGAACGTCGGATTGGGCGACACCGACGGCCAGCGCGGCGGCGTGTTCCTGACGAGCGTCACAGTCGCGTTGAAAGTCACACTCGGCGAGACGTCATACGGCACGACGTCGATCGTGTACGTCCCATTCGACACATCGAACGAAGTCGCTTCCGGGTTGGCGGCGCTCGCCGCCGTCGCGACCTCGGTGCCGGTGACGTCGGGCGAGAAGATCGCGACGTCGAAGTCCGATGTATCGCTCAGCTGCGTCGTCGTGCCGCTGTTGGTCCAGCCGACCGTGATGCGCGCCTTGTAGCTGTTGAAGTCGGTCGATGGAATTGCGACCGTCATCGTGAAAACGCCGCAGGTCGCGTCGGTGCAGACCGGAGGGTTCTGACCGGCGGGATTCGATGGATTCGAGACCGGATAGGGACCGCCGGTGAAGGCCACCGTCGGGTTTGCCGGCGAGAGTGTCCCGCTCGCTGGCGTGGTTGCGGCGACTGCCGCTGCTGAGACCGTCAGAAGAACCGTGATGAAGAGGACGAACCTGAGGGCGCGCAGTTTCAACATTGAATCATCTCTCCTGCTCTAAACGTTGGTAGGACTACTACCACCCGGCGCGGCAGAGTGCGATTCGCGTGCCGGTTTTTGGAAGTGATTGATGGGAAGGAATTTGGAGCGCGGGCGTCCTCGCCCGCAGTCGTCGAGCGTCCCGCTCGATGACCGCAGCCCCGTCGCCGGGCGGGGATGCCCGGCGATCGTGCGGCTAAGCCGCACTGCATTTTGGCCGGGGGTGCAGCAGCACCCCCGGATGCATGTGTGCGGTCTCGTGCCGCGAGAGCGGCACTGCAAGGCGTGCCTGATCGCCAGCGGTTCAGTGCCGCTGTCGCGGCACATCGTGCGCTGCTCTTGGTCCGGGGGTACATTCGCAAGCGAATGAACCCCCGGCTACGATCCACTGTCGCTTCGAGGCAACGAAAGGGTCAAACTCCAGTCGCCGGCCGGGACGGCCGCGCTCCGCTGAAACACCGCCCTCTGATCTACTGGAATCTCGAGACCCGCGTGGCACACGCGTTCTTCGGCTAGGTCGATTCTGGTCATCGCTCACAGCGCGGTCATCCATTCCGCCCCATCGTATGCGCCATGGCAAATGCAAACCTCGGCGGACTGGCCGGCGTCGCCATCGGCGGCGCCGTGGGATACGGGGTCGGACATCTACTCGGCACGATGGGACGGCCGCCGCTCGATTCATTCGCGTGGGGCTCCATCGCAGGATGCTTTTCAGCGTCGATGTTCGGACTGCTGTACGACCGTTCCGTCGTGCCCGAGTTCCGCAAGTCATACAGGACGCTGACGCGCCACCTCGTGCCCCGCGAGCGGTCGGGACCTGATTACGATCCGCGCGAACGGATTGCGTTCTTCGGCATCCCGATCGCGTTCGCGACGTTCGTGATTCCGGTCGTCGCGGCAATCCTCGGGGTCATCGCATGGAACGTCGCGCGGCACGGCGGCGGCAACGGGCAGTTGCAGCCGGAGTCGTTCGCGATCTACTTCCTGGCCGGAATTGTCGGTGTGGCGCTGACGATGATCGCCGGCAACGCGACCGCCGACCATCGCCTGCTGCAGCGCGAGATCGCCTTCAACACCACGCCGCTGGCAAACAACGCGCAGCCGACGCCGATGCACGCGGCGCACGGACCGGACCTCGATCGCATCCGGTCGCGCGGACGGATCCACGCGTTGATCTCCATCGTCCTCGGCTTCCTGCTTCTCGCGCTCAACCACTACTTCGCCGTCCACGACCACACGTACTATCCGAAAGCCCTGTTCGGCGGACCGATGATCATCATGGTCGGCATCTTCGGCCTGTTCGAGCCGCGCATCATGAGCCGGCATCTCCCGATCGGAAAGAGCTACCCGAGCTCCGTCCTGCTCCTCATGCTGCTGGCGATGGCCATCGGCGCCGTCGCCGGCTGGCAACTCCAGGCGTGGTACCAGGGATGAGCCAAAAGCAAAAAAACCCTCTCCTCGCTTGCGCGGGGAGAGGGCCGGTTGCGGATGTGGAACGCGCGTTACTGGCGGTAGTAGCCGTTGTCGATCAGATCGGCGCGGTAGGCCTGGAAGACGCCGTTGCGCGACCAGTCGCCTTCGACGCTGATGTAGTCGCCCGGGCGGATCGATTCGAAGCGGCCGCGCATCAGCACGGTCACGAAGCTGTTCGACGCGTCGTCGCGAAGGACGAACGTTCCGCGACGGTAGTCGACGGTCTCGACCACGCCACGAAGCTCGCCGGACGAGTAGACCGGCGCGGCGCCGACATAACCGCCTGAGTAGTAGCCGTCGTCGTAGTAGTCGTAGTAGCCGAGCGGGTTGTAGTAGCCGCCGAGGCCGATGTCGACGCCGACGCGCCAGTTGCCGATGCGGAAGCGCGCTTCAGGGATGAAGAACGGATAGAGCGCACCGCCGACGTAAACGCGGTAGCCGCCGTTCCAGCGCTCGATGCGCGAGATGCGCCCGTGCGCGTGGTACGCGGAGCCGCTGCGGCCGTAGTCGCGGGACGAACCGCGGTGATCGTTGCCGCGCCACTGGTTGTTGTTGCTGTAGTTCCGGTTGTTATTGTTGTACCGGTTATTGTTGTTGTAGCGGTTGCTGTCGTTCCAACGGTTGTTGTTGTTATTGCGGTTGTTGTAATTGTTGTTGTTGTACGTACGCGTCTGGGTCTGGCTGCGATCGTAGTTGCGGTACGACTGCTGCGGCTGAACCGTCTGCGGCTGCGGCTGTGCCTGCTGCTGCTGAAACTGCGAACGGTCGTGGTTGCCATCGCGCTGATGACGCTCGTGAGTCTGGCCACTTCGGTCTGTCTCATCGCGATGACGCGTTTCCGCGAAAGCGGACGTTCCGAACAGCATCGCGATTGCGGTTGCTACTGCGAACTGCGAAGCTAACTTCTTGTTCATATTCACTTTATCCCTCCGGATCCTTGGACAGCTGTTGGGATATATCGCAAGCGGCGGGCCATTATTTATGCGCCTTCTCGTACTGCTTCAGATACTCGCGGGCAGGCAGCCGGTGGATCGCTTCGCCGACGACCTCGAGCGCCAGATCGGCGACCTTCTTGAAGCGGACACACGACTTTCCCATGTCGAGCTTCTTCCCGCTCTTCTTCCAGGCATCCTGAAACCACTTCAGGAGCGGCGTGTTGCCGGTGTAGAGCCCCATCAGGTAGAGCGACATGTAATTCTTCTGCGAGCCGAGGGAGACGAACGGCACTCCCAGCTTCGGATCGCAGTGATAGCCGGCCGGGTAGACGCGATGCGGGACGTAGTAGCCGATCATCCCGTAGCTCATCCCCTCGTCGTAATCGGAGTCGAGGTTCTCGAGGATGGTTGCGCGCACGGTCTCGATCGCGCCACGGCGATCGTCGGGAAGCGAGGCGAGGTATTCGGCGACCGTCTTCGCCTTGCTCTGCATCAATAGATGATAGGCCGAAGTCATGTAGGGCGGGTCCTCCGACCCGCCCCGCCTGTCCTACGCCTTGATCTGCTTCGGAGCGGCCTGCACGTCGCCCGCCGCCGCGCTCTGGGACGGAGAGCCGTCGCCCAGCGGCAGGTAGTAGAAGACCACGGTCGACGGACTCGAGCCGTAGCTGTTGATGTACTGGCCGAACGAGAACGGCTGATTCGCCGGCGTCGCCAGCACGAGCGTGTTGCCGTTCGGGAAGACGATCGGGTTGCCGCTCGAGTCGTTGCCGATGTTGATCGTCCCGCCGCTGGCCCAGACGCCCGCGCCGGCGCACGACGCCCATGCGTACGCCATGCAGGTCGACCCCGCGCCGTTGACGAGGCCGAACAGGATCCCGTCGACGGGACAGGTGTAGGTGCCGGGTGAGATCGGTGTGTAGGAGGACGACATCTGATCGAAAAGGGCGGTGACGGTGTTCTTCTGGGTCATGACTTTCTCCTTTCATTTCCTCGGACCTCTTGATGACAGCCACGACTCACCGCTTTTCCATCTTTCCGCCCGGTAGATGTATGATTTTTGCGGGTCATCCCTCCTTCCACAATGGAACCTGCAGCGCTGTTTCGCGCGAATCTCGCGCTCATCGAGCGGGTCATTGCAGGCGTATGCCGCCGGGCACATCTGCGCGAGGCCGACGCCGAGGATTTCGCCTCATCGGCGAAGCTCGCATTGATCGATGACGATTACTTGATCCTTCGCAAATGGGAGGAGCGCTCGTCGCTCGCCGGCTTCCTGACGGTGGTCATCCGGCGTCTCCTCGCCAACCAGCGCGATCACGAGCTCGGACGCTGGCGCTCGTCCGCGGAGGCGACGAAGCTCGGCCCGGTCGGCGTTCAGCTCGAGACGCTGCTTTATCGCGATGGTCGCACGTTCGACGAAGTGGTGCCGATCGTCCGCGCGTCGCATCCCGAGCTCTCGCGCGATGACCTGCTGGCCATCGCTCATCGGCTGCCGCATCGCACCGACCGGCCGCGCCCCATCCCGTTCGAGACCGCGGGCGAGATCTACATTCCGAGCAGCGAGCGGGCGGACCTCCGCGTCGTCGAGGATGACATTCGCCGCACGTCCGATCGCGCCAGCCGCGTCGTGCGTGCGACGCTCACGGCGTGGCCCGACGAGGATGTGATGATCCTCCGCTTCCGCTTCGGCTCGTCGATGAGCATCGCCGACATCTCGCGCATGCTCCGCCTTCCCCAGCGCCCGCTCTACCGCCGAATCGACGTCCTGCTGGAGAGGCTGCGGCAATCGCTGACCGAGGCCGGACTCGACGCCAGTGCTCTCTGCTCATTGATCGGTCATGCCTCACAGGAAATGAATTTCGGGCTGACGGATGGGAAAAACGGTCCCGCCCATCCCTCGTTAGAGAGTGACCCGGCGACAGCATCGGAGGAGTGGTCATGAGCCATATCGATCCCGAGACGCTGGCCGCCTTCGCGGAAGGAAGGGTGTCGCGCATCGAGCTCGCACCGCTGCTCGCACACCTTCGCCGCTGTCAGGACTGCATGAGCGACGTTGAAGCATTGAAGGAACCAGCACCGCGCCAGGCACCTCGCACCTGGTGGCTCGCCGCCGCCGCGGCGCTGGTGATCGTCGCCGCCGCCACGTTCCTCATCGTGCGCAACAGTGCCGGACGCGATCCGATGCAGCGTCTGGTGTCGCTCGCTTCACACACCTCGCGCACGGTCGAGCCGCGACTGAGCGGCGGCTTCGAATGGGCGCCGTACCGCGGTCCGATGCGCGCCGACGTGCCGGACGCCGAGGCGGGACGGATGCAGCTGACCGGCGCGGCGGGCGATGCGGTGGCGCATGCGGATGCCGATCGCGGAGCCGAGGCGCAACGGGTCGCCGGCGTCGCACTGCTGCTGATCGAGCGGCCGAACGACGCGGTGACGCGGCTCCGCGCCGCCGCGGAAAAATCGCCGAACGATGCACGCACCTGGTCCGACCTCGCGGCGGCTCTCGATGACGCGGCGATCCGGATGCAGCATCCGTCGCTGCATCCCGAGGCGCTGGCCGCCGCCGATCGCGCGCTGCGCATCGACGCCAACTCCGCGGCCGCGCTTTTCAATCGCGCGCTGATCCTCGAGCACCTCGGATTGACGAGCGAGGCACGCAGCGCATGGGAGCGCTACCTGCGCGTCGATGCGTCGTCGCCGTGGGCCAATGAAGCGCGCGAGCACCTGCGCCAGCTGCCGGTGTCGACCGGCGAAAACCTCTTCCGCCAGGAGCAGCCGCGGCTCGAGCGCGCGGCGCTGGCGGGCGACGTCCGCGCCGTCGAGGAGCTCGTGTCGCACTATCCACAACAGAGCCGCGCGTTCGGTGAAGCGGAGTACCTCGGACGCTGGGGCGAGAGCGGCTCGAACGATGCGCTGACCATCGCACGCGCCATCGGCGATGCATTGCAAAAGCATTCGGGCGAATCGATGCTGCACGATGCGGTGCAGGCGATTGATTGCGCGGGCACAGACAAGAGTGTCTGTGCTACACGGCGCGCGACGATCGCCACCGCCCACGCCACGTATCGCCACGCGCGCCTCGTCTACGCAAAGCATCAGCCCGCCGCGGCGGAGCCGGAGCTGCGTCGCGCGGCCGCGCTCTTCGCCGCGGCGGGCGATCCGATGTCGCTCGTCGCGCGCTACTTCGCGGCCTGCACGCGCTATGACGGCGACGACGTTCCCGGTGCGCGCGCGGAGCTCGCGTCGCTCGTGACGGAATCGGCTCCGCGATATCGCGCGCTCAACGCGCAGATCCGCTGGCAGCTCGCGCTGACGTACATGGCGGACGCCGACTGGAACGCCGCACTCGCGCAGTTGCAGGGATCGGAATCGCTCTTCCGCGCGCTCGGCGAACAGAGCAACCTCGGCTTCATCCGCGGCTTGCAGGCAACGTCGCTCAGCTCGCACGGGCGCGCCGACGAAGCGTGGAGCGCGCGCATTCAGTCGTTCCGCATTCTGACCGCCGAGGGTCGCGGCGACCGGTTGCTCGTCACGCTCGGCGGTGCGATGTGGGCGGAGCTGAGCGCGGGGCGACTCGATCCCGCGCGCGGACTGCTGGAGATCGAAGTCGCGGCGAACCGCGAAGCCCACAACGACATTCAGCTGGCCACCGCGCTCCTTGGCGTCACGCTCGTCAGCACGCAGCTCGGCGATTCACGTGCCGCATCGAATGCGGCGGGCGAGCTCGAAACGATCGCCGCAGCTGTGCGCGATCCGTCGCTGCGCGGTCCCGTGCTCGCCGATGCGAACGTCGCCGGGGGAGCCGCGGCGATGCAACGCGATCCGCACAAAGCGCGCGAACTGCTGACGAGCGCCATCGACTTCTACCGCCGCTCCGAACGCTCGCTCTTCCTGCCGCAGGCGCAGCTGCTGCGGGCGCGCGCCGCGCTGCAGCTCGGCGATCGCGCCGCCGCGGCGCGCGATCTCGACGACGGCTGGAGCGAGGTGGAGCGGCATCGCGTCCGCGTCGCCGGCGCGGTTGGCGCGACCGACATCCTCGATGCCGGCAACGCGCTCGGGCGCGAGGCGATCCGGCTTCGATTCGATGACGCCGATGCCGCCGCCGCGTTCGACGCGATGGAGCGGCGCGACCGGCAGATCGGCAGCGACAGCCGGAGCATCACGCTCGCGGAATTGCAGAAGCGTCTGGCACGGAGCGACACCGCGGTGCTGATGCTGTCGATGCTGCCGTCCGAGGTCGCGGCGCTTTGCGTGACGGCGAGCGAGATCGTGAAGGCGCGCGTGCCGGTCTCGGAACGGGCGCTCGACACGAGCGACGAGCGGGCGTTGTACGACCTCCTGATCCGGCCGGTGAAGCCGGCGCTGGCGCGCGCGCGGCGGCTGATCGTCGTGCCCGATCCGCTGTTGCAGCAGGTGCCGTTCGCTGCGCTCTACGATTCCGTGGCGCATCGCTACCTCATCGAAGACATGCCGGTCGCGGTCGCGCCGAATGCTTCATCGTTGCGCGACGGCGCCACGGCCGCGAAGCCGCGCTCCGTCGTCGCCGTCGCACTTCCGTACGGCTCGATGGCCACACTGCCGGACGTCCAGCAGGAGCTGACGGAGGTCTGCGCGCTCTATCCGGCGGGCAGAGCGATCGAGCCGGAGTCGTCGACGTTCTCGGCGGTGAGCGAAGCGGCGCGGCGCGCCGACGTCGTGCACATCGCGGGGCACACGGCGAACGGCGCGGACGATCGCGCGCTGCAGTTCCGCGCGGCCGAGGGGACGGAGCGGATCTCGTGGCGCGAGCTCGCGGCGCTGCATCTCCCCACCGCGCCGGTGGTCATCGTCGCCGGATGCGAGACGCTGCGGAGTCCTGACGCGCGGCAGACGCGCGGCCTCAGCCTCGGCGGCGGCTTCCTCGCGGCGGGAGCGGCTGACGTGATCGGCACGCTCGCGCCGATCGCCGACCGCGACGCGCGCGATTTCTTCCGCGGCGTCCATCGCCGGATGGCCGCCGGCATCGCGGCGGCCGACGCGTTGCGCCTGACCCAGATCGACGCCATCGCTACCGAAACAGCGACCCACCAGCACAGCGCATGGCGCGCCGTCGCATTGATCACCAGTCACTTCTGAAGGAGGAATCCGATGAGCGAAGTCATGTTCAGTTTTCTCGGCATCTGCACGTATTTCGACGCTTTCAAGTCGTTCTTCCCGGACGGGCCATCGCATCGGATGCTGCTGGTCAACGGCTATGACCACAGAATCCCGGGAACCGAACCGCACATCGCGAAGATCCAGATGTTCGAGCCGCAGATGGATTCGCAGCCTCCCTCCTGGTTCCCGCCGAACCTTCCGGGATTCCCGGCCGGTACGTACACCTTCTCGCTCGAAGGCACCGGCTTCACTATCACGGTCGAGGGGGAGAGCGGACCGTTCGTCAACGACGCGCTCGGGCTGCCGAGCCTTCAGGATCAGCTCAGCGTGCCGCTTCCCCCGCCGAATCCTCTGGTGGTGCATGACGCGCTTCCCGAGCACGCCTCCGTTTACGTCGACTTCGAGCACGGCACGATCACCGGGAAAGTGCTGCCGATCCCCGACCCGGCGGCCATCACGCAACTCGTGATCGGGGCGCCGGGGGACACCGTGACGGTCAAGTTCAGGCAGTGGGGGAATCCGGACCACGTGTGGGAGGTGACGTTGCACAGCACCAAAACAGACGACCAGGGAAACCTGATCCCGGCCGGAATGAACATCACGAACTTCCCCGAAAAAGGAAAGGAGGACAATCCCGCCGACTTCTACCTGCAGTACCTCACGGTCACGCCGTTCCCCTCGACCAGCGACATCTCGGTCCCCACGCAGGTCGATCTGCCGGTCTCGCAATACAACTACAGCATCCACAGCATCCCCGTGACGGACGTCCATCCCGGCTGTTCGAACTCGAACTACCCGTAGCCGCCCGGAACGAATTCCACCAAAAATGTTCGAGAGTACTTGACTATGTAATTCTGGGGACCGATATGTATATGCGCTTTTCGGCAAATCAGTTCCTACTGACGGTTCGCAACAGATGAATAGTGGAGGTGTCTCCATGGGTGATCGCACACCCTTCGTCACGGGTGTCTACTCTTTCGGCGCTTCGGATCTGGAGTGGACGGTTTACGGGAACAACTTCACCAACGTCGTCGTCGTCCTGAAGCTGAACGGCTCGGCGGTGAACGCTCACATGTTCACTCCCAACTCGCAGAGCTGGGCGCCCAGCCCGATGTCGCTCGGAGACTCGAACATGTCGATCGCGATCTCGACGACGGAGGCGACCGGCGGCCAGCTCGGCCAGCTGATCGTCAGCAACTGGACCGTGACGACGAAGGTCGATGGATCGCTGACGCTGTCCAACGTGGCCATCGTCTCGTGGGATCAGAACGGGAAGAGTCCCATCGACCTGTTCAACTGCGACGATCGCCCGCATCCGATGGTCAGGACGAACTGAGCTCACGGCCATGAAGAGACAAGACGTGACCGAAGCCTACCCGTTGGCGGGCTCGTACAACGTCGGCTCGGCGGTGGTGGCCTGGACGGTGGAGGAAACGTCCGTGCTGCTCAAGCTTCTGCTGACCGTCGAGAACGTCGCGGAGCAGATGCTGACGCCGCTGAATCCGAACTGGAGTCCGACCGGCGTCCAGGTCGGCAACGACTCGATCCTGAGCGCCAGCTTCACAGCCATCTTCCCGGGCGGCGATCAACTCGGCTCCGTGGCCATCAACGCCATGCAGGTCGGCACCCCCAGCGGAACCGTGAACGTGCAAAACATCCACGTCTGTGCGTGGACCAGGGGCGGAGAGCCCATCTACAACTATCAGCAATGAAAGAAGGAGGTTCGAAATGAACGTAAATGTGAGCACCAGTAAGAGGTCCGGGGGCAGCGGCGGCAGCAGCAGTAACAGTCTGTCCGGCTGTTTCAGCATCGCCTGCTGCACGATCAAGTGGACGATCTCCGGCAGCAACTACGGCAACGCCACCGTCGAGGTGTACCTCAACAATCAGGGAGTCGGCGCGTTCGAATTCAACTCGGCTCTGCAGAACTGGCCGGTTCCGCCGGCCCAGGTCGGAAACTGCTCGCTCCAGTCCTGCCTGATCCAGGGACAAACGGCAGTCCAGGGCGGGCAGAACGGAAGCCTGACCGTCATGAACTTTTCGCTGCTGCAGAACGGCGTCACTTACACCCTCCAGAATGAATTTCTCGAGGCGTGGAACGCCGACGGGAGCATCCTGATCAACAACAGCAACTGCTGACGCCGCGCCGCGGCCGGCTCGCCCGGCCGCGGCTTCGTTTCGGGGAGTGAGGAGCGATGCCGATCACGCCGAGTTATCCGGGTGTCTACGTTCAGGAAGTGCCGAGCGGCACTCACACGATCATCGGAGTGAACACCTCGGACACCGGGTTCGTCGGCTACTTCAACAGCGGCCCGATGAACACCGCGGTCCGCCTGCTCAACCTCGGCGACTTCGATCGGATCTTCGGTCCGCTCAGCCCGATCAGCGAGGCGGGGTACGCCATCCAGCAGTACTTCGCGAACGGCGGCGACACCGCCTGGGTCGTGCGCACCGCCGCATTCGACGCAGCGAATCCGCTGACCGCCGCATCGCTGACGATCCTGCAGGCGCCCGTCAAACCGGGAAGCAGCGGCGTGCCGGTCCTCATCGTCTCGGCCTCCAGTCCCGGCACGTGGGGAAACAACCTCGTCATCGACATCGACTACAACACGGAAAAGCCGAACCAGTTCAACCTCACCGTCACGGAGATGGGAATCCAGGGGGGCCAGGTCGGCGAGGTCGCATCGGTCACGACGCGCAACCTGTCGATGGATCCGACGCAGTCGAACTACGCGCCGGCGGTCATCAACGCCATGACCGATTCGATGGTGACGTTGACCGATCTCAACTCGGCCGGCAGCCCCAACCTCCCGGCAGCAAGCGGTACGAACGGCGCCGCCCTGCCGGCGGGATTCAATTTCCAGAGCATCGCCGGGCAATCGATGACGGCAGCCTTCGGCACCACGCCGCTTCCGGCGAGCGTCACGATTCCGTCGACGGCAACGGTGACCTCGTTCACGCTCGCGCCGATCCTGCAGACCGCGATCCAGAAAGTGCCGGGGCTCTCGAGCGCCGCGGTGACCTACTCGCAGTCGACGCGCCAGGTGAACGTGCAGCTCAACGATCCCAGTCTGGCCGCATCGATGCTGTCGTTCCAGGGAGGCCTGGCGGTCGCGCTGAACTTCGGCCAGAGCTCGGCCAACGTGCAGAGCTACGTCATGAACACGCCGGCCGCCGGAGCGCAAACCGACCCGACGACCGGAGCCAACGGCCTCCCTCCCGGACCGGATGAGCTGATCGGCAGCCCGCTCGACCGCACCGGGATCTACGCGTTCGATCCGGTGGAGGTGATCAACATCATCTGCCTCCCCGACGCGCGCGACCTTCCGGCGACGAGCGCGTTCTACGTCTGGAGCAACGCGCTGGCGTACGCGAAGACCCGCTACGCGATGCTGCTCATCGACCTCCCGACCGCGATCACGACACTCCCCCAGCTGCAGATGTGGTTGCAGGCGAACGCCGGTCTCGTCGACAGGAATAGCGCGGCGTACTGGCCCTATCCGATGGTCCCCGATTCGCTGAACGGCTTCCGCCTGCGCGTCGTGGCGCCGAGCGGCACGCTGGCGGGCGTCTACGCGCGGACCGATGACGGCCCCGGCGTCTGGAAGGCTCCCGCCGGCGTCGACTCGGTCCTCCTCGGCGTTTCGCAGCTGTCGTACGTGATGAACGACAGCGAGAACGGCGTGATCAATCCGCTCGGCATCAACGCGCTGCGGACCTTCACCACGTACGGCAACGTGTCGTGGGGCGCGCGGACGCTCGACGGCAACGACGTCCGCTCATCGGAATGGAAGTACATCCCGGTCCGTCGCACCGCTCTCTTCCTCGAGCAGTCGCTGCTCCGGTCACTGCAGTGGGTCGTCTTCGAGCCGAACGGCGAAGTGTTGTGGCGGCAGATCGTGCTGAACGTCTCGGCCTTCATGAATCAGCTCTTCCTGCAGGGCGCGTTCAAGGGGACGACGCCGAAGGATGCGTATTACGTGGCCTGCGACGCGACGACGACGTCCCCCGAGGATACGGCGCGGGGCATCGTGAACATCGTGGTCGGCTTCGCGCCGCTCCGTCCGGCGGAGTTCGTCATCATCTCGATCGAGCAGCTCACCGCGGGCTCCGTCCCGTCCTGAGGAGATACGCCATGGTCATGTTCCCCGCGAATCCGATGCGCATGGATCCGTACAAGAACTTCAAGTTCCGCGTGCGGTGGGAAGGGCGCTATGTCGCCGGCATCAGCAAGGTGAGCGCGCTGAAGCGGTCGACGGAAGCGATCAAGTGGCGCGAGGGGGGCGACCCGAGCATGTCGCGCGTCTCGCCCGGCCAGAGCAGCTTCGATCCGATCACGCTGGAGCGCGGCGTGACACAGGACCGGGAGTTCGAAGCGTGGGCTAAGCTGGTCTGGAACTTCGGCGCGGGCCTGGGTGCGGAAGTGTCGCTGGCAAATTTCCGGCGCAACGTCACCATCGAGTTCTACAACGAGGCGGGACAGCTCGCCCTGGCCTACAACATCTACCGCTGCTGGGTGTCGTCGTATCAGGCCCTCCCCGACCTCGATGCCAGCGCGAACGCCGTCGCCATCCAGTCGATGGTCCTGCAGAACGAGGGATGGGAGCGCGACACCTCCGTCGAGGAACCGGTGGAGCCTTCGTTCTGATGACGGCACAGCACGGCCTGACCGCTGCGCAGCTGATGCGCCTCTGGGAAGACGGCCGTGCGAGCGATCGCCGCTTCGTCGACGACGTGCCGCTCGGCGTGCGCAACACGACGCTGCTCGAGCTGCGCCAGGCGACGTTCGGCGATCGCATCGAGTGCTTCTTCACCTGCGGCACGTGCGGCGAACGGCTGGAGTTCGAGATCACGGTCAGCGGGATCCTCTCCGCGCTGCCGGATGCGGGACCATTCGTCTTCGAAGAGGACGAGTGGCGGATCCGCTTCCGCGAGCTGACGACGAGCGATCTCGCGGCGGCCGCGATGGCCGGGAACGTCGACGCGGCGCGCGCGCGATTGCTCGAGCGCAGCATCGAGGCCGCGCAGTGCGGCGGCGAGAACGTCGCGGCGGATGAGATTCCGGACGAGGTGATCGAGCGTTTCGCGGCGGCGCTCGCGGCGGCCGACCCCGCGGCCGACCTCGCGTTCGCGCTCACCTGTCCGCAATGCGAAGCGCATGAGGAGGCGCTGCTCGACGTCGGCGAGTTTCTCTGGCGCGAGATCTCGGCGCAGGCGCGCCGCTTGTTGTCGGACGTCGACGTGCTGGCGCGCACCTACTGCTGGCCGGAGAGCGAGATCCTGGCGATGAGCAGCGCACGGCGGCAGGCGTACCTGGAGCTCGCGGGACGATGAGCGACTTCCTGACGCGGACCGCGCAGCTCGCACTCGGAATCGGCCGCCGCGTCGAGCCGCTGATCGCGCCCCGCTTCGCGCCCGCGGAATCGCTGGCCATGCCGCGCGACGACACGTCCGCCGTGACGGCCGCGAGGGCGACGGCGACGGAAGAGGCGCAGCCGCAAATGCAGCCGCAGGCGGAAGTCGAGGAGCACGAGGAGGTCCGGCCTCCAGTTCCTCGCGCACCGGTCATCAAGACTGAGCCCGAGGCGCCAGCGATTCACGAACAAGACGACGCGATCGCGCCAATCGCCCCGCCGCGCGAAGATCGCGTAGAGGTCAGCCCCGAGCGGACGAGACGTCCGCTCCCCTCTCCTCAACCTCGAGCTCGAGGTCAAACACCGGCACTTCCAGAGCAGCAGGAACAAGCGCCGCGGGTGGAGCGGATCCCCCCGGAACAAGTGGAGGGGAGCGGGCGTCTCGTCCGCTCGGTGGGGACGCTCGTCCGTCATCCCGAGCGTGTCGAGGGACCTGGGTGGGAGGGCGGCGCAGAGACGGACAATGAGCTCGCCACCCCTCCGCCCAGGTCCCTCGACACGCTCGGGATGACGGCAATAACCGCTGCTCTATCTCCATCGTCGACAACAACCCCAACTACACCACCAACATCATCAGCGCCCACAACCCGAACAACTCGCGAACAACCGTTGGAACCGGCCTCCGCGCCCGAGCCACCCCCACCGCTCGCCCCTCGCGAACAACAACAAACTCCCCGCGAGCGCGAGCGCGAGCGCGAACAACGTCCGCTCACCGCCCCCACCGAGCCGTTTCTTCGGGACGCGCCGCGCAGCAGTGCGATCGGATCGCGACGCGAATCCGCGTCGGCACCGAACAACGACGAGCCGCCGCCGGTCATCGTCGAGATCGGACGCATCGAGATCATCAACCCTGCCCCGCCGCCCCCGCCCGCGGCACCGGCGCCCGCGCTCGCTCCGATGTCACTCGACGGCTACCTGTCGCGGCGGAAAGGGCGCGCGTGAGCAACTTCCTCGCGATCGCCACGGTCACGGCCACGATCAGTGAGCTGATCGGCATCGCCATCAGTCGCGACGTGCCGGGCTCCGTGCCGGGCGCGGTCGTGACCCACATCCCGGTCGAGACTCCGGAGCTCGATCAGACCGCGCCGGGCGTCAACATCTATCTCTACGACGTCCGCCGCAACATCGGCCTGACGAACAACGACCTGCCGACGCGCAACGCCGGCGGCCTGACGAATCGCCCCCAGATCGCGCTCAATCTCGAGTACATCCTCACCTTCTTCGGCGATGACCGCCGCCTCGAGCCGCAGCGCCTGATGGGAACGGTGCTCAGTGCGTTGCACGCGGAGCCGGTGCTGTCGCGGCAGCTCATCCGCGACACGGTGAAGCGTTACGACTACCTCGCGTCGTCGAATCTCGCTGATCAGATCGAGCTCGTGAAGTTCACCGACGTCACGCTCACCATCGAGGACTTCTCGAAACTCTGGTCGGTCTTCCTCATGGGTCACTATCGCCTCTCGCACGTCTTCGAGGCGACGGTCGTGCTGATCGACGAGCCGTCGATGCCGCAGGAGCCGCTGCCGGTGCGGAAGGCATTCGTCCGCGCCATCCCGTTCCGCGATCCGAACATCACCGCGGTCTGGGCCGACGATCCGGCGCAGAAGGCGATCCTCCCCGGCTCGCTCGTCGTGGTCCGCGGCAGCAACCTGTCGGGCGAGATCACCCGGCTCGCGCTCGACGGCAACGTCTTCGCGCCGCTCTCGGCATCGGAAGGAGAGATCCGCTTCCGGGTCGACACCTCGTGGACCTGGCTGCGTCCCGGAATCGCCGCGCTGCAGGTGATGCAGTTCACGGCGATCGGCGACCAGCAGCGGCTCACCGCCGCGTCGAACAGCTATGCCATCGCCATCCATCCGCGCATCGAGCTGCGCCGCAGGGAACCGCTCGAGCACGGCGTCCGCATCGTGTTCGGAATCGAGCCGGTCGTCTCGCCGATGCAGACGGTGCAACTGCTGCTGAACGCCTTTGACGGACCGGCGTCCTACCGGATCGAGGGAGATCCGCGGCTCGATAACTCCGGAGAGGTGTCGTTCTTCGCACCAGCGGAGATCGCCGGCGACTTCCTGGCGCGCATCGACGTCTCCGGCGTGCAGAGCCTCCTCGAGACCGGCGCCGACGGCCGCTACGTCGCACCGCGGGTGACCCTGCCATGAGCGCAACGAACCGGGAGTCGCTGCTCGACGCGATGAACCGCGTCGCCGCCGCGCTGGAGCGGCACGCCGGCCTGATGCCGCGCGCCGTCGACGAACGACCGCACGACCAGACGCAGCTCGACGTCCTGGCGGCACGCTTCGGCCTCACGACATTCGAGCGCGACGTGATCGTGCTCGCGGCGGGTGTGGAGCTCGACGCGAAGTTCAGCGACCTTTGCGTCGAGCCGACATTCGGCCTGGCGCTGGCCGCGCTCCCCGATGCGCATTGGACGGCCATCAGTCCGGCCCGCCCGCTGCGGCGCTGGAATCTCGTCGATGTGGAGAAGAGCGGATCGCTGACGTCGCAACCGCTCCGCATCCCCGAGCGCGTCCTCCACTTTCTCCTCGGCGAGAACTATCTCGATCCCCAGCTCGCGGCGATCATCGAGCGCGTTCCGCCGCCGGCGAGCGATGAGCTTCCGGCGTCGCACGCCGAGGTGGCGCGCCGCATGGCCGCCGTCTGGAGCGGCGCGCAATCGCTCGCCGACCTCCCGGTCATCCGCCTCGGTGGACGCTCGGCGCGCGACAACCGCACCGTCGCCGCGCATGCCGCGGCCACGCTCGATCTGCCGCTCTACGTCGCGTCCGCCGAATCGCTGCCGCTCCTTCCCGCCGACGCCGCCGCCTTCGCGCGGCGCTGGGAGCGCGAGAGCGGCCTGTCGATTGCGGCGTTGCTGATCGAGGCGGGCGACGGCGATGGACTCGATCCGGCGCGCGAAGGTGCCGTGGCACGCCTCGTCGACTCGATCGATGGAATGGTGATCGTCAGCGGCGGCGGGCGGCGCGGCCCGGGTCGCAAGACCGTCGTGTCGTTCGATGTGCCGCGGCCGACGTTCGCCGAGCGGCGCGCGCTCTGGGATGCGGCGCTCGGCGAGACCGCCGCGGTGCTCGGCAGCGGCGGAGTCGACACCATCGCCGCGCACTTCTCGCTGCACGCGCGCACGGTGCGCGATGTCGCGGACGCTGCGTCGGCGGAATTGCGATCCGATCCCGAAGCGGCCACTCCATCGAAAGTGTCCGAGGTGTTGTGGCACGCGGCGCGGGCGCAGAGCCACGCGCGGCTCGAGGAGCTGGCGCGCCACATCCCGGCCCGCGCCACGCTCGACGATCTCGTGCTGCCGCCCGACGTCGCGGCGACGCTGCGTGAGATCGCGGCGGGACATCGGCAGCGGATGCGGGTCTACGAAGACTGGGGATTCGCGGCGCGCAGCTCGCGCGGGCTCGGGATGTCGGCGCTGTTCGCCGGTCCGAGCGGCACCGGAAAGACGACCGCCGCCGAGGCACTGGCGCGCGAGCTCGACCTCGACCTGTTCGCCATCGATCTGAGCGCGGTCATCAGCAAGTACATCGGCGAGACGGAGAAGAATCTGCGCCGCGTGTTCGACGCCGCCGAGGAAGGAGGCGCCGTACTGCTGTTCGACGAAGCCGACGCTCTTTTCGGCAAGCGGACCGAGGTGCGCGACAGTCACGATCGCTACGCGAATGTCGAAGTCGGATACCTGCTGCAGCGGATGGAGTCGTACGAAGGGATCGCGCTGCTGACGACGAACGCGCGCAATTCGCTCGACAGCGCGTTCCTCCGCCGTCTGCGGTTCATCGTCAATTTCCCCTTCCCCGATGCAGCGCAGCGGCGCGAGATCTGGCGCCGCGTCTTCCCCTCGCGCACGCCGACGGAAGGCCTCGATTTCGCGAAGCTGGCGAAGCTCAACGTCACCGGCGGCAACATCCGCAACATCGCGCTGAACGCCGCGTTCCTCGCCGCCGACGAGAGCCGCGCCGTGACGATGGACGACGTGTTGCGCGCCGCACGCAGCGAGTACGCGAAGAGCGAGAAGACACCGAGCGAAGCGGAAGTGGGAGGGTGGGCATGAGCCGCGGCACGCGCATCCGCATCGGCAAGCTGGTGGTGAACGGCGGCGACGCGCCGACGATCGAGAAAAACGTAGGACGGGTTCTCCAACCCGTCCCCGGGCTCGTGTCACGCACGATTCCCACGATCGCCACCGCGGTGTCGCAGGCGGTGACGAAGAAGAAGGACGGGCGGTGATGCGCGCGTTCTCCCAGATCGCACGTACGCCGGCCGCCGCCCCGCAGGCCGCGACACCGGCGCCGGTGAAGCCCGCGATTCACGTCGTGCCGCGCGTGCAACGGCTCGCCATCAGTCACCCTGCCGATTCTTCGGAGCGCGAGGCCGATCAGATCGCCGACACGATCATGCGGATGCCCTCACCGGGTGAATCGCTCCTGCAGCGAAAGTGCTCGTGCTCCGAGGAGGAGACGCTGCAGCGAAAGGCGCTGACGAGCGTCGAGAGCGGTCTCATCCAACGTGTAGTCGGCACGCCGGAGCAATGCCGTCGCGACTCCGAAGTCGGCTCCGAAGAGGATGAGCAGGAGTGCGATGGCAGCAATTGCCGCAAGAAGCGGGCGCGGACCGGCAGTGCCACGTCGAGCTCCCAACTGGCATCGTCCGTCCTCGATACGACGTCATCGCGTGTATCGCTGTTCTCCCAGCTCCCTTCCCCTTCCTCGGGATCGTCGTACACGGCCGCCTCCTCGTCCGACCGGCCTCTCTCGATGGCGGAAACCCTGGTCGCGTCCGCACGCTCGTCCTCAGCATCCTCGTCTTTCGCGTCCCTCTCATTTTCGACCGGCTCCGGTTCTTCCTTTTCGACGCGATCCACCACGCGGACTCCGGCGAAGAAGCGTGGCCGCGACTCCGACGAGGAGCAGGAAGCGCTTCTTCAGATGAAGTCGATCGATGGAAGCGCACACCAGGTGAACGGCTCCGTCGCCGCGCGCGTCTCTTCGCTTCCGGGCGGCGCGCCGCTGCCCGCGTCGGAGCGCGCGTTTTTCGAGCCGCGATTCGGCGTCAACCTGGAATCGGTACGGTTGCACACCGGCGGGCCGGCGAGCGAGCTGGCGCGCTCCGTTCACGCCCGGGCGTTCACCGTACGCGATCAGATCGTCTTCGGGTCAGGCGAGTACCGGCCATCGATGAGCGAAGGGCGACGACTCCTCGCTCACGAGCTGACGCACACGATGCAGCAGGGAGCAGTCGGCGATTCCGGTGGAACGATCGAGCCGATGATCCAGCGCCTCTGTCACGCGACGAATCGCAAGAGCGGCAGTCCGGAGCAGATTCAGATCCAGCAGTATCTCGGGCGCAACGCAACGGTCGAAAACGAGTATTACGTTCGCAATCCCGCCGGCAACTGTTACTACCCCGACGTCGTCGACACGCAATCGCTGTCGGTCTGGGAGATCAAACCGTGGACCGATGCCGCGGCCGCGGCAGCGGCGATCGCGAACTACGTCCCGGCCGCGCAGACGGAATGTCTCGGAGGCGGAGGGTGGCATGCCGGAACGGCGGGCGAATTGAACGCGCTGTTCGCTGCCGTGCTCCCGGCGGAGTTCATTACGGCAGGCGGCGCGGGACCGTGGCAGCTCCCGGGAATCGATCCGAACGAGTTCATCGAGGTCGATTGCCCGGTCGCCGGAACGATCGTCTTCCGGTCGGTACCGTTGGAAGGTCTTCCCGGCGACGTGCTCGGCCAGATCGGAATCGGTGGAGGCACTGGCGCGCTCGGCTCGGGCTCGAACCGCCGCCGCCGCGCCGTGGCGCAGCTTCCGCCGGCAGATGTCGCGCGAGTCATCCGCCTTTTCTCACCTACTGCCGGAGGTGCCAATTCGGTGCGCGCGCGAATGGCGGCCATCAACATCGCCACCTTGCGAGGCGGCGTCTCGGCCGCAGGTGTCCTCATCGGCGCCGGAACTCCGTTTGCCGCCGCGGCGGATGTGCAGAACGCATTGCCCGCGGCGGTCGGCGGGGGCGCGCCGCCCAACGCCGCGGCGGCGCTCGGCGGCGCGGTCGCGGGCGCAACTGCCGAACAGAAAGCGGCGATCGTCGCCGATGCGCTGTGGGGAGGAGGCGTTGGTCTTGCCGCTCTGGTTGCCGCCGCGGGGTTAGGTGTGCCGGCCCAGCGGCAGCTCTACGCCGATGTGCTGCTCACGCTGCCGAGGCGGAATCTCGCCACGGCGATCACGGCGATGATCGCCGGCGGCGGCTTCGCTGCCCTGGGACTTGGAGCGGGATTGCCCGCCGCGGGAGCTGCCGCCGGAGCGCCAGCCGCCGGCACACTGGGGGGCGCGCTGCCGACGATCTCTCCCGATGATGCCTCGAGCAGGATGCCCACCAACCTGCTCCGCAATCAGGCGGTGGCCGATCGCGCCACGGTGGTCGCGACCGCGAACGCCGGAGCAGCCCCTCCATCGGCAACGGTAACCGGCGGTCTCGCGGCAGCCGCCGTCCAGTTCCTGAACTACGTCCGCAGCGGCCCGGAGATCGGACGCCTGGCCGACCTCGTCATCTCCGACATCGGCGGAGCCGCGCTCCCCGCCTATGGAGGTGCCGCCCTCGGCGGAGCCTTTGGGGCCGTGGCCGCCGCGGCGGGCGGAGCGATCGGAGGAGCGGCCGGAGGCGCCGCCGCGGTCGCCGCACGAAATCGAATCATCGACATGTGGCAGTTCGCGCTCCACACATGAGGACTTCATGACCGTCATTCCGATGTCGCCAAAAGTCTTCAAGGGAGCGATCGTGGCGCTCGATCCCTTCAATCCGCTCGCCAGCGTGATCATCTTTCAGTACAACCCGGAACAGCTCACGCGCACGCTCACGCCGCTCGGTCAGGCCACACCGAAGATCCCGGTCGGCGTGCAGAGACTGACCGGACCGCCGAAGGAAACGATCTCGCTCAAGGTGACGATCAACGCCACCGACCAGCTCGAGGTTGCAAACCCGATCGCGACACGCGTCGGGATCTATCCACAGCTCGCGGCGATGGAGATGCTGCTCTATCCGAAGAGCAGTCTCGTCATCGCGAACACCGCGCTCGCGGCGCTCGGGACGATGGAGATCCAGCCACCCGAGGCGCCGCTCACGCTGTTCATCTATGGATTGAAGCGGGTCGTGCCGGTGCGGATGACGAGCTATTCGGTCACCGAGCAGTACCACGATCCGAGTCTCAACCCGATCATCGCCGAGGCGAGCCTCACGCTCGACGTCCTGACCTACCTCGATTTCCAGAAGTCGCAGAAGGGCTACTACATCTTCCTCGCGTATCAGGTCGTGAAGGAAGCGATGGCCACCGTCGGAAGCGCCAACAACCTGGCGTCGGCAGGCCTCGACGTGCTGAACCTGATGTGAGGTGACGATGCACATCGCCGAAACGAGCCGCTACTTCTCCGTGTCCCGTGGCAGGACGAAGGACGGCATTGCGTACCTGCGGCGCCGCTTCCTTCCGCAGGCGTCGATGATTCCAGCGCTGCAGGCGGTGAAGGTACAGGCCGCCGACCGGCTCGACCTCATCGCCTACCGGACTCTCGGCGATCCGGAGCAGGCATGGCGGGTCGCCGACGCGAACGACGCGATGAATCCTCCCGATCTGCTCCTGCGACCGACGCTGCGCGTACCGCTGCCGGAGCTCTCTCCGGTGGAAAGCGAACAGGAGGAGCCGTCGGAATGAGCGCCCTCACCCTCGGCATCCGCCTCACTCTTCTCGCCGGACGCGGCGTGCCGGTGCCGCTGCCGGCGAAGTTCATCGAGCTGGTCGACTCGGTCGAGGTCACCGAAAACTCGGGCGACCGCTCCGGATTTCAGATCACGTTCGGCGCGGACCGCGGCGATCCTCCCGACCTTCGGAACTATCCCCTCCTCGCCAGCAGCGCACTCAAGCCGTTCAGCCGCGTCGTCGTCGTGGTCACTTTCAACACCACTCCGGCGGTGCTCATCGACGGCTTCGTCACCCATCAGGAGCTGCTCCCCGCCGACGGCACGAGCGACGCCCGCTTCGTTGTCACCGGCGAGGACGTGAGCGTGATGATGGACCTCGAGGAAAAGACGGTCCTCCGCCCCGGCCAGAACGACATGATCATCGCCACGACGATCCTGGCGAAGTACGCGAAGTACGGCGTGATCCCGTCGATCTCCCGCCCCTCCGGCCTCGATCAGCCGCTCCCGATCCAGCGCGCCCCCGCGCAGCACGACACCGACCTCGGATACCTGCGCGAGATGGCCGGCCGCTACGGCTTCGTCTTTCACGTCACGCCGGGACCGGTCCCGCTTGTGAATCGCGCGTACTGGGGTCCGCCCCCGTGGAGCGGAACGCCGCAGCCGGCCCTGTCGGTGGCGATGAACCAGGAGACGAACGCCACCTCGATCTCCATCAAGAATGATGGACTGGCGGCAGCGCAGACTTCCGGAGTGATTCAGAACCCGAAGGGAAACCGTCCGCAGAAGATCGACATCCGGAGCGCGACCCTCCCCACGCTCAGCCGCACGCCGGCAATCCGCGGCTCGAACGTCCGCAAGCAACTGCTCGAGCACGCCGACGGACTGACGCCGGGACAGAGCAAGGCGCTGGCGCAGGGCATGACCAACGATTCCGTGCAGCGCGTCGTCGAGGTGCAGGGCGAGCTCGACGCCCTCGCGTACGGCGGCCTGCTGCGGGCCAAGAAGCTCGTCGGCCTGCGCGGCACCGGGATGACGTACGACGGGACGTACTACGTCTCGAAGGTGACGCACATCCTCCGCCTCGGCGAGTGCCGGCAGAAGTTCACGCTGCAGCGCGAAGGGGTCGACGCGAAGGTGCCGCTGGTGCGCGTATGAGCGAGTTCTTCGGAAAGTACCGCGGCAAGGTGGAGAACAACGTCGATCCGTTGCAGCAGGGCCGCGTGCAGGTCAGCGTGCCGGCCATCTTCGGCAGCGAGAAAACGGCGTGGGCCATGCCCTGCTCGCCGTACGGCGGCAAGAAGGTCGGCTTCTTCATGATCCCGCCGAAGGGAGCGAACATCTGGGTCGAGTTCGAAGCGGGCAACATCGACTATCCGATCTGGAGCGGCTGCTTCTGGGATCGCGGCGAAGTCCCGTCGAAGACCGCGGGACCGGACGTCAAGGTCATCAAAACCGAGGGGATCGAGCTGACGCTGTCGGATGTGAAAAGCGCGGGCGGTCTGACGCTGAAGACGATGTCGCCCGCCGTGTCGGTGCCGTCGACCATCGTCGTCGACTCGAAGCAGATCCAGATCACGATGCAGGGCGCGAAGGTGCGCATCACTCCGTCGGCGATCACCATCAGCCTCGATCCGGGATCGGTGAAGCTCGCGCCGGGAGGCGTGGAGTTGAAGCATGGCGGCGCCAACATCGCGCTGCAGAACATCAAGGTCGCGATCAACAAGGGCGCGCTCGAGGTGACCTGATGCCGGGACCGTTCGTCACCGTCGGAGCGCAGATCAAATGTCCGCACGGCGGCACGGTGAACGTCGTGCCGACCAACTTCCGCGTCCGCGCGATGCAGCAGTCGATCGCGATGTTCAACGGCCAGTATCCGATCGTCGGCTGTCCGTTTCAGGTCCCTGCCGGTCCGGCGATGAAGCCGCAGCCGTGCGTGCGCGTGCAGTGGACGACGCCGACGCTGCGGGTGAAGGTCAACCGGCAGCCGGTCCTGGTTCGATCAGCCACCGGTCTCTGCTTCAGCATCGAAGGGATTCCTCAGGGGCCGCCGATCATCGTCATGACTCAGATGCGGGCGAAGGGGATCTGATGGAGATCTTCTATCCGTACCAGATCAGCGCCCAGGGCACGACGGCCGGCACGAGCCTCTCGATTCATCTGCGCGATCTGCTCGAGCAGGTGCTCTTCACCGATCCGGGCGAACGGGTGAATCGTCCGACGTTCGGCGGCGGCGTGCGGCAGCTCGTCTTCGCACCGGCCGGCGACGAGATCGCCACCACCGCGGAGTTCCTGATCCAGAGCTCGCTGATGCAATTCCTCGGCGACGTCATTCACACCGAGAACGTGAGCGTGATCGTCGACGACGCCACGCTGCAGATCAACATCACATACGTCGATCTCATCACCGGCAGGCGCGAGGAGGCGGCGTTCACCCGGACGCTGACCATGGTGTGAGGTCGCCCTGGCCATCGGGGCGTCCGCGGCCGTTCGGAAGCGGAGGGGGCGGGTCCGCGGCCTCGCTGGTGAGCATCAGCGCGTCGCGGATCGAGGGACGGAACTGGAAGCTGCTGTTGCTCTTCGACACGCCGAACGTGCCGCCGATCGAACAGGCAAACGTCGTGATCCGGACGACGAAGGGAGAGCTCGACACCGGCTTGAAAATCGCCGGCGTCGGAACCGATCCTGTCAATCCGTTTCCGATCGGGATCGTCGATGACCGAACGATCCTCACGCGCGGCGAGAGCGACTTCCCGGCGTTCACGCTGCAGCTCGACGGCATCGCGCCGTCGCTGCTGCTTCCGTCCGCCGCGCAGGCCGGCTTCGTCCTCGCTTATCCGCACAAGCCGGCGCAGACACCGCCGGCTGATGCGCCGCCGGCGGTGCCGCCGATGCCGCGCGGTCCGGCGATCGACTACCACGCGCGCGATTACGCCGGGCTGCGGCAAATGATGATGGCGGAGCTGCAGGCGCTGCTCCCCGGCTGGCGCGGCGATGCGGCCGACATGCTGACTGCGATCGTCGAGATCCTCGCCTACGCCGGCGATGACCTCAGCTACTTCCAGGATGCGGTCGGCACCGAGGCGTACCTCGGGACGGCGAGGCTGCGGAAATCGATCCGGAGACATGCGCGGCTCGTCGACTACATCCTCAACGAAGGCTGCAACGCGCGGACGTTCGTGGCCATCGGCGCCACGGGAACGTTCGTGCTGCCGGCCGGCACGCAACTGCTCACCGCCCTCGCGCCGCCGGTCGTCTTCGAGACGATGCAGGATCTCGCGGTCTCTTCATCGCTCAGCGGAGCGCTGCCGCTTTACGCATCGCCGAATGCGACGCAGGTGCTGCTCGCGCAGGGATCGACATCCGCCGCGCTGACAGGATTCGTCACGCTCACGCCCGGCACGCTGCTGCTGCTCGAGGAAGTGATCTCTCCCGCCACGGGGCTCGCGTCCGATGCCGATCCGTCGCACCGCCACGTCGTGCGGATCGTCTCCGTCACTCCGCCGCACGCGGTCAGCAAAGACGATCCGACGTTCATCAGCCCGTTCACCTGGTCGGCGGCCGACGCGCTGCCGTTCGATCTCTGGCTGACGCGCACCATCGAAGGCAACACGATCACCGGCATCAGCGTGGCGATGGGAAACATCGTGCTCGCCGACAACGGCCGGACGAACACCGGGATCGCACTCGATCCATCCGCACCTTCGCTGCCGGACGGGAATCTCACCTGGGCCGTGCCGCTCGCCGCGGCGGGACCGGCGGCGTTCGCGCTGGCGCAGGATCCCGACGACGCGCGGCCGGAGATCGTGCTCACCGATGCGGGCAACGGCTCGACCTGGACTCCCGCACTCGATCTGCTGGAAAGCGGGCCGCTCGCGCAGCGATTCGTGGTCGAGACCGAAAGCGCCGGCTCGGTCACCCTCCGCTTCGGCGACGGCGTGAACGGACGGATGCCGGCACCCGGCACGCAGCTCGTCGCCACGTACCGCCAGGGGAACGGACTGGCGGGCAACATCGGAGCGGGAGCGCTCGTCAGCGCGAACACTTCGCTCGGCGTGACGTCGGTGTGGAATCCGCTGCCCGCGGTCGGCGGAACCGACCCCGAACCGCTCGAGCATGCGCGGCTCTACGCGCCGTTCGCGTTTCGCGAGCAGGAGCGCGCGGTCACCGCGGCCGACTATCGCGCCATCACCGAGCGGCATCCCGACGTGCAGAAAGCGAATGCGTCGATCGAGCCGGCGGGACGGAACTTCATCGTCACCGTCTCCGTCGATCGCTCTGGAGCCTTCACCGATCAGGCGTTCCTCGACAACATCGCGACGTACCTCGAGCCGTATCGGACGATCGGCGCCGCGGTCGTCGTCGTCGCACCCGACTACGTTCCGCTCGACATCGTGCTGGTGGCGTTCGTGTCGGGCGGCACGCCGGTCAACTCGGTGCGAACCGGATTGCGGAACGCGTTCGGCCTGACCGGCTTCTTCAATCCCGACAACTTCACGTTCGGCCAGCCGGTCTATCTGAGCGACATCGTCGCCGCGGCGTTGCAAGTGCCGGGCGTGGCGTGGGTGAACAGCGATGCGCAGACCGATCCGCGCATCCGCTTCCAGCGCTGGCGCGAGCCGCCGGGAGGCGAGCTCGCCGCGGGTGAGATTCCGATGCGGCCGGCGGAGATCGCGCGCGCCGACAGCGATCCGGGCTCGCCGCAGCACGGGCGGATCGAGTTCCTGGTGGTGGCGGACGCATGACGAAGATCCCGTACCGCATCGGAACGCAGCCGACGTTCTTCCGCGAGATGCTGGCGCGCATCCCGTTCGTGACGCTGCCCGACGGTCCGTTCGCCGGGAGCCGTCCGCTCGCCGCGCTGACCGTGCGCGATACGTCCGACTTCACGATCGCGCTCCTCTACTCGTGGGCTATGACCGGCGACGTCATCACGTTCTACCAGGAGCGCCTGGTCAACGAAGGCTTCCTCGCCACGGCCACCGAGCGGCTGTCGGTGCTGGAGCTGGCGCGGCTGATCGGATATCGCGCGCTCCCCGGCGTCGCGGCGTCCGCGCCGCTGGCGTTCTCGGTCGTCGAAGCGGCGGAAGGCGACCCGCCGTTGCACGTACTCGTGCCGCGCGGCACGGCGGTGACGAGCGTGCCGTCGGGCGCCGGGAAACCGCAGACGTTCGAGACCTCTGCGCCGCTCGATGCCCGCGCGGAGTGGAACGCGCTGCTGCCGCGGCTGACGAAGCCGCAGCATCTGACGTCCGCGAGCCGCGGCGCGGTGCTCGACGGCATCGACAGCGGCCTGAACGCCGGCGACGCGCTGCTGCTCCTGCGTGAAGTGCTGACGCCCGACGGACCGATGCGCGCCTGGCGCTTTCTCCTGCTGCGCGCGGCGGAGAGCGATGCGGAGAAAAACGTCACCCGCGTCGATTGGAGCCAGCCGCTCGGCGAGAGCCTGCTCCTCCCCGATCCGCAGATCTTTGCCATGCCGCTGACCGCGGCATTCTTCGGCGCCGACGCTCCCGACTGGAGCACGCAGCCGTTCGAGGTGAAGCTGGCGAACACACCCACCGGACGGCAGCCGCAGGACTACGCCAACTGGCCGGCCTTCGCCGTACCGACCGGCCCGTTCGATCTCGACGCCGTCTACTCCGACATCCTGCCCGGGAGCTGGACGGTGCAGCGAAGACCGGCGGCGCTCCGGCTCGATCGCGCGGCAAACGTGATGAACGTCGCGCGCACCGATTTCACGATCAGCTCCCAGGTGACGCGCGTCTTTCCCGATGTCACCGAGGTCGTGCCGTGCGATCGCGCGGTCACGCCGGCACGCGAGCTCCACACGTCGACGCGGCTGCCGGACGGACGAATCCTCATCGCCGGCGGACGCGCGAGCGACGGCAAGGCGATCGCCAACGCGGTGCTCTACGACCCGGGCAGCAGGACCGTCGAGCCTGCGGCCGACATGTCCACCGCGCGCTGGGGCCACACCGCCACACTCCTCGGCGACGGCACGCTCCTCATCGCCGGCGGCGAGAACGAATCGGGCACCATCGCCGCGCCGGAGATCTTCAAGCCCGACGTGCCGGCGTTCGTAGCGACGACCGGACCGATGATCTCCGCACGCTCCGCGCATCGCGCCACGCTGCTCATCGACGCCACCGTGCTCCTCACCGGCGGAACCACCGACGGCGGCGACGTGCTGGCGACGGCGGAGCTCTACCAGCCATCGACCGGCACGTTCAGCGGACCGATCGCCATGACCGCGAAGCGCCGCGATCACGCCGTGGCGTTGTACGGAAGCGGCACCGCGTGGAGCGTCCTCGTGGCAGGCGGCAACGACGGCACGTCCGCGCTGGCGACCGCGGAGAACTACAGCGTCGAAGCCGGCACGTTCAGCGCGGTGGCAGTCCCGATGCTCGCCGCGCGCGAGCTGCACTCGGCGACCGTCATCTCGTCGACCGGCGCGATCCTCATCGCCGGCGGCCGCTCGGCGGATGGCGTGGCAAGCACGCCCGGCGCGGAGCAGTACGCGAACGGATCGTTCAACGCCGCAGGCACGATGACACCCCGATGGAGTGCCGCAGCGACGGCATTGCAGAACGGCGGAATCGTCGTCACCGGCGGCGCGACTGCAAGCGACGACGCCGTGACGACGGTCGAGTTTTTCGATCCGTCGACGACCGCGTTTATCGCGCGCGTGCCGCTCGACGCGCCGCGCGCGGGGCACACGGCGACGCTGCTCCCCACCGCCGAAGTGGCGCTGGCATGTGGCGTCGATGCGTCGGGAGCGCCGCTCGATTCGGTGTCGCTCTACGATTCGACCGCATTCACGTTCGTCGTCACCGGCTCGCTTCCGGTCAGTTCGTACGGCGCCGGCGGGTCGCTGCTCGAAAACGGGTATCTGCTCGTGTCAGGCGGATTTCAGAGCGTGCAGGTGACCGCGCTTCTCCGGGCGGCCAGTCTCTACGATCCGGCGACGGCCATCTTCACCGCGACCGGCTCGATGAGCACCGCGCGGGCCTGGCACACGTCGACGCTGATCGACGGCGGAAGCGTGCTGGTCGCCGGTGGCTTCATGACTCCGTACACGGCCGACGTTCAGCAGATCCTCGACATGCTGCAGAACCTGCTGGTGCTCATCGGTTCGCTGTCGGGACCGATCACGGCCATCGACAACGATGCGACCGACGCGCAGCAGCAATCGGCGGCGATTCAGAACGCGCTGCAGAACCTCTCGCTCTCCGGCTGCATCTGCGCCGCCGCGTACTACCACGAGGGCCCGGGCAACTCTCCCTGTCCTGCCTGTGGCTCCTCCGGCCTGGTCACTCCGAGCGCTGGAGAGCTTCTTTCGCCCGGAAGACGAAAGAGAGCGAACGCCCACGCCGGGGCTGATGCCGCTGCCGACGATATCCTCCAGGCCCTCAACACCTGGACCCAGTTCCCGTTCCCGGTCCAGGGCTCGGACAGCGGCGACAATCAGAATCCGCTCTGGCAGCAATACACGTGGAGCCTGACCGCCTGGGACTTCGTCGAAAACTCGATCTCCGGTCCCCTCAACCAACTCAACAACGATCTGCAGGACATCCTCAACCAGATCACCGGAAGCAAGGGCCTGAATGAGCTGATCCAGCAGATCATCACCCTCGTCAATCAGATCATCGCCGCCGTCCAGCAGCTCGGCGCCATGTCGCTCGAGACGGCCGAGATCTACGATCCCTCGACCGCCGCGTTCGCCGCCACGAACGAGCCGATGGTCTACATCCGGGCGGCGCACCGCGCTTCCGTGCTGCAGGACGGCCGCGTGCTGATCACCGGCGGGATGGGCTACCTGAACGACGGCCCAACGTCGCCCGATTGGGAGGTGCTCGCCAGCGCGGAGTTGTTCGATCCGGGGGCCGGCGCCTTCGTCGCCACTGCCGGACTGATGGCGTCGGTGCGGATGGAGCACACCTCGACGCTGCTGCCGAACGGCCTGGTGCTTATCACCGGAGGGCAGTCGATCTGGTACGTCGATGACACCGCGCTCAACACTGCCGAGCTGTTCGATCCGGGCAACGGACAGTTCGCCACGATCCCGCCGATGTTCTTCGCCCGCTACTACCACACCGCGACGCTGCTGCCGGACGGCTCCGTGCTCATCGCCGGAGGAATCACGACCTCCGGCGTGACGGCCTCCGCCGAAGTGTGGAACCCGCGGCTGGCGATCTTCGTCAGGGTGGGCGACATGGAGAACGCGCGCGCCGCGCACTCCGCCGAGCTGCTGCCGGATGGACGCGTCCTCGTTGCCGGCGGCTACAACAGCGGCAACGTCGCCGAATCGAGCGCCGAGATCTTCGATCCATCCACCGGTTTCTTCACCAGTGCCGGAAGCATGGTTCAGGGAGTGTTCAGCGCGGTGTCGTGCAGGCTCGGCGACGGCGACATCCTGATCGCCGGAGGAGGAGGCCAGGTCCCCACGCAGAACGTCCCCGTCGCCACCTCCCAGCTCTTCGTCGCCCCCGCGCCGCCGGCCGAGGGAGACATCCGCCGCGACACGATCATCTACGCCAACAGCACGCAGCTCGCACTCGCGCCGGAGCCGATCGCCGCGCCACTCGCCGGCGACACGATCGAGCTGCAGACGCTGGAGCGCGCCCTTCCGGCCGGACGCGAAATGATCGTCAGCGGCGTTCCGGTGACCGTCGAGCGGCCGTTCACCGCCGCGCCGGTCGACATGCAGACCGCGGACGACGTCGTCACGCTGCAGCCCGGGGAACGGATGCGGCTGAATGGAATGCCGGAGCTCCTGCTGGAAGGCGAGGTGGAGTGGCGGCTCGAGACGATCTTCGGCGTGCAGGGCTCGCTCATCGCCGCGAGCGACGCCTTCACGCTCCTCGATGTGGCAAATACGCCGGGAAGCACGAGCGAGCTGGTGACGGTGCGCGAAGTGCGCGTCGCCGGCGACGGCGCGCGCTCCCAGCTCGTGCTCGATCAGCCGCTGCGGTACGTCTACCACCGCGCCACCGTGGCCATCGCGGGGAACGTCGTGCCGGCCACGAACGGCGAAACGGTCGCGGACGAAATCCTCGGCAGCGGCTCGAGCGCCCTCGCCAATCAGCAGTTCACGCTGAAGTCCGATCCGGTGACCTGGGTGCCGGCGCCGAATCCGCGCGGCATCGCGAGCACGATCGGCGTGCGCGTCGATGAGGTCGCGTGGAGCGAAGTGCCGTCGCTGCTCGACGCCGGCCCCGACAGCCAGGTCTTCACCGTGTCGACCGATCTGCAGGGCCACACGCAGGTCGTGTTCGGCGACGGCGAGAACGGCAGCCGCCTGCCGACCGGAGCGGACGACGTGGTGGCCACTTACCGCACCGGAATCGGACCGGACGGCAACGTCGCCGCCGGCTCGCTCTCGATCCTCCCCGAGACGATCGAGGGAATGGACACGGTGACCAATCCGATCGCCGCGAGCGGCGGCACCGCGCCGCAGTCGCGCAACTCGATCCGCCGCCTCGCGCCGCTCGCGCTGCGCAACGTCGAGCGGATCGTCTCCACCGGCGACTTCGCCGCCTTCGCCCTCGGCTTCGCCGGCGTGGCGAAAGCCGACGCGGTCCTCGCGCGGCGGGGCGGACTGCCGGTCGTGCTGGTGACCGTGGCCGGCGCGAACGGCACGGCGATCGTGCGTGGCTCCGCAATGTACGACGCACTGCGCGGCGCGATGCTCGGCGCCGTCGCGCCCGGCGTTTCGTTCGAGCTCGCGTCGTACAAGCGGATCGCGTTCCGCACGTCGGCCACGCTCCGGATCGATCCGCGCTTCGAGAACGAGCTCGTGCTCGCCGCCGCACGCGCCGCGCTCCTCGCCGCGTTCTCGTTCGACGCGCGCGCGCTCGGCGCCGGGGTCGCCGCATCGAGCGTGATGTCGGTGCTGAACGGCATCGCGGGCGTGGTGTCGGTCGACCTCGACGCGTTCTCCGATCCCGCCGCCGGAGGTCCGCAGCTCGTCGCGTACATCGCCGCGCACAAGGGGCGGATGGAGCACGGCATCTTCGTCCCCGCTCAACTGGTCGTCGCCGATGAGAACGCGGTCGCGCTCGTCGCCGAGGAGGGGTCGTGAGCACGCCCGGGTACTTCTACTCGCTGCTACCGGGCGTCTATCAACAGCTCGATACCGAGAGAGGACAACCGCTCCGCGCGCTGATGCAGTTGCTGCAGGAGCAGTACGACGCGCTCGACGCGAACATCGGCGCGCTGTACGAGAACTGGTTCATCGAGACCTGCGCGCCGTGGGCCGTACCGTACATCGGCAGGCTCACCGGCATCGACTACGCGTCCGATCCGCAGCACGCCTTCGCCATTCAGCGCGCCGCGGTGGGGAACGCCGTCCGCTTCGCACGGCGCAAGGGAACGTTGTACGTCCTGCAGCCGCTCGTCTGGAGCGCGACCGGTTGGTACGCGCTGGCCGTGGAGTCGGGGCTGCCGCCGGCCACCATCTCCGTGTCGCAATCGATGCCCAATCCCGCCCGCACGTTCGCTCTGAATGGCGCGCCGCCATCCGCCGGCGCCTCGCTCGGAAGCATCATCAATGATGTAACGCTCTACATCTGGCGTCTCGCCTCGTGGCCGGTCACTGCCGTCACAGCCCCGCTGATCAACTACGCGGCGCCGGTCGACAACGCCGGCATGTTCACCTTCGATCCCCTCGGGCTGGACACGCAACTCTTCGCCGTCGCCCTCGACGCGCCGCCGATGATGTCGCCGTCGTCCATCGCGGGAACGCCCGCGCCGATCACGCGTGCCGCGCTCGCCGCCGACCTCGCCGCCTATCGCGCGAGCTATTCATCGTTGCAGCCCACCCAGCAGCCGCCGAACAGCACGTACTACGGCCCCGATCGCTCGATCAACGCGAACGTGAACGGCATGAACGTTTCCCCGCTCTTCGTGGCCGCGGGCGATCTGAGCGACTGGAACGCGACCGGGTACACGCAGCGGATCGTCATCGATCCGCAGCTCGGAAGGATCGCCGTGCCGCCAGGAGGCTTTCCGGCGCCGATGACGACTTCGTACGCATACGGCTTCGCCGCGCCGATCGGCGGCGGGCCGTACGAGCGCCGCGATTCGCTGACTGATCCCGCCTCCGTCGCCTGGGTCGCCACCGTCGGCGCGAAGGGGGAGTACACCTCGCTCACGGCCGCGTTCGCCGCGTGGGAATCGGCCGGTTCTCCGCGCGCGCTGATCCGCATCATCGACAACGGAGCCTACGGCTGGCAGCTGCCGATCCTGCTGCCGATGGACGGCGCGATGACGATCGAGGCGGCCGATCAGCTCCGGCCGACGATCCTCTTCAGCGCCGTGGGAACGATCGGCGGACTCTCGGCCGGCAGTGCGTACCTCCGCTTCTCCGGAATTCGCGTCGAGGGACCGATCGCGATCTCGCCGGCATCGCTGCTCGACATCGACTTCATCGACTGCACGATCGTGCCGCCGGTCGTGCCGGCGTACGACTTCGTGGCGTCGGGAGCGCTGGTCACGCCGCGCAGCTCGCACACGGCGACGCTCGTCGACGTAAACGTGTTGCTGGCGGGCGGCAGCAGCGGAACCGCGCCGCTCGCGGATGCGGAGCTCTTCTCGACGGAGACGTTCACGTCCGCCGCCACCGGCTCGCTGAATGTCGCGCGCACGCTGCACACGGCGAACATCGTGAACGACGAAGTCTGGATCATCGGCGGCATGGGAGCCAACGACACGGCACTCGGCAGCATCGAGACCTTCATGACCGACGCCTTCACGCTGAGCACCGCAGCGCTCGCCGATCCGCGCTGGTCGCACACCACGACGGTACTCGACGACACGCGTCTGATCGTGATCGGCGGCACCAACGGCAGCGACGCGATCGCCGTTGCGGAGATCGTCGACACCGCGGCGGGCACGGTCACGCCGAGCGGCTCGCTGAACATCCCGCGCTGGAACCACATCGCCATTCCGATCGCCGGCGGCGATGTGCTCATCGTCGGCGGCGAGAATGCGAGCGGGCCGGTCACGACGCCCGAGCTGCTCGTTAACGGAGCGTTCGTGAAGATGCCGGACAACGATGCCGGCGCGGTCGCTTCCGCCGCGAGTGCCGCGCTCGCCGACGGCTCGACGCTGATCGCGGGAGGCATCGCGGCGGCTGGCGTCACATCCGCCGCCGCGTTGACTTCGGTGGGATTCAGTCTCACGGCCACCGGCAGCCTGCCGGCGGCCGCTTCGCAACTGACCGCGACCTCGCTCGCCGCGGGAGATGGACGGGTGCTCGTCGCCGGAGGAATGGGAGCGAGCGGCGCGATCGCCGAGGCTTCGCTGTACAACCCGAACAGCGCCACGTTCGAAGACGCGAGCGCGATGACCGTGGCCCGCGCCAGTCACACCGCCACGCTCTTTCCGAACGGCGCAGTGCTCATCGCCGGCGGCACGGACGGCAGCACGACACTCGGCTCAACGGAGCTGCTCCAGCAGACCGGCGTGGAGTTTTTGCCGCCGGCCCTCATCGTCACCACGGCGATCGCCGGCCAGGGAGGCGTGTCGTTCCGCATCGTGCGCAGCATCATCGGTCCGATGTCGCTCGCCCTGCCGCGCGTCGCCGTGCGCGCCGAAGACTCGATCCTCGACGCATTCAGCAGCGGCGCGATCTTCGCGACCACCGGAGACGTGACGATCGAGGCGTCGTTCGTCCGGAGCACGCTGTTCGGCAGCGTCGCCGTGAGCGCTCTCGAAGGCACGATCGACTCGATCTTCACGGGTCCGGTCACCGTCGCGAATGCCGAAGCCCGCGACGCCGATTACTGCTATCTGCCACCCGGCTCGAACGCCGGCGGCTATCGCAATCAGCCGCTGCTCGCGCTGCAGACCGCGGCGGCGGAGCTCGATCTGCCGGATGTCGCCGACCTGCCGCCGGCCATCCGCGCGCTGGTGCTGGTCCGCACGGCGCCGGCGTTCCTCAGCACCTCGTTCACCTCGCCGGAGTACGCGCAACTGCGCGCCGGGTCATCGCCCGCGATCGTCTCGGGAAGCTCCGAAGGATCGGAGCTGGGGGCCTTCTGCGCGTGGCGCGGAACCGATCGCCAGACGTTGATCCGCCAGATCGTGAATGATTTCATTCCCGCCGGACGCAATGCCGCAATCGTGTATCTCACATGAAGGAAGACGCCGCCCATGAAAGGTGATTTCTCGCGCCTCGTTGCACCGCCGCTGCAGACCGTCGCGCCGCTCCTGCAGCAGGGCCGCGTGCTGCTCGACGCCGACTTCAACGAATACGTCGCCGCCGCCGCGGAGCTGCTGGCCACCGTCATCGCCGACGTCATCGGGACGAATGGCGCGCCGGTCGCGGCGCCGCTCACGGTCTCCGCGGACGACAAAGGGGCGCTCAGCATCACCGCCGGCCGCTACTACGCCGCCGGAATGCTCTGCGTAAATCCGGTGGCGGTTCCGTTCGCGGAGCAGCCGTTTCTTCCCGACCCCACGATCCCACCGGAAGACGGCGCTTACTCCGCGCTGCTGCGCGTCTGGCAGCGGACGGTGAACTGGGTGCAGGATCCCGCCTCGCGCGAGATCGCGCTCGCAGGACTCGATACGACGACGCGCGAGCAGAACGTCTGGCAGATCGTGATCGGAAGCGCGGACCCGATCTCGACCGTCGTCGCCACGATGCAGGCCCGGGCTCTCCCGCCGGTCACGGTCGGAAACTATTTCTACCGCGTCGAGATCCACGCCGCCGCGGCGGGAAAAGTCACGCCGGCGACGTTCAAGTGGTCGCGCACGAACGGCTCGTCGATCGCGAAAATCGTCTCGCTCGACGTCCAGGCCGGCACCACGCTCGTCGCCGTCGTGCAGGGCGCTGGCGTCGATCCGTCGACCGTGCTGTCGCCGGGACAATGGGTCGAGTACGTCGATGACGTCATCGACCTCCAGCAGCAGTCGTTCCCGCTCTGGGAGGTGACGACGGTCGAATCGCTCGACGCCACGAGCGCCAGGGTGACGCTGACTGCATCGGACTCGCGCCGGCCGTTCGACGCGAACCTGCATCCGTTCCTCCGCGCCTGGGACCAGCAACCGTCGGCCTCCGTGACGCTCGTCGACGGCGCGGTGCCGATCACCACCGGTCAATGGATCGCGCTCGAAAGCGGGATCGAGGTTTCCTTTCCGCTCGATGCCGCCGTCTATCAACCGGGCGACTACTGGCAGTTCGCGTCGCGCTCCGCGCTCGAGTCGGGAATCGAGTGGCCGCCCGATGTCAAAGGCGAGCCCGCGGCACAGCCGAAGACCGGCATCGATGTTTCGACTTTCCCGCTCGCAAAGCTCACACTCGACGGCGGCAAATGGACCGCATCGAGTCTGGTGAAGACCTTCGCTCCGCTCCTCGGCAAGCCCCCCGCCTCGCCGCGAAAGTGAAGCGCGCCGGCGGCGTGACCGGCCAATAGCCGGTGGCAATGCCACCGGACCACGCGTTTGCCACGAAGGCACGCGGCAGGCGTGCGGGATCCGGCACACCTGCCGGCGTGCAACTTCCACCGATGAACGTTTCAGGTGGCAACACACCGGCTGTCTATTGGACACCGCCATTCGGCGTTCACTTCAACGCGAGCGCCGTCAATGGTGGAGAACACGCCGGAGGTGTGAGGGCGAATAGCCGGTGGCAACGCCACCGGACCTCGCGTTTGCCACGAAGGCACGCCGGCAGGCGTGCGGGATCCGGCACGCCCGCCGGCGTGCAACTCCGGCGATGATCGTTTCCGGTGGCGCTGCCACCGGCTAATGGCCACAACGCCATTCGGCGTTCACTTCAACGCGACTACGCTTGGCACATCGGACCAAAGGTCTTGAGGTACTTCATCCCCGTGTCGCACATGACGGTGACGACGGTCGCGCCGGCGCCGAGCCGCTCGGCCAGGCGCGTGGCGGCGATGACATTGGCACCGGTTGACGTCCCGGCGAAGAGCCCTTCCTCGCGCGCCAGCCGGAGCGCCATCGCCATCGCCTCGTCCGTCGACACGCGCTCGATCTCATCGGCGATGCCCTCCTGCCAGAGCGGCACGACGAAGCCCGCGCCGATGCCGTCGATCTTGTGCGCGCCCGGCTTCCCGCCCGACAGCACCGGCGATTCGGCCGGCTCCACGGCCACGATGCGGATCTCTGCGCGATGCCGGCGCAGTCCCTCTCCGATTCCGCGAAGCGACGCCGCCGTGCCGACGCTCTGCACGAAGCCGTCGATCGCGCCGCCGGTCTGCGTCCGGATCTCCTCCGCCATCGCGTGATAGGCCGCGAGCTGATCGCGGTTCTTCATCTGATCGGTCCAGAACGCGCCGCTCTCCTCCGCCACGACGCGCGCCGCCTCGATCATGTCGCGCGTCAGCTTCTCCGTCATCCCGCCACCCTCGCTGCGGATGATCTGCAGCGTCGCGCCGAGGATCTGCATGTGATCGAGCTTCTCGCGGGAAAAGGCGTCCGAGGTCACGATATGCAGCGGATGCCGCTTCACCGCGCAGACGAGCGAGAGCGAAACGCCCGTGCTGCCGCCGGTGTACTCCACGACCGGCCCTCCTGCCGCAAGACGCCCGTCGCGCTCCGCCGCCTCGATCATCGCCAGCGCCATCCGATCCTTCATGCTGCCGGTCGGATTCTCGTTCTCGAGCTTCAGCAGAATCCGCGCGCCATTCGCCGGCACGATGTGCCGCAGCGGGAGGAGCGAGGTGTTGCCGATGGATTGGAGGATGTCGGTCATGTGAGCGCCTCCGCCTCCACCCTATCCCGCCCGCCCGACTTTGCGCGATAAAGCGCGGCGTCGGCGGCGGCGACGAGGGCGGGGGGCACGAGGGAAATGCCGCTGCTTGCGGCGACGCCGAGGCTGGCGGTGACGACGCCGCAGTCGGAGCCGGCGTGGCGGATGGCGGCTTTGCGGATTTTGATCCGCAACGTCTCTGCCTCGCTCTTCGCTTCGTCAAGTGCGATGCCGGGGAGGAGCCACGCGAACTCTTCGCCGCCGAAGCGGGCCGCGAGGCCGCCGCGCGATTCGGTCAGCTCGGCGAGCAATGCGGCGACGGAGCGCAATGCCTCATCGCCATCCTGATGGCCCTGCGTGTCGTTGAGCTTCTTGAAATGATCGAGGTCGATCAGCACGAGCGACAGCGGCGAGCTGAATTCATTCGCCGCGGCGCACGCTTCCTCCAGCGCCTCATCGAAGCGGCGGCGATTCGCGACGCCGGTCAGTCCGTCGAGATACGACAGCGTGCGCAGGCTCACGTTGGCCACGGCGAGCTGGCGATTCGCATCCTCGAGCTCCGCCGCGATGCGCGCCAGCTCTTCGTTCTTGCGCGCCAGATCGCGCGTCAGCCTCGCGAGCCGCAGTTGATATTCGATCCGCGCCATGACCTCCGCGACCTGGAACGGCTTCGTGACGTAGTCGGCTCCGCCGACGGCGAACGCCGCGACTTTGTCCATCGCCGCGTCGAGCGCGCTGACGAAGATCACCGGCACCTCGCGCGTCGCCTTGTCTGCCTTCAATTCGCTGCAGACCTCGTAGCCGTTCATCTCCGGCATGTCGACGTCGAGCAGCACGAGGTCGATCGGATACGTTCGCGCCGTGGCGAGCGCGCGGCGCCCCGACGTCGCGGCGCGCACGCGGAAGCGATCCTTCAACATGCGCGACAACAGATCGAGATTCGCCGGCGTGTCGTCGACGATGAGGATCTCGGCTTCGAGCTCGTCGCCCGAAGTCATGACGATTCCTTACACATCGCAAGCGCCGCTTCGATCTCATCGAATCGATACGAGCTCGCCAGCGCTGCGAGCTCCGCGCCGATCGCCGCATCGTGCACCGCCGCTTCTTCGGCGAGCGCCTGCAACGCGTTCGACTCCCCTCCCGCCGCCGCGACGGTGAGCCGGACGCGCAGATCGGCGGGCAACGACACGAGGTTCTCCGGCCGCAGCACGCGATCGTCGGCGGCGCGCACGTCATCAACCGCTTCCTCGCGCACGAAACGGATGCCGAGGAGATTCTCGAGCTGCGCAAAGACGGCCTGATCGCGGAACGGCTTCGTCAAAAATGCATCAGCCCCGCACTCCATCGCCTCGGTGCGCTCATGATCGAACGCGCTCGCTGAGAGCACGACGATGCGCGTGTCCTGCCGCCGCCCCGGCTGCATCTGCTCGCCGCGGATCCGACGCGTGGCCGCAAATCCGTTCATCCCCTGCATCCGCAGATCCATGAAGATCAGATCGGGCGACTCGCTGCGCCAGAGCGCCAGCGATTCATGTCCGTCCGACGCCTCGGTCACGCGGCAGCCTGCGGCGCGAAGGAGCTCGCCGAGGAGCTGCCGGTTCTCGGGCGAGTCATCGACGACGAGGACGTGAGGCGGCGTCTGATCAGGTGCGAGACCAACCACGCGTCCCGCCGATCGCGCACGCTCGCGCACCGGAGCCTCGGATGCGAGCGGCAGCGCGAGATCGACGTGCACGATCGTCCCGACACCAACGCGGCTGCTGAGTGTGACGTCGCCGCCGTGAATGCGCGCGAGGCCGCGCGAGATCGCGAGCCCGAGGCCCGCGCCTTCCTTCGCACTGCGCCCGGTCTCCGTTTGCGCGAATGCTTCGAACAGTTCGTGCAGCTCGCTTTCATCGATGCCGGGACCGGTGTCTTCGACTTCGATGAAGCCATGGCCGTCGATCCACGACGCGCGCAACACGACGCTCCCCTGCTCCGTGAACTTCACGGCGTTGCCGAGCAGATTGAGCACGATCTGGCGCAGCTTTCCTTCGTCGCCCGACACCGTCACGTTCGCGGAAGCGTCGACATCGACGCTCACCGTCAGTCCCTTCGCGCGCGCTCTGGCCTGGAACAACTCGCCGAGTCCGCGCAGGAGGCGGGCGAGGTTGAACGGAGCGTCGGTCCGCTTCGCCAGTCCCGCTTCGATCTTCGACAACGAGAGGACTTCGTTGATGAGGCCGAGGAGATGCTCGCCGCTGCGGTTGATGATGGCGAGGTGATCGCGGTCCGCGCGATCGCGGCCGGGGCGGCGCTCCATCAACTGCACGAATCCGAGCACTGCGTTGAGCGGCGTGCGCAGCTCGTGGCTCATGTTCGCCAGGAAGTCGCTCTTCGCGCGGCTCGCTGCTTCGGCGCGCTCGCGCTCCGCGCGCAGGCTGCTCGTTCGCTCGGCGACGACGGCTTCGAGCTCCGCGTGGCGGCGGTGCAAGGCTGCGAGCCGCAGCCGGACGATGGCCCACAACGCGGCGAGGAGCAGCGCGAGTGCAATGAGGCGCGCCCACCAGGTCTCGAACCAGCGCGGATCGACGGTGACGCCGAGCCGCGCTTCGCCTTTGCTCCGCACTCCATCCTCATTCGTGGCCATGACGCGGAACGTGTAGTTGCCCGGCGCGAGCTTCGTGTAGGTCGCGACGCGGTTCGTCCCCGCGTCGACCCAGTCGCGATCGTAGCCTTCGAGCTTGTAGCGGAACGTCACGCGCTCAGGCACGCGGAGGCTGAGCGCGGTGTAGCGGACTTCGAGGCGTTGCGTGCGGGGAGGAACGCGCAGCACGCCTTCGGGCGCTCGAACGCCATCGATCAGCGCCTCCTCCACGAGCACGGGAGGCGGGACCACGTTGCGAACATTCGCCGACGGATCGATCACCGCCACGCCGCGCGACGTCGCGACCCAGATGCGGCCGTCGCGCGCGCACATCGCGCCGGGGAAAGCGCCGTTGCATTCCGCGGATGGCATTCCATCGATCGTTCCGTACACGGTTCCCGACAGGTCGGCCTTCGCGCTCTGCATCGCCTTCAGCACGCGATCTCGGTTTACGCGATAGACGCCGCGATTGCTCGTGAGCCAGAGGTCCTTGCCGGGTCCGGCGTCGACGACGTGAAAGACGACGTCGTCGTACAGGCCGTCGTGCCGCGTGAGCGATTGGACGGAATTCGTGGCGAGATCGAGACGCCCGAGACCGCCGCCGGAGGTGCCGATCCAGACTCCGCCGCCGCCGGCGTCCATCGTCAGGCTGAATACGCGATCGCTTTCCAGACCGTGTCCCGCATCCGCCACGAGCCGCACGTTCGAGCCGTCGCCGCTCACGCGCCAGAGTCCCGCGCCGTCGGTGCCGGCGAGCAGACTTCCATCGGGCAGCGCGAGCAACGGCCGGAGCTGGCGATCGTCGAACTCCTTGACGCGAATCGCTTTTCCTTTTCGCACCAGCGCGAGCCCCGCGGAGGTGCTGACCCAGAGATCGCCCGCCGCGGTCTCGACGAGCGCGCGGACGCGATCGTTCGGCAGACCGGCGCTGTGCGTGTCGATCGTCTCGACGAATTTTCCGTTGCGAAAGCGGGCCACGCCGCCGCCGTCGGTGCCGACCCAGAAGCTGCCGTCGCGGCTCTCGATCAGCGCGTAGACCGTGCCGTGCGGAAGGCCGTCCGCTTCCGTGCGGCATTGCATCGGACCGGGCAGGACCTCGCACAATCCGCCCCCTTCCGTGCCGACCCAGACGTGGCCGTTGTGTGCTTCGAAGATGGCGCGGATGGTGTCGACCGGCAGTCCTTCTTTCCGCGTGTACGACAGGACGCGCGTGTCGTGCAGCCGGACGAGGCCGCCGGTCGTGCCGATCCAGATGCTCCCCTCGCGGTCCTCGATCAGCGCCCGGATCGCCGCGCTCGGCAGTCCTTCCGCCACGCCCATCGCCTCGGCGCGCCCGCCTCTCCAGCGCGCCAGTCCGCCGTCTGTGCCGATCCACATGCTTCCATCGCGATCGCGAAGCAGCGTGCGAATGAAATCGTTCGGCAGACCGTCGCGCGATGTCAGGGTGCGGACGATCCGGCCGTTGCGCCAGGCGACGAGACCGCCGCCGTCTGTGCCGATCCACATCGTGCCGTCGGGATCGAACAGGAACGCACGCGAGATATCGTTCGGCAGCCCTTCGTGCGTCGTGATCCGCTGCAGCACACGTCCGTCGCGCCAGCGGACGACGCCGCCGCCATGCGTTGCGATCCACAGGCCGCCGTCGCCGTCGTCCGCGATCGTCCAGATCCTGTCGCTCGGCAACCCATCGCGCGTCGTGAAGCGCGTGACGTTCTCGCCGTCGAAGCGGAGCAGACCGCCGCCCGCCGTCGCGACGAAGATCGAGCCGTTGCGCATCGTGAGAAATACGCGAACGCGATCGGTCCCGAGGATCTCCGGATGGAAGGCCTCGATGCGGCCGTTGCGCAGTCGCGCGACGCCACCGCCGTACGTCCCGATCCAGAGCGTCTTGTCGGGCGCTTCGTAAAGCGAGGAGATGAACGGGGTGCGGAGCGCGGGCGTGTTCTGATGATCGCTGACGACGAACCGTTCGCCATCGAAACGTACGAGCCCTTCTTCGCTCCCCATCCAGAGATAGCCATCGGTCGTCTGCACGATCGCGTCGATCGTCGCCTGCGGCAGACCCGACTCACTGGTCCACGCCGAAAGCCGCGACTGCGTCAGCGCGCGATGCGGATCGAGCGCGAACGCGGCGGTGGCGACGAAGAGCGCCGTGATGAGTGCGATGGCTCGTGGAATCGGACCCTCCGAATGACGACGATCGTACACCGGGCGGGAGGGAGGCTCGAAGAGCAATCTGACAAAACGTATGACATTGAATAAACTATCTAACGAAATGGTACAAGCGAAACCGAGACAACCGAATGTGGCCCGTTCGCGCGACCTGACGCGCCGCGGCATTTCCCGTGAGGCCATCCGGCATCTCACGAAGAACGGTGTGTTCGAGCGCGCCGCGCGCGGTGTCTACCTGACTCCCACAGCGGCTCGCTCATCGCACCGCGATCTCCTCATCGTCGCGGCGCGCGTGCCGAGCGGCGTCTTCTGTCTCCTCACGGCCCTCGTCTTTCACGGCCTGACGACCGAGCTGCCGCACGAGGTCTGGGTGGCGGTCGGTCTGAAGGCCCGGAAGCCGGTGCTCGACACGCCGCCGATCCGCATCATCCGTCTCTCCGAAGGACCGCTCGCCGCTGGTGTCGAAACGCACATGGAGCACGGCGTGCCGTTGCGGGTTTTCTCACCGGCCAAGACGGTCGCCGACTGTTTCAAGTTCCGCCGTTCGATCGGACTCGATGTCGCGGTCGCCGCGCTGCGACAGGGTCTGGCGCAGAAGCGCTTCACCATCGACGAACTGTGGGGTTACGCGCGCGTCTGCCGGGTCACGGCAGTCATGCGGCCCTACCTGGAGATTCTCGCCGGATGACGAACCTCGCCGCGTCCGTGCGCCAACGTCTACTGAACGAAGCGAAGCGTCGCCAGGAATCATTCGATTACGTGGTCTCGCTCTACGCGCGCGAGCGCTTCCTCGCGCGTCTCGGCGCATCGCCGCACCGGAGCCGGCTCGTGCTCAAGGGCGCCGCAGTGTTGTCGCTGTGGGTCGACGTCCATCGCACGACGCGCGACCTCGATTTCCTCGGAAGCGGGACCTTCCAGCCCGAAAATGCGATCGCCGTCGTACAGGAAATCCTCGGCACCTCGGTGCCCGACGACGGCCTGAAGTTCGATTCGGCCAGCGTGAAGGCAGAACCGATCCGCGAAGCGGACGCATATCGCGGCGTCCGCGTGCACCTCGACGCCTCGCTCGACTCCGTCCGCATTCGCCTTCAGATCGACATCGGCCTCGGCGACGTCGTGACTCCGCCAGCGCCCACCGCGCTGCTCCCGGCGATCCTCAGCGGGTTTCCTCCTCCGAGAGTGAAGGTCTATCCGCCCGAAACGATCGTGGCGGAAAAACTCCATGCACTCGTCAAGCTCGGAATCGCGAACAGCCGGATGAAGGACTTCTTCGATCTCTACACACTGGCACGCGGCCGTAAATTCGACGAGGAACTGCTGACGAAGGCCGTTCGCCGTACATTCACCCGCCGCAAGACCGTCATCCCCAAAGAGCCGTTCGCACTGACGCCAGATTTCTACAACGATCGCCAGAAGCAGGCGCAATGGCGTTCGTTCCTGAGCAAGAGCGGAATCGCAGGACCGGAAGATTTCACTGAGCTCGGCAAGCGACTACGTCGGTTTCTGCTACCGATTCTTGCGAGGGCGGGCGAATGAGCATCACGGTCCCTCGATCAACCGGGACGATTTCGATACCATCCTGCTGTTGTAACGAGGGTGTAGCAAACGCGCGTTCGCCGGTCGGTAATCAACACCGTTCGCTGGATGATCGAAGGAGAGGATCTTCTGAATGACTGACAGCCGAAGATTCACCGCCATGATCTACCGAGAGAACGATGGGTACGTCGCTCTCTGTCCCGAGCTCGACGTTGCCAGCCAGGGGAATTCCGTCGAAGACGCCTCGGCCAACCTGCGCGAGGCGGTCGAGCTCTTTCTCGAAACTGCTGATCCGTCCGAGGTCTCCGCAAGAATGCGCGAGGAGCTCTATGTGGCGGCGCTGGAGGTCGGCGCTGGCTAGGCTTCGCGTCTTTTCGGGCGCGGAGCTCTGCGCGGTGCTCGCGGCACATGGATTCCAGGAAGTTCGACGCCGCGGAAGCCACATCGTGATGCAGAAGCGCACGTCCGATTCAACGATCACCGTTCCCATCCCCGACCACAAGGAGCTTCGCATCGGCACCCTGCAGTCGATCATCCGGCAGTCGCAGCTTCCACGTGAGTTGTTCGAGACACAATCGTGAACATCGACTGCATCGTCGCAAGCCGTTACGAACGACGCGCGGAATCTCCAATCCCTGTAGATTCCCGGCATCCGCGATCCGCGCGCTGTAAACTCATTACGACGCATGCCGACCGGAAACGCCCAGGTCGTTCCGACCGAGATCGTGACGCTCGATCCCGAGCGCGTGATGGGTGGCCTCAACGAATTCGAGCGACGCCACGCTCCCAAGCAACTCTTCGCCTGTGGTGATGTCTCGTTCCTGCGGGGAACCTCACGCGTCGCGGTCGTCGGGTCCAGAAAGGCTTCGCTTCCGGGACAGAAGCGGGTGGCGAAACTCGTCCGGGCATTGATCGAGCACGACGTCGTGATCGTCAGCGGCCTCGCAGCCGGGATCGACACGGCCGCTCACGAAGAAACTCTGAAACTGGGCGGTCGCACGATCGCCGTGCTCGGCACGCCGCTGAATGAAGCCCATCCTCCTTCCAACGCACCGCTTCAGCAGCGACTCATGGACAGTCATCTCGTCGTGACCCAGTTTCCACTCGGACATCCGACGCTGCGCTCGAATTTTCCGCGCCGCAATCGCACCATGGCCCTTCTTTGCAATGCGTCGGTGATCGTCGAGGCCGGCGAATCGAGCGGGACTCTGTCACAAGGATGGGAAGCGCTTCGTCTCAACCGGCCGCTCTTCATCCTCAAGTCTGTCTTTGAAAACGCTGCCCTGACGTGGCCCGGGGAACTGCTGCAGTACGGCGCCCAGGTGCTCGAAGACGCCGAGCAGATTCTGCAGACCTTGCCGATCGGGCTGCCGCCGCTCGAGGAAGTTGCTTTCTAGAATCGTGTTCGGTTCGTTTCCGGACCGCCCGTTGGTCGTATGCCCGATTCTACTGACAGTAGCATCGCGGATTTATCACCTTCATCATGTACAATTTACAGGTCAAATTAACGTGCTTGCCTCGGGCACGGCAGCGGGTGAATGTGAAGAAACTCAGAGTTCTGGACCTCTTCGCAGGTGCCGGAGGATTCAGCAAAGGCTTTCATTGGGCCGGCTTCACGACTGCCATCGCGATTGATCACAACGCGACGGCAGTGGAGACTCTCGAAGCGAATTTCGCCCATCTCGGAACTAAGGCGCTCGTGCGTGACCTGGGAACTTTCAGGCCCGAGCATCTGGCTTCCGAGTTGGCCCGCACGGGGGAGCAGCAGACCTTCGACGTCATCATTGGCGGGCCGCCCTGTCAGGGTTGGAGCAGTGTCGGGCGTGGCAAGATCCGATCGCTTCGGAATCCGGGTGGCCGCCGCCAGGAGGACCGCGACCCCCGCAACGAGTTGTATAAGAACTTTCTACGCTATGTAGAGTTTTTCCAGCCGGCCGTCGCCGTCATGGAGAACGTGCCAGGAATGCTTTCACACAATGGCACAAATGTCGCGGAGCGCGTGGCGGAGTCCCTTGCCGCGGTCGGCTATACGGTTTCATGGAAACTGCTTGACGCAAGCCGGTACGGTGTTCCGCAGGTCCGGAAACGTCTCTTTTTTGTCGGTATCCGCTCAGACCTCGGTATCACTTTCAACTTTCCCGAGCCGGTCGATGTAAATGGACGGCGGTTATTTGATGACGTCTCCGTGAAGGAAGCGATTGGCGACCTTCCTGTCATTCGAAATGGTTCCCGGGAGTGGGTCCGGTCGTATTCGCGACGGGCAGAACTCTCGGCATTTGCAGAACGCATGCGTGCAGAGGCGGATCCGAAGACAGTCTTCGATCACGTCTGCCGTATGCAGAATGAGCAGGACCTCGAGGCATTCAGACTGATGAAACAGGGTGGCTGGTATCGCGATCTCCCCAGCCGTTTGAAGCGTTATCGTGAAGACATCTTTCTGGACAAGTACAAGAAATTGATGTGGAAAAGGCCCAGTTGGACGGTCACGGCACACCTCAGCAAGGACTGTTACACCCATATTCATCCGTCACAAACACGCACGATTTCCGTAAGGGAGGCTGCGCGTCTGCAATCTTTCCCGGATTGCTTCTATTTCGCGGGATCGATGGGTCCCAAATTCCGGCTAATTGGCAATGCGGTGCCGCCCGTCCTCGCTGAATTCATCGCGACCTGTGTCCGTGCGCAGGTATTTGACCTGATCGGCACAAAACAAAAGAGTAAGCGGGCCACGCCTTCGGCTCACCCGGCCGAAGCCAATTTGACATGAAGAAAGTCAAAGCTCCGCCCGGAGCGAAACGGCTGATCGAAAGCCTTCGCAACATGGGCTACGAGTGCAGCACGGCAATCGCGGACCTCGTCGACAACAGCCTCGCCGCCAAAGCCTCCGAGGTTCACATAGAAATCTTCGCGCAGGACAGTGGACAACCTGCCGGCATCGTGATCGCCGACAACGGATACGGCATGGACCGCGACCAGCTTTATGAGGCGATGCGTTTCGGCGCGTTCCAGGAATACTCCGCCGAGGACCTCGGCAAGTACGGCCTGGGACTCAAGACGGCGTCGCTCAGCCAGTGCAGGAACCTGACGGTTTCTTCCAAGGCAAAGGCGTCGCGCGGCACCCGTCCGCGGCGCTACTTCATGCGATGGGACCTCGATTACGTCTATCGGACGGACGATTGGGATCTGCTCGCTCCTTCACCTGACGAGTTGCAGCCGTGGGAACTGGAAGCGCTCACTCACCAGGTGGCGGAGCTGAACGGGACCGTCGTTCTTTGGCAAGGGCTGGAGGAGGCGTTACCGCTCCTTTCAGAACCCGATGTCCGGAAGCGCGAGAGATTTCTTGCGTATCTCATGGAGGAAGTCGGGAATCACCTTCGTATGGTCTTTCATCGTTTCATGGAAGGAGCAGTCACCGGCCGCCGCAAGTTGAACCTTTATGTCGCGGGAGAGAAGCTCGAACCGTGGGATCCGTTCTGCCGCCGCGAGAGTACGCGGGAGCTCGATATCATGACCATCGCACTGACGTCACGGGAGTCGGACGTTACAAGCACGGTCACGATCAGCCCGTACATCCTTCCGCGCGAAGATGAATTCTCGACGCCCAAAGCATGGAAGGATGCTTCGGGACCGCGAAACTGGAACGCACAGCAGGGCTTTTACTTTTACCGGAATCACCGCCTCCTGCAGGCGGGCAGCTGGAGCAATCTGCGCTCGCCTGACGAACACACCAAGCTGCTTCGGGTTGCAGTGCACTTCTCCCGGGATCTCGACCGTTCTTTTTCCATCAACGTCACGAAGATGCGCGCTCGTATACCCACTGAAATACGCGACCACGTCCGCGCCACACTCTCAAAGTGGACGAAGGAAGCGCGGGAACGCTATGACCGCGGACCCGCCCGACGCTCTGACGGAACCGGTTCGCCGGGCCGGCCGACGGCATCCGCAGTATCCCGAAAAGCAGCGGGCGCCTCCCTGCCGAATATCACAGTAGGCCCGGTGTCATTTGCGCGAAGCAATGCTCCGACTCACAAACTGACTGTGGTTGAGGGACAGAAACCAGGCCACCTGCGCATCCTCGTCCCGCCGAGTCACGAACTCTCGGCGGTTTTTGAAACCGGCTACTCCGACGATGACCTGCTCAGGCTCTGTATGACGGCCATCAGCGTGCTCGAAGCCGTATATGAGCAGCGCATGACCCGCGAAATGATCCCGCTGGAGTCTCTCAAGCGGGCCTTGAGAAAGCACCTGTGACACGGTCCTTCACCAACTACACCGCGGTCGTGGAGTTCCTTGTAAAGAATCTCCAGCGTCCACTGGATGCGGCGATACGGGACGCTCAAGTACCGAACTATCTGATCGAACAGGTGAAGGCGTACATAAGTGGTCCTGTCGAGATTCTGCGGCCGGATCTGATCGTCAGCGACCAGCAGATCCCGTTGTGTCGGACCCTTACGGAGAATGAGCCACAGCCCTATTTCAGCGCTTTCCACGACTTTCTTCTCAATGAACGGAAATGGGACCGGTCAACAGTCGAAACGCTGACGGAGACCTCGAACGAACTGATCGAACGATTGCCGAACCCGGCAGCGGCCAGGGAGTTTCAGACGAGAGGTCTCGTTGTCGGGCACATCCAGAGCGGAAAGACTGCGACCATGGCCGCGCTGATCGCCAGGGCTGCCGACCAGGGTTATAAACTGTGCATCATCCTGGGTGGCCTGTGGAACGACCTCCGGTCACAGACACAACGTCGCATGGACCAGGAAATCACCGGGCATTCAAACCTCGGCGTAATCGATGGTCCCTTCGTAACTCCCGATCCTACGGCACCGCCGTGGTCACGCCTCACGAACGCCGGGCTTCAGGGGGACTTCAACCCAGGGACCCACAACGACTTGAACCCGCAGACTCCAAAGCTCGCCGTGATCAAGAAGCACGTCACGGTTCTCCGCCGCCTCACGGAATTTCTGCGGCGGGCAAACGTCCGCCTTCAGGACCTGCCTGTCCTGATCATCGATGACGAAGCTGATCAGGCGTCGATCAACACGAACTACGGGAAACTCGTGGACGGCGAGGATATCGATCCGTCAAAAACGAATGCACGCATCAGGGAGCTCCTGGGCATCCTGCCGAAGTCGGCATACGTTGCGTTCACCGCAACCCCTTACGCGAATGTTCTCATCGATGCCGAGGTGGAAGAAGACCTGTATCCACGCGACTTTATCGCTACACTGCCCGAGCCTCATGGCTACTTCGGCCCGCGACAGCTCTTTGGAATCGGGATGCGACCTTCCGATTTGTCGGTCGAGGAGACCACCGAGCCGACCTTGGACGTCATCCGGCACATCCCGGAGGAACAACTTGCGGAACTCGAAAGTCTCGGACCGGGAAGCGACTGTCCTGAGATCCTAGGTAATGCACTGCTTGCTTTTTTGTTGAGTTCCTGCGCACGTCTGGCGCGGGGGCATGACGATAAGCACTTCACAATGTTCGTACATCCGTCCCAGCGTACGGATGATCACGCTGCTTTCCGGGATGTCATCGAATCCGAGATGCAGGCCTTCGCGGTTCAGTCCGGCCGACCAAGGAGCTTTCCCGAGTTTACAAGGCGCGCCAAGGCGCTATGGGAGCGCGACTTCGTTCCTGTTATTGAGTCATTCGGCAATCCGCCAGGGCCGGCTGCCGATTTTGAGACGGTCTGGAAATTCGCGAAGACTGTGACCGACGCAATCGAATTCAAGACACTCAACTACAGTTCCGGAGACGAACTCGACTATACGCTGCCGGCAAAGCGCTATGTCGTTATCGGTGGTAACCGGCTATCACGCGGCCTGACCCTGGAAGGGTTGAGTGTCAGCTTCTTTACGAGGAACGCGACAACATATGACACTCTCCTGCAGATGGGACGATGGTTTGGCTTCCGCCCGGGGTATGCTGATCTGACAGCGATCTATGTCGAGGAGGCGATGGCGAATCAGTTCGCCGATCTTGCGCGTGTCGAGCTTGAGCTCCGTGCTGATCTCGCGAAGTACGCCCGAAAGCCGAATCCGCCGACGCCACTGGAGTTGATGCCAAAGATCCGTTCGCACCCGGCTCTTGCCGTGACTCCAAGGAACAAAATGGGCGCTGCCACAACGATTCGGATTTCATTCCAGAACGGTGAATCTGAAACTGTCACCTTTCCACTTCGTGATCGAACGGCCCTGAGAAACAATCAGCAGGCTGCGCGCACGTTTGTCCGGGGCCTTTCCACACCCTCACTGACCGTCACACCCGAAGGAATGCACGTATGGAAGGACGTTCCATCGGATCGCATTCTGGAGTTCCTTGGCTCGTATACGTTTGGCGATGCACCTGTCGTTAACCGCGCGAATCTTACGAAATACATCAGGCGGCAGAATGCCCGGGGCGAACTGACCCTATGGGACGTCATCATTCCCCGCGGAAGTGGAGCTGCGGAACCCTTTTACTGGACCGACGATATCCATGTGCGCAAGGTTGAGCGGTCGGCTTTCAAAGAGCAGTCCATCAAGGTACTCCGAAACCCAGGCGACATAGCCCTATGGCGCGAACGCTGTAACAGGACAACGGAGGATTCGACGCGCGGCGGTCTTCTGCTGTACGCGATCGACCGGTTCTCGGGTGAGGCGAAGAACAAGCTTCTGTTCCCAGGCAACGACGGAGAGGACGTTATCGGTATCGTGTTTTCCTTCCCGGATTCCCGGTCAAACGAAACGGTTGAATACGTGTCGCAGCAGGACCAATGAGCTACGCTGGCGTTCTTGAACCGTTACTGCAATCGGTCGAGCGCATAGCTCCCGTCAGCTCAGGACGCCTGACAGGCCAGCATGTCATCACGCTCAGGAGGGATGTCACCGTTCTGATCGCGATAGACGACGACCGGAATGTTCATCTCCTTCTTGCACCCGCACCTGCGAACGACAGGCGCTTCTCCCGTTTCAACCTGAAGACCCTCTCTGTGACAATCCGTGAGTGGGCCGTGGCCGGAGCTCCGAAACAGGAGTATCTCGACCTTCTGTGCAGCGAAGGAACCCAACCGGCGTTCCGGCGTCCGTTCCTGGCGTTTTGTGAGGACCTGCTCGTTGATCTTGATCGTCCGGGAGTAATGCCGGAAGAAGCGGCATTCCGGACTTGTACGCGATGGCAGCGCTTCTGGACTGCTGATGATGACTCACCTGTGTCCGTGGAGTGGATTCGGGGGCTCCTTGGGGAGGTCCTGTTTCTCGAGTTGCTGATCGGCCGACTCGGACCCGTTTCCGTGAAGAGGTGGACCGGGCCGGCCGCGGAGGATCATGACTTCCAGGCGATGAGCCGCGTTGCGTTCGAAGTGAAGGTTGCCGCGACGGTCCCGTATGTCATTGAATGCAATCTCAATCAGCTCGACAGCACGCTCTTCAGGGAACTCTATCTCGTCTGCTACCACGCAGTGCGGGCTGACACAGGTGAATCGCTCACAGACGCAGTCGCGCGCATCGAGACTGCGATCAGCAGTGACGATCAGATCCTCGATGAATTCCACTCAGCTCTTCAAAAGACCGGATACCGGCGGCAGCGCCGTTCGGATTACGACACTTTCCGGTTTGCAGTCGGTAGTCCGCGCTTTTACACCGTTAGTGACAGGTTTCCCCGGATAACGTACGGAAGTTTCAATCCACCGCTGGACGCCCGAATCCGGGGTGTCCGGTATCAACTCGAGCTGGCTGGAATCGACCCGCTGCCGGAGGATACGCCTGAAATCAGCGCCGCGATTTCGCAATTGCTGTAGCCCGTGACCGCCGCCGATTGACCGCCTTGCAGATTCGGCGAACGATAACCGGCAGCGACGTCTCCACCTGATGCTCCCAAAAGCGGAGCACAAGCCACCCCTCGGATGTCAGTGCGTTTGAGACCTCACGGTCACGATCAACGTTTCTTCCGATTTTCGACTTCCAGAAGGCTGCATTGGTCTTCGGACGCGTGGCATGTGTGGGACACGCGTGCCAAAAACATCCATCCACGAAAACGACCACTCGTGCCTTTCGAAATGTCAGGTCCGGTTTTCCCGTCAACTTCGCTCCGAGACGGTATCGCAACCCCTCAGCCCACAGCGCAACCCGCAAGGCGCGCTCGGGTCCTGTATTCCTGCCTCGGATCTTCGACATGCAGCGACTGCGCTGCGATGGTGACATGACATCCATACTGGTGGTGGTTCGAGACTCAAAGAAGATGCCGTCAAGTCTAATCTCTGAGGCCCGCGGCCGAAGCTGGCAGACCCTTCAATCATCTATCGCGCCAGGAAGCCAGCTCATTCCGCCTGCACTCGCGTGGCCGGATGCGGACGCCGCGCGTCCCCTGCTGACTTGCGGTCTGGCGCACAGGCAGCGTTCCCATCCATCGTCGCGAACATGCGTACCGCCGTCGTACATCGGTCTGAAACGCAGACCGCCCATGCGTCCTTTGATCGCGAAGTTGCGTCCGCGCCACGCATGAATGCGATCCAGGAACGCATACCCGCTCTGGCGCGCCGAGCGAATCGCGTCGCCCGGCTCATTTTTCAGGTCACCTTCCTGTACCATCACCTCTTCGATGCCCCTTCCCTGGATCCTCCGCGCGGTGCGTCATCTGCGGCGTCGCTTTCGAGCGATCACCTGGCGGAGGCGGCCGGCGTGGCGCGCGCGACCCGTCGAATGGACGAACGCAAGTGTCCGCAGAGTCCTGAAGAGCACGAAAGGCGAGGCGCGGCTCGGCGAAGTGGCGATCGAGCTCGCCCGGCGGCTCGATCCGGTGCTGGCCCAGCTCAGCGCGGGGGTCAAAGTTTTCGACGATCGCGACTTCGCGGCCGGGCTTCAACACGCGCTGACCTGGCTCGCCTGCCAGGGGGACATTACCCGCAACGACGCTACGCTCCGCGCGTACTGCGACATCACGGCCTCTGTCGCGATCCTCGAGCTGCTCGTCAGCGACATCGCCGTCGAGGTATCAGCTGATGAACTGGACGTTGCGTCGAGGCTCGCCGACTCCGCAACGAGCTGGCGCGAACCGCTCATTGTCGCGGGACGCCGTATGCTCGCGCGCGGCCGATACGACGAGGCGGCCCTATTCGCCCGCCGCGCGCTGAACCTCATGAGCGCCTGTCCCGAATCGCAGCGGCTCCTGCTGGATTCCCTTCGCGAAAGCCGCGATCTGCGAGGGCGTTTCTGTCCCCGTCCATTCGAAGTGCTGGTCAGCTCGCAGACGATCGGCTGGAACGCCGCGACCGACACCACCGAGCAGGTGATGGGGGCGAGCTACCTCTGCGACTGCGCGGCGTGGCTCCCGTTCATCGCCGGCAACGTCGTCGAAGCGGACTCCCCCGATGAAGTCTGGAACTCGCAAGCCGCGCAGGAGATCCGGCGCTCGGTACTCGACGGCGACTTCTCGTACTGCAGCCGCACGCTCTGCCCCATCATCGTGAACGACACGCTGCCGCGCGCGGACGACATCACCGCCCCGCGCCTGCGCCGCATCATCGAAAACCGCGAGACCGTGCTCGACGACGGCCCACGTCTCATCGCGCTCGGTCACGACAGCTCGTGCAACCTCGCCTGCCCCACGTGCCGGGTGGGAATCGTGATGGCGGACAAGGCTCAGAACGAACGGCTCGATCGGGCCCGCGACCGCGTCATCCTTCCGCTGCTGCGCGACCGGCAGGTCGGCCTGCATCTCACCGCGTGGGGCGATCCGTTCGCCAGCCGGCACTATCGATCGATCCTCGAAGCGCTGCGCCACGATGAGTTCGATGGAGTGAAGCTCTTCCTCCTGACGAATGGCCTTGGCCTCACGAAGCACGTTTGGGACTCGATGCCTCACCTCAACGAGAAAATCGTCGAGCTCCGCGTCTCCGTCGATGCAGCGACGAAGGAGACTTACGAGGACGTTCGGCGCCCCGGCCGGTGGGACGTCGTCCACGAGAACCTGCGCGTCATGGGGGAGATCAGCAAGGCCGGGACGTTCCTCCGAAACCGCTTCAGTGGCGGAGTGCAATCGGTCAGCAGCGACCTCTTTCTCGATGCCGAAAAGCCGATCAGCTTCGCGCTCGCGTTCGTGGTGCAGAGCGCGAACTTCCGCGAGATGCCGGCCTTCGTCAGGCTGGCCGAAGAGGTGAACGCGGACGTCGTGGTCTTCCAGAGGTACTACAGCCTCGGGCACGAACAGAGCGGCGTCTTTTCGGCCAAGGACGTCGCATCGCCGATCCATCCCGAGCACCAGGAGCTGCAGGCGATTCTCGCCGATCCGATTCTGCAAAGCCCGCGCGTGCTGCAGACGTTCATGGCCCAACTGGTCGATCAACCGACACGATGAACCGCTACCTTGCCGCCATCCGGAGGCGCCTGCCCGCATTCGGCGAGGCTCGCCGCGCGAGGCTGTGGGCACATCGCACGTTCGACGATTTCATCGTGCCGGACGGTCATCGAAAGCAATTGCTTTCGACGATCGCGGAGCACGCACTTCGATTGAGCGCGATGACCAGCAAGCTCGAAGCGCGGCCGTTCGCAAACGCTCTGCTGAGCGCCTGCGCATCGATCGATTCCGGCCACGTCCGGCTCGCGAGCTCGAAGTTGCGATCGTATGAAGACATCTCCATCCAGGTGACTTCGCTCCGCAGACTCATCGACTACCTCCCCGGAGATTCCGCGGAGCTGGCCGCTTTGCTCGTCGATGAGGTTCCTGATTCGCGCCCCGCGCTGCTGGTTCGCGCGGAGCAGTTGATCGAGCAGTCGGCGCTGCAGGAAGCGATCGATCTGATCGATCGCGCGCTCCGGATTCAGGCCGTCTGCCCGACCGCCCAACAGCTCCTCGGCCGCGCGAGACGGATCCGCAATGACGGCGCGCTCGATGGCATGAACTTCGACCTGAGCGACAAGTTCTGCCACATGCCGTTCACGCAACTGGCGACCGGATACAAGGGCGACGCGTTCGCCTGCTGTTGTCCGGCGTGGGTTCCCTTCCCTGTCGGCAACGTGCTCACTGCGCCGTCGGCGGACGCGGTGTGGAATTCCGTGGGTGCGGCGGAGATCCGGCGATCGGTGCTGGATGGCGATTTCAGTTACTGCAGCCGCACGCTCTGCTCCTACATCGCGGCGCAGAAACTTCCTCGCCGGGACGACATCACCGATCCGACGCTTCGGGGCTACATCGATGGCCGCAAGACCGTGCTCAATGAAGTTCCCTCGATGGTGCAGCTCAATCACGATCCGACGTGCAATCTGGCCTGCCCTTCATGCCGCACGGAAATCATCACCGCGACGGCGGATGAACAGGACCTGTTTGCACGCGCTGCTGAGCGCGTCATCCTGCCGCTGCTCAGAAGAGTGAACGGCCAGAGCTACATCTCGGGCGGCGGCGAGGCGTTCGCGAGCAAGCACTACCGCTCAATTCTCGGCGCACTGAATCGCGCCGACTATCCCGGGCTCAACCTTCACCTCATCACCAACGGCCTTTTGATCACGCGGCAGAGATGGAGCGAGTATCCGCATCTGCCGGAGATGCTCGACGTGCTCTCCGTGTCGATCGATGCCGCGCGTGCCGGCACGTACGAGCTGCTGCGGCGTCCCGGGAAGTGGCCGGTGCTCATGAGCAATCTCGAAGTCCTATCGGAGATGCGCCGGTCGCGAACGATCCGCCGCCTCCAGCTCAACTTCGTGGTGCAGGAAGACAACTACCGCGAGATCCTCGATTTCGTGGCCCTCGGCAAACGCTTCGCGGCCGACAACATCTGGTTCCAGCGGCTGACCAACTACGGTGCGTTCGACGAGGGGACATTCACGCGGGCCGATGTCACGTCGCCACGCCATCCCGAGCACGCCGCGCTGCTCGAAATCCTGCGCGACCCTGTGCTGAGACAGCCGGGAATCGACATCGAGATGCTGATGCCGCTGCTTCCGGAAGTGGTCGCCTCCGATCTGCGGCTTCCGCTGCTTTACGATCCGTCGCGGCGCGCGATCGAAGAGTACCTGGCGGGCTAGAGCTTGGCGATCCGCGCGGCCAACCGCTGATCGCCGATCCGCTCCGCCATCGCCGCGAACGCGGGCGTCGGTCCGCTCCACTGCAGCTCGTCGACGTTGCGAAACAGCGGCGCGTCGGTGCGCAGCGTCGCCAAATCCTTGAAGAGCAGCGCCTGCTCGAGGTGGCCTTCGAGCACGCTCGCGGGAAACTGCTCGATCGCTCCGTAGCGCTCGATCACGCGCGCGGCGGTCTTCGCGCCGAAGCGCGGGATGCCGGGATATCCGTCCGCGGCATCGCCGACCAGCGCGAGATAGTCGGGGATGAATTCGGGCGCGACGCCGAACTTCTCGCGCACGCCGCGATCGTCGCGGATCTTGCCGCTCTTGCGATCGACCTGCACGACGCGATCGCCGACGACGCATTGCGCGAGGTCCTTGTCGGGCGTCCAGATGCAGACCTTTTCGACGCGCCGGTCGCGCGCCGCGAGGTACGCGGCAGAGGCCAGCGCGTCATCCGCCTCGAGCTCCACCATCGGCCACGTCGCCACACCCATCGCCACGAGCGCCGCCTCCAGCGGATGGAACTGCGACCAGAGCGCGCGCTCGATTCCCTGCCCCGTCTTGTAGGCGGGCCAGAGATCGTTGCGGAACGATTCGATGATGTGATCGGTCGCCACGCCGAGGTGCGTCGCGCCTCCTTCGATCATCTGCGCCACGGTGTTCAGCACGCCCGCGACCGCGCCGAACGGCGCATCGGTCTTGCTGAAGCGGCGGAGGCCGTAGAAGTGGCGGAACAGCTCGTACGTGCCGTCGATGAGATGGACGATCATCCGCGCTTCACCCTGTAACGAATCCAGACCAGATCGCCCTTGCGCCGTTCGATCGAAACGAGCTTCAGCGTGCGAGCCGGCGTCGAGTCATCGGCATCGAACAGCGTCGGCGTTTCGATCGCACCGTCGGCGACCGGCGCGATGAGGATGCTCAACTCGTCGATCAGACCGGCGGCGAGAAACGAGCCGTTGATCTTTCCGCCGCCTTCGAGCAGAAGGCGCTTGATCCTGAAGTTCTTCGCCAGCTTCTCCAACGCGATCGCCAGGTCGATCTTCTTCTTGCCGGCGAAGAGGTACGACACTTTTTTCGATTGCAGGAAGGCGAGGTAATCGTCGGACACGCGTTCGGTGAGGATCGTGATGACGTGCTCGTCATCGATGGCATTCGATCGCCACGTCAGCTTTCCCGACGGATCGATGGCGATCGCGTACGAATCCGCATCGCGATTGGCGATGAAGTCGGTGCGCGGAACCGGTTCCTTTCCCTTGCGCCGCGGTACCGTGGCCTTCCCGGCGTACGGTTCCATCGAGATGCGGCCGATGATCCAGGCATCGCCGCGGAGCTTCGCGGCGGTCCGTTCGTATTCGTTCGTGAGCACGCTCGAAAGATCCCAGCGGCTGGTGACGATGCGGCCGTCGATCGACGGCGCCATGTGGCAGATGACGTACGGGCGTTTCATCCCGACATTCTCGTCTGCTTCGCGTTCCGCAGGTGCGCCGCGATTGCCTCATTGACGAGTGCCGCGTGCGAGATCGGTCCCATGTGACCGACTCCCGGAATCAATTGCGCGGTCGCATGCGGCAGCGCGGTGCCGAGCTTCTCCACGACGCGCCGTTCGGCGAGCGGCGAGCTCGCGCCGCCGAGGATGAGCGTCGGTGCGGTGATCGTCGCGTAGGTCGCGCGGTCGGTGCGATCGGCGGCAAGGCTGATCACTTCCTGAAAGACTTTCCAGCCCATCGTGCGGAACGCGCGGCGCGTCTCTTCGCCGAGGCGATCCCAGGCGCCGGGGCCGTTCCACCAGTCGATGAAGGCGCGGAGCCAGGCCTCATCGACGCCGCTCTCATCGCGATCCCAGGTCTGCTTCACGAGCAGGAGCTGACTCCACGCATCGGCATCGTCGACCGGGTCGAGGATGCCGAAGGCGACCGGGTCGTAGACCGCGATGGCCTGCACGCGCTCGGGACGCCGCAACGCGAGCTGCAGCGCGAGGAAGCCGCCGTACGAATGCCCGACGAGATGCACGTCGCCATCGAGCAGCGACTCCACGTAATCGAGGTCCTGGCGGAAGTGGAACGGCACGCCATCGGGCCACGGTCCCGATTCGCCGTAGCCGAGGAGATCGGGCGCGAGCACGTCGAAATCGGGAGCGAGCGCCTCGCTCAATTTGCGCCACTGGCGCGAGGTGAAACCGCCGCTGTGCAGGAGAAGAGTGCGCTGCATGGTGCGGGAAACGTTACACCGGACGAGTGGATCCGCCTATGCCACGGAACGCCGCGCCTCCAGCGTGCGACCGAAGGCCGGGCTTGCGGTTACGCGGTTGCGTGGTTGCGTGGTTGCACTCGCGGTTTGCGCGGTTGCGCCGTTACGCGCCGCGGAGCGGCGTCGGCGAATAGCCGGTGGTTGCGCGCGAAGCGCACCACCACCGGGATTCGCGGTGCCATGACGGCACCCCGGCAGGGGTGCAGGATCCCCCGGCACCCCGCTGGGGGGTGCATGGCATGCGTATCGCCGCTCCGGTGGTGCGGCGTTTCACGCCGACCACTGGCTATTGGCCGACACGCCTCCGGCGGGCTCGCAGCGACCAGGCATCTGGTTCGCGTTGCAACTCGAAACCCATTCGCTCGATTGTGTCGGAAGCGACACATACGTCCACAGCCGAGTCCGCTGTACCATCTCCTTCCTTCACCCAATACGAAAGGATGGCTGTATGGCGATACCTGGCGAAAACTTCGTCCTGCGTCTGCACGAAAAAGAGGGAACGCTGATCCACATGAACGTTCTCGATCTCGCCGTCACCGGCCCGGCGGAACGGGTGGCGCTGGTCGAGTGGGCGTACGGACAACGCGCAAGCGTCGACGTCGCGGGCTTCTCGATCATCCGCTTCGATCCGCTCGGCAACGTCCTCGGGCAGATCTCGAAGACGCTCTGCTCCTTCTCCAACTTCGAGTGCGGCAACTTCGTGCTCGAGACCGGCGTCCTCATCCAGGTCAGCGACGGCTTCATCATCGCCGGCACCGCGACGAACATCTTCACCGGTTATCCCAACCCGATCGCCATTCGCATCGACAACGCCGGTAACGTCCGCTGGGCGCACAAGTACGTCGCCGACGTCGGTCATCCGACCACCGCCAGGGTCACCTCGGCCGTCGCTCTCCAGACGCCGAACCGCTATCTCATCTCCGCATTCAACACCGAGGACGAGACGTGGCTGTTCCAGATCGACGGAGCGAGCGGCTTCATCACCTCCAGCCGTCTCAATTCCAGCCTGCACATCCGCCGGCTGCGCATGACGTCGCTCGGCGTGCTCGCGGTGGGAGAGACGACGAACATCGAAGGGTTCCAGGTCGAGCCGGTCGTCCTCCAGCTCGATGCGATGAACGCCACGCCGGGCTGGATGCGGTCGTTCACCTGGGAGCCCGAAGCGGGTGACATCGGCGTGCGCTGGTTCGACATCGCCGAAGGAAACGACGTGCTGCTCGTCGTCGGCAACGTCGTCGGACACCTGATGAACGATATCTCCCCGATGATGGCGTTCCTCGACAAGCATTCGCTCCCGACGCCGGGCGACATCATCAGGATCATGGTGCCGACGATGAGCACCGATCTGGTCAGCCTGCGCTCGGTGATCAATCATCAGGATCTGGTGATCCCGCTGACCGGGAGCGACGTCTACTCCGCCTTCTGCGTGACGGGCGAAGTGAACAAGCAGCCGTGGAGCTTCGCCATCGCGGAAGATCAGACGCTGTTGTGGCAGAAGAAGCTGCGGATTCCGGCGACGACCGAAGGGAGCCAGTGGCCGGTCGTCTGGGCCTCGTACGAAGAGATCATCAGCGGCGGCTACGCCACGACCGGTTCCAAGCGGCGCGGGTTCATCGCGTCGTCGCCCGTGACGAACGGCCGCGGCCACGCCAACTGCTCCGAGGAGACGCACCTCACGTTCCCGCCGGAAACGCTGCACGAACATCGGGAGCTCGGAGAAGACGAGCCGCTCAACATGCGGGCGCTCGACTGGGCGACCGATGCGGGACGCGATCTCGATGTGATGAAGGGTTGCCTCGATATGCAGTGAAGGCGGCGTGGGTTGCGAGGTTGCGAGGTTGCGAAGTGCCTCACACCGCGTAACCGCGCAACCGCGCAACCCCGCAACCGCGTACCCCGCTCGCTATCGGAGCAAGAGCCTTCGCTGCATCGACGTCCACGGCCGCTCGACGATCCTTTGCGACGGCCGGTAATGTTCCGCCGCGATCTCGAAGCCGCGCGCCAGTTGATCGCCGCGCAGCGAGCGGAGGAGACGCCACGTGCCGGACGTCTTGTCGTAATCCATCACGACCAGTGCATCGAAGCGGAAGAGGTTCTGGCGCTTGATCGCGTCGTACGAGATCTCCCGCCCTTCGGCCCAGCAGACGACGCCAAGTGGCGCGGCCTTGCAGCTCGACCCGCGCCGCTGATCGAGGCGCAACGTCCGCAATTGCGCATCGTCGTACAGCATCCGCAGCCAGTGCGCGGTGAGGTATTCGGCTCCCGTGGCGAGGTAGCGTCCGCGCGGCGGCGTACCGCGAAGGATCACCGCCGTGCCGGGACGAAGCGCGGGCACGGCGTCGACGATCGAGGCCAGCTCGCGTTGATGATCGCGCCAGCTGGCGAGGTAGAAATCCTGCCGCTCCATCGCTCCCCACGTCCCGAAAAACACGAACAGGGTCACCAACGCGAAAGCCGCCCATCGCTGCCCCGGCCAGCGCGCGGCGATCCAGCCGGCAGTGATGCCGATGGCCATCGACGCCCAGACGCGCGAGAGGATGTGCGTGCGGTAGTGGATCTCGGAGAACCAGACGCCGGCATATGCGGCATTCGCCGCCAGCGTCATCATCACGAGCAGCGCGGCCACGAAGACATCGTTGGTCGTGACCTCCTCGCGTTTCGTGCGGAGGCGCACGAGGAAGAGCGACGCCGCGAGGAGTGCGGCCGCTGCCATCCACCCGAACGGAATGACGGCGAGCGGATGCACGGGATACCACTCCGGTCGCTGAAAGGCCCAGCGCCACGGCACGAAGTTTTCGCGAAAGAGCGAGAGCGTCCGCATGACGAGCTCGCGTCGCGACATCGGCACGAGGGCGACACCGGCGTAGCTGTTCGGATCGTGCACGAACGACCACGCCACGAGCGCCACCGGCACGAGGACCACTCCCCATGCCGCCAGCAGCGCGGTCACGCGGCCGGCAAGAGGCCGGCGTCCATGCCACACGAACAGCAGCGCCAGGAACGGCGCCGCGGGCAGCGCGACTTCCATGGTCAGGAGGGACCACGTCAGCAGAATGACGGAGCAGACCAGCGCGGCAACGCGGCCGCGTCCGATCCAGAGCAACGCGCAGCCGGTGGCGGCGAGCAGCAGCAGCGCCGCGACGTTGTACGCCAGCCCGACGATGCTGCCGGTCCCGAAATCGCTCGTCGCCGTGAGCGTCAGGCAGACGACGGCGAAGCGCGTCCAGCGCCGTCCCGGCAGCAGCAGCGTGACGATCCATCCCGCCAGCAGCCCTTCTCCCAGCCAGACCGCGGCGCAGAGAAGTTGCAGCGCTTCGATCGGATACGGCGTCGCCCAGGCCAGCGCCGACGGCACGAGCGTCAGCCTGCGCAGCGGACTCGGATCAGGCATGAACAGCGCGCCGAACGAACGCGTCGAGCGTCCGAACGCCTCGCCCAACGCCTGCACGTCGTCCTGCCAGAGCCCGCGCCGAAACGCGGTCACACCCCACACGAGGAGTGTAAGAACGGCATACGCGATGCCGTCGAGCAGCATGCTCCACCGGGATCGATTCATGTTCGCTGGCGGGGACCGGCGAACAGGATACGACGGTTACCGTCGCAGACCGGCCACGGAGTCGTTGTGAATCGGCGAAGAATGCGTCTGCCGCTTACTGACCCGGCGTGCTTCCTGAACGATCGATTGCAGACGTTGCGGGACGTCATCCCATTGCGCGCGGGCGGCGGCAACCGCGCTCACGACCGCGCGGCGATGACGCGAATCGTCGTACGCGATCTCGAGGCATTGCTCGACAGCGCGATCCGGCGTCGTAGTCGATGGAATCCAGAGCGATTCGAGCCCGAGGATCTCGAGGACCGCGCGCTCCTTGAACGTGACCTCGGGTGCCAGCGAGATGGCCGGCACGCCCGCAAGAAAGGAAAGCAGCACCGCATGGAGGCGGCTGGAGATGACCATCCGGCATGCTCCGTAAAGATTCGACAGCTGCTCGGGATCGAGATCGGCGTCAATGAAAAACTTCGGATCGAGGTCGAGGCCACGGGCGAGCTCGCGGCTGATGGCCAGATCCTCGTCCGTCTGCAGCACGACGACGACCTGGCGCACCACGCCCGCCTCGACGAGCCGCTTCCCGAGATGAACGAAGAGCGCGACATGCTCCTCGCGACGTTCGCTCGCGCGCAAGGCGCTCGAGATCACGAGGGCGAGCGTCGGAACGTCGAAGTCGGGACCAGGGCGCTGCGAAACGGTCAGGGCCAGTGCGCTGTCGGGTAGGAGGACAGAGCGGCGCAGTTCCGAGGCAGACGTGCGATCGCGGGAAAACACGGCAGCGGCTTTTGCCGCGATCCTCTTCGACAACCAGCCGCCGAACCACGTCCCGAACGGACCGATCTGTGCGCCGATGAGCACCGTGGGGATGCCGATCCGCTGCGCGGCCAACAGCGGAAGCACGCGGATCACGAGCCGCGGATCATCGCGAAGCGTCGCCTCCGCCGTCTGGAAGTTGACTCCACCGACCGACACGACCAGATCGGAGTTGCGAATCCACTCGAGCGTTGGATTCGCGCTCGGCCGTTCGCCATCGAAACGAAAAATCTCCCCCAGCTTCCGCGCGAGATGCCACAGCTGCACGGCCGGGCGCTTACCCTCTCCGTCGAAGAGCGGCGGAAGGATCGTGACGTTCGGATAGCGCGGAATGGTGTGGCGGAACGGATCGGGATCGGGAGGGTTGACCGCCGTCGGAACGAGCGCCACCGACGCTCCGGGAAACGCCCTGGACACGAGATCGAGCGATGCCCAGGTCAGCGCGCACGCACCTTTGTTGCTGTCGGGCCAGACATTGACGAGCGCGATTCTCATGCGCTGATCGTCGCCTTCACTTTGCCCCACACGCGGCGGTGCCAGCTCGGCCAGACCGTGCTGACCGAGTCGGGGCGATAGAACGTCGCGGTCAGGCTCAGGCGCGAATCGCGGCACTGTTCCGCCACTTTCGAAACGGCGTGCCACGAGTCGCTGGAGCGGACCAGAACGGCGGAGCTCCCGACGACGGGCGACACCTTCGTCGCGATGTCGCCGGGATCGGACGAGCGCAGGATCGTCAGACAGCCGCCGTCATCGTCATTCCACGACTCGTTGAAGTAGAGGACATGGGTGACGATCTTGTCGCGATGATCGGGATGCGCTCCGTGCGATCCCCCCGGCGGATAGCGAAAGACGTTGACCTCGAGCGGCGCGTTCGCCAGATCGAATCCGGTCAGCGACGAGATGGCCGCACGGTAATCGGAAGAGAGGAAATCATTCGCCAGCCCCCGCCATGCGGCGCTGAGTTGACTCGCTTTCGAGACAGAGCGCTCACCCATCCGGATCAGGCAGCGAATCTCGTAGTCGAAATCCTTCTGCCCGTCATACGTCGCCAGCCGCTTGAAGTGGTCGCGGGGAAAGGTGGAGGCAAGAGCGGCGGCGTCCTGCGCGGAAAAGAGGCGGTCGATTGGTGCCCAACGATAGGGGGCAGTTTCCAGGCGTGAAGACGAGATTCGGGATAGATCGATCATGGTTGGGGTGGACCCGGCCGAGCATCTTAGCGCGGTCCACCGCCATTTCGACTCACCGGCGGATGCGGCCGGTGGGAGCGTCAGCCATCCCTCACTGCATCAGCTGCAGCGCCACGACGCCGAGCAGGGCCATCATCAATACAAGCGCGAGGAGACGCTGGGGATGGGAGGAACGACTACTTCCGCTTCTTCGAAGCCGGTTTCTTTGAGGCCACCTTCTTTTTTGCCGTGCTCTTCTTCGCGGAAGTCGGTTTCTTTTTCGTTGTGGCTGGCGTCTTCTTCGTTGCCGCCGGCTTCTTCTTCGATGTGGCCGCCTTCTTCGATGCCGCTGCCGGTTTCTTCTTCGTCGCGGCAGGCTTCTTCTTCGATGACGCCGCCGGCTTCTTTGGCACGAACTGCGAGAACGGATTCGGCATCAGCATCGGCGCCGTCAACTTTCCGGCGAACAGCATCCGGTCGAGCGCCTCGCTGCTCCCGGGCACGTAATACTTCGCCGACCAGTCGTCGGTCTCCGACAACGTGATCACGCTCGCCACGTCGCCCGCTTTCTTCTGCGCGGCGCGGAAGTGGTAGTGCTCGAACATGCGCATGAACTCGGTGGCGTAGATGTCGGCGATGCGCGTGTCGCCACGGACGACGAGACTGTTCGAGTCGTTGTGCATCGTCGAATTCGTGGAGAAGTTTGCCGAGCCGGTCACCAGAATCGGATCGTCGCCGAACGGATCGGCCAGGATGATCTTGGAGTGGATGTGAACGCCCTGATGGTGGAAGCTTTCGTTGTTCTTCGCCAGCAGCTTGTCCTGGAAGCTGGTCAGGTTCGACTTGAGCGTCGCGGCGAATGCAATGCCAGTCTCCACGTTGTGCTCGATGACGTCGATCTCGTTGGCACCGCCGAGGGATGACTCCTTGTCGAGCAGGAGATAGTGCATCGTCTGTTGCGGGACCGGATTGAATACGTCGACGATCTCCGCGGCGAGCTGGAACGGCGCGGATACCAGCAGGCACCTCGCGCGCTGGGCGATCGCGCGATAGAGCAGCAACATGTTCCGGTCTTTCTGGGGCGAGAGGATCGGCAGCACACCGGCGGGAGGCAGCGCCGGCGGCACGGGCACCGAACTGATTGCCGCAACCTCGTTCCGCATCTGCGCATCCGGCAGGTCCCGCTTCAGCAGTTGGAAATACTTCTCGTACGTCTTCGCCACGTTCGCGTCGTAGACGGCATGGCCGACGTTCAGCTGTCCGTAGATCCCGCCATCGGTCCAATTCGTGGAGCCGGTCCAGACCGCGATCGGATCGTTCCCCTTGAGCAGCACGATGAACTTGTTGTGCATGATGACGGCGTTGTCCTGAGTACGCTTCGTGGAGACAGCTGTCAGGCCGGCATCGGCGGCCGCCTTCTCATTCTCCTTCCACGTCTTGTCCTTCGGCGTTGCCTTGTGGCGAAAGTGATAGACGACCTCAACGCCGGCCTTGCGATCGAGTGCTGCCTTCAGTCCGGCGAGAAGATTCGGCTTCTGAAATTCATAGATCGCGGCGTGCAGGTTGAAGGTTTTGTCAGTCGCCTGCTTCATGAAGTCGAGGACCGCTTCCTCCAGGCCGCGCGAGAGCCACTGCAGGGCCTCGGTCTTCTTCGGTTCAGGGAGCTCGTCCGGATCGTCGGGACCGAATTTGTCGTTGTACGCCTGGCTGGCCGCGGCTCCGCGATTGAAGAAAACCGGCGTCGCCTTGTCCTTCGGGTCTTCCGTCGTCACCTCGACCGTTGCGCTGTCGCCATCCTTCAGCTTGATCGGCACACCATTGCCGTCGCGATAGCGCGCGGTCACCGTGTAGCTGTATTTCTGGCCCGGCGTCGTCGTGTAGTCGCCCCAGCGGAACTTCTGCAACGGAGAGTTCGCGGTGTCGAGCGTGGTGCCTCGCGGCGTGCTGGCGAAGGTGATCCGGTTCGGCAGGAAACGGTTCCCCTTCGCGTCCTTTCGCTGGATGCTGAAGCCGAGACAATCCTTGCGCTTGGCCGGATCGAGGTCGATGCCGATGAGGACGTTGTACGTGCCGGCGATCGCTCGCACGGTGAGCCCGCCACTCGTCACGCTCTTACGCATGAATTCCTCCTTGTCACAAGGGAGGGAAATACGTTAGCACGGAATGAATCCCTGGGCGGGTTGGAGAACCCGCCCTACGTTTCAGCGCGACAGCCCGCTCGTCGCCTGCACGTTTAGAGGAACAACAGAGCGGTTCGCGCCCTCCAGGTTTTCAACGACTTTCCGGAGCATTGCGTTCTCCGACTCCGCACTCTCGGTCCGCCGGTCGCGTTCCGCGAGCTCTCGCTCCAGGGCCAAGATCCTCCGCTCCAGATCTTCCGCGGCCACGGTTTCCAACAGCCCTCTCTGCAGCAATGCGGCGAACTGCTCGGGCGGCACCGGCCGGCTGAAATAGAATCCCTGCCCCTCGTCGCACTGTTGAGTCTGGAGAAACGCCAGCTCTTCCAGAGTCTCCACTCCCTCCGCAACGACCCGCAGCTTGAGGCTTCGGGCCATGCTGATCACCGCGGTCACAATGGAGGCATTGTCCCCAGCGGTGCTGATGTGACTGACGAACGACTGATCGATCTTCAGAGCATCGACCGGAAACTTTCGGAGATAACTCAGACTGGAGTAACCGGTGCCGAAGTCATCGATCGCCACCTGCACTCCCTTTTCTCTCAGGGCTTGCAGGATGGATGCAGCGGACTCGGAATGCTCCATGAGGACGCTCTCCGTCAGCTCCAGCTCGAGAAATCCGGGATCCAGGCTCGTTTCGTCGAGGATTGAGAACAAGCCTGCAAGAAAGTTTTCCTGTTGCAACTCCATCGAGGAGACGTTTACGGCCATGGTCGTCACAGGCAATCCCGCATCCACCCAGGCCCGGGCTTGCCGGCACGCCTCACGAAGGACCCATTTGCCGATCGGCAGAATGAGGCCGCAATCCTCGGCAATGGGAATGAACTGCGCCGGACAAATCAATCCTCTGACTGGATGCGTCCACCTTATCAAAGCTTCCGCGCCGGTAATCGCTCCCGTCCTCAGGCTGACCTTTGGCTGGTAGTACAGCACGAGCTCCTTCCGCTCCAGCGCGCGCCGCAGACTCTCTTCGATGGATTGCCGTTCCACGGCCCTGGCGTTCATTTCCGGCCTGAAGAACTGGCAGCTCTGACGCCCATTTTCCTTCGCCTGATACATCGCCGTGTCGGCGTTTCTTATGAGCGTCTCCGCATCCAGTCCGTCGTCGGGAAAGACGCTGACACCGATGCTCGTAGTGACGTGAAGATCGTGCTGATCGACAGAATGAACCTCCGCTACGGCGTGCAGCATTCTTCTCGCCGCGATGGCGATGTCTTCCCATTGGTCCGCTTCCGAGAGCAGGACGACGAACTCATCGCCTCCCTGCCGGCTGACCGTGTCCGAAGCGCGCACGCAATTCACGAGGCGTCTGGCGATGGATTGAAGCAGTTTGTCGCCAATTGGATGGCCCAGAGAATCGTTGATGTGTTTGAACCCATCGAGATCCAGAAATAGCAACGCCACCTGTTTCTTATGGCGCGGCGCCTGGGCGATGGCCTGGTGAATCCTGTCGTTCAGGAGCAGGCGGTTGGGCAGGCCGGTCAGATAGTCGTGCTGGGCCGAGTAGGTCAGCTCCAGCGACATGGCCCGGACCGCGCTCACGTCGTGGAACACGATGACCGCTCCGGCCGTATGTCCATCCCGGTGATAGATGGAGGAGCCGCTGTCTTCAATCGGAATTTCGACTCCGTCGTGCCGGATGAGGATGCAGTTCGACGGCAGTTGTACCGATCGATTCGCGGTTGCGATGGCCATCGGATTGTCGATGGTCATGCGACTCGTGGCGTCCACGATGCGGAGAGTTTCGGCCATCGGCCGGCCTGCGGCTTCCTGCCACGACCAGCCCGACATGTTTTTCGCCACGAGATTGAGGAAGGTGATGTTCCCCCTTGTGTCCGTACAGACAACCGCCTCGCCGATGCAATTGAGCATGACCTGGGCGTGCTGCTTTTCCTGGAACAACTCTTCTTCAATGGATTTTCGTTCGACGGCATAGCGCAGCGCACGCAAGACTCCTCGCGGCTCGATCTGCCCCTTGATGAGATAGTCCTGCGCACCTTCCTGCAAGGCTTGCAGTGCCAGCGAGTCATCATCAAGGCCCGTCAACACCACCAGGGGAGTACGAGGTGCGGCGGCGCGGATCCGCCGGACGGCTTCCAGTCCTTCCGCATCGGGCAGCCCCAGGTCGAGCAGGATCACGTCAACCGCGTGCTTCGCCAGATGCTCCTCAGCCGCACTCATATGCCCGGCATGAGTGAATTCCGTTCCGGGCGAGCGCCGTTCGTTGAACATCGAGCGCAGCAAGGCAGCAGCTCCTGGATCATCTTCGACCAGGAGAAGCCTGGCGATCGATTTACCGCTCATCCACTCTCCATCCGCTGCGGCAGCCTGATATGGCCATCGATCAGGCTTCAATGGAAGGCACATGCCACTGCCGAGAACGTCTGACGTTTTTCAAACGCAGGGACGTCCTCTGACCGGCTAGGGCGGGTTGGAGAACCCGCCCCACGTTTCAGCGCGAGAGCCAGCCGCCGTCGACCGCGAGCACGGTTCCGTGTACGTATTCCGCGGCGTCCGACGCCAGGAAGACGACCGCGCCGGCGAGATCGGCGGGCGTGCCCCAGCGGGCTGCGGGGATGCGGGCCAGGATCTCGCGATTGCGTTGCGGGTCGTCGCGCAGGGCCTGCGTGTTGTCGGTGGTCATGTAGCCCGGGGCGATGGCGTTGACGTTGATTCCGAGCGGCGCGAGCTCGTTGGCCATGGCGCGCGTCAATCCGAGGAGCGCGCTCTTCGCGGCGGTGTAGGCAGGGACGCGGATGCCGCCCTGGAACGAGAGCATCGACGCGATGTTGATGATGCGTCCGCCCTGCTTTCGCTCCGCGAGGCGGCGCGCGAAGTCGCGTGAGAGCGTGAAGACGGCGCGGAGGTTCACTTCGAGCACGGCGTCCCAGTCGTCGTCGGAATAGTCGAGGAGCGCAGCGCGGCGGATGATGCCGGCGTTGTTGACGAGGATGTCGGCGTCGCCGGCGCGATCGAGGAGCGAGGCCACGGCAGCGCGATCGCCGAGGTCCGCATCACGACTGGAGAAACGCACCACCTGCGCGCCCGCTTCCTCCAGCGCATCGGCCATTGCGCTTCCCAGTCCGCGCGAAGCGCCGGTGACGATGGCGCGGCGGCCGTCGAGCCTGAACGAATCGAGAACGCTCATTGTGTAGTTCGCCGATGTCAGTTGGCCGTTGGCTGGAGATTCGAATTGCTGCCAACGGCGAACGGCCCACTGCCAACGATTCCGCCGAGCTCGAGGCCGAGGTACTCGCGGGCGTTGAAGAACGAGACGTCCTGCACCAGACGTCCGAGGAGGTCGCGGTCGTCCGGTAGCAATCCCCGCCGCACGTCTTCGCCGAGCAGGTTGCAGACCAGCCGCCGGAAGTATTCGTGGCGCGAATACGAGAGGAAGCTTCGTGAATCGGTGACCATGCCGACGAAGCGGGAGAAGAGTCCCATGTTCGACAGCGCGCGGATCTGTGCGGTCATGCCGTCGAGTTGATCGAGGAACCACCACGCGGAACCGAACTGCATCTTTCCCGGAGTCGAGCCGTCCTGGAAATTGCCGATCATCGTGGCCAGGAGCTCGTTGTCGCGCGGATTGAGGTTGTAGAGGATGGTCTTCGCGAGCTGACCGGCCGAATCGAGGCGGTCGAAGAAGCGGGCCAGCGGACGGGCCATCTCGAAATCGCCGATGGAGTCGAGGCCGGAGTCGGCGCCGAGCAGCCTGCGCATCCGCGTGTTCGTGTTGCGCAGCGCGCCGAGGTGGTACTGCTGCACCCAGCCGCGGGCGTGATCCATGACCGCGAAGCGATGCAGCAGCGCCGATTTGTAGCGGCGCACCGCGTCGGCGTCGACCGGCATTCCGGCCCGCACGCGATCGAACGCCGCGGACACGCCGGCGTCGTTCCAGTCGTCAGCGCAGATCTGCTCCAGTCCGTGGTCCGATGCGCGGCAGCCCGCTTCGTGGAAGGCGGCGTGGCGGCGATCGAGTGCTTCGAGAAGCCGGTCGAACGTATCGATCGACATGTCCGCGGCCGCTTCGAGACGGGCGATCCAGTTGTTGAAGGCGATGCCGTCGTCGATGGCCAGCGCGGCATCGGGACGCCACGTCGGCACGACGCGGGTCGCGGGATTGTCGCGGCGCGCCAGCGCGTGATGATGCTCGAGCGAATCGGCCGGATCGTCGGTCGTGCAGACGACGGCCACGCCGAACTGTCGAAGCAATCCCTGCGCGCTGAGCTCCGGCGTGCGAAGAAGCTCGTTGCAGCGGTCGAACGTCGCGCGCGCGGTCCCCTCGTGCAGCAGGGTGGTCACGCCGAACGGACGCTTCAGCTCCATGTGCGTCCAGTGATAGAGCGGATTGCGAAGCGTCGCCGGCACCGTCTTCGCCCACATCTCGAACTTTTCCCAGTCGCTCGCGCCGCCGGTGCAGTAGCGCTCATCGACGCCGTTCGCGCGCATGGCCCGCCACTTGTAGTGATCGCCGTCGAGCCAGATCTCGGTGATGGAGCGGAAGCGATGATCGGCGGCGATCTGCACGACCGGCAGGTGGCAGTGGTAGTCGATGACCGGCAGACGTTCGGCGAAGCGATGGAAAAGATCGCGCGCGACGTCGGTCTCGAGGAGGAAGTCGTCGTCGATGAAAGTCTTCATTTCGGTTCCGCGAACGGCTCGAACTTCGGTGCCAGCAGGTGGTGAATGACGAAGGCGATGAGGTAGGCCGAGGCGCAGATGGCGAAGAGGATGGCGTACCCGGCGGTGACGTTGCCGAGAGCGTGATAGCGATCGAGCAGGCGGCCGCAGAACCAGGGAAAGATGATCCCGCCGATCGATCCCGCCATGCCGCCCAGTCCGACGATCGTGGCCACGTCCTTCTTGGCGAACATGTCGGAGACGGTGGTGTAGAGATTGGCGGACCACGCCTGGTGCGCCGATGCGGCGAGGCCGATGAGCAGCACGGCGGGCCAGTCGCCGACGCGCGTCGCGGCCAGGATCGGCAGCACGCAGAGCGCGAAGACGAGCATGCCGCTCTTTCGCGCACGCGTGACGGTCCAGCCGCGGCGCGTGAGATAGCCGGTGATCCACCCACCGAAGATGCTGAGCATCGTCACGATCGCGTAGATCGTCACGAGGTGCACCCAGCTCTTCTTGATGTTCAGTCCGCGCGTGGCCTTGAAGTAATCGGGAAGCCAGATCAGGAAGAACCACCAGACCGGATCGGTCATGAATTTCGCGGTGACGAACGACCAGGTCTGGCGATGTCTCAGGGCTCGCATCCAGCCCATCGGCGCGCCGCCCGGCGCCGCTTCATCGCGATCGCTGCGGATGTGCTCCAGCTCCGACGCGGAGACGCGCTTCCGCCGTTCCGGAACTTCGTACAACGGGATCCAGAAGACGACCCAGACGAAGCCGGCGATGCCGGCGAAGATGAACGCGGAGCGCCATCCGAGAGAAAAGGCAATCAGCGGGATCGTGGCGGGAGCGATGATCGCACCGACGTTCGCGCCGGAGTTGAAGATGGCGGTGGCGAAGGCGCGCTCGCGTTTCGGGAACCAGAGCGCAACGGCCTTGATGGCCGACGGGAAGTTGCCGCCTTCGCTCACTCCGAGGGCGACACGCGCGGAGAAGAATCCGCCCACCGAGCCGACGAGGGCGTGGGCCATCGCGGAAAGACTCCAGGCCACGATCGACACGGCGTAACCGATGCGCGTGCCGTAGCGGTCGACGAACCAGCCGAAGAAGAGGAGGCCTGCCGCATACGCGCCCTGGAACGCGGAGTTCACCAGTCCGAATTGTTCGTTGTTCCAGCCGAGCTCGCGGTCGAGGAGCTCCTTGATCAGCGAGAGGATCTGGCGGTCGATGTAGTTGATCGTCGTGGCGAAGAAGAGGAGCGCGCAGACTATCCAGCGCACCTTCGTCATCGCGGACGATGGCCCAGCGGACGCCGGCCCGCCGGACGCCGCGCCCTGCTGTTCCGTCACGCTCACGCCGTGGCCGCCGCTTTCAGGTCGCGCCACACGCGGCCCGCGGGGAACTCGTACGCATCGAGCGATTCGGGCTTCATGGTGATGCTGTAGCCGGGGCGCAGCGGCGCGGCATAACGCGCGTCGCGAACGATGCACGGTTCCACGAAATGCTCGTGTAGATGGTCGACGTACTCGCACATCCGGTTCTCGAGCGTGCCGCTGACCGCGATGTAGTCGAAGATCGAGATGTGCTGCACGTACTCGCACAGGCCGACGCCGCCGGCATGCGGGCAGACCGCGACGTTGAACTTCGCCGCCATCAGCAGCACGGCCAGCACTTCATTCACGCCGCCCATCCGGCAGCTGTCGACCTGCAGAAAATCGATGGCCCTGGCCTGCAGCAGCTGCTTGAAGATCACTCGGTTCTGGCAGACCTCGCCCGTGGCCACGCCGACAGGCGCCACCGCGCGTGCGATCTTCGCGTGGCCGAGAACGTCGTCCGGGCTGGTCGGCTCCTCGAGCCACCAGGGATCGAAGCGCGCCAGATCCTTCATCTGGCGGATCGCTTCATCGACGTCCCAGCACTGGTTCGCATCCATCATCAGCTTGCGCGACGGGCCGATCTCCTCGCGCATCAGCGCTGCCCGGCGGATGTTGTCCTGCAGGTTCGGGCCGACTTTCATCTTGAACGCGGTCCATCCCTGGGCCATCGCTTCGCGGCAGAGCCTGCGGACTTTCTCGTCGGAATAGCCGAGCCAGCCGGTCGACGTCGTGTATGCCGGATAGCCGTCGCGCAGCATTTCCGCCTCGCGCCCGGCGCGGCCTTCGCGGCGCGCGGCGAGGATGTCGAGCGCATCGCCCGGCGTGAGGACGTCGCTGATGTAGGTGAAGTCGATCGCGCCGACGAGCTGCTCCGGCTCGAGATCGGCCAGCAGTTTCCAGAGCGGCTTCCCTTCCCGCTTCGCCCATAGATCCCACACCGCGTTCACCAGCGCGCCGGTGGCCATGTGCAGGATCCCTTTTTCGGGACCGAGCCAGCGCAGCTGCTTGTCGAACGTGAGCTTGCGCAGGAAGCCGCGCAGGTCGGCGACGAGCTCGCCCAACGTACTGCCGATGACGTGATGCTTGAGCGCGTGGACCGCGGCGACGCAGATCTCGTTTCCGCGGCCGTTGGTGAACGTCAGGCCGTTTCCTTCCAGGCCGCTGTCGGTCACCAGCGTGACGTAGGTCGCGGAGTAATCACCGAGGTTCAGCGCATCGGAGCCGTCCATGTCGAGAGAAGTCGGGAAGCGGATGTCTCGTACGCGGACGTCGGTGATCTTCAGATGCATGGTTCCCTCTCAGTTCATTGCAAGCTTGTCCCGAGCGAAGTCGAGGGACCAATGAAGGCGCCGGACTGGTCGTGCCATGAGCCTCGCACGTGCCTGATGCAGCGCGGCGCCGTCGCTGATGCCTCGACTTCGCTCGGCATGAAGTCCTTCATTGATTGACACCGCTGGCCAGAAATCCGCCGTCGACCGTCAGCACTTCTCCGTTGACGAAGCTCGCCTCCTCAGATGCCAGGAAGACGCAGGCGCCGCAGAGCTCCTCCAGGCGTCCGAAGCGGCGCATCGGGGTGCGCAGCAGAAACTCTTTTCCGCGATCGGTGCCGTCGAGCAGCGCGGCGTTGAGCGGCGTGCGATAGACGCCCGGCGCGATGGCGTTCACGTTCACGCCGCGCGGTCCCCACTCCACGGCCAGCGCCCGCGTCAGGCCGGCCACGCCCGACTTGCTCGCCGTGTACGCCGCGACTTCGAACAGGCCGACGAACGACGAGAGCGAGCCGATGTTGATGATGCGGCCGTAGCCGCCGGCGAGCATCTGCCGGCCGAACACCTGGCAGGAGCGGAGCGTGCCGGTGAGATTCGTTTCGATGATCGAGGCCCACTCCGCGTCGGTGACGTCGAGCGTCGGCGTGCGCTTCGTGATGCCGGCACAATTGACGAGGATGTCGACGCGGCCGAAGTTGCCGATGGTGGCGGCGAGCGCCGTTTCGAGCGAGGCCCGATCGGTCACATCGGCCGTGACTCGGAGGCTGCGGCGGCCGAGTGCTTCGATGGCATCGGCGGCGGCATTCACCTGCTCTTCGCGACGCGACAGCGGGACGACGTCGGCGCCGGCCTGCGCCAGTCCGCGCGCGAGCGTGAGGCCGATGCCCGACGTGCCGCCCGTGACGACGGCGAGGCGGCCTGCGAGCGAGAAGGTCACGATCCGACGACCTTCATCGTCGGCGGCAGCTCTTCCATGGCCTGCGATGCACGGGCGAGATCGAGGTGCTTCGACATCTCCTCGCGCGCACGTTCCGGGTCGCGATCGCGAATGGCCTGATAGATGCGGCGATGCATCTCCGCCGATTCCTTCAGGTCGAGCGCGTGCTCGACGGTGAGCCGGCGCTGTTCGTAGACGAGCGACGAGACCATTTCGACGAGCGCCATCAGCACCGGATTCCCCCCCGCCGCGGCGACCGAGCGATGGAAGTGGACGTCGTGCACGAGGAAGATCTGCGGCTCCGTGAGGTTCGCAAACATGCCGGTGACCTCCTCGGCCATCGGCGCGAGTTTGTCGGGCAGACCTTGTTCGGCGGCCAGTCCGGCGGCGCCGACTTCGAGCACTTTGCGCGCTTCGAAGATCTGCTCGCGCGTGAAGCCGTGGAGGGCGGCGAGGAAGCTGAGCGGTCCGGCGCCGAGGCGCGGCGGGCCGGTGGTGATGAACGTGCCGGCCCCCTGACGCGACTCGGTCACACCCATCGCGGCGAGCGCATGCAGTCCGGCGCGGACCGTCGGGCGGCTGACGCCGAGCTCCGACGCGAGCTCGCGCTCCGCGGCGAGCCGGTCGCCCGGACGGAGCTCACCTCTCTCGATCAGCGAGGCGATATGCCTCACCACCTGATCGGTGGCGTCGACGGGGAGAGGGGCTGTTTCAGGAGCATCGTTATGTTCTGTCAAGGCATCACCGGAAGCCGAACTGGCTTGACCAATTCTCTACAACCAGCCACAGTTGTCAAGGATGGATTGACCACTTCCCTGTACCGCGGTTACGATTTCACTCGGCCTCACACATGAAAGCACCTCTTTTTTGCAAAGTGGTCATACCGGTTGCGGCCATTCTCATGATCGCTGCCGGTTCGCTGCCGGCATTCGCTTACCAGAATCCGGTCATTTTCGCCGACTACTCCGACCCCGACGTCATCCGCTCCGGCGACGACTACTACCTCGTCGCTTCGAGCTTCCATTGCGTGCCGGGACTGCCGCTGCTCCACTCGCGCGACCTCGTCCACTGGTCGCTCATCGCCTACGCCGCACCCCGCCTCCCCTCACCTGATTTCGACCGTCCGCAGCCGGGCCACGGCATCTGGGCGCCGAGCATCCGTCAGCATGGCGGCTTCTTCTGGATCTTTTTCGGCGATCCCGATCGCGGCATCTACATGACGCGCGCCCGCGATCCGCGCGGGCCGTGGGAGCCGCTCACACTAATAAAGGATGCGAAGGGGTGGATCGACCCGGCGCCGCTGTGGGATGACGACGGCGCGATGTACCTCGTGCACGCCTGGGCCAGGAGCCGCGCCGGATTCAACGGTGTGCTGACCGTGAACCGGTTGAGCACGGACGGGCGGAGCATCGCCGATGCAGGGCACGTCGTGTTCGACGGACGCGGACGTCATCCGACGATCGAAGGTCCGAAGTTCTACAAGCGGAATGGCTGGTACTACATCTTCGCGCCGGCCGGCGGCGTGACGAATGGCTATCAGCTCGCGCTCCGATCGAAGAACGTGCTCGGGCCGTACGAAGAGCACGTCGCGCTGGAACAGGGGCCGACCGCGGTCAACGGTCCGCACCAGGGAGCGTGGGTCGAAGCGGCGGACGGCTCGTCGTGGTTCCTCCATTTTCAGGATCGCGGAGCGTGGGGACGGGTCGTGCTCCTCGAGCCGATGACCTGGGTGAACGAATGGCCGGAGATCGGAGACGGGGGACATCCGGTGTTGTCGGCGCGCGATCCGATCGAAACGGGTCGCCCGGCACAACGCCCGGCGACTGCGGACGGAACGTCCGCGCTCCAATGGCAATGGCAAGGCAATCCGCGGCCGGGATGGGCATCGTTTCGTCACGGCGCGATTCGACTGAAGACCGTGCCGAACGACGGCGATCTGCGATCGGCGACGAATCTGCTGCTGCAGAAATTCACCGGACCGTCGTTTCGCGCGACGACCGCGATCGACGCTTCAGGCTTGCGCGAAGGCGAGCGCTCGGGACTGGTCATCATGGGCGACGAGTACGCATCGCTGTTCCTGGCGCGATCGAAGAACGGACTGCAGCTCTGCCGCGCGATCGACGACTGTCGTGCCGCGACGGCGCACATGTTTCTTCGCGCCGACGTCTCCCCGCAGGCGGTCTGCCGCTTCGCATTCAGCAGCGACGGCCGGTCGTTCACGCCGGCCGGCGCTCCGTTCGTGGCCAGACCGGGACAATGGATCGGCGCGAAGATCGGACTCTTCGCAACCGGCAGCGGCGGCGGTCAAGCCGACTTCGACTGGTTCCGCGTCGAGCCGCTGAACGACACGCGCAGCGAAACCTTCGTCGTCGCGCAGGACGGCAGCGGCGACTTCACCACGATCCAGGCGGCGATCGACGCATTGCCGCGCGACGACCCCTCGTACCGGACGATCGTCATCCGCAACGGCATCTATCGCGAGAAGGTGATGCTGCGGGCGAATCACGTTGCGCTCGTTGGCGAGGATCGCGACAGGACGCGGATCGAATTCGCCGAGCTGCGGCGGAACTGGCGGGCGTCGCATCCCGATGACTGGGGCGCGGCGGTGATCAACATCGATGCCACCGACGTCATCATCGCCAATCTCACCGTACACAACGACTACGGCGGGACTCACGGCGGCGAGGATGATCATCAGTTCGCCATCCGTTCGATGGACGGCGCGAATCGCATCGCCATCCTGCACGCGAACGTGATCGCCGACGGCGGCGACACGCTGAGCCTCTGGAACAGCGAATCGGGGTTGTCGTACTACGCCGATTCGTATTTCGAAGGCTTCGTCGATTTCGTCTGTCCGCGCGGGTGGGCGTATGTCACGAACAGCCGCTTCTTCGGACACAACACGAACGCCAGCATCTGGCACGACGGGAGTAAGCACCGCTCGCAGAAATTCGTGATCCGCCACTCCTCGTTCGACGGCGTCCCGAACTTCGCCCTCGGCCGCAATCATCGCGACGCACAGTTCTATCTGATCGACGACACGTTCTCCGCGGCCATGGCCGACAAGGCGATCTATCCCGCCCCCGCCCCCAATCCGCGCCGGTGGGGCGAGCGTTACTACTACTTCAACGATCATCGCGACGGCGACAACTTCGCCTGGCTGGCCGACAACCTGCCCGATGTACGCGACGAACAGATCACCGCAACCTGGTCGCTCGACAATCAGTGGGATGTCTCGACTCTCCCCTCGGTGCTCCCGTTCGCATCGATGCCGCAACCGGAGAACGGATGGCAATGGGTCGATCCCGCGGGCGTGAAGCTGGAGTGGACGCCCGCGCGTGATGCGCGCGAAGAGCGTGTTTACTTCGGTGAGACGAACCCGCCGGGGCAACAAACCAGATTCTCGCGAGGCACGCACCTCGTTGCCCTTCTCCCCGCGACGAGCGGGGAGAAGGTGCCGCAGGCGGATGAGGGGCCCGGGCCACGAGCGAAAATCCCGCATGAACACGGGCCCGGGATGACGCTCGAACCCGGCAAGACGTACTACTGGCGTATCGAGGATGGCCCGGTCTGGTCGTTCCGCACCGATCCGCGCACGATCCGCATCGCACTCGCGGGCGACTCGACGATGACGGCGAAGTCGGGCTACGGCACCGGTTTCGAATCGCACGTCAAGCAGACCGCCGCCTTCATCAATGCCGCGCGCGGCGGCCGCAGCTCGAAGAGCTTCGCCGCGGAAGGACACTGGAACGAGCTGCTGCGGCACAAGCCGTCGCACGTCCTCATCCAGTTCGGTCACAACGACGTGCCGGGAAAAGGACTCGAGCGCGAGACCGATCTGCCGACGTTCCGCGCGAACATCGCGCGCTACGTCGACGAGGCACGCGCCGCCGGCGCCGTACCGGTGCTCGTCACGCCGCTCACGCGCCGCTTCTTCGATGCGTCGGGGCACATTCACTCCGACCTCGCTGAATACGCGGAACAGACGCGCGCCGTGGCGATCGAGAAACAGGTCCCACTGATCGATCTCCACGCGAAGAGCATCGAGCTGCTCGAACGCCTCGGGCCTTCCGTCGCGTACGGAATGAGTCCACTGAAAGGCGACGGCACGATCGACAAGACGCATCTCAACGAAGCAGGCAGCGCATTGTTCGGCGCGCTCGTCGCCGATGAACTGCGCAGCGTCGTACCGGAGCTCGCCCCACACATTCGCAAACCGGCGCCTCTTCCCATTCCCGCGGCACCGTGGTCGGCGCGCCTGGCCGATTCGGTCATGAAGCGGACACCCGATCCGCTGCTGCTCGACGTCACCGGCACAACGCCCAAGTGGGACTACACGCAGGGGCTGGTGCTGCTCGCCATCCAGAAACTCGAACAACGGACCGGCGATCCGCGCTACGCGAATTACGTGAAGGCGTATTACGACGGCATGATCGATGCGGACGGCAACATCCGCGCATACAAGCTCGACGAATACAGCCTCGATCGCATCAACGCCGGCAAGGCGCTCTTCGCGCTCTACGAAAAAACGGGCGACGCGAAATACCGCAAGGCCATCGAGACGCTGCGGCAGCAATTGCGCGGGCATCCACGCAATCCCGACGGCGGCTTCTGGCACAAGAAGCGTTATCCGCATCAGATGTGGCTCGACGGCCTCTACATGGCCGCGCCGTTCCTCGCCCAATACGGAAAGGTCTTTGAGGAGCCGGCGGCATTCGACGATGTGATCACGCAGTTCGTGCTAATGGAGAAGCACGCCCGGGATGCGAAGAGCGGCCTGCTCGTCCACGGCTACGACGAATCGCGCCAGCAGAAGTGGGCCGATCCCGTGACCGGCAGGTCGCCCGCGTTCTGGGGTCGCGCCATGGGCTGGTACGCGATGGGCCTCATCGAAACGCTCGACTTCATCCCGCTCGATCATCCGCGCCGCCCCGAATTGATCGCCATCCTGCAGCGCCTGACCGAGGCCATCGTCGCCGTGCAGGATCCGAAGAGCGGCGTCTGGTGGCAGGTGCTCGACCAGCCGGGACGCGAGCGCAACTACCTCGAGTCCTCCGTCTCCTCGATGTTCACCTTCGTCCTCCTCAAGGCCTCACGCCTCGGATACATCGATCCGAAATACGCGGCCATCGGCCGCCGCGCGTATGCCGGAGTGCTCACCGAATTCATCGACGAGAGCGACGGCCTCGTGAACATCAATCACGCGGTGGCGGTGGTCGGCCTGGGCGGCGATCCGAACGCTGAAGGGCGTTATCGCGACGGCTCGTACGACTACTACGTCACCGAAAAGACGCGCAGCAACGACCCGAAAGCGGTCGGATCGTTCATCTTCGCGAGCCTGGAGATGGAACGGTAAGGTGTAGGACAGACATCGAACGCCGGAGGCGTCATGGCGATTAGCCGGTGGTTGAGCGCGTAGCGCGATACCACCGGACACGTCGATGCGATCAATGTGCGCCCCGGCGGGGCGCCGGACGTCCCCGCACCCCGCCGGGGTGCGATTCCATTGACATCGGCCCCCGGTGGTATCGCGCCAGGCGCTCAACCACCGGCTAATCGCCTTAACGCCTCCGGCGTTCGACGCGAGTCGGCATGGCCGCCGAACTCCGTTTCCCCAGCGGACTGACGTCGAGCGTTTCATCGACGCTCAGCTCTTCGGATAGCCGTTCGAGCCAGCGCCGGCGCTCCAGCGGATCGCTAGGCACATCGAGCGCGCGATGCGTTTCCGCGCGCACCGGATACCCACCGACATCATTCTGGCTGTCGATGATCCGGCCGGTTCCGTCGATGACCGATTGCACGATGCGCCGGTCGATCGCGTCGCGATGCGCGGGACGCGAGCCAGCCGTGCGCAGCACATGCGCGACGACCTCGGATGGATGCGAAGGCTCCGTCAAATGCACCACACCGCCGGGATCGACGTGCTTGATCATCTCCTTTGACGTCGTCGAAGGCCCGGCGATCGCCACGTTGTCGATCAGCGTCGTCTCCGCCGGTGCAAGGTCGCGCTTGTTGCCGTGGGCCCCGATTCCGACGCACTGATCGCCCCAGTCGTACATGACGTTCCCGGTGAGCACCGACGTCGTGCCCCCTTTCAGCCGCGGATTGCGCTGCCGGTTGTGAGCGTAGAGACAGCCGGTGATCGACACGTTCCGCACGCCGTCGTGAATGAGCGTTCCCTTCGAGTGCTCCCCTTTCGCGTGCACCGAATGCGAGAGTCCTTCGGCGATGAGGCAACTGCGCAGGATGACGTCGTGCGATGTCGCTTCGGGGTCACGCACCGAATCGACATCCGCCGGACCGGAGACGGAGAGGTTCTCGTCGACGGCCCACGTCGCGGAGCAGTGATCGAAGAGGACGTCGTGGACCGGCTGACCGGAGCCGCGGTGGGCACCGAGGGCGTCGGTTGGTGAGGCGTCACCGGTGCGGACGGCGAGGTGTTGGATGACCACGTCCGACGTCTCGACGGTCAGCGATCCGCGGATGATGGTGATGCCGGGATCGGGCGCCGTCTGTCCCGCCACTATCAGATGTGGCGAGCGGACGGTCAGCGACGAACCGTTCAGATCGATCACGCCGCCTGCTTCGAACACCACGATCCGCGGGCGGGGGTCGCCGAGCGCCTCGCGGAGCGATCCGGGACCGCTGGCGGCGAGCGTTGTGACCCGGAGAACGACGCCGGATGACTCCGCAATGCGTGAAATTGGCTTTACCAATCCAGACATAACGGCCGATGAAGGGTGCCCGCACCTCAGGCCAAACGAGCAAAACAGGAGAGCAACAAGCGCCTCCCTTGCGTTACGTTCGAACAAACTGGTCATACAACACTTGACTACATGCATGAAGTGGTCATATAACACAGCAGTCGCCAACAACGAAACCTCTCATCGCCGGAAGGAGTCCTTATGAAACTTCGCCGCCCCTCGTTTTGCGCGGTTGTCCTCTTCCTGATCGCGGCGTTCCCGGGACTGGCCCAGGAGTTCCGAGGTGCAATTCACGGGACGGTGAAAGACGGATCCGGCGCTGTATTGCCCGGCGTTTCCATCACCGTCACCAACCTCGGGACGAACGTGTCGCAGACGGTCGTCTCGGACAGCAAAGGGCTTTACCGCGTGACCCACCTCAACCCCGGGAACTACAAGGTCAACGCCACGCTGGAAGGCTTCAAGCCGATGCTCCGCAAAGAAGTTCAGGTGCGGATCGGCGATGACCTTTCGATCGACTTCGGCATGGAGCTGGGGGGCGTGAGCGAAACGATCTCCGTCACCGCCGCCGCGCCGATCCTCGACCGGACGCCGAACACCGGTCAGGTCATCGAGAGCAAGCAGATCGAGCAGTTGCCGCTCGGCGACGGTACGGCCTACATGCTCACGCGATTGGCGCCCGGCCTCTCCGACTCCTCCGACCTACACTTCTCCCGCCCCGCCGACAACGGCAATCTGGCCGGCATTACGGCGAACGGCGCTCAGGGAGGCAACGAGTTCACGCTCGACGGCGCACCGAACCGCGTCTCGCCGAACAGCACCAGCTCGGGCAACAACAGCGGCGTCGTCGGCTTCTCCCCGCCGGCCGATTCGATCAGCGAGTTCAAGGTCCAGACGAACTCGTTCGATGCGCAGTCGGGGCATACCGCCGGTGCCACCGTGAACCTCGCCCTCAAGAGCGGCACGAACGACATCCACGCCACGGTCTCCGGCTACAACCGCAGCGCCAGCCGTTCGGCCACGCCGCTCCTCACCAAGCGCGCGGGAGGCGAGAAGCCGGACCGGACCTACGCACGCTACACGAGCATGTTGTCGGGCCCGATCATCCGCGACCGAACGTTCTTCATGGTGTCGTTCGAACACCTCCGGGACGTGCAGGCCGAGCCATCCTCGTACACCGTGCCGACGGAAAAGATGCGGCACGGCGACTTCTCCGAGTTCAGCTCCAAGATCTACGATCCGGCCACCGCGACCGGCACTGCCAACACCCGGACCGCCTTCGCCGGCAACCTCATCCCGGCGCAACGGCTCAATGCCGTCGCTCTGGCCTACCTCAAGTACTACCCTCATCCGAATCGCGACGGCTTCTCCAGCAACTACTTCACGAACATGCCGCGCCCGTACGACTACAACGCGTTCCTGGCCCGGCTCGATCACGGCCTCAACGACTCGAACAGACTGTTCCTCACCGGCTACTACAACAAGCGTCGCGAGGATCGCTACAACTGGGCCGGCGGGCTCGTGGAAGGCGCCAACGTGACGCAGGGCTACGACTTCCGCAGCAATACCGGCTTGACGCTCGGCTACTCCTCTGTCCTCAACTCGTCGGCGGTGTTCGACGTCCGCGGCGCCTGGTCGAAATTCGGCGAGTATCGCCAGAACGGGGGCGACTTCGATCCGGCGTCGCTCGGCTTCGCCGCCGCCTCGGCCGCGGTGATGAAGGATTATCACTATCTGCCGTTCATCACGTTCGGCGGCTTCAGCACGACGAACTCGGGCTCGACGATCGCTTCGCTCGGATCGCAGCGCTCCGACTTCGGCACCGGCTTCAACCGCCCGTTCAACACCGTCTCGCTGATCCCGACGGGCGATTACCTCTGGGGCAACCACACGCTCCGCACGGGATACGAGCTCCGGAAGCAGCAGTGGGACATCACGCTGGCCCCTTACGGCGCCGGCCGGTACTTCTTCAACGGCGCCTACACACGCCTGAACAACTCGGCACCGCTCAACGACGCCGCGCAGGAATTCGCGCAGTTCCTCCTCGGCCTGCCGACCACGCAGACCGGCACCGTCGCCAGCGCCGGCAGCAACGCCAGCCAGTTCGAGATCTCATCCGAGGGCGACTGGCGGCAGACGTCCCACTCGGTCTTCGTTCAGGACGATTGGCACATCAACTCGCGGCTGACGCTGAACTTCGGCCTGCGCATGGAGTACGACCAGGCGATGTCCGAGGCGGAGGATCGCGCCGTCTCCGGATTCGACAGATCGATCAGCAGCCCCATCGAAGCAGCGGCGCTCGCCGCGTACGCCGCGCATCCGTCGGCCGAGATCCCGATCTCGCAGTTCGCCGTCAAGGGCGGCCTGAAGTTCGCGGATGGTCCGCTCTACAACAATCTCTCCAAGCTCATGCCGCGCACCGCATTCTCGTACCTGATCAATGACAAGACCGTGATTCGCGGCGGCATCGGTCTGTTCAGCTACGACTACTACTTCGACGCCGGAAATCAGACCGGATACTCGCAGCCGACGCCGGTCATCACCACGCTCGACAACGGCAAGACGTTCCTCACCGATCTCACGAATCCGCTTCCGAGCGGCCAGCTCATCCAGCCGACCGGATCATCGCTCGGCGCGGCGACCGGCCTCGGTCTCACGCTCGGGACGATCGTTCCTTCGCATCGCGACACGCCGTACTACACGCGCTGGCAGCTCGGCGGACAGCGCGATCTCGGATCGGGCTGGAGAGTCGAGACCTACTACACCGACTCGCGCGGACGGCACCTGCCGGTCGTGCGTGAGTTGAACGGCCTGCCGATGCAGTACCTCTCGACGTCGCGCACGCGCGATGCCGCCAACGAGACGTTCCTCAGCGCCGCGGTTCCCAATCCGTTCCAGGGCCTGCTTCCGAACACCACGCTCAACGGCGCGACGATCAGCCGCTCCCAGCTCCTGCGCCCCTATCCGCAGTTCCTCGCCGGCGCGAACAACGGCGCCGTATCGAACACCGGAACGTACAGCGTCGGAACCGAGGAGTATCGCGGATCGGATCACTACCAGGCGGGAAGCATCATCATCGAGAAGCGCTTCCGCGGGAAAAACTCGCTGGTCGCCACGTACACCCGCTCGCACGAGACCGACCGCCTGAACTTCCTCAACCCGGCGAACGGCATCCTCGAAGACCGCATCTCGCCCAACGATCGTCCGAACCGCGCTACGCTTGGCGCCGTGATCGAGCTCCCGTTCGGCCGCGATCAGCGCTGGGGCGGGCACTGGTCCGGTCTGACCGACGCATTCCTCGGTGGCTGGGTCGCCAGCGCAAGCTATCAATATCAGAGCGGCTTCCCGCTCACGTGGAACACCAACGTCTATTACGATCCGAACCGGGATCCGCGCGACCTGCACTCGAACATCGGCGGCAAGTGTCCGAACGGCGGCAAGGCCGGACTCGACTGCCCGGGTTGGGACACGTCGGGCTTCTACGTCCCGGGCGGAACGGGCCGCACCGATACTGCGATCCAGCTCGCGAACAACGTGCGCTATTTCCCGTCCACTCTGGCTCACGTCCGCACCGCAAACCTCAACCTGCTCGACTTCGGTCTGTCGAAGACATTCGATCTCATGCGGCGCACGAGCCTGCAGATCCGCATCGACGCCATCAACGCGCTCAACTACACCGTGCTGTGGAATCCCGATCAAAACCCGCGGAACTCCACGTTCGGCATCGTCAACCAGGACCGCAACAACCCGCGCGACATCCAACTCGGCGCGCGGCTGATCTTCTGATTGGTGCCCCCTCTCCTCTCCGTTGTGTTGCCGGCGGTTCTCCTGGCCGCCGGCAACGCAACTCCGGCGCCCCCTCCCCTGCACGTCACCGTCCGCAACGAACTGCCGCTCGCGCGGCAATCGGAAACGGTGGAGATTCCGGCGGCGAGCCTCGCACCCCTCGGCGACCTGAGCTCGATCCACGTCTTCGACGGCGATCGTGAAGTCGTGGCCCAGGTGCTCGACATCGATGGCCGCCAAACGCTCATCTTTCAGACCGACGTCGAAGCCGGTGGCAGCCGGTCGTACGAGCTGAGGGCCGGCGTGCCCCGCCGCTATCGCAAGGAAGACTTCCGCGTCTACGGCCGCTTCGTCCGCGAGCGATACGACGACTTCGCGTGGGAGAACGATCGCGTCGCGCACCGGATGTACGGCCAGGCGCTCGAGACGTGGCAGAAGGAGCCGCTGACTTCGAGCGCCGTCGATGTGTGGTTGAAGAAAACGAAAGCGCTCATCATCAATGACTGGTACATGACCGACGACTATCACCGCGATCACGGCGAAGGGGGCGATTTCTACTCCGCCGGCACGAGCCGCGGCTGCGGCGGCGACGGGCTCTGGCAGGACGGTCAGCTGATCGTCTCGAAGAACTTCCGCAACTCGCGCGTGCTGGCTGCGGGACCGATCCGCCTCGTCTTCGAGCTCGACTACCCCGGCTTCGAAACGAAGCGCGTGACCCTCGATGCGGGACAGAACTTCAATCGCTTCGAGAGCCGCTTCTCCGATGCGAACAGCGCGTACGCCGCCGGCATCAAAAAATTCGCGAGCACCGATCTGCGCGTGGAGAAAGCGGCCGGCTGGATCCGGGCCTGGGGACCGGTCGTCGGAGGCACGGGCCACTTCGCCTGCACGCTCGTCGTCGACCCGGCATCGATCGCCGCCGTGACGGAAAGCGGCGACAATCATCTCGTCGTCGCGCGGCAGCCGGCCTCGTACTGGGTGGGCACCGCGTGGGACCAGGGGGGCGATTTCAAGACCGCCGAGGACTGGGATCGCTACGCCGGGCAATGGACGCAGCGCGTGAAGTCGCCGCTGCGGGTCGAGGTGAAATGATCCTTTTCGGACTGCTCTTCCTCGCCCTCTCGGCCGATCCATGGGCCGCCGTGCCGGAGATCCTCAACCGCATCAAACCGCCGTCGTTCCCCGCGCGCGAATTCGTGATCAAGGCGCAGAGCGGCACCGACGCAAGCGCCGCCATTGCAAAGGCGATCGATGCCTGCGCGAAAGCCGGAGGCGGACACGTCGTCATCCCCGAAGGCGACTTCCTGACCGGCCCGATCCGCCTACGCAGCCACGTCGATCTGCACCTCGCGAAAGGCGCCACGCTCCGCTTCTCCCAGGACCCGGCGGCCTATCCGCTCGTCCGCACGCGCTGGGAAGGGGTCGAGTTGATGAACTACTCGCCTCTGATCGTGGCCACCGATTGCGAAGACATCGCGATCACCGGCGAAGGCACGCTCGACGGCCAGGCCGACGAGCACCACTGGTGGAACTGGAAACCGGAGAAGCCGCCGCAACCGCAGAAGTCGGACCGCGACGCCCTCTTCGCATTCAACGTGCGGCAGACGCCGGTCGCCGAACGGCTCTTCGGCAGCGGCCACTATCTCCGCCCGACGTTCGTCGAGCCGCAGAATTGCAAAAACGTGCTGATCGAAGGCGTCACGTTCCGCAATGCGCCGTTCTGGGTGCTGCATCCGCTCCTGTCGTCGAACATCACGATCCGCCGGGTCACGATCATCGGCCGCGGACCGAACACCGACGGCGCCGATCCGGAGTCGTGCCGGGACGTGCTGATCGAGGATTGCATCTTCGAGACGGGCGACGATTGCATCGCGCTCAAATCGGGACGCAATGAGGACGGCCGCCGCATCAACGTCCCGATCGAGAACGTCGTCATCCGCGGCTGCCGGATGAAAGCGGGACATGGCGGCATCACCGTCGGCAGCGAAGTGAGCGGCGGCGCGCGCAACATCTTCGCCGAGAACAACCAGCTCGACAGCCCCGACCTCGAGCGCGGCGTGCGGCTCAAGACGAACTCCGCGCGCGGCGGCTTCATCGAGAACGTCTACGCGCGCGACATCGAGATCGGGACCGTGCTGCTCGCGCCGCTCGAGATCGACGCCCGCTATCAGGACGAAAGCGGATCGTTCCCGCCCGCGGTGCGCGACATCATGATCGAGCGCGTGCAATCAGAGCACAGCCGGCATGGCCTCGTGATCCGGTGTAGCACAGACACTCCTGTCTGTGCCGCCGTCGTGCGCGACTGCACATTCCGCGGCGTCACCAACGGACACATCATCGAAGGAGCGGTCGATCTCACGCTGAGCAACGTGAGGGTCGAAGCGGTAAAGGAAAAAAATGATCACTGATCTCGCACCCATCGAGCCGCGCACCTGCATCGTGCGCAACACCGGCGGCCATCGCGGGCGCCGCATCAGCGTGACGCCGGAGAACAGCGCCGCGCGCCATCTCCACTTCGGCCGCATCGTCCTCGACGGCGATGAAGCCGCCTTCTCCACCGGCGAGCTCGAGACGGCTCTGCTCTGCCTCGAGGGAACCGCGGCCGTCGAGGTCGATGGCTTGCCCTTCGAGCTCGCGCGATATGACGCGCTCTATGTGCCGCGCGACAGCGGCGTGCGCGTCTCGGGCGCGTGCGACGTCGCCGAGATCGCCGCTCCGGTGGCGAAGCGCTATCCGCTGCAGGTCGTCCGCTTTGCGGATGTGCAGAAGGATCCATCGCTGCACTTCCACACGGGCGGACCGGCGTCGGAGCGCGATGTGAACATCGTGATCGGGAAGAACGTCGACGCCGGCCGCATCCTCGCCGGCGTCACGTTCAGCAGCCCCGGCAACTGGACGTCGTGGCCGCCGCACGAGCACGCACGGATGCTCGAGGAGGCATACCTCTACATCGACATGCCCGCCCCGAACTGGGGACTGCAACTGGTCTACAACGATCCTTCGAATCCCGAGCTGGTCGCAGTCGTGCGCGACGGCGACGTCGTGCTGATGCCGCAGGGCTTCCACCCGAACGTCTCCGCGCCCGGCAGCAACATCAATTTCCTCTGGATGATGGCGGCCATCCGGGAAGGCGAAGACCGGCAGTTCGGCGTGGTCAACGTGCAGCCGGAATATGAGCAGACCGGCTCGGGGCTGGAGGCCTCGAGAAAGTGAGATCCAAGTGAAGATCAACGACGCCGCCTCCTCCCGCTACGATCTGGTCGCACTCGGCGAAGTGATGCTCCGCCTCGATCCGGGCGACGGGCGCGTCTCGACCACGCGCACGTTCCAGGCCTGGGAAGGCGGGGGCGAATACAACGTCGCCCGCGGCCTCCGCCGCTGCTTCGGCATGCGCACTGCGATCGTCACCGCGCTCGTCGATAACGCGGTGGGCCGTCTCGTGGAAGACCTCATGCTGCAGGGCGGCGTCGATCTGTCGTGGCTCCGCTGGGTCGCGGACGACGGCACCGGCCGCACCGCGCGCAACGGCCTCAATTTCACCGAGCGCGGCTTCGGCGCCCGCGCGGCCGCCGGTTGTTCCGATCGCGGACACACCGCGGTCTCGCAGCTGAAACCGGACGACGTCGATTGGGACCGGCTCTTCGCCGGCGGCGTGCGCTGGTTCCATACCGGCGGCATCTTCGCCGCGCTTTCGGAGACGACGCCGCTGGTGGCGCGCCAGGCGATGGAAGCGGCACGGCGGCACGGAGTGATCGTGTCTTACGACCTCAATTACCGCCCCTCGCTCTGGAAAGGAATCGGCGGTCCCGAAAAAGCGAGGACCGTGAATCGCGAGCTGATCTCGCTCTGCGACGTCCTCTTCGGCAACGAAGAGGATTTCAGCGTGGCCCTCGGCTTCGACGTCGAAGGGGTCGACGAGCATCACTCGTCGCTCCCCACCGAGTCGTTCAAGACGATGATCGGCGCCGTCTGCGCGACGTTCCCCGCATTGCAGGTGATCGCCACGACCTTGCGCGTAGCCCGCACCGCGACGCGCAACGACTGGGGCGCCATCGCGTGGTGCATCGGACAATTCTTCGAAGCGACGCCTCGCCCCGACCTCGAGATTCTCGACCGCGTCGGCGGGGGCGATTCGTTCGCCTCGGGACTGATCTACGGCTTCCTCGCCGATCGCGGAGCGCAATGGGCCGTCGACTGCGGCGCCGCGCACGGAGCGCTGGCGATGACCACACCGGGCGACACGAGCATGGCCACACTGGCCGAAGTGGAGAAAGTGATGAAAGGCGGAACCGCACGTGTCAGTCGTTGACCGCATCCGGCAAATCGGCATCATCCCGGTCGTCCGGGCCAACTCCGCGGACGAGGCCTTCGCCGCAGTCGAGGCCATCTGCGCCGGCGGAATCCCCATCCTCGAGATCACCATGACCGTGCCGGGCGCGGTGAAGATCATCAAGGAGCTGTCATTGCAACTCGGCGACAGCGCGCTGATCGGCGCCGGTACGGTGCTCGATTCCGACACCGCCCGCGCCTGCGTCGACGCCGGCGCCCGCTTCATCGTCAGCCCCGCGCTCGACGTCGCGACGATCGAGACCTGCCGCATCCTCGACATCCCCATCTTCCCCGGCGCGCTGACGCCCACCGAGATCGTCACCGCCTGGCGCGCCGGCGCGGACGCCGTCAAGGTCTTCCCCGCCAACGCCGTCGGCGGCCCGGCCTATCTCAAGTCAGTGAAGGCCCCGCTCCCGCAGATCGAACTGATTCCGACCGGCGGAGTGTCGCTCGCAAACACCGCCGATTTCATCCGCGCCGGAGCACTGGCCGTCGGCGTCGGCGCCGACCTCGTGGACCTCGCCGCCATCCGCCGCGGCGATGCCGCATCGATCACGGCGAAGGCCCAGGATTACGTCGCGGCGGTGAGGTCGGTGGAGAGACCGGCCTGACTGCGGCGTTGAGCCCGCGAAGGGGGGTTTCATTTCGTCGGAGATGGACCGCGGCAAAATGAAAAACAAAAGTCTGTCCGTCTCATGGCTTAACAGCCACGACGGAGGGCCATGTGTACAGACGCTTAGTTGCTTCTCTTCTCATCACCGCACTGATGCTTCCGGTTTCGAGTTTCGCTTCCTGGCGCGTCAATGTAAACCCTTGGCGAGAGCGACGGCAGGACGACATCGCGGCGGTACAGGTCGCGGTGCAGTCGGTGGCTCCGTTCGAGGATTACATCGAATCCCTGCAGCCTCACTTCCAGATGACGGCCGACGAGGCTGTCAACGCTTCCATCGCCCAAACGCGCACGCAGGGGACGGGCGAAATGAGCGTGCTGAGCGCGGCTCTGAACTTGAGGGGACCCGAAAGCACGACGACCTTCGATCGGCAAACTGATATTGACGGTGACACAACAAAAACGACGTCGAAATCAGTGGAGTCGAGGAAACCGGGTGCGCTAAGTGACGCGACGGCACCTGCCAGCCTCTTGAAAGCGGTGACAGCTGATCTGCCCAGTACCGAAACCGCAATCGATCCTTCGATCAAGTACAACACCGCAGCAACGTTACTGCAGCGTCTGGCCTTACAGAGCGGTTACGTTCGAGATGCTGCCGTCCGCTCACGGACAAAGCCATATCTCGTTCGGTTACTCGTCACTGTGCTGCCAAGTGCGGCGACACGTGGATATGACGCATACACAACCGTGTCGTTCTTCTCGACAGGCACATACCCAAACGGAACTCCGATTCCGCCTGAAATCCAGCTCAGCGCATCGAGATGGGCGCTGGAGTCCGGCTGGCGCGCCAGGAGTGATCGTGATAACGCGGCAAAACCGGACATTGCCCTGTCCCAAAGGACAGACTACCTCCAAGCTGCGTCCGATGAAGACCTGAACGCGGCGGTGATCGAAATCGCGAAGAAAACCAAATGCGGAGAGCGGCCACTCGAGACGATTCCACTGCTCGTCACAGACACGATCTCATCCTCACTCCACTCCGACAGTCTCGAACATCTGCGTGATCTGGCGCTGGCACTTCAGGGGATTACTGCGAATACACGATTCGGAGGCGGCCTGCGCACGCAGAATGACCGGCTCGACAAGACTCTTACTCGCAACTTCAACGGCGTGATGACGGTATCTCGTGTCGCGCAGAATAGCATCGAGGTGCGCCTCGGCGCGATGTTCGGGAATCGTGACGATGCTCTTGTGCCGCGTACCTACGATGTCACCGCGCTGGTTCTCTTCCCGATGGCCGACGTCGTTGTGAAAGACGGACACAAGGATTTCGTATCGAACGGAGTTGTTCCTTGCTCCGTCGCGACGTACACAGCGCAAACGACATTTCGTAACTCACAGAACGGCAAGGTGGCGCGTCCGCCAAGCCGCACCATTTTGAATAAGAGCGTTGAGGATTTCCTTGAGAATGAAAATCTCAGCCGGGCGCTAGCCGGCCAGCTGGTCAGCGCGGCGCAGTCTGGTAATTACGACCAATTTAGAGATCTACTCGCGGGGACCGATTCCTCTTTGCCGCCACTACTGTGGGCGCGAATTGTAAGTGTCGTGGGGCGTCACAGTTTCAGTATCGGATCGTTTCAGGCGTCGGTTCGCGACGTGCAGTTCTTCAACGACCGCACGAAGGGAACCGTCTATGATGATGGCAAGGGCTCCACGCTCACACTTGTCGGTGCCAAGAACCTACTGGCCGAACGAGTTGTCGGTACGCTGACATTCGACGGCTTTGCGGAGGCGCCCGACCCCGACACGGGAAAGCCTGACTTGCGAAAACCGCGGACGATTCACCTTCCCATCACGTCCGTCGACATCGGTAGGGACAGCCGTCGCGTGACGCTCGGCTTGGATTCGGTCAGCAAGTACCTGAAAGAGGTCAAGGCAGTATCGGGCCGGATCGATTATGTCGATGGCGCCAGGGACTGGGAAACGGTTCACATCACGGCGCGCTGGCCCGGGACTGACGCTCCCACTCCAGCCCTCACCTACATTCTCCTGCCGAAGGACCCCGACCCACCGGCGGCACGTACACGTTTTACGCTCCATACGGGCACGGTCAGCATTCTCTCAATCGATGGCCGCGGTACCCTCACAATTTCACTTAAGCACTCACGAGACGAGAAGGATCAGAAGTTCGCGATGTTCTTCTCAATCGACGGTGCTGACGTCGTCGACTGGAACGCGATTCCGAAGATCGGGGGTGATTGGGGCTCAACGGACGACGGTATCTGGCAGATCTCTCTCGCTAACCTCGTGCCTGGTACGCCCGTGACAATTCGCGCGTGGAGTCTCGATAACAAGAAAAAGGTATCGGAGAAGGATGTCGTGTTATCCGTTCAACCGCGGCCGCTCGTAATAGCCGATGAAGATTGAGGGTTTTGAAATGCTTAAGAAAGTGATTGACTCGATGGAGCAACAGGACGTCCAGGCTCATCAGACACGCTTGCGCTCGCTAGCGGCAGAATTCGGTGGTGTTGCCGCGAAGCACGGCTTTGCAGACGGTGAAGGGTGTCACCCGGTTTGTCAGGACACGATTGTCATTGGCCCCGATGGCCAGCCCCATCACGAGGTGGTCTGCACGATGGTGTGCCCGTAGTTCTCGTTGAGCAGGTACTCCGGTCGCTCGGCGGCGGGCAACTCGCTCCGTTGCGGCGAACGGTGACAAAACGGCACCTAAGACGAGAACGACAACAATCCGGGAACGGTGCCGCTGCAGTCGGAGAAGCTCTACGAGGCTCTGCGCGGCGTCGGCGGAACGACGCGCCTGGTGATCCTGCCGTACGAGGTCCACGGATATTTCGCGCGGGAGTCGGTCGAACAGGTGCTGTACGAGATGGTGACCTGGTTCGACAAGTACGTGAAGAATGCGGCACCGCGGAAAGTAGAGCCGCAAACCGGGCGTCCGCAAATCACGCCCGCGATCGTGTCGCCCGGGCCGCATCGCGCGGCGACCCGCCCCACTGGCGGCCCCACGCCCGGCGCAGTTGCAGGTCGGAGCCGAAGCCGGCGACCGCGGCGGCGCGCGTGACGGTCGCGCCGTACTCCAGCGACTGGCGCGCGCGCTCCAGCCTGATCAGGCGGAGGTAGTGAAGCGGCGAGATGCCGGCGTGCTCGATGAAGAGGCGCAGCAGGTGACGCTGCGCGGTGTGACCGATGCGGGCCAGCGACGCCATGTCCCAGTCGCGCTGCGGCTCGGAGATGATCGCGTCCTGCACGCGGTGCACAGTCGGATGGAGATGCCGGCGGTGCATGTGAAACGGCGACAGCTCGGTGTCGCGCGGGGAGCGCCGCAGATACACGACCATGTCCTCGGCGACGCTCGCCGCCAGCGCCTCGCCGCACTCATTGGCGATGAGATGCAGCGCGACATCGATCCCCGCCGTGATGCCCGCGCTGGAGGCGATCGGCCCGTCGACCACGAAGACGCGATTGTCGATGACTTCCGCCCGCGGCGCGAGGTCGCGCAGCATGTGCAGCAGCTCGTGGTGTGTGGTGCAGCGGCGCGAGGCGAGCAGCCCCGCCCGCGCGGCGAGCAGAGTGCCGGAGCAGATCGTCACCAGACGATGCGGCGTGTCGGGATCGAGCAACGCGTCGTGCAGGCGATCGCTCAACCATTGGGCCGTGACCGCGATCTCCGGAGTGACCCGCGTGACGTGCGCGGTCGGTTGACCGACGACCACGACCCAGGTCGGGGTGCTGAGTTGCTCCGGCAACGGCTGGAGGTCGCCCAGCGAAAGCCCGACCGACGTCGACAGGTTCGCCACCGGCCCGGCGAATCCAAGACGAAAACGCGGCGGCAGTCCCCGAGCTTCGCGATGCTGATTGGCGAGACGGAAGGCTTCGGCCGGCCCGGCGATGTCGAGCAGCAGCGAATGCCGCACGATGACGAAGAGGACGTCGATGGGCTGACTGCGCGGAATCATCTGCAGAGGCACCGGCACATCAACATATGCCGGATTGGGATTCACAATTGTTACCGGGCCGTGTCGCCTTGTCCGAAAGTGAATGAAAGTTGTCGGCCCGCGCCGCGACACGATCGCGGGCCGGCACTATCGTCGCCGGGGTCATGAAAAACCTTTTGCTCGTGGCGATGCTCACCTGTATGCCTGCCGCCGCACAGACGCCCGGCGACGATTTCTACGCCTACGCAAACCGCGCCTGGCTCGAGGCCACCACGCTCCCGGCGGACAAAGCACGTTGGGGAACCCGCGACGAGCTCGAGGAGCAGGCCCGCCGCCGCGTCGCGGCACTGCTCGACGCGGCAACCACCGCACCGGCGGGCTCGCCGGCGCGCAAAGTTGCCGACTTCCGCGGCGCGTACCTGAACGAGGCCGCGATCGAGGCGAGAGGTCTCGCGTCGCTCCAGCCGCTCCTCGATCGCGTCGACAAGATTGCGGACAAGGCGGAGCTCACACGCCAGCTCGGCCGCGGGATGCGCGCCGACGTCGACCCGCTCGGATTCGGCATCTACAACTCGAGCAGCGTGCTGGGGCTCTCCGTCGAGCAGAGCATTCACGGTGAGAAGAACAACGTCGCCTTCCTGCTGCAGGGAGGCCTCGGATTGCCGGACCGCGACGACTATCTCGATCCCGGCAAGAGCGCCCTTCGCGAACGCTATCGCGACTACATCCGGCAGATGCTCGCCCTCGCCGGCTTCGGCCATGCAGACGAGCGCGCGGCCGCGGTGCTGGCGCTGGAAACGGCACTTGCGCAAACCCACGCCACGCGCGAGGCGTCATCAAACGATCGAAATGCCGACAACGTCTGGGCGCGGTCCGACTTCACGCAGCGAGCGCCGGGGATCGACTGGTCCCTCTTCTTCGACGGAGCGGGGTTGGCGAAGCAGGGAGAGCTCGTGGTCTGGCAACCGACCGCCGTGACCGGGTTGGCTGCGCTCGTCGCGACGCAGCCGCTGGAGGTCTGGAAGGACTACCTCCGCTTCCACGCCATCCACGATTTCGCCGACGTGCTGCCGCATGCATTCGCCGAGCAGGCGCTGGCGCTGCGCGCGGGTCCACAACCACCGCGCGCCGCACGCGCGCTCGCCGCCACGCAGTCGGCGATGAGAGACGAGCTCGGAAGGATGTACGTCGAGCGCTACTTCCCCGCCGAACAGAAGGCGCGCGTGGAACGAATCTCCGACAACGTCCGCGCCGCGCTCACGAAACGCGTCGAAGGCGCGACGTGGATGTCGCCCGCGACGAAGGCCAGCGCGTTGCTGAAACTGAAAGCGCTGTACGTCGGGATCGGCTATCCCGATCGATGGGAGGACGATTCCTCGCTGACCATCGATCCGGCGGACCCATTGGGCAACCTGCTGCGCATCTCCGATCGCGACTACCGCAAGGCCGTCGCCCGCCTCGGCCAGCCTGTGAATCTGAAGTACTGGTACATGCCGCCGCAGCAGGTCGGCGCGTTGCTCGTGTTCCAGCAGAACTCGTACGTAATGGCGGCCGCGCTGTTGGAGCCGCCCAAGTACGACCACACATCGTCCGACGCCGCGGCTTACGGTTCGGTCGGCGCGCTCATCGGACACGATCTCACGCACTACATCGACACGCTCGGCGCCGACTACGACACCGAGCATCGGATGCGGCACTGGTGGACCGCCGAGGACATGCAGCACTTCGAGGCGCTGGCGCAGCCGCTGGTGAATCAGTTCTCGGCGTACCAGCCGCTCCCCGGCCTTCCGATCAACGGCAAGCTGACGCTCACCGAGAACATCGCCGACCTCGGCGGACTCGCCGCCGCGTTCGACGCCTATCGCAAAGCACTCGGCAGCCGGGTCACGGACACGGCGTACGTGCGCGAGCAGGACCGCGAATTCTTCACCGCCTACGCACGAACCCAGCGGCGGAAGATCAGCGAGGCCGCACTGCGCAAGCAGATCGCCACGAACGACCACGCGCCGGAGGACTATCGCGCCGACACGGTGCGCAATCTCGACGCCTGGTACGACGCGTTCGACGTGCGTCCGGGGCAGAAGCTGTACCTCGAGCCCGCGGCGCGCGTGCGGATCTGGTAGCGCAAGCGTCACCGTTTTGGATCGCACGGCGAGACCGTCGCGATGCTAGCTTTCGTGGCGATGAGCGAGCAGCTATTGAGGATCGGACGGTTCCTCTTCGCACTGTCCGTCGTCCTGTCCGGGATCTACCAACTCGTGACGGGCCTCTACGTGAACCTCGTGCCTGTCAATCCCGCCCACCTCCCGCCCGCATGGCAGGCCTACACGCTCGGCGTGCTTCTCGTTCTCATCGGAATTGCGTTACTCGTACGAAGAGCCGTTTCGGCCGCCACCATCACGCTCGGGGCGCTTCTGCTGGTTTGGCTCCTCGGGTTCAGCCTGCGCGTGGCGCTTGCGCAGGCCTCGACCGGATACGTGTGGGTGGATCCGCTGATGATCGTGGCGCTCCTCGGCGGCGTGAGCCTGTCGGCTGCTCGAGTCAGCGAAAAGGCAATTCGCTTCACGTCGCTGGCGCTCGCCGCATTCCTGATCTATTGCGGCCTGTCGCACTTCCCGTACGCCAAGTACGTAGCGACCCTGATTCCGACGTGGATCCCCTGGCACATGTTCTGGACGTACTTCGCCGCAATCGCGCTGATCGCCGGAGGCATCGGCGTCCTCGTGCCGCAAACGGCCCGCCTGGCGGCGACGCTGTCAGGAATCATGCTTATCAGTTGGGTCTTCCTCGTGCACCTTCCCCTCGCCTACAGCACGCAGAAGGTCAGCGAAGTCTCGCGCGGATTTCAGGCGCTCTCCGACGGTGCCGTCGCGCTCATGCTGGCCGGCGCGTTGCGCGATAAGAAGTCGTGAAAACAGAAGCGGCGCCTTTCGGCGCCGCTCGTTCAATCAATCTATTAACTAACGTGGCTCGCCTTCGCCGCCACCGCCGCCGCCTTCGCGGCGCGGGGGACGAGGTCCGCGATCGTCGCGGCGCGGACCGCGATTGCGATCGCCGCCGCCACCCGGACCGCCGTGACGCGGACCGCCGCGGTCGCCGCCGCGTCCTCCGCGATCGCCGCCACGATCATCGCCGCCATGACGCGCGCGCGATTCACGCGCCGCCGCGAGCTCTTCCTCGGTGGGAGGAGGAAGCAGCGGCTTGCGCGACAGGCGGATCTTGCCGCTGTCCGGCTCGATGCCGACGACCTGCACTTCGACCTCGTCGCCGATCTGGAAAAGATCGGTGACCTGGCCGACGCGCGAGTGCGCCATCTCGGAGATGTGCAGCAGTCCGTCCTGACCCGGAAGGATCTCGACGAACGCTCCGTACGGCTCGATGCGCTTCACGGTGCCCTTGTAATTCGCACCGATCTCGGCCGAGGCGGTGAGGCCCTTGATGATCTCGATGGCGCGATTCGCCGAAGCGACGTCCATCGAAGCGATCGTGACCTTGCCGTCATCATCGACGTCGATTTTCGTGCCGGTCTCCTCGACGATCCAGCGGATGGTCTTGCCGCCCGAGCCGATGACGTCGCGGATCCGATCCTTCGGAACCATGACCGTGTAGAGCCGCGGCGCGAACTCGGAGAGCTCGGTCTTCGGCTGGGCGATCATCGCGTCCATCTTGTCGAGGATGTGCATGCGGCCGGCGTTGGCCTGCGCCAGCGCCTGGGCCATCACTTCGCGCGAAAGACCGGCGACCTTGATGTCCATCTGCAGCGCGGTGATGCCCTTGCGCGTGCCGGCGACCTTGAAGTCCATGTCGCCTTCGTGGTCTTCCATGCCGGCGATGTCGCTCAGGATCGCGGTCTTGTTGTCGCCGCTGACGAGGCCCATGGCCACGCCGGCGACGGCGGCCTTCATCGGCACGCCCGCTTCCATCAGCGCCAGCGAGCCGCCGCAGACCGAGGCCATCGACGACGAGCCGTTCGACTCGAGGATGTCGCTGACGACGCGGATGGTGTAGGCGAACTCGCTCTCCGGCGGCAGCATCGGCTGCAGCGCGCGGCGGGCGAGATTGCCGTGGCCGATCTCGCGGCGCGCGGGGCCGCGGAGGAACTTCACTTCACCGACCGAGAAGGGCGGGAAGTTGTAGTGGAGCATGAAGCGCTGGAAGGTCTCGCCTTCGAAGTCTTCGATCTTCTGCGCTTCCTGCGGCGTGCCGAGGGTCACGGTGACGAGCGCCTGCGTCTCGCCGCGGGTGAAGATCGCCGAGCCGTGGGTACGGGGCAGAACGCTGATCTCGGTCGTGATCGGACGGATCTCGTCGAAACGGCGGCCGTCGACGCGCGTGCCTTCATTCAACATCAGGTTGCGGAAGACCTGCACTTCCATCTCGCCGAACGCCGCTTCGACCGCGGCCAGACGCTCGAGATCCTCGGGCGGAACGGAGGCGATGACCTGCGCTTTGACGTTGCGCATGGCATCGCGGCGGGCGTGCTTGCCGGTGGTGAGCATCGCCTCGCGGAGCGCGCCGCCGAACTGATTCATCAGCTCGTGGAACTGCTCTTCGATGAACTTCGGAGTGTAGGTGACGACGAGCTTTTCCTTGCCCCCATCGGCACGCAGCGCGCGCTGCATGTCGCAGATGCGCCGGATCTCGGCGTGCGCCGCCTCGAAGGCGTCGAGCACGACGTTCTCGCTGACTTCGCGAGCGCCCGCTTCGACCATCACGATGGCGTCATCGGTGCCGGCCACGACGAGGTCGAGGTCGGAGAGATCGCGCTGCGCGTTGGTCGGATTGATCACGATCTCGCCGTTGATGTATCCGACGCGGACGGCACCGATCGGATTGAGGAACGGGATATCGGAGATGAACAGCGCGGTCGATGCGCCGTTGATGGCCATGACGTCCGGATCGTTCTCGCCGTCGGCGGAGAGGACGAGCGCGATGACCTGCGTTTCCTGGCGGTAGCCTTTCTGGAATGACGGACGGAGAGGACGGTCGATCAGACGCGAGGTCAGGATCTCCTTCTCCGTGGGGCGTCCTTCACGCTTGAAGAAGCCACCCGGGATACGTCCGCCAGCGTAGGTGTACTCCTTGTAGTCGACGGTCAGCGGCATGAAGTCGCCGGGCGTCGTTCCTTCTCTGTAGCACGCGGTGGCCAGCACGACCGTGTCGCCGTAGCGAACGACGACCGCACCGTTGGCCTGGCGGGCAACTGCACCTGTCTCGAACGACAGGGTTTTCCCGCCGATCTGCATTTCCTTCTTGTGAGCCATGTTTCCCTTCGAATTGCCGCGAGGCCACTCATCACCTCGGGCGTCTTGATTTGTCCGCGGGTGGCCGAACGATGGGATCCGGCCGGGGAGGGTGTGAAAACGAAGGACGGGCCCGAAGGCCCGTCCTGGAGAGTCCGCTACTTGCGAATACCGAGCTTTTCGATGACGGTGCGGTACCGCGCGTTGTCGATCTTCTTGAGGTAGTCGAGAAGACGGCGGCGACGGCCGACGAGCTTCAGAAGTCCGCGCCGGCTGTGGTGATCCTTCGCGTGCGTCTTGAAGTGCTCGGTGAGGTAGGTGATTCGATTCGAGAGAAGCGCAATCTGCACTTCCGGGGAGCCCGTATCGCCATCATGGACGGCGTACTGGGTGATGAGGTCCGTTTTCTGTTCTTTGGTGGTCGGCAAAATCCAGTCTCCTTTAACCGGTTAAGCGTACCTATAGATACACGTAAAATTATGAAATCGCGACACGATAACAGCGGGGGTCCGCGAAAACAATCCCGCTACCCGGCCAGCACGACCTTCGGCTTGACCTCGACCGGGCCACCCTCGCGCAGCACGTTCACGACTTCGCCGATAACCACCAGCTGATCGTTCGGGTTACCGAGTGCCAGGAGATCGCCCTTTTTCACCGGCACGGCGGGGGTCATGATCACTCCCTGGCCGCGCATCAACTTCCCCTGCTGCGACCAGTCGATGCGGAGCTTCTCGAGCGGAAGGTCGACGTCGCTGAGCGACTGGAACTGCGGCGCCTTCAGGATCTCCTCGGGAGCCGTCGAATCGATGCGATCGAAGTGGATGGCGTCCTCGACCTTGAAGTTGCCGATCACCGTCCGCCGGAGGTTCTTGAGATGCGCCGGCACGCCCGCCGCGGCGCCGAGGTCGTGAGCCAGGGAACGGACGTAGGTGCCGGCCGAGGAGCGCACACGAAATTGTGCAGTCGATCCTTCCACGCGCGTGATCTCGAACTCGTAGACCGTCACCTTCTTCGGCGTGAGGTTCGCGACCTCGCCCTTGCGCGCCAGCTCGTACGCGCGCACGCCGTTCACCTTCTTCGCGGAGAACTGCGGCGGCATCTGTTCGAGCTCGCCCCGGAACGGGACGAGCAGCGGCTCGAAATCGATGTGAGTGACGTCGACCGGATTCGCTTCGCCGACCGGCGTTCCCGCGGCATCGTACGAGTCGGTGGCCCAGCCGAACTGGATCGTCCCCTCGTACGTTTTTTCCATCCCCATCAGATACGCCTGGAGCCGCGTCGCCTTGCCGACGCAGAGGACGAGGAGGCCGGTGGCCAGCGGATCGAGCGTGCCGGTGTGACCGACTTTCTTGATCCGCGAACGGCGCCGGAACGCCTCGACGACGTCGTGCGACGTGATGCCCGGGATCTTGTCGACGAGGAGCACGCCATCGGCGCGCGGGGCTTCGGAGCGAGGGTCACGGTCGCGCATTCGGGGCGTGAGGATACCTCACTCGCTGATGTCGCGGATTAATGACACGACCCGCTTGCGCAGCGGTCCGATCAACGGCAGCGATGAGAGTTGAATCAGGCGCACGACGAGATCGAGCGAGCCGTCGACGAGCCGCGTGGTCCGGCGCTGCCCGGGCGACTCGTCGTAGACCCAGAAGAGAATCAGTCCGACCTGATAGAGCCAGAGCAGTTGCGGCAGGAGCTCGGCAAGATCCTTCGGCACCTTCGTCCCCTCGAGCGCGCCGCGGAAGTAGTCGATCCCTTCGTCGCGCATCGGCTGGGTCTCTTTCGCAAACGGCGAGAGCGGATGCGCCGGATCCATGCCGATCCGCGCGAGCGCGCGAAAGAGCCGCCGGTGATCGGCGAACTGCTCGAAGTTCGCGTCGATGACCGCACGCAGACGCTTCTTCAGCTCCTTCGTCCGCTCGATCGCCTCCGGCAGAAAGCTCCGCTTCTCCTCGGCGCTCCGGGCGTAGAGCGCCATCACCAGGGCTTCCTTCGAGCGGAAGTAGTAGTACGCCGCGCCGGTGGCCATCTCCGCCGCCGCGGCGACGTCGCGCATCGTCGTCTCGTCGAAGCCCTTCTCGCGGAAGAGCTGCAGCGCGGCATTGAGGATCCGCTCGCGAGTCTCTTCCGCTTTCGCGGTCTGGCGGCTCATGTGGGGAAGGATACCCGTCTCGCTCACCACTCCTTCGTTCCGTCGTGACAGAGATCGCGCGCGGCGAATTGCCATTCGGGGAACTGAAACGGAAAGCCGCCGCGGCAGAGTCTCGCCGGTACGACGTAGCGCGACTTGAGCAGGAGCTCGGTCTCGGTGCGGTGCAGAAACGCCGCGATCTCCAGCAACGGTTTCGGGCCGTGGATGCCGAAGCGCATCCCGCACGCCTCGCGGATGGAGCGCATGAAGTCGCGGTTCGGCACCGGATATGGCGCGGCGAGATTGACGACGCCGTCCACTTCATCGTGATTGATGAGCCAGCGGATGGAGCGGATGAAATCGCGCTCGTGGATCCAGGAGACCCACTGGCGCCCGTCGCCGATATGGCCGCCGAGGCCGAAGCGGGTCAGCCGGCGGAGGATGTCGAACGCTCCGCCGCGGTGACGGCTCATCACGATCGCCGAGCGCATCGCCACCTTGCGCGTGCCGGGCGTCGGCATCGCATCGAACGTCCGCTCCCAGGCCGTGGCGACATCGATCGAGAAATGCCACTCCGGCGGTACATCCGGCTCGTGGCCGCCGATGATCCCCTGGCATTCGTCGTTCGGCGCGTCGTAACGATGGGCGTAGATCGTCGCCGTGCTCGCCTGCAGCCAGACGCGCGGCGGGCGTTTCGCGGCGGCGATCGCCTCCCCTACTTCGCGCGTCGTATCGACCCGCGAGTCGAGGATCTCCCGCTTGTGCGCTTCGTCGTAGCGGCATTGGACACTGCGGCCGGCGAGATTGATTACGACGTCCGCGCCGTCGAACACCGCGCGGCTCCAGGGCTCGACCGACCAGGGCTGCACCTGGGGATTGCGGCTGAGGACGACGACCTCGTCGCCGCGCTGATGGAAGTCGCGGGCCAGGAGAGTGCCGAGGTGCCCTGAGCCGCCCGGAATCACGATACGCATGGTTGCCTCCGTTTTTTTGAACGTGTTCAAAAGTAATGTAAGTCGATGACGTCACGGATGCAAGTGAATTTTTGAACGCGTTCAAGATGTAACGGGAGGAGGCCTGCCCTCACTACTCGGCAAGGAGAGGCCAGTCATGCAAGACACCACACAATTGATTGCCATCATTCTTCTCGCCGCATTCGCCATCGAGCGGATCGTGGCGGCGGCGAAGTTCTCGCTGCAGCCCATCCCGCTCGACAAGACCCGCGCCCTGAAGTGGCGCGAGCTGCTGCTGTTCGCGCTCGCCGGCTCGGTCGCGCTGGCCGTGGTCGATTTCGGCGGCATCCGGATCATCCAGCGCCTGCAGCCGCTCAGCCAGGCGACGACCGTCGACTACTGGCTGACGTGGATGGTCCTCGTCGCCGGCAGCGACCGGGTGAAGGAGTTCCTCCCCTCGGCTGGCGTGGCGCCGGTCAAGGATCTGAAACCTTCCGTGCCGCCAATCACGTTCGTGATCGAGGACGGAAAGTCGGTGCAGAGAATCGCCGCCTGATCGGAGAGAGCCATGTCACGCGTCACTGTGCTGCTGAAGGACGTGGTCGATGAGCGGGAGCGACGGTCGCGCATGATCGCCGCTGCCGCGATTCTCCTCGCGCTGCTGGGAGCGGCGAAGGCGCCGAAGGAGCCGAAGGAGCCGAAGACGATCGAACGGATCGAGTATCGCGATCGGACGACGTTTGTGTACGGGGGACGGCCGGATAGCTCGGTCGCTCCGCTGGCCCCGGTGGTTGGTCGCCGGCCGGGACGGCCGGCGACTGCGGGCGGGACGCCCGCGCTCCAATTCGGGCATGAGCTGGCGGACGTGGCGCCGGAGATGGTCGGGGCGCAGACGCGGCATCTCTGCATCAGTCCGCGAAAGCTCGACTTCACGAACGTCGATCTGCAGGAGATCACCGTTTCGAATCCGAGCGCGGGAGAGATTGGCATCACCGGAATCGGAATCGTGCGCAACTGCGACGACAGCGCGTTTCACGTCGACACCAGCGCATGCCGCGACCGCATCCTGCGTCCCGGCGAGCGCTGCTCGATCACGATCGCGTGCATGCGGCATCTGCCCGAGTCGATGGAACTGCTGGTAGCAAACGACGCCAGCAGCTTGCCGGAGTCGATGACCGTCGAGGCGCACTAGAATGGCCGCCGCATGAAACGGAGCAAGAAGAACCTCGTCTGGATCGACTGCGAGATGACCGGACTCGATCCCGATCGCAATGTCCTCATCGAGATCGCTGTCATCATCACGAACTACGACCTCGAGATCGTGGCCCGCGGGCCGGTGCTGGCCATCCGGCAGAGCAAGGCCAGGCTCGACATGATGGATGCGTGGAACCGTCGCACGCACAAGCAGAGCGGACTGCTCGACCGCATCCGCAATGAAGGAGTGCCGCTGGCCGACGCGGAGCACGAGGTGCTGAAGTTCGTGAAGCGCTACTGCTACAAGAGAACCGCGCCGTTGTGCGGCAACTCGATCGGCCAGGACAAGCGCTTCCTCGCGAAGTACATGCCGGCGCTGCACGAGTTCCTGCACTACAAGGTGATCGACGTCAGCTCGATCAAGCTGCTGGCCACGGAGTGGTACGGCGAAAAGTACCAGCCGCCGGAGAAGCAGGAGCTGCACCGCGCGCTGGCGGACATCGAGGAGTCGATCGAGGAGTTGCGGTACTACCGCGACGCGGTGTTCATTCCTCGTTAGACCTGTCGTCGTCTTCCCGCTTCACCTTCATCAGAATCTCTTCGATCCTGCTCGCGCGCATCGTCGTCTCGTCGTATTGGAAGTCGAGCTCCGGTGTGTAGCGCAGGCGGATCCGCTGCCCGAGGAACTTGCGTACGCGGCCGCTGAGGTCCCGCAGCCGGTCGACGATCACCCGCGTTTCGTCTTCCTTCAGGCCGCTGATGTAGACGCGGGCGAAGTGGAGGTCGGGGCTGACTTCGACGTCGGTGATCGACGTGAAGCCGAGGTCGGTTTTGAGATCGTGGCGGAAGACTTCCACGAGTGCATCGCGGACCATCTCCCCCACCCGGGACGTGCGTCTTGTTTTTTTCATGTCAGCTCAGTGATGCGTCTTCGTCGAACTCCAGCTTCTCGGTCGTCCAGCCGGAGAGTGTGGCGTCGGTGTTCGACTCGACGAAACCGACGAGCTTCTCGATCATCCGATCGGCCATCGCATGCTCGATGGTGATGAAGCTGATGGCCAGCCGGCCGCGCTGATGCACGTCCTGAAGACCGACTTCCGCCGCCGAGACCTCGAAGCGCCTGCGCAACTTGTCGCGCAGGCTCTTCACCACCATCCGCTTGTCCTTGAGGGATTCGGCGAACTCGATGTGAAGCTCGAACAATGCGACGACGACGAGCACCTTACGTCAGCGCCGGTTCGAGCTTCTCCACCTTGAACGCTTCGATCACGTCGCCGACCTTGATGTCCTGGAACTTCTCGATGCCGATACCGCACTCGAAGCCCTGGCGCACCTCGGCGACGTCGTTCTTGAAGTGGCGAAGCGACGCGATCTTTCCTTCGTAGATCACGCGGTTGTCGCGCAGAAGACGGACCGTCGCGGTGCGGGGAATGGTGCCATCGACGACCATGCAGCCGGCGATGGTACCCGCCTTCGGCACCTTGAACGTGTTCCGCACTTCGGCGCGGCCCTGGAAGACTTCCTGGAACTTCGGGTCGAGCAGTCCGACCATCGCCAGCTTCAGCTCGTCGACGAGCGTGTAGATGACGGTGTAGAGGCGGACGTCGACGCCTTCCTTCTCCGCGAGCTCGGCGGCGTTGCGCTCCGGGCGGACGCTGAACCCGACCACGATGGCGTCCGAGGCCGTGGCCAGGAGGACGTCGTTCGTCGAGATCGCGCCGACGGAGGCATGGATGACGTTGACGCGGACCGAGTCGGTCGAAAGCTTGCGCACCGTGTCGGCGAGCACTTCGACGGAGCCCTGCACGTCGGCCTTGAGGATGACGTTCAGCTCCTTCGCTTCGCCCTTCTGCATCTTCTGGAAGAGCTGATCGAGCGACATGCGCGAGCCCTTGGTCTGCGCTGCTTCGCGGACCTTCTCCTGGCGCATCTGGCCGATCACGCGAGCCTGCGTTTCGTCATCGACGACCTGCAGCGTATCGCCGGCATTCGGCACATCTTCGAGACCAGTGAGCTGGACCGGCGTGGCGGGACCCGCTTCCTTGATCCGTCCGCCGCGCTCGTCGGCCATGGCGCGAACGCGGCCCCAGGTCGATCCGGAGAAGAACGAATCGCCGATCTTCAGCGTGCCGTCCTGCACCAGAACCGTGGCCACCGTACCGCGGCCGACTTCCTTCTTCGCCTCGAGCACGACGCCACGGGCAGCAAGCTCGGGGTTCGCCTTCAGGTCGAGAAGGTCGGCGGTCAGCAGGATCATGTCGAGGAGCTCGTCGATGCCCTTGCGCTGCTTGGCGGACACTTCGACGGAGACGACGTCGCCGCCCCACTGCTCGACCTGCACGCCATTCTCCGCGAGCTCGCGGCGGACGCGCTCGACGTTGGCGTTCGGCTTGTCGATCTTGTTGATGGCCACGATCATCGGCACCTTCGCGGCGCGGGCATGATCGATTGCTTCCTTGGTCTGGGGCATGACGCCGTCGTCGGCGGCGACGACGAGGATGACGATGTCGGTCACCTTCGCGCCGCGTGCACGCATCATCGTGAAGGCCTCGTGGCCCGGCGTGTCGAGGAAAACGATCTTCCGACCGCGCTTCTCGACGTGATACGCGCCGATGTGCTGCGTGATGCCGCCCGCCTCGCCTTCCGCGACTTTCGTCTCGCGGATGGCATCGAGGAGCGAGGTCTTGCCGTGGTCGACGTGGCCCATGACGGTGATGACCGGACCGCGCGGCATGGTGCCGGTGGTCGTGGTCTTCTCCATCGCTTCGAGCTCGACCGCCTCTTCGAATGAGACGATCGCGGCGTCGATCTGGAGGTCTTTCGCGATCTCGAGGGCGAGATCGCCGCCGAGCGGCGCGTTGATCGAGACCATCAGCCCCTTCTTCATAAGAAGGTGCTTCATCAGGTCATTGGCCTTGATCCCGAGCTTGTCGGCGAGCTCCTTGACGGTGACGCCTTCGGTCAGCGCGACCTTGCCGGTCGGACGCTGGAAGTTGAGCACCTTGCCGGAGACCGGCGCGACCTGCTTGCGCGTGTCGCGGCGGGAAGACGGGGTGCGCGGCTTGTCGTCGTCGCCTCCCTCCGGCATGACGATGTCAGGCCCGAGGTCGTCGTTGATGATCTGAGTGCCGCTGAACGGACCCTTCGTAAAGAGCTCGTTGTCGACATCAGCCGGACGCTCGGACTTGCCGCGCTTTCCGGTGGTTTTCTTTTTCGGTGAAAGGTCTTCGCCTTCGCTCACCTTCTTGCGGCGGGTGACCATCGGCGTGCCGGTCGGCGGAGGCGGCGGCGGAGCGCCCATCGGACGTCCCGTTCCACCCGGACGAAGTCCCGGACCACCACCTGGTCCACGCATGCCGGCACTCGGGCCGCCGGGACGAGGGCCGCCCGGACCACTGGGGCGCGGACCACCAGGACCGGAGGGACGGGCGCTCATCGGCGGACGCTGTCCGACACCCGGACCCGATGAAGGACGCGGACCACCAGGACCGGACGGACGCGGGCCGGTGCCAGCGGGCGATGCGCCTGGCCGCATGACCGGAGTCTGACCGGCGTAGTTCGGACGCGGGCCCTGCGGCGCTCGTGCACGCGGACCGGTCGGTCCGATCTGGCGGCGCATGTCGGGAGCCTGAGGACGCGGCTCGTGATGAGCGGCAGGAGGATGCGCGGCGGCGGCAGGTGCTGAAGCCGCGGCGGGCGGATGGGCGGCAGGTGCGGCGGCCATCGGCTCGTGCGCCGTTTCGGCGGGAGCCTCGGACGGAGCGGCGGCGGCAGCGCGCGGCTTCTCGGCACGCGGCTTTTCGACCACCGGCGGTGCTTCCAGGGCGGCGCGTTCTTCCGCTTCCGCGGCCTGGACGAATTCCGGAATGATGACTGCGGGCGGCGCAGCGGCGGCGACCGGCTCTTCTTTCGGAGCTTCCTTCTTCGCCCGCACAGGCGGCTGGACGATCGGGCGCGGAGGCCGGACGGCTTCCTTCTTCTTCTCCGGCTGCGGCTTGTCTTCGCGCAGGATGACCGTGCGCGGTCTCGCCGCCAGCTTCTTGCCGGTGATGAGCGCCTGAATCACATCAGGCTCGAGGACCTGACTCGCGTCCGATACCTCGGCTCCGAGCGACTGCAGCTGGAAGATGACGTCCTTCTCGGACTTTCCCATCCTCTTCGCAATATCGCTCACTCTGAATTTCGCTGCCGCCATTCAATCTCCTTGGGTCTGTCTGTGAGGGCACAGACGACTGACTGTCTGTGCTACATCGCGCTACTCCACCGACGCTTCGGCCGCGGTCTCATCCTCGGCTGATGCGTCGTCGCTTTCGCTCTGCTCTTCGTCCTGCTCTTCGTCGCCTTCTTCGGCTTCTTCGCCTTCTTCGTCTTCGGCGAACTCGGAGTTGTCGGTCTCTTCGACCTGCTCGTGCCGCTGGGCAATCTCGATCATCTGCTTGGCCATCTCTTCATCGACGCCGTCGATGGCAATCAGGTCGTCGGGCGAGGCATTGATCACCGAATCGAGATCGTCGTAGCCGGCCGCTTCGAGCCTGTCGGCCCACTCCGCCGGCATGTTCTCGATCTCGTGAACGTTCGTCGCGGCGCGCGACTCGGCCATCGCTTCCTGCAGCATCGCCGTGAGGGCATCGGCCACTTCGCCCTTGACCTCTTCCTCCGACTTGATGTCGATCTTGGCGCCGATCAGCTCGGCCGCCAGCCGGACGTTCAGACCGCGCTTGCCGATGGCCAGCGAGAGCTGATCGTTGTCGACGATGACGTCGAGGTGGGGACGATGCGCCATCTCATCGCTCGTCACCGAAACGCGGGTGATCTTGGCCGGGGCGAGCGAGTTCTGGGCGAAGACGACGATGTCGTCGTTCCAAGGGATGATGTCGATCTTCTCGCCGCGCAGCTCGCGGATGATCGACTGCACGCGCGAGCCTTTCATGCCGACGCAGGCGCCGACCGGATCGACGTCGCGCTCGCGCGACATGACCGCGATCTTGGCCCGCTCGCCCGGCTCGCGGACCGCACCTTTGATCACTACCGTGCCGTCGTAGATCTCCGGCACTTCCATTTCGAACAGTTTGATGAGCAGCCGCGGATCGGTGCGCGAGAGGACCACCTGCGGTCCCTTCGGCTGCGTGTGGACGTCGACGATGACGGCCTTGATGCGGTCGCCGGCCGAGTAGCGCTCCGCGCGCGACTGCTGCGAACGGGGGATGACACCCTCGGTCTTGTTGTTCAGCTCGACGATCATGTCGCCGCGCTCGAAGCGCTTGACGTAACCGTGCTCCAGCTCGCCGACCTTGTCCGCGAACTCCTTGTAGACCTTCTCGCGCTCCGCTTCGCGCACCTTCTGGTAGAGCACCTGTTTGGCGCTCTGCGCGGCGATGCGTCCGAGCTCGTCGGGCGGCTTGGTCAGAGGGATCTTGACCTCGTCTCCCTGCTCGACTTCGGAATCGATCTTCTGCGCCTCGTACGTGCGGATCTGCGTGTGCGGATCCTTCACGACGTCGACGACTTCCTTGGTGATGTAGCTCAGCCGGAGGCGTCCTCCGACCTCGATGTCCGGGTCGACCTTACGGGCCTGTTCGAGAGTCCACTGGGCCTGCGGATCTTCGATCTGGTTCTCATCCTCGACGATTTCCTTGATGACCCAGATGACGATGCTTCCGCTCGTGCGGTCGAGCTCGGCCTCGAGCGGCTCCCGCGTTTTGTAGTATTTCCGCGCGGCTGTCGAGAGCGCATCTTCCAGCGCCTTGTAGACGCGATCGACGTCGATCGACTTCTCGTAGGCCAGCGCCTTAATGTCTTTGTCGTTGAACATTCTTTTTAAGATCCTTCGACTTAGCTCAGGATGACGCGGCCCCGCCGCGTCAGATCTCTACTTCCAACCGGGTCTCTTTGATGTCCGACAGCGGAATCTCGTAGTCGGGATCCTTTTTCATCTTCGGATCCGTGACCACGACCTTCTGTCCGTCGAACTCTTTCAACCGGCCGACGATGACGTGAAGTCCGCGAATCGCTTTCGCGGTCTTCACGCGCACCAGGCGGCCGGTGAATTTCTGGTAATCCGAGTCCTTGTAAAACTTGCGATCGAGTCCGGGCGACGAAACCTGCAGCTCGTATTCGCCCGGTACGACATCATCGACATCGAGATACGTGGAGACCTGCTGTGAGACGAGCTGGCAATGCTCCAGCGTCACCCCACCCTCCTCTTTGTCGATGTCGACGCGGAGGAGAAATCCACGACCTTGCTTCTTGTAATCAATGTGCACGAGCTCCAACCCTTCCGAGGTCACGATCTTCTCGATCTCGTTTCCGACCCGCTCGGGTAGCGAATTCATGCCCATTCAACAAAAAAAGCGGCCGAATCGGCCGCTTTCGAAAGTTTGGTGCTCGAAAGCCGTCGAATTGTAACACCTGCCACGAGTGCGGACAACAGTGCCTACGGATCGAATCTTCCGTGCACTTCGCCTTCACCTTCGGCGATGCTGAGCTGTGCGAAGAGCTGAATCATTCGCCGTCCTTCGCCGTCCGATTTCTCGTACGCCTGGCAGAGCAATTCGGCCTGCGAATGGTCCTCATTCGCCGAAATCGTGAAGCCGTCCGGCGGCTGTTCCGGGTCGTGCGTCCGCTTCTTGCGCCAGTTCCGATTCTCCAGGCAATACGAAACGTAGCCGCTCTGGACCGTCATGCGGGCGGTGGGAAGGACGGATGAGCCGACGGCCGCCCTGACGTCCTTCGTGTTCGACGTCAGTTGTCCGTAGCGGAAGATCGGCATCCGTCCTTCGTCGTGCAGCGGCGTGACGCCGCGGGCATTGAGCCGCTGCTCCTCGAGCGCACGCGAGATGAACGATTCGATCATTCGTTTGAGACCGATCCTCGCCTGATCGGGCATCAGCTCGAATTCGAGACCGGAGTGATAGATGGTCATGCCGTTCGCTCCGGTCGAGAAACGCTCCAGCCGGGAGCGGACGATCCGGCAATCGACGGCGATCTCATGTTCTTCCCAGGCGAACGTGAGATGGGTGAACGCTCCCGCGCTGAGTGGCGAGAGGTGTTCGACGCGCGCACCGAGGATCGAGATGTCGACGAGGATCACCTGAGCCGCGCCGAGGCGCGCGACGACCGGTTGCGGCAGATGAATGCGCTGCACGCGCCGCGTGCGTGGTTGCATGCTGGTCCATGCTCACCGTAGCGGCGGGTCGTCAACAACGGCTCATTTCGGCGTGAAGGAAACAAAAAAGCCGCGCCTCGCGGCGCGGCTTTCGATTCGATGAGGCTGGTGTCAGTGCTTGACGGCGCGGCGGAAACCGGTGGTCGCCTTGCACGACGCGACCGGGTTGTAGATGCACGAGATCGCCGCATCGGTGAGCGCCTTGGTGAACTGCGGCTCGAGGGTCGTAGCGTCGCCCGACACGTTGTCGAGGACCGAACCGTAGGCGAAGAACGCCGGGCAGCCGCTCGCGCCGCAGGTCTGCGGCGAGTCGCTGGTCGGCGTGCTGGCGATCTGCTCGACCGTTACGTAGGCGTTGGTGGCAGTGGAGCCCGTGAACGTCGGGAACGCCGTGCTGAGCAGGACCTGCGCATTGCCCAGAGGTCCGAGGCCGGTGGTGAAGGTGCTGCCGATCTGAGCGCCCGTGGCTCCGTTGAAGAGCTTGACCGCGAGCGTCGTGTTCGAGAACTGCGACGCATTCACGAGGCCGATGTTTCCGCGGTAGGTGCCGGCCGTGCCGACGCCACCGGTGTTGCGGAGGCCGGTGATGAAGACCTTGTCGAGACCAACGGTCGCGGAGTCGGACGAAACGAAGCTGTACCACGGGAAGCCGGGAAAGGCCTGGCCGGTGGTCGGCGGGTTGCCCGAGAGAACCGTGCCGGGAGGAATCGAGAAAATGCGGCTCTCGACGCTGATGGGTCGGAAGAAGGGGCTGACGCCAAACTGATCCTGAGTGGCGGGGCCGCAATCGGCGCCCTGCTTACAGGCGTTGAAGATCAGCTGGCCGATGCCGCTCGACAGTCCGAGAGCGGACTGGAAGAAATCGACGTACTCCTTGCGCTCGTTGGCGGCAAGCTGAATGGCCGGGAAGTTCGTCTGCGCGGTCGACGTGGCGCCCAGCGGAACGAAGATCACCGTCACCGTCACGGCGTCGGTGCTGAGGTTCGAGAGGAATACATCGGAGATGAACGTGCCGCTGCCACCTGCGACATGTCCTGCAATCGGAACGTACACCTGGTCGGCAGCACGGAAGTTGCTCGCAAACGCACTTCCGGCGACGAGGATCAGCGCCGCGGCAACAGCCAGTTTCTTCACATTCAACATATGTAGATTCTCCCCTTCTACGACATTGGAATTTTGTATTCGACTACCGTGAAGCCGGACTGCTTACGCATTCTAAGACCACGCATGCAACCTTCCACGGAAACTTTTGCGAGACTCGTTACTAATACGGAAACTCGCGACCCAACGTCGCTTTTTTCGCGCGCATCGTAGCACGTTAGACTCCAGCCGTGACTCACCTTACCGGTACGATCCCTGTCGAGCACGCTGGTCTCCGCCTCGATCGCGCGCTCTCCGAATTGTTCCCGGAACACAGCCGCAGCGCTCTCGCCACCTTGATCGAAGCAGGTCACGTGTCTGTCGACGGCGCCGTGACGACGAAGGTTTCGCGACGTGTCGCGTCCGGGGAAGCAGTGATCGTCGATATCCAGCCTCCAGCTCCATCGACGGTGATCTCGCAGGAGATCCCGCTCCGCATACTTCATGAAGACGGGAATCTGATCGTGATCGACAAACCGCCCGGTCTCGTCGTGCATCCTTCGGCCGGTCACGCGGACGGGACGCTGGTGAATGCGTTGATCTTCCACGTCACCGATCTCAGCGGCATCGGAGGCGAGCTCCGCCCCGGCATCGTGCACCGGCTGGACAAGGACACGAGCGGCGTGATGGTGATCGCGAAGAATGACGCGACGCATCGCGCACTGACGTCGGCCTGGAACACTGACGCGATCCGGAAGGAGTACCTCGCGGTGGTCTATGGGACGCCGTCAGAGTCGAGGGGAACGATCGACGCGCCGATCGGCCGCGACCCTCGCGACCGCAAGCGCATGGCCGTCGTCGCCGGCGGCCGCAACGCGATCACCGACTACGAGGTGATCGAGCGGCTCCGCTACGCGTCCGTCCTCCGCTGCCGCCTCCGCACCGGCCGCACGCACCAGATTCGCGTCCACCTCAAACACCTCGGCCACCCGATCATCGGCGACCCCGTCTACTCCGGCCCCCAATGGCGCGGCATCCCCGACAAACGCCTGCAGAAGGCGATCGCGTCGTTCCCCAGACAGGCGTTGCACGCGTTTCGGATCGTGTTGCCGGTGGGGGTGTTCTCCGCGCCGGTGCCGGAGGATATGGCGGCGTTGATTGAGGCGCTGCGTTAGGACGGTTGCTCGGTTGCTGGGTTGCGAGGTTGCTTGGTGATGCGTTCCTGCTTCTTTACCCATTCGATGAGGCCTGCCAGCGCCTTGCCGGTCTCCCGCATGCTTTTGCGAATTCGAATCACGTCCGCTTCTGGCGCGAATCCAAGTCGTTCGGCGATGACGATTTCTGCCTCGATTTCGAACATCGAGCCTCTCGCGTGACTCAGAAGCTGTCGCCACTCGCCAAACGTGAGGCGCCCCTGGCCTTCGGCGATGTTGCTCGGAACGCTGACCGCTGCACGGCGGAGCTGCGCCGTCAAACCGTACAACTCTGTGCGCGGAAACGACGATGTGACTGAATACACCTCATCAACCACCAGGTCGAGTGCACGCTGAAACGCAACAAGACTATGAATTGACTTCGGCATGTAAATTTTCGATGCCGAAGAGAGACGGGGGGTGGAGAGAGTCGCCTTAGCCGACTCTACCAAGCCACCCAGCAACCAAGCAACTCAGCAACCGACCTACAACAACATCCCCGCAATCGTCGCCGTCAGAAAGTTCGCCAGCGTCCCAGCGATCATCGCTCGCAGGCCGAGGCGGGCGAGGTCGCCACGGCGGGAGGGGGCGAGGGAGCCGATGCCGCCGATCTGGATGGCGATCGAGGAGAAGTTGGCGAAGCCGCAGAGGGCGTACGTCGTGATGACGAAGCTGCGCGGGTTGAGTGATCCGAGCGTTCCGACGGGATGCAGCTTGACCAGCTCGCCGAGCTTGGCAAACGCCACGAACTCGTTGAGCACCATGCGCGTGCCGAGGAGGTTGCCGACGGTCAGCGAGTCCTGCCACGACACACCCATGGCCCACGCGATCGGGCGGAAGATGTAGCCGAGCACGAGGTCGAGCGATTCCGGCACCCACCAGATGTACGTGTGGCCGAACTTGAACATGCCGTTCACCAGAGCCACGAGGGCGATGAACGCGATGAGCATGCCGGCCACGTTCAGCGAGAGATGCAGCCCTTCGATCGCGCCGCGGCCCGCCGCATCGATGATGTTCACGTCCTGCTTCGGCACGACCACTTCCACGTCGCCGCCGGTCTTCGGCGTGTCGACTTCCGGCACGATGATCTTGGCCATCATGATCGCCCCCGGCGCCGTCATGATCACGGCCGTGAGCAGGTGGATGACGTCGACCTTCGCCACGAGGACATAGGCCGCCATGATGCCGCCCGAGATGTGCGCCATGCCGGCGGTCATGATGGTCATGAGCTCCGACATCGTCATGTCCGGGAGGAACGGACGGATCGTCAGAGGCGCCTCGGTCTGTCCCATGAAGATCGACGCCGCGACCGACGTCGACTCCGCGCCCGACGCGCCCATGAAGCGGCTCATCATCTTGGCGAAGAAGCGGACCACCATCTGCATCACGCCGAGGTAATAGAGGATGGCGAAGATGGATGCGATGAAGATGATCGTCGGCAGCACCATCGTGGCGAAGACGAATCCGATGTTCGTGTTCGCCGGATCTCCGAGCGGACCGAAGACGAACTTCGACCCTTCAGCGGTGTAACCGATCAACTTGTTGACTATCTCTTTGAGGTTCTCGAAGAGGAAGGCCAGGAGGTTGAACGAGAGGAACAGGTAACCGGTGAAGACGCCGAAGCCGATCCAGATCGGTCGCTTCGCCGAGTCCGACATTCGCTTCGCGATCTGAAAGACGACGATCGCGGTGACCACGAAGATCAGCGCCGCAATGTTGCGGCTGATGGGGGGCGCAACCGACGACAGTGCGGCGGCGATCTGCGCGCCCTTGAGGACGCAGATGGCCGTCACGATCTGCAGGAGAAGACCCCAGAAGACGGTCTTCCAGCGGATGGAGCGCTTGTTGTTGGACAGCAGAAACGCGATTGCAAGAATCAGGAAGAACCCGATGAGGGCCGAGAAACGCTCCATCGCCGCTCCGTTCCGCTACTCGATTGTGAACCGTCGCGCCGAACCTTAAACCAGAAAGCGGAAATCAGAATAAAGAAAAACAGGGCCGTGCTCAGATTCTGGTTTCTGCTTTCTGGTTTCTGGTTTAAGGTTCCCTGCCATGATCGAGATGATTGATGAGGCCGTTCGCTACATCCGCGGCCGTTCTACGATGCAGCCGGAGATCGGCGTCATCCTCGGCTCCGGACTCGGCGACGTCGTCGATGCAGTCGAGATCGAGACCGCCATCCCCTACGCCGAAATCCCCGGCGCGAAAGCGTCGACCGTGCTTGGTCACCAGGGCCGGATGATCTTCGGCCGCGCCAACGGCCGCCGCGTCGTGGTCATGCAGGGACGCGTGCACTATTACGAAGGTTACGAGATGAGCGAGGTGATGTTCCTCTCGCGCGTAATCGGCCGCCTCGGCATCCGCCAGCTGATCGTCACCAACGCCGCCGGCGGCGTGAACACGTCGTATGTGGCGGGCGATCTGATGCTGATCTCCGACCACATCAACCTGATGGGACCGAATCCGTTGCGCGGACCGAACATCGAAGCGCTCGGCGTCCGTTTTCCCGACATGAGCGAGGCCTATCCCGAGTCATTGCGCCTCATCGCGCGCGGTGTGGCGAAGGAGATCGGCGTCGAGGTGAAGGAAGGCGTCTACCTCGCCCTCTCCGGACCGTCGTACGAGACGCCCGCCGAGATCCGTGCGTTCCGCGTGATGGGTGCCGATGCGGTCGGGATGTCGACCGTCCCCGAGGTCATCGCCATGTCGCACATGGGAATCCCGGTGCTCGGGATCTCCTGCATCACCAACATGGCGGCCGGAATCCTGAAGCAGAAGCTGACGCATCAGGAAGTGATCGATACGACGACACGGGTGCAGAAGCAGTTCACGGAACTGGTGTTGGGTGTCCTGAAGCGTTTGTGATCACATCACGAACCGGTATCCCACCCGATGCACGGTGATCAGATGCTTCGGTTCCCCCGGCACGTTCTCGATCTTCTGCCGCAGTCGCGCGATGTGCGTGTCGACCGTGCGTGACAACGCGCCGGTGTCGTAGCCCCAGACGTTGTCGAGCAGCGCTTCGCGGCTGACGACTTCGTTGGCGTGATCGATGAGGTAGCGCAGGATCGTGAACTCGCGCGGCGTCAGGTCGATCATGTCTCCCTTGCGCGTCGCCTTGTAGCAGTTGAAGTCGAGCGTTACTTCGCCGAACGCCACTTCCGACGCCGCGTTGCGCGAAGTCCGGCGCAGCACCGCTTCGACGCGCGCCAGCAGTTCCATGAAGCTGAACGGCTTGGTCACGTAATCGTCCGCGCCGACGCGCAGGCCGACGATCTTGTCGATCTCCTGGCCGCGCGCGGTGAGCATGATGACCGGCGTCTGGCTGCCGTTCTTGCGCAGCTCCCGGCAGACGTCGAGACCGCTCATCTTCGGCAGCATGACGTCGAGCACGATCAGGTCGTAGTCGCCGCCCGTGGCGTGGCGCAGAGCCTCTTCGCCGTCGGCGGCCATGTCGACGTTGTACTTCTCGTATTCGAAGCCGTCGCGCAGCGCGACCGACATCGCGGGATCGTCTTCCACGACGAGGATTCGGGTCATGCGTTCTCCAGTTTTTCGTCCAATGGTGGAGCGACAGGCGCCCTCACCTCTGTCGCTGCACACGGAATCACGATCGTGAACGTCGTGCCGTTGCCGGGCGTGCTCGCCACCTCCACCCGCCCGCGGTGCGCCTTCACGATGTGCGACACGATGGCCAGGCCGAGGCCCGAGCCCTTCACGTCGTGCACGAGGCCGCTGCCGACGCGGTAGAACTTGTCGAAGATCTTCTTCTGCTCGCCGAGGGCGATGCCGATGCCGTGATCCTGCACTGCGATCCTCAACTCATCTGGGCCGGCGGGTTGGAGAACCCGCCCCACACGCACGCTGATCTCTTTCCGGTCGCCGGAGTACTTCACGGCGTTGTCGATCAGATTGACGAGCGCCTGGGCGATCGAATCGTGATCGGCGCGCACGGGCGGCAGCGACGGCTCGATGTCGACGGTGATGATGAAGCCACGCTCGCGCAGCGGCACCTCGAATGCCGAGAGCGTGTCGGTGACGATCGCTCCGGCGTCGCATTCGGCGAAGCGGTATTTCTTCTCCGCCGACTCGATGCGCGAGAAGTCGAGGATGTTGTTGATGAGCTGCGTGAGCCGGCGGCTCTCGGTCTCGATGTACTCGCCGTACTCGCGGATCTTTTCCGGCTTCTCCACCCGCCCGAGGCGCATGTACTCGCCGAAGACGCGAATCGACGAAAGCGGCGTCCGGAGCTCGTGCGAGACGTTGGAGACGAAGTCGCTCTTCATCTGCGAAAGCCTCATCTGCCGCGCCGTCGCCTGGATGCCGAGGAAGATTGCGCCGATCAGCGCGATGGCCACGCCGCCGGTCCAGAAGGCATTGAAGCGGAAGTTCAAATGCGCCAGCTCCTCGGGGGTCGCGCAGACGTCGCGCACGCCTAAAAGCCAATCCATGTAAGCGAACTTCAGCGGCTCGGTGATGAACTCGCGGCGGCCTGTGGCGCGCGGCTCGAACTGTTTCGGATCGCCGATGCGGATGAAGAGATCGTTGTGCCGGTGCTTCTTGATCGACGCCGTGCCGATGGCCGACATCGCCGCGCGCGCCTGCTCGTTGTCGAGCACCACGCCCGCCACTCCCGCGACGTGCAGCGCGCCGTCCGTGATCGGCTTCACGATGATGCGATTGGAACGGTCGGCGTCATCCATGCTCAGGCCGCGCGCCGGGATGACGGTGCCGAAGTGATGCACGACGCTCCACGACGCGACCGCCACCTTCATCGCCTGCCCTTCCGCGAGCGAAACGGTCTTTGCGCGGCCTGCGGGGTCGTACGTCGAGAGGTCCCACATCTCCTCGCCGAAGCGGACGGTGAAATACGTCTTCGCGCCCGGCACGCGCGCGTTGCGGAAGTGCGCGCCGAGGTTCAGGTGATCGTCGAGCGAGGCGGTCGTCAGATCGAGTGCCGATTCCGTGGCGCTGCGGAAATCGTGATCGACGTCGCGCACGACGTCGGCGACGGTGTTGCGCAGCCAGTTCCGTTCCGCCTGCGCCGTCGTCTCCTCGAGGCGGCGGAGAAAGCTGTACTGCATCACCAGCAGCACGGTGAGCGGCACCAGCGCCAGCGCGGCGACCCACGCAATCGAATTCCGGACGAATCTCCGCATCAGTGCTGCCAAGCGTACGACACCTTCGCGAAGAAGGTGCTCCCGTTGCGGCGAAGGCGAGCACTGTCGTCGAGCAGCCGCTCGTCGCCGTAGCCGGCGTAGAAAACGGTCTGCCAGTTGACGCGATATCCGTACAGCAGCGACGTGGTGAAGCCGCCGGTGCGGATCGATTGATCGACCGCGTCGTACTGCGCGATGGCCCGGACGAGCGAACGGGACGAGATCGTGTACGTCGCCTTGACTCGTTCGATCTGCGCGGCAAACACGCGCTCTCCACTCGATACGTGCAGCCACTCGCGGTTCGCGGTGAGCTGCAGATCGAGGTGATCGCCCGGCCGGACGTCGCCCGTGAGCTGCAGCGACGCACCGTGCCCTTCGCGGGCGCCGCTGTAGTCGAGCTTTCCGCCCGCCGTGCCGTGCAACACGAGTGATGTGAGCCAGCGCGACGGGACGCCGCGCAGATCGAACTCGATGAACTTGTAGCGAAGCGGCGCGGATCCGACGCGATCGCGATCGATGGGATGCAGCGTGATCCAGCCGCGGCTGCCGAACGGGCCGCCTTCGTAGTAGATGCCGGGATAGAGGCCGTCGTGCACGACGTTGCCGCCGCGCTCCGCCACGATCCGCTCCACCCCGAGGTAAGGACGGATGTAGGAAACTCCGGACTTCGGGTAGAAGTGATACCCCGCCTCTCCGTAAAAACTGCGGATACCGACCTGCGGCACGAAGCCGTCGTCGGCGCGGAACGAATCGGAGAAGTCGCGGACGCCGGCGAAGAGGTCGTAGCGATTCTTGTCGCGCGTGGCGTAGAGGCGCAGGCCGTGGCCTGAACCAGGCGCGAGGCGCGAGGCGCCGGGCGCAACGTCTGATCCCTGCGCCTCGCGCCCCGCGGCCCGCGCCCAAGTCGTGCTGCTGACGAGCAGCTGTCCGATCACGCGATCCACATCATTCGGCTTCCACATGAAGTCGGGGCCGATAACGCGATTGTGCTCGCCGTCCCCCTCGCGGATCGTGGCCAGCAATCCGATGAACGACTTCCCGATCGTCTGCCGCACGCGCCCGATGCCGGCGAGCGTCTGGTCCTCGCGCGTGATCGTGCTCGACGACAACGCGCCCGGCAGAAGCGTCGTCCCGCCCGGCCGGTCGCTCGCCAGCAGCGCGGTGTACGCCGTCTCGCCCGATTGCCCCGTGGCGCGCATCCCCCACGCCGGCGATTCGATGGAGCGCGTGTAGACGACGCGGATCGGCGTGTTGAGCAGATCGACGCTCTCCAGAAAGAACGGCCGCTTCTCCGGATAGTCGAACGCGAAGCGGCTGTTGGCGCTGATGTTCGGCACATCCGACTCGATCTGCGAGAAGTCAGGATTGAGCGTGGCGTCAAACGTCACCGCGGTCGACGGACTCCACTTCAGATCGCCGCCGGTCTCGCCGCGCAGCGGCTGCGCGGCCATGCGCGATCCGAACGTCCGGCTCTCGACGCGCTGCGCGCTGGTGTACGGCGCGAGCGTCATGTGCCCGCCCTCCGGCAGTCCGGCGAGGCCGCCGAATTCGTCCTCGTGACAGATGAAGCAGTTGCTCGATTTCGGGACCTCCACGTTGGCCATGACGTAGCGAAACCTGCGCGGATAGTTGCGCAGAAACATCACGCCCCACGTCTGCGGATCGCGCGCGGGATAGCGCAGCGTCGAGAGCGGGATGCGGATCTCCGCGCTCCATCCCTCGGGCGTCACGCGCGCGGCCGACTCGAAGAAGTAGTCGGGCGAAAAGTCTTCGTTGTTGATCGTGTCGTCGAAGTTGCTGTCGGCCTGGATGCCGCGCGCGTTGACGCGGAAGCCCATCGCCGAGCGATGCTCGTCGCGGGTGTCGAGGAGCACCTCGACCCAATCCTGATCCTCGGTGAGCCCGTCGCGATCTGCATACGGCGCGCGGATCTCGCCGGGATGAGGATCGTTCGCTTCGAACGCGACATAGACGTAAGCCGAGTCGTACGCAATGCGTGCGACCGTCTTTGCCGGCGGCTCGCCGTTGTTCGCCTTCATGTACTCGACGAAGTGCTCCACGCGCGCCGCGGAGCTCCAGCCGGAGTCGGCGAGGTCGCCGTCGATGACGACCGAGCCCTGCATCCGCGGGATCGTCAGTGTGGCGCCTGCATCGAGCGCCGCCAGAAGCAGCGCGAGGAACAACGAACGTCGCATGCAGCGCAATCTGCGCTCGCGCGAACGCGAAGTCTTCCGCGCACGGTTACACGATGTGAAAAGACGTTACGTCGTGTGAACGGGAAGTGACGGTGTGGCACAGACACTCCTGTCTGTGTCCCCGGACAGACAAGAGTGTCTGCCCTACACTCGCCTCGCGGCCGAGTAGCGCAGCACGCGCACCTTCTCGATCGTCACCAGTCCGTCATCGATCATCTCGTCGAGGATCGGCAGCAGCTTCTCGATCTGCTCCTCGGCATCGACGACCTCCACGACCACCGGCAGATCGCCCGAGAGCTCGAGCAGATGCGTCGTGTGGATCACGCTGTTCGCGCCGAAGCCGGCGACGCCGCGAAAGACGGTCGCGCCGGCGAAGCCTTCTTTCCGCAGCCGCTCCAGCAGCGCCGTCTCCAGCGGCTGGTGATGCCACTTGTCCGACTCGCCGAAGAAGATCCGCACCATCAACTGCTCGCCGGTCAGGGTTCGCATGACTTTGCAGTTTATCCTGCGCGCACACGCAGGATCTCCGGTGGCGCCGCCCTGCGCCTGAACTTCAGCCACTGCCGGTGTAACCATAGATCCTGCGTCTCCGCGCAGGATGAACTGCGGGCTCATCTCCCAAACATCACGCGCGCCAGCATCAGCCCGGCGAATCCCGCCGCGAGACAGCCGGCCACCGTGACGCCGACGTTCAGCATCCCGATCATCCACGCTCCCTCGCGAAAGTAGCCGGTCGTCTCGTAGTTGAACGTCGAGTAGGTCGTGAAGCCGCCCATCACTCCGGTGGTCAACATGACCCGCACGTCGGCCGACAACATCTCCGTCGTGCTGCCGACGTGCATGATGAATGCGATCAGAAACGAGCCAACCAGATTGACGATCAGCGTGCCGTACGGAAATGCGGGACCGAGTGCCGCAGCCGCCCAGATGGCCGTCAGATAGCGCGCGCCACTGCCGAGCGCGCCTCCAATACAGACCAGAAGGAGGCGCATCAGGCCTCATCTCCGATGACAGACAGCAGCCAGCAGACAGCGGACAGCAGGAGTTCGAAGGCGCCGGTTGGGCGGTGGCCTGCTGTCTGCTGTCTGCTATCTGCTGCCTGTCGAGTTATCATGAATTGGCTTCCAGCTCATGATTCATTTCTATCACGTCACGAAACGGTTCGACCGCTATTCGACCGCTTTGCATGACCTGACCTTTCAGATCGACAAGGGAGAGTTCGTCTTCCTGACCGGTCCGAGCGGCGCCGGAAAATCGACGCTGTTGAAGCTGATCCTCCGCCAGATCACGCCGAGCGAGGGACAGGTGGTGGTCAATGGCCGCAACCTCAACACCATCCGCCGTTCCGCACTCCCGTTTTTCCGGAGGGAGATCGGGATGGTGTTTCAGGATTTCAAGCTGATCGAGCGGATGACGGTGTTCGAGAACCTGTCGTTCATCCTCACCGTCCTCAACGTCTCGCCGCGCGAGCACAAGCGCAAAGCGTACGCGGCGCTGCGCGCGGTCGATCTGCACAACCGGATGAACTCCTATCCGCTGCAGCTCTCCGGCGGCGAGCAGCAGCGCGTGGCGATCGCCCGCGCGCTGATCAACGATCCGCTCGTGCTGATCGCCGATGAGCCGACCGGCAACCTCGATCCCGACATGTCGCAGGACATCATCCGCATCTTCTCCGACGCCAACCTGCGCGGCTCGACCGTGCTGCTGGCGACGCACGACCGCGATCTGATCCGCGAGAGCGGCCGCCGCGTGATCACGCTCGAGCATGGCCGCATCAGCGACGAGAAGATCTCGGTCGCCGAGCGTCCCGCCGCCCGCGGCGACAACGTCTTCGGCATGGCGACGTCCTGAAAATGGCGCGCGAGTTCAACACGCCGGGACGCAACGAGCCGAACGTCCCTTCCAACACCATCACCTATTTTCTGAAGGAAGCGCTGCGCCGCACCTGGAACTCGAAGCGCACGAGCTTCGTGGCCGTGGCGATGATCGCCATCTCCCTTTTCGTCCTCGGCTCGTTCCTGCTCCTCTCCGAAAATCTGCAGCGCGCGGTCGAGCGCTGGCAGGGGCATTCGCGCGTGACGGTCTATCTGAATCCCGAGGTCACTCCTGATGAACAGCGGGCCGTCGATGCGTTCCTCGCCGCGCATTCCGATCTCGCATCGCGCCGCTTCGTCACGCGGCAGGAGGCGCTGCAGCGGTTCAAGAGCTACTTCACGAATCTCGCCGAAGTGGCGGGAAATCTCGAAGAGAACCCGTTCCCGCCGTCGTACGAGATCGAGGTGCGGCCCGGCGTCGCGCAGTCGGCCGCGTTCGAGTCGCAGATCGAAGCGCTGCGCAAACTGCCGAGCATCGACCAGGTGGAGTTCGACTGGGAGTGGACGCGCCGCCTGCGCCGCATCATCGAGATGCTGAACATCATCGGCATCGCCGCCGGCGGCGTGCTGGCCATGGCCGCCGCGTTCACGATCGCGAACGTCATCCGCCTGACGATGATGCTGTACCACGAGGAGATCGAGATCATGCGCCTCGTCGGCGCGACGGAGCGGATGATCCGCGGACCGTTCCTGATCGAAGGATTGCTGCAGGGCACGATCGGCGGAATCGTCGCCGTCGCGGTGCTGGCCGGAGGCTTCTTCGCCGCGCAGCGGACGCTCGCCCCGTCGTCGTCGCTGTTGTGGGGCTTCCTCTTCGGCTGCTTCCTCCCCTGGCAGAAGATCGTCCTCCTGATCCTCGGCGGCACGATCGCCGGCTGGTTCGGCAGTTGGCTGTCGGTTCACGAGCGCAGGGAGGAGGCGTGACGCCGTGACGCCAATCGCAGGCCGCACCGCGCTCGTCACGGGCGGCGTGCGGCGCCTCGGAGCGGCGATCGCCGATGCGCTGCGCGACGCGAAGGTCAACGTGTTGACCACCGCCCGCGCCGGCTCCGACTTCGATGCCGACCTCTCCACGCGCGAAGGCGTCGAGTCGCTCGTTGCCGCACTCCCGCCGATCGACATCCTCGTCAACTCCGCGGCGAACTTCATCCATGGCGACGACTGGTCCGATTTCGACGACACGTTCACCGTCAACCTCCGCGCACCGTTCTTCCTGTCGCAATCGCTCGGCGCGAAGATGCGCGAGCGCGGCTACGGCAGGATCGTGAACATGGCCGACATCGCCGCGTTCTCGCCGTTTCCAGGATACCTGCCGTACTCGATGTCGAAAGCCGGCATCGTGGCCATGACGAAGGGGCTGGCGCGCGCCCTCGCGCCGCAGGTGCTCGTGAATGCCGTCGCTCCCGGCCCCGTGCTCGTGCCCGATGACTTCACCGAAGAGCAGCGCCGCGCCGCAGTCGCTCCGACATTGTTGAAGCGCGAAGGGACGCCGCAGGAAGTGGCGCGCGCGGTGCTGTTCTTGCTCGAGTCGGACTACATCACGGGGACCGTGCTTCGCGTCGATGGCGGCGCCCTCGCGTCATCCAGAGCGTGAGTCGAAGAAACTCCCTGTGTTCATGCGGGATTTTCGCTCGTGGCCCAAACCCCTCATCCGCCTGCGGCACCTTCTCCCCGCTCGTCGCGGGGAGAAGGACAATAGAACTTGCGCGGCGCGAGATTTGTTGCCCCTCTCCCCGCGCCGCGGGGAGAGGGTGCCGCAGGCGGGTGAGGGGCCGTGCCACGAGCGACACTGTTCCCTCAGGCAGGGTTTCTTGCCCTCAGTCGCGTCGCGCGTGCGACGTTCAAGCTCGGGGCGCGTGGTGCTACGCTCTCGCTGATGTTCCCCCGCAAATCGCCCGACCCGCGCGACCCGCGCGCTTCGTCGCTGCTCGTCCCCTCGAACACATTCGACGACGGCGACTTCGTCCTCGTCGGGCTCCCGTTCGACAGCTCGATCCCGTCGCGTCCCGGCGCGCGGATGGGACCGCGCGCATTCCGCGATGCGCTCCCCTCGCTCACCACCTTCGGCCGCGACGTCGAGCTCGCGGGCCGCATCTGCCGCGATCTCGGCGACATCGACCTGCCGCCGACATCCGTCCGCGTTGCACATGAACGTGTGCAGTCCGCCGCGCGCGAGATCTTCGCCCGCCGCGCGAGACCGTTCTTCATCGGCGGCGACAACGGACTCACCGGCGCCGTCTTCCGCGGCCTCGCCGATGCCATGCCGAATCTCCGCCTCGGCATCGCGGCGATCGATTCGCATTACGACGTCCGCGAGTACGACGACGAGGAATCGCTCTTCAGCGGCACGCCGTACCGCCGCGCGCTGGAGACCGGGATCGTCAGCGGCGACCGCCTGTTCCTCATCGGCGCGCGCGATTTCGCGAACTCTTCGTACTACGACCGCTGGGTGCGCGAGCAGCGGATCAACGTCGTGCCGGTCGAGACGTTCGATCAGCGCCGCGCGGCGGATATCGGCCGCGAGATCCGCACGAAGCTCGAGGCAGCGTGCGACGCGATCTTCATCTCCATCGACATCGATGCCGTCGAGATGCCGGGATCGTCCGCCGCCGCGCCGGGCGGCATGCAGTCGCGCGAGACGATCGCCCTCGTGCGCGAGCTCGCCCAATCGCCGAAGGTCATCGGCTGCGATCTCACCGAGCTCTCGCCGCCGTGGGACGTCAGCGGACTGACGGCGAAGCTGGCGGCGAGACTGTTTCTCGAAGTATTCGCCGCTACAATCGCGCGCGAATGAAACTCGTCGAATGCGTCCCCAACATCTCCGAAGGCCGGCGCCCCGAGGTTATTGAAGCGGTCGCTGCGGCCGCGGCTTCGGTCAGCGGCGTCACCGTGCTGAACATCGATCCCGGCGCCGATACGAATCGCACGGTCATCACGTTCGTCGGCGAGCCGGAGCCGGTGCTCGAAGCGGCGTTCCGACTCGTACAGCGCGGCGTCGAATTGATCGACATGTCGCTGCATCGCGGCGCACATTCGCGCATCGGCGCGGTCGACGTCGTGCCGTTCGTCCCGGTCTCCGGCGTGACGATGGATGATTGCGCGCATCTCGCGCGCCGCCTCGGCGAGCGGGTCGGCGCCGAGTTGCAAGTGCCGGTTTATCTGTACGAGTTCGCCGCCACCGCGCCGCATCGCCGCAACCTCGCCGACATCCGCGAGGGTGAGTACGAAGGGCTGGCGCGCAAGATCACGCACATGGACTGGCAGCCCGACTTCGGGCCGGCCGTGTTCAATCCGCGCAGCGGCGCGACGGTCATCGGCGCGCGCAAGTTCCTCGTCGCCTACAACGTCAACCTCAACACGCTCGACAAGCGGCTCGCCACGCGCGTGGCGTTCGACGTCCGCGAGCGCGGCCGGATGAAGCGCGACGACGAAGGGAATCCGCTGCTCGACGCGAAGGGCGAGCCGATGTGGGAGCCGGGCCTGCTCAAATCGGTGAAGGCGGTCGGCTGGGTGATCCCGGAGTTCGGCTGCGCGCAGGTGTCGATCAACCTCACCGACCTCGACATCACTCCGCTGCACGTGGCGTTCGACACGTGCGACGAACGAGCGCGCGATCGCGGCCTGCGCGTGACCGGATCGGAGATCGTCGGCCTCGTGCCGCGCCAGGTGCTGCTCGACGCCGGACAGCACTACCTGAACGCGATGGGCCGCCCGACCGGAGTCCCGGAAGCGGCGATCATCCGCACCGCGATCCGCACGCTCGGCCTGAGCGAAGTGAAGGAGTTCGATCCGAAGGAGCGCGTGATCGAGTACCGCCTCGGGCAGACGCCACGCCTGGCGTCGATGTCGATCCGCGACTTCGTCGACGAGCTCTCGAGCGAATCGCCCGCGCCGGGCGGCGGCTCCGTCTCCGCCCTCGGCGCCTCGATGGCCGCCGGCCTCGCGGCGATGGTCGCCGTGCTGTCGCACACGAAGAAGGGCTTCGAATCGAAGCAGGAGCAACTCGATCGCATCGCCGTGCGCGCGCAGAAACTGAAGGACGAAATGCTCGCCGCCGTCGACAACGACACCGCCGCATTCGACCTCCTGCTCGAAGCGTTCCGCCTGCCAAAGTCGCCCGAGCGCGACGCCGCCATCACCGAGGCCACGATCGGCGCGGCGCTGGTGCCGCTGTCGGTGCTCGAGGCGTGTCCGGAGATCATCGAGCTGTGCCGCGAGATCGCCTCGATCGGATTGCAGGCGTCGCTTTCGGATGCGGGAGTCGGCACGCAGATGGGACGGGCGGCGGCGGCGGGCGCGTATCAGAATGTGTGCATCAATCTGGCGGGCGTTCAGGATCCGCGGAAGGATGAGCTGCTGGCACGCGCAGACGCGGCGTGGCAGAAGGCGAAGGAACTGCATGCCTCGGCAGAGGCCGAAGTGCTGGAGAGACTCCGGCAGAGCGCGTCAGCGACCTAGATCGCGGCGCGCGCTCTGGATGAAATCGTAGGCATCGCCGACCGTCTTCACCGGAGGAGGCGGTGCGGCCTTCGCCAGCGCAGCGGCAGCGATCGGCTTCGCCTGCGCGGCCCGCGCGACCTGCATGGCGTTCACCATCGTCTGTTGCAGGTCGTTCAGCGGCAGATTCTCGACGGCCGCCTTCTGCGCCGGCGCGAACATCGCTGCCTTCGGCTGCGGGATCGACAGCGGCGCGGAGTCCTTGCGCGGATTGGCCAGTGTCAGGATCCCGCCGAGGTCGAGCGCGGCCGCGTCGCGCGCGGTCAGGGCTTTGATTCCGAAACGGCGCTCGAGCGTCGCCAGGATCGACGTGTGGTCATAGTCAGGCTTCCCGTCCGGCGCGCGGAACACCGAGCCTTTCTTCACGTACGGCGAAACCACGATCGTCGGCACGCGCACGCCGAAGCGTTTGAAATCGAATCCGAAATCGCCCTTCCCCTTCTTCGGAGGTGTGGCGTTCGAGGCCGGCTTCACGTGATCGAAGCAGCCGCCATGCTCGTCGTACGTGATGATGAAAAGGACCTTGTTCGCCAGCCACTGCGGACTGGTGACCACGGCGTTGAAGACCTTGCCGATGAAGCTGTCGCCGACCACCACGTCGTGGATCGGATGCTGATCGGTGGCCGCCTCGCCGGTCAGCGGATTGTGGAAGAAGTTCGGCTCGATGAACGAGTAGGCCGGCAGCGTGCCGGCGTTCGCATCGTGCAGAAACTGATCGAACGGGTGGAAGTGCTTCCAGTATCCGACCGGCCAGAGTTGCGACATCTGCAGCCAGGTGAGCGACACGAACGCTTCGTCGTAGTAGACGGACCACGACGTCCCGCCGGCGGAAGCCATCCTGTTGTAGATCGTCGGGATGTGCCACAGCAGCGGATTGTCGGGCGCGTTGTTGACGTGACCGTTCGACTGCGCGGCGTGGACGAACGAGCGATTGGGCCACGTCTGGCTCGGCACCGATGCGAACCAGCGGTCGCAGACGGCGTAGCGGCGGATGATCTCCGCCATGCACGGGATCATCGACGGGTCGTAGCCGCGCATGATCTGACTGATGTCGGCCTTCGGGGTTGATGACGCCTTCACCACGTTCGCGTAATCGAGCACGAAACCCTGGTTCGACGGTACTGCGCCCGGCGGCGGAGCCTGCGTGCTGAAGAGCTGCATGTTGATGTGCTGAAACTCTTCGCCAGGATCGGGATTGGGAACGTTGCTGATCTTCAGCTCCCGCTTCACCTGCACCGGCTTCCCCTTCGGATCGGGGTTCGTCTCGTCGCCGGTCAATCCGTCGTACGGATCGCCGTTCGGCGAGCGATTCTTATCGTCGGTGTAGAGAAATCCGATGAGGTTGTCGAACGAGCGGTTCTCAAGCATCAGCACGACGACGCTGTCGAAGGTCTGCAGAGGATTCGGCATTAAATGAGGATATCCCGATCTCGGGATGTCGAGAAACTCAGAAACTCAGCAACCTAACAACCCAACAACCGTTATTTCTCGAACTCCCACGCGACCTTCTTCAACGACTTGTCCGCTCTTTCGATCAATTGCAGGATGTCCTTCTTCGCGTGCGCGGCGGAGAAGAACGCCGCCTCGAGCTGCGACGGCGGCAGGTAGACCCCTTCGCCGAGCATGAGGTGGAAGAAGCGGGCGAACTTTTCGCGGTTCGAAGTGTTGGCCGAGTCGAAGTCGAAGACCGGGCCCTCAGTGAAGAAGATGGTCCACATCGAGCCGACACGGTTGAGGGTCACGGCGACGCCGTGCTTCGACGCGGAGGACGTGACGCCGAACGCGAACTCCGCGCTCCGCTCCTCGAGGTCGTTGTAGATCGATGAATTCTTCAGAACGGACAGGGTCGATTTTCCGGCCGCGACGGCGACCGGATTCCCGGACAGCGTGCCGGCCTGGTACATCGGCCCGAGCGGGGAAACGAGCTTCATCAGGTCGGCGCGTCCGCCGTAGGCGCCGATCGGCATCCCGCCGCCAATGATCTTTCCGAGCGTCGTGATGTCGGGCTTGATGTTGTAGAGCGCCTGTGCCCCGCCGTATGAAACGCGGAAGCCGGTCATCACTTCATCGAGGATCAGCAGCGTGCCGTTCTTGTCGCAGATGTCGCGAAGGCCCTGCAGGAATCCTTCGGCCGGCGGGACGCAGCCCATGTTGCCGGCGACTGGTTCCACGATGATCGCCGCGAGGTCGTCATCGACCGCGCTCCGCACCGCTTCGAGATTGTTGTACGGGACGCTGATCGTCAGCTTCGTGACCTCGGCGGGCACGCCGGCAGAGTCGGGCACGTTGAACGTCGCGCCGCCCGATCCGGCCTTGACCAGCAGCGAGTCGACGTGGCCGTGATAGCCGCCGTCGAATTTCAGGATCTTGTTCCGGCCGGTCGCCGCACGCGCCAGCCGCAGCGCGCTCATCGTCGCCTCCGTGCCGGAGTTGACCAGGCGGATCATCTCGATCGACGGGATGGCCTGGATGATCATCTCCGCCAGCTCGATCTCCCCCGCCGTCGGCGCGCCGAACGAGAAGCCGCGCGTGGCAGCCTTCTTCACCGCCTCGACGACGTAACGGTGGCCGTGCCCGAGGATCATCGGACCCCACGAGCCGACACAGTCGATGTACTGGAGGTTGTCGGCGTCGAAGATCCGCGAGCCCTGCCCCTGCTCGATGAACGGCGGCGTGCCGCCGACTCCGCGGAAGGCGCGGACGGGCGAATTCACGCCGCCCGGGATGATTTCCTGAGCCCGTTGAAAGAGAGCGTCTGATTGCTTACCCATGTCGGCGCGGATTCTAGCCGAGCCGGCCCGGCCGGCGGCGTGTGGCGAACAAACATCGATGGGTGACGATCGACACACCGCGTCACGCGTCGTTGATTCGCGTCTCGATCCGCCGGTCCGGCACGAGCCAGATCAGCGCAACGGTCACGTAGAGCGCGTCGGAGATGAGCTGATGCACGAACGCGGACGGGATGGCGATCAGATAAAGGACGATCGAGATCTTTCCCTTGAGATCGCTCCCCACCGCTTTCGCCAGCATCGAATCGGGACGCTGATGTTTGATGATCGAGTTCTGCAGGATCGTGTACGCCAGGGCGGCCATCACGAGCACGCATCCGTAGATGGCTGTCGGCAGCGGCGCGTTGTGGTTCTCGCCCATCCAGCCGGTGACGAACGGCACGATCGAGAGCCAGAAGAGGAGATGCAGATTCGCCCACAGCACGCCGCCGGTGACACGCTCCGTGGCGTGGAACATGTGGTGATGGTTGTTCCAGTAGATGCCGAGGTAGATGTAGCTGAGGATGTACGTCAGGAACGACGGCAGGACCGGGCCGAGGGCCGACCACGTCGTGCCGTGCGGGATCTTCAGCTCCAGGATCATGATCGTGATCAGGATCGCGATCACGCCGTCGCTGAACGCTTCGAGCCGCGTCTTCGACATCAATAAGCGCCCTCGAAGCGGAACCCGAACACGATCCCATCGACGGTGATGCCCCAGCCGCCGACCGGCGAGGGAGCGAGCACGGTGACGCCCGACAGGATGTGGCCGGGATACGAGAGATCGTACGTGGTGGTCGTATTCGGATGGCCGCAGTTGATCACCGTGCCGTCCTTGAACTTGAACCACGCGGTGACCCAGCCGCCGTTGTTCGGGCCGCCCGGCCCCGCGTTCCCGCCGGTCTCGACGATCGGATTCGACGGCGAGATCGCGCCGGTCCAGCCGAACGGCGGCTGATTCGTCACGTATTGATTTCCAAACCACCCCATATCGGGGCCCCAGACACCGGAGTACGCGGTCTGCGCGCCGACGACGAGCGGCACTTGCCCCATCAGGTTGAATCCGTAGATGGACAGATTGCTGAGCGGGGTCGCGGGAGCGGGCGTGGGGTTGGGTGGATAGTCCTGTTCGTACCCGATCGGATCGGAGTAGATCTCGCGCGTCGGCACCGGCAGTGTCCTGCCGCCGGGATTCGCCTGCGGATCGAACGAAGGCCAGTAGTACGCGTAGTCGGTCGCGCCGAGCGTCATCTGCCGCGCGAAACTGTTCTGCGCCTGCCACGACGATCCGGCCAGCGCGCTCACACCGTTCGCGTACCAGGTCGAGACCCACGCCGTGTAGTCACTGATGCGCGCCTTCAACTGAGCCTCGGCATCGGCGACCTCCTGGGCTTTCCAGCCCCACGTCGCTCCGAATTGCACGCCGTCGCGCAGCAACCCGAGGTGGAGGTTCGCCATCTGCGCCATCAGAGGCAGCAGGAGGAGCTCGTGGCCCGCCGACATGAAGTGCGGACGGACCGCGTCGAACTGCCCGCGCGCGACGAGAAAGTTGTCGGAGATGAAGCCGGGATTGCCGGCCGAGTCAGCCAGCGCCGTGGTGTAGTTGCCGAGGTTGTTGCGCAGGCCCGCCAGGTCTTCCGTGACCTGCGCTTGCGTGTATTGATCGAGTTGCTGGTTGATCAGGGCCTGGACGTTGGCCTGGATCTCGGCCCAGATGTTTTCGCCCGAAGGTGGCCAGAGTGCGTTGACCAGCGTGCCGGCGAGGAACCCGACGGTTGGGGTTTGCGAGAGTCCGGAGATGACGATGGAACGGACGACGTCTTCAATGGCCATGCGGGCCAGAATACGTCATCAGTACGCGTTCTCATGACGCAGCCCGTGCAGCAACGTCATAAAGAGGATCTTCAGATCGAGCATCAGCGACCAGTTCTCGATGTAGTAGAGGTCGTGCTCGATGCGCATCCGGATCGACGTGTTGCCGCGCCAGCCGTGCACCTGCGCCCAGCCGGTCATGCCGGCGCGTACCTTGTGACGCAGCATGTAGTGCGGAAACTCGGCGCGGAACTGCTCGACGAACTGCGGCCGCTCTGGGCGCGGTCCAACGACGCTCATGTCGCCCTTCAGCACATTCAAAAGCTGCGGCAGCTCGTCGATTGACCAGGCGCGGATCAGGCGTCCGACGCGCGTCCTGCGCGGATCGTCGCGGTCGGCCCACACCGCGCCGGTCTCGTTCTCCGCGCCGACGCGCATGGAGCGGAACTTGACGATCTCGAACGGCTTGCCATCGAGTCCCATCCGCTCCTGGCGATAGAAGATCGGACCGCGGTCTTCGAGCCAGATGGCGATGGCGACGATGATCATCGCCGGCGAGAAGACGAGCAGCGCCACGAGGCCGACGACGAGATCGAAGGCCCGCTTGGCGAAGCGGCTCCAGCCTTCGAGCGGCGTCTCCGACAGGTTGATGGTCGGCAGCCCGTCGATGTCCTCGACGCGCGAGCGGAGGACCATGAACTGGAGGAGATCGGGCACGACGTGGATGGAGACGATCACGCGCACGAGCCGATCGAGCAGCGACATCATCGCCTGCGACGATGCATGCGGCAGCGCGACGAAGACGTGATCGATGTCGTGCTCCTTCACGACCTGCTCGGCGTCGTCGATCGTGCCGAGGCATTCGAGGCCATCGAGAACCGTGTCGTCGCCGTTGCGGAGGTAGCCGGCGATGCGGAATCCGAGGCGGTCGCGATGCGTCTTGATCCGCTCGACCACCACGCGGGCCAGCTCGCCGTTGCCGGCGATCAGCACGCGATCGAGATCCTTTCCTTCGCGATGCCGCCGCTCCACCGCACCGCGCACCAGCGTGCGGCCGATGATCACGAAGACGATCGCGCAGAACAGGAACATCAGCAGCGTAGCCCGCGAGTAGAGGACGTCGGGATTGCCGGGACGGACCCAGAGCAATACGCCGGAGAGGACGACGGTGGCGACGACCGATCCGATCGCAACCGCCATCCACTCCTCGGTTTTGCTGCGCGTCGGACGGATGCGATAGAGCCCCTGCACGGCGAACGCGAGCGGGAAGACGATGGTCACGATCGGCAGCAAGTGCGTGTAAACCTCGACCGCCTGCGTCCCCTTCGTGACCGGGATGACCGCGACGTGGAAGCGGAGGAACCAGGCCGTGAGCAGCGCGAGGTTCGACGCCACCGCATCGATGATGAAGTAGATCGACGCGAGCGTCCTGTGCTTGGTCTCGATCATCGCCCGCCGCCGTATCGCTCGATCACGCTCAGAAATTCTCGCGAAAACCGGGCCCGGCTGAACGCGGCGGCGCGGGCCCGGATCGCGGCACGATCCCACTCACGCGACTCGACCTGGTCGAGTGCCTGGCGCAGCGCGGTTACCGACGGCTCGTCGAAGAAAATACCTGTCGCCCCTTCCACCACGGAATCGAGCACTCCGCCGGCGCGCAACGCCACGACCGGCGTGCCGAGCGCCATCGCCTCGAGCGGCGTGATCCCGAAGTCTTCGATTCCCGGCAGGATCAGGCTGCGTGCACGCGAGAGGCGCTCGACGATTCTATCCCTCTGTACGTGGCCCAGCAGTTGGACGTTGGGAGGCGCGCTGCGTTTCAGCTTCTCGTACAACGGCCCGCCGCCGATGATCGTCAGCTTGCGATCGCCGACCGCCTCGATGGCCAGCTCGATTTTCTTGTACGGGACGAGCGCGGAGACGATCAGGTGCTCGTCGTCGCGTTGATCGTTCAGTGAAGCATTCAGGAACAGTTCATCCACAAACGGATGCACGACCTCGGCATCCCTCCCGTAGTAACGCCGGATCCTGTCGCGGACGAAGTTCGAGTTGGCGACGAATTCGGTGACCCCAGCGCTCGTCTTTACATCCCAGCGCTGCAGCCAGGGCCGGAGAAGCGACGCCGCGGCGCGCTGAAACGGCTTCGAGCGCGGGAAGTAATCGTCGAAGCGATCCCACATGTAACGCATCGGCGTATGGCAGTAGCAGATGTGCGGCCGCCCCTTTGCGTCGATCCCTTTCGCCACGCAATGACTGGAGGAGATGACGAGATCGAATCGCGAAAAGTCCCAGTTCCTGATGGCGCGCGGATAGAGCGGCAGCAGCTCGCGATAGTCGCGCACGCGGCGCGCGGCGGACTGGAGATACGAGGTGTGAATGGTGCGCGACTCGATCCGTTCCGACATGGCGCCGGGAAAATGAAAGAGCGTGAAGAGCTCGGCCTGCGGAAAGAGATCGAGGATCGCCTCGAGCACCGCCTCGCCGCCACGCATCCCGGTCAGCCAGTCGTGGATGACCGCTACGCGGCTGCTCATTTCCCGTTCTTCTTCGGTTCCGGCGTCGACGCCAGCGGATAATCACCGTCCGCCGCACACGCATCGCACAGGTGATCGTTCCGCATGTACTCCTCCGCCTGCGTCTCGGCGAGACAGCGGATGCAGCGATGCTTGCCTGTGCGCTCCGGCAGGTTGCGCAGCGAATCGTCGGGCATTGCGGCGGAAGATAGCAGATGTTGGAATGCGCCTTTGTTGACGATGCCAGGAGCGTTCGATGATCACCATTCGCAAAGCCGAGGATCGCGGCCATTTCAATCACGGCTGGCTCGATACCTTTCACACCTTTTCATTCGCCGATTACTACGACACCGAACAGATGGGCTTCCGCGCGTTGCGCGTCATCAATGACGATCGCGTCGAGCCGGGCGTCGGGTTCGGGACGCATGGGCATCGCGACATGGAGATCATCACGTACGTGCTCGACGGCGAGCTCGCGCACAAGGACAGCATGGGGAACGGCTCGATCATCCGGCCGGGCGAAGTGCAGCGGATGAGTGCCGGCACCGGCGTGCGCCACAGCGAGATGAACCCGTCGCCCGCGCAGTGGCTGCACCTCCTCCAGATCTGGATCCTCCCCGCGCGCAACGGCATGACGCCGAGCTACGAACAGAAGATGTTCGACAAGAGCGAGCGCCAGGGCCGGCTGCGCCTCGTCGCGTCCCCCGACGGCGCCGACGGCTCGGTCACCATCCATCAGGACGTCCGCCTCTACGCCTCGCTGCTCGACGGCGAAGAGGTCTCGCACACGTTCGCCAAAGAACGCTACGGCTGGCTGCACGTCGCGCGCGGAAACGCGGTCGTGAATGGCATCGAGATGCACGCGGGCGACGGCGCGGCGATCGAGGATGAAGCGTCGTTGACGATCACCGGTGATGGAGCGGAGGTGTTGTTGTTTGATTTGAATTAATTCTGGTTGCGCGGTTGCGGGGTTGCGCAGTTTCGCGGTCTCCACCCCGCAACCCCGCAACCGCGTAACCTCGCAACCAAAATGAAACGCTCCGACAAAGCCGCCCGCATCGCCGGAATCCTCGACGATCTCTACCCCCTCCCGCCCATCCCGCTGGCGCACGACGATCCGTTCACGCTGCTCGTGGCGGTTGTCCTTTCCGCGCAGACGACGGACGCGCGGGTGAACATGGTCACGCCCGCATTGTTCAAGCTGGCGAAGACGCCGCGGCAGATGGCGAACCTGAGCATCGACGAGATCCTCGGCGCGATTCGCACTTGCGGACTGGCGCCGGGGAAGGCGAAGAACATCAAGCGGCTCTCCGAAATCCTGGTCGAGGAACATGGCGGCAAGGTGCCGGAGGACATGGAGGCGCTGGAGAAATTGCCGGGCGTCGGACACAAGACAGCGAGCGTGGTGATGACGCAGGCGTTCGGCAAACCGGCGTTTCCGGTCGATACGCACATCCACCGGCTGGCGCATCGCTGGGGATTGTCGAACGGCAAATCGGTGGAGCAGACGGAGCGCGATCTGAAGAAGCTCTGGCCCGAAAACGAATGGGGACGGCGGCATCTGCAGATCATCTATTTCGGCCGCGAATACTGTCCCGCTCGCGGACACCATAAGGATGAGTGCCCTATTTGTGCATTGTTTGATAAAGGGGCAATGCGGAAATAGTTATCCGCTGCACATTGCTACTTCCGAGTACCGATGCGTCGTCTCCTCTTTCTCCTTTTCCTCGCCACAACTCTGCACGCCGAAGAGGTCGTCACGGGCCCTACGCCATCGTGGGTCCATCCGCTCGCCGCCGACTCGCCGGCCGTCGCGCCGAAGAACGAAGTCCGCTACGGCATCTACACGCTCCTCGATGACCATCAGGTGCGTGTGACCAACACGGTCGCCGACTACAAGCACCGCGTGGAGAAGGTCCTCACTTCCGGCGGCGTGCAGAATGCCTCGGAGCTGACGATCGATTTCGACCCGACCTACGAAATGGTCGTGCTCCACTCCGTCGTCCTCATGCGCGGCGGAAAGACGATCAACGAGCTGCCGAAAGCCGCGATGCGCGTCATCGACAAGGAAGACGAATCGGCCGACCGGATCTACGACGGGATGCGGAGCGCGCTGGTGATCCTCAGCGATGTCCGCCCCGGCGACATCATCGATTACTCCTATTCGCTCGACGGCGGGAATCCGATCCTCGGCGGCAAGTACGCCGACGAATTCGATCTCACCTCCACCACGCCCGCCCACCTCATCCGCCATCGCCTCATCTGGCCCGCGTCGCGCGCGCTCCGCTTCCGCAGCGCCGAGCCGCGCGTCGAGACGCATGGTGACGAGCGCGAGTACATCTGGGAGCGCCGCGACGTCCCGCCGATGGACGTCGAGGACCAGGTCCCCGACTGGTTCGATCCGTACGCGCATGTGCAGGTGAGCGAGTTTGCCTCGTGGGCCGAGGTCGGCCAGTGGTCGTCGCGAATGTTCCGCCTCGAGGAGCGCTCGCGCGTCGCGGTGCATGCACTCGCCGTGCGGCTTCGCGCCGAACATCCGCAAGACACCGTCACCGCCGCCATCCGCTTCGTGCAGGACGACATCCGCTATCTCGGCATCGAGATGGGACGCAACTCGCACGAGCCGCATCAGCCTGCCGACGTCCTCACGCAGCGCTGGGGCGACTGCAAGGACAAGTCGTTCCTCCTCGCCGCGCTCCTGCGCGAGCTCGGCCTCGAGGCGTATCCGGCGCTGGTCAACACGAAGCTCCGTCACGAGCTCGATGAACAACTCCCCTCGCCGTTCCTCTTCGATCACGTCATCACGCAGGTCATCGTGAACGGGAAAACTTACTGGGTCGACGGCACGCTCGCGGAGCAGGGTGGCACGCTCCAGACGGTCGAGACTCCGAACGACGAGCGGGCGCTCGTCGTACGCGCGGAGACGAAGTCGCTGACCAACATCGCCAGCGACGCGAAAGGCTCGACGCTGATCGAGCAGACCTACAGCGCGCACGATTACCGGTCGCCGGTCATCCTCGACGTCGTCACCACGTATCGCGGCCGCGACGCCGACGGGTTCCGCGCGTCGCTCATCAGCGATTCGCTCACCGACATCGCGCGCGATCACCTCAATCGCTACGCCGCCGATCATCCGAAGATCGAGGCGGCCGGCCTGCCGCAGATCGCCGACGACCGCGAGACGGACGTCATCACGCTGCGCGAGCACTATCGGATCCGCGAGCTCTGGAAGAACGGCGAGTGGTCGTACTCGGCACACGCCATCGAGGGCCATCTGCAATTGCCTGATCGCCGCATCCGGACCATGCCGCTGGCGTTCGACTTTCCGCTCGACCTCACGCAGCGCGTCATCGTCCGGCTGCCCGATCATCTCGATATCGAGGCGGCGCACGATGAAGTGGAGACGAGCGCGTTCCGCTTCGAGACGGACCTGAACAGCAGCGGCAACGCGGTCACCGCGACGTATCACCTGCGCGCGTTGCGCGACGGCGTGCCGGCGACGGCGGTGGCCGATCACCTGATGAAGATCAACGACGTGCGCGACAGTCTGGCGATGACGATCGATCCAATACACGACGCGCCGCCGCTGACGAAAATGCGCCGGATGCTGGCCCGGCACGTACCGGCGGCAATCTCGATCTCCATCCTTCTGGCCTTGCTTCCAGCCTTTTTTCTGTGGAGAGCGAGGAGGCGGTTGCAACTGCGTGATTCTGGAAATTATCTTCGGGAGGGTGGCGTTGCCTGATTGAACACCCAGCGGCACCGCTACAAAGGAAACAAACAAAGGAGATAGGCAGCAAGATGCGAACATCCGGCACAGTCAAGTGGTTCAACGATGCAAAGGGTTTTGGCTTCATCACCTCCGAGGGTGGAGAAGACGTTTTCGTGCATTTCTCGGCGATCCAGTCGAAGGGTTTCCGCTCGCTGGCCGAAGGCGCAGCAGTGGAGTTCGACATGGTCCAGGGTCCGAAGGGCCTGCAGGCCTCGAACGTCACCGTTCGCTAAAGCACGAACCATTGCATCACGGCGAAAGGACGGCTTCCACGCCGTCCTTTTTTGTTTTCGCAGGGCGGATTCTCCAACCCGCCGGCATCCTCATGTAACGCTTTCGCGATTCCCCTCACTTATCTCCGGGAGCCGAATACCGCGACGACCTGTCGCCGGCTTCGAATGATTTGAAGAAGGGGGCGTTAGATGCCTGGAGATTATGAGAAGCACAGGAAACATCTGGCTGTCGTCTCGCCGGATGCCGTCAGGCGGAAGCTGGAGAGTTTCCGTCTACACGAGGTGACGTTCGAGCCGCTGCCGTTCGTCTGCCAGTCGTTTGCCGTGCAGCGACCCTACACCCAGTATCGCAAGTGGCTGCATCCGCTCGATCCGGTGAGTCTCGATGACATGAAGAACTGGTTCGGCGTTCCGAACGAGCTCGCCAAGCGCATGAATCAGGAGACGCGGTTCGTGGATGAAAGCGGCAAACTGTGGTCGCGAGCGACCCAGATCACGCCGCACGCGCTGCCGATGGAAAAGAGCTGGGAGTTCAGAAAGCTCGACAACGAGCAGCGGCAGGCAGTGCACGTGATGTCGAGAAACCTGCTGTACGGCTATGTGTCGCCGGAGAGCCAGTCGGTGCCTTCGATCGCGGCCGTCATCAACCACATGCTGGCGTCCGTGAAGAAGCAGAACCTGCAGGTCTTCGCCGGGCCCGATCTCATCGTCTGCCCCGACAACGTCGTGGAGTTCCACGGCGTTCCGGTGCTGTACTTCAACAACATCCTGATCTACGGCAACGGCAAGATCAAAACGAACAGCACGACCTCCATCCACGCCGTCCAGATCAAACGCGTGCCGTAAGGAGAAGGGGACGAATCATGGCGACTTTTGAAAGCTCAGGAACGACAGGCAACGCGGGCGCGGCGGGAGCCGCCGGCGCCGCGATTGCGGACATGGCCAAGGCGCCGAACGGCCAGACGGGCCGCTCGGCGGAATGCTCGGTATGGGGCGATGAAGGCCCCACGAACGGTGGCGGAGGAGGAAACGGTGGTCAAGGCGCTCAGGGAGCTTCCGGAGAATCGGGCACGAGCGGTGATCCCGGCGGAAGCGCCGGAGATCTCCTGATCCACGGCGAAGCGATGCTCGGTGCATTCACCCTGCGAGCTCGCGGCGGCGACGGCGGCCACGGTGGTAACGGCGGAACCGGCGGACAGGGCCAGCGAGGCCAGGACGGTGGTGACGGCGGCACGGGCGGATCGGGCGAAGGGTGCGAGCCGCACGCCGCACAAGGTCGCGGCGGCAACGGTGGCAACGGAGGCCGCGGAGGCCGCGGCGGCGACGGAGGCGATGGCGGCAAGGCCGGCGATGCCGGGCACATCACGATTTTTTACGCCGCCGCTGGTCCGTTCCCCGATTTCTCGCTGGAGGGTGCCGATGCACTCGCCGGCGGTCATGGAGGGGCGCGCGGTAGCGGCGGTAACGGTGGCGGCGGTGGCGCCGGCGGCGCGGGCGGCCAGGGCAATCCGGCGGGCAATGGTGGAAACACCGGCGACCCGGGAACCAACGGCGCCAACGGCAGCGCCGGATCGAACGGCGCCAACGGAAACCTGCAATACGTTCCAATCCCATGAATCACGCGGGCCAAATCGAGGCGTACCTCCGCCTCCGTCTGGCCCGCTCCCGGGCCGATCTGTCGAGTGACGCAGCCGGCCCTACGCTTCTGCGTGCGTTAGCGGCTTCCGTGTTGCCGTCCGGCGATCCGGGAGCGTGGAAGCGGAGGCCATCGATCTCCGACGACGGCGCGCCGGTCGTGCTGTCGTGGAAGGGAAGTCGCCGGCGGAGTGACGTGGTTCGGGTTCTGATGGAATCAGGCTCTCTACAAATGACCGTGCCCGAGCAGATCGCCTATTCGCTGACGAAGCTCGACGATCTGCTCGGCCGGTTGGAATGGCGAAGCGCGGCGGTGGCGATCAACGCCATCGCCGCGCAAGTCTTCCCCGCCGAGGCCTCATCCACGCTGGCATGGCGGGGCGGCATGTGGCTCGGCGCTGAAGTCGATCCCAAATCGTCGGAGGCTGAACTGCGCATTTACCTGAATCTCCGCGACGGCAGCCCCGTCGAACGATGGCGGCGCCTGTCGCGCCTCCTCTCCCGGTTCTGTTCGGGATCGATCGATCCCTGGCTCGCGGAGTGGGAGCGAACGACAAGCGCGGCCGCCATCCCGGTTGGGCTGGGAGTCGTCGTGTCGGATGGTGCGGTGCGAGGCGTCCGCGCTTACGTCGGCGTCGAGAACCCCGAGGAATCGCTCGAAACACTTCCCCTCCGTCTGCCGGAAACGGCGCGCGGCGTTCTCCATCACGCGCACTGGAGCTTTACGTCCCGATTCGGCGAGATGAGAAGACAGGGGGTCACCATCGGCTATGACTTTGTTCGCGGAGCGGAAGCGCCCCGCCGCGTCAAAGTCGATTTTTGCTGTCACCTGGTGCCGACCGAACAGGCGCCGCACGTCGTCCCATGGATCGACGAGCTCCTCGGCACATGGTCGTTCGATCGCGCGGGATTGGAGGAGCTCCTGAGCGACGTCGACTCCGTCTGGCAGCGCCGCACGGTGCAGTTCCTGAGCATGGGATTCGAGCCCGAGATGGAGCACGCGACCGTCTATGTCCAACCTTCCGCTTGAGCGGGCCTTCGCATTCCTCATCTCCCGTCAGGATGACGACGGTTATTGGCGCGACTATCAACTCGAGCCTGGCGGCTCCGAGGCGTGGACGACCGCGTGCGCGGGCCTTTCCTTGCTTCAACTGGCAGGTCACGGCGCCGAAACCAGGCGGGCGATCGAGACGCTCCTGGCGGCGAGGCGTCCGGATGGGTGGGGCTATAACTCCCGGACGGCGTGCGACGCCGACACGACGTCGTGGGTGATCCGATTTCTCGCCGCGGCGGATGCACTCGACGGCGTCGATTCCGCCGCGCTCCTCAGCCCTTACATCACACCGGCCGGCGGCGTGCGGACGTTTTCGTCGCCCCGCTTCGGAAGCTGGGCGGAAGAGCACGACGAAGTCGCTCCGATCGCCGGCATGGCGCTCCTCGCCACGGGTGAACAGACGCTGGCCGAACGGATTCGGCGAGGCGTCGTCAGCCGCACACGGTGGCGGCCGTTCTGGTGGCGCTGCTCCTCCTACGTCTGCGCGCGAACCTTGGAGTTTCTATCGCTCAGCGGCGGCATCCCCGAGGAAATTCGCGAGCGGGAAGCGGCAGCACTCGCGTCGTTTCCCCCTCCCACGTCCGCCTTCGACCTCGCCCACCGCCTGATCGCCGCGACGCATCTGAGTGACGCCGCGCCACACCGCGAGCTCCTCGAAGCACAGCAACCGGATGGCGGTTGGCCCCGATCCTCCGAACTGCTGGTCCCCAGTCAGGTGGACGGCTCTTCCGGCGAGCCCTATGCGGACAATCGCCGGATCATGACGACAGCGATGGCGATGAGCGCATATCGGCATCAGCAACAGGACGCGACGGCGAGAAGCGTTGCCGCACCGCGATGCGAGCAGCCGCGGACGGTGAAGACCGCCGTGATCGGATGCCGCCACCAGCTGTGAAACGGGACGGTGGTCCAGAAGTCGAGACGGCCGACGACCGAGCCGATCATCATCCCGAGGTCGGGCCTGAATTCGTCGAGTGATCTGGGGAGGAAGCTCGCAGGATTGACGTGCACGGCGGGCGCCGCGGTAGCGGCGCTGGCCATTAGCCGGGGGTTGCGATCAGGGCAGGTACGCCGCCATGGTCAGGAACCCGATCGGATACATCTCGAAGACCGGCGAGGACGGGATGACGTCGCTGATCGGGCCGTAGAAGATCGTCCGGTCGCGAAAGTCATAGACGCTCGGCGGATGAATGAGAACTACGTCGGGTTGAGCCATGAACCCTCAGGGCTCGTCGATCTTCTCGAGTCCGTGCTCCTCTTCCTGCTGATGTTTGGTGATCTTGCCGTCGTACCAGGCCCAGCTGACCGGGTAGATGTCGGGGTCGAAGATCACGTGGTAGAAGTGCCACACGATGATGGCCAGCGTGGCCAGGATTCCTTCGTAGAAGTGGATGGTGGTCGCGATGTCGATCCACCAGCGCGGCATCCAGGTCGTGACGGTGACGGAGAACCAGAGCAGCATGCCGGTGACGGCCATGACGATGGTGCCCCACATGCCGGCCCAGTACTCGGCCTTCTCGGCGTAGGTGAAGCGGCCCATCTGCGGTCTCTCCTTCGAGAGCCCGAGGTAGTAACGCATCACGCCGAATGCATCCTTCGCATCCTTGAAGCGGAACCAGAAGTCGCGCAGTCCTTTGCGCCCTTCCTTCGTCCCGGCCATGTACGCCATGTGGTACAGGCCGAGGGCGATCATCACGATCGCGGCGATGCGGTGCACCCAGCGGCGCAGCTGCTCGTCGGGACCGAAGATCCGTCCCAGCACCGATCCCGGCCAGACCAGCGCGAAGCCGCTGATGACGAGGACCGTGAAGCTGACGACGAGGAGCACGTGCTGGATACGCTGATTGCGGTTCATGCGCACGACGGTGCGATTCGGATCGCGCCGTTTCGCGCGCGCCTTGCTGACCCAGATGATGATGTTGTGCAGCGCCATGCCGCCGATCGTGCCGACGATGAGCACGATGTAGATCAGGCGCAGCCAGGTGACGGCTTTCGACGGCGTGTCGCTGACATCGCCGTCGGTGAGGTGAATCTTTCCCTTGCCGAAATTCGCCTGCGCGCCCTGGTGGCACTTGCCGCAGGTCTTCGGCAGGTTGGCTTTGTTGACGGCCGATTTCGGATCGCTGGAAGGCAGGATGTCGTGCGCGCCGTGGCAGCTGGCGCAGTCGGCGGCGACCTTCGATCCGAATGTGTGCGCGAGGCCGTGATAGCTCGAGGCGTACGACGAGACGCGCTCCGCCGGCACTGCGAATTCCTGGGTCAGGCGGACGCCTTCATGGCAGTGCATGCAGCTGGCGCGCGGTCCGCGCGACGGATCGGCGACCTTCGTGATGGCGTGAATACCGTGGCAGTCTGTGCAGACCGGCGTGCTCCAGTTGCCGTGCGCCAGCGCCTTGCCGTGCACCCCCCTGCCGTATGCCGCCGCAACCGCTGCGTGACACTTGGCACAGGTGCGCGGCACGTTGAATTTGAAGATGCCGGATTGCGGATTGTTCCCCGGCAGCACGTTGTGCGAGTCGTGGCAGTCGGTGCAGACGGCGGCGCGCATCGAGCCGCGCGCCGTGGCCCGGCCATGCACGCTGTCCTGATACGAATTGGCCGGCTGCGTGGTCAGGCCCGCCTTCTCGATGACGAATTTCTGCGCGTGACAGCGCGAGCAGGTCTTCGGGATGTTGGTGTGGTAGGTCGCCGATTGCTTGTCGGTGGACGACAGGATCTCGTGCGGCGATCCGTGGCAATCGAGGCATTTCGGTCCCCGTCCGCCGGCGGCCGTGGCGTGCAGGCTGTTCCCCCACGCGGCAACCGTGTCGCTGTGACATCCGCTGCAGTCGACTTTCTTCGGCGTCGTCTCGTGCGGTGCGGCCGTCACATCGGCGTGGCAGTCGGTGCACTGCATCGATCCATGCATCGATGCGGCGAATTTGGAGGCGTTGACCTGATCGTGGCAGGTCAGGCAGGTGGCGTTGTCGATGGTCTCGGCGTAGAGAGCGCCGGCCATCAGAAAAGTGATTGTCGTGATGATCAGTCGGATTGCGGCTCGCATCGTCAGCCCTCACCGCCAACGTAAGGTCGCAACGCCTTGCAACGTGAGAGAGGCGGTCACGCTTGATGGGTGATGCGCCGTACGCAGACGCGTGTCGGAGTGCGGCGGCCATGCCGCCGCTGCCTTCCCACCGGGTATCCGCTCGGACTGTGGATCACGTTCGACGTCGTCGTCGGCGTGATGAAGGCGGTCACCGCTCTTTGTGTCGTTCCGCACGAGGCGGTGTTCGGGCTGTGCTCAGCGAGGCGCGAGGAGCTGGCGGATGAGGTTGCGATCAAGGCGTCGCTGGTCGCGCTCGTGGCCCAAGCCACGAGCGACGCTCTTCCAGCACCGCCGATTAGCGCAGCGCGAGCCACGCCGCGGTCGCGGCCAGCCGCTCATCCATCCGCCACGGCGGTCCCGCGGCGCGGCCGAGCGGTTTCATTATCGCGGCCAGCGCGGTGAGCTCGCCGCTCAACTCGCGCTCCGCAAACGCGGCGCAGGTCAGATGATTCTTCTCCGCCGCCAGCTCGAGGACGCGCCGGAAGAGAATCCCCTCCGCCGCATGCGCGCGGATGTGGAAGTTTCCGATGCGATCGAGGCTCTTCTGCGCCGAGCCGACGACGCCGGAGGCCTTGATCTCCACGCCCTTCGATCGCATCTCCGCGATGAGTTTTCGCACCGCCTTCGCGGCGGCCGACTCGATCAAGGCGACGAGCTTCTTCACCGCCACCTGCGCGTCGCTCCACGGCAGCTCCATCACCTCGTGATACGGCCCGTGAGTGGCCTGCACATCGGGATCGACGAGACTGATCTCGCCTCGCCAGACGAACGACGGCGCGCCGGCCTGGCGGGTGATCACGACCGCGATCGCCCGGCCGGTCTTCGCGCGGAATCCGATTGTCGCGTTGGTCATGGCTGAGACGACAGGTGTAACACAGAAACGCGGATCTACGGCGCAGCCCTCTCCCCCGGCCTCGGCGGCAGCCCGAGGTCGTTGAAGTCGCGCATGAAGACGAGCAGCCCGTAATCGGATTGATTGCGCGTGTAGCCTTCGATCAGCTCGTCGTTGTAGCGGTCGATGAAGAAATCGAACGGATCGCTCGGATCGGTATCGACGACCTGCATGTCGGCGTCGACCATCAGCAGCTTCCCCATCCGCAGCGTGCCGTGCCGGTAGTACATCCAGTTCTTCAACTCGGGATGGCGCGGCGTGAGCGGCGCGAGGTGCAGGCCGGCGTCGAAGATCTGAATGAGCTCGTTCCCCTGCACGCGAACTCCGACGAGCTTCAACTCGATCTGCGGCGGCGGCAGGAGGTGCTGCGGATCGAGCAGCATGTCGTTCCCCTCGGCCGACACGCCGCGCTCCTTCGGCATCTTCACCATCTTCTCCACCGTCATCCCGACCGCCTTGAGTAATCCGAGACCGTTGATGCCGCAGATCGACATCTTCGTCGGATGGAGGCGGATCTTTCCGTTCGACGCCGTGGCATCCGCCCACATCGTGAACGGGATGTCGACGATCTTGTGGATGATACCGGTCAGGACGAGCTGCTTCCCCGCCATCGAGATCTTCAGCTCGCGCAACGGCGGGTTCGGATAGTTGAAGACGTAGGCGTTCATCAGCCGGTCGAGGCTCGCCGGCAGCATCCCGACTTCCGCCTTGTCGACCTTCATCACGAAACTCGTCTTGTCATCGAAGTTCAGCGTGCCGGCCTGCTTCGGTACGAGCTGACCGCGCAGATTGTGAATGCGGAGGAACATGAACTCGTCGAGGTGGAAGTCGACTTCGTGCATCTCCCCCTCCGTCGGCGCCTTCGCCTCCGCCTCCTTCGGCGTCGGAATCGGCTCAGTGCCGATCACCGGAATCCGCGTCACCGGCGGCAACCCCGCCACGGGCGCCGGCCCCCGCACGCAACAGCACGCGGGAAGCAACAGAAGCGAGAGAAGCACCGTCGTGATCGTGGTGACGATCGCGATCGGTTTCCACGGAAGCGGGTGAGTCATTCATGAAGATTGCCAAGAAGCGGTTGCTGGGTTGCTTGGTTGCTAGGTTGCTGGGTGAAGGACCGAGCAACCAAGTAACCCAGCAACCAAGCAACCGCCTTTGCGTATCATCCCCAGATGGATCCCATCGAAGTCACATCTCTGGCCAAGAACTACGGCGACTTCGTTGCCGTCAAAGAGCTCTCATTCACCGTCAAGGAAGGGGAGATCCTCGGGCTGGTCGGACCGAACGGCGCGGGGAAGACGACCACGCTGCGGGCGCTGGCGGGGATTCATCCGCCGACTTCCGGCTCGATCCGCATCCGCGGCTTCGACATCCGCGAGGACGCGGTCGACGCCAAGCGCCATCTCGCCTTCTTTCCCGATGAGCCGCGGCTCTTCGACTACCTCAGCGTCAGCGAGCATCTGCAGTTCATCGGACGGCTCTACGGCGTTCCCGACTTCCGGGCCAAGATGGATCCGCTGCTGGCCGAATTCGAGCTGCAGGACAAGCTGAAGGCGATGCCCGCGGAGCTGTCGCGCGGCATGAAGCAGAAGCTGATGATCGCCTGCGGCTTTCTGCACGAGCCGGCGGTCATGATCTTCGATGAGCCGCTGACCGGTCTCGATCCGCTCGGCATCCGGCGGATGAAGGAATCGATCGCCCGCCGCGCGCGCGAGGGAGCGTCGATCATCCTCAGCTCGCATCTCCTGCACCTCGTCGAAGAGCTGTGCGATTCCGTGCTCGTGATCCAGAACGGCACCTCGGTGGCCTACGGCACGATCGACGATCTGAAGTGGAAGATCGCGCAGGGACGGGGCGACGTCTCGCTCGAGGAGGCGTTCCTCCGCATCACGGGCGAAGAGGCCGCGGCCAAATGACCGGTGCGCTGGCTTACGTCGCGCTGATGTCGGCGAAAAACCGCTTCCTGATGACGTTCCGCAAGCTGCGGAACGCGCGCTACCTCATCTCCGCGATCTTCGGCGTCGGCTATATGGTGCTGATGTTCTCGCGGAGCTTCGGCCGCGCGGGACGGGTGCGGGTCCTGACCGCGCAATCGTTCGGCGCCGACGTCATCGCCTGCGTTCTCTTCGTCATCTTCGCCATCATCTGGGCCCTGCCGTCAGACGATGCGGGCGTGGCGATGAGCGAGTCGGAGATTCATTTTCTCTTCGCCGCTCCCCTGCGGCGGCGCGACATCCTTCTCTATCGATTCCTCCGCGCGCAGGTCCCGCTGCTCATCGGCTCGGTGATGACGACCATCTTCGCCACATGGACGAGGAACTTCATCGGCATGTGGTTCTTCTTCACCGCCATGTCTCTCTACATCACGATGATGCAGCAGGTCCGCGCACGGCTCCGGAAGTTCCACATCCGCTTCCTGGTCCGGCTGATCGCCGTCCTCGCGCTCCTCGGCGGCGCCACCTGGTCGGGCGTCCGCGCCGAAACGCTCGACACGCCGGTGATCAAGGTGCTCCTCTTCCTCCCGCGCTTCTTCACCGCGGTGATGCTGCCGAACGTGCCGCTTCCCCAGCGGATCATGTCGATGGCCGTCGTCGCGGCGTTCGGAGTGCTCTGCTTCTTCATCGCGGCCACGGTCAACGTCGATTTCGAGGAAGGCTCGATCGCCCTCTCGCAGAGGAAAGCGAACGCCGTGACGCGCTCGCGCAGCCAGCAGAGCGGGCAGTGGATGGCCTTCAAGCGCCTCCCCCCGCCGTTCCGCCTCGGCGACACCGGCGCGCCGGAGATCGCGATCATCTGGAAGAACCTCATCGCCTCGCTCCGCATCGGCAGCCTGCCGATCATGATTCTCTTCGCCGTGCTCGCGTTTCTCGTCGGCCAGGCGTTCTTCCTGCGGCATGCACCGGTAGCGGCGATGGAAGCGATTTGCGGCGTGATGCTCTTCATGACCGCCATCGTGCCGCTCGTCGGCGCGACGACGTTCTCCCAGGACCTCCGTCTCGACATCATGCGCATCGAGTACCTGAAGACGTTCCCGATCTCCGGCGAACGGATCGTCGCTTCGGAGATGGCCGCGCCGCTGATCGTGATGTCGGTGATCGAGCTGATTCACCTCACGGTTGCGTCGATCATTCTCAACACACTCGGCTCGCAGACTTCGTTCGCCCGATTCGCGACGCCGCAGATCATGCTGTCGGTCTTCATCTTCACCATTCCGGTCTGCGCGATCCTGACCGTGATGCGCAACGCGACGGTGCTGCTCTTCCCCTCCTGGAGCGTCCGCTCGAAGGAAGAACCGCGCGGCTTCGTCGTCACCGGACAACGCCTCGTCGTGGCGGTTGGCAACCTGATGGTGCTAGCCGTTGCGGTGCTTCCGGCGGCGGTCGTGTTCGTCCCCGCCGTGCTGATCGCGAACCGCTTCTTCTCCGGCAGCCCGGCCTTTCTCGCTATCGCCACGCTGCCGCCGCTCGGGATCATCGCGGCCGAGGTGTGGTTCTCGGTGAAGATGCTCGGGAAGTTCTTCGATACGTTCGATGCATCGAACGAGCTCGACCGGATTCTGACGTAGCGCAGGAAAGTGTTTTAGATCGCCGCGCGCCAGGCCTCGGCGACTTCAGCGCTGAATGCGACAAAGAGCACGCGCTCGATGGCGTTCGTCTCCGCGAGAAATGCACGCGTCTCGCGCACGGAGATGGCGCACGCCTCTTCGATCGGGTAACCGTAAATGCCGCAGCTGATGGCGGGAAAGGCGATCGAGCGGACATCGTTCGCGACCGCAAGAGCCAGACTGTTGCGATAGCAGGAGGCGAGCAGTGCCGGCTCCCCGTTTGCGCCGCCGCGCCAGACGGGACCGACGGTGTGGATCACGTGCTTCGCCGGCAGCCGGTAGCCGCGCGTGATGCGCGCCTCTCCTGTCGGACAGCCGCCGATCAAGCGGCATTCGGCGAGGAGCTCCGGTCCCGCCGCGCGATGGATTGCGCCGTCGACACCACCGCCGCCGAGGAGCGAGCTGTTCGCGGCATTCACGATCGCATCGACCGCCAGCTTCGTGATGTCGCCCTGAACGACTTCGATCATTTTTTGCGGCCGAGCTTCACCACAATGTCGTACTCGCTCTTCGTCACCGGTTGAATCGAGAGGCGCGATCCTTTTTTCGTGACCACCATCTCCTCGAGGCCCTTCGTCTGCTTCAGCGTATCGAGCGGGACGACGGCGGGAAACGTCGCGACGTATTTGATCTCGACCATGACCCAGGTCGGATCCTTCGGTTCGGGCCGCGCCTCTTTGCTCACCTCGGCCAGTCCCGACACGCCCGACGGATCGGCGTTCGATGCGTAGAAGAGCACCTTGTCGCCGACCTTCATCTCGTCGCGCATGAAGTTGCGCGCCTGGTAGTTGCGGACGCCTTCCCAGTTCGTGGTGCCGTCGCGCTTCAGATCATCGATGTTGTATGCCGAGGGCTCGACCTTCATCAGCCAATGCTTCATGAAGCGGCATTGTAGCGGCGCAGAGCCTCGGCCAGAATCGCGACCGCGGCGCGCAGATCCTCTTCCTTCAACACGTACGCGATCCGCACTTCGCTCTTGCCGAGGTCGGAGGCGTAGAAGCCGGAGGCGGGGGCGATCATCACGGTCGCGCCTTCGTGATCGAAGTCGGAGAGGAGCCAGGCGGCGAAGCGATTGGCGTCGTCGACCGGGAGCTTGGCGACGCAGTAGAACGCCCCTTCCGGTTTGGCGAGGAAGACGCCTGGAATCGCGTTCAACACTTCGAACAGGACGTCGCGGCGGCGCTGATATTCGGCAACGACGTCGCGCGTGTACTCCTCGCCGAGCGACTCCGCGCCGATGGCGATGAACTGCGCGAGGCCGGGAGGCGAGAGGCGGCCCTGCGCCATCCGGAGGCAGGCGTCATAGACCGCGGCGTTGCGCGTGACGAGCGATCCGAGGCGAATGCCGCAGGCGCTGTAGCGCTTCGAAAGGCTGTCGACCACGATCACGAAATCGTCCGCGTTCTCCAGCTCCAGTGCGCTCATCGCGCGTCCGCCGTCGTAGACGAACTCGCGGTACACCTCGTCGGAGATCAGGAAGAGTCCGTGCTCGCGGCAGAACTCCGCGATCATCCGCAGCTCGTCCGGCGAGTAGACCGTGCCGGTCGGATTGTTCGGATTGCAGAGCACGACCATCCGCGTGCGCGGCGTCAGTGCGCGCTCCCACATCTCGCGCGGCGGGACGTGAAAGCCATCGCGGCCGCGGCTCGTCACCGGGACGATCTCGAGTCCGGCCATCGTCGTGAAGGCGCGGTAGTTCGCGTAGAACGGCTCGAGCATCATCACTTCATCGCCTTCGTTCGCGCAGGCCATGAAGGCGAAGAGGAGCGCCTCGCTGCCGCCGGTCGTGGCGAGGATCTGCGTCGTCTCGAGCGCGACGCCGACGCGCCGCTCGTAGTAGCGCTGCAGCGAGAGAAGGTAGGCCGGCGTGCCGGTCGACGGCGAGTATTCGAGCACGCGCTCGTCGAGCAGCTTGAGGCGGTCGCGCAGACAGGCGGGCGTTTCGATGTCGGGCTGCCCGATGTTGAGGTGATAGACGCGTGTGCCGCGCGCCTTCGCCGCCTCCGCGAGCGGCGCGAGCCGCCGGATCGGCGATGCAGGCATGAGACGGGCGCGCCGCGAGAGCTCGAGGCCCTTCGCGGCAGGCGTTACGGTTTCGTCGATGATCGTCATTTCAGAAGTTCGGATTGACGTTGGGGGCGCCAGTCATATTCCCGGCAAGATTGCGAACGGCGTGCCGTGTGGCTTGCGGGGTTTCGCGGTTGCGAGGTTACGCGGTCCCACCTCGCAACCCCGCTACCGCGCAACCGCGCCACCCGTCAACAGCTGCTCCCTCACGTAATCGAGAATCGTCTTCTGCAGATCGAACAGCAGCGCCGGATCGCGGACGCCATGCTGCGACTTCGGATAGAGCTTCATCCGGAACGGCACCTGGGCCTTCTCCAGCTCGTACGCGAGCTGCATGGTGTTCTGCGGGTGGACGTTGTCATCGATCGCGCCGTGGAGCAGCAGGAGATTGCCGTGCAGCTCCTTCGCCGACCAGCGCGGCGAGCTGTTCTTGTAGCCGTCGGGATTGTTCTGCGGCATGAGCATGTAGCGCTCGGTGTAAATGGAGTCGTAGTCGCGCCAGTCGGCGACGGTGCCGCCCGCGATGCCGGCGATGAAGCGCTTGCTGTGCGTCATCGCGTACGTCGTCATGTAGCCGCCGTAGCTCCAGCCGTACGTCATGATGCGCGAGCCGTCGATCCAAGGCTGCGATGAAAGCCAGGCCAGGCCGTCTTCCATGTCGCGCAGCTCGACCTCGCCGAAGTGCTTGTAGAGGTTCCACGCCGACACCGCGCCCTTGCCGCTCGCGCCGCGGTTGTCGCAGATCCAGACCACCACGCCCTGCTGCGCGATGAGCTGCAGGAACGCGAACGTCTGCCCTTTCCACGCGTTCGTCACCTGCTGCGCGTGCGGACCGCCGTAGTGGTACTCGTAGACCGGATACTTCTTCGACGAATCGAAGTTGGACGGCTTGATGATCAGCGCCTCGAGCATCACGCCGTCGCGCGCCTTCACCTGCAGGAACTCGGGGCGCGGCAGGTTGAAACCGGCGAGCGCGGAGACGAGGTTCTCGTCGACGACCTTCACGACCGGGCCGTCGGCGCGATGCAGGCGGGCCTGGTTCGGCGTGTTGATGTCGCTCCAGTTGTCGACGAAGTACGTGAACGACGGACTGAACTTCGGCGCGTGCGTGCCGGGCTTTTCGGAGAGGCGTTGGAATCCGGTGCCATCGATCTTCGTGCGATAGACGTCCATGCCGAGGACGGTGCGCTCGGTGGCGGAGAAATAGATCCAGCCATTCTTCTTGTCGACGCCGTACAGGTCGCCGATCTCCCAATCGCCGTTCGTCACCTGGCGGATCAACGTGCCGTCCGCCTTGTAGTGATAGAGGTGCTGGAAGCCGCTCCGCTCGCTCTGCCAGAGGAACGAGCCGTCGTCGAGGAACGTCGGATTGTCGATCGCCGAGACCCACGCTTTCGTCGTCTCGTGGATCAGCGTCTTGCCGTCCGACGTGTTCAGATCGAGCCACGTCTGCTCGCGGTTCTGGATCTGATACGTCAGCGTCGATCCATCGCCGTTCCAGCCGACGCGCACGATCAGGATGTCGCCCCCTGCTAAACCAACGTAGCGGTCGTTGTCGACCGTCACGACCTCGCCGCCGCCGGCCGGCGCGATCATCAGCTTCACGTGCGGATTCGGATCGCCCGCCTTCGGATAGTTGTACGTTTCGGCGACCGGGTGATACGGGATCTGATCGACGGTCGGATAGGTCGGGACGCCGTGCTCGTCGAAGTGGAGGAACGCGATCCGCTTCGAATCGGGACTCCACCAGTAGCCGCGCTTCGTGCCGCGCCCGTAGACCTCTTCGTCGTAGACCCAGTCGAGCATCCCGTTGAGGATCTGCGGACCCCCGTCGGTCGTGAGCTGCCGCTCCTTCCCGCTCGCGACGTCGATCACGAACAGATCGTTCCCCCGCACGAACGCCACCTTCTGCCCGTCCGGACTGAACTCCGGCAACTCCTCGGCCGCCGGCGTCGACGTCAGGCGCATCGCGCTCTTCGTCGCAAACGAGTAGAGGAAGAGATCGTTCCCCGCCTCGACGACCATCGCGCTCTTCTTCGCATCGAAATTCTGCGATGTGCTCTTCGCAGCGGCCTTCGCGTCGTCGTCCGAGACGCCCGACTGCACGAGCGCCTTCTCGAATGCAGCGCGATCGAAGAACGGCTGCGTCTTGCCCGTCTTCACATCGAAGCGCTCCCACTCGACGAGATTCCCCTTCTGGTCCTTCCGCGGCCATATGAAGGTCGAGTCGTCGAGCCACTGGAAGCCGCTCTGCACCGCGCCGCTGAGGTAGACGCGGGTGGATGGGTTGTAGATCGCTTCGAGCGTGATCTCCTTCCGCTGCGCGAGCGCGGGAAGGGCGAGGAGGAGCAGGGCGATTGCGCGTTTCATGGCGCGGAAGTGTAGGACAGGCGCCCTCGCCTGTCCTCTCCCGCGCAAACAAAGACAGGCGAGGGCGCCCGTCCTACACCGCCGCGGAGATCAACTGGCGCAGCACGAACGGCAGAATCCCGCCGTGCTCGTAGTAATCGACCTCGATCGGCGTATCGATGCGCACCGTCACCGGCACCTCATCCACGCGCCCGCTGGCGTGATGAATCACGAGCGTCGCCTTCTGGCGCGGGCGCAACACTCCCGTGATTCCGGTGATGTCGAAGATCTCGCCGCCGGTGAGGCCGAGCGAATGGGCGTTCGTTCCTTCGTCGAACTGCAGCGGCAGCACGCCCATCCCGACGAGGTTTGAGCGATGGATGCGCTCGAAGCTCTGCGCCACGACCGCGCTCACGCCGAGGAGCTTGGTGCCCTTCGCGGCCCAATCGCGTGAGGAGCCGGTGCCGTACTCCTGCCCGGCGAGAATCACCAGCGGCGTGCGCTCCTGCTGATAGCGCATCGCCGCGTCGTAGATCGACATCCGCTCGCCCGACGGTTGATGCGTCGTCACGCCGCCCTCGACGCCCGGCACCATCAGGTTCTTGATCCGGACGTTCGCGAACGTGCCGCGCGTCATCACGCGGTCGTTGCCACGGCGCGAGCCGTAGCTGTTGAAATCCTCAGGCGCCACGCCACTCTCGATCAGGTAGCGGCCTGCCGGCGAATCCTTCTTGATCGAGCCGGCGGGGCTGATGTGATCGGTCGTCACGGAGTCACCGAAGATCGCCAGCGGACGCGCGCCGGTGATGTCGGCCGCCTTCGACGCCGACATCCCGAAGCTCGTGAAGAACGGCGGCTCCTGGATGTAAGTCGACGCCTTGTCCCACTTGTACAGGAGTCCCGCCGACGACGGGATTTCGTTCCAGAGCGGATTCTGATCGGCGAAGCTCGAATAGAGACGGCGGAAGTCCTCGGGATCGAGCGCCTTCTGCATCATCTCGCGGACCTCTTCGAGCGACGGCCAGATGTCGCGCAGGAACACATCAGCGCCATCCGTCCCCTGCCCGATCGGCTCGTTCGTCAGGTCGATGTCGATCCGTCCCGCGAGCGCGAAGGCGACGACGAGCGGCGGCGACATGAGGAAGTTCGCGCGGATCGACTGATGCACGCGCGCCTCGAAGTTGCGGTTGCCCGACAGCACGCTGGCGCCGACGAGGTCGTTCTTGTTGATCGCATCCTCGATGCGAGGATCGAGTGGGCCGGAGTTGCCGATGCAGGTCGTGCAGCCATAGCCGACGGTGTAGAAACCGAGCTTGTCGAGGAACGGCTGGAGGCCGCTGCGGTGGTAGTACTCGGTGACGACGCGCGAGCCGGGCGCGAGCGAGGTCTTCACGACCGGTGACACGGTGAGGCCGCGCTCCACCGCCTTCTTCGCCACCAGTCCCGCGGCGAGCATGACGGAAGGATTGCTGGTGTTCGTGCACGACGTAATGGCGGCGATCAGGACGTCGCCGTGATGCAGCTCGGCGACCGCGGTCGGAAGGTGATCGGCCAGTTCGGTGGCATCGACGCGGTCGGGCGTCGGCCGGTTGTTCATCATCTCTTCTTCGGAGACGAGGCTGGTGTTCTTCTGCGTGACGATGGCCGCCGATTGATCGCCGCCGCCCGACACGGTGCCGGCCTGGGCGACGCCGAATTTCGTCCGCGCCTTCCGCTCGATCTCGCCGGCCGGCTTGCCGTAGCCGTTGGGCGGCTCGGACTGCAGCTCGTTGATGAACCTGGTCTTCAGCGAATGGATCTCGATCCGGTCCTGCGGCCGCTTCGGTCCGGCGACGCTGGCGCAGACTTTCCCGAGGTCGAGCTCGAGCTCCTTGCTGTAAGCGATGTCCCCTTTCTTCGGCATGCCGAAGAGACCCTGGGCCTTGAAGTAGTTGCCGAAGGCGTTGACCTGCTCATCGGTGCGGCCGGTCATCGCGAAGTAGCGGAGCGATTCGTCGTCGACCGGGAAGAAGCCCATCGTCGCGCCGTACTCCGGCGCCATGTTGGCGATCGTGGCGCGGTCGGCGAGCGAGAGCGAGGCCGCTCCTTCGCCGAAGTACTCGACGAACTTGCCGACGACTTTCGACTTGCGCAGCATCTCGGTGATGGTCAGCACGACGTCCGTGGCCGTGACCCCTTCGCTCACCGAGCCGCTGAGGTGGACGCCGACGACGTCGGGAGTCAGGAAGTAAACAGGTTGACCAAGCATTCCGGCCTCGGCCTCGATGCCGCCCACGCCCCAGCCGACGATGCCGATGCCGTTGATCATCGTCGTGTGCGAGTCGGTGCCGACGAGCGTGTCGGGATACCAGACGCCGTCCTTTTCCAGCACGCCGCGCGCGAGGTACTCGAGGTTGACCTGGTGCACGATGCCGATGCCCGGCGGGACGACCTGGAATCCGTTGAAAGCCTGCGTTCCCCACTTCAGGAACTGGTAGCGCTGCTGGTTGCGCTTGAACTCCATGTCCATGTTGAGTTGCAGCGAATCGGCGCGATTCGAGTAGTCGACCTGCACGGAGTGGTCGATGACCAGATCGACCGGCACGAGCGGCTCGATGATCTTCGCGTCCTTGCCGAAGCGGTCGGCAGCGGAGCGCATGGCGGCGAGGTCGACGAGGAGCGGCACGCCGGTGAAGTCCTGGAGCAACACGCGCGCGACCATGAACGGGATTTCTTCGGTGCGCTCGGCGTTCGGCGCCCACTTCGCCAGCGAGGCCACGTCCTTTTCAACGATCTTCCGTCCGTCGACGTTGCGAAGGACCGACTCGAGGACGATGCGGATGGAAACAGGGAGTTTCGAGACGTTTTCAAAGCCCGCGGCAGCGAGCTTCGGGAGCGAGTAGAACTGCCCCGTTTTTCCGTTGCCGAGGTCGAGTGTGTCGAGTGTATTGAAGGTGTTGTGCGACATGTTTGGAGCATATCAAAGCGACAGACAGCAGGTGGCAGATAGCAAGTAGCAGGAGAGACGGTTGCGATTTCCTCCTGCTATCTGCTATCTGCTGTCTGCAATCTGACAACGGAGGTATGACGTGGAAAAACTCGACGCCCGGATCGCATCGAAGCACCTTCTGAATCACACGTTTTATCAGCGCTGGTCGGCCGGCACGCTCACGCGCGATGAGCTGCGGGAGTACGCCCGGCAGTACTGGCATTACGCCCTCGCCTTCCCCACGTTTCTCAGCGGCATTCACGCCCACACCGATGACCTCGGCGTCCGGCAACTGCTGCTCGAGAATCTGATCGAGGAAGAGCGGGGCGCGGAGAATCATCCCGAGCTCTGGCTCCGCTTCTGCGAGTCGCTCGGCCTCGATCGCGACGAAGTCCGCGCCGGCTCCCCGAACGCCGCGACGGCCAATCTGATCGCGTCGATGCGCTCGCTCGCTCGCGAAGGCGCGCTGCACGAGGGGCTCGCCGCGCTCTACGCATACGAATCACAGGTGCCCGCGGTGGCGAAGGCGAAGATCGCGGGACTCGCGCAGTTCTACGAGATGGACGCGCCGCAGTTCTTCAGCGTGCACGAAGAAGCGGACGTACATCACTCCGCAACGTCACGCGACCTGCTGAATCGCTTGTGCGATGACGAGACGAAAGTCGCGCAGGCCGAAGCAGCCACGGGACAAGTGCTCGATGCGCTGTACGGGTTTCTCGACTCCGTCACGCACCAGCCAGCGAATGCGGGATGACTCGACGCACGCCGCGGTGGATCTCATCGGCGATTCGCCGCGCGCGTGCTTCGTGCTCTCCGGCCGCGACGTAAATCCGCGCGCTCCACGGTTCCGGCTCGACCTCCCCCTCGATCACACGATCGAGCAGCGATAGCGCGGTTCCGGCTTCGACGACATACGGAACTCCCGCCTTTTCCAGGCGGTCGATGATCTGGCCCACCACGTCCGACGACGTCTCCTCGGCGAGCGGGACGAGCCGGGTCTCGCCCGGATCGGTCTCCAGCGATTCCACGAGCATCGCGCCGCAATCGGAGCACCGCTCGACCCCTTCCCGGTATTCCGTTTCGCAATCAGGACAGAACATGCGTCACCTCTCTAAACCGCCGCAGCTTCCTTCGCCGCGGCGACTGCCTTCTCGTCACGCTTCCGCTCCGGCCAGCCGCGGCGTTTCACTTCCTCGAACGTCAGGAGGGAGTTCGCGTAGTAATCGCGCAGCATCAGCTCATCCGGGTTCCAGCGCCACACGCCATCGCGCTCCGCGATCAGGTGGCGAATCGAGAGAATGGCGCGCGCGGCGGTCCAGATCTCCAATCCATCTTTCTCGCGCGTCAGCCAGACGCGGTCGGCGAACGAGGCCCGCTCGCGATCGAGCGCCTCGCTCATCTCGCTTTCGGTCCACGCTTCGCGTTGCGTGAAGAGACGGGCCACGAGCGTGACCGGCGTCAGCGGTATCGCGCGCGAGATCTCGGTCATCACCAGCTCGGCGAGCGCCGTCAGCGCTTCCTTCCGCTCCTCGAACGTGTTCGCCATCAGCGCCGGATGCTCCTTGATGAAGTCATCGACGACGATCGGCGTCCCGAACGTGACGATCGCGTAACCGTATCGCTTGAAGCGCTTCATGATGCTGCGCGCGAGGTTCTTGAAGAGGAACTCCAGTGTGGTGTTGAGCTTCTCCACCTTCGTCGAGCGGTCCTCTTTCCCCAGCAGCTCCTCGGTCAGGTTCCGGTCCTCGAGCACCCGGTCGTAGTTGATCGCCGTCGGCATCAGCACCAGCGGCGCGTGAAACTCCGGATCGCGCTTGGAATTGACGATGTAGTCGAGCATCCCCAGCTTCGGCTTCTGGAACGCGCCGTCGCGCGTGAGTCCGCCCTCGATGAAGATCCCCTGCGTCACGCCGTTGCTGGTGATCGTCTGTACGAAGCTCGACAGCACCGCGTGGTACAGCGGCTCGCGGTAACGCCGGCGGATGAAGTACGCGCCGAACCATTTGAAGAGATGGTTCAGCGGCCAGACGCGCGCCCACTCGCCGACCGCGTACGAGAGCGAGATGAACTTGAAGAGCATGTGCGCGACGAGGACGTAGTCGGCGTTCGAGCGATGGTTGATGACGTAGACGACGGCCGTTCCCTTCGGCGCGACGGCGTTGAAGTCGCGGATCGGCGTCCGCTCGACGACCGGCCGGTAGAGGAAGTGCATGATGGCCCGCGCGATCGGCGCGCCGAAGCGGTAGTACGCGAGGAGGTTGAACTTCGGGACGATCTCCTGCAGGTAGGTCCTGGCCTGCTTCGTCGCGACCTCGGTGGAGACGTGATGCTCGCGCGCGTAACGCTGGATCGCCTGGACCACCTCGCGATGCCCGAAGACCTCCAGCTCGATATCCGCGTGCTGGCGCTTGAGCTTGAATCGATCGATGCGGATCCGGCGCGCGCGCTGAAACCGCCGAGCGTGCCGTTTGCCGAAGAAGAGGGCGAACGCGATCACGACGACCAGGGCCGCCAGCGCGATGACGATTCGGAGCATGGCCGTGTTTTTGATTCTACCCGCAACATGGCGCTAATCGTGGAGCGTGGCGGGATCGATATCCTCTACCGGCTCGAACATCTCTTGCTCTTCCTCTGCCCCGACGGCCGTGACGAAAGTCGCCTGATCGCGATCGGCAGCCGTGAGCTGCGGGGCCGTTTCTGGGGATTCGTCGACCTCGTCGATGATCCGCAATTCATCGAACTGACCCTCGGCGCGCAGACTTACCTGACCAAGAACGGCGGCGCGCGCCACCTCCCCGCCGCCCTCGTCGAGGCGTCAGGCACGTACGTGCTCTCGCGCGAAGAAGGCCAAACGCACTTCTCCTTCACGACGACGAAACGCGAAGGGCACTTCATCGTCTCGGTCGCCAGTCCCGATCCTGCCGCGTGGGGCCTCGCCGAGCCTCCGCCGCTACAGGACGCGCTCTTTCCGGAGTATGAGGTCCACGTCACGATCCCGACGCCGTTTCCGCCGGAGATCCAGGAGGGCTTTCGAGGCAGCCGCTACATCGCGCCCGATCCCGAGCTGCTCGACTATCCCGGCACGGAGCTGATCTTCATCGAGACGGAGGACTGACCCTCTCGTACGTGTATTCGTCGAGTGCGACCCAGCGTCCCGACGGCAGCCGCTCCTCGTTGAGGATGTGATACTCGCTCTCGCTCCATTTCTCGATCGTCTGTCGCAGATTGACGCGCTCGCCCACGATCTCCGCATCCGCGGCCGACAGGACGAGCTTGTTGCCCTTCCACGCCCTGCCAGTCGCGGTGACGGCGTTGCCGCTGCCATCGAGAGCGATCGAGGTCCATCTCCTGCTGACCGTGTTGTATGTCAGATAGCCGATGTCGGTGCCGCCGTCCGGATAGATATCGCGCGTGAGGAGCCATGACCCGCCGAGGGCCGGCTCGACGACCTCTTCGCCGTGCGAGATTCTTTCGGGACCGCGCGAGGTCCTGAAGACCCGAGCCGTGACCTTCCATCGGCCAACCATCCACTTCACGTCGTCGATAGACGCCGGACGGTCGAGCAGCTTCGGATTCGCGGCGAGCTTATCGGCGAGACGCTCGTAGAGTGACAACTCGGAAAGAAAGAACGCGATGGCGATCAGCAACATGCTGATCCTTACGTTCGTCATCGCCACGCGGCTGCATCCGCGGAACCATTCCTCACGACCACGCGCTGAAGTAAGTGCGCGAGCCTGCGTACCAGACCCCTTCGTCCGCATCGGCAGCAACGCTGTGATCGTCCATTTCGCGCCACGCGGTCGCGCCCCAGCGAATCTCGCCGTCGTCGATGTACGACATCAGGACGTGCTTCACCTCATCCGGATCGGCGCGCACAGCAACGTCGCGGGTATAGCCGATGGCGAGCATTTCATCACCCTCATGCGCCGCGCTCGGCGAGAGCTCGGTGATGACCAGACTCGGCCGCGGCGGAACGGGAACGGCGACCGGCTGAGGAAGCACGACATAGACGGCCCATGAAATCGTGAGCGACCACCGCGTCACATTTCCCCGAGCACCTTCGCCCCGATCGCCGGCAAGAGCTTCACGTCATCGGCGGTCCCACGGGTAAAGACGACCAGGATGAACTTCCGGCCGTTCGGCAGCTCGATGTAGGCGGCGTCGTTGCGGACCTCGCTCGTCCAGCCCGCCTTCGACCAGAGCTTCGAGCCCGCCGGCAACGACTCGCCGAGGAACTCCTTCACCTGGTTCTCGTCCTTGCGCGGCACATCGAGGGGACGATTCAGCAGCTCCATCATCGCCTTGCTCGACTCCGGCGACACGGCGCGTCCGCGCACGATCCAGAGCATCATCGACGCGACGGCGTTCGTCGTGGCGCGATTGCGGTTCTCGCGGTTCGGCCCCACCAGCTGCACGTCGCGGCCGAACGGGCCGAAGCTCCACGGCTTGGCCATCGCGCTGATGTCGTAGCCGAGCGGCTTGAGCCACTGATTGACCACCGAGCGCTTCTCGATGAACTTCCGGAGCGCGCGGCCATCGAGCTCGGGGCCGCTGCTCGTGTCGCTGATGACATCGAGGATGTACGCCGTGGCGTCGTTGTCGGAGACGTGGATCATCTCGCCGAGCGCGCGCGGCACGTCGGGAACGTTCTCTTTCTTCTGATGAAACGTCTCAGCAAGAAAGAAGAGCTTGACGACCGAGGCGGGATAGAACGGCGCGTCGCCGTGATAGTCGCCGCGGGAGATCGTCGACATGTTGGTGAGGTCGATCATGGTGATCGCGAGATCGTCTGCCTTCAGTTTCGGGAAATCCTTGAGCGTCGCCTCGGCAACGTGCCGCAGCTTGGTCTCGATCGAGGGATCGACCGGGAAGTCCTTGAATTCGCGATAGTCAGCGAATGCTGATACGGCGACCAGAAACGTGACAACGACAATTCGGATACGCATGGAGCAGGATTGTATCGGGACGGGCGATAATCGCGAGCACATGGACGCTCATAAGTCCCTGCTCGACGCGCGAGATGCGATTCGGCGCGCCGTGGCATTTGTTTGCCGCAAGCACGGACTGCACGGCGCGGACGCTGAGGACTTCGCGTCGACGGTCAACGTAAAGCTGCTGGAAGACGAGTGCGCGATCCTCCGGCAGTTCCGCGGCGACAGCAATCTCAACACCTACCTGAACGTGGTCGTACACCGGATCTTCATCGATCAATGTGTGCACGAGCACGGCAAGTGGCGCCCTTCGGCCGATGCGAAACGCATCGGGCCGGTGGCCGCGGAGCTCGAACGGCGGGTGCAGTGGGATGGCGAGCAGGTCGACGATGCCGTCAGACAAACCGCCGTCGCGCATCCCGACGTGCCGCTGGCGGAGATCAAACAGATCGCGGCGAACGTGCCGCAGCGTCAGCGGAGACGGTCGACCGTTCCGCTCGACGAAGCGGTCGAGTTGTTCCTCACGGCACGCGAGCAATCGGACATCCTGATCGTCACGCGCGCACGGCGGAGCACTCGCTCCCGGGCCGAGGAGATCGTGCGTAACCATCTGAAGTCGCTCGCGCCGCAGGACCGGCTCATACTGCAGTTTCAGTTCGAGGACGACATGCACCTCTCGGACATCGCGCGACGGCTTCAGGTGGATCAGAAGCCGCTGTACAGGCGGCGCGAACAACTCTTCCGCGAGCTGCGTTCTGCTTTGGAGAAGGAAGGGATCGGGGCGGACGAGATCAGCGACCTCCTCGAGCACCCGGACGACGAATGATTTCGAGACGTGAAATGGCCCGTTCGGTCCGTCTAAAGACGACAGGAGAGAGCGGAAAGCGACAAAAAAGGAACAGGAAATGACTGTCGCCGGAGAGGCTCGCCGCTGTCCCCCACCCGAAGTATTAGCGGCATTTGTCGACGCGCGGTTGGCAAAGAATCAGGTCGAAGCGTTGTCGGAGCACGTGTCGAGCTGTGCGGAATGCCGGTTCGTCGTGGAGTCGGCCGCGGAAGCACAGGCCGAGGAACAGGCGGAAACGGTCGAGCCGCAGGGCAGGCGTTCGTGGCGATGGCTGTCCATCGCGGCGGTAATCGGTGCTGGGGTTTGGTTGACGCCGGTCGCGCAGATGCAGTGGCAGGCGTATCAGGGGAAAGTCGCGATGCGGGCGCTCTACGCCGAAGTGGCATCGCATAGATCTCGCGTCGTCGAGCCTCGTGTTACGGGGCTGCCGTTCGGCGAGAAGCCGGGTGTGATGCGCGGCCCAGGCGACCCGGAAAAGGTCGACAACGATCAGCTGATCATTGAGTCGAAGGCCAACGAAGTCCTGCAAGCATCCGGAGGTCGCTCTGCTGCGGAAGCGCACGCGCGCGGAATTGCTTATCTGCTCACGCGCCACACTGCTGCGGCGATTAATGAACTGACCGCCGCGACGAAGGCGGGCCCGAACGATGCAATGGCGTGGAGCGATCTCTCCGCGGCGAAGTTGGGCGCGAACGACAATGCGGGAGCCCGCGATGCCGCCAATCGCGCTCTCTCCATCGATCCAAATCTCAACGAAGCAAGATTCAATCGTGCACTCGCAATCTCTCGCTTGCAGCCTGCAGAATCGATGAAGGAATGGACGGAGTATCTGAAACACGACTCAACTGGCCCCTGGGCGAAGGAAGCCCATCAGAGAATCAACACCGCGCGGGAGTTTCAGTAACTCCGGCCCTCAACCTCCTTCGATCCGCAAAGAAACCCGGCTTTCTCTTCTCCGGCGGATCGGTCCGATGCATCTTCCAGGTCGGCGTCGTCGAGACGCTCTACCAGCTCGGCATCACGCCCGCCCTCACCCTCGGCGTCTCCGGCGGTGCGTGGAACGCGGCGGCCGTGGCGGCGGGAAACTGGAAACGGCTGCGCGCCTACTGGCGATTCTTCTCCCGCATGCCGTACATCGATCTGACCAACCTCGCGCGCGAGCATTCGCCGTTCATCTGGTCGCGGATTCACGAGCGCGCGTTCTGGCGCTACGTCGGCATGACATTCCGGATGCCGGTGCACATCGGCCTGACACGGCTCAGCGATCGCATGAACGTGATCTTCGATCTTCGCGAGTCGTCGGATCCGTTTCGACTGCTGCTGGCCAGCAACTACCTCCCGCCGTTCTACACGCATCCGCTCGAGATCGACGGAGAGCGCTACGGCGACGGCGGCTGGACGAACAACATCCCGTACGAAGCGCTCTTCGAGCGCGGCTGCGACGCGGTGGTGCTGATCACGATGAAGGGAGAGAGCGAAGGGGGCTTGTACCGGAACGGCGACGACTACCATCACGAGATCGCTCCGCAGTATCGCGAACGGGTGGTGGTGATCCGCCCCCGCCATCGCATGCCGCTCGGCTTCGTCGAGCGCCGCTGGGACCGCCTCCTGCCGATCGTCGAGATCGGTGCGCTGCGCGCCCGCGAAGTGCTCCTCGGCGAACGCCACCCCGAGTGCGATGTCGCCGCGCGGGGAAGGGCGTTCTCGGAGCATCTGGTGAAGGTCAGGGATCTCTTCCGGAAGGTTGCGGGGTTGCGCGGTTCCGCGGTTGCGCGGAATGGGAACGCCGGAGGCGTGCGGGCGAATAGCCGGTGGTGATGCGCCTGCGCAACACCACCGGGTTGTGAGAATCGCCGATCACCGCACCCCGGCTGGGTGCCGGAGGTCCCGCACCCCGACCGGGGTGCCCACCACCGTAATCGTCCAAATCCGGTGGCGCTGCCACCGGCAAATTGCCAGGACGCCTTCAGCGTGGCGTCATCCCAACTTCTTCAGCTCTTCATCGAGGTGCCGCAGCGCGTTCTGCAACGCGGCGCGATGGACGTCGGAGCGGCTCTTCTCCAGCTCGCTGGCGACTCGGCGTCGCGAGAGCTCGACGCTCTCGCGTTTGCGTCGCCGCTCGAGCGCGTCGCGGTCGCCCGGTTGTTCGCGCTCCTGCGGCTCCAGACCTTCCTGCTGCGCCTCGACGGACTTGCTTTCCCATCCTCGGGCCATGAGGACATGCTACGCCTATGCCCGGCGCCACTCCCGAATCCGCTCCGCCACCTTCTCCGGCGTGAAGCCGAGGTGTTCGGCGATCTGTTCGGCGGGGGCGGAGGCGCCGAAGCGGTCGATGCCGATCACGAGCGCGTCGTGGTTGACGTACTTGTACCAGCCGCTCGAGCGGCCGGCCTCGATGGCTACGACCTTCGAGCGGTCGCCGAGCACTTCGTTCTGGTAGTCAACAGGTTGACGATCGAAGAGGTCGAGACAGGGGGCGGAGACGACGCGCGCGCGGACGCCTTCGGCGCGCAGCAGGTCGGCCGTCTTCACCGCCAGCGGCGTCTCGGAGCCGGTGGCGATCAGCGTGATCTCGCCGTCGGCGTAGCCGTCGAGGACGTACGCGCCGCGCCACACCTGGTGCGAATCGAACGCCTCGCCGTGCGGCAGCGGCTCGAGCTTCTGCCGCGTCAGGACGATCAGCGTCGGTCCCTCCGACTTCGCCACTGCCCAGGCCCAGGCCATCGCCGTCTCCGGTCCGTCCGACGGGCGGAAGAGCGTCATGTTCGGGATGAGGCGCAGCGCCCAGAGGTGCTCGATCGGCTGATGCGTGGGGCCGTCTTCGCCGAGGAATACCGAGTCGTGCGTGTAAACGAAGATCGACGGGATGTTCATCAGGCAGGCGATACGCACCGAGGCGCGCATGTAGTCGGAGAAGATCAGGAACGTCGCGCCGTACGCGCGCCACGAGCCGTACAACGTCAGACCGTTGACGATCGCGCCCATGCCGTGCTCGCGGATGCCGAAGTGCAGATTGCGTCCCTTGAAGATGTCGGACGCCGGGGGATGTCCTTCCTCCCCTTTCGGACGCTCGACCGAAGTCGCGTCCTTGATCAGCGTGCTCGTCGACGGCGCGAGATCTGCGGATCCGCCGATGACGAACGGCGCGATCGCGGCAAGCTTCTGGATGACCTGCCCCGACAACGCGCGCGTGGCGAGCGCCTTGTCCGACTTCCCGGCCTCGACGAGCTGCGCCTCGAAGCCCTCCGGCAGCGAGTGATTCCAGTAGCGGTCCCACTCCTCCGCGAGCTGCGGATTGCGCTGGCGCCAATCGCCGTAGCCCTTCTCCCACGACTTGTGCGTGCGAGCGAGCTTCTTCACTTTGCGTGTGAACTCGGCGCGCACTTCATCCGGCACGAGGAATGTCGGCTCCTCGGGCCAGCCGAGGTTCGCCTTCGTCGCCTTCACTTCATCGGCGCCCAGCGGCTCGCCATGCGCGCGCGCCGTGCCGTGGAACTTCGGCGAGCCCCAGCCGATGACCGTCCGGGCGACGATCATCGTCGGCTTCGACGTCTCCTTCTGCGCGCGGCGGATCGCCTTGCGGACCGCGTCGCGATCGTGGCCGTCGATCTTCAACACCTGCCAGCCGTACGATTCGAAACGTTTCCTCACATCCTCGGAGAACGACAGCCGCGTCTCCCCTTCGATCGAGATGTTGTTGTCGTCGTAGAAGAAGATCAGGTTGCCCAGACCGAGGTGGCCGGCTATCGACGATGCCTCGTGACTGATCCCTTCCTCGAGATCGCCGTCGGAACAGATGCCGTAGATGTGGTGATCGACTGGCTTGAATGGATCATCGGTGTTGAAGCGCGCGGCGAGCATCTTTGCCCCGAGCGCCATTCCGACGGCATGCGCGATGCCCTGGCCGAGCGGCCCGGTCGTCACTTCGATGCCCGTCGCGTGGCCGTACTCCGGATGTCCAGCGGTCTTCGATCCCCACTGACGGAAGTGCTGCAGCTCGTCCATCGTCATATCGGGATAGCCGGTCAGATGGAGGAGCGAATAGAGCAGCATCGAGGCGTGGCCGGCGGAGAGGACGAAGCGATCGCGGTTCGTCCAGTGCGGCGACTTCGGATCGTGGTGGAGGAACTCGGTCCAGAGGACGAAGGCCATGTCCGCCATCCCCATCGGCGTGCCGGGATGGCCCGACTTCGCCTTCTCGACCGCGTCGACGGCGAGGAAACGAATCGTGTTGACGCAGAGCTCTTCGAGCTTGTCCTTCTGTCCGATCAGCGGCTCGTTGCTCTCTTCGGCGACCTTGATCGCGGTTGCTGCCGTGGTCTGCTCGTCCATCGTTCCCTCCGGAAGGATCGGCATTATACTCAGCGGGTCCTGCTCCAAAATTCACGGCCGCGGAGGAATCAATGCCAGCCGCAATCGACGAAACGACCGTCACCGTGAAAGGTTCGCCGGTCCGAAGTCTGCAGAGATTCATCGACAACGATCTCTCGCAGGAGCAACGGGAGACGGTGTTCCGCGGCCTTCCTCCCGAATACGCCACCCGCTTCCGCTCGCCGATCCTGGCCACGGAAACGATTCCCGTGCACATGTTGAACCGCCTCACGGAAGAAGCCGCGAAATCGAAGGGCGAAGCGGTCGAGAGCTTCGCGCGGCGCGCGGGACGCGAGGCGGCGGCCGACGCGATCAAGGGGATCTACCGCTTCTTCGCGCTGGTGATGACGCCGCAGGCTTTGCTGTCGAAGGCGTCGCAGATGTGGAGCTCACTCTACAACCGCGGCGAGCTGAAGATCGATCAACAGACGGACAAAGGGGCGCGCATCCGCCTGATCAATTTTCCGTCCGAGCTCGCGGGATGCGCGCGCATCACGGGATGGATCGAGCGGATGGCGGAGCTGACCGGGGCAAAGAACGTGATGGTCAATCAGACCGGCTGCTTCGTGAAAGGGGCGCCGCATTGTGAGTGGACGGTGAAGTGGTCATGAACGTGTTTCCGCCGCAGTCCGATCATCCGCTGTTTCGTTACTTCACCGACGACGAGCGCACCCGCGTCGAGAAGCTCGGCCACATCCGCTATCTGAAGGAAGGCGACTACCTGATCCGGGCCCGCGACACCGACTCGACGCTCTTCACGATCGAGGACGGCCATCTCGACATCGTCGCCGATCGCGACGGCAAAGAGGTCGTCGTGGCCACGGTCGGGGCGGGCGACGTCCTCGGCGAGGTGTCGTTCATCGACGATTCGCCGCGCACCGTGTCGGTGCGCGCCGGCGAAGGGTCGGCCGTGCGCGCGTGGGACAAACGGACGTTGTCGGAGGCGCTGGCCTTCGATCCGCAGTTGCTGGCGAAGTTCTCCGTCGCCATGAGTGAGCTGCTCGTCGAGCGCCTGCGCGACAACGCGCGCCGCGTCTAGTCGCTGCGGCTCGGGCGGTTCTTGCGCGCTTCCTTGTTGCGCTTGTCTTCCTGCTCCGCGTTGTAGATCACCTTCCAGACCACGAAAGCGACGACGGCAACGCCTCCAAGCATCCAGGGCAACATGGGAATCCTTCCGGACAGCGATGCTAAGAGGGCTGGTTCAGGCGGGCTGGCTTAGTCCGAGCATCACCTGATGCATCGAGGAGGATTCGACGAGTGCGAAGTCATCATACTCTCGGATCGGAGATCCAATGACGACCATCAACTGGCCGGAAAAGTTTCATCCGAGTCGCGCTCCGGTGCACGTCCGGAACGAGATCGAGATCGCGGCGCCATGCGAGCGCGTCTGGGCCTGGCTGGCCAGAGCGGAGTTGTGGCCGGCGTGGTACGACAACGCGGCAGACGTGCAATTCCTGAATGGACCCGGTCCCGATCTCGCGCTGGGTACGCAGTTCCGGTGGCGGACATTCGGCGTCCGCATCGTGTCGACCGTCCAGGAATTCGAGCCGCCGTTCAGGATGGCATGGGACGCGGTCACCACCGGCGTGGAGGCGTGGCACGCCTGGCTTCTCGAACCAACTGCTGACGGATGTCACGTCACGACGGAAGAGACGCAATACGGAGTGTTCGCCCGCACCGGAGATCTGCTGATGCCGAATCGAATGTCACGTGGTCATCAGCGCTGGCTCGAGGGACTGCGCGATCGGGCGTTGTCCGGACCACCGGCGTAACGTCCGTCGCCTCACCTGCAGCGAGCCGCATAGTACGATTCGGTCGTGGGCACTCAGCGCATCGTGCCGATGGGCGGCGGAGGTTTCAGCATGGAGCCGCGGAACCCGCGCCTCGACAAGTGGCTGCTGAGTCTCGCACGCGGACGAAAGCCGCGCGTTCTCTTTGTGCCGACCGCGAGCGGCGACGCCAGTGACTACATCGACCGTTTCTATCGCGCTTTTGGCCGGCTTCCGTGTACTCCCGCGCACCTGACGCTCTTCAATCGCACCGTAATGGATCTGCGGAAGTTGGTGACATCACAAGATCTCATTTACGTCGGCGGTGGAAACACGGCCAATATGCTCGCCGTCTGGCGGCTTCATGGAGTGGATGAGGCGCTACGGGAAGCGTGGCACGGCGGCGTCGTGCTGTGCGGAGTGAGCGCGGGCGCTCTCTGTTGGTTCGAAGCGGGCGTGACCGATTCATTCGGAAGAGAATTGCAACCGCTGACCAACGGCCTGGGGCTGCTGCCCGGCAGTTTCTGCCCTCATTACAACGGAGAGGCTGACCGCAGGCCTGCATTTCAACGGCTGGTGAGACAAGGACGTTTGCCTTCCGGGTTTGCGGCAGATGACAGCGTGGCGCTGCTATTCGAAGGTTCGCACGTTTCGGATGTCGTTCGTTCCCGGCCAGGTGTTCAGGCATACGAGGTGCTCGCCGAGCATGGCCGCGCCGTTGAACGACCCGTTGCTGCACGCACATTGCCGGTTTGATCCGATGCTCGACTACTACCGAACACTGATGGCCGACGACATAAGAACGCTGAGGTATCGCCAGGCGCTCACGGCGGTTCTTCGAAAAGGTGATTCGGTTCTCGATCTCGGTTGCGGAACGGGCATCTTGTCTTTCTTGGCGTGTAGCCTAGGCGCCAAGAGCGTCGTGGCCATTGACAGCCGGAATGTCGCCGATGCGGCAGAGCTGATGGCGAAGCATTTCGGATTCGCGGACCGTGTCTCCGTGCGGCATCAAGACTCCAGCACGGTGACACTGCCGGAACCGGTGAATGTGCTGGTCACCGAAACGCTCGGGATGCTCGGGCTGGATGAAGGCATTCTGGGAAGCGTCATTGATGCGCGCCGCCGGCTGCTGGCCACCGATGCTCAGGTGATTCCGAAAAGAGTCAGCATTTCATTCGTTCCGATTGACTCAGCCGAAATCTATGACCGTCATGTCGGATGGTGGAGAACCGAGCCATGTGGCTTCGATTTTTCGCCGCTTGGAGTCTTTGCGTCGAACAGCATCTTTCCAGTGAAACTACATGCCGACTCGTTCCTTTCGGCGGGAGCGGAGACGATCGTCGCCGACCTGGAGACGGTGAAGGAATCAACGGCGCTGGGCGCTGCCACATTTGTCTCGTCTCGTAGTGGCCGACTCCACGGCTTCGGCGGTTGGTTTACGGCTACGTTGGCTCCCGGCATCGAGTTATCAAGCCTGACCGACAACACACATTGGTACAACGGATTTCTTCCTCTTGAACGTCCTATCGAGTTGGTCGCCGGCGCACGTATCTCTCTGAAGGTAGAGTCGCATTCAAACGGCCAGGTCTGGCGGTGGCACGGGGAAGTGGAGTCGTCGTCAACGGAGGCGTTCGATCAATGCACTGCTTTCGGTTCGCCACCGTGCAAATCTCACCGACCTCTTGAATGAGGTTCTCAAGGCCCAGCTTCTACCTCGAGTTAGCCCGCCGATGTCTCGCGCGCTTGCGCTGCGCACGCCGCCGTTTTACGATATTACCGATCGATAGCGGATCGAGGGGTACACATGGGACGAACGAAGGTCTCATCGAAATATCAGGTTGTGATTCCGAAAGACATTCGCGAGAAAGTTCGTGTACGACCAGGGCAGGAGTTCCAGGTTATAGCCAAAGGCGGGATCATTAGCTTTGTTCCTGATAAACCAATCTCTGCGATGCGAGGTTTCGTGCGCGGGATCCGCACGACTGGCTTCAGGGAGAAGAAGGAACGCCTTTGATCGTTATCGACTCTTCCGGCTGGCTTGAGTTCTTCGCCGACGGACCGTATGCGGATGAATTTGCAGCTCGACTGAGACAACCAGCGAACGTGATCACGCCGACGATCGCGATTTACGAAGTGTACAAATGGATCAAACGGGAACGATCCGAGGACGATGCGATTTACGCAGCTGCCACGATGCGCAAGACTCTCGTTGTGGACCTTTCTGACGAGATTGCGTTGACAGCGGCCGATCTCAACCTGGCCCACAAACTTCCGATGGCAGACGCGATCATTCTCGCAACTGCTCGAGCGCATGACGCCGAGGTCTTGACGACAGATTCTGACTTCGACGGCGTTGAGGGAGTAACGGTCTTCTCCAAAAAGCAGCCGTAGGCCTGTTCCCCGGGCAGTCCGAGCGGTATTGCCCTTAGCCAGTCACAATAGATGCAGCCGGACGGCGGTTTCCGTTTCCCGTCCGCCCAACTACCGCTTGTGCTCCAGCGCAAAGCGGATCCGCTCGTTCGTCGATGGATGGCTGAAGTGCCACAATTCGATGAACCGGCTCGGCTCGGGGTTGACCTTCGAATCCTCCGCGAATTTCCGGAACGAGCTCGCCAGCGGCTCGTTCAGGTGCGTCAGGTCGAGACTGAACACGTCGGCCTCGTGCTCGACGTAGCGTGAGAACGCGGAGGTCACCGGCGTCAGAAAAAAGCCGATGACAGCGGCGACGATGAGCAGCCACGGCACGGCTGCCGGATCGCCCGGCTCGCGCACGCCCCAGCGGGCGCCCCAGCGGGCGGTGCCGCGATCGTAGACCGCCTGGCCGGTGAAGAAGACGATGAACGAGACGACGACGGTGAACGCCAGCCCCTTCCAGACGTGATTGAGGACGTAGTGCCCCATCTCGTGTCCCATCACAGCCAGTACTTCATCGCGATTCATTTTCGCCAGCAGCGTGTCCCAGATGACGATCCGCTTCGTCGGCCCGAGGCCGGTCACGTAGGCGTTCATCGTCTTCGTCTGCTTCGACTTGTCGACCTGATAGACGCGGCTCCCCTCGATGCCGGCCTGCGACGCCTCATCGAGCAGCGCCTTCTCCAGCACCGGATCCTGCAGCTTCGTGAACTTGTTGAAGATCGGATCGAGGAAGACCGGCGCGATGATGACGAAGAAGACGCTGAGCGGAATCGACGCCAGCCACAGTACGAGCCACCACCGCTTGATCCTGCGGATGCCGAGCAGCGCGAGCGCACCGAGCGGCGCGAAGATCAGCACGGTGACGGCGAACGCCTTCGTCTGATCCCAGAGCCACGACGCGAACGTCTGATTCGTGAGATCGAACTGATGCGGCACGAAGTAGTCGGCGTAATACGTCAGCGGAAAATCGAGGATGGCGATGGCGACCGCGAAGAAGAGGATGTAGAGCATCGCGGCGAGGAACGGTCGTCGCACGACGCGCTGCGCGAGATCGCGCATCTTCGCCGAGACGCCGGTGGCGAGCAGCAGGAGCAGCGTCGCGATGCCGTACAGCGTGCCGCCGAAGTAGATCGATTCGCTGATCCGGCTATGCCGCAGCATCTCCGGCGTGACCTTCACCTCGAAGCGCTTCTCGTCGCTCGTCGAAGGGGATGGCTCCGGTTTCGGCTGGGCGATGACCGCGACGGCCGCGGTCACGACGGCCGCGGCGGCGAGTGCGAACAGTAGGCGGCGCATGCCGCGATTGTAGCGTTACGCGCGGAGCGCTTCGACCGGCGACAGACGCGAGGCCGACATCGACGGATACAAGCCCGCCAGCAGGCCGATGAAGATCGCGAAGCCGCTGGCGACGCTCAGGCCGAAGAACGAGACCGGCAACCCCGCGGGGAACGCGCCGGAGATCGCCTTCACGATGCCGATGCCGCCGGCCAGACCGATCGCCGCGCCGACGACCGAGAGCGTCACCGACTCGATCAGGAACTGCATGAAGATCTCGCCGTCGCTCGCTCCCATCGACTTGCGCAGCCCGATCTCGAACAGCCGCTCGGAGATCGAAATCTTGAGCACGGAGAAGATGCCGACGCCGCCGATCAGCAGCGAGATGCCGGCGATGGAGAAGAAGACGATGCGCCAGTTGCGCAGCAGCACGACGACCTTGCCGCGCTCCTTCAGGATCTCCTTGCCGATGTTGTCGATGTGCACGTCGCGGATGCCGTTGTGCGCCTTCTGCATCACGACCGTCGCTTCATCCTCGGCGTCGACCGACTTCTCCGGCTCGACCGCCTTGGCCAGCATGTACGACATCGAGTTGCGGCCGTACATGTCGCGGTAGATCGAGAACGGGATGTAGATGCCGCCCGTCTCCTTCCGCATGTCGTCGTCGTTGACGAACTCCATGTTGAACTTCGTGCCGACGCCGATGACGGTCAGACGCCGTCCGCCGACGTTGAGCTGCTGCCCGACCGCGTCGCCGCCGCCGAAGAGCTGCTGCTTGAGCTTGTAGCCGATGACGCACACCGGCGCGACTTTCTCGTCGTCCGAGGCATCGATGAACCGCCCCTCGGACGTGCCGCGTCCTTTGATCGACTTGAATCCGCCGCCGATGCCGTAGACGTCGACGCGGCGCGTGACCTTGCCGGCCGTGATCACCGCGCGGTTCTCACCGACAGGCGAAACGGAGGTGACGAGCTCGTTGTCCTCGAACCGTCTGACATCTTCCACGCGCAGTCCGCGCGACATGTACGCCTTCGCGCGCTCGACCTTGTCGCTCGGCGTGCGGGGCGAGATCGACAGCACGCCGTCCAGTCCGAGATCCGCGAAGCCCTGCCACACGCCCGCTTCGACGCCGTCGAGCACGGAGAGGACAATGACGAGCGCCGTCGTGCCGAGGATGACGCCGATGAGCGTGAAGAATGAGCGGAGCGGATGCCCCTTCACTTCCTCGAGACTGGTGCGGACCGATTCGCCGACGTGCATCGCTTACTCCGTCCTCAGTGCGACGATCGGATCGAGACGCGACGCGCGGATCGCCGGGTACATGCCGAACAGCAGGCCGGTCCCCGCGGCGAAGATCATAGCGTTGACCAGCGTCCCCATCGTGATGACCGTCGGCTGATTGATCAGTGATGTGATGGCCTCGGTGAAGAGGCGTCCGATGAACAGCCCGAGGAAGCCGCCGAAAAGCGACACCAGGATCGACTCGCTGAGGAACTGGAAGAAGATCTGCGCCGGCGAGGCGCCGACCGCCTTCCGCGTCCCGACTTCGCGCACCCGCTCGTTGAACGACGCGAGCTGGATGTTCATGACCACGATGCCGCCGACGAGCAGGGAGATGATTCCGCAGACCATGAAGGTCATGTCGTACATCTTGTTGTTCTGCTCGTTGCGCTTGAGGTTCGCGACGCGCGACATGACCTCGTAATCCTTCACGCCATGCTCGCGCATCAGGATGCGCGCGACCTCGTCGACCGCTTCATCGGATCGCTTCACGCTCTTCATGCGCGTCTGCATCCGATCGATCTTGCCGTGGCTCAACGTTTCGCCGCGGCGCGTGATGAGCGTCGTGACCGGGATGTAGATCTGGCGGTTCATCCAGCGCAGCACGTTCCGCTTGTCGTCGAAGGTGAAGTACTTCTCCTCCATCACGCCGACCACGGAGTAGCCGGTATCGCCGATGGTCAATGTCTTGCCGATCGGGTTGTCGCTGCCGAAGAACTCCTGCGCCCGCTCGCTGCCGAGGACCACGACGCGCGCCGCGGAAGCGACGTCGTTGTCGGTGATGAAGCGGCCGGAGCCGGCGTGGAAATCGGTGAGCGGCGCGTACTCGGGAGTGATGCCGCTGATCTCGCGCGTCTTCTCGACCCGTGCGAATCGGACGACCGATTGCTGCGAAGCCATCGGCGCGACGAGGTCGATCTCGCGCGCGTAGCGGCGGATGGCGAGCGCGTCGGAGTACGTGAGGCCCTTCGACGCCAGCGCCTTCGCGTTCAGCGTCACCTTGCCGGTCGGCTTGTTCCAGACCCACATCTTCTGGATGCCGCCGCTGACGCGGTAGAACTCCATCGAGGCCGCCTTCCCCGCCGTGGAGAGCGAGAAGGTGGCGACGATCGACGCCGCGCCGAGGATGATGCCGACCAGCTGCAGCATCGTGCGACCGAAGTGGTCGCGGATGTCGCGGAAGCCGTCGATGATCGATTCGAAGATGATCATTGTTCGCTCGACTCGATGAGTCCGTCGACGATCCGGATGCGGCGCTGCGTCTTCGCGGCGATGACCGGATCGTGCGTGACGAGGATGATGGTCTGGCCCGCGCCGGAGAGCTCTTCGAAGATCCGGATGATGTCGCTGCCGGTCTTCGTGTCGAGGTTTCCGGTCGGCTCGTCGGCGAGGATGAGCGACGGATTGTTCACCAGTGCGCGTGCGATGGCGACGCGCTGGCGCTGACCGCCCGACAGTTCATTCGGACGATGCTTCGAGCGGGTGTTGAGGCCAACCTTCTCCAGCGCCTTCATCGCCCGCTCCTGGCGCTCGTCGCGGCTGATGCCGGCGTAGAGGAGCGGCAGCTCGACGTTCTTGAGGATCGTCGCGCGCGGCAGCAGGTTGAAGGTCTGGAAGACGAAGCCGATCTTGCGGTTGCGGATCCGCGCCAGCTCGCGCGAGGTGAGCGTGGCGACGTCTTCGCCGTCGAGCCAATAGCGGCCGGTGCTCGGCGAATCGAGGCAGCCGAGGATGTGCATCAGCGTCGACTTGCCGGAGCCCGACGGTCCGATGATGGCCACGAACTCCCCCGCCGTGATCGCGCAATCGATGCCGCACAACGCTTTCACGGCGTTCTCGCCGGAGTCGTACGTCTTGCTGATCTGCTCGAGCGTGATCAATGCGCGCTCGGGCACCGCTTCGAGCACCGGTTCCGCCTCGACGTCGTATTTGAAGATCGCGCTCATGTTTTCTCCTCCGCCAACTGCCAACTGACAACTGCCTAATCGTCGTTATCGTCTTTCTTCTTGTCGGCCGGGAGCGTCGGATCTTCGAGCGCTACTTCTTCGCCCGTCTTCAATCCGCTGACGATCTCGACGCGGGCGTTGTCGGAGAGGCCGGTGACGACGACGCGGCGGTCGAACCAGGTCTTCCACGCGTCCTTGTTGTCTTTGTCGTCCTTCTTCGACTTCGCCGCCGCTTCCGCGGTCTTGGCGTCGACGTGCTTCTTCACGTAGACGACTTCCTGCGAGTCGCGGGTGAAGACCGACTCGACCGGGACGGTGAGGACCTGCGGCTTCTTCTCGCCGAGGACTTCGATGTTGGCGGTCATGCCGGAGCGGAGCTCGCGGCCCTGCGCGTCGAGGCGGACCTCGACGTCGAACACGCGTACCTTGTCGTCGATGCGCACGGCCGGCGCGATGCGGGCGATGCGTCCGGCGAACGAGATCTTCGAATACGCGTCGAGCGTCACCTTCACCGGCATGTCGACGTGGATCTTGCCGATATCGACCTCGTTCACGCCGGCCTTGACGATCATCGAGGAGACGTCGGCGACGGAGAAGAGGACGGTGCCGGCGTTGAATGACGAGACGCCGGAGGTGATGGTGTCGCCGATCTCGACGTTCTTGGTCAGCACGAGGCCGTCCATCGGCGCGACGACGTTCGATCCCTGGAACTTGTCGGGCGCGGCGCCGATCGGGATGCCGCTCTTCTCGACGATGTTGTACTTCTCCTGCGCCTTCTCGAACTCCTGCTTGGCGGCGAAGAAGTCGGCCTCGCTGTCGCGATTGGCCTTGTTCGCCAGCAGGCCGTCGAGGAAGAGCTTGTGATCCTGCTCGTAGTTCTTCCTGGCCTGGGTGTAGCGGATCTCGGCAGCGCTGAGCTGATTCTTGACGTCGGCCAGCGACTGCGCCTGAGCGAGATCGGGCTCGACGCGGGCCAGCACTTCGCCGCGCTTCACCTGATCGCCGTCACGATGGATGATCGCCACGACCTTGCCCGACACGGCCGATTTCACATCGACCTTGACCTCGGGCTGCACGTTGCCGACTTCGGTGACTTTCACCTGAACGTCGGCCACCTCGGCCTTCCCGACCTTGACCGGCGCCTTGGGATCCTGCTTCTTCCCGCCTGCTTTCATCGCCACGAAGACGACGACGATGGCGACCGCCAGTACCAGAACCGAGACCGTTGCGACTTTGCGTTTCCGCTTCGACATTTCCACACCTCGTGAGGTTTGCTACGGGCTTGTACGAGGTGGGGATGGGAGGGTTTCAAAACGTTACTTACTGGGTTGCAGAGTTGCTAGGTTGCTTGGTTGCTGGGTGGTCCCAAGCAACCTAGCAACCAGTAACCCAGCAACTTACAGACTATTCAACTGCTCCGCCGGATACGTCTTCGCATCGACCTTCGCATGCGCCTGCGCGATCACGCCGTTCTCGTCAATGACGTAGGCGATGCGGCGGGCGTATTCGTCCGATGCTTTTTCGGCGGCGCCGTAGGCCAGGCCGATCTTGTGGTCGGTATCGCAGAGGAGCGGGAAGGTGAAGCGGAACTTCTCCGCGAATTTCGCATTCTCTTCGGGGGTGTCGAAGCTGACGCCGAGGATCAGCGCGTTCTTCGCCGCGTACTCTTTCGAGAGGTCCCGGAACCCGGAACCTTCGAGCGTTCAGCCGGGTGTGTCGGCCTTCGGATAAAACCAGAGGACGACCTTCCTGCCGCGGAGGTCGTGCAGACGGATGCGGTTGCCGTTGTGATCGGTCGCATCGAAATCGGGGGCTGGATCGCCGACATTCAACATTCGGGCTTCTCCTCCAAAAGCTAACTTAAAGACGTATTTCAACTTACCGCTGAGCGACATTGGTATCCCTCTCGCAATTATCTCCCGCAGGAGGTCATGTATGACAGCCTTGATTCAACGAAAAATCGCGGCAGCCGTGCTCAGCGCTGCGCTGCTCATTCCAGCCACATCAGCATTCGGTAATGACTGGTCGAAACATCGCAGTCGAACCCGCGGAACGGTGATCGGCGCATCCGCCGGAGCGTTGCTCGGACCGCCGGGAGCGGTGGTCGGCGCCGCCGTTGGTAATGGCGTGCAGTACGTGCGAAGCGCGGCGCGCCATCATCACTACCGGCACCACTATCGGCATCATCGTTAGCAGTTAATCGTTGGCAGTGGGCAGGAGCTACTGCCCACTGCCAACGGCCCACGGCCAACTACGAATCCTTCATCCACTCGAACACCTGGTAGTGCTCACCGTTCATACCGAGGCGCGTGTAGACCTGCTGCGCGCGGGTGTTGCGGCGGTCGACGTAGAGGCGGATGCCGCGGATCGCGGGATCGGCGTTCACGAGTGATTGCACGTGCTCGTACAGACCGGCGTACACCCCCTGGCCACGAAACTCCGGAATGACGAACACGCTCTGGATCCACCAGACCAGGCCGTTGCGCCAGTCGCTCCATTCGTACGTGATGAGGAGCGATCCGACGACGCGTCCGCCGCTCTCCGCGACGAAGTAGCGTCCGCGGCTCGCATCGGCGAACACGCCTTGCACGCCGCGGGTGCAGGTGTCGCGATCGAGGTCGAGCTCCTCGGTCTCGCGTGCCATGGCGATCTGAAAGTCGATAATGGCGCCCGCATCGTCGCGGAGGGCCTGGCGAAAGGTGACTGCGGTGTGCATGACGATATGAAAGCACAATCGCGCGCCCTGCTCTGGCTCGTCGCCTCAGCGCTGATGTTCGGCGCCATGGCCTTCACGGCGAAGCTCGCGGCGGCGCGGCTCTCCGGACCGCAGGTGGCGATGATCCGTTTCGCGGTCGGGCTCCTGCCGCTGCTGCTCGTGCCGAACATCCGCCGCACGGCGCTCAACTACCAGCGGCTCGACCTCCTGCTCATCCGCGGCTTCTTCGGCGGCCTCGCCGTTCTCTTCTACTTCATCTGCATCCAGCACTCGAGCGTCGGCGTGGCGACGCTGCTGAACTACACGGCGCCGATCTACAGCGGCCTCTTCTCGATGCTCTTCATCGGCGAGCACTTCAGCGCGAAGGTGCTGATCCCGCTGCCGATCGCGCTCCTCGGCGTCTTCCTCGTCGTGCACGCGCATGCCCGTCCCGGCGAAGTGCTCGGCTTCCGGCGCTGGGAAGTGATCGGCGCGCTGTCCGCGGTCTGCTCCGGCGCGGCGGTGACCGCGATCCGCGCCGCGCGACGCGGCGAAAGCTCCTGGTCGATCTACGGCAGCTTCTGCCTCCTCGGGCTGCTGACGACGATGCCGCAGGGAATCATGAGCTGGCGCAACCCGTCGCACGACGAGTGGTGGGCGCTCGGCGCGATGTCGCTGCTGGCGATCGGCGCACAGCTGACGATGACGTTCAGCCTCCGCTGGGTCGATGCGATGACGGTCGGCGTGATCTCCCAGCTCGCGGTGCTCTTCTCGATGGTCCTCGCCGCGATCTTCATCAACGAGCCGATCACGACGATGGCCGCCATCGGCGCGGGGTTGTCGATTGGAGGCGTGGCGGGAGTGACGTTCGTGCAGACGGCAGATAGGAAGCCGAGTGTGGGGCGGGTTCTCTAACCCGCCCGCCCCCGGGGGCGGCGGGTTGGAGAACCCGCCCCACACTCAAGCCATCACTTCGGCGGCCCGCGCGAACGCCACGTCGAGATCCTTCGCCAGATTCCGCCGCCCGAATTCCTCGAGCATCCCGGCGCGAACCACCGCCCGCAGCGGCTGGTGGCGGATCTCCGTCAGGATCAGCGTCGTGCCCTGGTGCCGGCACTTCCTCGCCATCTGCTCCAGCGCGTGGATGCCCGTCGCGTCGATGGCCGGGACGTTCCGCATGCGAAGGATGAGCACCTTCGGCGGCCGGTCGATCTCCATCATCACGTCCTTCAGCTTGTCGGCCGCGCCGAAGAAGAACGGGCCGTTGACCTCGTACACCTCGACCCCTTTCGGGATCTCGTGTCCGCCGACGATCCGCTTGCCGCGCCGTGACTCCGTGATCTCTCCCGGATCTTCGCCGTCGCGCAGCTCGCTGGTGATCCCCTCGACGTTCGTGATGTCCGACATCCGCTTCATGAAGAGGAGCGACGCCACGACGATGCCGACCTGCACGGCGACGGTGAGGTCGACGAACACGGTCAGCGCGAACGTGAGGATCAGCACGACGATGTCGCTCTTCGGAGCGCGCAGCAGTCCGGCGAACGAGCGCCACTCGCTCATGTGATACGCAACGACGACGAGGATCGCGGCGAGCGACGCCAGCGGCACCATCGCCGCCCACTTGCCGGCGAAGACCAGGATCAGCAGCAGAACGAGCGCGTGAACCATCCCGGCGAGCGGCGTCCGTCCGCCGCTGCGGATGTTGGTCGCCGTGCGCGCGATCGCGCCGGTGGCGGGGATGCCGCCGAAGATCGGCGAGGCGATGTTGGCGACGCCCTGCGCCACCAGCTCCATGTTCGATTTGTGCCGCGTGCCGATCATGCCGTCCGCGACGACCGCCGACAGCAGCGACTCGATCGCCGCGAGCAGCGCGATGGTGAACGACGGCGCGATCAGCTCCTTGAAATGCTCGAGCGGAATCGATGGGAAGTGCGGCATCGGCAGTGACGTCGGCACGGCGCCGAAACGCGAGCCGATCGTCTGGACCGGCAGGTGGAAGATCTTCACGACCGCCGTCGCCACGATCATCGCCACGAAAGGTCCCGGTACCTTCGTCGAGATCCGCGGCCAGACGATCAGGATCGCCAGCGTGCCGAGCGCGACGAGCATCGCGGGCATCGAGATCGTGCTGAAGTTCTCCGCGTACGTCACCCACTTGTCGACGAACTCCGGCGGCACCTTCCCCATCTTCATCCCGAAGAAGTCCTTCATCTGACCGGAGAAAATGATCACGGCGATGCCCGACGTGAATCCGGTGATGACCGGGTACGGAATGAACTTGATGAGCGCGCCCATTCGCGCCAGGCCGAGGACGATGAGAATCGCGCCGGCGATCATCGTGCAGATCACGAGGCCGTCGTAGCCGAACTTCGCCACGATGCCGTAAACGATCACGACGAAGGCGCCGGTCGGACCGCCGATCTGCACGCGGCTGCCGCCGAGTGCGGAGATCAGGAAGCCGGCAATGATGGCAGTGTAGAGACCGCGCTCGGGCGGAACACCGGAAGCGATGGCAAAGGCCAGCGCGAGCGGAAGAGCGACGATGCCGACGACGACACCGGCGATGAGGTCACGCAACAGCCTCTCGCGCGTGTAGCCCTCGCGAAGACAGACGATGGACTTAGGAATGAACATCGGACCAGGTCGGAATTGTATCGGACGTCGATCGATACAAGCGCAACCAACCGATGCAGAGCAGGAACGCGGCGATCGAGAGCATCGCACCGAGCTCGATGCCGGCGGGCCTCGTGTTGACAGGCATCGGCTGCGGGATCGTGTTCGGAACCTCGGTCACGCTGCCGTCACTGTTGATGACGTAGCGGACGCCGAGCCGCGCCAGCACCGCGAGGTTCGCCGGCGAGAGTTGCCGCGGGATCGTGTGCAGCAACGGGTCGTAGCCGGCGGCGAGGAGCTCGTCGACGCGCGGCTTCGACGTCAGCACGTCGTACGAGACGACGTCGCGCACGCCATAGTTGGTGCCGAGGTTCGCGGGGAAGACTTCGAAATTCGCGGCGATGAGCCAGCGGCCGTGCGGATCGAGGCTCCTGATCTTCGCGATGGCGGCCGGCATCGGCGGAGCGTCGCTCAGCGGAACGGCGGGATTGAATCCGAGGCCGAACGCGAAGAGCTCGGCGAGCGCGGCGAGCACGACGATGCGATGCCGGCCGAGGATCAAGCCGATCCCTCCGAGGAGCCAGATGAGTCCCGGCAGCGCGATGCGGCGCAGCGCGGTCGCACCCGCGGCGACGAGGTAATACGACAGACGCTGTTCGTAGACCGCGGCCGCCTGCTGCAGCTGACCGCGGGCTTTCAACTGCACGATGAGGTCGTGCGCCATCGACACGAGCGTTTGCCGCATCGGCGGCAGCGCGGGGATGATTCCGGCGACGAGCAGCGCGGCACCCGCGACAACGAGCAGCAGGCCGAGCTTCCGCCGCGGCCGCGACGCGAGCACGCGCAGCGCGGGACCGGCGGCCATCGCGGCGAAGAGGATGAAGAGCGTCGCGCAGTATTCGAGCGCGAGCAGCCGGATCATCGGCACGTTGCGCAGCGCGCGCTCGATTCCCGGCGGGCACCACGAGATGACGAGCGCGATGACTCCGATCTTCAGCCCGCGCCGCAGCACATCCGGCAGCTCGCGCCAGGCAACCGCGATTGCAATCAGCACGATCGCCCCGACGAAGGCTCCGGCGCGAATCGAAAACGCCTCGGCGTGCGGCAGCGCGGTCAGATCGAGCTCCCCCCGAAGCGGACTGCCGAGGATGCCGGGGACGAATTGCGAGATCACGGCCCAGATGCGGAACGGATGCACCGTCAGCGTGCGCACCGCCGCGGCGTCGCTGTTCTGCACGAGCAGCGCGAACGGCACGAGGACGACGCCGAGCAGAAGAAATCCGAAAAGCGAACCGACGGCCGCTGGAATCGCGCCGAGCAGTCCCCACTTGTGCGAACGCTCGCTGCTCCAGATCAGAAAAACGATGCAGCCGCCGACGCCGGCGAGGAGCGTTTCGGGATGTCCGCCCGCCGTGATCAGCGCGGCGAAGACGATCACCAGCGCCGCATGCTTCTCCTCCGGCTGGCGGATGAGGCACAGACACGCGGCGAGAAATCCCGGCAGAAATGCGAGGACGTTCGTGTGCGGAAAGAGGAGCCAGACGATCATCTCTCCGCTGCAGGCGTAGACGATCGCCGAGACGATCGCGTCGTTCGGCGCAACGTCGAGCTCGCGCGCCAGCCAGTACGCACAGAGCGCGGCGACGATCAGCTTCAACAGCGCCGCGAGCGCCCAGCCGTGCAGACCGAACAGCAAGCGCGGCCAGGTGAACGGCGAGAAGAGCGCGGTCTGCGGATTGGCGAAGAGCGGTCCGCCATCGCCACCGAAACGATTGATCCACGGCATCTCGCCGCGCGCCAGCATCCGTCGCACTTCGCCGTCCCACACCGCGAACTGCACGACCGGGTCGGAGAGGAGCGAATTCGAGACGCGGACGCGCAGCGCGGGATCGCGCTTCCAGGCCAGCGCGTCACGCGGCGCGTCGACCGGCAACAACACGCGGCCCGGCAGGAGCGCCGGGCCGGCGTAGAGCAGTGCGACAGCGGTGAAGATCAGTGCGAGACGAAGGCGCAATGATCGGGATGTTAACAGTCACCTTCACCGCGGCGTAAACGTGATCGTCAATTCGAAATAGGTGTCGACCGGCTGACCGTGCAGCGTGCCGGGCGCGAAGGTCCACTGCCGGAACGCATCGAGTGCCGGCTGATTGAACGGCGGAAAGGTGCTGCTCACGATTTCCGGATCGCTGAGGTTGCCGTTCTTGTCGATGATGCAGTGCAGGCGCACGACTCCGCCGATCTTTCCCCGAAGCGCAAGCCCCGGATACTTCGGCTCGACGCGCGACAGCACACGCGCGGCATGCACCTCGCCGACCGCGACGAGCGGGCCGGACGGCGTCGGAACGGAAACCTGCGCCAGCGGCTGACCGACGTCGATGCCATGCTCGTCGCCATCCGGCACGCCCCACTGTCCGTGAGTGTCGCGGCCGTCGGTGTTGCCCTGTCCGGCAGTGTCGGTCGTGCCGACGGTCGGCACGCTGTTCGGAATCTGGTTCGGCGTCACATCCTGCGGAACCTGCGGCGGCGCGGTCTGCTGATGCTGCGCGGGCGGCGGCTGCGGCGTCGGGTTGCGCGGCGCGTCGGGATTGCCCCTCGGCAGCGGCGGCAGGACAACCGGCAGAACTTCCTGCAGCATCTCCATCTGTCGTGGCGTGTTCATCGGAAACGACGACGTCTGAATGCTCATCGCGACGGCGGCCGCGGCGACGAAGGAGTGAAACGCGATCGACATCGTGAGGACACCTGCTTTCCTCGGCGCTGCGATGGCGCGGGCGTTGACGACTGAGGTCTCGAACATGGTCTGTCCTCCTATGCACCGTTCGACCGGGCTGGCCCGTTTTTCGAAACCGCAGCCATGCAACAATGAGGTGAACACCATGCCGATATTGATCGCCGCCCTGATGATGACCGCCTCACTCCACCTCTCGATCAAGACCGACGGCGGCTTCACCGGCCGCGGCGTCGGACAGCTGTCGATCGACGGCGACAAGGCCACGACCGAGCGCTGCGAGGGCACGATCACCGCCGAGGAGCGGCAGCAGTTGATCGCCGCGATCTCGTCGGCGAAGAAACTGAAGTGGAGCGAGTCATACGGCATCGCCCATCCCGACGCCGTCCGCTGGACGCTGCAGACCGCGGGACGAACGACGTCGTGGTACGACGGCAACGACCTGCCGAAGGAGCTTCAGGAGTTGCGCGACCTGGCGTGGAAGGTGCGCGGGCGCGTGGTCAGCGAGTGCAAGTAAGGAGCTAGCGCGGCAGCGCCGCCAGCCGGCCGAGCGCGCCGCGATGGCTCGGATTGAAGCGCAGCGCCTCCTCGAACCAGCCGCGCGCTTTCGCGAAGTCGCCGCGGCGCGCCGCGATGTCGCCGAGCATCACCAGCGCGTCGACCGCGTACGGCACCTCGCTCACCGCGAAGTCGAGCTCGCGCGTGGCGCGGTCGTAGTCGCCACGATTCGCCGCATCGATAGCGATCATGATGTGCGGCCGGAAGAGCCCGCGCGTCTTCGGATCGGCGGCGAGTTTCTCCAGCGCGTCGAACCCGCGCCGGTCGCCGAGGCTGGCGAGCACGAGCGCCGACATCTGCCGCGCAGGTACAGCCGGATCCTCGAGCAGCGACGCAACTCCTTCGGCGGAATCACGCGTGTGCGCATAGCCGAGCGCTTCGAGCAGCTTCTCGCGGACCAGCTGATCGCGATCGTGCAGCAGCGGGACGAGCACGCGGGAGGCATCGCTCGGGAAGCGTTGCGCGAGCAGCACCGCGCACGCGCCGCGCAACGTCGGCGCCTCGCTCGCGTCCTGCACGACCGCCGTCAGCGGCGCGAGGCTCGCGTTGCGCGTCTTCTCGTCGATCGCGTCGGCGAGCCGCACGCGCCGCGCCTGACGTGACGCCGCCTGCGGCCACCACTGCTCGATCGCCTTCTGCATCTCCGCGGGTGGTTTGTCGCGATGGCAGTTCGTGCAGGCGTTCGGCACGTCGTGACGGATCGTGTTCACCGGATTCGGGACGTCAATCGCGTGATCGGGAAACTTGTCGAGCACTCCGCTGACGAGCTTCGGCATGTGGCAATCGACGCAGGTGGCAGATCGATGATGGGAGTGCGATGCGTCGATGTTCTTGTGGCAATCGCCGCAGCTCCCCTCCTGCTTCATCTCATTCGGACCGTGATCCTGATGCGGCGCGGTGTGGCAGCTAAGGCAGGTCGCGTTGCCGAGGCGGAAGCAGCGCGACTGCGTCACGGCCTGGTATTCGAAGCTCGAGCTCGACGGGCGGCCATCGGCGAAGAACTCGCCGCTCCGCTCCGTGCCGTCGGTGATCACGAGGGCCTGGTAGCGGTCGTCGTAGCGCTCGCCGGGACGGAACTGATCGCCCGACGCGAGCAGCGGAAAGAGCGGCTCGTGCGGGCCGTGGCAGCGTCCGCACACCGACATGTCGTTCTTCGCCGGGCGGAAGATGTCGCTCTTCGCCTTCGTCTCCGCGTGGCGCGCGCCGGGACCGTGACACCCCTCGCATGCGGCGCCCGCGTCGGCGAACGTCGTCGACCACGAATGCGCGGCGCGGTCGTAGCGGACGTCGACGCCGGTGGCGTGACACTCGAGGCATTCCTTGTTCACCGTCCGCTTGAAGTTCGTCCAGAAGTGCGGATGCTCCGGCCCCACCCTCCCCTGCTTCGACTCGTTGTAGTCGACCCAGTCGCCGCGTCCGGTCACGTGGTAATAGACCGGCAGCACCTGCCAGCGGCCGTCGCCGAAGACCGTAACGGCGTCCTGCATCCGCTTGCCGCCGATGACCCACTGCACGTTGTAGTCAAGTAATTGACCATCGCGGTTGCGGGTGCGCATCACGTATTCGTCGCCGCGGCGCGTCATCCACGCTTCGCTCGATTCGCCCTTGAAATGCGCGTTGCCGAACTTCCCGGTGACGAACGGCTTCTCCGCCTTCGACAGCGCGCGGGAGTGCCAATCGTGTGTCCAGCGGTCGTAGTTTTTCTGGTGGCAATCGCGGCATGTTTCGGAGCCGGCGAACGCATCACGCGATGGGAGTTGCTCCCACGATTCGTGGGCGGCGGCGGGCTTCGAGGGCTTTACGGCGACCTCGCGATGACAGGCTGCGAGCAGGAGCAGCGCGGCGGCGAGGCGACGAATCAATCGTGGACCCGGAACGAGTTGTGGCAGTCGTTGCACGTTTCGCCGACCACCTTGAACTGTTCGTCGAAGGCTTTCGCATCGCCCTTCTTCGCCAGCGCCGCCAGCTTCGCGCTCTGCTGCTCGAGCTCCTCGGCATCGTGGTGGAACTCCGCCATCTCCTGCCAGATCGCCGGCTTCGCGCCGCTCTTCACCTTGTCCGGACCGCTGCCAACGGGGAAGAGACCGGCGAGCGAGCGGCTGACGCCGTGGATCGCCTCGGCGTGCGCCGCGAGATCGGCGCGCGAGGAGATCTGGTGCTTCACGACGAGCGACATCGCCGACATGTGCGAGCCCATCGACTTCATCGATGCCTGGCGGTACTTGACGATCGCTTCAGGACTGTCGGCGGCGAGAAAGAGGAGCGCGATGAGAGGAATGGTCAGTTTTCTCATGACTATCCGTTTATGCCGAGCGAAGTCGAGGCATCAATGACGGCGCCGGCAGGAAGGTGTCCGTGATCCATGCGTGTGAAGTGACAAATCAGATTCATCGCGGCGCCGTCCATGGTCCCTCGACTTCGCTCGGGACTTTCCGTAGACGTGAAAAGGCCCGCCGCGGATGATCGCACGGCGGGCCTCGTTGATGAACCTTATCGAATCAGGGGTGCGTGATGCAGAGCGTGTAGCTGCCCGATCCGCTGTACGCGTAAACGCGCCACCGGTACGTGCCGGCCGTGCCGCTGTAGGTGACGTTCTCGTTGGCCGAGGAGGTCAGGCCGGAAGCGACGCTGCTCCAGGTCGAACCGCTCAGCTTCTCGAGGTAGAGATCGAAGTCGGCGCCCGAGACCGGTCCGGTCAGCTTTCCGGTGTGCGAACCGGAGACGCTGGAGACGTAGCCCGAGGTGCTCGGCGTGTACTGCGAGGCGCCCGTGCCGCTGAGCGATCCGCTGTAGCTCGTGCAGGTGCCGCCGCCGCCGCTGCCGCTGTACGTGGCCTTGAGGGTCACGCCGCTGTACGCCGCGTAGGCGTTGAGGCCGATGTAGTAGTCAGCCGCGACCGGGTTGCTGATCGTGACCGTCTCGGCGTTGCCGGTGAGGTACGGACGCTGGTCCCAAACCGAGGAGGTCGGCTGCGCGCCGCGCTTCACGTAGAGATCGCAATCGCCCGTGCCGCCGGAGATCGTGATGACGAGCGAGGTCTGGCTGGCCGGGACGGTGATCTTGTAGTACGCCCAGCTGCCGGTCGCGCCGGAGAGGTTGGTCACTGCAACGCCGTTCGACAGCGTGGTCGTGCCGCCGCCGCCACCGGATCCGCCCGGAGCGCCGACGCAATCCCATGCCTGGGTGACCGAAGCCGCCGCGGTGGCGCCGTAGAGATCGTTCGCTGCATTGACCGTGGCCGTGCGGGCCGCTGAGAAGTTCGTGGAGGAGGTGAAGTAGACCGTCAGAGCGCGATACCAGATCTTCGACGCCATCGTGAGCGATGTCGAGGAGGTCGTGGAAAGCGGGGTGACGACGACCGAGGTCTTGGCGCGCGGGTGCGAGCCGCCCATGACCATCAGGTAGTACGCGAGGTTGGCGATACCGGAGTTGCCATGGACGCCGCCGTTGTCAGCGGTGCCGGTGATGCGCTCCGGGTAGTAGTCCTTCGAGTAGCCGTCCTGGGTCGGGTTGTTCATGTAGCGGAGCGCGTCGCCCGAGGTGCCCGGCGTGTAGATGTCCTCGCCGACTTTCCAGGTGTTCGCGTTCGGGGTGCCGGCGTTCTCGGTGTACGCCTCGCAGGAGTTGCCCATGATGTCGGAGGTCGCTTCGTTGAGGGCGCCCGACTCGTTCGAGTAGGTCAGGTTGGCGGTGCGCTCGGTGACAGCGTGCGTCAGCTCGTGCGCGTCGACGTCGAGGTCCTTGGCCAGCGGGATGAACTGCGTGCCGTCGCCGTCGCCGTAAACCATCTGCGAGCCGTTCCAGTACGCGTTGTTGTAGCTGGTGGAGAAGTGGACGGAGGAGATGATCGTCGCGCCGGCGCCGTCATACGAGTCGCGGGCGTGAACGTTCTTGTAGTAGTCCCACACCGAGCCGGCGTAGTTGAACGCGGCCTGGGCGGTCGTATCCGAGGTCTGCGTGCCACCCTCGGACCAGAGCAGCGAGCCCGGGAGCGACGTGCCGTTGTTGCAGGTGTAGACCTTGCGGCTCTTCGCGTACTTGTTCTTCGGCGCGGTGCCGATCAGGCCACCCTTATCACCGCGAGCGTTCGCGAAGATCACGTCGACCTGCGGTCCCATGTCGTTGTTGTAAGCCACCGTCACTGCCCACGCCAAGAAGAGCGCGCTCTTCTCATTGACGTAGTAGGTCAGGTCGGCCGGTCCGAGAACGCGGCCCTTGATGCCGAGATCCTTCATGGCCTGCTCGGTCGAGGTGACCGCGTCGACGGTCGGGTTGCGCGCCAGCTTGTCGTCGGCGGCAAAGCGGCCGTTCATGGCCTTGACGTTGCCGTTGGCGTCGACGTGCACGATGTACTCGGCACCGAACACCGGGAGGCCCTTGAGGGTCTGGGCGAACTTGTAGTGCGTCTGCCCGAGCTCGTCCTTCGTGACGAGCGCCGTGTCGAAGTCTTCCTGACCCGACAGCGGGAGGAGATCCTTCTGCGACTTGAGGAACGCCTTGGCGGCCTTGTCGTTGTGGCCGGCGCCAAGGGAGCCGAGGTCACCGGAAACGAACGTCGGTGTACCGTTGTGGTCAGAGCCTTTGACGGTAATGCCTGCATCCTTCGTGGGTTCTTTGGCCATAGCCACCACGGCTACGAGGGAAATGGCGATCATCGACAGTGTCTTTTTCATGTGCTCCCCTAGCTTTATTGGCGTCCCGTTTGGGCGCGATCGTCTCTAAGGCAAGGGCGATGCCGATTTGTAACAAAGCACTTAACTACATGATTCACAACGACTTAACTAATATCGCGTCGTCATGACGGATCAACTTTGAACCCCTTTTGGGATGGAACGCCACCCAGGCCGGGTCAAAATCGGATCAAGGGGTTAGAGCGCGACCCGCCGTTTCGGCCCGTTTCCGCCATTGTTGGGCGCCGGCATGGTCTCCCCACTTTTCCAGGCTGCTCGCGGCGAACAAAAACGTATCGCGCGAAGGACTCGCGTCCGTCATCCGCGCCAGCGTCTGCGACGCCTCATCGCGATGGCCAGAGAGAAATTCGAGCAGCGCCAGATCGGAGTACGCCTGCACATTTCGCGGATCGGATTTGATCTCCGCTTCGAACTGCACGCGCGCATCGTCGAGTTTCCCGAGGTGCGCGAAGGCGTCGCCGCTGACATAGTGGAAACGCTCGGGGAGTGAGCCGCCGTTCTTCCGCCGCGCCTCCTCGAGCATCCGCAGCGTGCGGAGCGTGCCCGGATAGTCGCCCTTCGCCGCACTGGTGCGCGCCAGCAGAAAGAGCGCCGGCACGCGATCGCTCGACTCGCTCTCCGCGGCCTGCGCTTCGGCGAGCGCGGTGTCGAGGTCGTGCCGCGCGAGCGCGATCTCGCCGAGGAGGAGGTGCGAGCCGGGCGCGTTCCCGGCGAGCGCCACGCGTGCGTGCGCGTCGGCGCCGGCGAGGTCGCCCGCGAGCAGCAGCGACTGCGCGGCCGATCGCGCGAACTGTGCGGCGAGACGCGGCGTGGCGGTGATCCCCGCCTCGTACACCGCGGCGGCCTTCTGATGATTGCCGGTCGCGTCGTAGACATCGCCGAGTTGATCGCGCAGATCGCTCCAGTGCGGATTCGCCGCAAGCAGCGGCTCGATCATCGCGATCTGCTTCGCCGGCTCGCGCGCCGCGCCGATGGCCTTCAGCTTCGCCAGATCGCCGATGCGCGATTTCGGATCGGGGAGCGGTCCCGAATCGTCGCTGCCGGCGCTGACATAGCCGAGCGCGGCGAGTTTCTTCGCCTCCTCCGGATCGATCGTCTCCGGCGCGGTGAATTGGGAACCGTAATGCTGCAGCTCTTCGCGCAGAGCAGCGGCGGTGCGGCGATCCTGCGAGGCGAGGTCTTTCTTCTCGGCGTTGTCGCGCGTGAGGTCGTAGAGCTCGGCGCGCGGCGCATCGATGAAGTGATTCGAGCCGTTGACGATGGATCGGAGCTCGCTCCATCCGAGGTGAATGCGCGCGTAGAGCGATTCGGCGTAGACGCTGCGGATCGGAATGGTGTCGCGCAGCAGCGACGTGCCACGGATGCCGGCCGGTGGTGCGATGCCCGCGGCATCGAGGATGGTCGGCATGACGTCGACGAGCTGCACCGGCACGTCGATCCTCTCCCGCCGCCCGGCGTGCGGAAGTTTGATGATGAGCGGAACCTGCAGCGCCTCGCGGTAGACGAAGACGCCGTGCTCCTCTTCGCCGTGATCCATCAGTCCTTCGCCGTGATCGGAGAGGAGCACGATCACGGCGCGATCGTAGAGGCCGCGCTTCTTCAGGAAATCGAGAAAGGTCCCGACGATGTCGTCGGCCCGCTTCACGTCGGCGTCGTACGTCGGCTCGTACGGGGTGTGCGGCTCATATAGATGAAGGAAGCAGAACTGCGGCGACGCGCCGTTCTTCGCGATCAGCTCCTCGGCGATCTTCTCCGTCGCTTCCCCGCGCCGCTGCAGCGAGCCGATCGGCGCGCCGCTGACGATGCCGATGTTGTCGTCGTAGTCGATGAACCCTCCCGCCACCCCGGTCGACGCGCGCAGCACGTACGCCGATACCGCGGCCTCGGTGATGTAGCCGTTCGCCTTCAGGATGCCGGCGAGCGTCGGATGCGAGACGTCGAAGCGATAGCCGGCGTTGTCGCGCACGCCGTGCTCCGGCGGCAGGAGTCCGGTGAAGATCGAGAGATGCGACGGCAGCGTCAGCGGGACATGCGACCAGGCGTTCCGGCAGTTGATCGACTCGCGCGCCAGGGCCTTGATGTGCGGCGTCCCGCGTCCTACGTGATCGGCGCGCAAGGTGTCGATTGAGATGAGGAAGATCGGCGGATGTTCTTCCCGTCGCGTGCAGCCGGCGATCAGGAAGGCAGACAGCAGACAGCAGACAGCGGACAACAGACGCGCTTTCCTGCTGCCGGCTGTCTGCTGTCCGCTGTCTACCCCGGTCACGCCGCGAAGTTTAGCCGTTTCACAATCCGTCGTACTTCGAGTATCCGCGCACGCCCCAGTAGTCGCGCGGCTCGTCGCGTGTGTAGGCGATGCGCGTGATGGCTTTGATGTTCTTCAAGCCGAGCTTCATCGGCGCGACGAGACGGAGCGGCGCGCCATGATCGACGGTCAGCGGCGCACCGTTGTAGTGCGTCGCCAGCAGCGTCTGCGCGTGGCGCGCGGTCGGGAGGTCGATCGAGACGTAGTACGGATCGGCGCGACCGGCGTAGTCGAGGTTCACGGCCGATTCGATCGACGCCCAGCGCGTGCCGGGGGCCGGCGGATACGCGCGCAGCAGGTCAACGAAACGAAGTCCGCCCCACCAGGCGATGGCGCTCCATCCTTCGACGCAGACGAGTCGCGTGACCTGCTCGTGATGCGCGAAGCCGCCCAGCAGGCCGGCGATGCGCAGCTCGACGTCGCGACCCGAGGCCAGTCCCGACAATGTCAGCGTCCACGCGCCGAGGTATTCGGATCCGGGCGTGCGGCCCTCGTAGTTGTTTCGCAGCGGCGTGACGTCATGCCGCGAATAGGTCCGCACGCTTCTCGTCGGCGAATAGAGCGCCTCGGCGACGTAGTCATCGAACGTCAGCACGCTCCGGGGATAGTGTCCGCGCTTGAAGAGCCGGAATCCGGCGAATGCGGCGATGGCGCCCACGCCGAAGAAAACGAAGTCGCGGCGGTCGTGATTCGTGCGCGTCGACCAGCCGGTGATCATCGAGCGCATCGTCGACCAGCCGTCGGCGATGACCAGAATCACATGCGGGACGGCGAATGCGACGAAGACCCACATGGTCCAGAAGTGGATGATGCGCGCGCCGTCGTACGAGCCGAAGAGACGCTCGAGCCACCAGAACTGCACCGGCTTGTGCATCGCCCACCCGCTGGCAATCGCGAGGAGACCGAACAACGGGATCGATGCATAGGCCGCGCGCTGCAGAGCGTTGTACTTCGCGTCGACCGGGGGATGCGGCCACGGCTTGCGCCGCAGCCGCATCGGGATCACACCTGAGTAATAGCGGACCATGGCCAGCGATTCGGAGAAAGCGCCGCGGCGCGGAATCAGCGCGCGCCATCCTCCACCCGCGATCAGTCCGGCGAGGTAGAGCACGCCGCACAACATGAAGAGGTAGGCGAAGAGCCAGTGCAGCCCGAGCGCGGTGGCGAGAATCTGGCGGCCGAACGAGAAACGGTTGTAGAACGCCTGCGAGAAGCCGGGGAGGTAGACCGGCGCCGCCCAGTAGATCGACAGCCCCGACATGATCAGGCCGATGAGCAGCGGCAGCGTCAGCCAGTGCGAGATGCGAACGAGCAGGTGATGCTTCGTCATGGTTGTGCCGGAACGCGTTGCATTATTGCAGGAAGCTCGACCTCCAGACGTTACCTCTGGCACGCTTCGTTCGTAGTATTCGCGTATGAAAAAGCTCATTCGCGATCCGGAGCTCGATCAACTGGTCGAGGAGCTCAACCGTAACGACGCGCCACGACCTCACGCCGTCGACAATCTGCCCGTCCCTCCCCCGTCCTCGGTACCCGAGGGGAGCGCGTTCGAGACGCTGCTCGCCGAGATGGCACAGCGCGGCGCGAGCGACATGCTGATCGTGGCGGGGATGCAGCCGGTGTTCCGGATCAGCGGCCGGCTCCAGCAGCTCGATCGCGAGCCGTTGTCGGCGGAAGAGATCCGCATCCTGCTCGCGGCGTTCACGACCGGACGGCTGCGCGAAAAAATCGAGACCGAGGGCGCCGCCGATCTGTCGCTGCGCGCCACCGGCATGCGATTCCGCATCAACATCCATCGCCAGCGCGGCACGCTCGCCGCCTCGGTCCGCGCGCTGCCGACGACCGTTCCGACACTGACGCAGCTCGAGCTGCCGCAGTCGCTCGCCGAGCTGGTGAAGCCGACGCGCGGCCTGCTGCTCGTCTGCGGTCCCACCGGCTCCGGCAAGACGACGACGCTCGCGGCGCTGGTCGGCGAGATCAATCGCACCTCCGCGCGGCACGTCATCACCATCGAAGATCCGATCGAGTACGAGCACCGCAACGCCAGCTCGATCATCGAGCAGATCGAAGTCGGGCGCGACGCGCCATCGTTCGCATCCGCGCTGCGCTCCGCGCTGCGGCAGGATCCCGACGTCATCCTGGTCGGCGAGATGCGCGACCTCGAGACCGTCTCCACCGCACTGACGGCCGCGGAGACCGGTCATCTGATTCTCGCCACGCTGCACACGAGCGACGCGGCGCAGGCCATTCATCGCATCGTCGACGTCTTCCCGCCGCAGCAGCAGATGCAGATTCGCCAGCAACTGACGCTCAGCCTCAACGCCGTGGTCTGCCAGCACCTCGTGCCGCGCTCCGACGGCACCGGGCGGGCGGCGGCGGTCGAAGTGCTGCTCGCGAACAACGCGGTGCGCAATCACATCCGCAACGAGAAGCTTCAGAACCTGATCACCGAGATCACCCTCGGCAAACGCCAGGGCATGATCTCGCTCGAGGATTCGCTGGCCACGCTGGTCCGCCGCGGCGCGATCACGCCGGAAGACGCGAGGATCAGGGCGCCGCGGCCGGATGAGTTGGAGTCGTTGTTGAGGAGATAGGTTACTAGGTTGCTAAGTTGCTGGGTTGCTGAGTTGAGTTGTTGAGTTGTTGGGTTGTTCAGTTGTTGGGTAAGCTCGCTCGGTCTTGCACCCAGCAACCAAACAACCCAGCAACCTAGTAACCGCTCTCGCCATCTTCTTCCTCACCCTAGCCACCCACCTCGCCTACTTCTTCGCCAGCAACGGCGACTTCTACTATCCGGACTCCGCAACGTATCTCGCCCCGGCGCAGAACCTCGCGCATGGACTGGGGTTCGTGAACTGGCTGCATGTGCCGGAGACGATCCGCACGCCCGGCTATCCGCTCTTTCTCGTTCCGTTCGTGCTGATCACGAGCAGCCCTGTGCCGATCGTGCTCCTGCAGCATCTGCTCGACGCGTTGCTTGCCGTGGCGGTGTTCCGCACCGCTGAACGATGGAGCGGCAGCTGCGGGGTGGCGATCGCCGCAGCGCTTCTCTTCGGATTCGATCCGGCGACGATCCACTACGCGAACAAAGTCCTCAGTGAGACGCTCTTCACCGTCGTCTTCTTCGCTACATTCCTCGGCGCGATCGAGGCGCGCGGTAAGCGAGGGGCGATCCTCACCGGACTCGCGGCCGGCGCGCTCGTGCTCATCCGGCCTGTGGCCATCCTCTGGTTTCTCGTCATCGCGATCTACTTCTGGCGGCGGCGGATCGTCATCGCGTTCGTCATCTCCGCGTTGATCCTGCCGGTCGCCTGGGGCATGCGCAATCGCGTGAAGACCGGCGTCTTCACCATCGCCTCGGTGGCCGGCACGAACATGCTGATGCATCGCGCGGCGGGTGCGCTGGCGATCATGGACGATTACGAATTTCCCGACGCGCTGCGCGACAGGCAAGCAGAGTTGCTCGAGCAGGCCGAGGTGATGATCGATCGCGCGGAGCACGTGCCGGACCGCAACGAGCTCCCGCATGCCGTGCAGGCGCAGTACTTCGGCGCCCTCGGACGGCGCATCTTCCTGCAGCATCCGATCGGCGCGGTGATGATCACGTTGCACGGCATCGAGATGAATCTTTTCGACAGCGATCAGGACTCGATGATGATCGTCAGCCAGGTGCCGGCGACCATCGTGCAGATGACGCTCGACGTCTGCACGCACATCGAGTTCTTCCTGGCCGTCATCGGTCTGTGCGTGATGTGGCGCCGCGATCGAACGCTCACGATCTTCGTCGCGCTGACGCTGCTCTACTTCATCGTGATCAGCGCCGGTGCCGAATCGGAAGCACGCTTCCGCGTCCCGTTCATGCCGCTCTACGCGATCGCCGCGGCCTTCGCCATCTCCGGGCGCGCAGTTTATCCCGAGCGTAGCGAGGGATCAGCGGAGGCACAGCGCGAATGACGCAATCATCGAATCGGCCTCATTGATCCCTCGCTACGCTCGGGATGAACTTGAACGGCGCCTCGATGATTCGAATGCCGTCCGCCGGATGCTCGACGGCATCGACGATCGAGCCGACGACCTTCGACAGCGGCACCGGATAGAGCCGGCGCGCGGTGTCGCGGCTCTTCGGCGCCAGCATCGCCAGCCAGTAAAGCGGCAGGATCGCGTATGGCCAGCGATGGCCCGGCCCGAGGACGTACCAGGGTCGGACGAACGTCGAGGAAAGGCCGCTCTCGCGCAGCATCCGCTCCCCTTCCGCGCGCACGGCAACGTAGTCGCGCATGACCGGCGCGGGATGAGCGACGCTGAGATAGATGAAGTGCCGGACGTTCGCGGATCGCGCCGCGGCGACCGACTCCGTTGCCGAGACGAGGTCGATGGCCCGGAACTCCGCCGCCTTCGCGGGCGACGGATGCGCGACGCCGACGAGTTGCACGAACGTGTCGGATGGCGCGATCTGCTCGGCGAATGTCGCACGATCGAGTGCGTTGCCGCGAACCGCGACCGCGCCGCGCGCGAGCTTTTTCTCCGATCCTTCGCGCACGAGGGCGCGGACGACATGTCCGCGCTTCACGAGCTCGGGGATGAGATACCGCCCGATGTAGCCGGTGGCGCCGGTCATGAATACGTTCATCGGCTTAGACTACGGTCATGATCGGCAAGCGGTTCATCGTCCTCGGATTTCTTCTCCTCCGCTGCGGCGCCGAAGCGCTGCCGCAGTCGCCGCAACATCTCGCCCATCACGAGGTCCGCCCCGACCAGCTGGCGAAGCCATACGCGACCCGCAGCACGGCCAAGTCGCCGGGCATCGTCCGGCGTCCTTCGAACGCGGCATTTCAGCTGCCGCCCGGATTCCACATCGCCGTTTTCGCGGAAGGGTTCGAGGACCCGCGCAACATGGCGCTGGCGCCGAACGGCGACATCTTCGTCGCGGAAGCGGCCGGCGGACGGATCACGATTCTGCGCGGAGGCCGCCATTTCACATTCGCCTCCGACGTCGACCGGCCGTTCGGCCTGGCGTTCACGAACGGCTTTCTTTACGTCGGAGCGGAATCGGCCGTGGTCCGTTACGCGTACAAGCCGGGGCAGACCATCGCCAGCGGAGCGCCGCAGCGGATCGCGTCGCTGCCGTCGGGCGGACACGCGACGCGCAACGTCATCTTCAGCCGCGACGGCTCGAAGCTCTACGTCGCCGTCGGCTCGACCGGCAACGTCGAAGTGGAGCGGAATCCGACGCGCGCGGCGATCACGGAGATGCGTCCCGACGGCAGCGGGTCGCGGATCTTCGCATCGGGACTGCGCAATCCGGTCGGACTCGCGCTCGAGCCGCAAAGCGGAGCGCTCTGGACCGCGGTCAACGAACGCGACGGCCTCGGCGACGAGCTCGTGCCCGACTACATCACCGACGTCCGCGACGGCGCGTTCTACGGCTGGCCCTACTCGTACATCGGCGCGCACGAAGATCCGCGGCGCGCCGGCGAGCGGCGCGATCTCGTCGCGAAGAGCGTCGTCCCGCCGCTGCTGTTCGAGTCGCACTCCGCGCCGCTCGGCATGTGCTTCTACAACGGCACGATGTTCCCGCCCGCATATCGCGGCAACGCGTTCGTCGCGCTGCATGGCTCGTGGAACCGCTCGGCGCTCACCGGATACAAAGTCGTCAGCGTGCCGTTCCGCAACGGGCACCCTGCCGGCGGTTACGACGACTTCGTGGTGGGATTTCTCTTCGATGTGAACGGAAAGGCGTTCGGACGTCCGGTCGGGCTGCTGGTCCTTCCCGACGGCTCGCTATTGATCGCCGATGATGGCGGCAATCTGATCTGGCGCGTGACGTATTCGAAGTAGCGCCGATCTTGCATCACTCTCTGCCATGACACAGAGAGAAAAAACACGCAACCCGATCCGTCGAGTGACACGCGCGCTGAAGAGTGCGCTCACGCGTCATCGATCCAAAAAGAAGCCTGAGCCTGCCATCGAACGTGTAGCGAAGCCTGCCGTGGATCCGCCTCACGTGCGACCCGTGCAACGCCAGAGCGACATCCCGATGGATGTGCTGATCGACGCGTACTCACCGACGCAGACGAGTCTGAAGGCGCCGTTCCGCGCCGACGGAGCCGATCACCAGCGCGATCAGGAATTCGGAAGTGGACCGGAGAGCGATCGCTGGCGGAACGAGGACCGTTTCACGAACAAATCGGGCGATCCCCGCATCGGCACGCATGGCCGCACGTACGAGCCGGTGGAGAATCGTGCGAGCCCGAAGGAAGGAGAGCCCGAATGGACCAGGACACGCCCGTGAACATCGACGTCGATGAATACCTGAACATTGCGCGCGACTACCTCCGCACCGGCACCAGCCGCGCCGCGAACTACGCGATGGAAAACCCGGCGAAGGTGGCGGCCGGAGTGGCGGTGCTCGCCGTCGGCGCCGGGATGCTGATCAACTCTTTGCGCGAGTGACCGTTCTTGACAGCGGACAGCAGACAGCGGACAGCGGACCCCACCGCACTGTTCTCAGTCTGCTGCCTGCTGTCCGCTGTCTGAAGGTGCCAACCTGCTAATCTTCCCGGATGCAGAAGATCGATCGCTTTCTGAAGTTGATGACCGATCGCGGAGCATCCGACTTTCACATGACCGTCGGCCGTCCGCCGATGCTGCGCGCCGCGGGCTCGATCGAGACGATCCGCTACCGCACGCTCTCCGAGGCTGACTTCAACGACATGATGGAGCCGGTCGCCGCGCCGCGGTTGTGGGAAGACTTCAAGAACACCGGCGACGTCGACTTCTCGTACGAGATCCCCGGCATCGCGCGCTTTCGCGTGAACCTCTTCCGCCAGCAGCGCGGCGCCGGCGCGGTCTTCCGCGTCATCCCGACCAAGATCCTCACCATCGAACAGCTCGGCCTGCCCGATCAGGTGCGGCGCGTGGCGGCGATGAAGAGCGGCCTGGTGCTCGTCACCGGCCCGACCGGCTCCGGCAAATCGACGACGCTGGCGGCGATCATCGATCTGATCAACGAGACCCGCTCGATCCACATCATGACCATCGAAGACCCGATCGAGTTCGTCCATCCGAACAAGAAGTCGCTCATCCATCAGCGCGAGATCGGCACGCACGCGAAGTCGTTCGCCGAGGCGCTGAGGGCGGCGGGGCGCGAAGATCCCGATCTGATTCTCGTCGGCGAGATGCGCGACCTAGAGACCATTCACATGGCCCTGACCGCCGCGGAAAAAGGGACGCTCGTCTTCGGAACGCTGCACACGAACAACGCGGCGAAGACGATGGACCGCATCATCAGCGTCTTCCCTGCCGGAGAGCAGGAAGGCATCCGCAACATCCTCGGCGAGTCGATCCGCGGCGTCGTCGCGCAGCAACTCCTGCCGAAGATCGGCGGCGGCCGCGTCGCCGCGCTCGAGATCCTCTTTGCCTCGCCCGCCATCGGCAACATGATCCGCGAAGGAAAGACGTCGCAGGTCACGAGCGCCATTCAGACCGGCGTGAAGGAAGGGATGATCGACATGGACTCGTCGATCCGCAAGTTGTACGAGGAAAAGAAAGTCACCGGACGCGCGGCGTACGACAAGGCGATCGACAAGGAACAGTTCAAGGACGCGATCGCCGGTTGACCGATCGTTACGCCGACGTCGGCGACATCCGCCTGCACTACATCGAGGAAGGCGAAGGACCGCTCGTCGTCCTCCTGCACGGCTTTCCCGAATCGTCATTCTCGTGGCGGAACCAGATCCCGGCGCTGGCGCACGCGGGCTATCACGTCATCGCGCCCGATCTGCGCGGCTACGGAGAATCCTCGCGGCCAGCGGATGTCGACGCGTATCGGATGACGCTGATCGTGCAGGACATCGCCGGCTTGATCGTGCGGAACGGCGGACGCTGCACGCTCATCGGACACGACTGGGGCGGCATCGCGTCGTGGCTCATGGCCATGATGCATCCAGCGCTCATCGAACGACTGGTAGTGATGAACGCGCCGCACTTCGTCCCGATGCGGCGCGAGATCAATCGCTCGTTCGGTCAGAAGATGCGGCTCACCTATCAGCTCTTCTTTCAGCTGTCGCTCCTGCCGGAGCTCTTCATCCGGCTGTTCGGCAAAGCGCTCATGTCGCGCCTCGGCCGCTTCACATCTGATGAAGTACGGACCTACGCCGATGCGTGGAGAAAGCCGGGCGCAACGACGGCGATGCTGAACTACTACCGAGCGATCCGCAGGCATCGCGCCGAGCTGCGCGGCCTCGTGCGGAAGATCGACGTCCCGACGATGCTCGTGTGGGGCGAGCGCGATCCGGTCTTCCACAAGGAGATGACGGAGGACTTCAGCGAGTGGGTGCCGAACCTCCGCGTCGAACGGATCGCGGAAGCGGGCCACTTCGTACAGACCGACGCGGCGGAAAAGGTCAACGCGCTGTTGATTGATTTTTTGTCGTGATCGGGATTTTCGCTCGTGGCCCAAGCCCCTCATCCGCCTGCGGCACCTTCTCCCCGCTCGTCGCAGGGAGAAGGGCGATAAAACTCGCGCAGCGCAAGCCATGTTGCCCCTCGTCCCGCTTGCGGGGAGAGGGTGCCGCAGGCGGGTGAGGGGCCGTGCCACGAGCGACACTCGCCCCAGCTCGCGGGGTTTCACGCTCGGGATGACGAAGCTCGCCACTCGCGCCACTGCTCGTCCATCGAGCTGATGAACGTCCGTCTCGGCGTCCAACCCAACCGTTCGCGCGTCATCGCGCTGCTGATGTGCTGATCGACCAGCAACGCTCCGGCAAACGCATCGCCGAATTTCGCGCGCACCTCTTCCTGCGTCGTCGTCCCAATCTCGACGTCATCCGCGAGCGCGCGGGCGCACGTCGCGAGATTCTCGTGCGTGTCGTCGGTGCCGTGCAGGATGCCGGTGGCGCGCTGTTCCGCGACGGCGACGTAGAGCGTCGCGAGGTCGTGGATGTTGATCATCGACCAGCGATTCGAGCCGTCGCCTGCGAGCTCGACCGGCTGCTTCTGATCGACCGCCGCGAACCACCCCGCGAGCAGCGACTGCTTGCCGCCGTAGACGCAGCCGGGACGAATGACGGAGCCCGACGGCGAAGCCAGCGCGAGCCGCTCGTGCTCGATGCGCCAGGCGGCGATCGGCAGCGGATTGGGCGGCGTCGTCTCATCCGCGGTCGTGGTGTTGCTGAACGCCCAGACGCCGGCCGTGTAGATGAAATGACCGCCGCGCGACGACAGCGTATCGATCGCGGTCCGGTCATCCTTCGGCGAGAACGCGGTGTTGATGTAGACGTCGTGATCGTTGAGCGCGTCGCCGATGGCCGGCAGCGATTCGAGATCACCCGCGACGATCACCACGCCGAGGTCGCGGAGGTGCCGCGCTTCCGACTCGGGGCGGACCAGAGCGGTGACTTCGTGACCGTGCTGACGAAACTCTCTTGCGACCGCGCCGCCGATGTAGCCGGTCGCTCCCGTCATGAAAATTCGCATGGCGGCGACGATACACTGATCGTCATGAGTGATGAAATCCGTGAATCCTACGAACGGGTGCCGTACGACAGCGGCATCCATCCGCAAACACACCCTTTGAGTCTCGCCACGATGGCCTGGCTGCACGGCCTGGAGAGCGCGTCACCGGCGCGCTGCCGCGTGCTCGAGCTCGGATGCGCCGACGGCGGCAACCTGCTTTCGATGGCCACAGCCGCGCCGGAAAGCACATTCGTCGGACTCGATTTCGTTCCCTCGCAGATCGAAGCGGGAACGGCTCGCGTGCGGGAGCTCGGGCTGACGAACGTCGAGCTGCGCGCGGGCTCGATCATGGACATCGATGCCGCGGCCGGCCTCTTCGACTTCATCATCTGTCACGGCGTCTTCTCCTGGGTCGGGCACGACGTGCAGGAGAAGATCCTCTCGATCTGCCGCGAGAACCTCGCGCCGGAAGGGATCGCGTACATCAGCTACAACACCCTTCCCGGATGGCATTTCCGCAACATGCTGCGCGACATGGTGCAGTTCCACGCGCGTGAGGGCGACAGCGCGGAAGAGACCGCGCGCCGCTCGCTCGAGATGGTCAAGATCCTCGCCGGCGCCAACGCCGGCTTGCAGCATCCGTACGCGATGTACCTGCAGACCGTGCGCTCGCTGCTCGAAAGCACGAAGAGTCCCGGCTACCTCGTACACGAGTACCTCGAGCGGACGAACGAGCCGATTCTCTTCCGCGACTTCGCGCGGCGCGCCGGGAAGCAGAAGCTGCAGTACGTCTGCGAGGCCGATGCGACGGCTGCCGATATCGATCACTTCCCGCTCGTGCTGGCGACGAAGATCCGCGGCCTCTCGCCCGACCGCCTCGACCGCGAGCAGTACGTCGATTTCACCGTCGGCCGCACGTTTCGGCGCACGCTGCTCGCGCACGCGGGACGGCCGATGTCGGTCGCCCTCGATCCGAATCGGATCCGCTCGTTGTCGCTCCGTAGCAATTCGAAGACGCAGCATCCGCTCGTCGCGACGCTGGCCGAAGCGTGGCCGGAGTGGATGCCGTTCGAAGACCTGAAAACGCGGAGCGGTGGCGAGGACGGCAACATCGAGAAGACGCTGGCCAGCCTGTTCGTGACCGGGCACGTCGAGCTGCGAACCTGAACGAAAAAGGCGGCCTCGCGGCCGCCTCGGTTAACTGCGCTCTGACAACTGCTAACTACTTCTTGCCCATCGCGCGCTCGAAGGCGAGCGCCATCGCGCTCTTTCCTTCCGCTTCGCCGCGCTCTTCCATGAACTTGCTGTACTCCTCGCGCTCGGCGACGGCGCGGGCGGCTTCATGGCTGAGCGAGATGCGCTTGCGCGACGGATCGATCGACATCACGCGCACCATCAGGCGCTCCCCTTCCGGATGCTCGGCGCCGCCAAGCTCGGAGTTCGGGATGAGGCCCGTGAGGCCCGGCTCGAGCTGGACGAACACGCCCGGCGCGCCGGTGTGATCGACCGTTCCCTCGACGACCTTGCCGACGCCGTACTTCTGCGAGGCGCTCTCCCACGGATCGTTCGTCGCCACTTCGCGCAGCGATAGCGAGAGGCGCTTGCGGCTCGGGTCGACTTCGCGCACCCAGCCGCTGACGGTCGATCCGATCTGCACCGTCGTGTCGCCCGGCTTCACGCCGAACGGGAGCTGCGAGAGGTGCACAAGACCGTCGAGGCCCGGCTCCACTTCGACGAAGTAGCCGAAATCGGTGGAGCGAACGATGCGTCCGGAGAACTGCGTGCCGGCCGGATAGCGATCGGCGACGTCCGACCAGGGATCGGGCTCGTGATCTTTCATCGACAGCGAGATGCGCTTGCCGTCGTTGTCGACCTTGATGACCTTGACCTGCACTTCCTGTCCGACGGTCACGACCTCTTTCGGATCGGTGACGCGGCGGCGCGACATCTCGGAGACGTGCAGGAGGCCGTCGACTCCGCCGAGGTCGACGAACGCGCCGAACGGCGTGATCGTCTTGACGCGGCCGGTGAGCTCGGCGCCCGGCACGATGCGGGTGCGCGTCTCTTCGGCGCGCTGCGCGGCCGCTTCCTTCATCAGGGCGGCGCGGGAGACGACGATGCGGCGTCCGTCATCCGACATTTCGGTGACGCGGAAGTCGTACGTCTGATTGAGGAACGCGTCGGGGTTTTCGATCTTCCCGAGGGCGATCTGCGAAAGCGGGCAGAAAGCGCGAAGGCCGCTGACGCTGACGTCGAAGCCGCCCTTGTTGCGGCCCGTTACCTTCCCTTCGACGGGAAGATGGTTCTCGTACATCTGGCGAAGCGCATCGAGCGATGCCTTGCCTTTGATCATCTTGCGCGAGATCCGGATCTCGGGCGCGGTCTTGACCACGGTCCCTTCGATCGTGTCTCCGACGTCGAGCCCTTCCAGCTCCGCGGTGGCCATCACGGCCTCCGAAGGGCCGCCGTACGACACGAATGCGTCGTCGCCGGAGATCGACACGATCTGGCCCTTCAGCAGGTCACCCTGCTCCGGAGTCTTGAAATTCAGGCTCGCCTCAAACGCTTCGGCAAAGCTATTCGCCTCAGCGTTGTCTCTCGATTGCGTCATGGGATTGTTGTTACCTTTCGATGGATGTGCGCGGCTCGGTTGGGACGCGTATCTTATCCGAACTCTTCACGCGAGTGAATCGGCTTCGGTGCAACGGCTCACCCTCCCCCTTTCTTCCGTGTAAATTGCTCGCATGCATCCATGGCACGACGTCTCCCTCGGACCCGACATTCCGCACATCGTTCCGGTGGTCATCGAAGTCCCGAAAGGATCGAAGACGAAGTACGAGCTCGACAAGAGGAGCGGACTCATTCGCGTCGACCGCGTCCTCTTCAGCTCCGTGCACTACCCGGCCAACTACGGCTTCATCCCGCAGTCGTACTGCGGCGATCACGATCCGCTCGACGTGCTGGTGCTCGGGCAGGATCCGGTCGTGCCGCTCTCGATCATGCTGGCCAAACCGATCGGCGTGATGAAGATGCGCGATCAGGGCGAAGCGGACGACAAGATCATCGCCGTCCACGCGAACGATCCGGAGTACGTGCACTACAACTCCATCACCGAGCTCGCGCCCCATCGGATGACCGAGGTGAGCCGCTTTTTCCAGGACTACAAAGTGCTCGAGAACAAGATCGTGGAGATCGATCACTTCCTCGATCGCGACGATGCATTGCAGGTCATTCTCGAGGCCATCGAGCTCTACACGAAACAGCGCGATACGCTGCGAAACGTGTGAAGAAAAATATTTTTTTGACCCACTTGTCGAACGCATGACCCGAACCCATATTGACGTTCACCTTCAACCCGGATGCGCCACGACGATGTCAACGGGATGAAGGGACGCTTCGGGATCCGTGGAATGCCGAAGCGGGCGATCCGGATGCTCCTTTGCAGCTGTCAACGGATCGCATGAAGGTCTCGGAAGCAAAGAGATTCGCGAGACCAAGTCGGTTCGGATGCTCTCTGGTAGATGTCAACGGATCGAGAATGGGCTCGCGGGACCAGAGACCGCGAGCCTTTTGCTTTTGTGTAGGATTGCGGCGTGACAACGCGCATCTTTCTCGTGCGTCACGGCGCAACCGAGCTGACCGCCGAAGACCGCTTCGCCGGCGCCACTGACGTCCTTCTCTCCGCTGCCGGCCGCGAGCAGGCGCGACTCCTCGGCGTCCGCCTCGCGGGTGAACCGATCGCCGCGGTTTACGCCAGTCCGATGCGCCGCACGATCGTCACCGCCGAGCTCGCGTCGGAACCGCACGGCCTTCGCGTCTCGCCCATCGAAGGCCTGCGCGAGATCAATCACGGACGATGGGAAGGAAAGACGCGCGCCGAGGTCGAGCGCGAGTTCCCCGAGGAGTACGTCAGATACGAACACGATCCGTATTCGTTCGCTCCCGCCGGCGGCGAGACAGGACTCGCGGTCACCGCGCGTGCGCTTCCCGCGCTGCTGGAACTGGTCGAGCGCCACATCGGATCCGAAGTGCTCGTCGTCTCGCACAAGGCGACAATCCGGCTGCTGCTCAGCTCACTCCTCGGATTCGATCCGCGCAAGTACCGCGACCGCCTCGATCAGAGTCCCGCCGCGCTGAACATCCTTGATTTCAAGGATGCCGCGCACGCGAGACTGACGCTCTTCAACGACACGTCGCACTACGATCGCCCCGTGCCGGAGATCCCGCGCGGGAGGCTGTCGAAAATCTGGGATCAGGGGTGATAGCAGGTAACAGATAGCAGATAGCAGGAAAACCCTGGCGAGTCTGCTATCTGCTATCTGCCAACTGCTATCTGATTTTCAGTGAACCGTGAACTTCGCGTTCTGGATCACCGGATCGGCCTGCGAGTACGTCTTCAGGTTGTTCGACTTGTCGAGGGCTTGAAGCCAGACGATGCTCCACGTCCCCTTCGCGGCGAACTTCGGGATGTTGATCTTGCCGACCCAGGTCTGCGGCGTCTCGCCCGCCTGGAATGCGAAGTAGACGCGCGGCGGCTGGCCGTTGTCGGACGGCGGCCCGGCCACCTGGCCGCTGACGCTCGCCACGCCGGACGAATCGTCGGTCACGATGGCGGTCACGGTCACGACGCTGTCGGAGGCGTTGCTGACATCGGTCGGATCGAGCGTCAGACTCTGGACCGACGGCGGCACGCTGTCGCAGTTGTCGCCGGTGATGTTGATCTTCACGGCCGCGACGATCGGATTGTCGCCGCGCACCGTGGCCATGTTCTGGGCCTTGTCCTGCAACTGCACCTGCTCGAGTTGCCAGTCGCCGCAGTCGACGCTCTTCGGCGGCACGAGGTCGCACTCGAATGAATCGGGCGCGGTCGCGCGGCAGCCGAAGCCGATGCGCGCGGTCTTGGTCGGACTCTGAAAGACGCCGCTGACGATCGCCACGCCCGACTTGTCGTCGGTGGCCTGCACGAAGATCGTGTTCTTCTCGCCGCCGCTCATCGAGCGCCTGTCGACGTAGATGTTGCGCAGCGTCGGCGGCGTGGAGTCGGGACGCGAGGAGTTGACGGTGAAGACCGCGCCCCCCGCGCTGTTCGAGTTGACGTTCGTCGTGTTGCCGGCGTTGTCGGTGAGGCTGAGGAAGTTGATCCGCCACTGCCCCTGCTCCGCGTCTTTCGGCACGGAGATGCGGGCGACGTAACGGCTCGACTCCGGCGCCTCGCGCTGCGCGGCGAAGCCCTGCAGCGCCTTGCCGGTCGGGCTGGAGACGCTGCCGGAGATGTTGCGGATGCCGGAGAGATCGTCGGCCGCGGTGATGATGACTGCCGTCTCCTGGCCGTCATTGATGACCGGCGGCTGGAAGACGATCCCCTGCAGCTGCGGCGGAGTGGTGTCCGACGTCGCGTCCTTCTCCCTCGGCTTGTCTTTCTCCGCCTCGCGGTCCTTCGGCGTGTCGTGCTGGGGGGGATTGTTCCGCGGCTGCTGCGGCGGCTGTTGCTGCGGCGAAGCGTTGGCGTTGTTGCCGCTGAACGCGTTCGTGATGGCGTTGCCGATCCGCGCCAGCAGTCCCGGCTTGTCGGCCGGCTTCTGCTGCGCGTTCAGGATGGCCGGCGCGGACGCGGGCCGCGGAACCACGATCTTCGCCGGCTGCTCCGCGTTCGCTTTCTGTGCGGCCGCCAGTGCCTCGGCGAAACGCTGCTCGCGCACCGAGAGCGGCGACCGTGTCTGCACGCCGGCCGGCGTCGTCACGACCGGATTGGAGACGACCTCCGCCCCTCCATCAATCTGGACCGACTGCTGCGCATCGAAGCCGCCGTTCCGCCGTTCCTGAGTGCCGGAAACCTGCGCGCGATCGGTCGGCGTCGCGGCGTTGATCGTCGAGTGCAGATCGCCTTGGGTGTAGGCGCGGATCCGCCAGCCGACCGCGCCGACGAGCACGACCGCAAGTGCAGTGAAGAAGAGCGGGAGAAAGGTTCGGTTGTTCACGATTCAGTTGACAACCCCCGGAACCGCGAGAGTGAAGGGCGCAATTTCCGCCCGGAATGTCTCGCCGGAGACCGTTCTCATGAAGTATGCGCCTTGCATCGATCCGACTGAAGTGCGAAGGGGACAGAAACTGGTGTATTCGAAGACGCTTCCGGGACGGAGCAGCGGCTGCTCGCCGACCACGCCGGGACCCTCCACCCGCTCCTCGTTGCCGTCGGAGTCAGTGATGATCCATTCGCGGCTGATGAGCTGCGACGTCTCGCTGCCGACATTTGATATTCGGACGTGATACGAGAAGAAAAAGTAACTCTCCCGCGGCTCACTCCGCTCCTCGACGTACTCACTCTCGATCTCGATCCGGATGCCGCGCGTGGTCGTGTCGCTCATTTGTGCCCCAGTACGCGATGCGGAACGTATGGCTCTTCGAGAAATGCCAGCTCCTCGGCGGAAAGCTCCAATTCCACCGCGGCGATCGACTGATCGAGCTGGTCGATCTTCGACGCGCCGACGATCGGCGCCGTCACTCCCGGCCGGTGAAGAATCCAGGCCAGCGCGATCTGCGCCGCCGCCACACCGCGCCGCTTCGCGAGCTCCACGACCCGCTCGACGATCGTGAAGTCGGAGTCGGTGTAGTACATGGAATGCGCGTAGTCGTCTGTCTGCGCACGCGACGTGTCGCCCTGCTTGTCGCGAGTCCGGTTGCCAGCCAGGAATCCGCGCGCCAGGGGGCTCCACGGAATCACGCCGATCCCCTCATCGATGCAGAGAGGCAGCATCTCCCGCTCCTCTTCGCGATAGACGAGGTTGTAGTGCGGCTGCATGCTGACGAAGCGGGTCCAGCCGTGCGATTCGGAGATGTGCAACATTTTTGCGAACTGCCACGAGTACATGCTCGACGCGCCGATGTAGCGCACCTTCCCCGATTTGACGAGGTCGTGCAGCGCCTCGAGCGTCTCCTCGAACGGCGTGGCGGGATCGAGGCGATGGATCTGATAGAGATCGATGTAGTCGAGGCCGAGGCGGCGCAGCGAGGCGTCGATGGCGCTCATGATGTGCTTTCGCGAGAGACCGCCCATGTTCGGTCCGGAGGTCATCGGGAAGAAGACTTTCGTGGCGATGACGAGCTCGTCGCGATTCCCGAAGTCGCGCAGCGCGCGCCCCGTCACTTCCTCGCTGGCGCCGAGCGAGTACATGTCCGCGGTGTCAAAGAAATTGATGCCGGCCTCGATGGCACGCTTGAAGAATGGACGTGAGGCCTCTTCATCGAGGATCCACGGCCGCCACTGCGACGAGCCGTAGGTCATACAGCCGAGACAGAGGCGCGAGACTTTCAGACCGGTGTTGCCAAGGTTTGTAAACTTCATCCTCAAATCATATGCGCCGCCTTCTCCCTCTCCTCGTTCTCATCGCCGCCTGCTCCGCGCCGCCGCCCGCTCCCACCCTCACGCCCGCGCTCGCTCCGCCGTCACCCGAGGTGTCGACGATCGTCGTGCCGATCAACTCGTCGCTGAAGCCGCTGCTGCCGCAGCTCGAGAAGAACGTGCCGACGTCGATGGAAAAGCTCGATGCGTACGAGCTCGATCCGAGGGGGCGCTTCGGACTCAAGTACCGCGTCATGCGCGACCCGATCACATTGAATATGGTGGGCTCCGGTCTGCACGCAACGACGACGGTCCACTACGCGCTCGAAGGCTGCGCGCGCGCCGGCTCGAAGATGTGGCCCTGCATCTCGTGCGGCTTCGGCGAGCCGATGCGCGACGCCGGCATCGCGCTGCACTCGCATTTCGAGTGGGACCAGAACTGGCGCCTCCGCTCAAAGACCACCGCGCAGCCGGTCGATTTCCAGAGCAAATGCGGCGTCACGATCCTCAACATCAACATCAGCGAGTGGAAGCTCGCGCCGATGGTGAACGACCAGCTGCGCGAGCTGGCGAAGACGATCGACGGCAACACGCCGAAGCTCTCGAACATCAAGCCGATGGCGCAGCAGATGTGGACGACGATGCAGACGCCGGTCCTCCTCGGCCCGCGCACCTGGCTCGTTCTCGAGCCCGTCGACGTGGCCCTCGGGCCGATCCGCGGCTCGGGCCTCGACGTGACCTCGACGTTCGTGATGCGGACCCGCACGCGCGTGATCATCGGCGAGAGGCCGGTCGTCGCCGCGAGGCCGCTCCCGCCGCTGCGAACCGCCGACGAGACGGTCGGCGGCATCCGCGTGCCGTTCGATCTCGAGCTGTCGTACGCCGAGGCTTCGCGTCTGCTGAGCGAGCAATTCGCGGGAAAGAAATTCGGCGACCTGACGATCGAATCGTTGAAGCTGTCGCCGTCGAAGCATGAAGGACGGATCGCGATCGAGGCGATGGTGGCGATGAAGCACTACCACGGTCCCGTCACGCTCGACGGCATCCCGCAATTCGACAGCGGCTCGACGAGCCTGGCCATCACCGATGTCGACTACGAGCTGAACCCGAAGCACAAGAGTCCGTTCCTCCGCCTCGCCGATCGCGTCTCGCACGACGCGCTGCGCGCCCGCCTCCGCGACAACGCGCACTGGGGCGTCATCAAGGAGATCGGCGACATCCGCACCGAGATCGACCGCGGCATGACCCGCCAGCTCGCGCCCGGCGCGACACTGCACGGACACATCACGAGCATTCAACCGGTTTCAGTGATCGCGGGGGCGGATGGGATCGGGATTCGGGTCGTGGCGGTGGGGGACGCCAGCGTGGACATCAAGTAGCTGAGAGATAGAGTGATAAAGAGATAGAGACATAGAGGGGTAAGAGGCGCTCTATCTCTCTATCTCTCAATCACTCTATCTCTCTCACTCCCCCCTGATCATCCCGAAAAACGCATCACTCGACACCGGCCGCCCGAGGAAGCGCTCGACCAGATCGCGCGCAGGCTCTTCGCTGCCGCGGCTCAGGATCAGCTCGCGGAAGCGGAGGCCGGTCGCGCCGTTCATCAGATCGTCGCCGAACTTCGAGACGAGATCGAGGGCGATGACTTTCGCCCACATGTAACCGTAGTAGCCGGCCGCGTAGCCGCTGGCGATGTGATCGAACGTGCCGGGGAACGCGGTCCCGTCGACGTGTCCCATCGGCGTCGCGCTCTCCATCCGCTTCCACACTTCGAGCGCCGGTCCCGGTTCCTCGCTCGCCAGGAACATGTCGAATGCGGCGTAAAGATGCTGGCGTCCGTAGTCGATGCCGGCGCCGAATTTCTTCGACGCGTTGAGCCGCTTGACCAGCGTCTCGTCGATGAGCGGGCACTCGCTGCACTGCTCGCCCATCAGATGGAGGCTCTCCATCCGCATCGCCCACTCCTCGTACATCTGCGATGGCGCTTCGACGAAGTCGCGCTCCACGCTCGTGCCGGAGTGCATGTTGTACTCGGTATGCGACAGCACGCCGTGCAGCACGTGCCCGAACTCGTGCAGCAGCGTCTCCACCTCGTCGTGCGTCAGTCCCTGCCGGTTGAAATTCGTGACCAGCACGCTGACCGGCTTCCGCCCCGCCTTCCGGCTCACGCCGCGCACCGGCCACGCCGCGGCGTGCTTGTACTTGCTGTCACGCGGATAGAGGTCGAGGTAGATGCCGCCGATGAACGCGCCGGTCGTGGCGTCGAGCACGTCGAGGTAGATCACCTCTTCGTGCCACACCGGCACTTCGGCGCGCTCGAAGCGAAGCCCGTACAAGCGCTGCGAGATGGAGAGCATCCACTCGACCGCCGGCTTCGTCGGGAAGTATTTGCGCATCTCTTCCTGATCGATGGCGAAGCGCTCTTCGCGCAGCCGCTCGCGGAAATACAGCATGTCCCAGCGATTGATGTTCGCCTGTTCCACCGGCACGCCGGTGAGCCGCGCCTTGACCTCCGCGAGCTCGCCGAGGTCGCGGAGCTCGGCCTCGGTGACGACGTTCTTCACGTCATCGAGAAAGCGCCGCACCGTGTCGGGGCTCTCCACCATCCGCCGCTTGGTCACGTAATGCGCGTAGCTCGGGACGCCGTACAGATCGGCGATCTCTTTCCGCAGCGCGACGATCTCGTCGAGAATCTCCAGGTTCCGCGCCGTGCCGCGATTCGTGTTCGCGATGTAGTAGCGCCTGCGCGCTTCCTCGCTCTTCGCGTTCATCATGAACGGCTGATAGTCGGGGTAGTCGAAGCCGACGACGATCGAGCCGTCCGCGTCCTGGGTCACGCGATCGAGGTACGACTGCGGCAACCCTTCGCATTCTTCGCGCGTGAAGCGAAGCGTCGTCTTGTTCTCGCGGATGTGGCGCGCGAAATCCTGCGCCAACTCGGTCAGCCGCTCGCTGATCTCCTTGTAGCGCTGACGCTTTTCGAGAGGGAGCGAAACGCCGCTGTCCTCGAATGCCTCGAGGAGGTCCTTCTGCAGTTGTTTCTGGGCCATGGAGTGCGGCGCCACCGCGCGCACCCGCTCGTACAACGCCTCGTTCTGGAAGACCTCGGTCATCAGAATCGATTCCTGCACGAGCGCGAGGTCGGCCGCATCGCGGACGTCCTTTTCGGGATGCACGCTGTTGAGCAGCGACACCGGTCCGAACACATCCTCGAGCCGGATGTTCGCCCGATCCCAGGCATCGAGAATCGACTGGGCATCGGCGCGATCGATCGGAATCGAGGCGATTTCCGCCATCCGCTCGCGCCCTTCGCAGAGCGCTTCCACGACGGCCGCGGTCAACTCGGCGGCGGTGAAAATGGGGATCGTGGCGCGGTCGTGGACAGGCGGGTGAAGCGTCTCCGTCATGGGGGCGGTCATTGTAGTGCAACCTCTTCAGAGCAAGACGCGTACTAGACTGCGATATGCGCACACTCGCCGCCGTCGCCCTGCTCGGGCTCGCTTCCGCACTTCCTCTGTCCGCACAAGCGCCCGATCCGGTCGCCGTCCAGGCGCGTGCGCTGCTCAGCACGAATCAAGCGGAGAAGGCCGCCGATCTCCTCGAAAAAGCGGTGGCCGCAAAGCCGAATGACGCCGCTCGTCACTACCTCCTCGGCGAGGCCTACGGCTCGATGGCGCAGCAGGCGAGCATGTTCCGCGCGGCTTCACTGGCCGGCAAAGTGCGCGATGAATTCGCGAAGGCCGTGCAGCTCGATCCGAACATGACCGACGCCCGCTTCGGCCTGATGGAGTTCTACCTCCAGGCACCGTCGATCATGGGCGGCGACGAGACGAAGGCGCGCGAACAGGCGATGGAGATCCGCAAGCGCGATGCACTGATGGGACATCGCGCCTTCGCCATGCTGGCCATGGCGAAGAAGGATGTGAACGCCGCCCGCGCCGAGTACGTCGTCGGCGTGCGCGAAAACCCGGCCTCGGCCAAAGCGCATTACGCGTACGCCGCGTTTCTGATGACCGCCGACAAGAATTTCAAAGGAGCGCTCGACGAATTCGACGCCGCGCTGCACGCCGATCCGAATTACATGCCGGCCGTTTTCCAGATCGGTCACGTGGCCGCGATCTCCGGAACGAACTTCGCGCGCGGCGAGGAGTCGCTGCAGAAATACCTCGCCTACAAACCGGCCACCGACGAGCCGGGCCTCCACCGCGCCCACTACTGGCTTGGCGTGATCTACGAAAAGCAGGGAAAGAAAGCGGAAGCCCGCACGCGCTACCAGACCTCGCTCCGCCTCCTCTCCGGCCAGAAGGACGTCGCTGAGGCGTTGAAGCGCGTGTCCTGACGGCGCTTGCAGATAGCAGATAGCAGATAGCAGGAGAACGACCTGTTATCTGCTATCTGCAGGCTGCTATCTATGATGGAGACATGCCGGAGCTCCCCGACGTCACCGTCTACGTCGAATCGCTCGAGCGCCGTATCGCCGGCGCGACGCTGAACCGCATCCGCCTTCTCAGCCCGTTCGTCCTCCGCACCGTCGATCCATCGCCGGCCGACGTCGAAGGAAAACGCGTCACCGGCGTGCGCCGCATCGGCAAGCGGATCGTGATCGCGTTGGAGAACGAACTCTTCATCGTCATCCATCTGATGATCGCCGGCCGCTTCCGCTGGAACGTGAAGCCGCCGGGAAGGATCGCCCTAGCGCTCTTCGAGTTCAGCAGCGGAAACCTCGTGCTCACCGAGGCGGGATCGAAGCGGCGCGCGTCGATCCATCTCGTGCGGGGCGAGGCGGCGTTGCGAAGCATCGATCCGGGCGGACTCGAAGTGCTCGATCTGCCGCTCGACGATTTCCGCGCCGCCCTCACGCGCGAACGCCACACGCTCAAACGAACGCTCACCGATCCGCACGTCTTCAGCGGCATCGGCAACTCGTACTCCGACGAGATCCTGCACCGCGCCCAGCTCTCCCCTGTGCAGATGACGACGAACCTCGACGCCGAGGAGATCGAGCGCCTCTGGCGCGCGACGCGTGAGACGCTCGCCGACTGGACCGACCGCCTTCGCCGTGAGACCGGTGAAGGCTTCCCGGAGAAAGTGACCGCCTTCCGCGACGGCATGGCCGTCCACGGCCGCTACGGAAAGCCATGCCCCGACTGCGGCACCCCCGTCCAGCACATCGTCTACGCCGACAACGAGACCAACTACTGTGCCCGCTGCCAGACCGGCGGTAAGTTACTGGCGGACCGGGCGTTGTCGCGACTGCTGCATGGGGATTGGCCGAAGTCGATTGATGAGCTGTAGGTTGCTGGGTTACTCGGTTGCTGGGTTGCTGGGTGGGCGCGACCGAGCAACCAAGCAACCCAACAACCCAGCAACCGTTCTAACGTTCGCAACCAAGGGACGTCTTAGCCACCAGTGCAAGCCGTTGCCACCCTGACCCGCGTGAATCGACCCGAGATCGCAGCGACCGCGAACTTCGAGCAGCTCTACCGCACGCATGGCGAGCGGATGAAGAGCATCGCCTACAACCATCTCGGCAGCGTCAGCGACGCCGAGGATGTCGTGCAGGAGACGTTTCTGAAGATCCATCGCGCTATCGCGACCTTCACCGGCGAAGCGTCGTTCAGCACCTGGGCGTACAGGATCCTCATCAACACCTGCTACGACCATCTGCGCAAACGCAAGCGGCGCGGCGAGGAAGAATCGCTCGACGACGCGCCGGTCGAACGGACCGCCGCCAGCGTCGATGACACGAAACGGATGATGCTGCGCCGCCTCCTCGAGTCTCTCCCCGAACAGCGCCGCAGCGTCTTCACCCTCTTCGAGATCGAAGGACTGAGCCACGCGGAGATCGCCGGCATCCTCGGCATCAGCGAAGCGAACTCCAAATGGATCCTCTTCTCGACCAAGAAACAACTGCAGGAGCAGTGGAGAAAACCCCTATGACCATCACCTGTGAAAGGATCGACGACCTGCTGTTCGAAGGCGACGCCGAATCGCTCGCCCTCGCGGAAACGCACGCCGCGCAGTGCCGCTCGTGCCGCGAGAAACTCGACGACTGGAACGACATCGCGGCCACCGCGAAGTCGCTGCACACCACCTGGCAGAACGACATGCTCTGGCCGCGCATCCAGCGGTCGATGAAGCCTTCCCTCGGCTGGATGCGCATCGCCGCCGCGATCTTCGTCACCATCGGCATCGGCGCCAGCGTCTGGTACGCCGCGAATGTCCGCGTCACGCAGAACAAGGCCTTCGATCAAGCCATCCTCCGCGCCAGCGCGCTCGATGACGTCGAGCGTGCCGAGAAAGCGCACGTCGATGCCATCAACAAACTCGAGAAGCTCGCCGGCTCGAAGCTCGATGAGCCGCAGACCCCGATCCTCGTCAGCTACAAGGAAAAGCTGATGCTCCTCGACGACGCCATCGCCGAGTGCCAGACCAACATCGATCAGAACCGACAGAACGCACAGATCCGGAAGCAGCTCCTCGCGATGTACAGCGAGAAACAGCGCACCCTTCAGGACGTGCTGAGAGAGGGAAACCATGTCTCGAACCCGTAATCTGCTCGTGGCCGCGACGCTCCTCGCCGCCGCGACGCTGCACGCCGCCAATCGCTACGAGCGCGAGGTCAGAAAGACCGTCCACTATCAGGGTGGAAGGGTGTCGATCGAGAACTCGTTCGGCGCGGTGAACGTCCACGATGGCAGCGCTGGCGAGGTCGAAGTGCACGCTCTCATCCGCGCGTCGACGCAGGAGCTGCAGAGCGCGATCAAGGTCGACATCAGCAGCAGCGCGGCCGGCGTGACGATCAGAACCGACTACCCCGACCGCATCCACAATTCGTCGTTCTCGGTCGAATACGTCATCTCCGTTCCGGTCAACGCGCCGGTATCGGTCAAGAACCGCTTCGGCTCGACGTCGGTCGAGGGAACGCACGCCTCGGTCGACGTCATGAGCCGCCAGGGCAGCGTGACGCTGAACGAAGTCGCCGGCACGATGAAGGTCGACAACGCGTTCGGCTCCGTCGCGGTGGAAGGTGCGCGCGGCAATCTGACGGTGCGCAATGCGAACGGCAGCATCAACGTATCGGGCCTGCAGGGAACCGCGGACATCGGCGACCGCTTCGGCAGCGTGGTGATCAGCGACGTCTCGAAAGGTCTGACGCTGAAGAACTCGAACGGAAGCGTCGAAGTGCACGGCACCCGCGGCCCGGTGAACATCGAGAATTCGTTCGCCTCCGTGAACGTGAGCGACATCGGCGGCCCGCTGACCATCGACGCCCAGAACTCGAAGATCACCGCCAGCGAGATCCGCGGTCCCGCCAACATCACGACCACGTTCGCGCCGATCGAATTGACCGAGGTGCACGGTCCGGCGAAGATCAGCGGCTCGAACGGCAACATCACCGCGACGGAGATCCAGGGTCCGCTGACCGTCGACAACCGCTTCGGCCTCGTCAACGCCTCGGACGTCCGCGGTCCCGCCGACATCGACAACGAAAACGGCGGCGTGACGCTCAAGGAAATCCACGGCAGCGCGAAAGTGCGCACCAGCTTCGGCTCGGTGTTCCTGAAGGAGATCGCCGGCGTCGTCGACGTCGAGAACCAGAACGGCGCTATCGGCGTCAGCGGCCTCGCCCCCTGCCACGACATCCGCCTCCGCACCACCTTCGGCTCCATCAAGCTCGAATTGCCGACCGGCGGCTACGCCATCAACGCCCGCACATCCTTCGGCTCGGTCAATACCGAACTGACGCTCGCCAACATGCACTCCACCGGCGACACCCTCACCGGCACGGTCGGGAACGGCGGATGCAAAGTCGATCTGGTGAATACCAATGGAAACATCGCCATCGACAAGGAGTGACCTCGTCCGGAGCATGTACGCGACGTTCCTCACCGGCGACAGACCCGCCATGGAGGCCCTGCTCGCCGGCGACTTCACGTTCACCAGCTCCTACGACGATCACATCGACAAAGCCGAGTACTTCATCCGCTGCTGGCCCAATCGCGACAAGGTACGCGACCTCGAGATCGAGACCTTGTGCGTCGACGGCGACGCCGCATTCGTGCGCTATCGCGCCACCAGGACCAACGACGGCGTGACGTTCCGCAATACCGAATACGTTGTTTGTGTGGGCGAGCAGGTCAAGTCGGTGGAGGTTTATTTCGGAGCGGAAGAGAAGAGCTCCTGACGCCGCAAGGCCTCCACTACGCAGCCAATGAGAAACCACGCGACCATTGCGGCCCCGAGGAACCAGGGATCCCGGAGATCCTTGATTCCCTGCGGCACGCCGAACAGCGCACTGCAGCCCCAGACCAGGATGAATGCCGGAACATCGAGAAAACTGAGAAAACTCGCTTCAGGTGATGCCAGCTGCACAAGGGCGAAGAGGGCGAAAACCGCCAACCTCACGGCGGCGAACAGAAATCCCGTTTTCACGCTATTCCACATTCACTCTACAGCAACTCGAGCGCAGATCCGTATCGCTCGTCCAGCTCTCTGATCCTGCGAAGCGAAAACGGCCAATACTTCAGGGTGAGCTCCTCTCGAAGGTCATCTGTTTCGTGTGTGCGTTTCGGGCGACGAACCTCCAGTGTGGTCACCCGTCAAGGCATCGACCGCGAACGGGACGTTCGCCGCCAGTATCGGATCGAATCCATATCCGAGCAGCATGTTGTTCTCGAACGACGTGATCGTAAGATCATCCCAAGCTAGGCGCTGACTTCTCCAGACTACTCCGTTCGTACCCCATGCACAAAGTGAAGTAAAGTCAGCAAAGATCATCAGGCCTGCTTCGGTCAATTCTATAACGCGTGTTATCGGAAATAGAGGCGCTTCTGACCACCATTCTGGCTTGTCAGAGTGGACCAAGTACCCAGAGCCACCGGATACAACACAGAGTACATTGGCTGACGGGGTGCTAAAAACGCCGCTTAACAGTTCGTGCGACTGGTCGCCAAATGCGAATACGCCTATCCAGTCCCTCCCGATGCTCGGCTCGACATGTACGACAAGTCCGTCCTTACCACCGGTGCTCTCGGCTCCTGGATAATAAAACCGTCGCTCATTAGTCGGAAACTCATCCAGCAACTCGATTTCGTAGGCGTGCGTGAACAACAGCGAACGCGTTGCATGTAGATTGGTCATGGGCGCGTGTTAAAAAAGTAGTGCGTAATCTCGTTCGTATGAATCTTTATAAACTCGAACACACCTTCTTTCCCCATGTAGCCACCAGGAATACGGAGCATTTGAGATGTTGTCCCTCCGGCGCTAGGAATCGTTGTCACCGAACCTGCATCCTCGAACGCCATAACACCCTCGGGAAAGTTATGGAAGACATCCGCCTTGCCGCTGAGATTGAATGTAGCGCCATCGAAGAATGACCCTGCCTCTTCCGTCGCTGCTTTTAGGCCGATCTCGCCGCCTGCCATGCCGATCGAGCGCAGCAGTCCAGTCAGTGGCGCAACAATCGCGAACTCGCCACCATTCGCTTCAATATTCGTTGTGTACTGAGGATTGTACATCTCGCGGCTGTAGTTCAGTTCGAGCGCTGCAAAGTCGTCGCCGCGCCCCGCTCGCCGCCTAGTTCGCTCACGATCCCTGGTCAATTGCCGTTGAATGTAGTTAGTTCCGGCAAGGTCCCGGTCATATGTAGAAGTTACATCGACGCACTCGCCCGGATGCTCTTTGCCATCGGACCCCACTACGGGACACGGATATAGGCCCGCCGGGTCAGTGAATACCAGTGGATTATCGAGCGTATACGCATACCGATTCCAGGTTAACGGTCGATACGCGTTACCGCCAAGTGGATCGACGGATAAGAACCTTCCGGCGGCAGGGTTGTAATACCGCGCGTGCATGTAGTCGAGATAATCGGTGTTGTCGACGTTCAGGATTCCGTAATACTCCCGCTCGTGGCCGGTGAACTTGACGGGATCGCTGCGGAAGAAGCCGAAGTTCGTCGCCTCCTGGACCGAAGAGGATTGCTCCATTCCGAACGGGAGAAAGTCGTTGCGGCTGTACCGCAGGCGGGCGTCGTTCGTGATCATGCGCACGGAGCCGAGGTGGTCGAGGTGGAGGTGGCGCTTCCCGCCCCAGTACGACTCCATCTCGGCCGCCACCGGCGTCCCGCCGGCGTAGTAGTAGTCCTCGGTCCATTCCCATGAGATCGAAGGCGTTCCGGCGCTGTAGAACTCACGCTGGATCTGTCCCGTATTGAAGTCGCGGATCTTCCAGCGGATCGAATTCGAATCGAGCATTTCCCCGATTCGCTCGTCGTCCGCCGTGTAGATCATCCGCCGCTGCTGACCGAGGTTGGTGTCGAGCTCCGCCATCGAACCGGCGGAGTCGAAGATGTACCCGATCTTGCTGCCGTTCGACGTCACATTGCCCGCGGCGTCGTACGCTTCTCCCGCCAGCCGGTTGCTCGTCGAGTCGATGGCGGGAACGGTCGGGCTCTGACCGGCAATCGTCTTCTGCGTCAGATTGCCGAACGAGTCGTAGGCATAGCTCTCCGTCTGGCCGTTCACGACCGCCTTCACCAGCCGGCTCGACGTGTCGTACGTATACGTGTCATTGCCGATGGCCTTGATGTTACCGCTCGGATCGTACCCGAACGCCCCCGTAGACCAGGTCAGGTCATTCCCCGCGGTATCGTCCGCCTGCGCCTTCAACGAGCCGCCGTGCGAAGTGTCGCGTTCATCCCAGGTATCGAGGGACTCGCCCATCCAGACGCGCTGCAGATACGCCACGTTCGGATTGTCCCGTAGATTCCGGGCCGCTGCGAGGGGAAGGTCGATCAGCCGGCGGTTGTCCTTCCTGGAGAGAACATTCCCGCCTGCCTTGGCCACGTCCGGCTCGGTGATCGTCTTGGGTGTATCCCGCCGTTCGCCCGCCGTTTTCAAGACCATGATGTAACGGCCGAACCCGGGTGGGAGCGTATCGTGCGGACTGGCCGCCTGAAGTGCGGCGGCAACGAGGATCAAGCCCGCGAGAGCGGTGAGTCTGAATGATGTTTTCATTGCGCCCTCTGCTGCACTTCCGTGATGTGAATCGCGCGAATGGTTTTGAGCGTCGGATCGGGGTCCGTATATCCGCTGATCGGTGCCCCAAGCGCCTGCAATGCTTCATTGATCCGGGCGCGAACGGCCAGAATATGAGCAGACAACACGACCAGATTGGGTGAGGGCAAGGGATGGTCGGGCCCGACGATGTCACTCCAGCTGACGGCGGTCCATCCCGCTGCCGCACGCACTGAGTTGACCGCGTTCAGGAGCTCGGTCATGTGCTGCACGGCGACGATAGTGACGCCGCCGGTGATCGAAGTGAACGTCATCGTTGTCGCCACGTCAACGTTGCTGAATGCCGATTTGCTGTTGTCTGACGCGTCAGCCGCTGCCCAGACGCGGTAGGCATAGGTCCGGTTCGATGCGAGACCGCTGTCGGTGTATGTCGTCGATGTGTAAGTCACTGACTGCGTCAGGTCGACCCAGCCTGCACCGCTGCGCCGTTCGACGTGATAGCGGCCGGCGCCGGTCACGGCGGGCCACGTCACGGTGATCTGTCCGCTACCCGTGAGCGCGGCAACCAGTCCCGTAGAGGTGATGGGAAGGGGAATGACGGCCTGGACTTGTGAGCTCGTGGCTCCCGTTCCGCCGCATGGATTCGTGACCTTCACGTAGTAACTGGTCGTAACCGAGATCGGGGAAAGAGTGAGCGAAGCTCCGGATCCGACAACGGCGTTATCGCTGACCCGATACCAGGTGTAAGTGAACGGTTCGGTGCCGGTGGCGAACGCCATGAGCGAGACGGAGCGGTCGGCGTTGACGGCCAACGACGCCGAAACCGTGGGATTGACGCACTCGTTGTACGACACGGTGGCCACGCGGGAGTTGATGGTCCGGCAGGCGTTCGCGATGCTGACGTAATACGAAGTCGTGGCTGTGGGAGCGGCGGTATAGGTCGAACCGGTAGCGCCAGTGATTGCGGTACCTCCTCCGGTCGACGGATCACTGACATAAAACCACTGGAACGAGAGGCCTGAGCCGGCGGCCGAGACCTGCATGAGGATGGAGGTCGTCGATCCTGAGATCTTGCCGCCCACCGGCTGCACAAGAATCACCGGTGCCGTACATGCGTCGTAGAGACCCGATCCGAAAGAGGCCGGCCGGCTGAGACTCGTCTTTTCGTCCACCGTTTGTCCGTCCGGCTTTTCGGTATCGGCGATGCCGTTCCCGTGAACGAGCTGATTCCGCATGCCATTGGGCCAATACGAGATGGCGCTCACGAGACCAGGTACGGAAGTGATCTGTCCCTGCGAATACGTCGGCGCGATATTTCGCTCCGGCTGCAAGGGCGGCAGGCCGCAATTGGTGCACATTGGATACTTGATCACCAGCGGCTGGTCGAGATCGGTGTAGGAGATATCCTGATCGATTGCCTTGAACACGTTCCACTGCGGGCTCGGAATGCTCCACCAATCCGTCGACTCGATGGTGGTCGTTCGATGTGTCTTGCGGCCGGCGTTGTCCTGATAGTGATACGCCTCGGTCACACGAATCGTGGCATTCGCGATACTTCCCCCGGAAGAGATCCCACCATGGGCCGGGTAGTTGTACCGGATCGCTGCCGTGAGCTTTCCCTTGCTGTAGTCGGTTGGCGTCACGGTCGTGACATTATCGTCGCCATACTTGAACTCCTTGACCGGCCTGAACACCTGTGTTCTGTCCGGGTTCGGATCGGTGTCATGGTTTGGATCGGAGAGATCGATATAGAACGGATTGCGGCCGTTCAGGAACCGAAGCCGTCCCGCCGCGTCGTACGTGTAATTCAGGTCAAACAGGGTCGACGCCGCACCCTGTCGCTTGGTCAGTACGTGCCCCTGTGCGTCGTAGGTATAGGAAGTCATCCCACTTTCAGGGTGCGATTCCCACAGCAGGAACCCACGATTGTCGTAGCTGAAGATGCGGTTCTGGACAAAGCCTTCCGCACCCTTCATCGCTACCGACGAAAGCCGACCGCCGATGTCGTAGCCGTAATTGGTGTCGACATTCGCCGCTACGGGTGCACTGCTGGTCGATGGTCCCGAAGGCTCGGTGACCTGCCTCAGCCTGCCGAGTGCGTCGTACACGAATGTCGTGATGGAGTCCGTGATCGTGGCGGGGCCGGTTGCGATTTGGACCGTGCGCTTACTTTGTCGGGCTCCGGAATAGGAATACGTCGTGACGGAGCCATCCGCGCCTGTCACAGAGCTCGGACGACCGAAAGTATCGTATGAATAGAGCGTCTTCAGTGCGGCAACGAGAGGGCCCGTGGGCGCGGCTGCGCCGGTCGACTCCAGCTCCGAAACCGACTTCTTTCGGCCCAGTCCGTCATACGCTGTTTCGCTGCCCGACCAGAAGCCGTCCGAGCCGAGGTGACTTTGGCGAATCAACTTGCCGAGCTTGTCGAACTCGTATTTCTCGCTCGTCAGCAGCGTACTCGTGAGCGTCTGGGTATGTGAATGCAGATAAACGAAGAGCGTTGGCAGCGTGATACTGGTCTGATTGTATGTGTCGCCGGGCAGTTTATAGACGTATTCGGGCGCGGCAGCACCGGACTCGGCATCAGGCGCCTTGGCACCTGGTGGGCTGGCCGAGGTGAGGCGCCCGAGAATGTCGTAGACATAGGTTGTCTCGAGCCCGGCCGGATCGCGCGATGAGACGAGTGTTCCCGATGAGTCGAAGGTCTGGTCCAGAAAATAGGTCGGCGTTCCATTGACCTTTGGCAGTGCCGGGTAGGAAGTCCGAATACGCGGCCCATACGTCGAATAATCGTGATCGATTTCGTACTCTCCGGCTCCGTAATTGGGCGGCGCATTGCAGCTCGGCGTGGTAATCGCGCTACCATCACCACCGAAATAGCGCTCCGAAAGGATGTTTCCATGGCTGTCGCGGCAAAAAAAAGCCATTACGTCGTGCGGATCCTGTTGGCCGTCCCCACGTACCAGTTTTCGGGTCGAGCTCAAGGCACCGGTCACGGGATCGAAGCTGAATTCGCTTCTTGAAGAGGAACCATTCTCGGAGATAGCGCGGTACGTGAAGAGATTCAGAAGCCACGCACCCGCCGGCGGTCCATAGAAGGTGGTCGTCAGGTTTCCTCCGCTCACGGAGTACTCGCCGCTGGCGGTGTTGAAGTTCGAAAAGGTGGTCTGACTGACGGCCGGAGTCGTGAGATTTCCCGTCACGGTTGCGGAGCGATAATGGCCCAGTCCGTCGAAGCTGGACGCCGCCGTGTCCTTGTAGTTGCCACCGTCGTCGGCGTAGATCTCCCGTGAGCCTGCCACGCGGCGGTTGCAGGCCTTCGAGCTGGACTGGCTCACATCACGCTCATAGGTCACGTAGGTTGAGCGCAGTAACGTTCCGTCGGCTTTGTGCGCCGTATGCGAGAGGTATCGCTTGATCGTCGGACCGTTGGGCAATGAAGAGTCGATTGCTGCCGAGCGCACGTAAGGCAGCCCGTAGTCGTCCTGTGTCGTTCCGTTCGCCGAAACTGTAATTGCCGATTCGCCCCAGACGCTGAAGTAGTTCCTGGTGAAGTCACCGGCCGGGGATGTGACCGTCACTACGAGATCCTTTTGTTGAGGATGGAACGTATTACCTGGTGAGCAGAATACGGTGGACGGTCCGCCGGAAGCGTCGACCAGAGCGGGTGAATATGTCCAAACCGGAACCGGATTCGTCACGCCATCGTTCAGGGCTCTCGTCAGCACTCCTACGACGTGCGCCTTGCTGGAGTCCGCACACGCGCCATCCGGTGTCGGGTAGAGACCATAGGTCCACGAGACGGCGCCCCCGGTCGGCAGCGTCATGGACGCTATCGTGCCGACGTTCAGAGCCGCAGTGCAGACGAGAGATGCGTCCGTCGACACATTGTTCGTGAAGGTGTATCGCTCCAGCAGAGCGCTGGTGGCGGTCGCATCGTATAAGGAAATGGACGTCAGGTATGGGATGTAGATGGTTGGGAGGTCCGTCGACGCGTACAGATTGCACCCTCGGGCCGTCTCCCTCACGTCGTAATCGAAGACGTACCTCAGGCGTTTCCCGCCCGGAGCCACAACTTCGACGTAGTCGATGACATTACCGAGGTTCGGTGGAGGATCGGCAATCGTCTGATTACTGCCCGGGATAGTGATGATCTTCTTTTGAATCCTCTGTGTTCGTCCATCGTCATCCAGAATGGACCAGGAAATGCCGTCGTTGTCATAATCGAGCGTGATCTTATTTCCGAAGCGGTCGCGAATCGTCTTCAGGCGCGTGTCATTGCTTGCGGCCGCGTTCGGATCGGTTTCGAAGTGACGAATGATGCCGCCCGGCTCTTCGACGTCCCATCCTCCGCCTGCAGCGGTTGAGAGGCGCAGATAGGAGCCGTCACGCGTGTAGCCCACCACGCTGGTGGGTGGCGCAGGGTCGCCCGGATGCAGAGTCGAATAGAAGTCGTGCGCGGCGCCGTCAGGACCTTCGTATGCGGGAACGCCGGGATAGGTCGTATCGCAAGGTAGCGAATTGCTGCAAGCGGTCCACAGGCGGCCAAGCGAGAGTCGCCATCCCATTCCCGTATTCGAGATACGCGTCGGAGTCACCTGAGCCGATCCGAGGTAGGGCGAGGTCGAGTCCCAGACTTTGCTGTTGTAAACGAGATTCAGGCCATATGCAAAATCGCCTTGCACCGGAAAGGTCGCCCCGATCGGCAGCGTAACGATGAGGTTTCCGCTGAAAGTGTTCACGGTATCGAAGTCACCCACATGAAACGCTTTCTCGGGTGAGAATCCTCGCGCTTCGTTCGGGTGATCCTGACCGAGAGCAGCGTGCGCGACGATCAGAAGGAGGAGCACAAAGAGTTTCAGGCGCATTGCTTTATCCTCAGGGCCGCGCCGTCTCGCGATAGATCAGCACTTGCAACGGTTCCTGGTCGACAACCACAAAGAGGTCATTGGGCTCAAGGGCGTCAGGAGCCGGGGTTCCGCCGGCTCGTCGTTGCAGTTTTGCGACGGGTATGTACATCCCTGGCGGGAACTGACCTTCGCCGGCTCGGCGGCCGGCGGCTTCGATCGAGCCGCGCCACGAACCTCGTCCAGGACGCACGACGACGGCGTTGGCATAGTGCGCCTCGAGATGGACCTCGACACCGTGACCGGTTTTGTCGCGTTCCACCGAATACGCGCTTTCTGACATGAGTGGCGCCGCGCCCTGGCGTGAGCCCGCTGCATATTCGCCGGTCTTTTCATCGATGGCGACCACGACGGAGCTGAGGGCCTCATCCCCTGGTGTTTGAAATCGGATGACGCCATCGCCGTCTTCATCGGCAAGTTGTTCGTTGGCTTGAAAGAATCGGCCGCGGTATTCATCACGACTATGCATGGCCACGATGAGTGATACCTGGCCGCGAGGCGTGACGCCAGAAACGACAACATCGGGACCGATCCAGCTCACTGTCATCGAGCCGGTCTGGGCGGCGTGGAGAGGAAGAGCGAGCACAACGACCGCTATGGTCATCATCGATTTCATGTTCATTAGTGGGGTCCGATCTTTTGTCTACTGCAGTGAAAGCAGGACGAGAATCTCTCCCTCGCCGGTCGGCAGCGGCTCGAGAGCCTTCCCGATGACGGTGCCGGGGCGGTGGAACTGCACGCCGCCGAGATCGACCGGCTGCGACTTCATCGCCGTTCCCGATCTGTCGCTGGTGACGAGGAGGTCGCCGATTGCGATTCCGGCCGAGCCGGCATCCACGTGAACTTTCACCCGTCCTGTCGTCGCAACCTGAGCCTTTGAAGCGCCGGCCACGCCGAGGATCAGGCCCGGTTGCGCGGAAACGACGCCGGCAACCGCCGTGTCATAGGCGTGCGCGGAGGGCATCACTTCGTTATTGCGTTCGCGATTGAGCACGACCACGGTACCGGGCTCCATGTGTGTCGTGGCCGGAACCCATTCGGCGACGTCCTGATAAGTCGCGCCGATGACCTTCGTCGCCGTGAGCGTGCCGTTGACCGTCATGCTGAGGTTATCGCCCGTATTTCCGACCGTCACGTTGCCGCCGCTGTCGATCGTCAAGCGGGCGGTGGAGTTCGTTCCGAGGATTAGAGGGGTCGTCGCGTAGGTACCGACCGCCAAGCCGTTGCCAGCCAAGGCGAGCACCTCGTTCCATCCGCCGAGACTGGTTCCCCATCTTGTGACCGTTCTCGACGATGCATGGCTTGCAACGTTCACGCTGGCAACATCTGCCCATGTCCTCACCAGAGCGACGGCATTCGGCGTATTCGACGCGTTCTGCATGACCAGGAACTCGTTCTTGTCAGCCGATGTGTAGATGTGGAGGGGAGATACCTGAGTCGGAGCTTGCAAGGTGCTGCCCGGCGTCGTCGTACCGATGCCGACGCTGCCTCCGAGCTTGATCGTCACCTTGGGCGAGTTCCAGGTGTTGTCCTGAGTCCAGAAGTTGATGTCATGGCCCGCCGACAGCTGCATGCCGGCCCAGAGAGCGCCGGTGCCGCCGTCACCAAAGAAAATGGAGGCTCCGGAGCCGACGCTGTCGGAGCCGCCCAGGCGCGATTCGAAACGATTGTCGCTTCGGCTGATGCCCGAAACATGCAGACTCGCAAGAGGGCTCGTACCGATGCCGATGTTGCCGCTCGATTCCGTGATGACGGAGTCGCCCAGGGCACCGGACGAATCAGTCCACTTCGCGATCTTGCCTGCTGTTCCGGAGCCAGTGGCATTGGTGAACACGTGAAAGTCATTGGCGCTCTTGAGACTCTTCGCAGAGGCAGGTTCAGCAGCAGCAGCGGACCCTGCGGTCGGCGTCTGCGCGGCGGCGCTCATGGCGAAAAAAATCAGAACGGCAATGGCGAAGTTCGTCAGCGATGTCTGATGCTTGGGCACGAAAATCCTCCTGATCGGCTTCTTGGACACGGAAGCCAACGTAATTACAAGACAGTGGTTTCGATTGTCACGCGGGAAGGCGGGACCCTGGACGCATGGATGATAAGTCCGGAAGGACGGATTTGCAAGAAGGCGGACATAACCTCTCATGCGCTTGTAGAGACCGGCAGGTACAAGGGATTCTCCCTACAGGGCCTTATTATGATTGTCGGACGCGGGAAACCGGGATCAACATAGATCCACAATCGACGACTCGCGACGAATAGCGCGATTACGCACGGCAGAGTGTGCAGTGAGAATCGGGAGACGTTGTAAGTGAAACGATATTTGTGGCTCTAGAACGTTCTCTTATAAGTAAAGATGAACGCCCGCGCCACGCAATTGCGGATCGGCGCCACGAACTTCGCCCCTTTGATTTCCCGCTGTGTAAGAAACGCCAGTGACTCGTCTCCTGTCGTATTGGAGACGAGGCGCGTTGCAGTGACGCGTCCGCTGGTGTCGACGTCGGCTTCGACGACGACGAGGCCATGTGCGCCGCGGTCGGAGAACGAAGGGACGGGCGTCGTGGCGAAGGCGAAATCGCTGTCGACGGGACAACCGCTCTTGCGTTGACGCGACGGCGGTTTCGCGGCGGCTCCGTCGCGTGTCACATGTTGTGATGACACCCAGCCGCTCTCGCCGCTCTCCAGGCGCACTTTCATCCACGACTCGGTCGTCGCAAGGAGCGTCAGCCGTTCGCCCCGTTTGACGAGCTTGATGACCTCGCCGGTGCCCGACGGGTCGCGGCGGACGTTCAGCGCCGAGGCCTTCACGGTCACCGTGCCGATCGACGGCTCGGCCGGCGCTGGAGCGGCGGCGGGAGGCGGCTCGGGGGTGGGGGCCGGGGCGGGAGGCGGGGCGGTGGCGCAAGCCGCAAGCAGAGCTGTGGCCACGAGCACTGGGAATCGGAAAAGGACCATCGTTGGTAAGCTTACACGCATGACAGACAGCAGACAGCAGACAGCGGACAGCAGACGCTTCGCGCCTCGCGGTCGTATATCTGCTGTCCGCTGTCTGCTGTCCGCTGTCTGACCCATGCCCACGCCACGACACTGCATCAATCATCCGCAGCGGCTGGCGTTCGCCATCTGCATGACCTGCCGCAATACGGTCTGTCAGGCGTGCGCAACGCAGTGGGACGGAATCTATTACTGCACGACGTGCCTCGCGGCGCGGCGCAGCGCGAGCAAGGAGCGCGGCTCGCTCGGCGGATGGCTCACGCTCGCTGCCGGCCTGGCCGTCACGCTCTGGCTGAGCGCGCGCATGATGGTGTGGGCCGGCGCGCTGATCGCGGGATTCTTTTGATTCGCGCCCCTCTCTCCACGACCTCCGTGCTCGACGAAACCGCGGACATCGTCTCGCGCGCCGCCGCGCCGTGGGCCGCGGTCGTCGCCGCCACCTCACTCCCCTATCGCTTCATGCAAATCCTCTTCATCGAGCGGATCGCCGACCTCGGCTCGAACGCGGTTCACTACGGCCGGGCCCTCGGCACGATCGCCAATCTCACCATCGCCGCCTTCATCATTTCGCGCTGGGGCCGCACGGTCTGGGCTCGGGCCTGCCGGCTCGCGGAGTCGACTGAAGCGGCGCCGGGACGCGAAGTCTGGCGCGTGCCGCTCGTCGCGTTCACCAGCTATCTCTTCGTCTCCGCGCTCGCCGAGCTGCTCTATTACGCGACGTCGCTGACGATCATCGGACCGGTCTTCGCGCTGATGCTCTCCGGACTGGCGATCGGCACGTTCGAATTGAACACTCGTCCCGGCATCATTCCGCCGCTCCGCCTGATCGCGCACTATTCGCGGACGTCGAAGCAGCTCTTCGCGCTGATGTTCGTCTTCCTCATCGCCACGGTCGTCGCGCTGATCAACGTCGTCGCGGCGTTCGGCGCGGGCAAGTGGCTGATGCATGCGTTCGGAGGCGTGAACCTCGCGCGCTGGGATCTGCTGCTCAGCAACTCGAACCGTCATTTCATCTTCCTCGTCGTCGCCGGCGCGATCGTGATCGTCGAGCCGTTCTGGATCGCCGCGCACGTCGTGCTCGTGCGGCGGGCGGGGGTGGCGGAGACGGGTGACGATCTGCGGATGTGGTTTCGCGATCTGCGAGCGAGGTGGGCGCGATGATTTCCGTCATTCCAAGAAACTCCCTGTGTTCATGCGGGATTTTCGCTCGTGGCCCAAGCCCCTCATCCGCCTGCGGCACCTTCTCCCCGCGTGGCGGGGAGAAGGACCATAGAGCTTGCGCCGCGCGAGATTTATTACCCCTCGCCCCGCTTGCGGGGAGAGGGTGCCGCAGGCGGGTGAGGGGCCATGCCACGAGCGACACGCTTCCCTCAGACAGGGTTTCTTGGCCTCAGTCGCGTCGCGTGCGACGTTCTCTGCTCGGGATGACGGTGACGCTGGCGTTATTGCTCTTCACCTCCGCCGCGAGCGCGATGCCGCTCGCCGACTACATCTCTTCACTGGAGCGTTTGCGCAGCGAGCCGCATGAGCTGGCGGCGATCGAGGCGAAGGCGCTGATCGGGACGAAGGTCGAAACGCCGGGCGAAAGTTTCTCCGCCGACGCCTCCCTCCTCGGCGCGATCGCGAGCAATCGCGCGGACGCGGTCCAGCGTCTCGACGCCACCATCACTGCGCTCAAATCGTCGAACGCCGCGGCCTCATCGAAGGTCGACGCGAAGCTGCTGGAGCGGCTCCGCGCCGAGGAGCGCATCGATGAATTGCAGCGGGGCGGTGAGGTGCTCGAGCCGCCGAAAACCAACAGCTCGCTGCTCGACCGGATCACGGGCGAAATTCTGAAGGCCTGGCATTGGCTGGCCGACAAGGTCGTCAACTTCTTCGAATGGCTCCAGAAATTCTGGCCGAAGGAGCCGCACGCCGAGGAGCCGAAACCGTCGGGCGGCGTGCCGTTCATCGTCACGGCGCTGGTGATCGCGATCATCGTCGTGCTGGCGATCGTCGCGCTCGAAGTGCTGCGCCGCAGCCGCCGCGGAAAGCCGGACGAAATCGCGACCAGCGATCCGATCACCTCGCGGCGCGATGAAGATCCGCTCTCGCGCGGCGCGACGGAGTGGGAGCGTTACGCCGCGCAGCTGGCGCAGGCGGGACGGATTCGCGAGGCGATCCGCGCCTGGTACCACGCCGTGCTCGTGACCTGCTACGGCGCGGGCATCCTCAATTTCCGCAAGGGGCGGACGAACTGGGAGTACGTCTCGATGATGCGCGCCGAAGTCGGATGGCGGCCGCAGTTCGCGGACCTCACGCGCAGCTACGAGCGCGAGTGGTACGGGCGCGACGAGAGCACGGGCGAAGCACTCGACGATTGCTCGAGCCGCGCGCAATCGATCCTCGGGCAGATCCGACGCCGGGGTGATGTGTGAAGCGCGTCTTCCCGTTGATCGCGGTCGGCGTCGCCTACGTCGCGGCGACGTTGATCTGGATCGGCAACGACCGGCGCGTCGCGCAGCAGACGTTCCAGACCTTCTCCGCGGCAAATACTTCTGATGAAGGGCTGTCGCTGGCGATGAAGTACCTCGCGCGCAGCGGACGTCGGAACGTCAAGATGTTGACTACGCCGCCCGACGGCTCGCTCCCTTCGAACGCGGTCATCTTCCGGGCCTTCGAGGGGCAGGAAGGCCCCAGCTTCGCGGACCTCTTCAGGCTCCGCGGGAGAGATGGCGACGATGACGAGGAAGATCCAAAGCCGGCGAAGGGGAAAACCAGGGCGAAGCACAAACACGTCGAGCCTCTCCTCTCCGATGACGAAGAAGCGTTCGTCCGCAACGGGGGCCGCTTCGTGATCGCCACCGGCGGCAAGTACGACGTCAATCTCTCCACGCGCAACGTCAAGCCGGCGGCGCCGGCGCTCAAAGTCTTTCCGATCTGGCCAGGGCTCGAGCAGATCTCGCTGCCGGTCTGCCGCACGCTGCAGGCGCCCGACGTCTTCCGCCGCGCGCATGCGCTGTACGTCATCGACGACCAGCCGGCGATCGCGCGCATCACGATCGGCCGCGGCGATCTGATCGTCATCGCCGCCCCGGAGCTCTTCGACAACCGGCACGTCGCGGACCATCTCGACCTCCTCACCGCGCTGGCCGGCAACCGGCGCACGATCTATTTCGACGAGACAGTACACGGCCTCCTCACCGACGCCGGCACGCTCGATCTCCTCCGCCGCTGGCGCCTCGGGCCTGCACTCTTTCTGCTGCTCGTCATCGCCGTCGTCACGATCTGGCGCGGCGCGCGGCGGGTCGGCAGGGCCGAAGACGATTTCCGCGACACGCGCAGCGATGCCGTCGATCTCGTCTCGTCGCTCGGCGCGCTCTACGACACGACGATGTCGCGCGCGCAGGCCATCGCGCTCTATCACCAGGCGCTCGTGCAGAGCGTGGCCGCGCAGACCGGCTTGCGCGGCGAGCAACTGCACAAGCGGATCGCAACGCTGACCAACGAGATGAGCCCGCCGGACAAAGGCGAGCGCCTCGAGATCGAACAATTCAATCAAATGCTAGCCACGCTGAATGAAGGCTTCAGGAGAGTCGAGCATGCAGAGCATCACTGACATCGCATCGCGTTTCTCGCAATTCCGCGAGCAGCTCGATCGCATCATCCTCGGACAGGAGCGCGTGAAGACGCTCGCCACCACGTCGCTCCTCGCGGGCGGCCACATGCTGCTCGAAGGCGTGCCGGGCACCGGCAAGACGCTGCTCTCGCTGGCCATGGCGCGCCTCCTCGGATGCCGCTTCCGCCGCATCCAGTTCACGCCCGATCTGATGCCGGCCGATCTCGTCGGCGCGAACATCTTCAATCAGAAATCGGAGGAGTTCTCGTTCCGCCCCGGTCCGCTCTTCACCGACATCCTGCTCGCCGACGAGATCAATCGGACGCCGCCCCGCACGCAGGCCGCCCTGCTCGAATCGATGCAGGAGAACGCGGCGACGGTCGACGGCACGCGCTACGAGATCTCGCCGGTCTTCACCGTGTTCGCGACGCAGAACCCGGTCGAGTTCGAGGGAACGTATCCGCTTCCCGAGGCGCAGCGCGACCGTTTTCTGATGAAGATCTCGATCGATTTCCCCGAGGCCGTCGACGAGACGCGGATGCTCGAATCGTATGCGGCGGGGTTGCGGTTGCACGACGACATGGTCGCCGCACTGCAGCCGGTGATCTCGGCGCAGGAGTTGTTCGAGGCGCGGCGCACCGTTGCGCGCGGCGTGCGGGTCGAGCCGCACATCATCAAATACATTCAGGAGCTCGTGTCGAAGACGCGCAAGGACGAAGCGGTGCAGATCGGCGCCGGTCCGCGCGCATCGCTGGCACTGCTCGAATCGAGCCGCGCCGCCGCGGCGCTGGAAGGACGCGACTTCATCACGCCCGACGACGTGAAGTCGCTCGTCGCGCCGGTCCTCGCGCATCGCGTCACGCTCAGCCCCGAGGCGGAGATGGAAGGGATGGCATTGGAGGATCTGCTGTCGCGGATCTTCGATGCGGTGGAGGTCCCGCGGTAAGTGCTGAGGACTGAGTGCTGAGTGCTGAGTCACCCAACGAACAACTCAGAGCTCAGAACTCAGAGCTCAGAACTCAGCACTCAGAACTCAGAACTCAGAACTCTTATGCGCCCCGGCCCGCTCCTGATCCGCCTGCTCGCCTTCAACGCGATCCTCGCGCTGCTGTGCACGATTGCGGCGTGGTTCGTGTGGGTGGTGCTTGCGTGCTTCGTCGCGATCGCGATCGCGGCGGCGATCGAGGCGATCAGGCTGCGGCGGGTGCGGATCGAAGCGGAGCGGGCGCCGAAGATCGCGCTCGCTCTCGACGAGATCGAGAACACGACGCTGAATCTGATGTGGGGCGGGTTCTCCAACCCGCCCGGCCGGGTTGGAGAACCCGCCCTACGTCTCCTCGTCCGCCAACGCTGGCCCGACATCGTCGACCGCCCGTCCACCGTTCTGCACGGCGTCATCCGCGCGAGCGAAATGCTCTCGCTCGAGATGCCGCTGCGCGGGATCGCGCGCGGCTCCGCGACCATCGAGCCGCCGGCGATCGCGATGACGTATCACGGACTCGTCGAGCGGATCGTCACCACCGGCTCGACGAGCGAGCTGCACGTGCTGCCGAATCTGAAAGCCGTCCGCCGCCTGCACAAGCGCCTCAACGCGTTCGCGCTGCGCGGACTCGGATCGCGCACCGCACCGCGCATCGGCAAGGGGCGCGAGTTCGATCGCCTGCGCGATTACGTCATCGACGACGATTTTCGCGACATCGCCTGGCGCGCGTCCGCGAGGCACGGCCGCCTCATCGTGCGCGAGTTCCGTCTCGACCGCTCGCAGGAGATCCTGCTCTGCCTCGATCAGGGACACCGGATGGCCGCACGTGTGGCGCAGGTGACGCGGCTCGATCACGCCGTCAACGCCGCGGTGCTGATCAGCTACATCTGCAACCGGATGGAGGACCGCGTCGGCATCGTGTCGTTCGACACCGAGGTCGACAAGGGTCTCGCCGCGGGCCGCGGCGCCGCGCATCTGCGCGCCATCACGTCATACGTCACGTCGCTCGAAGCGGCGTATCGCTTCACCGACTACGTCGCGATGGCGAGCAGCATCCGCCGCCGCCTGCATCACCGCACGCTGCTGCTGATGATGACCGTGCTGCCGGAGCGCGAAGACCGCTTCGCGCTGCTGCGCGCCGTCGAGATGCTCGCACCGCAGCACCTACCGCTGATCATCATCCTGAGCGATCCGAATCTGAAGGCGGCGGCGCAGTTCCAGCCGTCGAACAAGAGCGAGCTCTCCGACACCCTCGTCGCCCGCGACCTCTGGCTCGGCCGCGTCGAGCTGATGCGCGACCTCCGCGCCCGCGGCGCGCTGGTTGTCGACTCCACCCCCGAAGACGCCGGCGTGGATGCCGTGAATGCGTATATCGATGTGAAGAGGAGGCAGATGTTGTGAACGCGGTTGCTGAGTTACTGGGTTGCTTGGTTGCTGAGTGAAAACCGAGCAACCCAGCAACCGAGCAACCTAGCAACTCAAAAAATGAACATCGAACGCTTCATCTCGAACAGATCCCCCGTCTGGCAGCAGCTGGAAGATGCGCTGCTGAAGGCGGAGATTGCGCCCGATCAGATGTCACATGACGACGTCCAGGGGTTGGTGCAGCTTTACCGGCGCGCATGCTCCGATCTCAATCTCGCTCGTTCGTACACCGCGAATCCGGAGCTGCTCGGGCGGCTGAACCAACTCACCGGACGGGCGTACCGCTTCGTCTATCGCGCCGGACATGAGAAGCCGGTGATGCCGGCGTTCGCGCGGCTCGTCACGAGCGAGATCCCGGCGGTCTTCCGCCGCCAGCGCTTCATCATCGCCCTCGCCGCCGCCGCATTTCTCCTCGGGACGCTCACCGGCGTCGCGGCGATCGCGATCGATCCATCGAACGGCAAGCGGATCATTCCGGCGGAGTTCTTCACCGAAAGTCCGCGCGAGCGCGTGGCTCGGCTCGAACGGGACGACGAGCGGATCGACAGCGTCGAGAAGGCGATGACGTTCGGCGCCTCGCTCTACACGCACAACATCCAGGTCACATTCCTCGCCTTCTCCCTCGGCGCACTGACGATCGTCGGCGGACTCTGGCTCCTCTTCTACAACGGCGTGCTCCTCGGCGCCGTGGCCGCGATGTACGTGCTCGACGGCGTGCCGATGTTCTTCTTCGCCTGGGTCGGGCCGCATGGCGCGCTCGAATTGCCGTCGATCATCTTCGGCGGCGCGGCGGGACTCATCGCCGGCCGAGCCCTGCTGATGCCGGGCGACCTCTCGCGCGCGGCCTCGGTGCGCCGCGCGCTGCCCGCGGTCTGGCGAATCATGATCGCCACCGCGATGACGCTCGTTTTCGCCGGATTGATCGAGGGATCGTTCTCGCAATTCACATCGAACACATTTCCGTACGCACTGAAGATCGGCGTGGCCATCGTACTGTTCGGCGCGCTGATGCTCTACCTCTTCGCCCGCCGCTTCGAGGATGTGAGCACGTGAGCGAGCTGACGATCACCACCCCCGAACACGTCGAGATCCGCCTCGAGCCGGCGGGCGCGGGGAGCCGTTTCCTGGCCGTGCTGATCGACGGCACGCTCACGCTCGGCATCTCGTTCACCATCGCCAGGCTCTCCACGCTCCTGCTGCCGAGCGCATTCGCCAACGCCATCTTCATTACCGCGTCGTTCCTGCTTACGTGGGGATGGCATGTCTGGTTCGAGATCAAGGGCCGAGGACAGACGCCCGGGAAGCGCGCGCTCTCGCTGCGCGTCGTCGATGCGCGCGGACTGCCGCTCTCGATCCATCAGGCGCTCGTGCGCAACATCGTCCGCGTCATCGACTTCGCGCCGCTCTTCTACGGCGTCGCCGCCGTGAGCTCCATCGTCGATCCGCTCCGGCGCCGCCTCGGCGACATCGTGGCCGGCACGCTCGTCATCCGCGAAGCAAAGGCCGCCGCCTATCGCGGCGAGCTCGCGGCCGAGCGGCGCTACAACACGCTACGCACGCCGCGCGTGCTGCGGCTGATCCGGCATCGGATCGGACTGGAGGAACGCGAGCTGCTGCTGGCGATCTGCATGCGCGCGGAGAAGATGTCGCCGGTGGCGCGCTATGACCTGATGGAAGAAGTGGCGGCCGCCTATCGCGAGCGGCTCGACGTCGATGAAGAAGGGATAAGCGGCGAGAATTTCGTGCGCGACCTCACCTCCGTGCTCTTCAGCCCTTCAGTGTTACCATCGAGGAACCGTTGACAGTTGATCGTTGGCAGTGGGCAGCCCAGCCTTTCGCTCCCGCCAACTGCCAACTACGAACTGCTCACTAACCGTCCATGATCTGCCGAAACCACGTTGACGTCGAAGAGGGCGTCGCTCCCTGCACACGCTGCGGCGAAAACTTTTGCGGCGATTGTGTAGTAGTGATTCACGGCCAGCCGTATTGTGCGGCGTGCAAGAGCGAGAAACTGCTCGACGTACAGTCGGGCACCGATCGCGGTCATTTGCCATTGGCGACGATTGGCCGGCGGCTCGCAGCGCTGTTCATCGACCGGCTTCTGTTCGGGTCGGCGGGCGTTGCGATCGTGGTCGCCGCGGCGTTCTTTGCAAAAGGGCGTGAGTCGGATACGTTCATCGTGCTCCTGTTCGCCGGCATCGGACTGGCCTATGTCGGCCTCATCGTCTATGAAGGATTCATGCTCAGTGCCCGCGGCCAGACGCTCGGCAAGATGGCCTTGAAGATCAAGGTGGTCCGTCCCGATGGAACGGCGATCACTACAGGCCAGGCGTGGGGACGCGCCGTATTGCGCGGCGTAATGATCCACGTGCTCTCATTGCTCAATTACATCCCGGCTCTGGCGACGAAAGAGAAAACCTGCATTCACGATCTCGTGGCGAACACGCGCGTGATCAGCATCGATTGACCATGGAAGAAAACGTTCACTGCCTCAATCATTTCGATTCGATCGAGGGACTGCAGCATTGCATCCGCTGCGGACGCCTCTTCTGCGGCGACTGCCTGGTCATGCTCCGCGGCGAGCCGTATTGTGCCTCGTGCAAGACGGAACAGGCTCTCGATGTACAGTCGGGCGTCGACATCCTGCAGGCCCAATACGCCACGATTCCGCGACGGTTTCTGGCGTTCATCGTCGACCTCGTCGTCGTCGGGATCCCGATGCAGGTCTTTTCCGGCGTCATGCAAGCCACCGCGATCTTCTTCAAGAACGTTTCGCTGCAATTCTTCGTGATGGGCCTCGTCGTCCTGATCTCGATGGTCATTACGGTGACTTACGAAGCGCTCATGCTGCTCAAGCGCAACGGACAGACCATCGGCAAGATGGCGGTACAGATCAGGGTCGTGCGCCTCGACGGCTCGCCTCTCTCGGCGCGCGAGGCGTGGCTGCGCCCCACCGTGCGGACATTCGCCGGCCTGCTCTGCTTCGCTGATTATTTCCCCGCGTTCTTCACCGCCCAGCGGACCGCCATTCACGACATGGCCGCCGGCACCCGCGTCATCAACGTCTGATATGGCCACCGCGCGCGTCATCACTTACGCCGGTCCGGCCTGTCCCCGCTGCAATGCGCCGCTGGCGCTGGACAGCATTACGGCCGGCGAGGACATATGCCCGCGCTGCCAGGGATTTTTCAGCGCCACCGTCTTTCACGCGCCGCAACGCGTCACGCGCGTGCTGCAGCTCGCACAGTCCGGACCGGAAGGGGCCGGCTCCTGCGCCAATCATGCCCGCAATGCGGCGGTGACGAGCTGCGGGCGATGCGGCCTCCTGATCTGCTCCTTATGCGAGCTCGATCTGCAGGGCGAGCAGTATTGTCCGTCGTGCTTCGACCGATTGACGCGGGACGGCGGCAGTGAAAATGCGCAGGTCCGTTTCCGCGACTGGCGCACGCTCTCCTTCGTCACGGCGCTGCTCGGCCTCATCTTCAGCGAAATCATGCTCGGCATTCCGCTCGGCGGCCTGGCCATTTATTACGCGATCCGTGGATTCCGCGATCCGCAATGGTCGAAAGACAAGCTGGTCATGCTCATCGTCTCGATCATCATGGCCATCATCGCCATCGCCATCGGACTGGTGGTCGTCGCGTCGTTCCTGAGGCAAGGCGCATGACCGCACCCCGGCGACGCTTCCTCGGACGCTACAACGACGTCATTACGCGGCAGGCCGTCTATGCCACGGATAGTGCGCTCGAGATCGATGAACAGGACAATTTCCAGATCGTCCGCAAGCGCGTTTTCTTCGAAGACGTGCTGCTCGTCACGATGCACGAGCGGATGGCCATCCTCGCCATCTTCTCGAGTCTCGGATTCGGCGCGTTTCTCATCCTCATCGGAGTCATCGCCGGCGGCGCGGCCGGATGGATGTTGGGCGGGCTCGGCGCGCTGTTCGCCGGCTATGCCCTGCTGCGCATCTCGATGAAGGATTCGGTCGTTACGGTGTTCGGCCGCCGCTCGCGGGCGCGCATCCGCTTCGCATTGCGTAAGGACCGCGCCAAACGCCTTTACGATGAGATCTGCGCGAATGTGACTCGCGCACAGTCGCAACTGGAACAGCAGCAGGAGGAACCGGCGCATGACCTGGATCAGGACGATTCCGTACGAGAAGGCTGACGAGCCGCTCCGCAAGCTGATCGAGGCCCAGCGGGCGATGTATCCAGCCGAATACGCCACGCCCGGATTTTCGGGACTGCAGCCGGGTGAGAGCATCGTCGATTCGCACAGCCTGATTCCCGATGCGATGTTCCACGCATTTGCGACGTTCGGCGCACTCATGGCGCCGGAGCTGCCGCTGCAGCGGCGCCAGCACGAGATGATCGCCACGGTCGTCTCGGCCGTGAACCGATGTCACTATTGAATCACCTCGCACGCAGAGTTTCTGCGTCGGGTGACTCTCGATGAATCGCTGGCCGATGCCATCCGCGAAGACCATACGACCGCGCCGGTATCGGATCAGGATCACGCGATGCTCGACTACGTGGCGACGCTGACGCGCGACGCGACGCTCATCGGCCCCGAGGATCACGACAAATTGCGCGCCGCCGGCTTCGACGACACGGCCATCCTGCAGATCACGATGATCGCGTCGTGGTTCAACTACATCAACCGCGTTGCGGACGCCCTCGGCGTGGGACGGTAAATCCGGCGGACCCCCTTCCGCGTACATCTGCGTGGAGGAACGAGAGATGGCTTATGTCGTTCAATTCACCCCCGGCAAGATGAACAGCGAGCAGTACGACCACGTGATCAAACTCCTCGAAGGCGCAGGCGTGGGCGCACCGCAGGGCCGCATGTACCACGCCTCTTATGGATCTCCCGAAAGCCTTCGCGTCGTCGACGTGTGGGAATCGATGGAGCTGTTCGAGCGCTTCGGCGCGACGCTGATGCCGATCCTCGCTCAGCTCGGCGTCGATCCCGGCACACCCGACATTCATCCGGCACACAACGTCATTGTTGGCCGGTAGACGGGTGGCGTGGGGAGACGAACGGAGCGCCTCCGGGGGGCGGGCCCGGCCCGCTGCGTTGGTTGGCCTAGCCTGAACTCGCGACTCTCGCACGAAGCGCGATTTACGCGAAAACAAACGCAGCGGGCCGTGCCCGCCCCCCGGAGGCGCTCTCGTCGTTCTCCCTAAATCCTCCGCCCCACCGCCGGCACGATGATCTTCAGCTCGTCCATCAATCGCGCGAACTGATCGGGATAGAGCGACTGCGGTCCGTCGCACACCGCTTTCTCCGGATCGTGATGCACTTCGATCAGCAGGCCGTCGCCTCCCGCGGCGATGACGGCGCGGGCCAGCGGCATGACCTTGTCGCGGAGCCCGACCGCGTGCGACGGATCGCCGATGACCGGCAGGTGGGAGAGTTTGTTCAGGACCGGGATGGCCGAGATGTCGAGCGTATTGCGCGTGTAGGTCTCGAACGTTCGGATGCCGCGCTCGCACAGGATGACGTCGTAATTGCCGCCGGCCATGATGTATTCGGCGGCCAGCAGCCATTCCTGAATGGTGGCCGACATGCCGCGCTTGAGGAGAATCGGGGTGCGGATCTGACCAAGTGCCGACAGCAGATTGAAATTCTGCATGTTGCGCGCGCCGACCTGCAGGATGTCGACATACGGCAGCATCCCTTCGATCTGCGAGATCTCCATGACCTCGGAGATCGTGGCCATGTTGAATTCGTCGCCCGCCGCGCGCAGGATCTTCAATCCATCGACGCCCATCCCCTGAAAGGCATAAGGCGATGACCGCGGTTTGTACGCGCCGCCGCGCAATACACGCGCTCCCGAACGGGCCACGCGCCGCGCAGTCTCAAATACCTGGTGCTCGCTCTCGATCGTGCAGGGACCGGCCATCACCACGACCGTATCGCCGCCGATCTCCACGCCGCGCGCCTTGACCACCGTGTTTTCCTTGCGCCAGGTCCGGCTCGACAGCTTGTACGGCTCACTGACGCGCACGACTTCCTGCACGCCGTCGAACAGCTCGAACTCGCGCGTGTCGATCGTGTCGACGTGTCCCACCACACCCAATACGGTCTGATCCGTACCGGTGGAACGATGGACGTCGAATCCGCGCGTGCTCAATTCGGCGACGACGCGCTCGATCTTTTCTTCAGCTGCATGCCTCTCCATGACGATGACCATTGATCTCTCCTTTCAGTCGTAAGGCGCGGGGCGCGAGGCGCGGGGCGCCTTATCCGCTCTCCGCGCCTCGCGCCTCGCGACCCGCGCCCTGCGTCTTCGCGCCTTCGCGCTCCGCGCGTCGTGATTCGTCGATGATCCGTTCGAAGAGACGGCGGACCGCGGCCTCCTCGAGCGGCCCTTCCGAGGCCTGCTCGACGTGCTGCAGAACCTGTTTTTCGCGTTCAGGCGCGTAAATGGGGAGTGAAAGCACGCCTTTGATCTCGCCGATCTCGATGGCGTACTTCGCGCGCTGATTCAATAACTTGACGAGGACGTCATCGACGCGGTCGATGGCCTCGCGCAACCGTGTGAGCTCCAGCTCTGCATCCGATCGATTCATAACAAAAAACCCTCTTGCCTTGCCGGGCCAGAGGGTTTCGATCGTTGCCTGCTGTTCTCGTCGAGCGCCCCTCCGGTCCGGTGGGGCGCGACACGCGGCCCCTGACTATTTGTAATAGCCGTAATAAAAATAGTTCGGGGCGAACGCGAAATTCATTGGCGCAGAGAATGCGTGGTTTCGTTTTCGATGTCAAGCGTGCCGATACACCCGAGTGTGATCACCGATACACCTCACATGGAGCAGAAAAGCGCACGTTTCACATCGGAGGAAACCTCATGACCACGATTCTCGAAGAACCAGTAGTCCAGACGAACACGACCACGATGCGCGCCGCGGTTTTCCACGGCGTGGACGATATCCGTCTCGAAGAAGTGACGCGCCCCCGCGCCGTCCACGGATCGGTCGTCATCCGCATCACGACCACGACCATCTGCGGCACCGACGTACACATCCAGAAGGGTGAATATCCGGTCCGCAAGGGCCTGGTCATCGGACACGAGCCGGTCGGCGTCATCGCCGAGATCGGCGCGGGCGTGACCGGCTACACGGTCGGTCAGCGCGTCCTCGTCGGCGCGATCACGCCATGCGGCCAATGCCGCGCATGTCTCTCCGGACACTCATCGCAGTGCGGACACGGCGGCGATTACGAGGCGCTCGGCGGCTGGCGCTTCGGCAACACGATCAACGGCTCGCAGGCCGAGTACCTGCTCGTTCCGAACGCGCAGGCGAACCTCGCGCCGATCCCCGACGACCTCACCGATGAGCAGGTCGTCCTGCTCGCCGACATCGCGTCGACCGGCATCAGCGGCGCGGAGTCGGGCAACGTGACGCTCGGCGACAAGGTCGTCGTCTTCGCCCAAGGCCCGATCGGCATCTGCGCCTCCATCGGTGCGCGCCTCCTCGGCGCGGCGATGGTGATCGGCGTCGACGGCGACGACGCGCGGATCGCCACCGCGAAGAAGATGGGCGTCGATGTCGTGCTCGACTACCGCAAGGTCGACGTCGTGAGCGAGGTCAAGAGGTTGACCAACGGCGGCGCCGACGTGGCGATCGAAGCGCTCGGCACGCAGGCGACGTTCGAGAGCGCGCTGCGCACCTTGCGTCCCGGCGGCACGCTCTCCAGCCTCGGCGTCTACAGCGGCAAGCTCAGCGTCCCGTACGAAGCATTCGGCGCCGGCCTGGCCGACTACCGCATCGTCACCACGCTCTGCCCCGGCGGCAAGGAGCGGATGCTGCGGCTCATCGACATGGTCCAGAGCGGCCGCCTCGATCTCCGTCCGCTGATCACGCACCGCTTCACGCTCGGCGACATCAACGAGGCGTATCGCATCTTCGCGAACCGCCTCGACGGCGTGATGAAGGTGGCGATCAGGCCGTAACAGAAGAAGAGCCGCGGAGCGGCTTTGGCACTTGGCCGGGGGTGAAGCGCGTAGTGCGACACCCCCGGATACATGTGTGAATTCAAGATGCGCCGCGGCAGCGGCGGTGGATTCCGGCGCCCCTGCCGGGGCGCATTTTTCTTTGCTCATCTGGTCCGGGGGTGGCGCGCTACGCGCTTGACCCCCGGCTATTGGCCACTGCCGCTCCGCGGCGTGAGCGGAAGCCACCACGCCCGGGGTCAGCCCAATATTGCGCCCAGCACCTCTCCGGGCGGTCGTCCTTCCGCGATCGCCCGGACGATCGCGCTTCCCACCACGATCGCGTCGCACTTGTCACGCAACAGCTCGAAGTGCTCGGGCCGCGAGATCCCAAATCCGACCGCGATCGGATTACGCAACTTCGCGCGCACCTCGGACAGACGTTCGACGAGCGTCGGATCGAGCTCGCTGCGCGTGCCGGTCACGCCGGTGGTCGAGACGTAGTAGACGAATCCCTCCGATGCCCGATCGACGGCGCGAATCCGCGCATCGGTCGACGTCGGCGCGAGCAGAAACGTCGTTGCCAGTCCCGCGCGTTTGAACGTGCCGTCGGCGGACTCTGGCGGCAGGTCGGTGATCAGCACGCCGTCGATCCCGGCTTCCGTCGCATCAGTCGCGAATCGCTCCGTGCCGTAACGCATGATCGGATTGAGATACGAGAACGCGATCAGCGGAATGCGCGAGCGCTCGCGAATCCTGCGCGCGATCGCGAAGACGTCGCGGATGTTCGTGCCGTTCGCCAGAGCGCGATGCGACGCGGCCTGGATCACCGGCCCGTCGGCGATCGGATCGGAGAACGGCACGCCGAGCTCGATCGCATCCGCACCGGCAGCTTCGAGCTCTTCGACGAAGCGCACCGTGTCGCCGTCGCCGCACGTGACGTACGCGATCACGCCGCAGTGCTGCTCCTTGCGGAGCTTTTTGAACAGTGCCTTAACGCGATTCATACGCAGCCACCTGCGGCACGTCTTTGTCGCCGCGCCCGCTCAGATTCACCACCACCAACGCCTCGGCTCCGATCGAGCCGCCGTTGCGCATCAACCACCCGAGGGCGTGCGAGGACTCGAGCGCCGGAATGATCCCCTCGGTCTCGCTCAATTTGTGGAACGCCTCGAGCGCGAGGTCGTCGCTGCAGTCGTGGTATTCGATGCGGCCGATCGACTGCAGGTACGCGTGCTCCGGTCCGATCGATGGATAGTCGAGTCCCGCGGAGATCGAATGCGTCTCGGCGATCTGTCCGAACTCGTCCTGCAGCACCATCGAGCGCGTGCCGTGCAGCACGCCGAGGGCGCCGCCGGAAAAGCGCGCGGCATGATTGCCGAGCTCCGGCCCCCGTCCCCCTGCTTCGATGCCGATCAGGCGAATCGAGTCGTGCTTCAGCATCTCGTGGAAGAGGCCGATCGCATTCGAGCCGCCGCCGACGCAGGCCACGGCCGCATTCGGCAACATGTTGACCTTCTTCGTCAGCTGCGACAGCGCCTCGCGTCCGATGACCGACTGGAAGTCGCGCACGACCATCGGATAGGGATGCGGCCCGAGGACCGAGCCGATGATGTAGTGCGTCGTCCGGACGTTCGTCACCCAGTCGCGGATCGCCTCGTTGATCGCATCCTTCAGCGTCCGGCTGCCGCTGGAGACGGGAACGACCTCGGCGCCGAGGAGGCGCATGCGAAAGACGTTCAGCTCCTGCCGCGCCATGTCGACCTCGCCCATGTAGACCACGCATTGCAGCCCGAGGAGCGCGCAAGCGGTGGCGGTGGCGACGCCGTGCTGCCCCGCGCCGGTCTCGGCGATGATGCGCGACTTCCCCATCCGCTTGGCGATCAGCGCCTGCCCCACCGCGTTGTTGATCTTGTGCGCGCCGGTGTGATTGAGGTCCTCGCGCTTGAGGAAGAGCCGCCCCACGCCGCACAGCTCCGCGAATTTCTTCGTCTCCGTGAGCGGCGTCGGACGTCCGACGAAATCGGCCAGGATGCCGTCGAGCTCCTTGCGGAACTCGCGGTCGCGCCGCACCTTCCTGTACGCCGACTCGAATTCGTCGAGCGCCGCCATCAATGTTTCGGGAACGAACCTGCCGCCGAAGTCGCCGAAAAATCCCCGCCGGTCTGGAAGAGGCGCGAGGCGCGGGGCGCGAGGCGCGAAAACCGATTGATCACTCATTCGCATGTTCTCCTTGGTCGCGCCCGGCGCCTCGCGCCTCGCGCCTGATTCGGTCGAATAAACGTTCGAGTTTCACGTGATCCTTCACGCCCGGCTCCGATTCGACGCCGCTGGCCACGTCGATGGCGTCGGGCCGCACGAGGCTGATCGCCGCGGCGACGTTGTCGGGCGTAATGCCGCCGGCGAGAAGAAACGGCGTCGCGCGTGAGTAGAGATTGAGCAGCGACCAGTCGAAGCGTTTGCCCGTGCCGCCGCCGGGCGAATCGAAGAGCAGCCACTCGGCGGACGGATGGGCGGTGGTGTCGGGCAACGCATCGCCGACGTGCAGCGCCTTGAAGCACGGCAGTCCGATGGCGCGAATGTCTTCGTCCGATTCCGCGCCGTGGAGTTGCACGAAATCGAGCGGCACGCGCGCGGCGACATCGCGGATCGTGTCGACGTCGGCATCGCGAAAGACGCCGACGAGCTTCGGACGATTCGCGCCGAGGGCCTGCGCGATCTCATTTGCGTGCGATGCATCGCGATAGCGCGGCGACTCTTTGACGAAGATGAAGCCGAGAAAATCGGCGCCGAGCGCGGCCGCGCGCTGCGCGTCTTCGATGCGGGTGAGGCCGCAGATCTTCACCTTCGTCATGGCGTGTCATCCCGAGGCTGGAAGAGCGTCGCGCGTGGCACGAGCCCCTCATCCGCCTGCGGCACCTTCTCCCCGCTCGTCGCGGGGAGAAGGGCGACAAGGCTGGCGCTGCGCGAGTTTGTTGCCCCTCGCCCCGCTTGCGGGGAGAGGGTGCCGCAGGCGGGTGAGGGGCCGTGCCAAGTGCGAGGATCCAGGCTCACGATGTCAACACCTTCACCGCTGCCGCGCGATCTTCCTGTCTCAGCAGCGACTCGCCGACGAGGAAGGCATGGAAGCCCGCGCTTCGCAGACGGTCAACATCTTGACGAGTCTTGATCCCACTTTCCGCGACTTTGATCGTGCCTGCCGGCATGAGCGCGGAGAGGCGCTCGGACGTGCCGAGGTCGACGCTGAAGTCGCGCAGGTTTCGGTTGTTCACGCCGATCAATCGCGCGCCGCCGCCCACCGCCCGCTCCAGCTCCGACTCGTCGTGCACTTCGACGAGCGCGTCGCAGCCGAACTGATCGAGCAGACCAATGAATGCGCGGATCTGCGTCGCATCGAGGAGCGAGGCGAGCAGCAGGATCGCATTCGCGCCGGCGGCAATGCCGTGCAGCAGTTGCCGCTCATCGACGATGAAGTCCTTCATGATCGCCGGCAGGCCGGCGCCCGCTTTCGCGCGCGCGATCCAGGTCGACGATCCGCGGAAGAACTCCGGCTCGGTGACGATCGAGATCGCCGCCGCGCCGCCGCGCCTGTAGTCGGCGGCGATCGCTTCGACGTCGGGGTTGTCGATGATGCTCCCCGCCGAGGGGGAGGCCGATTTGATCTCGGCGATGACGTTGATGCCGGGACGCGAGATCGCAGCAGCGAACGCATGCGGCGGATCGACCGGCAGCAGCCGGGCGCGCGTCCGGGCGACGATCTTGTCGAGGATGTCGCTCATGCCAGCTCCCGCGTCACGGCGATCAATTCGTCGAGTTTGCGCAACGCACGTCCGCTGTCGATCGACTGCCGCGCCAGCTCGACTCCTCCACGGATCGAGTCCGCCGCGCCGGAGACGTAGAGCGCGGCGCCAGCATTCGCGACCACGACCTCGCGTCGCGCGCCGAGCTCTCCTTCGAGGATGCGCCGCGCGATCCGCGCATTCTCCGCGGAGTCGCCGCCGGCGATGGCGTCGAGTGAATGCCGCACGATGCCGAGGTCGTCGGGCGTGACCTCATATTCGTGGAGCACGCCGTCGCGCACTTCGCAGACATGCGTCGGCGCGGCGGGCGAGATCTCGTCGAGGCCGTCGTGGCTGTGCACGACCAGCGCGTGACGCGTGCCGAGCGCGGACAGGACGCGCGCGACGACGGTGACGAGGTGGCGCGAGTAGACGCCGAGCACCTGGCGACGCGCGAAGGCGGGGTTGGTCAAGGGACCGAGGACGTTGAAGATCGTGCGGACGCCGAGCTCGCGCCGGACGCCGACCACCGCTCCCATCGCCGGATGAAGCTTCGGCGCGAAGAGGAACGAGATGTTCGTGCGGCGGAGGACCTGCGTCATCCGCTCGGCGTCGAGGTCGATGTGCACGCCGAGCGCGGTCAGCACGTCGGCGCTGCCGCACGACGAGGAGACGGCGCGATTGCCGTGCTTCGCCACGCTCGCCCCCGCGCCGGCGGCGACGATGGCCGAGACGGTAGAGATGTTGAACGTGCCGCGGCCGTCGCCGCCGGTGCCGCACGTGTCGACGAGATTGTCGTCGTCCACGCGTAGCGGCGTGACGCGCTCGCGCATGGCCATCGCCGCGCCGGTGATCTCCTCCGGGGTCTCCCCTTTCATCCGCAGCGCGATGAGCAACGCGGACTTCTGCGCGTCGGTCAGCGCGCCGTCCATCATCTGCGAGAAGAGGGCGTGCATCTCCTGACGGTCAAGATGTTGACCATCGACGAGTCGCTTGAGGAAGCCGGCGATCATCGGGTGACCTCGAGGAAATTCCGGATCAGCTGATCGCCGCCGGTCGTGCCGTACGACTCGGGGTGAAACTGAATTCCGAAGATGGGGCGCGACATGTGCGAGACGGCCATGATCGCGCCGTCGGCGCTCTCCGCGTCGACGGTGAAATCGTCCGGCAACGTGTCGCGCTCGAGGACCAGGGAGTGATAGCGCGCGGCGTGCAGCGGCGTGGGGCAGTCGCGGAAGAGGCGCTCGCCGCGATGCACGACGTCGGTGACTTTGCCATGCACCGGCACGGGACCGCGGATGACGTTCGCGCCGAACGCTTCGCCGATGGCCTGATGTCCGAGGCAGACGCCGAGGAGCGGGATCGTGTCGTTGGCGCGAATGAGATCGATGATGCGGCCGGCGCGCGCAGGTGTGCCGGGACCGGGCGAGATCACGATCGCGCGCGGCCGTTCGGCAATCAGCGCCACGGGATCGAACTCGTCATTGCGGACCACGCGCAGCCGCTCGCCGGCGATCCGCTCGATCTGCTGCACGAGGTTGTATGTGAATGAGTCGTAGTTGTCGACGACGGTGATCATGAATGGCTCCTGAACGATGTAGCACAGACACTCTTGTCTGTGGCGGCCGGCGGACAGACAAGAGTGTCTGTCCCACACATCAGGCGCTACGCCATCGAAGATTTAAATGGTGGGAAGGAAGACTAGCGGAGCCAAAGACACGAGTCGGCTCGCGGCATCGACTCGTTTTCCTTGCGGTGGGCGTTCATGGTCCGCGAAGTGTAGCATTCCTGAATGCCGCAACACATCGGAATCGTGGCCTGCTCCGCGGAGGGAGCGGCGCTCTGCTACCGCACGATCTGCATCGAAGGGGCCGAGCTCCTCGGCGCGCACGATCATCCCGAAGTCTCGATGCACACGCACTCGCTCGCCGAGTACATGAAGTGCATTTATCGGAATGACTGGGAGGCTGTCGGCGAGCTGATGCTCGACTCCGCGAACAAGCTGGCGTCGATCGGCGCGGATTTTCTGATCTGCCCCGATAACACGATTCACCAGGCGCTGCCGTACATCGAGGAGAGGTCGCCGCGGCCGTGGCTGCACATCGCGAAAGTGGTCGGCGATGAAGCTCGCGCACGCGGCTTCACGCGGATCGGCCTGACCGGCACGCGCTACCTCGTGGAGAGCAATGTCTATCCCGCCGACTACGTGCGCCCGAGTCCGGAAGAGCGCGCGGAGATCAATCGCATCATCTTCGACGAGCTGGTCTACGGAACGTTCAAGCCGGAGTCGATCGCCTACTTCCAAGGCGTGATCTCGCGACTAAAAGATCAGGGCTGCGACGCCGTCGCGCTTTGCTGTACGGAGATCCCGCTGATCATCAACGACGGGAACTCACCGCTGCCGACGCTCGATTCGACGCGGCTCCTGGCGCGAGCTGCGCTGCGAAGGGCCACGTGAAGGACGACGAGGAGGCCTCCGGCGGGCGGGCCCGGCCCGCAGCGTTTGTTGGCCTAGCCTGAAGCCGCGGCTCTCGCTCGAATCAGCATTTACGCGAAGACAAACGCAGCGGGCCGGGCCCGCCCGCCGGAGGCCTCCCGGTGGTTCTATCCGTTGATCTTCACGACGTCGCCCGGCTCGGACCCCTGCATCGTCAGGCGGAGCTTCGACGACTCGAGCGGCACGGCGTCGATCTGATCGATCGGCTCCATCTCCTTGCCGCTGTCCGCCATGCGTTGCAGCTCTTCCGCTTTCGGCCAGAGTCTTGTGTCGATGGATCGGATCGCCTCGTTGTACTTCTCGACCGTCTTGCCGATCTGTCCGCCGAGGTCGGCGATCACATCCATCACGCGCTTGAATCGCTTGAAGAGCTCGACGCCGGTGTCGTGCATCTTCTTCGCGTTCTCCTCCGTCCGCTCCGCCTTCCAGCCGATCGCCACGGCGCGCAGCAGCGGAAGGAGCACGGTCGGCGACGCGAGCACCACTTTCTTTTCGGCCGCGTACTCGAACAGTCCCGGATCGGTGATCAGGCCCGCGGAGAGGAAATGCTCGCCGGGAAGAAACATCACCGTGAAGTCCAGCGTGTCGCCGATCGCGGCCTGATATTCGCGGCGGCTGAGCGAATCGATGTGGCGGCGCAACGTCTTGACGTGGAGTTGCAGAAGGTCCCTTCTCCGGTCTTCCTGCGTCTCGTTCGCCGCCGCGCTGTACTCGCGCAGCGGAACCTTCGCGTCGATGGCGATCACGCGGCGGTTCGGCAGATGGACGATCACGTCGGGCCGGAGGCGGCGCCCTTCGTCCGTGAAGAACGTCTCCTGCGTCTCGAAGTCGCAGAACTCGCTCATACCGGCGAGCTCGATGCAGCGCTTCAGCGTGCTCTCACCCCACGAGCCGCTGATGGTCGGCGACTGCAGTGCATTCGCCAGCCGCGCCGCTTCGCGCTGCGCCGACTGCTGCGTCGTGAGCAGGGTCTTGATCTGATCCTGCAGTCCGCCGTATGCCTCCGTGCGCATCCGCTCGCTCTTCTGCAGATCGCCGCGGTACTGATCGAGCATCACGCTCAGCGGCTGGAGCAGCGTCGCGATCTCCGCCTTCTTCGTATCGAGCGAGCCGTCGACCTGCACCTTGTTCTGCTGCACGATCGTCGCGCCGACCTGCTGAAAGACGCGCTGCGCCGTCGCGGCGAACGCGTTCTCCATCCGCGCGACGTCACTCAGCCGCGCCTCGGCGACCGCCTGCGCCTGCTCCGCGCGCGCGATCCGCTGCCGCGACCTCGCGCTTCCAGCCACCCACCCGACACACAGCGCAACCGCGCACGACAGGATCGTGATCAACATGAATTAAATGATACGCCGCAGCACTTCGACGACGTGATCGATCTCCCCGTCGTCATTGTAGAAATGAGGCGAAAACCGCAGCAATCCCTCGCGCGGCGCGGTGATGATCTTCTCTTCGTCGAGCAGGCGATGGAGCCGGAGAAGCCCCGTCTCTACATTTGGTGGAGTCGCGCCGACGATTCCGGAGCGGGTGGTGTAGGACAGGCGCCCTCGCCTGTCCTCCCCGGTGTCCTCTCCTGCATCGACAGGCGAGGGCGCCTGTCCTACACGAAATCCGATTGACTCGAGGCCTTCCGCCAGCCGGGCGGAGAGTCGCAGAACCTCCGTGGATATCTCATCGATGCCGATCTGCAGCAGCAACCCGATCGCGGCGTGCAGTCCGTAGATGCCGTTCGTGTTGAGCGAGCCGGCCTCGAAGCGGCGCGCGTCGGGAAGGAGGTCGGTGGAACAGCCGATGAATTTTCCCTTCCGATCGATGTTCGTCCACCCGCTCTCGACGACCTCGAGCTGCTCGCGATGTTCCGCCGCGACGTAGAAGAGCGCCGCCCCTTCCGGACCGCACATCCACTTGTGGCCGTCGCACGCGAGAAACGCGATGTTCGCGCGGCGGACGTCGACCGGCAGCACGCCGACGGATTGAATGGCGTCGACGCAGAAGAGGACGTTACGCGACGCGCAAAGTGCGCCGATTGCATCGAGGTCCGCTGCGAAGCCGTTGTGGAACGCGACCGAGGAGACGGTCACGATCCGCGTTCGTGCATCGATCAGCGGCTCGATGTCCGTGACCACAGGCAACGGCGCGACACGGCATTCGACGCCGCGCGATTCGAGGCGCTTCCACGGCGTCCAGTTCGACGGGAACTCGAGTCCGGTGGTGACGACGTTGTCGCCCGCCTTCCACCGCAAACCTTCCGCGACGAACGACAATCCCTCGGACGTGTTCTTCAGGATCGCGATCTCGTTCGCTTCCGCGCCAATCAGCCTCGCCGCCGCCTCGCGCAGCCGCTCGTACTCCGCGTACCACTCGCGCCAGTGCATCGCGCCGAAATCGCGCTGATCGCGCGCGTGGCGCTCCATCGCGTCACATGCGCGAGCGGAAAGCGGCCCGACCGCGGCGTGATTGAAATAGATGACGTTGCGGGTGACGGGGAAGAGGTCGCGGAGCGCGCGCTTGTCCATCAGAAAGCCCGAATCTGCTCGAGATATCCGTCGTAGTTCCGCCGCATCTCGCCCAGCGAATCGCCGCCGAACTTCTCGCGCATGGCGCTCGCCAGGACGATGGCCAGCATCGCTTCGCAGACCACGCCGCACGCTGGCACTGCCGTGACGTCGCTCCGTTCCCACTGCGAGCGATGCGTCTCTTTCGTCTCGATGTCGATCGACGGCAGGCCGCGGCGCAGCGTGGAGATCGGCTTCATGAAGGCGCGAACGACAACATGTTGACCATTCGTCACGCCTCCCTCCAGGCCGCCGGCGCGGTTGGTGAGGCGGTGGTAGCCACGCTCCTCGTCACGATAGATCGCGTCGTGCACTTCGGAGCCGATGCGGCGCGAGGCAGCCACGCCGTCACCGATGGCCACTGCCTTCACGGCATGGATCGACATGATGGCCTGCGCGATGCGGCCGTCGAGCTTCTCCGTCCACTGCACGTACGACCCGAGGCCTAGAGGGACGTTGCGCGCGGCCACGACGATCGTGCCGCCGAGCGTTTCGCCCGCTTCGCGCGCTTTGTCAACTTCTTCCACCATGTGTGGTTCGTGGTCGCGATTCACGGCGCGGAGCGGCGAGTCGTCGTCCACGTTCAGGAGCTCGTCCCAGGTCGGCGAGTACTCCGCGTCGCCTGCCGCGCCGACGGAGACGACGCCGCTGCGGATCTCGATATCGAACGCGCGGAGAAGCTCCTTGGCCATCGCGCCCGCGGCGACGCGCGAGGCGGTCTCGCGCGCGGAGGCGCGCTCGAGGATGTCGCGCAGATCGCGGCGGTCGTACTTCATTCCGCCCGGAAGGTCGACGTGTCCGGGACGCGGAGCATGCACGCGCCGCTTGTGCGTCTCGGCGTCATCGAGCTCCCACGGATCCATCGCCCCGCGCCAGTTCTCGAAGTCGCGATTGCGGATCACGATCGCGATCGGCGAGCCGAGCGTCTCCCCTCCCCGCACCCCGCCCGCGATCTCGACCTCATCCTGCTCGATCTTCATCCGCCCGCCACGCCCATACCCGTGCTGGCGCCGCGCGAGGTCGTTGTTGATCCGAGCGCGATCGAGCGTCACGCCGGCCGGCATGCCGGTGACGATGGTGGTCAGTTGCGGCCCGTGGGATTCGCCGGCGGAAGTGAAGGTAAAGGTCATGGATACTCCGATCTTATGCTGAGCGCAGCGCCGGAGGCGTTGTGGCGAATAGCCGGTGGTTTCGCGAAGCGCGATACCACCGGGAGGCGTATCGAATCGGATTCGCACCCCGGCGGGGTGCCGGACGTCACGCACACCTACCGGCGTGCGTTCAATTGCCACGTCGTCATCCGATGGTTGCGCTTCGCGCGAACCACCGGCTATTCGCCCTCACGCCTCTGGCGTGCATTGATCCACAGAAAAACGGCAACGATCACCAGGAGTGCGCTGATGAATTGCGCAATCGTGAACGGTCCCAGAAACCGGTCATCCTTCGCTCGCACGATCTCCACCAGAAACCGCTCGATCCCCATCATCACCAGGAACAGCGCGAACCCGCGGCCCTTGCCGTGTGAGCGCTTCGTGTACCACATCAAAATCCCGAACATCGCGAACGCGGCGAGCGACTCGTAGATCTGCGTGGGGTGGACGCGCAGCACCTGGTACGCGGGGATCGATGGATCGACGTTCACTCCGAACTCGCGCAGTGCTTCGGCGGTGGTCGGGGGAGAGCCTTTAGGGAACGCCACGCCCCACCAGCCGGTGGTCGGGCGGCCGTAGTCGTCGCCGACCAGGAAGCAGCCGATGCGGCCGAAGGCGTAGCCGATCGCCAGCGCGGGTGAAGTGGCGTCGGCGGCGGTCAGGAAATCGACGTGGCGGCGCCGGATGAGCCAGGCGCAGGCGAGGAAGCCGCCGATCAGGCCGCCGTACCAGACCAGTCCCGCGCGGTCGAACAGCAGGTGCCAGTCATGGAAGAGGATCGCGTAGTAGATCTTCGCGCCGACGATGCCGCCGATCGCGGCGTACATCACCATCGACGACGCCAGCTCGTCCGTCAATCCGTACCGCCGGAACTGCCGCGAGAGGACCCAGCCCCCCGCGACGAAGGCGATGAACATCATCAGACCGAAGGTCGTGATCTCGAAGGAGCCGAACTTGATGAGAGTGGGATACATGCGAGCGAATGATAAGTGCTGAGTGCTGAGTTCTGAGTGCTGAGTTTGCCCGCTCAGAACTCAGCACTCAGCACTCAGCACCAGGTCACGCCATCGCTTTTTCGATCGATGCCTTCTGATCGGAGATGAAGCGGAAGACATCGACCTTGCCGGCGGCGTCGAGGTGTTGGGAGACCTCGAAGAGCTGGACGGAGAGGAGCGTGTTGAGGCCTTCATCGAGCACGGCCTTGCGGCGCTCGAAGGGGAGCTCGGAGATGTTGGCGATCAGCATGTTCTCGTCGAAGCGGCCGTACTGATCGAAGAAGACGCCGGCCCAGAGGTCGTCGCTCTCCGAGGCCTGCAGCGCGGTCATGAAGATGTCGCGCGCCGAGTCCTCGCCGACCTTGTTCTGCAACGCCTCGTAGAGACGGCCGAACATGTCGTTGTAGGTCGAGATCACCCTCAGCAGCTCCGGCGAATCCTCGACGTCGAGGAAGACGGGGCGGAACGAGCGCTCCTCCTGCGCCACCTCGATCAGGCGCGCCGACAGCAATTGAAAGAGGATGCGGGTGACTTCGAACTCCGTCAGCTCCGAGAGGCCGACCAGCTCGCGGATCGTCATGCGGCCGTCGATCCGGTTGTAGACCTCGAGCTCGTGATCGCTCATGTCGAGCGCGTCGGTATCGGGCTGCTCGCCCGGCACCTTCATGAAGATCATCTCCAGGCCGGTGATCTTCTCCTTGATGCGCGCCGTCTCGTCGAGGCGGCGGATCCCTTCCATGATGACGCTCGAGGTATTGATGGAGAGGACGATCCGCTCCATGGCGATCTCCTCGACCGACTCGTAGAAGCCGAACGTCCCGTCCTTCCAGGTGAAGAGCGAGTAGATGATCTCCAGCACCTGGTTCTTGACGCCCCACCAGAGATCCTTCGGCGAGATGGCGCCCATCTGCACGAGGACTTTGCCGTGGCGCATGGTGGGCGTCACGCGGCGTTTCGACTCCTCGTACTGCTGCTGATTGATCTTGCCGTTGCGGAGGAGGAACTGCCCGAGGGAGTGCTCCGGGGAGTTCGAATTGGCGAAGACGATCTCGCCGTCCTTCCAGATGATCGTGCGGTCGAGCGAACCGTTGCGGAGGGCGAGTTTTCCGGTGGCCCGGATCATCGCCACGAAGCTCAGGACGTCAGGAAGCTGGATACGCGAAAGATCGCCTTGAAGAATCGCTGCGTCACGGGAGGTTTCCGGCATGAGGACCGCTGCAAACAATGACAAAGAAACGGTGCAGGTTCAAGAGTTATTCGTTTAGAACCGGTTGCTGAGTTGTTCGGTTACTGAGTTGCTTGGTGTCACTCAGCAACCCAGCAACTCATCGAACACATCTCGGCACCACCCTCCTCAACACATCCACGACCAACTCGATCTCCTCGCCTGTCGTGAATCGCGAGAGCGACACGCGCAGCGTCGACTTGGCCTCGTCCGGGGTGAGTCCCATCGCCAGGAGGACGCCGCTCGGCTCGACGCGGCCCGAGGAGCAGGCGGATCCGGTGGAGACGGCGATCCCGTCGAGGTCGAGCGCGATCGCGATCCCCTCGGCGTCGCCGCCGTGGAACATCACGCTGCTCGTGTTCGGGACGCGATCGGTATCCGCACCGTGGAACGTCACGTCATCGCCGAAGGCCTGGCGCAGCGCGGACTCGAAGCGATCGCGCAGCGAGGCGATCACAGAACGGACATTCGCGTCCGCGGCCAGGATCGCGGCGGCGCCGAAGGCGGCGGCGAGCGGCACGTTCTCCGTTCCGGCGCGGCGGCGGCGCTCCTGCGCGCCGCCGGCGATCAGCGGCTCGAGTGTCGTGCCGCGGCGGACGTAGAGCGCTCCGATCCCCTTCGGCGCATGAATCTTGTGCGCCGAAAGCGCGAGCGTGTCGACACCGAGCCGATCGACGTCGATGTCGATCTTTCCCGCCGCCTGCACGGCATCGCAATGGAGATGAATCGAGCGCTCGCGGCACACCCGCCCGACCTCGGCCACCGGCTGCACCACTCCCGTCTCGTTGTTCACCAGCATCATCGCCACGAGGCGCGTGTCGTCGCGAATCGCGCCGATCACGCGCGCGGCATCGACGACTCCGCTTCGCTCCGGAGGCACGACCGTCACCTCGCAGCCGCGCCTGCCAAGCGCCGCAACCGCTTCGCTCACCGACGGATGCTCGATCGCCGTTGTGACAAGGTGTTGACGCGATCCGGCCGGGAGGGCGCCCAAAATAGCTGCGTTGTTGGACTCGGAGCCACCACTCGTGAAAACGATTTCGCGCGTGGTGGCAGACAGCAGTCGCGCCACGGGCTCGCGTGCATCTTCAATCAACCGTCGCGCCGACTGGCCTTCTTTATGAATGGATGAGGCGTTGCCGTAGACGTCGCGCATCGCGTCGCAGGCGACCCGAAGGACGTCAGGATGAACGGCTGTAGTGGCGTTGTTGTCGAGATAGATACGCATCGGGGGAATCCAATGAGCGCATTAGACAGCAGACAGCAGACAGCAGACAGCAGACTGTTGCCGGCGAGCCGCAGACGCTGGAAAAGCCGGGTCCTCTGCTGTCTGCTGTCTGCTGTCTGCTGTCTGACAGTCTCGAACACATTCGCACAGACCTCCACTCCCCCCGCACCTGACGCGAAGAAGGACAAGACCCCTCCGCCGCAGGACAGCGGCATCCGCAAGCTCTCGCGGCGGGAGCGGAAGGAAAAGATCGCCGCCCTTCCCGAGCAGTACCGGCAATTTCTCAAAGACGTCGAGCCGATCATGATGCCGACCGAGCTCGATACGTTCCTCATCCTCGAGACCGACCCGCAGCGCGAGATCTACATCGTCGAGTTCTGGCGCCGCCGCGACGTCGCGCAAGGGACGACGAATCACGCCTTCAAGGACGAGTACTACGCGCGCCTCGACGAAGCGAAGTCGCGCTACAAATACCTCTCGTCCGACCGCGCCCGGATGTACCTCATTCACGGCGAGCCGGGCGACACCTACAAGATCGATTGCTCCCGCCTCCTTCAGCCGCTCGAGATCTGGAAGTACGCCTACATCCCCGGCCTCGGACATGAAGTGCGGATGCTCTTCTACATGCCGCGCAACGGCGTCGACTTCCTGCTCTGGAATCCGATGGGCGACGAGAACGACGCGCTCGCGCAGCTGGTCTCCGTGGAAGTGGTCGGCGGCGCGATGAGCGACCGCTCGGCCGTGCAGAGCGTCTTCTACGAGTCGGCCGGCGTGAATGTCTTCATCAGCAAGATTCAGATGGACTGCAAGGATGGCGAAGAAGTGATGAAAGCCATCTTCCAGATGCAGCAGAACAAGACCGATCTGCCGAAAGTCTTCGATCCGCCGAAGATCGATGAAGAGGGCATCGGCAAGATCCTGAAGTCGGTCGTCCTGACCAACCCGAACGCGCCGAAACTCGCCGCCGACTTCAACATCCGCTATCCCGGCAAGCAGGGCGGCCGCACCGATGCCGAGATGACGCTGCTCGTGCCGAAGGGTCAGCTCACCAGCGCCGACGTCGGCGGCGCGAAGCTCTACAGCATCGACGTCACGGGCGAGGTCTTGAAGGAAGGCCAGCTCTTCGAGAACTACCGCTATCGCTTCGACTATCCGGCCGACATCAAGGACGAGAAACTGCCGGTGGTCATCGACCGCCTGCTCCGTCCCAACGATTACCAGTCGCGCATCAAGATCACCGACGTCCACGGCGGAGGCGAAGGGATCTTCGAAAACAAGATCGCGGTGCCCGAGCTGTTCGACACGCCCGATCAGCTCAAGTCGAAGGCCGTGGCCAGCGCCACGGTCACCCAACTGAAGGACGACATCGTCACGAACCAGACCAAGCTGCGGATCGTTCCGCTGCCGGACGAGCTGCTCGCCGGACTGCAGCACATCGAGACCATCGTCGTAGGCGATGAGATCAAGGGCGTCGAGTTCTACCTCGAGGGCAAGAAGGTGATGGTCAAGCGCCAGCCGCCTTACACGCTCGATCTCGACTTCGGCGACGTCCCGCAGGCGCGCCACATCCGCGCCATCGCCCTGAACGCGAAGGGAGAGCCGATCACCGGCGACGAGATCATCGTCAACACCGGCACCGATCCGTTCCGCGTGCGCATCACGTCGCCGCGCGTGGCGATCAACCTCCGCGGCCGGACGCGAGTCGAGATGTCGGTGCGCGTGCCGGACGGGAAGCAGCTCGACAAGCTCGAGCTCTACCTGAACGAGACGCGCGTGGCGACGCTCTACGATCCGCCGTTCGTGCAGACGGTCGACATCCCGAAGAACGAAGGGGTCGGCTACCTCCGCGCCGTCGCGACGTTGAAAGACGATCCGACGCCGCCGATCGAAGACGTCGTGATGATCAACACGCCGCAGTACATGGAGGAGGTGAACGTTCACCTCGTCGAGCTGCCGACGACCGTGATCGTCAACGGACGTCCGCGCAACGACCTCCCGGAGTCGGCGTTCAAGGTGCTCGACGACGGGAAGCCGGTGAAGGTCTCGAAGTTCGAGCACGTGGTCAACCTGCCGCTGTCGATCGGCGTGGCCATCGACACCTCGGGCTCGATGCAGCCTCGCATGGCGGAGGCGCAGAAGGCCGGCGCGACGTTCTTCCAGAGCGTGATGAAGCAGGGCGACAAGGCGTTCGTCGTCGGCTTCTCGACCGAGCCGTCGCTCGTGCAGAAGTGGTCTCCGCGGCTGGCCGACGTGAACGCCGGCCTGGCCCGTCTGCGCGCCGAGGAATCGACCGCGCTTTACGACGCGATCGTCTATTCGCTCTACAACTTCCTCGGCGTCAAGGGCCAGAAAGCACTGGTCGTGATCACCGACGGCAAGGACACCGCGTCGAAGTTCACGTTCGATCAGGCGCTCGAGTATGCGCGCCGCGCCGCCGTGCCGATCTACGGCGTCGGCATCGGCATCCGCTCGACCGAAGTCGACGTCCGCTACAAGTTCGGCCGCTTCTGCAACGAGACCGGCGGCAACGTCTACTACATCGACAACGCCACCGACCTGCAACGCATCTACGCAGAGATCCAGAACGAGCTCCGCTCGCAGTACGTGATCGGCTTCTATCCGGCCGAGGGCGTGAAGCCCGGCTCGAAGTGGCGCGAAGTGAACGTGCAGACGAGCGAAGGACGGGCGAAGACGATCAGGGGGTACTACCCGTAACGAATGTGTGATGTGGGGCGGGTTCTCTAACCCGACCGCCCCCGGGGGTGGGCGGGTTAGAGAACCCGCCCCACATCAAGTTACGTAACCCCGAATCTGCGCCACCAGCTCCGGGACATCGAACGGCTTCTGCACCGCGCCTGTCGCGCCGAGCTTCCTGATCTCGCTCGGCGTGAGCCGCTCGCCGCTGAGGATCACGATCGGCACCTCGGCGAGCAGCGCGCGCAGCTCGCGCAACGCGTCGGGGCCGCTCATCCCCGGCATGTTCATATCGAGCAGCACGAGATCGGGACGGAGGCCACCGCGGATCGCTTCGAGAGCCTTGTCGCCGCTCCCCGCCGTGACCGGCTCGAAGCCGAACTCGCGGAGAAGGCTCTGCATCAGAAGCTGGATCGGGACATCGTCGTCGACGACGAGAATGACGGGCTTGCCTTCCATTTCGGGACCGGGCTCCGAGTGTAACGTAAAATCGCAGGCCCAATGGCGACACGACATGACCGCAAAGTCTCGATTCTCGATGTGATGGGTCCGGTCATGGTCGGCCCCTCGAGCTCGCATACCGCCGGCACCGCGCGGCTCGGACGCGTGGCGCGCGAGATCCTCGACGAAGATCCGGTCGACGTGAAGTTCATCCTCCATCCGCCGCTCGCCGCGACGTATCGCGGACACGGCTCCGACTTCGCCCTGGTCGGCGGCTCGATCGGCCTCAACGTCGACGATCCGCGCATCCCGGAGGCGATCCGCATCGCCGAGCAGATGGACGTGAACATCGTCTTCACCGAGGAAGACCTCGGCGACGTGCATCCCAACACGGTGCGCATCGAGATCCGCGGCGCGAACCGCGAAGTCGAGATCGTCGGCTCCTCGATCGGCGGCGGCGTGATCGAGGTCTTCAACATCAACGGCTTCCAGACGCGATTCAAAGGCGACTCGCCGACGCTGCTCCTCTTCTATCGCGACCGGCCGGGGATGATCTCCGAGGTCACGAGCATCATCGCGGACGAAGGGATCAACATCGCGTCGCTCTACTGCTCGCGCAAGCAGCGCGGCAAGGATGCGTTCATGCAGATCGACGTCGACTCACCCCTCGGCACGAGCGCGCTCGACCGCATCTGCGCGACGCCCGATGTTTCTGAAGCGCGGTATCTCGATCGGATTCCGTGACCTGAAGTTCATCCTGCGCGCAGACGCAGGATCTCCGGTTACATCGTCACGGACTAAGCCCACAAGCGTCGCTGTTGCACCGGAGATCCTGCGTCTGCGCGCAGGATTAGACGGAGAAACCTCATGATCGAATCCTTCGCCCAACTCGACCAGATCGGCAAAGACCGCGACCTCGCCGAGGTTTTTCTCGAGAGTGACGAGCAGGAGCACGGCATCCCGGGCGCCGACATCCTGCTCGCGTTGCGCCGTCGCCGCCAGGTGATGCGCGACTGCATCGAGCGCGGGAAGGGCGGCGGCGTGTCGATGGGGAAACTCGTCGGCAACGAGGCGCTGAAACTGAACGAGGCATTCCTGTCGGGCAAGACGTTCCTCGATCCGCTGACGATCAAGGCCGAGCTCTACGCGCTGTCGGTGATGGGCGAGAACTCGCGGATGGGGGTCATCGTCGCGGCACCGACCGCGGGCGCCGGCGGCGTCGTCCCCGGCATGCTGCTGGCGCTCGAGGAAGAGCGGAACATCGATCCGGAGAAGACCGTGCGCGCGCTCGTCGTCGCCGGCGGCATCGGCTCGATCATCGCGTTGTCGGCGAACATCTCCGGCGCAGCGGGCGGTTGCCAGAACGAAGTCGGCGTGGCGTCATCGATGGGCGCGGCCGCGGTCGCCTACATGATGGGCGGCACGACGCAGGACTCGATTCAGGCCGCCGCGCTGGCGCTGAAGAACACGCTCGGACTGGTCTGCGATCCGGTCGGCGGACTGGTGGAAGTCCCATGCGTGAAGCGCAACGCGCTCTTCGCCGTGCATGGACTGACTGCCGCACAGCTCGCGCTCGCGGGCATCCACTCGGTGATCCCGATGGATGAAGTGGTGGAGGCGATGGTGCGCATCGGGCGCGCCCTGCCGCGCGGCCTGAAGGAGACGGCCGAGGGCGGACTGGCGACGACTCCGACCGGCTGCGCCATCGGTTCGCGGCTGAAGGATGAGGCGAATCAGCGCCGCGCGGATCGTGCTGCCGAGCGCGAACGCGTCGCGCAGGAACGCAAGTCCGAAGCGCACTAAGCCGCGGAGCGGCATCGGCAATTAGCCGGGGGTCGAGCGCGTAGCGCGACACCCCCGGACACGTGCGTGAATTCAAAATGCGCCGCGGCAGCGGCGCTGGATTCCGGCGCCCCGCTGGGGCGCATTTTCATTGCCCATTGAAATCCGGGGGTGTCGCGCGGCGCGCTCGACCCCCGGCTACTGGCCGGTGCCGCTCCGCGGCGAAACGCAGGCCAGACTGCCAAAGGTTTTCATATCTATTCACCGGTGCGAGGCGTACCGTGGGTTGTGATCGGAGACACAACTCATGGCGTCTGACTACCTCCTTCTCATCCTCGGAGTGGCTGCCCTTGCAGTCCTCGTGTGGTGGTATCGGCGCTCCCGCGTCAACGACGCCTTCGAGCTCATCCTGTCTCGTCATCGCAGCACCGCGAAAGTCAGCTCCCGCGCGGAATTGGTCGACGGCCGCAATCACATCCCGGTCGCTCTGACCCTCGAGCAGCTGGCGATCTACTACGAGAACACCGACCTCGACGCCATGCTCGACATCGATCAGATCGATGAAGTCGAGTACGGCAGCGATCTGCTGACCGGCGGCATCGCCACCGGCGCCGTCCTGCGCCTGCGCGCGCATGGCCGGGCGATCGAATTCGTGCTCGACATGGCCACCGCCCGCCGCTGGTCCGAGCTCCTTCCGCCTCATCGGATGGATCAGATCGGCACCGTGCATGCCGTTTAGGACGATGGCCTTATCAGCGCTCATGTTGCGTGACGCCTTGCGCGGACGCCGCCTCAACGAAGGGGCGGCCCGCGTGCTGCAGAAGCTCGAGACGCTCAGCCGCGTCGACGGCCTGCGCCGCATCTACGTGCGCGCCGGCAGCTCGGTCAAGATGTGGGATCTCATCTCCGAAGAGGAGCTGACGAGCAGCGGCTACATCCCCACACGCCACACCTGCACGGTGCCCTCGGAGAACGCCCTCAAGCGCGACCGCATCACGTACTGGATCAGCGAGATGGAAGCGGCCGAGCTGTGGGTCGGTGAGCCGCTCGAACAGTAACGCGGGCTTCTGCTAAAGTCCGCGCATGATCCACGAGAGCACTTCCGCACTGCAGAACGCGAACATCGACGACCTCGTTTACACCGCTGTTTTCAGCGGAAACGCGGATGCGAAATCGGAGGCGCGGAGGCAGATTCACCTCCTGGCGCGGCAGCGCGGCGCGATCTCCTCGTCGATCTATCCGCTCTACGAGGCGTTCGGCCGGAATGAGATCACGCAGCGCTTCACCGTCCCCGCGTTCAACATCCGCGCGCTGACGTACGACACGGCCCGCGCGCTCTTCCGCGCCGCGATCCGCAACGAGGTCGGCGCCTTCATCTTCGAGATCGCCCGCTCCGAGATCGGCTACACCGAACAGCGTCCCGGCGAATACGCCGCCTGCGTCCTCGCTGCCGCGATCAAGGAAGGCTTCCAGGGCCCGGTCTTCATCCAGGGCGATCACTTCCAGGCCAGCGCGAAGAAATGGTTCACCGACGACGGCAAGATGGCGGAGACGAAAGCGCTCGAGTCGCTGATCGATGAAGCGATCGCCGCGGAGTTCTACAACATTGACATCGACACCTCGACGCTCGTCGATCTGCAGCACGACACGCGCGACGAACAACAGAGCGAGAACTACCTCGGCACCGCGCATCTGACGAAATACATCCGGGCCCGCGAGCCGAAAGGGATCACGGTCTCGGTCGGCGGCGAGATCGGCGAAGTCGGCAAGTACAACACGCAGCCGGATGAAGTGCGGGCCTACGTCGACGGCTTGAAGCGCCATCTCGACGGCGCGATCGGCATCAGCAAGATCAGCGTGCAGACCGGCACCTCGCACGGCGGCGTGCCGCTCGCGGACGGGACGGTCGCCGAGGCGAAGATCGATTTTGAGGTGCTGCGCAAGACCACCGAGATCTGCCGCGGCGAGTACGGCATCGGCGGATCGGTGCAGCATGGCGCGTCGACGCTGCCGGAGTCGGTCTTCAACAAATTTCCCGAATCGGAAGCGGTCGAGATCCACCTCGCCACCGGCTTCCAGAACATGGTCCTCGACGCCCCGTCGCTGCCGCAGGAGATGAAGGACGCCATTCGGGACTTCTGCTTCGCCAACTGTCAGGACGAACGGAAGCCCGGAGAGACGGATGAGCAGTTCGTCTACAAGACGCGTAAGAAAGCGATCGGTCCGTTCAAGAAACAGATGTGGGAGCTACCGCCCGCGAACAAACGTCCGATCATCAACGACCTCGAGGCGAAGTTCGAGTTCCTGATGGAGAAGCTAGGCGTCACCGGCACGAAGGAGCTCGTGGCGAAGTACATCCCCGCGATCCCCGCCGACCTCCCCGAATACCGCGCAGCCTCGGCCGAGCTGACGGCAGCGGCGACGGTCGATCCGAACGAAGGCGAGTGACACCGCTACTCCTCATCGCCTCCATCTTCGCCATCGCGCTTGTCGCCGGCTTCCTCGGCTCACTCCTCGGTCTCGGCGGCGGGATCATCGTCGTGCCGGCACTGACGCTGCTGTTCGGCATCGACATCCGACTGGCGATCGGCGCCTCGATCATCTCCGTGATCGCCACCTCGAGCGGAGCCGCCGCCGCGTACGTGAAAGAGCACCTCGCCAATCTCCGCGTGGCGATGTTTCTCGAGATCGGCACGACTCTCGGCGCGATCAGCGGCGCCTACCTCGCCGGCATCGTCAACACGCGATTCCTCTTCATCCTCTTCGGACTCCTCCTCGCCTACTCCGCCCTGGCCATGCTGAAGAAACGGCACGAAGGGCACGCCACGATTCTCATCAGTCCGATCGCCGACCGCCTCCGCCTGCACAGCACCTACTACGATGAAGCACTCGGCGAGCATGTCGATTACCGCGTCACGCGACCGGTCACGGGACTCGGCCTGATGTACCTCGCGGGCGCCGCGAGCGGCCTGCTCGGCATCGGCTCCGGCGCGCTGAAAGTGCCGGCCATGGATCTCGCCATGCGCCTGCCGATGAAGGTCTCCACCGCCACGAGCAACTTCATGATCGGCGTCACCGCGGCCGCCAGCGCGGGCCTCTACTTCGTCCGCGGGGAGATCGATCCGGTCATCGCCGCACCGGTCGCCGCGGGCGTGCTCGCCGGCGCCACCGTCGGCTCGCGCTTCCTCGGGCGGATCGAGAGCCGCGTCATCCGCGTCATCTTCATCGTCGTCCTCGTCGTCGTCTCCGTGCAGATGCTCGTGAGGGGAGCGCTGTGAAACCGGAGACGCTGATCAGCTGGCTCCTGCGCATCGGCGTCGGCGCGAGCGCGGCGCTCGCCGTCATCGGCATGGTGGTCATCATCGTCCACCACCCCGAGCACGTGATCGGTCATCGCATGCACAACCCCCGCGAAGTGCTCGAGTCGATCCGCGCCGGACATGGCCAGGGCATCGCCATGCTCGGCCTCCTCCTGCTCATCGCCACACCGGTCATGCGCGTCGCCGTCTCGATCGCGCTCTTCGTCCGCGACCGCGACTACACCTACGTCCTCATCACGACAACGGTGCTGCTACTGTTGCTCCTCTCGTTCGCCCTCGGCGCCGCCAGCGGGTGAGGAGCGCGGACGTCCCGTCCGCGCCCGGCGCCTACGCCTTGGTGGCCAGCACCAGATCCTGATAGCTGAGCGAATTCTCGCGTCCGCACCAGGAGCCGTATTCGAGACGCTCGATCGTGAGGCCGGCCTCTTGATAGAGCGACGTAATGAAACCCTCGTCGAACGCAATGGCATCTTCCGGCGTCGCGGGCGAGATCGTGGAGTATCCGTCGTTCGTCGCCACGAATTTCAAGCTGCTCTTGCCGGCTTCAATGAGAGGTCTGGCTGAATCATTCAACAAGAAATACGAGATCAGGCAGCGGCCGCGTCCCAATACGCGATAGACCTCGGACAGATACTGCTTCACATCGTCGGGCAACATGTGCGTAAAGACCGAGCCGAGCGTCACGAACGTGAATGATCCGTCCGGGAACGGAAATCGGAACGTGGACGGCGATTGCGTGCCCGCCGGGTTGTAGAGCCGGTTGCTGACGTCGACCCATTGGAAGTGAAAGTTCGGAAATCGCGGCGTGATGTTCCGGCTGCACCAATCGACTCCGAACGCATTGGCGTCGATCCCTTCATACCGCGCCGCGCCGGTCAGATATCCGGTGAGCGGTACAGTCTTTCGCCCGATCCCGCAGCCGACGTCGAGAATCTGTTCGGTGGGCTGGATCCCGCAGAGATCCTTATAGATTTGAAGGAACTCGATTCCGTTCGCCTTGAACTCGTCCAGGCTCGCAGGACCGTCGAACATCGCCTCGACCGGCGGAATGAGCGGCGCGAGCGGCCCGAATAAACGGGCCTTCTTATGCGTCTCCCGGTACCTGCTGAGAGCGCGCCTGAGCGTGCGGGGAACGACCCTCCGCACCAGATTGAGCATGTGCTACCGACTCTAGCATGCGACCAGCGGGGCAGTGACGCGCGACGCGCCTCTGATAGATTGCGCGGATGCGTTTCTTCGCGACCACGGGGCTCGATCTCATCCGATGATCATCGATGCATTGCGCGAGTTCGTCGCCGAGGAGCTGAAGATCGATCCGGAAAAACTGAAGGAGACCGATCGGCTGCAGCACGACTTTGGCTTGGACGGCCAGGACGCCGCCGCGTTCATGGAGCGCTTTGCTGCACGCTTCGACGTCGACATGACACCGTTCGTCTTCAGCGACTACTTCGGGAAGGAATCGTTCGGCTGCATCCCGCTCTGGATCTTCTGGATCGTGATCCCGCCGCTGCGCCCGAAAGTGCGGCCGGTCACCATCGCCGATCTGCAGCGCAGCGCGCGGTCGAAGAAGTGGAAGAGGCCGCGGGCACGCGAATAGCACTGCTGAGCTGCGAAAGGATTTTCGCAATGGGCAATCTGCTCTGGATCATCATCGTGATTCTCGTGATCATGTGGCTCGGTGGTTTCGCAATGCATGTCGGAGGAGGACTCATTCACCTCCTGCTCGTCATCGCTGTAATCATAGTGATCGTGCAACTCGTCAGCGGACGCCGCGTTTAAAGGCCCGGACGAGGCGCTCCACTCTCCCCACATCAACAGGCTGGGCGATGCCGGCATCCCGTTTGATCGAGGTGCCGGCGATTGCTCCATCTGCCTCAACGAACAGAGCCGCATTCTCCTCGGTCAATCCGCTGCCGATGAGCAGCGGCGCGTCGACCGCTTCTGCGAGCATCGCCAGCTGCGCCGCCTCGGGCGCCGCTCCCGTTTCCGCACCGGTGACGATCACCGCATCGGCGAGACCGCGCAGACGGAGGTCCTTCGCCGACTGCATCGGATCGCACGGCGCGAGAGTCGTCGCGTGCTTCACCAGGTGATCGGCGAAGATCAGCAGCTCGGGCGCGAGCCTGGCCCGCAGCCGCAGCGTCTCCGCCGCCTCTCCTTCGATGATCCCCTGATCGGTGAGCATCGCCCCGGTGTGAATGTTGACGCGGATGAACGCCGCGTTGACCGCCGCCGCGATGGCGATCGCCGATTGCGGATCGTTCCGCAACACGTTCACGCCGACCGGCAGCTTCACCGCGCGCACGATCTCCGCGATCGCGCGCGTCATCGATGCCACCGTCTCGGCCGGCACGCGTCCGCGAAAGAACGGCCGGTCGCCGAAGTTCTCGATGACGATCCCGTCGCACCCACCCTCCGCGATCGCCCGCGCGTCGCGCAGCGCTGCATCGATCACCGCATCGATCGAGCCGCCGAAGAGCGGCGCCCCCGGCAGCGGCAGGAGGTGGACCATGCCGAACAGGGCGCGGGAGGTGAAGCGTTGGGCGAATCCGGACTTACTCAGCACAACGATGAACGATGAACGATGAACGATGAACAAGCAAGCCGGTGTCTTCATCGTTCATCGTTCATCGTTCATCGTTCATCGTTCATCGTTTCTTATAATGCCCCGCAATGTCCGATCTGAAACTGTTCAACACGCTGAGCCGGGAGAAAGAGCCGTTCGTGCCGCTGGTGCCCGGCGAAGTCCGCATGTACTCGTGCGGGCCGACCGTCTACAACCATCCGCACATCGGCAACCTGCGCACCTTTCTCTGGGGCGACGTCCTGCGCCGCTACCTCGAGTTCCGCGGCTTCCGCGTGCGGCAGGTCATGAACATCACCGACGTCGAGGACAAGATCATCCGCAACGCGAACGCCGCGGGTCAGGACATCGCGACCTACACCGCGCCGTACATCGAAGCCTTCCACGCCGCGCTGCGCGAGCTGCGCGTCCGCCCCGCCGACGCCTATCCGCGCGCCACCGAATACATCCCGCAGATGGTCTCGCTCGTCGAGCACCTCACGCAGCAGGGCCACACCTACGTCGCCGACGGCTCGACCTACTTCAAAGTCTCGAGCCTCCCCGGCTACGGCAAGCTCTCGCGGATCGAGATCGACGCCACGAGCGAATACAGCCGCATCGAGTCGGACGAATACGAGAAGGAATCGGCTCGCGATTTCGTCCTCTGGAAATCGAAGAAGGAAGGCGAGCCTTCGTGGCCGACGGAGATCGGCGAAGGACGTCCCGGCTGGCACCTCGAGTGCTCCGCGATGTCGATGGATCTCCTCGGCGAGACGTTCGACATCCACACCGGCGCCGTCGATCTGATCTTCCCCCATCACGAGAACGAGATCGCGCAGAGCGAAGGGGCGACCGGCAAGCCGTTCGTCCGCTTCTGGATCCACGGCGAGCACCTCAACATCGATCAGCAGAAGATGTCGAAGTCGGTCGGGAACATCTACACGCTGCGCGAGATCCGGGACATGAACTACGACCCGCTCGTGCTGCGCTACGCGCTGCTGTCGGTGCCGCACCGGACGAAGCTGAATTTCACGATGCAGTCGCTCGACGACGCGAAGAACGCGCTCAATCGGATCGAGTCGTTCCTGCTTCGCCTCGAAGAGCTCTCGAAGTCGGGCCCACACGGCGCAAAGGAGTCGGACGGCCACGCCGACGAGCTGATCGGAAAGTTCCTCATCGCCTTCGAAGAAGCGATGGACGATGACCTCAACACCGCCGGCGCCCTCGGCGCACTCTTCCTCCTGATCCGCGACGCGAACATCGCCATGGACGCCGCCCGCATCACGCCGGCCGATGCCGAGGGGATCCGGACGGCGCTGCTGAAAGTCGATCCGGTGCTCGATGTCTTTCCGAAACGCGACGAGAACCTCGACGCCGAGATCGAATCGCTGATCGAGCAGCGAAACGCCGCGCGCAAATCGCGCAACTTCGCGGAGAGCGATCGCATCCGCGACCTCCTCCTCTCGCGCGACATCCTGCTTGAGGACACGCCGGGGGGGACCAGGTGGCGGAAGCGTTAGTTCATCCCGAGCGTAGCGAGGGATCATGGACGGCGCCGCGATAAGAGAGCCACGAGCGCCGCGCATGGCACTCGCAACGCGGCGCCACCGGAGATCCCTCGCTGCGCTCGGGATAAACTGAAAAACACCGATGATCGGCTACCTTCACGGCACCCTCCGCCAGCTCGACGCCACGCGCGCGCTCGTCGTCGCAGGGGGCGTCGGCTACGAGATCCACATCTCGCTCACGACCTACTACAAGCTGGAAGGACGGAGCGACGTCGAGCTGGAGATCTACACGCACGTCCGTGAGGATCTCCTCTCGCTCTACGGGTTCGCCACTGCGGAAGAAAAGACCGCCTTCGAGAAGCTGATCTCGATCTCCGGCATCGGTCCGACGCTGGCGCAGAAACTCCTCTCCGGCATCGACGTCGCCGACCTCGCCGACGCCATCGCCCGTGACGACGTCCGCAAGCTCTCCTCCATCCCCGGCGTTGGCAAGAAGACCGCGGAACGGATCTGCCTCGAGCTGCGCGACAAGCTGGTGAAGCCGACCGGCGCGCCGGTGACGCCGAGCACGACCCGCCACGCGATCGACGACGACGTTCACTCCGCCCTAGTCAACCTCGGCTACAAGCCAGCCTCCGCCGACGCCGCGCTCGACGCGGCAAGGAAACAGATCGGCGGGGAGGCGGAGTTCTCGACACTCCTCAAAGCCGCATTACGGCAGTTGACGAAGTAGCGCCGCCCGAGCGTCTGCTCGCGCTCGCGGAACGGCGTAACGCCGACCTCATCGTGACCAGCTCCACGAAGCAGCACATCACGCGCAGCGCGGCCTGTCCCGTGCTCACGCTACCTCCGCATTGGTATGCCGTCACAGGCGAAGTCGTCGCCCATCACGGCGACACGACCGGCTCGCGATCTAGTTAGGTTGTGGGGTTGTTCGGTTGCTGGGTTCCTGGGTTGCTGAGTGCTTCGCCCCGGCGAACGCTCCTCGCCCGAGCGCAGCACCAAGCAACCCAGCAACCCAGCAACCCAACAACCCCCAAAACACCTACCTCCGCTTCATCGCCCCATCCACACTCCAGATTCCCGCGCCGTGCGCGGCGATGTAGAGCCAGAGAAAGCAGTACACCACTGCGAGCTCGCCCTGGTTCAAGAGCGGAATCGGTCCGTGAGGAAAATGCGCCATGAAATACGCCACGGCCATCTCGCCGCTGGCGATGAAGGCGGCGATGCCGGTCAGGAATCCGACGGCGATCAGGAGGCCGCCCACCAACTCGATGATGCCGCTCACTCCGAAGAGGGACATCAGCGGCGGATGATGTCCGCCCGTGGGCCAGCCGAGGAGTTTTTGTGAGCCGTGGCAGGCAAAGAGAAGACCGGCCACGATGCGCAGAAGGGCGAAGATTTGTGGCGTGAAACGTCCGATGACCTTTGGCATTTACGACCTCCAAAAAAAACATTTTTCGGGGAATGCAAGAAACGTGGCGGATTCAGCCATGTTTCGGGTCTGGCTCTTGAATTAGGGAATAGCCGAGGGAGCAGAAGGCTCCCATGACAACCAAGGATCTTTGGAGGACAACTAAAAATGAACAAGAGAAAAACGCTTCTCTCCCTCTTCTCGGCTTTGCTGCTGATCGTCGGCGTGTATTCGTGCAAGTCGGCAGGACAGAGCTCGGTGAATAACGGCACGCAGGCCAGCTCGACAGTGAGCCAGAACTCGACCGGTGACTCGAATACGGTCGGCCTCAACAACAGCACCGGCGTTTATTCAGGCGCCAGCGCCTCTGTGTCAGGTACGGCCGCGATGGCTGATGCCAGCGATGGACGCGTCGGCGTCCGTGAGAACGTACAGCAGGCAGCGCCCGACACCAGCTACTCCGGCACCGGCCAGACTCTGATGACGAGCAGCGGCTCGAAGAGCGCGGCCAGCAATACGTCGGTGACGACGACCAGCACGACGACGTACACGACCCCCGTGGTCGAGACGACGGCGCCGCCGGTTGTGCCGAATACGACCGAAGTCGTGACCACGCCGGTCACCACCGCCGAGGTCACCACCCCGACCGTCACTGAAACGACGACCACGGAAACGACCCCCATGACCAGTTCCACTCAGGAGACCACCACCACAACGAAGACTGAGACGACAACTCATCGCCGGATGCACAAGGATTAATCACCCTGATCGCGACCGCAGGGTATTGCCCTGCGGTCAGCGCTCTCGAGTTGGCAGTTGGCAGTTGACAGCCAACGGCAAACGGCAAACAGCAATCAAATGCGCCGCCTCCTCATCTTCGTCGCCCTCGCCTGCACTCTCAACGTGCTTGCGATCACGCCGACCGAGTCTCTGCTCGCGAAGGCGTGGCCTTATGAGCCGAAGGGGAAAGTGGCGGACGTCGGACGCGGCGTGGGAATCGTCTTCAGTCCCGATCTCTCCGTTCCCGGTAATTGCCGCTTCTATCAATCGCTCGGGTTTGCCTGTTTCGAAGACGCCGATTGGGACGCGGTACTGAGCGGCGTCCGCACGTTCAATATCCTTTACCCCGAGCGCGCCATAAGAACGCTCGTCCTCGAAACGCACGGCACGAACGGCAACGGTCTCAAGCTGCAGAACAGCTACGATCCGACTGCCGACCGCTCGTACATTTCGGTCGGCGCATTACAGGAGCGCGTCGAGCCGGACGGCGTGCGCTACATCATCATCAGCGCCTGTAATTCGCGGCGGCTCCTGCGGCCGTCGATTTATCGCAAGCTCGATCCGTTCAACGGCGACAAGCTCTTCCTCCCCGCCACCCTCGGCATCATCAACGCCAGCAACGGCTGGGACGCGAGCCGCAGCCGGATCGTGATCGCCACACCGGCCACGAGTCACATCGAACAGACCCTCGCCGCCCAGGTTCGCGAGCTAAGTCCCGCGACCCGCCGCGCAATCACCGTCTCCGCCCGCTCCCTCGGCATCGAACCGCCTGCGCAATTCGCCATATCGGAGATGCTGATGCAGATGGTGTTGCGCTCCTCGAGCCTCGAGCTGGCGACGAGCGAGGCGATCGACGACCTCTCCCGCGACGTGACACCCGACTCGCGCGGCGAAAAGCTCTTCCGCTCGTTCGTGAAGTACATCAATCACGTCAGCGCGCGCGAGTATCCGGCGAAGAAGAGAGCCGTCCCGGTCGCGAAGAGGGCGGCGAAGACCCCGGCGTCGAAGAGCGCCTCCGCGCGCCGGTAGCTGGCCTCATCAGCGGCGTTCCATGGGAAGATAGTTTCCCAATGAAACTCTCCGAATTGCTGCTCGCTGAGCTCGACCGCGAAATGAAAACGACCCGCCGCCTGATCGAGCGCGTGCCGGACGACAAACTCGATTTCAAGCCGCACCATAAATCGAACACCCTCGGATGGCTGGCGAATCACGTCGTCGGTCTGGTGCGCTTCCCGAAACTGATCGCCGAGGGCGACGGCGTCGATCTGACGAAGTTCCCCCGCCCCGCAGAAATGAAGACCACGCCCGATCTCATGGCGCTGCTCGAATCGAACATCGCTCAGGCCCGCGAAGCGATCGCCGGCGTCGAAGACGAGCACATGTTCGAGACCTGGACGCTGCGCATGGGCGAGCACGTAATCTTTTCCGAAGGACGGTTCATGGTCTTCCGCAGTTTCTTCATGAACCACCACATCCATCACCGCGCGCAGCTCGCCGTCTATCTGCGGCTCAATGACGTTCCGCTGCCGGGGATGTATGGCCCGTCGGCTGATGAGCCTCTGTAGCGTCGGCGAATGAATGTCTCATTCTTCGCCGGCGACATCGCCGACGCGCCGGCCGAGGCCATCTGCACGTCGACCAATCCGCGCCTGTCGCTGATGATGGGAACCGGCGCGAGCGTCCGCGAGCGAGGTGGCTGGGACGTCAAGCGCGCATGCGAGGCGATCGTCGCCAGGGACGGTCCATTACGCGCCGGATCGGCGCATCCGACCACGCCCGGCACAATGAACTGCAAGACGCTGATTCATTGTGTCGCCAGCAATGAATCGCATCTGACATCGGCTGCGGTCGTTCAGGCCTGCGTGCGAAATGCACTGGCCTGCGCCGAAGCGGCGGGATGCCGGAGCATCGCCATACCGCTGTTCGGCACAGGCCACGCACGATTCAAATTCGAGCAGGCGCTGATCGCAATCCGCGACGCGCTGCGGGCGAGCTCCACGACCATCGATCAGGTCGTGATCGTGGTGCTCGATCCGGGCCGCGTCGCGGAAGCGGAACGGCTTATTGGTTCCCGAGAATGAACTCGGCGCGGCAACCCTTCGAAACCCACACTCCCCTGCTATCCCAACCCCACGACTCGTTCATGATGCAGTTGTTGTCGCTCATCTGACGCCCGATCTGAACGCCGAAGCGGGTGTCCGCGGAGCAGCGCTGACGCGTGTTGTTGTGCGATTCGCAGATGAGGACGCTTTGATAACTCGGCGGATAGTACGGAGCCGGCGGGTAGTACGGAGCGGCGCTGGTCATCGGAATCGGTCCGAGGAGAAACTCGGCCCGGCAGCCTCTTGTGACCCACACGCCGTTGCGGTTGTAGCCCCAGCTGCGTCCTTCAATGCAGCTGTCCTTGCTCAATCGCCGGCTGAGACGCACGCCATAGGTGGTATCGGCCCGGCACATACGCCGGCCGCCGCGGTCCGACTCACAGGTCACGGTCGCGGTCGTGATGGTGGTGCTGACCGGGCTGACCAGGAAGTCGGCGCGACATCCGCGATCGACCCAGATCGTATTGCCGTTGTAGCCCCACGATTGTCCCTGGATGCAATTACTGTTGCTGAGCGTCCGCAGCACGCTCACGTTTCCAACACCGCTGAAGCCGCATTGAACCAAAGTGCCATTCGCCGATTCACAGCGGATGGTTTGCGCAAACGCAGGAATCGCTGCGAGCACGAAGATGATTGCCAGACAGAGCTTTTTCATATGACAGGTCCTCCGCCGTTCTGCATTGCGCAGAACTTGCCAGAAAGTGTGTCGGGATGTTTTCCGACTGATTTTTTTCGTCGCCGTCGCCGCCGGCGCAGGCATTTCCGTGGCTGGGTTCGGTATCGGCAGCCTTCTGACCCCATCGCCACCGCCGGCGTCGTCATCGGAACGCTCTTCGGCACACGTTTACTGAGCGGATTCCGGAAAGAAACTTTCGAATCATTGTTTCATTACTGATCCTGGCCCTCGGCATCTATCCATTACACTCTGACGCATGTCAAAGCCTGCAATGGTCCTGGCCCTTGTGATCCTCGCCGCCTGCCGCACACCCTCGACCGTCTCGCCTGTAGCCGTGCCGCTGCAGTACAAGACAATGGCTCATCCCGCCGAGTTCCCGGCATTGCAGTCGTGCGCCGCGGTGTCGAAGATCGAAGTCGACGACGCGCGCGATGACAAGAACATCGGCAAGCGCTATGTCGAAGGGAAGCCGTCGCTGTCCGCCAACGTCACCGCATCGACCGACGTGCCGGAATGGCTGCGGTCGGGCGTCGAGTCGGCGTTCAACCGCGCCGGTGCAAAAACCTCCAACGCTTCGTCGCCGGTGCTCAACCTGTCGATCGATCAGATCACGACGGCCGAGAACGTCCTGCACCGCTCCGGCTACGAAGCCCACCTCGGCTTCGCCGTCGAGCTCCGCCCCGCCGGCAGCAGCACGCCGTGCTGGAAGGGCCACACGGACGGCTCTTCGGAAAACTACGGTTATGCGGGGAGCGTCGAGAACTACCAGGAGACGCTCAATCACGCGCTCGATCGGGCGGTGATCAAGCTGTTCGGCGAACCGGAGTTCAGGAAGGCGCTTTGCTCGTGCGGGTAGCGGGGCTGCACGAGGATCTGCCGCGGAGCGGCGTCGGCCAATAGCCGGGGGTGACGAGCGCAGACCGTCACCCCCGGATTTCAATGGGCCACGGAAAGCGCCCTGACGGGGCGCCGGAATCCAGCGCCGCTGCCGCGGCGCGATCTGAGATTCGCGCAATCATCCGGGGGTGTCGCGCTGCGCGCTCGACCCCCGGCTACATGCCGAAGCCGCTCCGCGGCATTTGGTGTGCTCCCCGCGCGGCGCCTAGCTTCCCTACATATTGATCATGTGCCCGGCGAGCCCGTGCAGCGCTTCCTTCACGGCTTCGCTCAGCGTCGGATGCGCGTGGACGTTTCGCGCGAGCTCGGTCGTGGTCAGCTCCCATTGTTGGGCGAGCGTCAGCTCCGGGAGCAGCTCGGTCACGTCGGGGCCGATCATGTGGCCGCCGAGCAGCTCGCCGTACTTCGCGTCGGCGATCAGCTTGACGAAGCCGGTCGCGTCGCCGAGGCCGTGGGCCTTGGCGTTGGCGGTGAAGGGGAACTTCGCGACTTTGATCTCGCCGTATTTCTCGCGCGCCTGCGTCTCGGTGTAGCCAAAGCTGGCGACCTGTGGCTGGCAGTACGTCGCCCGCGGCATCATCACGTACTCCAGCTCCTTCGTCTCGACGTTGCCGATCGTCTCCGCGGCGATGATTCCCATCGCCTCCGCGACGTGCGCGAGCATCAGCTTCGCCGTCACGTCGCCGATGGCGTAGATGTGCGGGACGTTGGTCCGCATCCGCCCGTCGATCTCGATCGCCCCGCGCTCGGTGAGCTTCACGCCGGTCTTGTCGAGGCCGTAGCCTTCGACGCGCGGCTGGAAGCCGATCGCCTGCAGCACCTTGTCCGCTTCGAGCGTTTGCTGCTGGCCGCCTCGCGTGACGGTCACTTTCACCTTGTCGCCCGAGTCGTCGATGGCGTCGACGCGCGTGCCGGTCATGACCTCGATACCGGCCTTCTTGTAGTTGCGCTCCAGTTCCTTCGAGACCTCTTCGTCTTCCAGCGGCACGAGGCGCTCGAGGAACTCGACGATCGTCACCTTCACGCCGTAGTTGCTCATCACGTACGCGAACTCGACGCCGATCGCGCCGCCGCCGGCGATGATCACGCTCTGCGGCAGCTTCTCTTCGAGGATCTGCTCCTCGTACGTCACCACGCGCTCGCTCAGCTTGGTGCCGGGCAGCAGGCGGGTCGTCGCGCCGGTGGCGATGATGCAGTCCTTGAACGTGATGGTCTCGCCATTGTCGATCGAGAGGGTGTTGGCGTCCGTGAAGGTCGCCCATCCGTCGATCTCGTCGATCTTGTTCTTCTTCATCAGGAAATGGACGCCTTTGACGCGGCCGTCCGCGACCTTGCGGCTGCGGCGGAACGCCTCGCCGTAATCGAAGGTGACGTTCCCTTCGATGTTGATGCCGAAGGTCTTCGCCTCTTTCTGCACGATGTGCACGAGCTCCGCGTTCCGGAGCAGCGCCTTCGACGGGATGCAGCCGACGTTGAGGCAGACGCCGCCCCAGTATTTCTTCTCCACGACCGCGGTCTTGAGACCGAGTTGCGCCGCGCGAATCGCCGCCACGTAGCCGCCGGGACCGGCGCCGAGGACCACCACGTCGTATTGCTTTGCCATGGGAGGAGTATATGACCCGAGCCAGATAGCAGACAGCAGATGGCAGATAGCAGGAGGTCAACCCGCGGCCTGCTATCTGCTATCTGTTACCTGCTATCTGACCGGTATCATCACAAAACAATGGATGAGCGGATCGGCCCTTACCGGATTCTTCGCAAGCTTGGCGAGGGCGGGATGGGCGTCGTTTACGCCGCCGAAGATGAGCGGCTGCAACGCGCGGTAGCGATCAAGACGATCCGCGACACGGGCGACTCCTCGGCGCGCGAGCGGTTCTTCCGCGAGGCGCGGGCGGCGGCCAGTCTCAGCCATCCGAACGTCTGCCAGCTGTTCGACATCGGCGATGAAGACGGCCGGCCGTTCCTGGTCATGGAACTGCTCGACGGCGAGCCGCTCTCCGATCGCGTGCATCGCGGCGCGCTGCCGCTCAACGACGCCGTGCAGATCACGCTCTCGATCCTCACCGCGCTCGACGCGCTGCACACGCGCGGCTTCATTCATCGCGACCTAAAGCCGTCGAATGTCTTCCTCACCACATCGCAGGTGAAGCTCCTCGACTTCGGTCTCGCGCGCGAGCTGCAGCCGGCGATGCTCGAAGCGAACGACACGACGCTCCGTCAAGGCAGCCAGTCGCCGCTCACGCTCTCCGGCATGATCATCGGCACGCCGCGCTACATGGCCCCGGAGCAACTCCTCGGCACGCCGGCCGACGCGCGCACCGATCTCTTCGCCATCGGCTCGATCCTCTTCGAGATGCTGACCGGCAAACCGCCGTTCAACGAAGAGAATGCGATGAAGCTCTACCACGCGATCTGCTACGAGGCCGCGCCGAATCTCGCCGGCTCCTCGGCCATCGCAGCGATCAACCGCATCGTGCATCGCGCCATGTCCAAGCGTCCCGAGGATCGCTATCAAGCCGCGGGAGCGATGGCGGCCGATCTGCGCGAAGTAATGATGATCTCCGACGCCGGATCGCCGGTCGTCGCGCACCGCGTCACGCGGCTGATCGTTCTTCCGCTGCGGCTTCTGCGGCCCGATCCCGAAATCGACTTCCTCGCGCAGGCCATCCCCGAGGCGATCACGACCTCGCTCGCGAGCGTCGGGTCGCTCATCGTCCGCTCGCCGATGACCGCGTCGCGCATCGGCGCCAACGATCTGCGCAGGCTCGCCACGGAGGCCGACGTCGACGTGGCGCTGACCGGCACCTTGCTGCGATCGGGCGAACAGATCCGGATGACCTCGCAGCTGCTCGAAGTTCCGGGCGGCACGGTGCTCTGGTCGTTGTCGTCGCAGGCGACGATGTCGGACATCTTCGAATTGCAGGACACGCTGACGCAGCGGATCGTCTCGTCGCTCGAGCTGCCGCTGACCGAGCGCGAGGCGCGGCTCGTGCGCGGCGACGTGCCTGCGACGCCGCGCGCGCACGAGTTCTATCTCCGCGCCGCGCAGCAGGGTGAATCGCCCGAGGGCTGGCGGATCGCGCAGGATCTGTATCGGCGCGCGCTCGATGAAGATCCGCGTTACGCGCCGGCCTGGGCTCGCATCGCGCGCATCCACCTCCTCCTCGGCAAGTACGGCGGCGACACGGTCAAGGAGTACGAGCTCGCCGAATCGGCAGCACGCCGCGCACTCGATCTCAATCCCGAGCTGCCGATCGCGCACCTCGCCTACGCGCAGATCGAAGTGGCCACGGGACGCGCGCAGGCGTCGGTGATGCGGCTTCTCGATCGCGTGCAGCGCGGCACGAACGATCCGGCGGTTTTCTCCGGCCTGGTGATGGCGCTTCGATATTGCGGTCTGCTCGAAGCCTCGGTCGCGGCGTACGAGCAGGCCCGGCAGCTCGATCCGCACATCTCGACCAGCGCGTCGCACACGTACTGGATGGCCGGCCGCTACGACGAAGCGCTGGCGACGGTCGATCGCGATCGCGATTTCGGCGCCGACGAAGCGCTCGTGCTCGAATCGATGGGACGTTATGAGGATGCGGTGGCGATGTTCGAGGATCGCCGCAAGCGTCTCACCGCCAACGGCGCACTGCCGGGCAGCGTCGCCTTCCGTATCCTGCAGGGATTCGAATACTTCCTCGTCGCCGACACGCGGGCCATGGAGATGATCGAGGAGTTTCGAACGTTCCCCGACCCCGAGGGGAGCTTCTACATCGCGCGCGGCCTCGTGCGCATCGCGCAGCTCGAAGAAGGATTGAACATGCTGGAGGCCGCGGAGCGCGACGGCTTCTTCTGCTATCCGATCTTCGCGCACGATCCGTGGCTCGATCCGCTGCGCGGCAATCCGCGCTTCGTGGCCATCCTGAAGCGGGCCGAGGAGCGGATGCGGAGCGCGCAACGGGCATTCGACAGGCATCCGGGAAGCCGGGTACTGGTGGTAGGAGGACGGAGTTGATCGAAGTCACTCACGACGAATACGGCATTCCCACGCTGCGGCTCGCGCACGGCAAGGCGAGCGCGATGGATGTGGAGATGCTCGAGGCACTCACTCAGACGCTGAATGAATACCGCGAGGCACGGGCGATCATCCTGACCGGCACCGGTACGATTTTTTCCGCCGGCGTCGATCTGTTCCGCCTCGTCGATGAAGGCGGGCCGTACGTCGATCGGTTCTTTCCGCTCCTGAGCGACTGCATCCGCACGCTTTTCGAGCTGCCGATTCCAGTGATCGCGGCGACGAACGGACACGCCATCGCCGGCGGCTGCATCCTCGTCTGCGCGTGCGACTACCGGTTCATGGCGCAGGGCAACGGCCGGATCGGCGTGCCCGAGCTGCTCGTCGGCGTGCCGTTTCCCGATGTCGCGCTGAAGGTGATGCAGTTCGCCGTCCCGAACGTCGCGCGCCACGTGCTGACAGGCCGGACGTACCTCCCCGATGCCGCGCTTGCGGCCGGGATGATCGACGAAGTGGTCGCGCCCGAACAACTGCTCGAGAGTGCGTCGCGTAAGGCGCTCGAACTGGCGAAGATCCAACCGGTGTCGTTCGCGCTGACGAAGCGCGCGTTACGCGGCGCGCCGCCCGACGATGCCGCTGCACTCCGGGTCTGGAAGGACGGCGCGACGCATCAGTACATCCGCAACTACCTGGAGAAGACGGTCAGGAAATGAAAGCGCTCATCGCCCGCAAACAGGAAAAAGGCTACAGCGTCGCACTCGAAGACGTCGACGAGCTGCCGCCCGGCGACGTCACCGTCGATGTCGCGTACTCGTCGCTCAACTACAAGGACGCGCTCGCGGTCACGGCGCGCGGGAAGATCATCCGCAAGTTTCCGATGGTCATAGGCATCGATCTCGCCGGCACGGTGGTCGAATCATCGACGGACGAGTTCAAGCCGGGCGATCGCGTGATCGGAGTCGCGCAAGGTCTGGGCGAGACGGAATGGGGCGGTTACGCGCAGCGCCAACGCGTGCTGGCGAAAACACTCGTGCCGCTGCCGGCCACGCTTTCGTTCGAGGAGGCGATGCAGATCGGGACGGCCGGATTCACGGCCATGCTCTGCGTAATGGCGCTCGATGCGTACGGCATCGCTCCTTCCGATCGCGAGCTGGTCGTCACCGGCGCGGCTGGCGGCGTCGGCTCGATCGCCGTGATGCTGCTCGCGCATCGCGGACATCGCGTCGCCGCATCGACAGGACGTCCCGAGCTCGAAGAGTACCTCCGCAATCTTGGCGCGGCGTCGATCCTTCCGCGCGATGAGCTGGCAAAAAAGCCGGCGCCGCTCGAGTCGGAGCGCTGGGCCGGCGGCATCGACACGGTCGGCGGCGACACGCTCGCCACGCTCTTCGCGCAGACGGCGTACGAAGGGGCGATCGCCTGCTGCGGCATGGCCGGCGGACATGAACTGAACACGACCGTCTGGCCGCTCATCCTCCGCAACGTCGCGCTCCTCGGCATCAGCTCGATCCACACGTCGAAGGCGAAACGGAACGAAGCGTGGTCGCGCCTCGCCTCCGAAGTCGAGCGCGACAAGCTCGCGTCGATCTGCCGCACCGAACCGCTCACGCGTATTCAGGAGCTGAGCGAAGAGGTGCTGGGCGGGCGGGTGCGGGGGCGGATCGTGATCGATGTGAATCGATGAAGGTCCTTCGACGCATCCACCTCGAGTCACCGCTCAGTCCTGGCGAATTGCGCGACCGCTTCGAGCACGCGATGGGGCATTCGTCGCCCGGGTTTCTCCAATCAAACTGGACCATCGCGACCGATCCCCCGTTCATCGGCGACATGAACGGGAATTCGTTCGAGGGAACGCGCCGGTCACAGAATCGCTATGCGAAGGTCGTCGGATCGATCGCAGGCAACGCCATCGACGCCGAGATCGGATTGGCGACGTGGCGCTTCGTCGTCGCGATCGCCTCGATCGTCGTCTTTCCGGTCGCGGCATACCTCTGGATCATGATCGCGATCGACCTGACGAAGATCGAAGCGAAGCTGCGAGAGCTCGCTAACGTAGCGCGCTGATCGCCCCGTCGAAACTCCGCGACATTCGCATCGGACGACGCGAACAACACGGCGCCGAACCACGGCTCGGTGTTCCAGAAGCCGGACGGCAGCGGCGGGAGGTTCGTCCGATCGGCGGGATACGGCCACGGCGTCACGTACCAGTACGGCTCGGGAAACTGCGCGTCGCCGGGGACGAGTCCGGCGCCGATCGTGCGGCCGTCGCCGAGGGAGATCAGGGTCGCGATGTCGAAATGATGCGGCCAGACGCGGACCGGCGTGTTGATGCGGCGCAGCTCGATATCCGCCTTCGCGTACAACTCCGCCAGCCGTTCGAGATCGCACGTCGATGGATCGAACACGCATCCGGCCGCGACCGGGTGATGAGGCGGCGTCGCTTCGCCCGGCCGCTCCAGCATCTGGCCGACGCGCTGCTCGAAGAACATGTAAGCGTCGTCGAGCGAGCGTCCGGCCAGCGGAAACTCTTCATCGCCGAACAGCAGCGTCAGATCGCGGACGCGGATGCCCGTCTTGCCGTCGCCCTGCATCAGCGCGTGGCGCTCGTGGCACCAGGAGAAATTCGTGTGCGAGTCGTCGGCCTGTTTCGGCAGCACCGTCCGCCCCACGCCCGCCGCAGCCTGCGCCGCCCAATGCAGTTGCAGTCGAGTGTCCATCAGCCCTCCGCCAGCTCTTCGCCGTGCGGCACTTTCATCATCGGCTCACCTTCGACGTAGACGTCCGGTTGCTCGCCCGCTTCCGGCTTGCGCACCGGCATCGACGCTTTCCGCCCCGCGCGCACGAGTGGCTCGCGTTGCTCTTCCTCGGAATGCGTGACGATGAAGCGCGCCGTGTCGACCGCGCGGGCCACCAGCGCCCGCGCCGCATCGTGCAGCTCCTCGCTGCCGCGTACGTACGCGATGTTCCGCTCCATGTCCTCGGCCGACCAGCCGCGCGAGTGCGCGATGTACGGGAACTGCGGAAAGACGCAGCCGATCTCCGCGAAGAAGCCGAGCATCTGCCCCGCCACGGCCTGCACGTTGTCCTGGCCGCCGGTGATGATGAACGACGCCACCCTGTTCTTCATCAGCACGCGATTGCGGATCGTCACCTGGTTCTGGATGCAATTCATCCGCTCCACCATCTTGTAGTAGAGCGAGCTCGCCGCGCCCCAGCGGATCGGCGTCGAGACGAGGATGACGTCGGCCCAGTGCACGAGCGACTCGTAGACGACGTCGAGCTGATCGCCCGGATCCATCTGCGTAATCGAGGGGCCACGTGCAGGCCTGCGCCGACTTCGAGTAGTAGCCCTCGCACGAGCGGAACTTCAGCGCGTTGAGGCGGATCATCTTCGCCTCCGCGCCGAGAGACTTCGCGTGCTCGATGGCGGTCTGCAGCAGGGCGTCCGAGGTCGAGTAACGCGGATTCGCCTCGTCCATCACCGTCGTCGAGATGCCGGCGACGCGCATCGGCCCCGCCTCGCGCAACACCGGCCGCGCCAGATCGTGCGGCGGATGCTTGACCTTGTTCCGCTTCGTGGCGCTGTCGAGATCGACCCACAGCCGGCCGTCCTCGACCTTGATCTCGTAGCGCGGGACGCAGTCCGCTTCGTAGCCCGGCTCGCCTTCGCCCGTCCGGCAATGGAACTTCCAATTGTGCCACGGGCAGACGAGGTAATCGCCATCGACCCGTCCTTCGCCGAGCGGCCCGCCCGCGTGATTGCAGACCGCGGAGATCACGCCGAAGCGGCCGTCGTTGCAGGAGACGGCGAGTCTGGTGCGATTGATGGCGATGGTCTGGAGAGGTTTTTTCGAGAAGTCGTCGATGGGGCCGAGGTCGGTCCAGTTCATTTTCCCCAGATCTCCGCAAGCCGCGCATCGCGTCCGCATCCGTGCCTGTAGTACGTGTAACGGATCGGATTTTTCTTGTGGTAGTCCTGGTGGTACTCCTCGGCGGGCCAGAAGCGGCTTGCCTGCACGATGTCGGTGACGACGCGCTGCTTCGGGAAGCGCCGCTGCACGGCGTCGCGCGAGGCGATGGCGGCGCGGTGCTGCGCCTCGTCGTGGTAGTAGATCGCGCCTTTGTACTGCTCGCCCTTGTCGCAGAACTGGCCGTACGGATCGAACGGATCGACGTTGTGCCAGAAGATGTCGAGCAGCTTCTCGTACGAGATCTTCGTCGGATCGTATGTGACCTGTACCGACTCGCGATGGCCGGTGCCGCCGTCGCCGACTTCCTCGTAGGACGGATTCTGTTTCGTTCCGCCGGTGTAGCCCGACACCACATCGACGACGCCCGGCACCGAGTCGAACGCCGCCTCGGAGCACCAGAAGCAGCCGGCCGCGAACGTGGCCACCGCGCGCTGCGGAAGCGCCGCGTGCAATGGCATGGTGATGAACGCGAGGACGAGCATCGATGCCGCCGCGAGCTGCGGAGCGCGCACGAACTTCCGCCGGATCAGCCAGTCGATGGAGAAGACGCCCGGCCCGAACAGCAGCACGATCAGCGCGCCGAGGAGGAACGGGAACGCCGCGTCCGCAACGAAGCCGTCGAATGTCTTCAACGCCTCGGGGCTGGCGGTGCCGTAGGCCATGAACATGTTGATCGTCAGCGGCAGGGCGATCAACCGCGACGCAAGGCCGAGGATGAGCAGCACGCCGCCCACCATCTCCAGCCCCGCCACGGCGCGGGCCGTGAATTCCGGCATCGGCAATCCGAGAGTAGTAAAGAAGTTGACTACATTGTCGATCTTCTCGAACTTGCCCCTGCCGGTGATGAAGAACTGATAGCCGATGATCAGGCGCAGCACGAGCAGGAAAGGATCGCGAAGGCGATCGACTACTTTGGTGGTGGCCCAGTCGTAAATGTTTTGCAGCCGATTCACTCGATTCCTCCGAAGATCCCCGCCGCGCTCCAGTCCCGGAACCATCCGAACAACTCGTCCTGCGTCGCTCCCGCGCCATCGATGGCCTCGACGATCGTCGCGCCGCCGCGGAGCGCGGTGAGAAAGTCGTACGCCTTCTCCTCCAGCGTCATGCGATGCACTCCGTAATCGCGGCGATGGAACGCCACCCAGGTCCTGCGCGGCTCCGGCTCCACGAGCTCTACCTCGTCGCGGAACGACTGGAAGAAATCGTTGACCGGATAGTCGAACGCCAGGAGACGAAACGCCGTGATGGTCTTCAATCGCGAGTCGGGACCGATCGATCCGAACAGCTCCGGATCGAGCTCGGGCGTCTCCTCTTCATCGAAGACCTGCGTCATCGCCAGCTCCAGGCGCGCGAGGTCGTGCAGAAACGGGTCGTCTTTCAGGAAGTCAGGAAACGAGTCGCCGAGCCGGTTGAGCGTGTAGCTCTGCGACGGGTGAACTTCGGTGAATCGGATGACGAGGTCGTTGAACTTCTCGTCGCCGAGGAAGAGCGCGAGGGCCGGAAAATCGACCGCCATCGCCTCGACCATGCGGATCGGATACATGTCGCGGTAGATCGCCAGCCGCGATGGCTCAACGACGCGCGAGGTGTCCTCGGGCCAGTGCGGCGACACGATGGCGCCGTACATCCATTCCTGGAGCTCACGCACAGGCCGCCTCCAGAAATTGTCCTGCCTTCATCGCCTCAGCGTGCACCGTGTCGAAATCAGGAATGTCCTGATCCCACTCCACCATCGTCGAGATCTCGCCGAAGCGGCGGCAGGTGTAGTCGTACAGCGACCAGACCTCGTCGATGACGTGGCCGGTGTGCGTATCGATGATGTACGTGTCGTACTGCGTGTGGCCCGCGAGGTGGATCTGCACGACGCGGCCGACCGGGATGGCGTCGATGTACGTCTTCGGATCGAAGCCGTGATTGAAGGCGCTGACGTAGATGTTGTTCACGTCGAGGAGCAGATAGCAGCCGGTGCGGGCGGTGAGCTGCGCGAGGAAGTCCCACTCCGTCATCGTCGATTCCTTGAAGGCGACGTAAGTCGAGGGATTCTCGAGCACGAGCGGGCGCTCGAGGTAGTCGCTGACCACGCGCACGCGCTCGGCGACATGCTCGAGGGCGCGCTCGTTCGTCGGCACAGGCAGGAGGTCGTGCGTGTTCCTGCCCATGACCCCGGTCCAGCAGAGGTGGTCGGAGATCCAGCGTGCGTTGACGCGGCGCGAGAGTTTTTTCAGTTTGGCGAGGTACTCGAAGTCGATTGGATCGGTGCCGCCGATCGACATCGAGACGCCGTGCAGCACGACCGGATAGCGCTCCGCGATCTGGTCGAGGACGAAGGCCGGGCGGCCGCCGGAGTCCATGTGATTTTCGGAGAGTGCCTCGAACCAGTCGATCTTCGGAGTCTGTCCGAGGATGTGGTTGAAGTGGACCGTGCGAAGTCCGAGGCCGATGCCGAGATAGGGGAAGTCGGTCATTTTCTGTTCTTTGGATGCCGTTGCTGGTTACTGGTTTCGGCCAGTAACCAGCAACAAGCGTTTGGCGCGTTACGAAGCCGGAGGAGCCGGAGGAACGGCGCAGGAACCTTTGCCCTTGCAGTCGTTCTTGCCGCCGGGACCCTGGCCTTTGCAGGCGTTCTTGCCCGAGCAGCTGTGCTGGTACTCTTTCGACGCACAGCCGCCTTTGCCTTTGCAGCTGTTCTTGCCGGCGCAGCCTTTGTCGCCGCTCTTACAGTTGCCCTTGCCACCACAGGCGTTCATGCCTTTGCAGGCGTGCTTGTCGGCGGTCTTGTCGGCCGCCTTCTTGGTGGTATCCACCTGCTGTGCGTTGTGATCGTTGAGGTTGATGGACTGGGCGCGAAGCTGGGTACCGGCGGACAGACCGGCAACGACACCACCGAGGACGAGGTAACGGGCGAGATCTTTCGAATTCATGGGATTGCTCCCTCCTTTCAGCCGAAAACTACGCGTGGGAAATCACGTCGGACTCATCAAGTTCTCACTTTTCTGTCACGCGGGGGGCGGACGTGAAGCGGACACAGACGGCTCCTTCCTGGAAAGCGATGGAGTGGATTTAATGATGGAGGAGGAATGGTACGCCCGGGTTCATCACATCGCAAGGTGACGCTTGTGAAACGTGTTATTCTTCCCATGATGGACAACTTGGGAATCAGATTTGTAAGACTTTCCATTCCGAGGAGATAGCTATGACGATGACACTGAATGAGCTCGAAAAAATCGCCGGCTCGCACAGCACGAAGCAGGCTTCCGAGGTAAAGTCGAACTGGAGGTCGATCGTGCAGGAAGCGAAGAAACAGGAAGTGATCGTGACGAGCTACAACCGGCCTGAAGCGGTGGTGATGTCGGCCGAGCGATATGCGGTGTTGCAGAAAGCGGCGAAGGCGAATGATCCGATGAAGAGGTTGCGGGAGGAGTGGGACCGGAAGCTGGCGGTGCTGAATACGCCGGAGGGACGGACGGCAATGGAACACGCCTTCAACGCCAGCCCGCAGGAGATCGCTGACGCCGTGAACCTGACGAACGCGAAAAAGAAGTGAACCCCCGGATTTACGTGCTGGCTGGAGTCAATGGAGCGGGAAAGAGCTCGGTCATCGGCGGCATGATTCACGCTGCAGGCGGCGAATTCTTCAATCCCGATGAAGTCGCCGCCACTCTGCGAACCGGGCAGGGACTCTCGCTCCATGAAGCGAATGCGCGGGCCTGGACGGAAGGAAAAGAGCGGCTCGAGCGGGCGATCCACGATCGCAGCAACTTCGCCTTCGAGACGACTCTCGGCGCCAGCACGATTCCCCGTCTCCTCGCGCAGGCCGCCGATGAAGGTTTCGAGGTCCGCATCTGGTTCGTCGGTCTCGAATCCGTCGAGAAGCATATGCAGCGCGTTCGCGCGCGTGTCGCGGCGGGCGGTCACGACATTTCCGAAGAAAAGATTCGCGAACGGTGGGTGGGATCGCGGCTGAACGTCATCAACCTGCTCCCTCGGGTGGCCGAGTTGCGCGTCTACGACAACAGCGCCGAATGCGATGCCGGGACCGGCCAAAACCCGCCGCCCAAACTCCTCCTCCACTGGAACCGCGGCCGCATCCTCGCCCCGCCGGTCTCCGAGCTCGAGTCCACTCCCGAATGGGCCAAGCCGATCCTCGCCGCAGCGATCGATCTGGTCACACCGCGAAACTGAAGGTCGTCCCCGCGTTCCGCTGACTTTGCGCGCTCAGCGAGGCGCCGTGCAGCTCGAGAATCCGCTTCGCGATCGCCAGCCCGAGGCCCGCGCCGCCGCGCGGCGTCGACTCCTCCCCGCGCCAGAAGCGGTCGAAGATGAACGGCAGGCTCTCCTCGGAAATCCCGCAGCCGGTGTCGCTGACACGCACCGCGAGCTTGCCGTTCTGCGGTGCGAGGGTCACGGTCACGCTTCCGCCAGCGGGCGTGTATCGGATCGCGTTCTCGATCAGGTTCTCGAGCACGCGCTCCATCAGCGCGATGTCGCCCATCACCAGCGGCAGCGCCGGATCGAACTCCGCGCCGAGGCGCACGCCCGCCTGCTCCGCGCGCAGCTGGAACTTCAGCACGATGTCCTGCACCAGCTCGGCCATCGAGAACGCCTCGACGTGCAGCGGCGTGACCTTCGCGTCGAGCTTCGCCAGCTCGAACAGCTCATCGATCAATTTCCCGAGCCGCTCGCTGTGTTTGCTCGCGATCTCCAGGAAGCGCCGCTGCTCGTCGGCGGAGAGCTGCCCTTCCTTCAGGATCAGCGTCTCGATGTAACCCTGCAGCGAGGCAAGCGGCGTGCGGAGATCGTGCGACACATTCGCGATGAGCTCCCGCCGGTGCAAATCGACTTCCTTCAGCATCTGCACCTGCCGCTCGAATGCGTGCGCGAGCCGGTCGACCTCATCCCCCGAGCCATTCACCGGCAGCTTCGTGACCTCGGCATTCGATTCGACCGCGCTCGCCAGGTTCCGGAGCCGGCGCGTCATCGCGCCGAAGAGGACCAGTCCCGCCGCGAGAGCGAAGACCAGCGCGGCGACGGCGAGCATCATGCTCTGCTGCAGGATCCAGCTGGCCTGGATGTGCGACATCGATGATTGCTGCTGCTCCCCGCCGAGGATCACGTAGAGGTAGCCGTCATCGACGCGGGTGACGGAGAAGATCTTGCGGCGATCGAGATCGCGCGGATCGTCGCCGCGGATCGGCAGCCGGTGTCCCGACAGGAACAACTTCACCGGCCCTAGCGAGACGTTCTTCCGCTTCACTTTTCCCGGCGGCGCGGAGAACGCGAGGATGTTGCCGCGGCCGTCGAGCAGGTAGATCTCGATCGACGGATTGACCGCCATCAGCGCGTCGAAAACGTTGTCGAGCACTTTCCAGTCGATCGTCCCGTGATGGATGACCGGCCGCTGCCTCGCGATCGTCGCCGCCAGTCCGCGATTCAGTTTCTGCGTCGCCTCTTCGTCGTAAAGCCGCGACGTGTAGATCGTGAGCGCGACGTTCATCGCTGCGGCGACGATGAAGATGCCGAGGAGGACGACGGCGAGCTTGGCGTAGAGGGACTTACGCATAGCTGTCCGTGAATTTGTAGCCGACGCCCCACACCGTGAGGATCCACGCCGGCTTCGATTGATCCAGTTCGATCTTCGAGCGGAGGCGGTTGATGTGCGAGTTCACGGTGTGCTCGTAGCCGTCGTGGCCGTAGCCCCAGACCTGATCGAGCAACTGCGCGCGTGTGTAGACGCGGCCCGGGTTGCGCGCGAACTGCAACAGGAGATCGAACTCCTTCGCCGTCAGCTCGACCTCCTCGCCGCGCAGCGTGACTTTGCGCTTGTCGACGTCGATGACGAGGTCGCCGAATTCGAGGAGCGACGTCGGCGCGTCCGCCTCCGGCTTCGTCAGCGCGTCGACGCGCCGCAGCAGTGCCTTCACGCGCGCGATCAGCTCGCGGATGTTGAACGGCTTGGTCAGGTAATCGTCGGCGCCGAGCTCCAGTCCGACGATGCGGTCGACGTCGGCGGAGCGCGCCGTGAGCATCAGGATCGGCGTGTAGTTCGTGCGCGACCGGAGCCTGCGGCAAACCTCCAGCCCGTCGACGCCGGGCAGCATCAGATCGAGGATGATCAGATCGAACGGCCTCTTCGCCGCCAGCTCGAGCGCGACGTTCCCATCATGCGCCAGCGTGACCTCGGCGCCGAGGTCCTTGAGATGCATCTCCACGAGATGCGCGATGTCGAGATCGTCTTCGACGACGAGGATGCGGCGTGGCATGGGACGCGATCTTACGAGACGAGTTTCACGAAAACATCACGGAAACCGCCCGGCGAGCAGGATCGGACGCTCCCCGATCTATACTTTCCCCGTCCATGGCCCTGTTTACGTCCGAGACAAAAGACGCGCTGAAGAAGCTCGCCGCGAAGTCGTATGACTCGACCGACGAGCGGGATGCGTTGCTGGCAAAAGTCGCGGCGGCCGAGGGACTGAAGCCGAACGACATCGTATGGATGCTGTTCCGGCCCGACCGCGCACTGCGCGACTGGGGGGCGGCGTGGCTCCGGAAGCAGAACGCGCCCGATCTGCTCGACGCCTTCCTCATGGAGTCGAGAGGGAAACCGGAGCAGGCATTTCGCGCGGCAGCCGCGTCGATCAACAGCATGCGCATCCCGGGGCTCGAGAGCCGGCTGCTGCAACTCGTCGCCGCCCCGCCGCAGAACAAGGAGTTCGGCGAGATCCAGGAGATCGGACGGAAGCTCGCCACCGAGCTGACGCCGACGCCGGCGATGCAGCCGGTGCTCTGGCAGATGCTCTCGAACTCCACGCCGGACGAACAGATCATCTATCTCAGCCGGCTGGCCACGCTCGAGTTCGACGACAAGAGCGTCGCCCGCTGGCAGAACATCGTCAAGACGGAAGAAGGAGCCGCTCGCGACAAGGCGCTCGAAGTTCTCGCCGAGCGCGCGCCGCTCACCTCGATCGATCTCTTCATTCAACATCTGCCGCACGCCGGCTACACGGTGCAGCAGAAGCTCGCAGATGCATTGTCGCGCGCCGCGGAGACGAAGCCTGCCGAAGTGACGGCGCGGCTTCTGCCGTTCGTCGCCGCGGACAATCCCGGAACGCGCAACGCGGTGCTCTCCGTGCTCGCTCGGACGCCCGACCGCGAAGCGGTGGCCCGGCAGTACATCATCTTCTCGCGCGGACTGGCCGGCTTCGTCCGCGATCGCGCGCTCGACGCCCTGCGTACGTTCGGCGATTCCTTCATCGAGCCGGTCATCGCGCTGCTCGACGATGAAGACGAAGACGTCCGCGCCGCCGCCGTGCAGGTGGCTAGTCTCATCGGCGACCCGCGCGCGGTGCCGGGCACGATCCGTCTGCTGCAGGATCCCGACTGGTGGGTGCGCATCGCCGCCGCCGACATGCTGGGGCACATGAAGGATGCGCGCGCCGTCGAGCCGCTCGTGGCGGCGCTGGCCGATCCGGAAGTGAAGTGGGCGGCGATCGAAGCGCTCGGCCGCCTCGGCGATCCGCGCGCGCTCAACGCCCTCGGCAAAATGCTCGCCGATCCACTGCCCGACGTCCGGATGGAAGTGATGATGGCGCTGCCGCACTTCCAGCATCCCAGCATCCCGCAGATCCTGACGAAAATCGCCGGCAGCGATCCCGACCGGAACGTGCGCCAGAAAGCGATCGACGTCCTCGACGGCATGCAGGCGTCGGGAGGCGCACAGGTCGCCGATATGGCCGCCGTCCGCAGTGCGGCGATGGCCGCCCGCTCCACCGCCGGCGAGCCGCGGCTCAACACGCTGCTGATCGCGACGCGCAACCAGAACGCGTCCGACTTCCACCTCAGCGTCGGGCAGCCGCCGATCGTCCGGCTGGCCGCCGACCTGCTGCGCGTGCAGGCGCCGCTCTTCACGGCCGAGGACACCGAGGCCATGATCAGGGAGGTGCTGACGGAGAAGCAGTGGGAGACGCTGCAGCAGCACTTCCAGCTCGACTTCTCGTACACCATCCAGAACGGCGGCCGGTACCGGGCCAACGTCTTCTACGATCACCGCGGCTATCACGGCGTCTTCCGCGTCATCCCCGAGCGCCCGCCAACGATCACCGAGCTCGGGATGCCGTCGCAGCTCGCGGAGATCGCCGACTACCACCAGGGAATCGTCATCGTCTGCGGACCGTCGGGCTCCGGAAAATCGACCACGCTCGCGGCGCTCGTCAATCTGTTCAACGAGACGCGCAACGATCACGTCATCACGCTCGAGGATCCGATCGAGTTCGTCCATCCGTTCAAGAACTGCCTGATCAATCAACGCGAAGTGGGGAGCCACACGCAGAGCTACGCCCGCGCCCTCCGCGCCGCGCTGCGCGAAGATCCTGACGTCATCGTCATCGGCGAACTGCGCGACAACGAATCGGTCGGGCTGGCCCTCACCGCCGCGGAGACCGGCCACATCGTCCTCGGCACGCTCAACTCCACGAGCGCGCCGAAGGCCCTCGACCGCATCATCTCCAGCTTCGCCGTCGACGAGCAGCCGCAGATCCGCGCATCGCTGTCGGAATCGCTCAAGTACGTCATCGCCCAGCGCCTCCTGCCGGCGAAAGAAGGACGGAAACAGGTCGCGGCGTACGAGGTGCTGAAGGGGACGACGAACATCGCCAACATGATCCGCGACGAGAAGACCTACCAGATCTACTCCGCCATGCAGATCGGCAAGTCGCAGGGGATGCTGACATTCGACGACACGCTAAAGGACCTCATCCGCCGCAACGAGATCTCGCCTGAAACGGCGTATCTCGCCGCGCTGAAGAAGGAGGACTTCGAGTCGCTCGTCTCGGCGGAGTTCATCGGCAGCGCGTTCCGGTAGCGGGCTGTAGCACAGACACTCCTGTCTGTGCCCCCGCTGGACAGGCAAGAGTGCCTGTCTTACACGGAATCGCAAACCAACGACCTCCGTTGTACTGACACGCTTCGGAAACGCCCGGAAATGCAGAACTTTCGCGCGTGTGGCGCGTCCCACCACCGGAGCCCGGAAAACATCTGATGCCCGAATTCATCGTACGAGTCGGAACGCCCGAAGGGGAGATCATCGAGCGGACCGTACAGGCGGCCAACGCCCGCGCTGCGCAGGAAGAGCTCCAGCGCCAGGGGATGCACGTCTTCGAGTCGAAGCGGGGCGTCTTCAAATGGCGCGACCTGATTCCGCACGGCAAGCGGGTCATCTCCACCGAGCGCTTTCTCCTCTTCAACCAGGAGCTGCTGGCGCTGGTCAAGGCGGGCCTGCCGATCATCCAGTCGCTCGACGTCATGCTCGAGCGGCAGAAGGACCAGCGCTTCCTCGAGGTGCTGACCGAGATCCGCGAGAAGATCAAGTCGGGCGTCTCGCTCTCCGACGCCTTCTCGTCATTCGGCGACATGTTCCCGCCGATCTACTCCACGTCGCTCCGCGCGGGCGAGCGCTCGGGCGATCTCGAAGGAGTGCTCCGCCGCTTCCTCCGCTATCAGAAGATCATCGTCAACCTGCGCAAGCGCGTGGTCGGCGCGCTGATCTATCCCGCGGTCCTCATCTCGCTCTCCATCGGCATGGTGGTCATCATGCTGACGAAGGTCATCCCGAAGTTCATCGAGTTCTTCACCGGCTTCGGCGCCGAGCTCCCGCCGGTCACGCGCGCGGCGATCGCGTTCAGCAACGCGCTCAACGAGCACTTCCTGGTCATCACGCTGGTGACCGTGTCGGTCGTCGTGCTGGGGCGGAGGTGGATCTCCACGACCGGCCGGATGGCGTGGGACCGTTTCAAGCTGCGCATTCCGCTCGTGGGCGGCATCCTCCACCGCTTCGCCATCATGCAGTTCACGCAGTCGCTCGGCACGCTGCTCGGCGGCGGCACGCCGATGGTGCCGGCCATCGAGATCGCCTCGCAGTCGGTGACGAACAAGGATGTCTCGACGAAGATCTTCTCCGTGGTCCAGAACGTGCGTGAAGGCGAGCCACTGTGGCGCTCGCTCGAGGCCACGGGCGCCATCAGCGACCTGGCGGTGGAGATGATCAAGGTCGGCGAATCGACCGGTGCATTGACGGAAATGCTGAGCAACGTCAGCGAGTTTTACGACGAAGAAATCGAGGCAAGACTCTCCCGGCTGGTGTCGGCGATCGAACCGATCATCCTCGTGGTGATGGGAATCGTCATCGCCGTCCTTCTTTACGCTTTTTATCTACCTCTGTTCCAGCTCTCTTCGGTTGGACAGGACTGACCCGGTTCTGAGTGCTGAGCTCTGAGTGCTGAGTTAGAAAAATCACACGAAAAACTCAGCACTCAGCACTCAGAACTCAGCACTTAAAAAAATGGCAAGCGACCCACGCACACTTCTCAAGAACGCCGACGTCTCAGGCGAAGCGGCGCGCGCCCAGCGCGTGGCCGAGCAGTACGGCTTCCCGTATGTCGATCTGGAGCATTTCCAGATCGACCATCAGCTGTTCCAGGACGTTCCGCTCGACCTGATGATCCGCTATCAGTTCCTGCCGGAGCGGCGCGAGAACGGACACATTCACGTCGTGGTCGGCGATCCGACCGACGTCCTCCGCCTCGACGAGCTGGAGCTGCTGCTCGGCTCGCCGCTGAAGGTGAAGGTCGCTTCTCCGGCCGCCATCCGCGACAAGCTGCAGAAGTCGGAGTCGACGCAGCGCGTGCTCGACGAAGCGACCGAAGGCTTCCGCATGCAGCTGGTCGGCGAGAACGAAGAGGGCGAAGAGACGCTGACGATCGACACGATCACGCAGGCGGACACCTCGCCGATCATCAAGCTGGTCGACTCCATCGTCTTCAACGCCATCCAGCGCCGGGCCTCGGACATTCACATCGAGACCCGCGACAACGAGGTGGTCGTCAAGTACCGCATCGACGGCGTCCTCTACGAAGCGCTCGAGCCGATCGACAAGCGCCATCACTCCACGATCATCAGCCGTATCAAGGTCATGTCCGAGCTCGACATCGCCGAGAAGCGCGTGCCGCAGGACGGCCGCTTCAAGCTCCGCATCACCGGCCGCACCATCGACTTCCGCGTCTCGATCGTCCCGACTGCGCACGGCGAGGACTCGGTCATCCGTATTCTCGACAAGGAGTCGATGAACTCGGAGTTCAAGAACCTCCGCCTCGACGTCCTCGGTTTCGACGGCGAGATGCTGACCAAGTTCCGCAAGTTCATCAAGGAGCCGTACGGCATGGTGCTGGTCACCGGACCGACCGGCTCCGGCAAGACGACGACGCTCTACGCCGCGCTCTCCGAGATTCAGACCTCGGAAGACAAGATCATCACCATCGAGGATCCGGTCGAGTACCAGCTGCGCGGCATCACGCAGATTCCGGTCAACGAGAAGAAGGGACTGACCTTCGCCCGCGGACTGCGCGCCATCCTCCGCCACGATCCCGACAAGATCATGGTCGGAGAGATCCGCGACGAGGAGACGGCGGCCATCGCCGTGCAGTCGGCCCTCACCGGCCACCTCGTCTTCACTACCGTTCACGCCAACAACGTCGTCGACGTTCTGGGCCGCTTCCTGAACATGAAGGTCGACCTCTACAACTTCGTGTCGGCCCTCAACTGCGTGCTGGCCCAGCGCCTCGTGCGCCGCATCTGCGAGCACTGCAAGCACGAGATCACGTACAACGACACGGCGCTCATCGAGTCGGGACTCGATCCGAAGCAGTACCGCGGTCACAAGTTCTTCGAAGGGGCGGGCTGCCTGGAGTGCAACGGCACCGGCTTCCATGGCCGCCAGGCGATCAACGAGTTGCTCGACCTCTCCGACCGCATCCGGACGATGATTCTCGACCGCCGTCCGGCCTCCGAGATCAAGAAAGCGGCGCACGAGGAGGGAATGGTCTTCCTCCGCGAGTCGGCGCTGAAGAAAGCGATGGAAGGGGCGACGACCTTGCGCGAGATCAACAAGGTTACGTTCGTCGACTGATATGGCTCGCGCATTTCCACCAGACGTCGTCGTCCTCGATACCGATTCGCTCGTCCACGCGCGGCTCGCGCAGGGGAAATCGAATCCGCAGATCGCGCAGGCGAAGAGCTACCGGCTCGCCGCGGATACCTTCGTGCCGTCGGTCGTGACGCCGGAGCTGGCGAACGAAGCGTCGCTGGCCGAGGGGCTGAGAAGGCTGAAGCTCGAAACGGGAAAGTGGGAGCGCGTCTCGCTGCTCCTCCCCGACTCCTGGTTCCGGATCAACATCCTCGATCTCCAGTCGCTCCCCGACCGCTCCGCCGAGGCGATGGACGTCGTCCGTTTCAGCCTCAAGCGCACCTTGCCGATCTCGCCCGACACGCTTCGGGTCACCTGGTCGGTTCTCTCCAAGACCCCGGCGGGCATCAAACTGCTCGTGCTGAGTGCCGTGGAGAAGAGCCTTGCGAGTATCGAGCGGATTTTTACGTCCTCGGGATTGGACGTGATCCTCATCGAGCCGATCGGCCTCAACCTCTGGAACGCCGTCGCCGTGCGCGAGGCGGAAACGCTGAAGGACCGCCTGCTGCTCTACATCCGCGAGCGCGAGTTCACGACCGCCGTCTTTCGCGGCGAGCAGCCGCTCTTCATCCGCTCGCGCAATCTCGCCGGCGAGCGGACGCTGGAACAGGAGATCCGCCTTTCGGCGAGCTACCTTCGCGACAATCTCGGCACCGACTCGATCGAGCACTGCTATCTCGCCGGCAGCGGCATCAACGGCGACGTCGGCGGCGTACTGACCGAAGAATTCTCCGCGCCGGTGCGGACGCTCCAGCTGCGTGAGTTCGCCGAACAGTCGCCGTCGGATGTGTATGGGATCGACGCCGAACTGATGGCTTGTACAGGAGTGTTCACCGGGTGAAACCGATCCATCTCAACCTCGCCTCCAGACCGTACGAGGACAAGCGGCTCTTCATCACGACGGTGGTCGGCATCTCGATCGTCATCGCCGCGCTCCTCTTCGTGAACATCGACACCTACCTCCGCTACCGCGTGTCGACGGAGACGACCCGCGCGAAGATCCAGCAGCTCGAAAACGAGACTCAGCGGGAGCGCGACCGGACGGAGAGCGTCAAGGCCCAGCTGGCGAAGATCGACACCGTCTCGCTGTCGAAGCAGACCGCGTTCATCAACGCCCAGCTCTCGCAACGGGCCTTCTCCTGGAGCGAGCTCCTCGACCGGCTCGAAGCGGTGATGGCCGACGACGTCCGCCTCACGTCGATCTCTCCCTCCTTCCGCCCCGACGGAACCGTCGGTCTCGGTCTGCAGCTCGAAGCGAAGACCACGGACGGACTGGTCAACATGCTCAATCGATTCAATAGGGATCCGCAATTCGCGAATCCTTTCCCGGCTAACGAGTCGTTTGCCCAGGGCGTCTATCGCATTGCGCTCACCGTCGACTTCAAGCCGACGACCGTCAAGACCGCGGCGGTGCATCCATGATCTGGCGTCAGAAACAGCTTCTCCTGGTCGTGCTGGGGATTCTCCTGATCGCCGACCTGATCTACTTCTTCACCTACCGCGTGCAGTTCGAAGCGCGCCTGCAGGATTACGCCGCGCGCGCCGACCAGAGCGAGGGGCGCCGGGATCAGGCGAAGGGAGCCCGCATCGCCGCCGAGCAGCAGCTCGCCGGCTACCGGAAGGTGCAGAAGGACATCCAGGAGGTGTACGACACCCGCTGGTCGACCGAGGGAGCCCGCCTGGCGCCGCTGATCGTGGAAGTGAAGCGGCTGGCCGTCGTCAGCCAGCTCATTCCGCAGTCGTATGCATTCGCCCACCTCAACGGCGCGCCTGAAGCGTCGACGGTCGGGATCAACTTCACCGTGCAGGGGACCTATCAGCAGGTCCGCCGCCTCATCAACCTGCTGGAGCTGTCGCAGCAGTTCGTGATCGTCGATCAGCTTTCGCTCAGCAGCGGCGCCGACAACTTGACGCTGAACCTGCATGTGAAGACGCTGTTCCGCAACACGGCGCCGCCCAAGGCGTCGCGCGCCCCAAATCGAACGTTGTGATGGATTGGATGAACTGGAAAACCTGGACAGTCGCGGGCGTCGTCATCATTGCCCTGTTCGCGATCTATACATTTGCATCACCCGACGCGCCCATCGTAGATCCTGTGGAGCGACAGGCGCCCTCGCCTGTCGGAAAGAAGACGACAGGCGCGGCGCCTGTCGCTCCAGGAGTGGAAGCCATTCACTTCGAATGGCTCGACGCGCAGGCCGGCAGCTACAAGAGCGACCGCAATCTTTTCGCGTTCAAGGAACCGCCGCCTCCCCCACCGCCGCCTCCTCCGCCACCGCCCCCGCCGCCACCCGATCGCGACAAGGACGGCATCCCTGATTTCAAGGACAACTGTCCCGACAAACCGAATCCCGATCAGACGGACATCGATCGCAACGGCATCGGCGACGCGTGTCAGACGACGCCGGTCATTCCGCCGCCGCCACCGCCGCCCGTTCCGCCGCAGTTCAATTACAAGTACATTGGAACGTTCGGACCGCCGAGCGCTCCGCTCGCGACGTTCGTCAGCGGCGATGAGATCATCAACGCTCACGTCGGCGACACGCTCGCCGGCAAGTTCGTGCTCCGCAACATCGGCATCGAATCGGTGGAGATCGGCTTCGTCGGATTCCCCGCCGATGTAACGCGCCGCATCCCGTTGGGGCAGTAGTACGTCAGATAGAAGTGCTGAGTGAAGAGAGTGCTGAGGACTGAGTGCTGAGTGCTGAGTAACGAAAAGCAGGACTTCACAGAACTCAGCACTCAGCACTCAGCACTTGGTTTGGTTTGGTTAGGACACTTATGAATCGACTGAAGATCGCAACGGCCGCATCCGCCCTCGCGCTGCTGATGTTCTCGTGCGCCAGCTACAACGCGTACCAGAAGGCGCGTACCGCGGAAAAGACACTCGACTGGGATGAGGCCGTCACCGAGTACCAGAAGGCACTGGAGCTCGATCCGGAGAACATCCAGTTCCGGATGGGAATGCAGCACGCGAAGCTCGAGGCGTCGCGCGTTCACTTCGAGAAGGGTAAGAGCCTTCGCACCGCAGCCGGGACCTCCACCGGCAGCGAGCAGTACCGCCTGGCGCAACTGGCCGCGACGGAGCTGCAACTGACCGTGAAGCTCGATCCGACGAATCAATTCGCCGCCGTCGAGCTCGGAAAAGTCGTGCAGATCATCCAGGACGCGGAGCACGTGGCCGACCAGGGCTCGATCGAAGAGCGCAAGAAGCGCCTCAACAAGGCGATCACAAAAGCCCAGCCGCCGCAGCTCAACCCGGCTTCCGATCAACCGATCTCGCTCAGCTTCCCGCGCGAGACTCCGGTCAAGGACATCTACCGCGCCCTCGGCAACGCCTTCGGCATCAACATCCTCTTCGATCAGGCGGTGAAGGATGACCGCATCGCGATCGAGTTGAAGGACGTCACCGCGCAGCAGGCGCTCGAGCGCGTGATGCAGGCCGCCAGTCATTTCTACAAGGCGCTCGACGAGCACACGATCATCGTCATTCCCGACAATCCGCAGGCCCGCCGCGACTACGAAGATCTCGTCATCCGCACCTTCTATCTCTCCAACGGCGACGCCGAGCAGGTGACGAACGTCGTCCGGACGATGATCGAAGCGCGCAACGTCTTCCCGCTGAAGGCGCTCAACGCCATCACCATCCGCGACACGGCCGACAAGGTCCGCATCGCCGAGAAGATCATCGAAGCGAACGACAAGGCGAAGGCCGAGGTCGTGGTCGACGTCGAGTTGCTGCAGCTCGATCTGCTCAAGGCGCGCAAGATCGGCGCGCAGTTCACGAACTCCTACTCCGCTTCGTTCCTCGGGCCGGACGGCAAGGCCATCGGCGCGATGACGCTCGATCAGTTCCGCGATCTGTCTGCGCAGGGACCCGACGCCAACCGCCAGGCCGACGGCTCGACGGCGCTTCGTCCGACGCCGGCGCTGCTGAACTTCACCGTGCCGTCGATGACGTACGACTTCATGAAGCAGGCGACCGACTCCGAGCTGCTCGCGAATCCGGAGCTCCGGATCTCCGAGGGCGAAAAGGCCACGCTGCACATCGGCCAGCGCATCCCGGTGCCTGTGTCGACGTTCAACTCCATCACCACCGGCACCGGCGGCGGCGCGGTCGCCCCGGTCACGTCGTTCCAGTACCAGGACGTCGGCATCAAGGTCTCGATCGAGCCGCGCGTGCACCACAACCGCGAAGTCACGCTGAAGCTGACGGTCGAAGTCTCGAACGTCGGCGGCAACGTGTCGGCGGGCGAAGGCCAGCCGTCGCAGCCGATCATCGCCACGCGCACCATCGAGTCGACGATCCGCCTCAAGGATGGCGAGACCAACTTCCTCGCCGGCCTCATTCAACGCAACGAGAACACCACCACCGACAAGATCCCCATCCTCGGCGATCTGCCGATCATCGGCCGCCTGCTGTCGCACGAAGACAAGCAGCACACCTCGACCGATCTCGTGCTGACGATGACGCCGCACATCATCCGCATCCCCGACATCACGGATGACGACATGGCTCCGATGTGGGTCGGCACGCAGAACAACATGAGCTTCCGCGGCGTCTCCCCGCGCCTCGAGTCGTTCGGCAGCGGCGATCCGTTCAGCGCCGCCGTCCCGCCCGCTCCGCAGAACCAGGGACGCCAGCTCGCGCCGGACGGCGAGCCGGGGAACTACATCATTCCCGACACGCCCCCGCCTGCTCCGAAGGGAAAAGGCGGCGTGCAGGGAACGGCGCCGACCAATCCGTTCAACACCCCCGCTCCGCAGCCGCCTCCACAGCCGCAGAATCCGGAGCTCGGCTCCGTTGATACAAAGCCGGTGACGAAGATGTCGTCCGCGGCATTGCTCGCCACCGCCGACTCGCAGCCGTCGATGGCCGCGATGCGGCTCGCACCACGCATCGCTCCGCAGCCGTCCAGCGTCAACCTGAAGCCGGGCGAGGAGAAGGTGTGGAACGTGGTGGGGATGGATGTCGACGGCCTGCGGGCCAACAACATCACCATGCACTACGACCCGATGGCGCTCTATGTCGAAGACGTCACGTTCGGATCGGCGATCGTCTCCGACCCGAAGACGCCGCCGGTGGCGAAGATCGATCGCGATAAGGGATTGATCACGCTCTTCTCCAGCGACGGCAAGCCGCTCGTCTTCCGCTCCGGCGGCGAGGTGGCGAACATCCGCGTCCACGGAGGCCTGAGCGGCGACACGATGCTCGTGCTCGACGACCCCAAGCTCCAGAACGCCGGCGGCGTGGCCGTCGAATCCGCGATCTCCGGCGGAAGGGCGAAGGTTCAGTGATGTCTCGCAGGTCAGAAGATGGCTTCACGATCGCCGAGCTGATCACGGTCGTCGGCATCGTGGCCATCCTCGCCTCGATCGCGCTGCCGGTGGCCAGCTTCGGCATCCGGCGGCAGAAGGAGATCGAGCTGCGCGAGAAGCTGCGCAAGATCACCGAGGCCATCGATCGCTATCACGACCTGCGGCTCGCGCAGCCTCCGAACAACATCAAGGCTCCTCCCGACCTGACCGTCGGCGCTTATCCGAAAGACCTCGAAGAACTGACCAAGCCGATCGAGCTGTCGAGCGGCAAGAGCATCCGGCTCCTCCGCGAGCGCGACCTGATCGATCCGATGACCAACAAGAAAGACTGGATCACGCTCGCCGATACCGACGAGCCGGATGCCGTAGGAAGCAGCGGCGGAAGCCGGAACGTGTTCGAGGTCCGCTCCAACTCGCACGCCATGTCGCTCGACGGCAAAACCCACTACAACGAATGGTGAATCGCGATGCGTAAACCGAAAAACTCTGAACGCGGCTTCACCCTGATCGAGCTGCTCGTCGTCGTCACGATCATCGGCATCCTCGCCGGGATCGCCATCGTCAATGTCCGCGGCGCGAATAAAAAGGCGCAGGAAGCGGCGCTCCGTGCCGATCTCCACGAAATGCGCAAGGCGATCGACGACTACTACGCCGACAAGCAGAAGTTCCCGAGCGATCTGAACGAGCTCGTACCGCACTACCTCCGCGCCATCCCGAAGGATCCCGTCACCAAGGCCGCCGACTGGGACACGGTCCAGAACCAGCCCGGCACCGAAGACTCCCCCGCCCCCGATCCGACCGAAGCCGAGAAGGAAGGGAGCGAGGGCCAGGCCGCCGGGATCGTCGACGTGAAGAGCAAGGCGAAGGGAAAGACGATCGACAATGTCCCGTACGACCAGCTGTAGTCAGGGTTGCGAGGTTGCGAGGTTGCGGGGTTGCGGGGTTAGAGACACCGCGCAACCGCGTAACCGCGTAACCGCGAAACCTCAGGCCGGCTTCACCCTCGCCGGAGTCCTGGTGATCATGACCGTGATCGCCGTCTTCGTCGCGTACACGGTGCCCCGGCAGTGGTCGATCGCCATCAAGCGCGATCGCGAGAAGCAGACGCTCTTCATCATGAAGCAGTACGCGCGCGCCATCACCGCCTGGCAGGTCGCGCACGGCGGCCTCCCGGTCACTCTCGATCAACTGAAGGAAGCGCGCAGCCCGCGCCTGCTGCGAGGCGTGAAGGCGGAATGGGTCGATCCGATGACCGGCAAGGTCGACTGGATCCTCGTTCCGCCGCAGGTCGCGACGCAGGGCGTTCCGCAGAACCAGCAGCAACCGCCGCAATCGCAGTGGAACGGCAGCGGCTACTCGATGGTCGGCGCCGGCGGCGCCAGCGGCAGCACAGGAACGACCGGCACAACGTCCACCACCGGAACGAGTGGAACGAATCCTCCCGGCACGCCGGGTGCCCAGACCTCGCCGAAGGACTACAAAGGCCCGTTCGTCGGCGTCCGCCCCAACATCACCGGCCAGGCCTACACCGTCGTCAATGGAGCCGACCAGTACGAGAACTGGCTCTACACGATCAACGATCTGAAAGCCGAGATCGACGCGAGGAATCAGGGACTGACGATCATGAGTCAGTGGAGATGATTCAGTGCTGAGTTCTGAGTGCTGAGTGCTGAGTGCTGAGTTCTGAGTGCTGAGTACCCAAACCCACTCAGAACTCAGCACTCAGAACTCAGCACTAGGTCATACAATCCGCCCGAATGATCGATCGCATCGTCCTCCCTTCCGGCCTCACCGTCCTCGTCGAAACCTTGCCGTACGTCCGGTCGGTGGCCCTCGGCTATTACCTGCGCAGCGGGTCGGCGGTGGAATCGGTGGAGCATGGCGGGGCGTCGCATTTTCTCGAGCACCTCGTCTTCAAGGGAACTGCGAACCGCTCGACGAGTGAGATCGCGCAGGTGATCGACATCCTCGGCGGCGACGTCGACGCGTTCACCGGCAAGGAGTACACGTCGTTCTACGCCCACGTGCTCGACGAGCAGGTCGAAACCGCGCTCGAGCTCCTCACCGACATCGTCACCTCTCCCCGCTTCACCGACGAAGACCTGGAGATGGAACGGCAGGTCATCATCGAAGAGATCAACATGGTCGAGGACACGCCGGACGACCTGGTGCACGAGATCTTCGTCACCGCCTTCTGGCCCGACCATCCGCTCGGCCGTCCGATCCTCGGCACCGAAGAGACGGTCAAGCGCCTGCAGCGGCAGCAGATCGAAGAGCATTACTCCGAGACGTTCCACCCGACGAACCTCATCTTCTGCGCGTCCGGCAACGTGAAGGCGGAGCAGATCGTCCCATTCCTCGAGAAGACCTTCCCCGTCGACAACCGCAATCCGGTGCGCAACGAGTGGACCGCGCCGACGCCGAATCAGCACGTGATCATCCGCGAGAAGCGCGAGCTCGAGCAGGTGCACCTCTGCCTCGGATCGCGCGGCTATCCGCAGCAGTTCAACGAGCGCTATGCCGCCGCCCTCTTCAACACCATCCTCGGCGGCGCGATGTCGTCACGCCTCTTCCAGCGCATCCGCGAAAAGGAAGGACTGGCCTACGCCGTGTCGTCGTACCACAACGGCTACCTGCACGGCGGCTACGAAGCCGTCTACGCCGCCTGCGCACCGAAGAACCTCCGCCGCGTGCTGAACATCACGCTCGAGGAGATGAAGAAGTTCAAGCTCGAAGGCGCGACGGCGAAAGAGCTCGCCGACTCGAAACTGCACCTCAAGGGATCGATCCTCCTCTCCCTCGAATCGACCATCAGCCGCATGAGCGGCATCGCGCGCCAGGAGTACTACTTCGGCAAGCAGTTCAGCGCCGACGAGATCATCGCCGCCATCGACGCCGTGACGCTCGATGAGATCCTCGCCGTCGCCAACACCGTCGTCGACCCCGAGTCGCTCTCGCTGACGGTGATCGGCAACGTGAAGGCGAGCGGGATCTCGACGGACATGCTGCGCGAAGCGGTGGCCTGATCATGAGATCTCTGATGCTCGCCGTGCTACTCGTTCTAGCGGGCGCGGCGGCCGCTTTGCCGGTTCCGGTCTCGCCATCCACGCTCATCCCGGCCGCCGGCTCGCAGGACCGGCCGGTCGTCGCATCGAACGGCGATTCGTATTTCGTCGTCTGGATCGATCACCGCCACGACATCGAAGCTTATGGGACGCGCATCTCGCGCGACGGCGTGGTGCTCGACCCGACCGGCATCGACCTCGGCCCCGCGTTCCTGGTCAACGTGGTCTGGAGCGGAACGAATTGGCTGGTGGTCGGACTGTACGGTTCGATCAGGACCGTCGCCGTCGATACCGACGGTCACATCGTCAACACACAGGAAAACGGCACGCTGTTCCAGACGAATCGGACCTTCGTCGCCAGCAACGGAGAATGGACGGTCATCGTCGGGATGGACTACAACTACCATCCGGTCGTCATCGTCACCGACACGCTCGGCACTCGGAACTCGATGCAGATCCTTCCCGCGGAGGTGGGCTCGACGTCGTTCGCCGTGGCCTCGAACGGCGACGGCTTTCTCGTGACCTGGTCGGCCACGGTCGGATTTAAAGCGGGCGTCGCCGAGGGGGTCATGCTCGATCGCTCAGGCGTCATCAGCGGATCGCCGCTCCTCCTCGCCGGCACCTACATGACGTCGATGGGCGTCTACTCCGACGGACGCGACTACCTCTGGGCCGGCGTTCGCCCCGACGCCACGCCGGTGTTCCGCCAGGTCTTTGCGAACGGCACGGTCGGTCCGAGCGTCGCGCAACCCGGCGCGTCGACGCTGCTGGCCTGGATCGGCGATCAATACGTGTCGGCCGGGGCGGCGCAATTCGGCACCGTCTCGCGCGACGGCGTCACGTTCCGGCGCGGAAGCTCGATCCCGACCACACAGAATCACGTTCCGTTCGATCTCGCGCTCTGCGCCGAGGGGAACCGGCTGCTCGTCGTCTGGTCCGAAGGGACATCGGGCACCGACAGCCAGCACGACGTCGCCGCCGTGCTCGTCGATGCGCACAGCACCGCGCTCCTGTCACTACCGGCCGTCATCTCGCACAGCGCGCCGCCGCAGATCGCGACCTCGCTTGCGACCAACGGCGAGCGTTACATCGCCGCCTGGCAGGAACAGAGCATCGTCAAACGGCTGCACGATCCGGACGGCGTGGCGTATGACAGCTACGTCGCGGCGGAAGGGAGCGATGGCGCACCGTCCGCGCCGATCCGTCTGAATCCGGACAGTGATTCGATGATCCAGCCGCACGTGGTCTGGAACGGCAGCGCGTACGACGTCGTCGCTTATCAAGTCGACGGCCTCACGCCGCACCTCGTCGCCAGCCGCGTGAACGCCGCCGGACAACTCCTCGACGACTCCTGGCAAGTGCTCGCTGAGACCTGCACGACGGGCGGATTCGACGTCGTCTCGAACGGCGACGTGACGCTCGTCGCCTGGGGCGATTGCGCGTCGGGCAGCATCCTCGGAATCCGCCTGCGCAACGGCCAGCCGATCGATCCCCAGCCCGTTGTGGTCTCGCGTCATGCCATCGCCGGCACGAGCCACGAGCTCGCGCCGCGGCTGGCGTGGAACGGCACGGCATTCGTCATCGTCTGGGATGACCTGTTGTCTTTGTACAGCCATCAGGCCCACGCCGAACGGCTCGGCACCGATCTCGTGCCGCTCGAGCCGGTGCCGATCCTGATCGGCGCAACCTCGTTTTCGACCGACCCTGCCGTCGCCTCCAGCGGCACGGAGTCCCTGATCACCTACACCGGCGCGAGGGGCTACAGCATGCGCGTCCTCTCGAATGCCGGACAGCCGCTCCAGGAGCGGTCCGTCGACGATTGCTACTCGTACACGCAATCGATCTCCTGGAGCCAGGGCAGCTACGCGATCGGCTGCCTCGGCACGCGCGGTTTCTACGGCGTTCGCATGACGCGCGACGGCGTACGGCTCGGGCGCTACGACTCGCCGACCAACAATCGCCCGGCGTCGCTCGCCCTCGCGCCGCGCGGCACCGGGCTGCTGGCGTTTTTCACCGAGGCAAGTCCGGGCGCACCGAACGGCGGCGTCGACCGCGCCTGGCTGCAGATGCTCAACGCCGAGCGCCCGCGCGCCCTCCGTCACTGATCCGCTTTCACTCCTCGTGCTTCGTATCGACGAACGCCACCGGCACTCCTTTCGCGATCCGGTGCGACACCTCCACCGCATCCCAGTTCGTCAGGCGCACGCAGCCGTGCGATGAGGCGTAGCCGATCGACTCCGGGTCGGGCGTGCCGTGCATGCCGTAGTGCTCCTTGCTGAGCGCCATCCAGACCAGGCCGACCGGCGAGTTCGGGCCGGGGTTCAGGTGCGCGTCGGGATCGGAGTCGGGGACTTCGTGGTAGAGCGTCGGGTCGTAGTGGAAGTGCGGATCGTGAGCGATGGCGACGACGTGCAGCGACTCGGCCGGCGACGGGTCGTACGTCGATCCGAGGGTCGTCGGAGCGTGGAAGATGAGATTGCCGGCCGCGTCGAAGCCGTTGTACGTGTTGCCGCGGATCGAGATCACGATCTTCGCGATGTCGGGCTGATCGGCGGTGACCGGCGGACGCACGTTCGGAACGTTGATCGTCGTTCCCGCCTGCAGCTCCGAGAACTTCACGTTCGGATTCAGGACCTCGAGAAAATCCTCGCTGGAGTGAAAGCGCTCCGCGAGCTCCTCGCGCACCGTCTCGTAGCAAAGGCAGGTGAGCTTCTCCTTCTCGTACGGATCGTCGGGGATGTGGACGAACGGTCCCTTCAGATCATCGGCCGTGACCGTGTACTGCGTCACCGCCGGCGCATACGCCGCCGCCTGTGCGAGCGCGCGATACGTCGCTTCATCGATATCGCCCGTCCCCTCGAGGCCATGCGCACGCTGCCACCACCAGACGGTGATCGCCGAGTTCCTGCCCCACCGTCCGTCGAGCGCGCCGACCGAGAAATGGAGCCGGTCGAGAAAGATCTGCGCCTTCAGCACCGACGGTCCCGCGACGTCGCCTCTGATCGGAATCATGACGGGCGCAGTGTTGATCGCGTTCGCGCCGAGGCCTTTGAACGACTCCTTGCTCTTCTTCGTCCGTTCTACGAATTGGAGAGTCTGTCCCGGCTGCGCCTGTTGCTGCTGCTGTTGAAGCTGCGCCTGTTGTTGCGCCTGCTGCTGCGCGCGGAACGACTGCAGCTGTCTCCACTGCTCGTCGAACCGCTCCTGTTCGCGCTTCGTGGTGTCTTCGGTTCCCGTCGAGGGAACCGCGGCTTCGAAGGCATCACGAACCTTCGTCTTGACTGTCTCTTTGGTCTGATGCGCCTGCTCGCGGGTGCATGCAACCGTGGCGACAAGCAGCAGCGAGATCGCTAGTTTCTTCATGCTCATCCGCAGATACAAAGCAAATGGGCTGCCGAGGTAGACTCGTGTGGAGCGAATGATCACCTACCTCAAAGTTCGAAACCTCGCCATCGTCGAGGAATTCGCCATTGAGCCTGGTGCCGGGCTCAACGTGTTGACCGGCGAGACGGGGGCGGGGAAATCGCTGCTGATCGATTCCCTCGAATTCCTCCGCGGCGCGCGCGGCTCGACGGAGATGATCCGCGCCGGCGCGGAGAAGATGTCGGCCGAGGCGGTGTTTCATCTGCCGCAGTCGATCGACCTCCAGGACATCGGCATCGACATCGATGAGAGCGGCGAACTGATCGTGAAGCGCGAGATCGCCACGAACGGCCGTGGACGCGTGCTGATGAACGGCTCGCCGCTCGCGGTGCGGGAGCTCGGCACGGCGATGGATTCGGTGATCGAGATCCACGGCCAGCACGAATCGCATCAGCGCGTCGCGGGGCAGAACTTCCGCGAGCTGGTCGATGAGTACGCGGGACATGACACGCTCGTCGACGCCGTGCGCACGGCGTATCGCGAATGGACGCGCGCGGCGGACGAGCTGCGCACGCTGACCGACGCACAACGCGATCGCACGCTTAGGCTCGACCTGCTGCGCTACCAGGTCGAAGAGATCTCGGAGGCGCGGCTCGATCCGACCGAAGAGGAGTCGCTGCGCGGCGAAAAAAGCATCCTGGCCAACGCGCGGGAGATGATCGAAGTCACCTCCGGCGCGTTCACGCTGATCGACGACGACGAATCGTCCGCGCTGGCGCAGCTGGGGCGCGCCGCGCATCTGCTGCAGCCGCTCTCGCGCGAGGTCGCGGAGCTGCGGCAACTCGGCGAAGAGCTGAACGACGTGATCTATCGCCTGCAGGACGTCGCCCGCACCCTCGGCAACCTGACCGAATCCGTGCGCCACGATCCGGCGCGGCTCGAAGAGGTCGAAGACCGCCTCGTCACGATCGAACGGCTGAAGAAAAAGTACGGCGGGAGCATCGAAGGAGTCCTCGAGCATCTCTCGCGCATCCAGGACGAGTTCGAGCGGCTGTCGGACTTCGAGGCGAACGTCGAGAAGCTGCAGCAGCTCGAGCAGTCGGCGCACGCCGCGTATCAGAAGGCGGCGGAGAAGCTCTCCGCGTCGCGCAAGAAATCGGCGCAGACGTTTCAGAAGACGATCCAGTCGGAGCTGAACGATCTGGCGATGGAGCGGACGACGGTGCGGATCGCGATCGACGGCGGCAACGAGTCGGCCGAAGGGATCGATCGGATCGACATCCTGATCGCGCCGAACCGCGGCGAAGAGCCGAAGCCGATGCAGCGCATCGCCTCGGGCGGCGAGCTGTCGCGCATCCAGCTGGCGATCGCGGCCGCGCTCTTCAAGGCCTCGACGCGCGCGGCGGCGGCGACGCTCGTGTTCGACGAGATCGACGCCGGCATCGGCGGGCGGGTGGCGGAGGTCGTCGGGAGGAAGCTGCAGGAGCTCTCGGCAAAGAATCAGGTCATCTGCGTGACCCATCTGCCGCAGATCGCGAGCTTCGGATCGACGCACTTCCGGGTCTGGAAGGAAGATGCGGAGGGCCACACACGAGCGCGCATCATGCGGCTCGACGACGAGGAGGCGCGCATCGGCGAGCTGGCGCGGATGCTCGGCGGCGAGTCGGTGTCGCAGACGGCGGTCACGCACGCGCGCGAGCTGCTGGTGTCGGCACGGCGGTAGGGAGTGCGGCAGCTTGCTGCCGTTCTGGATTGCGGTGGCTTGCCACCGCGTGTCAGCAAGCTGCCGCAATCCAAGGCGGCGGCAAGCCGCCGCACTCCGCCATAATTCCCCCATGCATCGGTGGCCCTTCACAACCGCTCCGACGAACATCCAGCTCGCGGAGATCGAAGCCGCCCTCCGCGCCGGCGGTGTCCTCCTCCTCCCGACCGACACGATCTACGGCTTGCACGCGATCGCAACGGACGAGTCCGCCGTCGGCCGAATCACCGACATCAAAGGCCGCCACGAGAGCAAACCGTTCGTCGTCCTCGGTGCCTCCCTTGCGCAGTTTGAGGAAATCGGCATCGACATCCGCCCCGATCTCCGGAAAGCCCTACAGGAGATCTGGCCAGCTCCGCTGACTGCCATCCTTCCGCTGAGCCGTCCCCTGGCGGCGAGCCGCGGCGCGGCGTCGCTCGCGGTCCGGATGCCGGCGCTCGACTGGCTGCGGGCCCTTCTCGCGCGAACCGGCCCGCTCGTCTCGACGAGCGCAAATCGGAGCGGCGAACCGCCGGTCGACAGTCCCGAAAACCTCGCACGGGAGTTGCAAAACTCACTCGACGGGATCGCTGACGGAGGCCTCTGCCAGGGCGAACCCTCGACCATCGTGGACTTTACCGGCGGTGAGCCGCGCCTCATCCGTGAGGGCGACGTTTTCTTTACACAGAAAGTGTGGAAAACGCTGCGGATTTCCCTGTGAAAAACGCCTAAAACCGCAAAAATTCAGGGCTTTTCACCGATCTGCACACCGTTTTGGGCGAACTCGGCTAACCCAAGCACAATCAGCGGCTTAGATCAAAATAGACTCATCCGTTGCAGCGCTTTTTGTGCACTTGACAAACTCGAATCCGACTTTCCACATAGCAAGTCCGAATCCGCCTACGCGCGAAAGGCGGCCATTTACCTAGCGTTCACGAGTTCTTGACACAGTTATTCAGTGCTTGAGGAAGTGAATCGCCAGCGTCGCCAGCCCCAGGAATGAAAAAAATCCGCCGACGTCGGTGAAGGTCGTCACGAAGATCGACGACGCGATCGCAGGATCGAAACTGTAGCGCTCGAGGACCAGTGGCACGATGCCTCCCGCGACGCCGGCGATGATCAGATTGAAGATCATCGCCACGAAGAGAATCGTCGCCAGGATCCAGTCGTGCGTCCAGAGTCCGACAACGAGCATGGTCAGCAGACCGTTCGCCGCGCCGTTCCCGAATCCCACCAAAACTTCCTTCCATATCGGCTTCCAGCCGGATTGCCAGTCGATCTCGCCGAGCGCCAGGCCGCGCACGAAGACCGTCAGCGTCTGCGTCCCGGCGTTGCCGCCCATCCCGGCCACGATCGGCATGAAGACCGCCAGCGCGGCCCACTGCGCGATGGTCCCCTGGAAGAAGCTGACGACCCACGACGCGAGGAACGCGGTGGCGAGGTTGATGGCCAGCCAGGGGAAGCGAAGCCGGAACGACTCGCGCGCCCCCGACGTGACCCGCTCGGAGATGTCGACGCCTGCCAGGTGCAACAGGTCTTCCTCGGCCTGCTCCTGAATGACGTCGATGATGTCGTCGACGGTGACGACGCCGACGAGCAGGTTCTGCAGATCGACGACCGGCACCGACAGCAGGTCGTACTTCGAGACGAGCTGCGCGACCTCTTCCGGCGCGGAGTCGATCTGCGTCCGGACGACGGTCTGCACCATGATCGATTTCAGATGCGTGGCCGGATCGGCGAGGATCAGGCTGCGCAGCGACAGCACCCCGACGAGGTGACCCTCGGCATCGATGCAGTAGACGTAGAAGAACGATTCCTTCCGCGGGTAGTGCCGGATCGATTCGATGGCGTCGGCGACCGTGACCTCCTCGTCGAGGGCGAAGAAGTCGGTGTTCATCAGCGAGCCGGCGGTCTCTTCCTCCCCTTCGAGCAGCGACTCGAGCTTGGCGCCCTGCGCCGCGCCGAGGAGCGCGAGGACCGCCTGGCGGCGTTCGTCATCGAGCGTGTCGAGGAGATCGGCGGCGTCGTCGGGCGCGGAGGAGCTGCAGATCGCGGAGAGCGTGGCGTCGTCGAGCTCCTCGAGGATCGCGTCGAGGTCTTTCTGATCGAGCTCGAGCAGCGCGCGCGCCGCCTTGCCTGCTTCGATCAGCAGCGAGAGAACGCGATTGCGATCCTCCTCCAGCAGCAGCGGAATGACCGGCGCGATGTCGGCGGGGAGCGTTTTCTCGATGATCCTGCGCAGCTGCGGAAAAGCGCCGTGCCGCAACAGCTTGGTCAGCAATTGCTGATATGAACGCGCGGATGGCGAGACTGTCGCTGGTGCGGGCGCGCGATTCATGGCCGCAAAGATAACAGGTGGCAGATAACAGATAGCAGGAGTTCGACACGCCTGCTATCTGCTATCGGTTATCTGCTGTCTATAATCGCCGCATGACTACCACGACGCCCGAGCCAAAGCCCGCCACCGCGCCCGAAACCCCATTGCAGCGACAGTTCGTCAACTTCATGTTCTTCCGCGTCGACCGCGCGTTCCGGTCGCAGTCGGACGAGGTGAAAGCGGAGGCGAAGCGCGAGTTTGCGGAGATCGTGAAGCGCTACACCGGTCCGCTGATGCTGCTGCCGTATTCGACGGTCGGACTGAAGGCGGGCCTCGATTTCATGCTCTGGCGCATCGGCTTCGAGACCGAGCCGCTGCAGCAGATGGCCGCCGACATCAATCGCTCACTCCTCGGGCGCTACCTCGACGTCCCGGCCTCGTACCTGGCGATGACGAAGCACTCGCAGTATGTCGACGAGCACGTGCACGAAGGCCAGGAAGGGCGGCGGCTGCGCATCGTCCCCGGCAAGCGTCCGTATCTCTTCGTCTATCCGTTCGTGAAGACGCGCGACTGGTACCTGCTGCCGATGAGCGATCGCCAGCGGATCATGAACGAGCACATCGCCATTGGCCACAAGTACCCGCGAGTGAAGATCAATACGACGTACTCGTTCGGTCTCGACGATCAGGATTTCGTCGTGGCCTTCGAAGCCGACTCGCCGGCGGAGTTCCTCGATCTCGTGCAGGAGCTGCGCGAGACCGAGTCGTCGAAGTACACGCTGCGCGACACGCCGATGTACACGTGCAAACGCGCGACGATCGACGAGATCATGGCCTCGATCGGCTGATCGCAACATCATCCTGCGCGTAGACGCAGGATCTCCGGTGATACCGCGCAGCGCATGAACTTCAGCAACGGCGAAAGCAACCGGAGACGATCACCGGCAGCGACCAAATGCTGAGCCGCTGCCGGTGTGACCGGAGATCCTGCGTCTGCGCGCAGGATTGACCGGAACATCACCTTCCTGCAAAAAACACCGGATCGCCCGACGTGTTGTCGATGATCGATCCGTACGCGAACATGTTCGGCAGGCCGTCGGCGTGTGCTTTCAGCGTCACACTGCCGAGGGATTGCACGTTGATGCTGGCGAACATCGCCGCGAGCGTCATCTGCGTCTGCGATCGCGGCGCGAGGGCCACGAAGCCGGTTGCCAGAATCTGACCGTTCGTGCCGAGAAGCTGCGTCGTCACGCCGAGAGTCGTGTCGCCGCCGTTCACGAAGCCGACGTTCGAGCGATAGGTGAAATCGCTTCGCAGGCCGGGGACGTACGCATCGTTGCCGAGCTCCGTCACCGGATCGATCGACTGGCCGTACGTCCCGCCGCCGGTCGTCGACGTGTACGTGCGGCTCGTCACCACCGGACCGCTCGCACTCGTCCAGCGGACGTCGAGCGCGCCGCTGCCGGATGCGATGCCGAGCCAGTTCAGCACGTCGGCGAGCAGCACCGTCTTTCCGGCGCCGATCGTCAGCGGCAACGGATTCACGGAGCGGTTGTCGGAGCCCGCCGGTTGGTAGCGAAGCGCGAGCGACATCGTCGACGACGTCGGGTTGTAGAACGTGACGTCGCTGCGCCAGAACGTGTTGTTCGCGCCCGGCACGCGGCCGACCGCGGGGATCACGAGCCGTCCGCCCAACGGCGTGCCGCTCCCCTGCACGTAAACCGGATCCTGGCTGCGGTTGTCGACGATCGACGCGTACGTGCTGACGACGTCGGGTGCGCCGGCCGTGACGCGCATCGAGAGCACGCCGTACTGCCCGCCGGCGATCGCCGGGAAGAGCGACGTGAGCGGCGTCTGCTGGAAGTTGTTGCCGGGAAGCGTGACGCTGCTCACCGCGACGCGGTTGCCGGTGGCGTCGAAGAGCTCGAGCGTCACGGGCACCGTCGCGATGTTGCGATTCACGAGGCCGATGTTCGTGCGGAATGACGCGTCCGATTCGAGGCCGGTGAGATAGACGACGGCGGGGAGATCGTCCGACATCACGCCGCCGACCGACTGGCCGTACGTGCCGGTCGGGCTGTCTGTGAACGTGCGGCTCGAGACGCGGAGGTCGGGCGAGTTGAGCACGCCGTCCGCTTCGATGCCGAGGGCGCCGGCGCTGTTCTGCTGGCCGAAGATCTCCGCGAGCGCGTTCGCGTACGTCACCGACTGCTTCGGCGCGAGGTAGATCGCGCGCGTCTGCACCTGCCCGCCCGCGCCGGGGAAGAAGATCAGCTGCGGCGTGACCGCATCATTGCCTGCGTTGAAGATCGTCAGCTCCGTGCGCCACGTCGAGCCGCCCGCGCCGGTGGCCTGCGTGATGACCGAGACGAGCGCGCGATACGGCACGGCGCTGGAGATGACGCTCACCGCGTGCGTGACGCTGCTCGTCGAGACCACGTTCGCGCAGGTCAGCGTGACGTTGTAGGTGCCGGGCGACGAATAGTTGTGCACCGGGTTCTGCTGCGATGACGAGAAGCCGTCGCCGAAGCTCCAGACCCACGACGTCGGCACGCCGGTCGACTGATCGGCGAAGTTGACGTTCTGCGAAGTCGTCGGATTCGTGGGTGTGAATCCGAACGCGGCGGTCACCGGTGGCGTGGCCGGGATGACACTCGCGACGGAGATGAAGTGGCTCACCGTCGATGACGTCGCGCCGTTGCGGAAGACAGTCAGCGTGACGTTGTAGTTGCCGGCGGTGTTGTACTGCTTCACCGGATTCTGCAGCGACGACGTCGAGCCGTCGCCGAAGCTCCACTGCCACGACGACGGCGAGCCGCTCGACTGATCGCCGAAGCTGACCGCCTGCCCGGTCGTCGGACTGAACGGCGTCCAGCCGAATGCGGCGGTGAGCACCGACGACGGCGCCGTGACGCTCACGCCGTGCGTCGCCTGCGAACTGCCGTTGATCGTCAGCGTGACGGTGTACGTTCCCGCCGCGGCGTAAACGTGACTGACGCTCGTGCCCGACGCGGTGCCGCCGTCGCCGAAGCTCCAGGCGCGCGACGTGACGGTGCCGGTGGTCTGATCGGTGAACGTGAAGGTCGTCGTGCCGGCGCTGCCGGTCGTCGGCGTGAAGGTGAACGCTGCCTGCACCGAAGTCCCGATCGTCGCCGTGGCGGTGTTCGATTGCGGAGAGTTGCCGGCGGCGTTGAAGGCGATGACGTAGAAGCGATACGAGCCGGGACCGAAGCCGGTGAGCGTGACGCTCGTCTGTCCCGCCACGAGGTCGCCAACCTTCGAGAAGGCGCCGTTGCCGGACGCCATGTAGATCGACTGTCCGGTCTCGTTCGTGGCGTTGTCGGTCCAATGCAGCGCGACGTTCGAGCCGCTCGGCGACGCGGTGAGATTCGTCGGCGCGGCAGGCACGGTCGGCGGTGGCGGAGGCGGCGTGACGGTGCCGTTCGGATAGAGCCAGCGCGCGGCGACCTGGTCATCGGCGCGGAGCGAAGGACCGCCCGGCGAGACGTTCGCGTACATCAGCGCGGTCGGATCGCTGCTGTGGCCGAAGCCGAGCGTGTGGCCGAATTCATGCGCGACGATCTCCGCGAGCGTTGCGCTGGAGATGCCGTTCGTCGGCGAGACGTTGTCCTGAATCGTCAGGTTTCCTTCGCTGATGTTGTACGCGGTGTACGCCTGCTGCGTGTGCGTGGCGTCGGCGGTGAACGGCGCGTTCCAGGTCTTGCTGCCGGAGACGGCGTTGAAGCCTCCCTGCCCGACGACGCCGCCGGTCGAGGGATTCCACGAGCCGCCGATCTCGCCTTTCGGATCGTTGAAGAGGACTTCGTTGATGCCGTTCGGCGTGTCGAGTCCGCCCGACGTCGCGGTCGTGCCGCTGTAGACGTAGCGGATCAGCGCGGAGGAGTAACCTGTCCAGACCCCGATCGCGGTCTGGATCTCGTTGACGCCGCCGTTCGTGTATCCGGGCTGCGTTCCGTTGCTGTACCACTTCGCGCTCTGCCCCTGCTCGAACGAGTTCCAGCGGTAGATCGTCGGCTCGGAGATCATCGTGAAGTCGGGCGCGATGCGGACCGATTTCTGCGCCGCGACGACGACCGGATTGAGGACTTCGTAGTTGCGGAGTCCCGCACGTCCGGCGTTGCGGTCGATGATGTACTGCTCGAAGCTTTCAGCGTCGCGCTGGATGTGGCTCGGCGGCAGCGGATCGAAGTCGTGATCGAGGAGCGTGACGTCGCCGGCATCATCGTGCCGCGCCCACAGTCTCTCTCCCCCCAGCGTCGTCTCCTCGGCGAACTTGCCGACGTAGAGATCGACGGTCTGATAGTCGCCGCGCGGAGTCGGCGTGAGAAAGAGGAGCACGTGCTCCCCGTCGCGATACTCGGGCGTACCGAAGACTTTCGTGATGCGGCCATCGAGCACGCCGCCGATCTCGCGGATCGTGATGGTGTCGCCCGCGCTTCCCTTGATTACCTTCGCGACGGCGACGGTCGTCTCGGTCCAGATCGCGTTCTCGCGCGCGACCGATGCGGAGTGGATGACGCTGCCTTCGACGATGAGCGGCGACTTCACGATCAGCTGCTCGTCGGACGGCATGACGATCGTCGTGGCACCGGCGATCGCGGCAAACATCGTCATCATCAAGACACACGTCAGCCAGTACACCTTCGAGTGCATCACGATAAGAGTCTCCTTGGTCAGTCTGGGAGTGATCCGCCGGCGAGCGCGTGAGCAGGGTGCTGCTTTGAAGCAGGGCGGACCATGGGGACGATAGTTATTTTCGGAACCGGGAGGTGTGGGGGAAACATTCCTTGGGGGGTTGCTGGGTTGCTGGGGTTACTTGGGTCCCGCACACCCAGCAACTCAGCAACCTAGCAACTCAGTAACCCGGTAACCCAACAACCCAACAACCCGAAACTTCACGCCGCCGTCTCAACCCGATTCCTCCCCTCGGCCTTCGCCGTGTAGAGCGCTCGATCGGCGGCCTTCACCGCGTCGTCCGGGCTCGCTTCGCCTTCGGGGATTACGGAGACGACGCCGAAGCTGGCGGTGAGGAAGCCGTTCGGGGCGGCGTCGTGGCGGAGGGCGAGGGATTCGATTCCGTTGCGCAGGCGCTCGGCGAACTGCGCGGCGATGTGCAACTGTGTGTTCGGCAGAACCAGCGCGAACTCCTCGCCGCCGACGCGGGCGACGAGATCGCCGCTCCGCTGCACACTCGCGCTCAGGTAGTTCGCCACCGACTTCAGGCATTCGTCGCCGACGTGGTGGCCGTGCGTGTCGTTGAGCGCCTTGAACCAGTCGATGTCGATGAAGACGAGCGCGAGCGGGATCCGCGCGCGGCGGGCGCGGCTCCACTCCGCGCGCAGCGTCTCGTCGAACTGCCGGCGATTGGCGATGCCGGTCAGCGGATCGTCGAACGACAGCTCCTCGAGCCGCGCGTTCGCGATGCGCAACTGCTCCACCGCATCGCGCAGCTCGTGCGTCTGCTCCGCCACCTGCTTCTCCAGCATCACGGCCCGGCCGCGCAGCGCGCGCGTGCGCAGCCGCGAGAAGCCGTTGATGCCGATCAGCGCCAGCAGCGCCCAGGTGGCCCAGGCCCACGGCGTCCGATACCAGGGCGGCAGCACGCGGAACGGGATGGCCACGGCGCTGCTCATCGTGCCGCGGATGTTCTTCGTCCGGACGAGCAGCCGGTAATCGCCTTCCCACAGATTCGTGAACTCCGTGAACGGCTCGTCGGTCCAGGCACCCCACGCCGCGTCGATCGGCTCGAGCCGGTACTGGTACATCGTCCCGCCGTCGTACGTGGCGGCGGCGACGTCGAAGCGCAATCGTCCCCGCCCGAAGTGCACGGTGTTCGCGCCGCCGAGCGCCTTTCCGTCGAGCGACATGCTCCGGATCAGCGGCTGCCGCGGCGCCACGACCGCGGAGCGCTGCGAGCGCGAGTCGAAGCGGACCAGGCCGCGCTCGCTGCCGAACCAGATCACGCCGCCGGCGTCGGGATAGATCACGTCGACTGAGTTGCCGGGAATCGCCGCGAGCGTGCGGGGATGAAAGACGTACGTCCCCTTCTCGCGAATGGCCACGCCGGTCGTGCGCGTCGAGACCCAGATCCGTCCTTCCTGATCTTCGGCCATGGTGCTGATCTCTTCGGCGGAGCTGATGCCGCCGAGGATTGGATCGAAGGAGAAGCGGCCCGACTTCTCGTCGAGCGCGGCCACCTTCTTCGACTGGGCGAGGAAGACCAGACGTCCGGCGATGCGGAAGGGATAGATGGCATCACTTCCGTAGTGCATGATTCGCGGCTTCGGCCCGAGCGTCACGTGCGCCACGCCGTTGAACGACGTGCCGAGCCAGAGCGTGCCGTCGGGCTGCTCGATGATCTGGCGGATCATCGGCGGCGTGTCGTTGACCAGGCCGTCCGTCGTCCACCCTTTCGGGCCGCGGCGGAGGAGCAGCAGGCCGCGATCGGTGCCGGCGTAGACGAGGTTCGGATCGAGCTTCGATCGCTCCAGCGCATACGGCGTCGTCGAGTCGGTGGCCTCGATGCGCTCCGGATCGTGACCGTCGCGGATCTCGTAGACCGCGTCGTTCGTGCCGCAGAGGATCCCGTCGTCCAGCGCCAGGAGCGCCCAGCCGGCGGTCATCCGCTGCGCCGCGCCGATCTGCTGCGCGACGGTCGATTCGGGATTGCTGGTGATGCGATAGAGGCCGCTGGTGGTGCCGGCGTACAGCACGCCCTTGTAGCGCAGCACTGACTCTGCGCTGCCGCGCAGGCCGCCGCGCGAATCGATGAGCGAGAGCGGCGACGAGACGTCGACGCGAGAGAGGCCGTTGTCCATCGCCAGCCAGAGCGCGCCGTCGGCATCGAGGAAGGCGTGATTGATGTCGCTGTCGCGGAGTCCCGTCGCGGCGTCGATGATCTCGTCGGTCTCGCCGTCGTTGCGGACGATGACGATGCCGCCGCGGCGCGTGACGATGGCCAGGCGGCCGTCGTCGAGCGGGATCAGGTCGGCCAGGGCGTCGCGCGTCGCGCGCTCCGACGCCGCCGGCGCGAACGGCTGCGCGGTGCGGCCATCGAAGAGAAAGAGTCCCTCGCGCGAGATCGCGGTCAGCAGCTTGCCGTCGGGAAGGGCGAGCAGATGCCGCACGCGCCGCTTGGCGAAAATCTCGCTGCCCGGGATCGGCACGAGACGCGTGCCGTTGATCGTGCGGAGGTCGTGCGCGGTGACGACGCTGTTGTTGCCGATGCCGTACGTCGTGCGCGGCGGCTCGTGCGACTCGATGACGCGCAACTCGTGGCCGTCCCAGCGCAGCAGGATGCCGGAGCTGAACGAGTAGATCGTCGTGCCGTCGTGCTGATCGATCTGCACGATCTGCTCGAGCTCATCGATCGGGACCGGCAGCCGCGGGCGGAGCGAGATGTACTGCATCGTCCCGCCCGGGTCGCGCTCGAGATAGCCGAGCTCCGACGAGGAGCCGACGGCGATGCGGCCGTTGCCGATGATCTTCAGGCGCAGCGCCGGCGCCTCGTGCGGCAGCTTGATCACGCGCCAGCGGACGCCGTCGTACTCCAGCACGCCGGCCAGATTGCCGACGTACATGATCCCGCGGTCGTCCTGCACGACGTCGAAGTTCTGCGTCCCGCCCCCCACGGCCTGCGAGGTGTCGTAGAAGGTGATGAGGCGAAACGTCCGCTCCCGCGCCGTGAGAAAGGTGGCGAGCAGGACGAGCGCTGCCAGAAACACGAGCCGGAACCGCATGGACGAATTCGATGGTACCGCTACGGACGCCAAACTCCACGTTTCAGACTGTAGAGAAGGATCGGATGTCCGGTCACGAGTTTCAGCCCGATGGTTCCGAAATAGCGGGAGTCCAACGAGCGGTCGCGGTTGTCGCCGAGGAGGAAAAGCTGTCCCTTCGGAACGTGGTACGGACCGAAGTTGTCGCGCGAGTGATACGGCTCCGGCAGCACGGGATAGCTCGGATAGATCGCGTCTTCCAGGTGAATGACGTACGGTTCGGCGACGGTCCGGCCGTTCAACATCAGCTTTTTCGCCCGGATCTCGATCGTGTCGCCCGCGACCCCAACGACGCGTTTGACGAACAGCTGGCGCTCATCGAGCGGATATCGGAAGACGACGATGTCGCCCCGATTCGCGCGGCCCGATCGCACGACGACCATGTGCGATCCGATCGGCAGCGTCGGCTCCATCGACCCGGAGATGTTGTTGTATGTCCTCACTCCACCGGTGATGATCACGAGAAACACGATGAAACCGAGCGACACCGTGACGCCGATCAGAATGCGATTTCTCATGGCGTGTAGAAGAGCTTCATGAACGACCCCTACCCGACCTTCGGCCACCCTCCCCGCTTCCGCGGGGCACGTGCGGCGAAGCCGCACTGCATCTTGGCCGGGGGTGCGACGAGCACCCCCGGATACCTGTGTGCGAGTGCTCTCGTGCCGCGACAGCGGCACTGCAATGAGAGCGTGATCGATCCGTTTCCAGTGCCGCTGTCGCGGCACATCGCGCGCTTCCTTTGATCCGGGGGTGCATTCGCGAGCGAATGAACCCCCGGCTAAATTGCACTGCCGCTTCGCGGCAATGAAGGGCAAACTCAGTCTCCGCAGGCGGCGAGGAGCACCGCCTCATGCTACTGCTTCAGGATGTGCTCCGTCGCCCGCTCCGCCAGTGCGGCGATCGTGCGCGTCGGATTGCGTCCGATCGGCACGGGGATGATCGCGCCGTCGATCACGTAAAGGCCGCGATGTCCGAAGACCTGGCCGAAGTGGTTGACGACGCCGTCCCTCGCACTGTTCCCCATATTGCAGCCGCCGAGCGGATGCGGCGTGACGAGGGTCTTCAGCTCTTTCCAGAGGAACTCGAACTCCGGCTTGACCGTTCCGCCGGTCGCCTTCGAGAGGGCGTGGTGCATGTCGGAGATGGCGTTGAAGAGCGGCGCGTTTCCGTCGGTGTCCCAATCCATCTGCAGATGCTTCTTGAACGGCGAGTACCACTTGCGGCCGAGGTAGAGGCGGGCGTTGCCCTTGTCGACACCCTGAGCGAACCAGGGCATGACGTTGTCGTCGAACACGTTCTCCAGCGCCTTGGCGATCACCTTCGCCGCCTTGCGATCGAAGCCCTCGAGGTAATTCACGAGCAGGTTCGGATAGCCGCCGTCCTGGATCCAGAAGCGCTGATCGCGGTACTTGCCGTCGCCGAAGTCGATGGCCGAGGTGATGGTCGGTCCGCGATGCGGATACGGCTTGTAATCCTTGTAGATCGCCGCCGTGAGGAAGTCGCCGTTCGACGTCCAGTTGTGTCCGAGGAAGTCGCTGACGTTGCGCAGCGTCTTGTACTCGTCGCGATTGCGCAACAGCATCTCCGTCGAGCCGAGCGAGCCGCAGGCGACGATCACATTCTTCGCCGGCTCCGTGCCGGCGACGAGTTTGCCGTCGACGATGCGGTCGAAGTGGACGACGTAGCCGTCCCCTTTCGTCTCGATGCGCCGCACGACGTGCAGCGGACGGAACTCCGCGCCGGCGTTCTCCGCGACCGGGATGTAATTCTTGTCGAGCGTCGACTTCGCCTTGTACTTGCAGCCGATGTCGCAGTTGCCGCAGTGGACGCACGTGCCGACTTCGACGCCGTGCTGGTTCTTGTGCTTGACCGAGTACGCAAAGGCCTCGTCGTTCGGATCCCAGTTCTTCAGGTCGTACTGCGGATCGAACTCGACGCAGAGCTCCATCGGCATGAAGCGGTCGCCGTACGCATTCGCCTCCGCGGCGCGCTTCATCAGCTTGAAGCGCTCCGGCACCTGGTTGGCCGGCACCGGCTGCACGTTCATGAACTCCTTGACGCGCGTGTAGTACGGCTGGAGCGCGGCATACGTGATCTCGGACGGCCACCCTTTATCGAAGACGTCGGGGCGCGCTTCCATCGAGATGTTCGCGTAGACGAGCGAGCCGCCGCCGATTCCCGCGCCCTGCACGACGTTCATGTGACCGAAGATCCGGAAGTCGAGCCAGCCGTTGAATTTTTCGGGCGCGTCGGGATCGTAGAGCCACGCTTCCTTGATCGGATAGTCGGTCGCTTCCCATCGCCGGCCGCGCTCGAGGACGAGCACGCTCGCGCCCGATTGCGCGAGGCGGCACGCACTGACCGAGCCACCGAACCCGCTGCCGATGATGATGAAGTCGCGCATTCAATCCTCCTGGCGGAGTGCGGCGGCTTGCCGCCGCCTTGGATTGCGGTGGCTTGCCACCGCCGCCCGCCGGCAGCAAGCTGCCGCAATCCAGGGCGGCAGCGAGCTGCCGCACTCCATGACAATCAATACGGCGTCGCTGCCGCCCCTGCCTGCGGCGGTTTCGGGAGCTTGGCGTCGTCGTCCGGCGTGCGGCCGGTGACGTCGGGGTCCTCGCTCTTCAGGAACTCGATCAGCGCCCACTTGTCGCCATCCGGCAACTGCGTTCCGTAGAGATGACCGCTGTTGTCGTTCCCCGCTTCGGCGACGTTGAACAGCCACCCTTCTTTCTGCGCATCCGGGCCCTCGGTCACGTATCCGACCTTCACCGGATCGAGCAGGTTGTAGCCGCGGTAGAACGTCTTCGGGCGTTTGTCGGGTGTCTGCAGAAGATCCCACAACGTCGGCACGGCGCCGTGATGGAGGTACGGCGCGCGGGCCCAGATGCCGTCGAGCGGCACGTTCGCGTAGTTGTCCCACTTCGTGTACGCGAGGAAGCGGAACGGCGCCTCGGCGATCTGATGGAACGCCTTCACGAGCTTCTCATCGAATGATGCCCAGCGATGGCGATCCGTGCCGAGGTCCTTGTCGTCACATGGCTCGCCGACGCCTTTGCCGTGCTGGCCTGCGGTGGCGTTCGGAACGCGCTTCGAGAACGAGTGACAGGTCGCGCAGTTCTGATCGAAGACCGCCTTCCCGTGCGCAGCCTTCGCCGCATCGATCGGCATCGGGAACTTCGGCGGGCGGAGGTACCAGAGGAAGTCGGTCGTGCGCTGGAACGCGGTCGGGATGACCGAGAACGGCGTCGCGCCGACCGCCATCGCCGCCGCGTAGTTGCGCTGCTCGATCTTGTTGTTGTTCGCGTCCCAATGCAGCCACATGTCGCGGCGCACGGCCTGGTTCCAGGTCTGCGGAAGATCGGTCGTGCCGATCGTGCCGTCGTCCGGCATCTTCAGCACGGCGAGCTTCGTGGTGTTGAACGTGTCGGTGCGGCCGCGTCCCTGCCACGGACGTCCGTGCAATTGCCAGAGGTAGTTCTCGCGCTGATTGAGCAGCGCGGCCTGCGCGGCGGGAATGATGACGTTGCGGTACATGAAGTCATCCAGCGCGCCGAGGGGATGCTTCTTCTCGATGGCGGTCATCACGCTCGCGGTCGAGAACTTCGGACTGGACGCGCAGTTGTAGAGGAACCACTGGAATGCTTCGAGATCGAGCTCGTGCGCCGGGGCGCCGGGGACGATCATCGGCTCGCTGTTCGCGGCGACGCGCACCGAGCCGGTGTGGCACATCGCGCAGTTCGGCTCGACGGCCGGATAGCCGATCTCGCGATACGCGAAGCCGATCGGCGTGGAATGCCCTTTCTCGTACAGCAGTCCGAATCCGGCGTAGCCCTTCTTCGGTGAATCCGGCATTAATTCGGGGAACATGTCGGGAAGGACGTCGAAGAGGTAGTACGGAACGCGTGCGGCACTGGAGAGTCCGACCGAGGCGTATTTGTAGTGATCGGAGTCATCGCCGTACTGCAGGTCGGGGACGGCGCGGATGAAGTAGTACCAGGAGATGCCGCCGGCCATCAGGCCGATGAGGACGAGCACTGCGGCGAGTGTGCGCGCCGATTTCGAGCTCCCCTCCATCGAGATCTCGTTCGAGAGATTCGAGAGGAAGCCGTCGATGTTCGCCGGCGCGATCTTCGCGTTGTCGGGCGCACCCTTCTGCAGCAGATAGAACAGCACGATGCCGAACGTGCCGTCGCTGATCATGTAGGCGAGGAAGCCGCCGTGATACGGCTGGCGCCAGACCGTGAACCAGAAGACGAAGGCGATGAGCCGCGAGGCGACGATCAGCCAGTCGTACGTGAAGTACAGCGCCGGAGCCGCGGCCGACGGCAGGTAGAGGATCGTGACGGTGAAGAGCACGACGCCGGTGATGCCGAGCCACACCGTCGACTGGAACAACGCCTCGGTGCCGATCGGCGTGGCGAGCGCGTTCGGGAAGAAGATCGACTGCACCACCCAGACGAGATTGAACGCCATCCCGAAGGCGGCGACATAGCTGAACCACTTCAGATGTTTGTTGAGCCCCTCGCGCGAGGCTTTCCACTGCGCGATGACTTCCTTGATGTTGGTCAGGCTGATCCGGACTTCGGACTCCGCGAGGAAGAGCAGGATGATCAACTGCGTGCCGCCGATCAGCAGCCAGATCGTGGCGAACGGCTTGAAGATCGCGTTCACCTGGTTCTGCGCGACGCCGCACCAGTAGACGCCCTGCAGCACGCGCCCGATCGTGATGAGCCATCCGTAGACGCGATAGCGCTTCGGATCGCACATCGCAGGCAGCGACATCAGCGTGATCGGGATGATCAGCATCCCGAGGTTGCCGAGCCAGACGTAGGAGTACTCCATCCGCTCCAGCCCGACGACCAGCGCCAGCTGATCGGGCGAGAAGAGCGCGACGATACCGAAGAGAAAATGGAGACCGGCGCCGATGCCGAGTAGCCAGCAAAAGATGCGCGTGAACATTTTCATGATGTCGTTCTCTCCTTCGCGGGCAGTGTCATCCTGAGGCGCGCAGACGCCGAAGGACCCGTAACTTCAGGCGCCGCGCCTGTGGGATACGGGTCCTTCGCCGTCGTTGCGGCTCAGGATGACACCCCCTACACCGCTGTCATTTCCAGATGCTCCAGGATCTTCGGGAATACATCGACCACGGCGTTCTTGCCGAAGATGCAGTCGATGTGGCCGTAGCCTTTGATCACGTCGCGTGAGTACTTCGGACCGTTCACCTTCGTCAGCAGCTCGTACGTCTTGAGCGTGCTCGAAGGCAGGTAGCACTCGTTGTTCTCACCGGAGATGAACTTGATCGGGATGTTGATCCGGTCGGCGTGCGGCAGGTAGACGTCCTGCCCTTCGAAATCGACCGCCTTCTCTTTCCGCACCGTCAGCGCCAGATGCTCGAACGACTTCATGTTCGAGACGCCGAACATCTCCGCAAGCGCCGTGTGCGTCGAGTCGTTCAGCGTCACGTGCTCGTACAGCGGCGCGTACATGAACGTGATGCGATGGCAGACGGCGCTGTTGCAGCGCCCCTGCGCCTGCACAATGGCGTTCGCCTTCAGCAGCTGGTCGTACCCCTTCTCGAAGATCCCTTCGTCGGTCGTGGCGATGGCATCGAGGCCGAGGAAACCGAGGTGCTTGAGCAGCGTCGGCGTGTGCAGGCCGCAGCGGATCTTCTGCGACGTCGTAGCGTCGACGTGCAGCGCGACCTGCGACGCGACGGCGGAGCGGACGCCCTGCAGCCCGGCGGCCATCGACATGAAGAACGTGAACGAGCCGAAGCAGTGGACGACCATCTGCACGGTGTCTTTCCCGGTCAGCTTCCTCACGGTGTCGACCGCGGCCGGGTAATCCTTCGTGGCAATGTCGTCGCCGCTGAACTGCGTCTTCGACACCGGCAGCTCGATCGAGGCGCGGTAGTCGAGCAGCCAGCAGTCGTAGCCGTTCGCGTAGAGGTACTCGAGCAGGTTCGTCTCGATCGTATCGATGGCGAAGATGAGGCTCGAGACGCCGAGGCCGTGGGAGAGGATCACAGGCCCCTTCTCCCCGCCTTTGTAATGCTTCAGGCGCAACTGCACCTTGTCGCTCGTCTCGAAGTAGTGGATCTCCGGCGCGCTCACGCGCAGCGGACGCTTCTCGCGCGGCGGCGCATTCGGATCGACGAACTCGGGGCAGGCGATCATGCCGCCATAGTCGGGCCAGAGCGCGCCGGCGAAATAGCTGCCGAACTTCGTCAGCGCCTCGGCCTTCGACTTCAGATCGGGGGCGTTGATGACGCGCATCGTCGTCATCTGCTTCGCGAAATCGGCCGGTTCGATGTGCATGATGCCCTTGCCGAGCACCGGTGCCTTGTCGTCCTCGCCGTCGTAGATCGTGATGTACAGCGTCGACGTGTCGTGCCAGACGAACAGGAGGTTGTGTTCCTTGACGACTTTGTATCCGTAGAAGAACCAGGTTCGCCCCTCGACCGACTTCATCTGCATCCGATAGGTCATGTGCTTCGTCTGCACCTCTTCCGGATAGTCGACGAAGAGACCGAACTGGCCGTTGTTGACGGAGAGCGGACTGGCCGAAAGCTGCGGCGCGATCACCGTGCCGACCATCTTCGCCGGATGATCGGGCGAAGCGATCAGCTGGTCGAGATTCTCACTGACCACCGTGAGCGTGAACTCGATCGGCGACTGGGTCTTCTTTCCCTCCTTGAAGCCGGTGTCGAAATCGGCGGCGCCGCGCTGGAAGTAGCCCTTCATCGTCTCGGTGAACTCGATGCCGACCGCGTACGTGGGGTGCGGCCGCGTCGGCTTCGACGGCAGCGAATAGTCGATCGTCCAGCCGTGGTCCTGCGCCATCAGATAGACGTTCCGCTCCGAGGCTGCGGAGATGGTGAGCAGCGGATTAACGCCGAGCGGGCGCGGGATGATCGAGCCGTCGCAGACGTACAGACCGTCATGCACCGCGTTGCCGCTGGTGCCGGCGAAGACCTGGCCTTTGTGATTGACCACGCCGCTCGTCGCGTCCTCGCCCATCACGCAGCCGCCGAGCGGATGAACGGTGATGAGGTTGTTGCCGATCTCCTTCACCCACATCGGATTCTTGATGTAGTCGGCGTTGATGGCCGCCGAGGCCTTGTCCATGTTGTCGCTGGCGTGGATGTAGTTCGGCTCCGTGCCGACGCCGGGCCACTTCACGACCGCCTTGTCGTTCTCCAGGACGACCGTGCCGCCGCCGTCGTCCTGCGACATGATCAGCATCGTCTGCATGTTCTTCGTCGCGCCGTGGTACGGGCCGAAGACGAGCGAGTCGATCTTCCGCTTCTCGGCGGCGATCGGATCGATGGTGTGCTTGACGCCGAGGAGGTCGTCGAACGTGCCGAACGTCGGCGGGCAGAGCGGTCCGACCGCTCCGGGGATCGAGCCTTCCTCGATGACCATCGTGTCCTCGAGCTTGAACGGCTCGCCGCGCAGATCGATCACGCCGGTGATGCACGGTCCGACCGGCAGCATCTCGCGCTCCGGATTGTTGCCGTATCCGATGCCGTCGATCTCGGTGTCGGAGTTGTACGAGAAACCGAGGACGTCGCCGTTGCCGGTGAAGTGCTTTCCGAGCTGATCGGAGACGGCGAGACCGTTGGCCTTCGAGCGGAGCAGCAGCTCGGTGGAGCCGAGTGTGCCGGCGCCGAGGACGACGATGTCGCCGGTGATGAACTGCAGCGGCGCATCGAACGCTTCGCGTCCGGTGGCCAGCGGCTGGTAGTAGACGGCCCATTTGCCGTCGGCGGTCCGCTCGACGTGGCGCACCGGACACTGGCAGTAGATCTCCGCGCCGTGGTTCCAGGCGTCGGGGACGTAATTCATCAGCGTCGTGTTCTTCGCGCCTACGTTGCAGCCGCTGCAGCAGTCGCCGCAGTTGTTGCACGGCGGCTGCGACACGCCGACGTGGTTGCCGGCGGTCTTGTCCTCGAAGTTGACGTTGATCGGCGTGAGATGGAACTTGTCCTTGTAGCCCATCTTCTCGGCCGAGGCACGCAGCGCGTTGGTCTTCTTCAGGAACGGATAATTCGGCGACGACCCCTCGGGGTACGTGTTCGGTTTGAGCATGTCCTCGGCGTGCTGGTAGCAATCCTGGAGGAGCGTGTCCTTGTCCTTGATGAACTCCGCCGGCCAGCGGGGATCGTCGAAGACGCGCGGCTCGGCGCGCAGCGCGACGTTGGCGTTGACCAGCGACGTGCCGCCCAGTCCGCATCCGACGAAGATCGACATGTCCTTGAAGGCATGCAGATCGAGCATGCCGGTGCGCGAGCCGATCTGGCAGTCCTCGGTCTGAATCTGCAGCTCGGCGTCGGCCTTCAGCGGCGTGTTCGGATACTCGCCCGGCTGCAGCTCCTTGCCGCGCTCCAGAATGCAGACCTTCCTGCCGGCGCGGGCCATACGCGAGGCGGAAATGCCCGCTCCGTATCCCGAACCGATGACGACAACGTCGTAATGAGACTTGATCTCTTCGATCGGAGAAGAAAGTCGACGACCACCCATAGGGGCCTCCTTGGACGCGGATTTGGGGAAGTGAGGTGTTCTTTCCTAGGAGTGTCTCACGAAGGCTTTTCCCTACCCAAAAACGATCGGGTAGGGAAAATACGAGCTACCATCTCTCCTCCACTAAATACTGAGGAGGTCCCATGCGTGACATCCGCGATGCGCTTACGTCTGCTATCGACCGAACGGTCGACGAGCTGAAGTCCAAACCGGCGGCAATTCAGGCCGTGTATGCCGCGAAAGCGGTCGCACACAGCCCGGAGCCCGGTGTCGAGAAGATCCTTGCAAACGCGAAGGCCGCGATCGCGAAGATGAAGCCCGAAGACATCCACGACGGCATCGTTCACGTCAGCGATCCGAACGTCGCGCTGGTGCTCAGCGTGCTCGAATCGGATCAGGGAACGAAGGACCTGCCGAGCATGGTCAGCTCGGACGGTGCGATCATCGGCGTGCACAAGTACGATCAGACCGATCCGCGCTGGATCCTCTCCGCGCTGAACATGCTGGTCAGCGAGAAGGTCGCGTTCAAGCAGCCGGACCTGACCAACCCTCACGATCAGGAAGTACAGCTCCCCGATCGCGATTTCACCATCGCCACCGCCGGCGACTGGGGCACCGGCCTCCTTTCATCGAACCAGATCGCAAAATGGATGTGGGCCGGCAGGCCCGACATCACGCTGCACATCGGCGACGTCTACTACTCGGGGACGCCGGAAGAGGTGAAGTCGAAGTTCATCGGCCGCTGGCCGACGGGGTCGATCGGCTCGTTCGCGCTGAACTCGAATCACGAGATGTACTGCGGCGGCCACGGCTACTTCGATGTGACGCTGCAGGATCCGGAGTTCGCGCTGCAGAACGGGAAGAGCTTCTTCTCGCTTTACAACAAGGCGTGGCAGATCATCGGACTCGATACCGCCTACGAATCACACGAGGCCGATCTCTACCAGCACGGAGTCCTCGGGCAGCCGCAGCTCGACTGGTTCACCGCACAGCTGGCGAAAGCGAAAGCGGCGGGCCGCAAGGCCGTGCTCTTCACGCATCACAACCCGATCAGCGTGAACGGTCCCGGCGCGAACAACAAAGACATCGACCAGAACATGATGAACCAGATTTTCGGCGCCGCCGACAAAGCCGGGAACATGTTCGACTACTGGTTCTTCGGCCACGAGCACGCGGTCGCGGTCTACGAGCCGATGCAGTGGCAGCATCGGATGGTGAAGCCGCGCGTGATCGGACATGGCGGCATTCCGTATGTCCCATCCACGATCGGCGACAAAGGCGCCGGCATCAAGGTGAGGTGGACGGAGACAACGCATTACGCGCCGGACAAAGGCGACCCAACGACCGCCCTCAACGGCTTCGGCACGCTCACGTTCCCAATCGCGGGCGGCAACATCGTCGAGAAGTACTACGACGACTCGAACAATCTGCGCTACACGGTGTAGGTGTAAATGTAGGGCGGGTTCTCCAACCCGCCGCCCCCGGGGGTGGGCGGGTTAGAGAACCCGCCCCACGTTTCTCACTTGCTCTGAAGCTCGACGTACTCGAGCTTCCCGGCAACCTCGCGGGCCACGACGGCGACGACGTGCGGGAGGTGCGTGGCGCCGTCGATCTTCTGCCGTCCGCTGACGACATGGAATCGCGCGCTCTCCGCCGCGGCGAATCCGAGTCCTCCTCCCGCGCGCTGGGCGACGTACGAGATGACGTCGCGCGATTCGAATGCGAGTCCGAGCCGGTCGGTGATCGTCTGCAATTGATCGCGCACCGCATCGAGTGTCGCGACCTGCTGCATCACCGCGCGGCGCGCGGCCATCGCTACTCCCACCGCTCGCAGCAACACTCTGCGCGCGGCACGGTCGGGCGCGGGGGCCATGCCGAGAACGTGCGTGGCCGGCTTCTTCACCGGCTGCACGGACGGATCGCCGAGGAGATTGAACTGCGCGATCGTCTTCAGATCCTGCGGCCCGAGGAAGCTCAGAGCCTTGATGTACTCCTGCCGCGCCTCGAGCGTCGCGCGGCCGGTCGATGCTCCGCCGATCGCCTTGCGCAGGAAGTTCTGGCAGAGATTGTCGGAGAGTCCGTTCGACGTCGCTGGGCCGTACGCGATGGTCGTGCTGCCGAAGTATCCGTACGCGCCGCCCGCGAGATAACGAGCGCAGATCGCCCAGCCGTCGTCGTCTTTCGGCGTGAAGAGCTGACCGCCGTAGCAGCACTCCGCGGCGACCACCACCGCATCGAAGCGCCGCGACTTCAACAGCGCCGATCGATGCGAGACCGGAAACGCCCCACCCTTCTGCCCGTAGAACTGCGCGTCGTTCAGCGCACCATGACAGTTGATGAAGTGCGCGCGAGCGCCGAGCATCTTCTCGTCGAAATCAGGTCCGGCGTCGGGCGAAAGACTCAACGACGCCTTGTCGCCGAACAGCGCCTGCAGACTGAGCTTCGTCGATTCCGCCCACTCCGCCGTGCTCAAGCCGAAGCAGCTGCCGTAGTCCGCCGGCAGGCGCGACATCCACTTCGCCGCGACGTCGAGCAGCGCCAGCAGAAACGACGGCTCCTTCACGCCGGGCAGATCGGGAATGCGTCCCACGACGCGCGACGGAGCGGTGAAGTCGTGCACGTTCGTGCTGTACGGCGCGTCGCAGGCGTACGGCAGATCGCTCCAGACGATCTTGTCGGCATCGCCTCCCGCGCTGTAGAGCGGATTCTTCAGATCCTGATATGGAATGACGTCGGGACCGCCGAGGAGCGCGATGTAGTCGGGCGAATCGAACTGCTTGTCGAGCGCATCGATCGCCTTCTTCGCCGCCGCGGGCGACTTCGCGGCGATCTCCGCGAGCTTCGTCTCGATCCCGCGCTGCTTGTCGGCCGCGATCACCGCATCGAGCGCGCGATCGATCGGGGCGAGGTCGCGGTACTTCGCTTTCAGCGCACCGCGATCGAGGACGATGAGCTTCACTTGAATCGTTTCGCGAGATCGTCGACGAACTTCCGGTAGCCGTCGGGATCGATGAACGGATTCGGCTTCGTGGCGCGGCGCGCGTACTTTCCTTCGAGATTGAAGAAGCTGCCGCGCGCGCCGAGGAACACGTCGGGCTTCAGTCCGCGCAGGACCTCGATCGTCTTCTTCGCATCGGGCCCCGGCTCGGGCTTGCAGCCGACGAATACGACGTCGTACGGCGTCCGCTCCCAGCGCACCTGCGTCGTCCAGGTCGTGCATCCCTTCGTCTCGCCCGGCGTGATGTGGGCGGTGAAGATCAGGCCGCCGATGGTGACGCGGTCCGCTTCGCCGAGCGACTGATCGACGTCGACCGGCGGAAAACGATCGCCGCGCGCCAGCAGCGGGACATCGGCCTGCTCCACCATCAGCCGCGCCCCCGTATCACGCCGGATCTGCGCGAGGTTGCCGGCGTGCTCGAACTGCGCCTGCGATAGAAGAATGATGCGGATGTCGTAGTAGTCGAAGCCGAGCTTCTTCATGTTCGCCCGGATCTTGTCGTACTCGTTCGGAGCACCGCTGTCGATCAGCACCAGCCCCTTCGGCGTGGCGACGACGAACACAGTGTTGTCGGACGCGCCGACGGAGAAGACGTTGGCGATGACCCGGAACGGCTCGGAGGCAACCGCCGGCAACGCAAACATGAGGAGAAGCAGCGGCCAGGCTTTGCGCATGAGGTCATTGTATCGGCGTCAGACAATAGAATGCGCGCCGCATGCAGCTGATCACGACCCTCGAATCGCTCGAATCATTCGTCCCGGAATGGGACGCCCTCTGGCGCCGCGCTCCGGGCGCCACTCCGTTTCAATCGCCGCACTGGCTCATGCCGTGGTGGAAGCATTTCGCGAATGGCGGCGAGCTGGCAGTCGTGATGTCCGGCAATGCGCTTGCCCCGCTCTACGTCCTTCGCGACGAAGAGTCCAACGAATCACTCGGCATGTTCCTCGGCACCGGCATCAGCGATTACCTCGATGTCATCGGCGACGACATCGAGCCGCTGCTCGCGCGTGCGCTCGAAATCGATTGCCAGTTCTGGGACCTGCAGCAGCTCCGTCCGTCATCCCCGCTACTCGCCGCCACGCTCCCCGAAGGCTGGAGCGACAACGGCGAGGAGATGGATCCCTGCCCCGTGCTCTCGATCGAAAACGCCGGCGAGGAGCTGTCGAACCTGCTGTCGACCCACGCGCGGAAGAAGCTTCGCTACTACCGCCGCGCCGCGAAGGCGACGTACGAATCGGCGACGCGCGAGACTCTCGATGAGCTGCTGACCGCGCTCTTCGAATTGCACGCCGCGCGCTGGCAGAAGCGCGGACTTCCCGGCGTGCTCGCCGACGACGTCGTGCAATCGTTCCACCGCGAGGTCGCGCCGCGCATGCTCGACGCCGGCGCGCTCCGCATGCACGCGATGCGGATGAACGATCGCATCGTCGCCGTCTTCTACGGCTTCGCTCATCAGGGCACGGTCTACTACTACCTCAGCGGATTCGATCCCGAGCTCGACCGCCTCAGCATCGGCAGCCTCCTCGTCGCCCACGCGGTCGAGGAAGCGGTGCGCGAAGGAGCGACGACATTCGATTTCCTGCGCGGCGCGGAGGAGTACAAGTACGCGTGGGGCGCAACGGATCGGATCAATCGGCGGAGACAGTTTTTTCGCGGATGAACATCTCCGCCCATCGTTCACCGATCACGCTGCCGAGTCCCGCGCAAGCGTTCCAGCCCGGTCCGGCCTTGTGCACACCGAGCTTGCCGCTGTAATCGTTGTCCTTCCTTAATATGCCGCGGCAGAGCCGGCGCGCCGCGTAGAGCGCGGGGTTGAGAAATCCGAGGGGCGGGAGGTTGGAGCGGCGGCGTGCCTGATTGAGTCGGGCCGTGAGTGCGGCGTAGAGCGGCGCGACGGCGCTCGTGCCGCCTGCGACGACCCATTTGCCTCCGAAGAAAATGCGATAGCCGCTGTGCGGATCGGCGTTGCCGGCGACGTCGGGGACGCCGCGGCGCGGGACGCGGATCCCGCTTTGATACGCCGGCTTCGGGAAGTAGTCGCTGATGCCGCCGCCGCCCGCCCCCATGCCGGTCGGACCGTTGTTCCAGACCGTCTCCGCGCCGATCTTCGTCGCGCTCTCGCGGATCAGGCGCGTGCCGCCGCACGCGAGAATGTGCGGACTCGACGCCGGGAAGTCGACGTGCGGCTTGCCGTCCTCGACACCGTCCGATGCGCCGTCGTCGCCCGCCGCGGCGAGCACCGTCACCCCCATCGCCGCCGCGGCCTGCAACGCGTAGTCGATCTCCTTGCGCGACGACTCGGTCCACGTCAGCTCCGCGCCGCCCCAGCTGATCGAAACGATGTCGGGCTGGCGGATGTCATCATGGATCGCGGCCGTGAGCGCGGCGAGAAATCCGGCGTTGGTGTTCGGCGCGAAGTAGACGACGTAGCGGGCCTTCGGCGCGATGGCGCCTGCGATCTCGATGTCGAGCGTCACCTCGCCATCCTCGAGTTGCTCGTGTCCCGGATCGTTCGTCGCGCCATGCACGCCGACCGCCGTCACCGATGGCGGCTTCACACCGAGCTCCTTGAAGAATGCGTCGAGGTCGTGCTTCCGATAGCCGCCGCCGAGCTCGATCATGGCGATGCATTCGCCGCTGCCGTCGAGCCGCTTCGGAAAGCCGTACAGCTTCGCCACGTCGCGCACGTGCATCGGACGCGGCTTCCTCTTGTCCGAGGTCCGCTTCGGAATGTCGGAAATGGAGAGCTTCCGCAGATGCGGTTTCGTCGCCGGACGGTCGTCGAGGCCGAAGATGGCCTGCACGATTCGATGGAGCTCATCGGGAACGAAAACATTTCCTTCGCGTCCGCGGAAACGCTTGTTGTCGTCGGTCGCGTAGAGCTTCAGCTCCACACCGAACGCGCGCTGCATGTCGCCGGTCTTGCCCCGCAACACGATGGTCCGCGCCGCTAGGTTGACCTCATGGACGCTAAGGTGGTGCGCCGCCGCGTACTCCTCGACTTTCGCCACGTCGGCCGGATCGGCGCCGAATCGCGCCGCGAATTCCTGGCGCGACATCGCGGCTCCGCCGAGCTTGAGCTTCGCCTTCGGCCGCAGCACGACGCTGATGCTCATCATCTTTTCGGGATCGACGTCGCCGACGTGCCTGGCGTTGCCGGCGGGCTCTTTCGCACTTCCGGAAAGTCGCTTCATGCGCCTTACTTTAGGAGTCTGCGCGGCAGAATGCGATCTTCAGCCAGATCTCCTGAAGAAGCCTCGGGCAAACAAGGCAGCCGACCGGGTCGGCTAGACTTCCTTGCGGATGAAGACGAACGCCGCGCGCCTGCTCGATGCCCTCGGCATCCCGTACGAAATCCGCGAGTACGAGGTCGATCCTGATGATCTCGCCGCGGAGAGCGTGGCGCGGAAGGTGGGGATGCCGCCGGAGCAGGTGTTCAAGACGCTGGTGGCGCGCGGCGACAAGCACGGGATCTGCTTCGCGGTGGTGCCGGGCGATCAGCAGCTCGACCTGAAGGCGCTCGCCCATCTTTCCGGCGATAAGAAGATCGACACGGTGGCGCTGAAGGAAGTGCAGCCGCTGACCGGTTACATCCGCGGCGGAGTGACGGCGCTGGCGGCGAAGAAGGCGTATCCGGTCTACGCCGATGAAACGATCGAGCTTTTCGATGTAATCTCCGTCTCGGCCGGGGTCCGCGGAGCGCAGTTGATCCTCGCTCCGTCCGACTACCTTCGGGCCGTGAATGCGAAGGCCGGCCCGATCGCTAAGGAGAAGGAATAGCGCTCGCCGCGGTTTTGTAGACGATCCCGCCAACCTTTGATGGGGAGTCGCCAAGTGGTAAGGCATCGGTCTTTGGAGCCGACACTCGGTGGTTCGAATCCACCCTCCCCAGTGCGGGCCGGCACGGCCGGCAGCGGTTGATGGCCTAGCCTCCTTCAGGATTTTCTTCTTGACTAAACATGAATCTGAATTCATATTCGATTCATGAGATCACTGATTGCGGGCATCGTGCTCTGGCTCGTCGGGACGATCGGGATCCGGCTCGCGGGACAACAAGTGCTGCATCCCGGACATCCGCTCGCCACGCTCATCCTCTACGCCATCAGCTTCGCGTTGATGGCCTTTCTGGTCCCGCGCATCGTGCGGGGTGATCGCGCGGCGGTCACGTTGGTCATGCTGCCGACACTGATCCTCGACGCACTGGCCTGCGCGTTCTTCACCACCGTCTATCCGAACGTCGATCCAGCGGCGGCGGGACTGTTCGGCGGATGGATGCTGATCTGCTGCGGTGGCGCGGTGGTGGGCGTGTGGCTCCGGCGATGAAGCGCGCGCCGCGGCTCATCGCGAGCGAGGAGCTCCTCCCCGAGCCGCAACAGGCGCGCAGCGTCGAGAAGCGGCGGAAGCTGCTCGACGCCGCGCGCGAGCTGTTCGGCGAGAAGGGGTACGACGCGACGTCGATCGAGGAGATCACGTCACGCGCCGGCACCGCATCGGGCGCGTTCTACAGCCACTTCCGCTCGAAGCGCCAGCTGCTGATCGTGCTGATGAACGAACTGCTGGAGCGCCTCGCAAGCACTGATCTGCAGCCCCGTGGGGAGTTGCGGGAGTCTCTGCTTCAGCTCTTCAACACCGACCTCGAGTACTTCGGCGTGATCCGCGCGTGGCACGAGGCGACGCTGACCGATCCGGAGCTCGGCGCGATGCGAGTGGAGATCGAGGCGTGGACCGAGGAGCGGATTCTGCGGCTTTTCCGAATGATGCAGAAGTCGCCGCGCGCGCGACGCGATCGCGACGTGCAGACGTTCGCGCGCATGATGGACCGCCATTTCTGGACGCTCCTCGCGCGCGGCAGTCTGATGACAAAGCGCGCATTCGTGCGCGAGATCACGGTCGCGGCCGACGTCATCACTCATTATTTCCTGCGATGAAGCTCATCATCGCGACCCTCCTCGGACTCCTCTCGCTTCCGCTCCGCGCGGCCGATACGACCGAAGCGGCGAAGGCCGCCGCCTGGGTTCGCGCCCTGGCGCCACTCCCTCCCGACAAAACGCACTTCGGCGCGCTCGGCTCGCTGAACACCGCCTACCTCGGGCCGGCGATCGACACGATCCGGACGAAAGGACCCGCGGCGTTCTACAACGACGCAAGCGCACTCGCCACGGCGAAGCAGGCGCTCACCAGTCGCGGCACGTCGTACCTTCCTCCGCTCATCGCCGCCGATCTGCCGTGGTTCCGCGACGTGCAGCAGTTCCCGTGGGGCATGATCGAAGTCTCGCGCGGCACGTTCCGGCACGACGTGACCGACACGATCATCACCGCTGTGCAGAACGCGGGCGGGCGCTACGTCGGCACTGTCATGCCGTACGCCGGATGGGAATTGATCGCGGCCGGCTACGGGCCGACCGGCGACTCGCAGTGTCAGCGCCTGCTCACGGAAGACTTTTTTTACCTCACCTTCGACGGACGGATGGATCGCTACAAAGACCTCGCGGAGTACTCGGCGTTTCTGCAGGACATCGTCGAGCGCTACGACGGCGACGGCATCGGCGACATGCCGGGACTGACGACGCCGGTCACGTACTGGCAGATTCACAACGAGCCGGAGGGGAATCACTGCGGCCTCTTCCGCGACGACACGGCCGCCTTCTTCACGCTGATGAAGACGTCGTACGAACTGATCCACCAGTCGTGCACGAACTGCAAAGTGCTCAACGGCGGCCTCGCGTTTCCGCTCTGGCGCGAGAACGATCCGATCGGTGGCGCGACGTTCTGGCGCGACTTCGTGGCCCTCGGCGGCGCGCGGTACATCGACGTCATCGCCGTCCACTACAACGATGGCAAGTCGCCGGGCTTTGGCAACATCGACAACCTCGAGTATCAGATCAAGCGCGCTCACGAGCTCCTCGGCAGCACGAAGCCGTTGTGGGTCACCGAGTACGGCGTGCAGATCGGCACCGACGGCGGCTTCGCCGGGATGACCGAGGCGCAGGCGGGAGCGTGGTTCGTGCGGTTCGACGCGGCAGGACTGGCGGCGGGTGCGGAGCGCTTCTTCCCCGACGCCGCTTCGTTCACCACGCCCGACGGGAAGGTCTACCTCCCGTACTACGTCAACAAGCTCGTCGAGGCGGAGCTCGGCGATTTCACGTCGGCGGCGAAGATCGCGAGCGGCCAGTACCGCTTCACCGTCAACGGCGCAGATGTCTACGTCCTCTGGAACGGAGTGCCGGCGGCGCTGACCGGAAGGGTGACCGCGACCGACATGTACGGGAACCAGACGACGCTCGATGCGGGCGCCCTCGCCCCCACCGAAGCCGCCCCGCTTTTCGTGAAAGCGGCCGCGACGGCAACGCGTCGCCGCGCCTCACGGCACTAGCAACTGATGAGCGTCACAAACTGACCCGCATAGGTTCCATCCTCAAATTTTCTTTCACATTAGGGTAGGGATTGGCTCTTTTCCGTCACTCCTTCTATGGGATGGACAGTATTCTTCACTCGTGCTAGATTGCCGTAGTTCCTTCTGGGTGTCATGACGACAACAACTACTCACTACGACGAATTCGCGCTTTTCGAATATGCGGAAGGCACCTCAGAACAGCGCGAGGAGATCGAGGCCCACCTGGCGGACTGTTCGGAGTGCGCCACGAACATCGGTGAGCACCGGCAGTTCGTGGCTGCCCTCGAGCAGCCCGCCGTCTGGGATCAGGCTCCCGCCCCCGCGCCGAAGTCGCGGATGTCGGACCTCCTGTCGATCAACGTCCGCCTGGAACGGGAAGACGCGGCCGGTGCCGCGATCGTCGGCGACGCCCTGACCGGCCCGACCGCGTGGTGGCGCACCCGCCTCCGGAAGGCGGAAGGCTGGCGCACCGCCGGCGTCGTCCGCCAGCTCCTCGAGCACGTTCGCCCCACGATGGACTCCGGCTCCCCCGCCAACGCCCTGCGCATCGCCGAACTGGCGGTCGAAGTGGCCAACGAACTGAACGTGGCGGAGTACCCCTCGGACTTCGTGATCGGAGTGCGGGCCCAGGCGCTGCGGGATCACGCGTACGCGCTTTACTACCTCGGGCGATATCCGCAGGCTCTACAGGTTGCCGATCGCGCCGAGAAGTTGTTCAAGCAATCGCTGCTGCCGGAATACGAGCTGGCACGACTGAAGCTCGTTCGCTCGATCATCTATCGCTCTCTCGAGCGCGCGGGTGAAGCGATCGCGCTCACGCGGGAGGCGGCGCAGGCGTTCCTCCGCTTCGGTCAGCACCGCCGCTACATCGACGCCCGGGTTTTCGAAGCGACGATGCTCTACAAGCTCGGCCGCACGAAAGAGGCGCTGCCGATCTTTCTCGAGCTCGAAAAGAATCCGACGATCACCCCCACGACGAAAGTCATCGTGCTTCATGACATCGGGACGGCCTACCAGGACATCCGCAAGTTTAGCGAGTCCGCCGAATACCTCTCCCGGGCAGCGGCCGAGTTCGAGTTGCTCGGACTCAAGCCCCAGGTGATCCGAACCCGTTGGATGCTGGCGCGTACGCTGATGATGTCGAAGCGGGCGGGAGACGCCATCCCGCTGTTGCGCGAGGCATGGCGTGAATTCGATGCACTCGAGATGGAGGCCGATGCTGCGCTTGCCGCGCTCGACCTGGTCGAAGCGTTGCTGGTCGTTGGCGATCACGAGCAGGTGCCCGCAATCTGCCGCGCTCTCCTCGATCGCTTCACGCGCGCCGGCATGAACTCGCCCGCCGTGACCGCGCTCGCGTACTTGCGCGAGGCCGTCGCAGCCGGACAGGCCACCCGGCCTCTCGTCCGTCATGTGCAGAAGTTCCTCCGCGAACTGCCGAAGGAGCCGTGCCTGCTTTTCGTGCCGCCACCATCCGGCCCGATGGCGTAAAGCGGCGCCGCGCCTCACCGCCGATAAGCACGGCTCTGCCGAAAAAACGCACTATTTCACCCGTTTGGAAGACTGCGCCCAGAAAAAGCGCATGTGTGTTCCTCAATCACTTTGTGGAAGGAGATAGGAATGGACCGACATGACAACCTCGCATTTTCAACAGCAGCGACGGCACCTCGTCAGGAGGTGGGCCAGGAAATGAGCGATCGCGATCGCGAGGCGCTGCATCGCATGTTCAGCGACATGCGGCACGCTCTCACAGGCAGCTCACACCACCGCATCGCTTCAGTTCCGCATCCGTAAGTCGAAATAAAAGGAGAGAAATCATGAAGAAAAATTTCGCTACCGCCGTCGCCCTCACCATCGCTCTCGCCATCACGGTCCCCGCCTCCGCCGCGTTCAATCGAGACGCCGGCGGACGGGATCGCGAGTTCAACCCGATCGAGCGCGTGATCAAGATCCTCAGGAAACTCTTCACGCCGGTAACACACGACGAGCCCGCTCAGCCCCACCCGTAACCCCGCCTACCTTGACAACCCGGCGGCCCCGCGCGTGGCGGCCGCCGGAGTCATACGTGCGCGGGCTCGGGTTGCGTCTCGTGGGAGGCGTGGCTTTGGAGCAGTGGCAGGAGCACGGTGAAACGGGCTCCTTTGCCGGTCCCTTCGCTTTCGGCGGTGATCTCGCCGTGGTGAAGCTCGACGATGTGGCGCGCGATGGCGAGGCCGAGGCCGAGGCCGCTGCGGCTGGAGACGTTCCCCTGCCGGAGGCGTTCGAAGACGTGCGGGAGGAACGACGGTTCGATCCCTTCTCCCTGATCGGTCACCGAGATCCGCAGCTTCTCGTCGGTGCGCGCGACGCGCAACTCGATCTCCCGCCCCCGCGGCGAGAACTTGATGGCGTTCGACAGGATGTTGCCGATCACCTGCTGCATCCGATTGGCGTCCGCTTCGACGAGCGCCTCGCCATCCTCGATCCGCGACGTCAGCTTCACGTCGCACTCGACCGCCGCAGGACGCACCGTCGTCAGCGCCGCCTCGACGATGTCGACGATCTTCATCGGCCGCAGATCGACCTGGAACTTGCCGAGCACGATGCGCGAGACGTCGAGCATGTCGTCGATGAGACGCGCCTGCAGCCGCGCGCTCGTTTCGATCGTCTGCAGCGCTTCTTCTAACTCCTCTTCCGTGTAGCCACCGATGCGGAGGAACTGCACCCAGCCGAGGATCGACGTCATCGGCGTGCGCAACTCGTGCGACAGCGTGGCGAGGAAATGATCCTTCGCCCGATTCGCCGCCTCCGCCTCGCGATAACGGCGTTCCGCTTCCGCCGCCAGCGCGGCGGCGCGGCGCTCCGTCATGTTGCGGAACGTCAGCACCGATCCGAGCGATTGCCGGTCGGAGTCGTGCACTTCCGTCGCGCAGAACTCAACCGGAAAACTGCTGCCGTCGGAGCGGAAGAACGTCTCTTCGCTGTCGTTCCGCGACATCTCCTGCTGGTGAATCGCCGCGTAGAAGCGGCACGTTTCGATCTGGCAGGTGACGACGCCCGGCAGCGTCGGATGGACGAGCGAGTGAATGTCGTGGCCGAGCACCTCGTCGACGCGCCGCCCGATCATGTGCGCCGCCGCCGGATTGACGAACGTCGTCCGCCCTTCGAGATCGACGCCGAACACTCCCTCCGCGACGGCGTTGAGAATCAGCTCGTTCTGCCTCGACAGGCGCGCCAGCTCGTGGGCCTGGCGCTTCAACGTCTCGCGCTTGCGGAACAGCTCCACGAAGACGTTGACCTTCGAGCGGAGGATCTCCGCCTGGATCGGTTTGAAGATGTAGTCGACCGCACCGAGCTCGTATCCGCGGAAGACGTTCGTCTCGCTGCGGCTCAACGCGGTGAGGAAGATGATCGGCGTGTCGCGCGACTTGTCGCGCTGACGGATCAGACTCGCCGTCTCGAAACCGTCGAGGTCCGGCATCTGCACGTCGAGGAGGATGACCGCGAACTCCTGGTCGAGGATATGCCGCAGCGCCTTGCGTCCCGAGTCCGCAACCACCAGCCGCTTGTCGTCCTCGGCCAGGATCGACTGCAGAGCCAGCAGGTTGTTCGGCTGATCATCGACCAGCAATATGTTGACGATCTCGTCTGAGGTCATGTGTTTTGGCTCTGGCGCCAAAGCTCAACCAGGAACGGCCCAATCCGTTCCAAAGGCAAGATTCGATCCACCCGTACCGCATCGATGGCGGCCTGCGGCATGTCGGGTGCCTCGGCCGTCGACGGATCCTGCACGATCACGAATCCACCCTGCTGCTTGATGCGCCTCACGCCGCGCGCTCCGTCCATGTTCGCGCCGGTGAGGATGATGCCGACGACGCCGGCGCGATACGCATCGGCCGCCGATTCGAAAAGGACGTCGACGGATGGACGCGAATGGCTCACAGCCGGATCGACGGAGAGATCGAACGATCCCTGTTCGACGAGCAGGTGATAGTCGGCGGGCGCGAGATAGACGCGCCCCGGCCTGATGAACAGCTTGTCGTCGACGTCGACCACCGGCAGCTTCGTCTGCGTCCGCAGATACGCGGGAAGCCCTTCGTTCGATGCCTTGTGCCGATGCTGCACCGCCGCGATCGGCGGCGTGAAGTCGGCGGGCAGCGCGCCGAGGAGCATCGAAAGCGCGCGCATGCCGCCCAATGACGTTCCGATGACGACGATTTCGATCGGCGTCATCGGAACTACCTTGCTGCCCCAGCCGGGGCAGCGGCGATTAGCCGGTGGTTGCGCGCGCAGCGCGCTACCACCGGAATCGGATGTGCAAATAGATCGCGCCGCGGCAGCGGAGCCGGAACCGTTCCAGCGCCGCTACCGCGGCGCACGTTTTCGACACCACGCGGTCCGGGGGTGGCACGTGTTGCGTGCCACCCCCGGCTAACCGCCGAAGCCCCTTCGGGGCATTTCATCGGATCCTCCGATAGAGCCGCTCCTCCGCATCGAGCTCGTCGTAGCAATCGGAGACCGACGTGAACCGCAGCGACTCTTTCTTGCCGAGCCCGAGGATGCCGAACATCTCCAGGCTGCCGACGAAGAGCTTCTGCACCCGCTCCTGCAGCGTGTTGTTGAAGTAGATGAGGACGTTGCGGCAGAAGATGACGTTGAAGTGATTGAACGACGAGTCGGTGACGAGGTTGTGCTGCGCGAAGACGACGTTCTCGCGCAGCGACGGCCGGAAGATCGCGTAGTCGTAGCGCGCCGTGTAGTACTCGCTGAACGTCCCGCTGCCGCCCGCGGCGATGTAGTTGCTCGTGTTCTCCTGCATCGATGAGACCGGAAAGATCCCGTCCTTCGCCCGCTGCAGCACCGCTTCATTGATGTCGGTCGCATAGATCCGGCAGCGGTCGTACAGCCCCTCCTCGGTGAGCAGGATGGCCATCGAGTAGACCTCTTCGCCGGTCGAACAGCCGGCGTGCCAGATGCGGACGAACGGATAGGTGCGCAGCAGCGGCACGACCTTCTCGCGGAACGCGAGGTAGAAGGTCGGATCGCGGAACATCGCGGTGGTGTTGATGGAGAGATCGAGCAGCAGCCGCTCCATGCACGCCGCGTCGTGCAACACTTTCTCGAGCAGTCCGGCGATCGTGGTCAGCCCTTCGGCATAGACCCGTTTCCAGATCCGCCGGCGCAGCGACGGAAGCGAATAATCGCGGAAGTCGAATCCGTAATGACGATAGATCCCCTCGGTCAGGAGATGGATCTCCACCATCTCCAGATCGAGTTTTTCCTGCTCGTCGGCGGGGTTGAACGCCGGCTGTTGCGGCATGGCTGAGTGAGCTTCAGCAAAGGGCGGACCATTGCGGATGCGGCACAATAGCGGTGCGTGCGCCGCCTTCTTCTGATCCTGCTCCTCGCCCTCCCGATCAGGGCCGCCGAGGTGCGCGTTTCCGCGGCCGCCAGCCTCTCGGATGTCATCGCGGAGCTGGCAAAAATGTACGAGGCGAGATCGCCCGACCGGATCGTCGTGAACTACGGCGCGTCGAGCACGCTGGCGACGCAGATCGTGAACGGCGCACCTGCGGATCTCTTCATCTCCGCGGATGAGACACAGATGAACCGCGTCAGGACGTCCTTCCGCGTCCCGCTGCTCACGAACCGGCTGGCGATCGTCGGGATGGCGTTGCTGGTGTCGCATCGGATCGCGATCGCGAACCCCGAGGCCGTGCCGGCCGGGGTGTACGCGAAGCAGTGGCTGCAGAAGCGCGGACTCTGGACCGTGCTGCAATCGAGAATCATTCCGACCGAGAACGTGCGCGCGGCGCTGGCGGCGGTGGAGGCGAGAAACGCCGACAGCGCGATCGTCTACATCACCGACGCGCCGTACGGCGAGGTGATCAACGACGGGCCGCCGATCATCTACCCCGCCGCAGTGTTGCGCGATGCGGAGAATCCGGCCGGTGCGCGGCGCTTTCTCGATTTCCTCCGGTCGCGCGATGCGAAGGCGGTCTTTCGCCGATATGGGTTCGGAGTGAAGTGACCGACGCGGCGATCATCTGGTTCACGGTCCGCATGGCGGCGCTGGCGACGACGCTGCTGATCCCGCCCGCCCTCGCGCTGGCGTGGCTGCTGGCGCGCGGGACGTGGCGCGGCAAGTCGGTGATCGAGACGATCGTCGCGCTGCCGCTGGTGATGCCGCCGGTGGCGACCGGCCTGATCCTGCTGAAGCTCGTGCCGCACAGCGTGGTCTTCACCTGGCGTGCGGTGGTGATCGCAATGATGGTGATGTCGTCACCGTTCATCGTCCGCGCCGCGCGCCTGGCGTTCGAGAACGTGAACCCGCACTACGAGCAGATCGCGCGCACGCTCGGCGCGCACGAGCCGCGCGTCTTCTTCACCATCACGCTGCCGCTCGCACTCCGCGGCATCGCCGGCGGAGTCGTCCTCGGATTCGCCCGCGCCCTCGGCGAGTTCGGCGCGACGATCCTCGTCGCCGGCAACATCCCGGGCCGCACGACCACACTCGCCGTCGCCATTTACGATCGCGTGCAACTCGGCCACGACAGCGCCGCCTGGCACCTCGTCGCGGCCGGCGTGATCGTGGCCTTCGCCGCCATCTGGCTCAGCGAGAAATCGACGAGGCGTCGCACGTGACGCTCGTCATCGACAAGCTCGTCGTCCCGCTCGCCCACTTCGACCTCGAAGTGACCGCGACGATGTCCGCCCGCGTGACCGCGATCTTCGGCCCGTCCGGCGCCGGAAAAACATCGCTGCTCGATGCGATCGCCGGTTTGCGCGCGCTGAAGAGCGGTCGCATCGCGTTCGACGACGTCGTCCTCTCCGACCTCCCCGCGCGGGCGCGCCGCATCGGATACGTGCCGCAGGAGACTGCGCTGTTCCCGCACCTCTCCGTCGCGCGCAACATTCGATACGGAGGCCGACACAACGAGCAGCACGTCGTCGAAGTGCTCGAGATCGGACATCTGCTCGATCGCGGAGTGACCGCACTTTCGGGCGGCGAGCAGAAGCGCGTGGCGCTCGCGCGCGCGTTGCTTGCGGCGCCGCGCCTGCTGTTGCTCGATGAGCCGCTGGCCGGACTCGACCACCCCTTGCGCGATCGCGTGATGGCGCTGCTGCAGCGCGTGCGCGATGACGTCAACGTGCCGATGCTCTACGTCACGCACGATGAAGAGGAGCTGGCGATGATCGCGGATGAAGTCGTGCGTCTGGAGCATGGGCACATGGCCGCGTGATCCAGGTGTCAAGGGTTTTTCTTCGGATTGCGGAAAACACGAAAAATCGTTGAATTTGACCGGTTTTGACGATCCGGACGTTTGTGCACAGGATTCGCGACGCCCAACAAAATGTGCAACTTAGTCCACTAGTGGACTAATTCGCGAAGGCGGTCATCGCTGCCCACGTTCATGTGCACCTTCCTGTGCAAAAGATGCGCATGTGCTGTGAAGAACCCATAGCGGCGAAAAACCAATTCCATAATCCTTTTCATCATGTTTGCTCGATCCGATTCTACCGATCGCCTCCGCAAATACCGCCTGCTGCTCCGGGCAATGACGACTGTAATCGCGCTTGCCGACCGCCTGGGCCACGAACCACTGATCGCGGCGATGGATGTGCTGAAGACGGCCGTCGCGCGGGAAGCCGCCGCGCGTTGCGCCGGACGGCGACACGGGCCCATCCGGGCTGAGAAAACGGGATGAGTATGCAACTCGAAGTTGAAGTGCTCGGCCGCTTTGCGGAATACGCAGTTGGAACGGGAGTGCTCGTGCTCAGCCTCCTGCACGTCGTACGCGTCATCGTGAGGCTGACGCGCTGGCTGGTTACGGAAATCCGTGAGCAATGGCAGTTGCTCCTGGCTGACGTGCGTCAGCTCAGGAGCGAGCTGCCTCGGTCCACTCCTACCGATACAACCACACCCTCAGCAGCGACACCAGCTGCTGCGCGTCGATCGGCTTCGTGATGTAGTCGCTCGCGCCCGCTTCCATGCACTTCTCGCGATCCCCCTTCATCGCTTTCGCGGTCAGCGCGATGATCGGGAGGTTCTTGTACTCGTCCTTTGCGCGGATGCGGCGCATCGCTTCGTAGCCGTCCATCTCCGGCATCATCACGTCCATCAGCACGACGTCGATGCCGGGCGTGCGGCCGAGGACGTCGATGCCTTCGGCGCCCGACTCGGCGTAGCGCACGGTCATCTTGTGGCGCTCGAGCAAGGACGTCAGCGCATAGATGTTGCGCATGTCGTCGTCGACCACGAGCGCGGTCTTGCCGGCGAGCACGGGATCCGACTCGTGCAGTTGCTCGAGGATCTGCCGTTTGTTCGCCGGCAGATTGGCCTCGACGCGATGGAGGAAGAGCGCCGTCTCATCGAGCAGCCGCTCCGGCGAGCGGACATCCTTCACGATGATCGCCTCGGCGATCCGCTTCAGCTCCGACTCCTCCTTCCGCGTCAGGTCGCGGCCGGTGTAGACGACGATCGGGATGTCGTGGATCTGGAGCTCGCTCTTCATCCGGTCGATGAACTCGAAGCCGCTCATGTCGGGCAGTCCGAGGTCGAGCACCATGCAGTCGAAGTGACGGGTGCGCAGCACTTCGAGCGCTTCCGATCCCGATCCGACAGCGGTGATCTCCAGATCCGCGGCGCCGATCAGCTCGACGATCGCGCCGCGCTGCTGCTCGTTGTCCTCGATCACCAGCAGCGACTTGTTCGGCCGTTCGACGAATCCCTTGATCTTCGCGAATGCCTCGTCGAGCGACTCCTTCGTCACCGGCTTCTCGAGATGCGCGAACGCGCCGAGGCGCATGCCGCGGCCCGACTCCTCGTCGGCGGAGATGATGTGCACCGGAATGTGCCGCGTCACCTTCTCGTGCTTCAGGCGATCGAGCACCGTCCAACCTTCCATGTCGGGAAGCGCGATGTCGAGCGTGATGGCATCGGGGACGTAGCGCTGCGCGAGGTGCAGTCCGCTCTCGCCGCGCGTGGCGACCAATCCCTTGAAGCCTTTGTCGTGCGCCATGTCGAGCATGATCTTCGCGAAGTTCACGTCGTCTTCGATGATCAGCACGGAGCGGTCGCCCGATTCGATCGTGTCGCGATCGTCGGGCACCTGCTCCTCGTGTAGCACAGACACTCCTGTCTGTGCTTCTTCTGTGGCAGCCGGCGGCGCGACGACAGGCGAGGGCGCCTGTCCTACACGCGGTGTGACGTAGCTGGTCGGGACGTAGAGCGTGAACGTCGAGCCGAGGCCCGGCTCGCTTTCCACGCGGATCTCGCCGCCGAGGAGTCGCGCGATCTCACGGCTGATCGAGAGGCCGAGGCCGGTGCCGCCGTATTTGCGCGTCGTCGATGCATCGGCCTGCTGGAACGCCTCGAAGATGATCTTCTGGTTCTCCGGCGCGATGCCGACCCCGGTATCGCTGACCCTGAACGCGACGACCGACGGCGCGCGGTCGAGCGTCTCGTGTCCGTGCGACCAACCCGACGCCGTCTGCTCCATCGTCAGCGTCACGCCGCCCCGCTCCGTGAACTTGAAGGCGTTGCCGAGGAGATTCTTCAGGATCTGCTGCAGCCGCATCGGATCGGTGTGCAGCGAGCGCGGGAGGCTGGCGGCGAGATCGATGTCGAACTGCAGATCCTTGTCCTGCGCCACCTGGCGGAAGTTGCGCTCCGTCAGATCGCGCAGCTCCTCGAACGGCACGTCGCTCAGGCTGAGCGACATCATTCCCGATTCGATCTTCGACAGATCGAGGATGTCGTTGATGAGGGTCAGCAGATCGACGCCCGAGGCGTGGATCGTCTTCGCGAAATCGACCTGCTTGTCGTTGAGATTGCCGTCCGGATTGTCGGCCAGCAGCTTGGCGAGGATCAGCAGCGAGTTGAGCGGCGTCCGCAGCTCGTGCGACATGTTCGCCAGGAACTCGCTCTTGTATTTCGAGGTGAGCGAAAGCTGCTTCGCCTTCTCCTCGAGGAGCTGCTTCGCATCCTCGACCTCGGCGTTCTTCCGCTCGACCTCCGCGTTCTGCGATTGCAACAGCCGCGCTTTCTCTTCCAGCTCTTCGTTCGACTGCTGCAGCTCTTCCTGCTGTTGCTTGAGCAGTTCCTCGGAGGCCTGCAGCGATTTCGCCTGCTGCTCGAGCCGCTTGTTCGTCTCGGTCAGCTCTTCCTGCTGCGCCTGCAGCTCCTCGGCGAGCGACTGCGATTGCGCCAGCAGCTCTTCCGTCCGCATGTTTGCCTGGATCGTGTTGAGCACGACGCCGATCGATTCGGTGAGCTGATCGAGCAGCGATTGATAGGTCTCGGTGAACGACGTGAAGGACGCCAGCTCCATCACCGCCAGCACCTGACCTTCGAACACGATCGGCAGGACGATGATCTGCAGCGGCTTCGCTTCGCCGAGGCCGGAGTTGATCTGCACGTAGTCGTCGGGTGCGTTGGTGAGGAGGATGCGCTGCTTCTCCACCGCCGCCTGGCCGACCAGACCTTCGCCGAAGTGGAACTCGCGATTGAGCTGCTTCCGCTCGCGGAATGCGTACGTCGATGCGAGGCGGAGGACCGGAGTCTCCGTGCTCGTATCGTTGATGTAGAAGACGCCGTGCTTTGCGCCGACCACCGGCGCCAGCTCGCTGAGGATCATCTGCGAGACGTTGGTGAGGTTCTTCTGCCCCTGCATCATCCGCGTGAACTTCGCGAGGTTCGTCTTCAGCCAGTCCTGCTCCGCGTTGCGCGACGTCGTCTCGCGCAGGTTGCGGATCATCTCGTTGATGTTCCCCTTCAGCGCGGCGAGCTCGCCCTCCGCCTGCACGGTGATGTTGCGCGTGAGGTCGCCCTTCGTGACGGCCGTGGCGACGTCCGCGATGGCGCGCACCTGCGTGGTGAGATTCGCGGCGAGCTGATTGACGTTGTCGGTCAGATCGCGCCACGTGCCCGATGCGCCCGGCACGTTCGCCTGGCCGCCGAGCTTTCCTTCGACGCCGACCTCGCGCGCGACCGTCGTGACCTGATCGGCGAAGGTGGCGAGCGTGTCGATCATCTCGTTGATCGTGTCGCCGAGCTCCGCGATCTCCCCTCGCGCCTCGACGGTCAGCTTCTGCTTCATGTTGCCGCGCGCGATCGCGGTGACGACCTTGGCGATGCCGCGCACCTGGTTCGTCAGGTTCGACGCCATCATGTTGACGTTGTCGGTCAGGTCCTTCCACGTGCCCGCCACGCCGCGCACCTGCGCCTGCCCGCCGAGCTTCCCTTCCGTGCCGACCTCGCGCGCGACGCGCGTGACCTCCTCGGCGAACGAGTTGAGCTGATCGACCATCGTGTTGATCGTGTTCTTCAACTCCAGGATCTCGCCCTTCACATCGACGGTGATCTTCTTCGACAGATCGCCGTTCGCAACCGCGGTCGTCACCTGCGCGATGTTGCGCACCTGCGCGGTGAGGTTGCCGGCCATCAGGTTGACGTTATCGGTCAGATCCTTCCACGTGCCCGCGACGCCCTTCACCTGCGCCTGACCGCCGAGCCGTCCCTCGGTGCCGACTTCGCGGGCGACGCGCGTGACCTCCGACGCGAACGAGTTGAGCTGATCGACCATCGTGTTGATCGTGTTCTTCAACTCCAGGATCTCGCCGCGGACGTCGACGGTGATCTTCTTCGACAGATCGCCGTTCGCGACCGCGGTGGTGACATCAGCGATGTTTCGCACCTGCCCGGTGAGGTTCGCGGCCATCGAGTTGACCGAGTCGGTCAGATCCTTCCAGGTGCCGGCCACCCCCTTCACCTCCGCCTGCCCGCCGAGCTTCCCTTCCGTGCCGACCTCGCGCGCCACGCGGGTGACCTCGGCCGCGAAGGAGTTGAGCTGATCGACCATCGTATTGATGGTGTTCTTCAATTCGAGGATCTCGCCCTTGACGTCGACCGTGATCTTTTTCGACAGATCGCCGTTCGCGACCGCGGTCGTCACTTGTGCAATATTTCGCACTTGAGCTGTGAGGTTCGACGCCATCATGTTGACGTTATCGGTCAGATCCTTCCACGTCCCGGCGACCCCTCGCACCTCGGCCTGGCCGCCCAGCTTTCCTTCGCTGCCAACCTCGCGCGCCACGCGCGTAACCTCTGATGCAAAAGAGTTAAGCTGATCGACCATCGAGTTGATGGTGTTCTTCAATTCGAGGATCTCGCCCTTCACATCGACGGTGATCTTCTTCGAAAGATCGCCGTTTGCGACCGCGGTCGTGACTTGTGCAATATTTCGCACTTGATCCGTCAGATTGCCGGCCATCGAGTTGACCGAATCGGTCAAATCCTTCCAGGTTCCGGCCACCCCTTGCACGTCGGCCTGACCTCCCAGCTTCCCTTCGCTGCCGACCTCGCGCGCCACGCGCGTGACCTCCGAAGCGAACGAGCGGAGCTGATCGACCATCGTGTTGATCGTGTTCTTCAGCTCGAGGATCTCGCCCTTCACATCGACGGTGATCTTCTTCGACAGGTCGCCCATCGCGACCGCGGTCGTGACCTCCGCGATGTTGCGCACCTGCGAGGTCAGGTTGCCGGCCATGGCGTTGACCGAATCGGTCAGATCCTTCCACGTGCCCGCCACTCCGCGCACCTCCGCCTGTCCGCCGAGCTGTCCTTCCGTACCGACCTCCCGCGCGACGCGCGTGACCTCGGCGGCGAACGAGTTGAGCTGATCGACCATCGTGTTGATCGTGTTCTTCAGCTCGAGGATCTCCCCCTTCACATCGACGGTGATCTTCTTCGACAGATCGCCCATGGCGACCGCGGTCGTGACGTCGGCGATGTTGCGCACCTGCGCCGTGAGGTTGCCGGCCATCGAGTTGACCGAATCGGTCAGATCCTTCCACGTGCCGGCGATTCCTTTGACCTCCGCCTGCCCGCCGAGTTTTCCTTCCGTTCCGACCTCGCGCGCCACGCGCGTGACCTCGCCGGCGAACGAGTTGAGCTGATCGACCATCGTGTTGATCGTGTTCTTCAGCTCGAGAATCTCGCCGCGCACGTCGACCGTGATCTTCTTCGACAGATCGCCCATGGCCACCGCGGTCGTGACATCGGCGATGTTGCGCACCTGCGCGGTGAGGTTGCTGGCCATGGCGTTGACCGAGTCGGTCAGGTCCTTCCACGTGCCGGCGACGCCCGGCACCTCCGCCTGCCCGCCGAGCTGCCCTTCGGTGCCGACCTCGCGCGCCACGCGCGTGACCTCCGAGGCGAACGAGCGGAGCTGATCGACCATCGTGTTGATCGTTTCCTTCAGCTCGAGGATCTCGCCCTGCGCTTCGGCGGTGATCTTTTTCGACAGGTCACCGTTCGCGACCGCGGTCGTGACCTCCGCGATGTTGCGCACCTGGTTCGTCAGGTTGCCGGCCATGTAATTGACGGAGTCGGTCAGATCGCGCCATGTGCCGCTGACGCCCTGCACATCCGCTTGTCCGCCGAGCTTCCCTTCGCTGCCGACCTCGCGCGCCACGCGCGTGACCTCCGAGGCGAACGAGCGGAGCTGATCGACCATCGTGTTGATCGTTTCCTTCAGCTCGAGGATCTCGCCGCGTGCATCGACCGTGATCTGTTTCGAGAGGTCGCCGTTTGCTACGGCCGTCGTGACGCCGGCGATGTTCCGCACCTGGTTCGTCAGGTTCGCGGCCATGTAGTTGACGGAGTCCGTCAGATCGCGCCATGTGCCGCTGACGCCCTGCACGTCGGCCTGTCCGCCGAGCTTTCCTTCGCTGCCGACTTCGCGCGCCACGCGCGTAACTTCCGAGGCGAAGGAGCGGAGCTGATCGACCATCGTGTTGATCGTGTTCTTGAGCTCGAGGATTTCGCCGCGCACTTCGACGGTGATCTTGCGGGAGAGGTCGCCGGTGGCAACCGCAGTCGTGACTTCAGCGATGTTGCGGACCTGGCCGGTGATGTTGCCGGCCATCGAGTTGACGGAGTCGGTGAGGTCCTTCCACGTGCCGGCGACACCCTTCACATCCGCCTGCCCGCCGAGCTTCCCTTCGGTACCGACTTCGCGCGCCACGCGCGTGACCTCGCTCGCGAACGAGCCGAGCTGATCGACCATCGTGTTGACTGTCTTTGCGGTGCGGAGGAACTCGCCCTTCAGCGGACGGCCGTCGAATTCAGTGGCCATCGAGCGGGAGAGATCGCCGCGCGCGACCGCGCCGATGACGCGCGCGATCTCGTTCGTCGGCTGCACGAGGTCGCCGATCAGGTTGTTGACCGACTCGGCGATGACGCCCCACTGTCCGCCGGCGTTCGGCATCTGCGCGCGCTGGTTGAGCTTCCCCTCTTTGCCGACCACATCCGCGATCCGTTCGACTTCCTTCGTCGAGCTCTCGTTGAGCTCGAGAATGTCGTTCAGCGTGTCGGCAATTTTTCCCTGAACGCCGGTGAAATCAACCGGCATCCGGACTTTGAAGTCGCCCTTCTTCATCGAGGTCAACGTACGGAGAAGAAGACGGTCGAAGTCCTTCGACGACAGTTCGCTCGATTTGTCGATACCGATTCCGGTGGTCATTCGTGAGGCTCCCTCGCTGTGCGGATTTGCGGCTACGTTTCCGGCACATTTGCAAAGGGAAAGCCATGGATGAGGCGGGTGTGTGGGCACGAACGCCAGCGGCGTTCAGGCAAATAGCCGGTGCGTTGTGCGCATGCGCACTACCACCGGTGGCCGGATACCGCGATCACGGCACCCCGGCGGGGTGCCGGACGTCCCGCACCCCTGCCGGGGTGCACATCATCGGAATGATTCGAATCCGGCGGCGATCGCCGCCGGCTATTGGCCCACACGCCTCCGGCGTCAACCGTTACATCAACAAGTCCCGCAGCTTCGCGGGCTCGACCGGCTTGAGGAGATGCTCGTCGAACGGCGCTTCCTGCTCCAGCGCGCCGTATCCGGTCAGCGCGATCAGGCGCACGTCGGACGACCACGCGCGGAGCTCGCGCGCGACGGCGTATCCATCGAGGCCGGGCAGTCCGATGTCGAGCAGCACGACCTCGGGCAAGAACTCCTTCGCCTCCTCGATCGCGTGCGGTCCGTCGGCGGCGCCGCGCACGATGTGGCCGTCGCGCTCGACGAGCAGCATCAGCATCTGGCGCGTGTCGGCGTGGTCCTCGACGATCAGCACGCGGCGCGTGACGCGCTCCGGCTCCGGCGCCTGCGTCGGCGCTTCGATCACCGCGGGCGCGGCGACCATCGGGACGCGGATCGTGAACTCGCTCCCCTCCCCGATTCCGTCACTCCGCGCTTCCACCGTTCCGCCGTGCAGCGCGACGAGGCGCCGCACCAGCGTCAGTCCCAATCCGAGTCCGCCGCGCGGACGATCGAGCGCCGGCGGACCCTGCACGAAAAGATCGAAGGCGTGATCGAGCAGATCGGAGTCCATCCCCTCGCCGCTGTCGCGCACGCGCACGACGGCCACGCCGTTCTCCGCTTCCGCCACCACCGTGATGCTCCCTTCGGACGGTGTGAACTTGATCGCGTTGTGCACGAGGTTCGCGATCACCTGCGTGAAGCGCATCGGATCGACTTCGATCCAGGTGGCGCGCGGCGCGACCTCCACCGAAAGCCGCTGATGCTTCTGCGCCGCGAGGTGCCGCCATGTGTCGGCCGCCGCGTTCACGACCTCTTCGAGCGTCACGGTGCGCCGCTCGAGCTGGATCGCGCCGCGTGTGATGCGCGAGACGTCGAGCAGATCGTCGACCAGGCGCGTCAGGTGCGCGGCCTGCCTGCGGATGATCTCGCGCGCCTGCTCCGCGACCTGCGGATCGCGGCGCCCGAGGAGCTCGACCGCGTGCACGATCGGCGCGAGCGGATTGCGCAGCTCGTGTCCGAGCATCGCCAGGAACTCGTCCTTCCGCTCCTGCGCCTGCCGGTTCTGCGCGGCGACCGCGCCGAGAAAGAGGCCGGTCGTGGCGACGACCGCCATGAAGATCTGCAGCAGCACGAAGCCCTGTTCCGGACCTGCGCCGGCGAACGGACCGCGTCCGAGGTGCGTGCCCCAGATCGCGATCGCGTTGCCGAGCACCGCGACCGTCGCCGTGCCGAGCGGGCCGAAGCGGAACGCGGCCCAGATCACGAACGGGAAGACGACGTACTCGGTGGCGTGCACCTGGCGGAGCACGATGAACGACATCGTGCAGACGGCTGCGAGGAGGACGAGACCGATGAGGCCTTCGAGACGTCCTCTGACCCGCCACCTCTGGGCAGGTTGGATCACGAGGAGGAACGGCGTGACGATCAAGCCGCCCATCGCGTCGCCGGTCCACCAGATCCACCAGAGTCCCGGCAGTGCGCTCAGCGGATGCACGCCGCCGGCGCCGAGCGATACGACGCCGACCGACGCGGCGACGATCGGGCTGAAGGCGATCGCCGCGACGAGCAGGAGCACATCGCGCACGCTGGCCAGCGCGGCGTCGAATTCGAAGTGGCGGAGGAAGGTCACCGCGAAGATCGCTTCGAGCGTGTTGCCCATGGCGATGCCCGCGGCGACGGCGAACGGTTCATCCGCGGTGGCGTTGGCGAGGAGCGCGCCGAGGAACACTCCGGCGGCGCTCTTGCGTCCGAGACGGAGGACCGCGGCGATTGCGAATCCGGTCGGCGGCCAGATGGCGGTCACCTGGTGCGTGCTGATCGCCAGCGCGAGGCCGAGCTTCGCGCAGGCGACGTAGAGCACTGCCACACCGAGGATGCTTAGGAGATCGACTACGGACGATTTTTTGATGCTTCTCAGTCTACGATATTGGGATGTCGCGAACCGTGATCGCAGGCACAGGCAGCCATATCCCCGACCTCGTCGTAAAAAACGAGCGCTTCATGCAGCACGAGTTCCTCGCGCCCGATGGCAACAGGATCTCGAAGTCGAATGCGGAGATCCTCGATCAGTTCGAGGCCATCACCGGCATCCGCGAGCGCCGCTACGTGGCCCCCGACGTCGTGACCTCGGACATCGGATTCGCCGCGGCCCAGGTGGCGCTCGAGTCATCGGGCACCGATCCCGAATCGCTCGACCTCATCATCTTCGCCCACAATTTCGGCGACGTCCGGCCGGGCGATCCGCGCTCCGATCTCGTGCCGGCGCTCGCCGCGCGCGTGAAGTCGAAGCTGAAGATCCGCAATCCGTTCGCCGCCGCGTTCGACCTCGTCTTCGGATGTCCAGGCTGGCTGCAGGGCGTGATCGTGGCCGACTCGATGATCCGCGCGGGCGACGTGAAGAAGGCGCTGATCATCGGCGCCGACACGCTCTCGCGCATCTCCGATCCGCACGATCGCGACAGCCTCATCTACGCCGACGGCGCCGGCGCGACGATCCTCGAGGCGCGCGACACGGACGACGGCATCCTCTCGCACGCCGTCCGCTCCGACACGCTCGAGCACGCGACGATGCTGCGGATGGGGAAGTCGTACAACGAGGATGTCTTCCTCGAGGCGCTCTTCCTGAAGATGGAGGGGCGGAAGCTCTACAAGTACGCGCTGAACAACGTCGCCGGCGCGATGAAGGAAGCACTCGACCGCGCGAAGATTCCGCTGCGCGACGTCGACAAGGTGCTCATCCATCAGGCCAACGGAAAGATGGACGAGGCGATCCTCGACGCGCTGTACGAGCTGGAAGGCATCGAGCCGCCCCCCGGCATCATGCCGATGACCATCTCCTGGCTCGGCAACAGCAGCGTGGCGACCGTCCCGACGCTCCTCGATCTGATCGTGAAGAAGAAGCTGGAAGGCCACACGATCGAGTCAGGCAACATCGTCCTCTTCGCCTCGGTCGGCGCGGGGATGCACATCAATGCGGTGGTGTATCGGGTGCCGTAGCGGTTTCACTACCCCGACCCACGGTCAACATTGAACCCTCATTCAGTGGCCTCTTTGGCATTGATTGGTCTTGGACGAGACGTTCTGCAAATTTGGACAGGACGTTCTGCAAACCGGGGCGCGCCAAGGTGAATGACGATGGCGCGTAGCTCTCCGATAGAGGTTCCTGCTGCTCCGGTCGCGTTTGGCGGCACGACGAAGAGAGAACGCATCCTTCGTGCTGCAATCGACCTGTTCGCGGCGTATCGGTACTTTCAACGCGAAGGTATCGGCCATCGCGAAGGCGGCGGGAGTCGCTGATGGCACGATCTACCTGTACTTCGACAACAAGGAAGACCTGCTGGTCACGATCTTTCAAGAGCACACGCGGGGGTTCCTCGACTCGCTGAAGCGGGAGCTGACGACGATCCGGCGGCCGGAGGACGGCATCCGGCTGGTGATCCGACACCACCTCCAGACGCTCGGACGCGACCGCGCGCTGGCGATCGTTTCGCAGGTCGAACTGCGGCATAGCTTGAAGTTCATGAGCCGCCTCTCGCACGTGGAAGTGACCGAATACCTCAGCATCATCCGAAGGGTGGTCAGCGACGGTCAGGACGCGGGCGCGTTCCGGCGAAGCGTCCACCCGCAGCTGGTAGCGAAGTCGATTTTCGGCATCCTCGACGAAGCGGTAACCTCATGGATTCTTTCGGAGAAGGCATATGACCTCGCCGAGCAGTCCGATCAGCTCGCCGTGCTCATGCTAGAGGGTTTGCTGTAGATCACGATCCCATCCTTTGGTGGGCCACCGGGCCGCGCGATGATCATGCCGCGACACCGAAAATCACAGGCTGAGCGCACTTTGGACTAGTCGAGGTGGATCAAGAGATGTTCCCGGCGCTCTTTGCACGCGACGCGACTCGTGGCGTCGAGATAGACAACGAATGACGGCTGAGGAGAGCGATAGAAAAGCAGCGCTGCATCGGCCTTGTCCAAGCATGGGCTGTTCTCGAATGTCCTCGCGATCAGTCCTTTTCCAACTCGCCCACTTGGAGGCCCGATCACATCGACAACATGCGATGCTGTCGCCCCAATTTGAATACCCCTGTAGGCCGTTTCTGTTGCAACGCTTACGATCATTTCTGGGCGCTTATGCCGCCGACATCCATTGATGATGACAACAGCCGCAAGCGCGAGCACTCTCATTCCGACTAATCGCTTAGTGCGTGCCATCCCTTTACACCGCTAAAAACATCACCACGTCAAACACGGGCGACTACCTATCTAACACGAAAGATGTTGTACTCAATACTCAATATATTGCCGGACGCCTCGCTTAATCGCTCGTGTTGCGTCACTTGCAGTTTCACTTCATACGTCTTCGAACCGCCGCGGTACACGATTCGGTCGATCGTCGACTTCTGTGACGATGTGGGTAGAGTCTGGACGGTATCCACTCTTGCGTCTCGCGGCAGTGTGGCATTGATGTAACGCTGCATTGCGGCCACGGCGGACTGCCGGCTCGCTCGGTTAAGATTGAGGTAGATCGCAGTTGCGGTATAGCGGCACCCGTCCAGCGGCTTAACGTCGAACGATACACATGTCAGGCAACCGAGCGCGTCGTCATGCACGATCGCCCTATCGAACGTCGTCGCCGTACAACTGGGGGGAACGGCAAATGCAACTGCCGCCATTTTCCCTTCTATCGTTCGGTTACCATTCGCGACGAGAGCGATCTGATCATCAAATTCATACCTCGGCGAACGACAACTCACGAATAGCCAATTTGACAGTATCAGAAGAAAGATCATTAATCTTTTCATGACGTTTATGGCAGACCATTACGGGGATCGCCGCCCGGCCTCCTCTATAACTTGTGTTTGTGTCATGCGATCGTGAAGACCATTGCCCTTTGCGATCTGCGTCATCCAGTGCTCATCTCATTTTCGATCAGGTGGCGGGAAACCAATCAGTGAAATGGACGCGGAAATCCGCCACCCGCCATGGCATTTTCCGACGTTGGAATCCATAACCAACTGACGACGCGCACCATTCTCTTCATCAGGCAAGAGCCAAACGTAGCGCAGACTATCACCGGCAGTTGACACAATCTCCCGCTCTTTACTGCTTTGTCTCACGAGAGCTGCAAGTTCTGCGATTCGCCTTACGGCGGCGTCATGCGTTTTCTCCTGCCGCGATAACGTGACCGATCTCAGCGCGCCGTGCTGAAACTGCGCCAAAAGCGTGCACCCACAGTCTCCATGGGTACTGAGCTCGAATATCGCTATGTCATTTTCTAACGATACAGGGTCCACGCCCCAAATAGTCTTAGCCCTGGCCAGCCCGATGGCATGCCAATCGCCATCGAGTTGAAGGCGCTGGACGGCTGAGAGCTGGCTCTTAAAGTCTGGGCATATACGCTCGTGGTCTTCGCGTGCCGCCGTGGCAACGCATCCCACAATCATGACCGAAAAAACGGCTGCTTCAAACAAATGTCGCATAGTGTTGATCCTAATGTCGCCGACTGAGACGGTCCTCCCAACGTTGGGTGGACGACATTTCGTCGGTGAACGCTTGAAGCGCCTTCCATGACCAATACTGCTGCTCCATTCCGCAGAGTTCTTTCGACGGGAAGTACATCTTGTCGAGTTTATCCAGAAATGGAAGCGCTTTTCTTACGGCTTTGTCGACGTGGGCGCTATACACGTGATTGTACGCGCCTATGTGGTCGCTGATCGCGTGATCAGCGGGCTGAAAATCATTCGGCAGATTCCTGAAATCGCCCACGAATAAGTTTATCGTGCCGCCCAGCGCGAGCGTCGGGCTAAAATGCCAGCAGTCCCCACTTCCCTCGCACTCCCCCTCGATAGTAGCCGATACAACACTACACTCACCGCCACCCCGCTTTCCCAAAGCCTGGCAGGATCTGATGAATCCATTAGCGTCGGCGAAAGCGTTGATCCCAATGAAATCCCTGACGGCGACGGTCAAACCAAAGGGGTCCAGTAGGTCTACCGGGTTTTCCGCAGCATAACTATAGAGGTTGATGCCGCCCCGAAGACCTCTGGGGTCTCCCTGCGTGTATCGCCCCCAGCCGCTCCTGAACCACCTCGCGATGTTATAGCGCTCCTCCGTTCCCTCCCACTTACGCTCGTATTCCTGTCCCGGAAATCGAAGCGGTTGTTCGGCGGCTGCACCGGCTCGGAGAAGGTAGAGATCGCCGTACGGCTCATACTCTGCCCGCCAGATGACCGCAGCATTGTTCAGGTCCGTCTGGAGGATCGGGGTGCCGAGATGGTCGCTAAATGTATAGCGGACGTAACCGCCCGCGATCTGCGCCACCGGACGGCCATTGAACCAGAGAACCTCGAATTTCATGACAGGCGTCGCATTCGAGCGCCCCTGCTTTCCCCAGATATTCGGGTTGTCGTCGATCGACGTCGCCATCAGCTGAAGTTCGGGAGTGTAGACGTAATAGCGGTTTGCGAACGGGGTCGCGTAGCCGGTGGTTCCCTCGGAGCGCATCAGCCGTACGCCACGGCCATCGTAGGTGTAGTTGATGGTGTGCGTGTTGCCGTCCTCGGAAGGCTCCACGATCGAGGACATAAGGTTTCGCGGCGAGTAGGCGCGGCTGTCGAAGTAGCGAATCTCGTTGCCTGCGGAATCGTAGGTGATCGGATGGTCGACGCCGCCAGACGTAACCGTCATGAGCTTCGATGTGGTGCCGGAATAGGCGTAGGTCTCGTGGATCGAGCCGGGAGCGGGAAGGCTATCCGGACGGGCAGACAGCCGACGGCTGAGCGCGGGCCCGTTCGGATCGACCTCCACCACACCCCCGAGGTCGCGGGAGAACAGGTTTCCCATCGCGTCGTAACGATAGCTGCCCGATCCCCAAAGCGAACTGCCGGTGTTCGCGGCGGTCAGGCGATTGAGATCGTCGTAACCAAAGTCGCGGTTCCAGGTGGGATCGACCATGTCGTGAATGGCGGTGATGTTTCCAGAGGCGTCTTCCGCGTAGCTGTAGTCAGCGATCGTTCCTGAAGGCCCGATCAGCGCATTCCTTTGGATGCGATATCGCGAATCGTACGAGTGCGTTTGCGTCGTGCCATTGCCGAACGATAGCGACGTCTCGGGTCCGAACGGAAGGTAGGTTGCGCCCCACGCATACACAGTAGCTCCTGAGGAGAGTGTCGCTGGCCGTCCGGCATGGTCGTAGCTGTAGTCGAAGGTGAGACCTGAAGGATAGGTCATCGAGGTCCGATTACCATTCGCATCGTAGCGAAATGCTGTCGATAGAAGAACCGAGCCGCTGGTCCGCGTCTCCGACAGTAAGAGGCCGCGACGGTCGTACCGATAAGTGGTTGAACCGCCAGCGTCGGTCATGGCGGCCAAATGACCTATTCCGAAGGCCGCGGAGCCGTCATAGCTCCACGTGACGGTCTCACTTAATCCAGCGAGGGTTGACACGGACGTCAGTATGCGACCGAGAGTGTCGTAGGTCCGCGTCGTAATTGCGGCGTTCGCGTCGGTAGACGAGGTCAAGTTGCCGGCCGGATCATATGCGTAGCTTGTCGTTCCGGTGACCGGACTCGTCTGCGACAGCAGCCGCCCGAAATCGTCATGAACGTAGGCCGTGACATTGCCGTTCGGGTCGGTGGCCGTCGCGAGGCTCCCGGCGATGTCGTATGCGTAGGAGGTCGTAATTTCTCCGCCACTCGCGCCGCTAAGCGTCTGTCGTACGGACGAGAGCCGTCGAGCGGCGTCGTAGCCATAGCGGGTGTTTGCCGTGGTGTGGTCTTCATCGCGTACGGAGATAACGCTTCCGCTGTCGTCATAGGTGTAGGCTAGCGTCGAGTTATCGGCGTGTGTTTGCGTCGTGAGTTGCGACAGCGTGTCATACGAGAACGATTCGCGATGCTTCTCCACCCACGAGCCGTTTTCCATCGCCAGGTAGCGCTCCATTGTCTTCAGGGCGGTGACAGCGTCGTACGTGTACTCGATCCGTTCTTTCAGCGAAGAAGACAGAGGTCCGCGGGACTGCGCGACCAGGCGTCCGCGCGTGTCGTACTCGTATGTCGAAACGTTGCCGTTCGCGTCTGTTTGTGACGCCAGCGGGCCGCTGCCGGAGGAGTACACCCGTGACGTAAGGATGTCGGTTCCGCACAGAGGATCGTCAGTCGTGTTGCAGCCGGCCACGCCTTTGATTCTTGCACTGAGCGACCGTCCTAGCGGATCAAACGTCAACTCGGTAGCCACCTCGTTCGCGTCGACGACGCGCTGCGGATTACCGAAGACGTCGTAGTTCTCATATCTGACGATCTTTCCGGCACTGTTCCGGACCGCGGCAAGACGTCCGCGCGATAGCGCGTTTACCGTGCTGTCGATCGGGTAGTAAACAAACGTCGTGACGTCGTTTATGTCTGTGCGAGGACCATCGAATGATTTCCGGAGGTTCGGGGGCTGAGGCAAGGACATCCACGCTGCACTGAAGGCACCTCCGGGATTGAAGGCTGCGACGTCATTGCTGGCGTAGAGCGTCGTGGAACTGGTATGTGTTTCAGTCACTGGTTGGGTTACCGAGCCGGTCCACCCGCTGATCGCACGCGTTAGAACTTCGCCTGTGAGAGCGTCGTACGTTACCGTCTCGCTCCGCGTTCCCGACGGATTGAGCACACTCGTTGTGTCGATACGAGTTGGTCGTTCGGGCCAGAGCGCATCGCCATATGTGAACAGCGTGGTCATCGTGGCAGCTGTCGCCTCAAGCGACGTCATGCCGAGAGTATCTTCCGTCAGACGGCAATGATCCGCCGCCGTCTGCGGATCGCAACCCGCAGGTTTGAGGCTCGTCGTGATCGAGCCGACATTGCTTCCG